>JAABUV010000013.1_pt1 | contig 240969 bp, 200 predicted proteins | sample 5559971 | NCBI WGS metagenome assembly JAABUV01 (sample SAMN10711881, study PRJNA513362) | rock metagenome | isolation source: Antarctica rocks | place: Antarctica: Victoria Land, Knobhead nord | collected 2015-12-19 | reverse complement strand
ATCACTTCTGCGGTGTTCGGGACCAGGCATCCTTGCCTCATCAGCAGGTGCAGAGGTCACCAGAGCTACCTCTGTTTTACGCCCCAGAACACCGGCCGGGAAGAATCACCAAATGTGCGCCAGAACCTCAGAAATGCAAAACAAATGCTATTCAGAAATGCAAAACAAATGCTATTCAGAAATGCCAAACAAAGTGCTATTCAGAACTGCCAAACAAAGTGCTATTCAGAACTGCCAAACAAAGTGCTATTCAGAACTGCCAAACAAAGTGCTATTCAGAACTGCCAAACAAATGCTATTCAGAGCTGCCTTAGAGCAGGGGGGCTATCGGCTAGGCGGAGAGGCTTTGGGGGTGGGTGGCCTTGCCTTCGGCACAGGCTTCCGGGTTGACCTCGCAATCGATGGGGTGCTCCGGGTCGGTGGTGGCCTGTTTGGGAATAGCGCCAGCTTCCTTCAGCTTTTTTTCGGCGACGGACGAGGCGATCTCCGAGTTGATCTCCGCGCCGGTGAGGATCATGAGGCCTGTGATGTAGAACCAGGTGAGAAGGATGATGACGGCGCCGAGTGATCCATAGGTAACGGAATAGTTGTCGAAGTAGTGGAGGTAGATACGGAGGGCGATCGAGGCGATGAGCCAGCCGGCGATGCCGATGGAAGCGCCGGGGGTGAGCCAGTGCCAGCGCTTGTTCTTGACGTCGGGAGCGAAGTAGTAGATGAGGGCGAAGAGGAAAACCAGAAGGCCGGCGGCGATGATCCATGAGACGGTGCGCGCCGCGGTAACCGCTGCGACCTGGGCGTAGTGATTTTCGAGATGTAGTTTGAGGAGGCGGGCGAGGAAGTCTCCGCCGAGCAGGCAGGCGAGGGTGAAGGTGATGAGGAGGGACAGGAGGAGGGTGACGAGGATAGCGGAGCCGCGAGCCTTCCAGTAGGGACGGGTCTCCTTGACCTTATAGACGGTGTTGAGGGTGTCCTGGATGGCGGCGAAGCCGACGGAGGCGGACCAGAGAGCGGCGGCCAGGCCTAGGATGAACTTGCCGCCGCTGGAGGCCCGGGTAGTCTGGTTGAAGGTTTCGAGGACCATGGCGAAGGCGGATGGGGGAATGACGAGGGCGAGGTAGTCGAGGAGCTTGACGTAAAGATCCGTGGCGCTGCGAGCGGCGAGACCGAGGATGGCACTGACGCTGACCAGGGTGGGAAAGAGGGCGAAGAGGAAGTAGTAGCCAAGTTCGGCGGCGCGGGAGAGGAGGTTGTCATCCATAAAGGCACCGGCAGTGCGCTTCATGACGATGACGGGAGAGACGCCCTGGAAGTTCCAGAGAGAGCTCATCGGGGAGTGGGAGACGTGATCCCAGATGCGCTGGCGAAGGGGATCGACGTGGGCTACCGTGTGGTCCTTGCGGTCGGGAACCGGGTCTTTGACGGCATCCATGGTGCGGCTCTCCTGAGGATCTGGGGGCGACTTCTTATGTGTGTTGAGATGCGGGAGCGGGGGCTGGAGTCGGCCTCGGGGACTTGCGGTAGGCTGGAACCTGGCGGAAGCGGAGGATGGAATCGCGCCGGGATTGAGCGCATCTGGTAAAGGTATGGGACGAGCGGTAAGGACGAACAGGAGAGCTGTTACGGCGAAGCTGGGGCAGATGTGGCGGCTGGTACGGGAGAGCCATGACCGCCCGATGACGGGGCAGACCAGAGCGGCGGAGACGGTCGCGCAGGATGAGCTGGGCGTGACGTTTATCGGGCACTCATCGTTTTTTCTGCAGATTGGAGGACGATCGCTGCTGGTGGACCCGGTGTTTACGAAGCGTCTGATCCTGCTGAGGCGGCAGCGGGTTCCGGGTCTGGACTGGCGTGAGCTGCCTGCAGTGGATGTGGTGCTTCTGACCCACGCGCATATGGATCACCTGAACGTGCTGAGTCTGCGGCGAACGATCCGGCGGACGCTGAAGCTAACGGGACAGGCTCCGGAGGTGGTGGTGCCGAAGGGCGTCGAGGACCTGGTGAACAAGCTTGGGTTTACGGCGGTTCACGCGCTGGAATGGTGGCAGAGCTGCGAGGTTGCAGGGCTGAGGATCACGATGACGCCGGCGAAGCATTGGGGAGCGCGGATGTTCAGCGACACGCATCGCGGGTACGGCGGATATGTGGTGGAGGGCGGAGGGATGAGCGTGTATCACTCGGGAGACACGGCCTACTTCGGAGGGTTTGGCCAGGTGGGGCGGAGGCTGTCTCCAAAGGTAGCGCTGCTGCCGATCGGGGCCTACTTTCCGGACAGCTACCGGGCGGTGCATACGAGCCCGGAGGAGGCGCTGCGGGGGTTTGTCGAGACCGGCGCGGAGGTGATGGTGCCAATGCACTTCGGGACGTTTCGGCTGGGGCGGGAGCCGATGGAAGAGCCGCCGGTGCGGCTAATGAGGGAGGCTCGCCGATTGGGAATCGACAGCAAGGTGAAGGTGCTGGAGGAGGGTGCGATGCTGCGGGTGAAAGCGGGCAGGACGGCAGGAAGTGGGGTTGCGGCGGTGAGGTGACGGTGCGGCGAGGTGGCGCTCGCGGAATTGGGGAGCTGCCGTGTTATAGGAGCGAGGCGAGGTGGAGCGAAGTGGTCCAGGCGAAAGGGGGAGGAGCATGAGCTCTCGGCAGTCTGAAGGCGACTTGCGGGATGGTGGTCAGGAGCTGGCTGACGGCCAGGAGGCTGGCGTGCCGCTTCGGAGTGGTGGCGGTTTGGGGGTGGACTTCCGGCTGCATCACATGGGATCGGCGGTACCAGAGCTCGGGCCGGCGGCGGAGATTCTGATCTCCCTGTTTGGGTACCGCATTGTCTCTGGGCCGTTTGACGATCCGCTCCAGAAGGTGAGCGTGCTGTTTCTTGGGATGTCTCCGGAGGGCGGCGTTGAGCTGGAGCTGGTGGCGCCGCTTACGGACGATTCGCCGATCCGGTCGATTCTGCGGAAAAGCGGTGGCGGGGGGTACCATGCCTGCTTTGAGACTGCCGACCTCCACCTGGCGCTGGAGCACGCGCGGAGCAGGGGCTGCGTGGTGCTCGGAGAGCCTGCGGCCGCAGTGGCGTTTGAGGGCCGGAGGATTGCGTGGATCTATACGCCTGCGCGGCAGCTGTTCGAGCTTCTGGAGTCGGCCAAGGCCTGAGCTGCGCGAGCGCTATCCTGGGTCGTTTTGCTACCCATCGGACACGTGCGCATCCAACAGGACATGACAACCATAAATGGACGCGCGACGGTGAATGCGGCGGCGAGTGGAAGGTTCGCCCTGGGCGGAGACTTAGAGGTAAACCGGCTTGGATTTGGGGCGATGCGGCTGACCGGGGATGGCATTTGGGGAGAGCCGAAGGATGCCGAAGAGGCGAAGCGGGTGCTGAGGCGCGCGGTCGAACTGGGCGTGAACTTCATCGACACGGCGGATTCCTATGGGCCGGATGTAAGTGAGCGGCTAATTGGGGAGACACTGTCACCATATGCAGGCGGTGTGGTGATTGCGACCAAGGGGGGCCTGACACGGCAGGGGCCGAACAAGTGGCTTCCGGTGGGGCGGCCCGAGTACCTGGAGCAGCAGGTGGAGATGAGCTTACGGCTGCTGAAGGCGGACGTGATCGACCTATGGCAGCTGCACAGGATCGATCTCCAGGTGCCGGTGGAGGAATCTCTGGGAAAGATTGCCGAGCTTCAGAAGGCGGGGAAGATACGGCATGTGGGTCTGAGCGAGGTGAAGCCGAACGAGATTGAGCAGGCGCGGAAGGTGGTGGAGATCGTCAGCGTTCAGAACAAGTACAACATCGGTGATCGGGCTCACGATGATGTGGTGGACTACTGCACGGAGCGGAAGATCGCGTTTATTCCCTGGTTTCCGGTGGCTGCCGGGAAGCTGGCAAGGCCGGGTGGGGGACTGGATGCGGGGGCGAAGAGGCATGGCGCAACCGTGAGTCAGCTGTCGCTGGCATGGCTGCTGCACCGGTCACCGGTGATCCTGCCCATTCCTGGGACGTCGAGCGTGAAGCACCTCGAGGAGAATGTAGCGGCTGCGGGGGTGGAGTTGAGCGATGCGGAGTGGACCGAGATTGAGCGGGCGGCGGAGTAGGTCCTGCTTTGGTCGAGATGACGGCGCGGGGTGACCCGGGGTCTCGCCCCGACTGGTCTTGGCGGCGGGCCGTTGTCCCTGGACCGCTATGCTTGACAGCGTGAGGAAGCTGTCTTAGAAGGTTGGGATCCGAGGAGCGTTGCGGAGACCGAGGACGCTGAAGTCCTTCAATCGGGTCTTGAGCACGTAGATCAGCTTGTTGTTCCCATTGGGATCGGTAGGCGTCATGAAGAAGCCAGGCCCGAGCACGTGATCGTGAGTGTTGGAGATGATGCCTTCGACCGCCTCGCCGTCATGGAAGCGGACGCGGACCCAAAGCCCCTGCATTACCGGGGCGTGCTCGTGGAAATGAAGCGCGCGGTGGCGAAGATCGCCGTCAAAGGTCATCACGAAGAAGATGGCCTTGGCGTCCGCTGTCGCGATCTGCTGAACCTCGCCAGTCTCAAGGGTCAGGCGGATGGAGTCCAAGGGGTGCTGCGGGTCATTGCGGAGGAGCTGCTCGATGGTGCCAATTTCGCTTGCCGAAGCGAAGCCGCGCAGGGCGTGATCTTCGAAGCGAATGACGACTTTATAGGTCTCTGGAGCCGAGGGCAAGGCGGGCCGAGGCGCCGGGGTGTCAGAGGATGTGTTTATGCGTGCCCCTGAGGGGAAAGATCGTACTGTTTGATCTTGTACAGCAATGCCTTGTAGCTGATCTTGAGGTCGTTTGCTGCCGCCTTCCGATTCCATCCCACACCCTCCAATACCTGTTGAATCGCGGACGCTTCAGCCTCGCCCTTGAGGCTGCGCACCATTTGCTTGAGGCCGCCGCCATTGGGCGCGTCGCTGGCTGTCATGGAGTTGCGATCGGAAACCTCATGAATTGCGAGTTCGTCCAGAATTGCTTTCTCGTCCTCTAAGACGAGGTATCGGTTGATTACGTTTTCGAGCTCGCGAATATTGCCCGGCCATTGGTACTCAGTCAAGGCGTTCATGAGGGTGGTGGAGAAAAGCAGGGGCTCCCGGCCGTAACGTTTTGACGCCTTACGCATGAAGTAGTCGGCCAGGATCGGCACCTCCTCCTTGCGCTGCCGGAGAGCGGGGATGGAGAGGGTGAAGCCGTTGAGGCGGTAGTAGAGGTCTTCGCGGAAGGTCTTGTTGGCCATCGCCTCCTTCATATTTATGTTGGTGGCCGCGATGACGCGTACATCAACCTTCATGGGAGCGCGGCTGCCGAGCCGCATGAAGGTGCCATCCTGAAGGACCTGCAGCAGCTTGGCCTGGAGGATGGCGGGCATTTCACCAATTTCATCGAGGAAGATGGTTCCGCCGGTGCAGATTTCGAATTTCCCGGGCTTGGTCTTGACCGCGCCAGTGAAGGCGCCCTGCTCGTAGCCGAACAGCTCACTCTCGAGGAGATCGGCGGGGACGGCGGCGCAATTGACCTTGAGGAACGTGTGCTGGGAGCGCGAGGACATCTTGTGGGTATAGAGGGCGAGGATCTCCTTGCCGGTGCCGCTCTCCCCGAGGATGAGGACCGGGATGTCGGCGCGGGCGACGAGCGACGCCTGCTGCTCTAGCTCGCGCATGCGCTTGGAGGAGCGGACAAAGGAGTGATTTTCAGTAAGGGGGACTTCACGGGGTACATCGGGCACCGGACGACTCTGCGCCAGGGCGAGATGCTCTTCGATGGACGCCTCAACGTCCGAGCCGATGAAGGGCTTAAGGATAATGCCGCGTACGCCGAGCCGGATGACGGTTTCGATGTCCTTAAGCTCAGCGGTAAACGAGAGGACGATGACTGGAACGCGCGGTTTGGTGGAGCGGATATGCGAGAGCAGAGGGGCGGGGTCGCGGTTGGGATGAAGCGCAATGAGAAGAACATCCGGCTGCTCGCGTTGTTCGAGTCGATCAATGAGGTGCTGCTCTTCCGAGAAGAGATTGAGCGTGTACTGATGAGACAGGGTGGACCTCAGGTAATCGAGCACTGCCAGGTCTGGCTCGAGAATGCTGACATTCGGCTTCGATTTCGTAGTTTTCAACGCGAGGACCGGGTAGGACAGTGATGCTGACATCAAGACACCTCTTCGTTTGCGGACCCGGATACGCTCCCCAGGGAGGATGTCCGAAACGGGTTGTGGCCAGGCCAGACGCTTGCTGGGCAGGCAGCGTGCAGATCGGTCCAAGAGATGATACATCTCTGTGTTTCTGAACTCTGCGAAAAGTCTATCTGCTCATATGGCACTTTGACACCTTAAATGTTAAGAATTTTGCTGACAAAAGGGAGAAACATTTACCACTTTGTGGGCAGGAGTTTACTGTTTTGAATTCGTTTAGATTTGCCGATTGGATTGGCAAATTCACGGTCAACACATTTTCCGACTGGGACATGGCATCTGTTTGCTTGCGTAACCCATTGTAGTGCCCAGTTTGCTGCCTGGCATACATTGACAGGACAGATAGAATGAGATCGCTCGCCAGTGCTCCCGGTTGCTTCCTGGAAGACGAGTGAGTTGGCGGTCAACGTGCAGTGTGAAGGATGTTGCAGTGTCTCCCCCATTGCCTGACTGCTGGACTTCGTACATCGACAGGAAAACTACCTTGGTTCATAATTCTGATCTCGCTGCCTCCTTGAATCTTCCACCCCTGGACATCATGTTTGGGAAGACACCTGCCATGCAGGCGGTCCGAAACCGTTTAGAGCGCGTCGCCGAAACAGATGTCCCGGTTCTGTTGCAGGGTGAGAGCGGGACCGGCAAGGAGATCTGTGTGCGGCTGCTCCATGCCTTTTCCTTGCGGGCGCGTGGGCAGCTGGTTAAGGTGAGCTGTCCAGCAATTCCCCATTCCTTGCTTGAGACCGAGCTCTTTGGGTACGAGAAGGGAGCATTCACAGGGGCGATGGCCACCAAGCTGGGGCGGGTGGAGCAGGCGCACCAGGGAACGCTGTTTCTGGACGAGGTTGGTAGCCTAGATCTTGGGGTGCAATCGAAGCTACTGCAAGTCTTGCAGGATGGAACCTTCACCCGGGTTGGTGGGCATGATTCCAGGTCGATCAACACGCGGCTAGTTTCGGTATCGAACACAGACCTCCGGACCCAGGTGGAAGAGGGGACGTTCCGGCTGGACTTCCTGTTTCGCATCAACGCTGTAACCGTGAACCTGCCTCCGCTGCGGCAGCGTATCGCCGATCTTCCGATTCTGATCGACTACTTTATCGAGCACTATGCCCGCATGTTCCACCACACGCCGGAGCTTCTCTCGAAGAGCGCGATACGGCTGATGCAGAACTATCACTGGCCGGGAAACATACGGCAGCTCGAGAATCTGATCCGCAGCTACGTCCTGATTGGCAGCGAAGAGGCCCTGGTGGCGGAGCTGCTGCCGGAGGAGCAAAGAGGCGGGATTAGGACTGAGATTGATTTGAGTGAACCTGTCTCGCTGAAGCGGATTACGAAGAAGGCGACACAGGACCTTGAGCGCCAGATTATTCTGAAGGTGCTGCAAGCGAACAGCTGGAATCGGCAAAAAACAGCTAAATGGCTCCAGATCAGCTACCGGTCCCTGCTGTACAAGTTGAGCGAGGTGGGGATGCCAGAGGTTCCGCCGCGGCCTCTTCGGATCCCGCAGATTGTGAAGAAGGAGTCTGACGGGACTTTGCGGCCAGTGCTTTCGCGAACCCGCGTATTCTGATCCTCGTTTCTCTGATCTGTATGATCCGGGTGAATTGGCTGCGGATCGGGTGCGGCGCTACGAAGCACGGGAGGTCATGTCATGCCCGCCGTGCTTCGTGGTTATCAGCGACAGATGGATTGAACACCGGGCTGCCGAGTTCCGCCGACCAGGTTGATGACAGCTGCGGTCTGTGCGGAGGTATCGGTTGCGCCGATGTTAGGGGGAGCTGGGCGCGCGATAGCGTAGCCGAGGCTTGGCAGGTAGGCGAAGCGGGTTGGCATGGAGCACACCTCAGAGGGAACGTTTGTGGTTTCCGGCGACGCGTTTGCCAGGGTCCAGGAGGTCTTCTCGAATGGCATGGACGAGACGGTCTGAATACTGCTGCCGCTGAAGCCGGTGATGTGGAGCGAGAGACTGCCTGCGTTCTGATAAGCCGCAGCGTTTCCGGTTGCATCCCAACCATCGCCGGGGCGGCCGCTCATGGTGTTTGCTCCCCAAGCCGCCGGCAGGATGTTGCCGCCTCCCACGCCGATGAAGGCGTCAAAGTTGTTCCATTGAAAGGTGGGTTGAGATGTGCTGTCCATCCAAAGGATGTTATTGAAGGCTTGCACGGTCTGGAACTCGGTTTGTGGGAGGAAGGAGCCACCACCCGCGCTGGTGTCGAACATGGTGAAGAGCTTGCCGGAGCAGGTGGAGCAGAGCGTCTCGTAGAAGGTGTTGTTGTACCAGTAGAGGTTGCCTTTGCGGGCTGCCCCCGCGCCGCTCTGGTCATAGGCGAAGTGGATGGGAGCGGTTGATGTGCTGTTGAGGTAGATGTTGCCGTAGGCGAAGTGGGAGTTCCACGCCTCCTGCCAGGCGGCAAGCTGATCCATGGAGTAGGTTGCGCCGGTTGGGGCTGCGTTGTTCTGGAAGAAGTCGCCGAAGGACATGAACTGCGCGGCGCTTCCGACATCGACGAGGTCGAGGTCACGTGCCGCTCCGTCGCCGAAGTAGTTGTAACGAATGACGTCCTGTATGCCACGCGACTTCAGATTGGCGCCGGCGGTACCGGCGGCGATCCTGTCGATGCGGTTGAACTGGACGACCTGGCCCCAGGCCTGGAGGTCCATCTGATGGTTCGACGAGGATCCGGCTGTTCCGTTGCCGTGAACGTAGTTGCCCTCCCAGAGATGGTTCAGGCTGGAGCCGCCCCAGGTCGTTCCGTTCCAGAGGCTTGCCGCCCCATTGGAACAGCTGTCCATCTCATCGCCGATGAGAGTGATGTTGTGTCCATCGCCGACCCGGATGCATGCCGCCGAGCTCTGCCAGGTCGCAGAACCCCCAGCCGGGGTGGTGTAAGCGACGCCAGCCCTGGCATTGCGAAGGTGAAGACCTTCGATGAGGATGTTCTGAGCGCCGTTGAAGGAAGGCCAGGCGGCACCCGAGGTGCTGCCGCCGACTGTGATCAGGCCATTGCCGGCGGCCGATGCGGTGGTGTCGGAGCGACCGATGGCGTTTGTGGCATCGAGGATGGGCAGGTTGCCAGCTGAATCGGGTAAGCCGCAGAGGCGCACGGGCTGATCCGGAGCAGCATGTTGCGAGATCTGAACATACTCGTTGAAGGTGGTGGGGTTGGAGCCGGTGGTGTCCTCGTTGTGCAGACGTATGGTTGAGCCGTTGAGGAGGTTGTTAAGGGGGAGGTCCCTCAGCTTGCGGTAGGTCTGCGACGGGCCGACATCATAGGTGTTCCCAAGAAGGGCAGGGTCCACGGAACAGTCGACTGGCTCAGTGAGATTGGGCGTCACGCGGTACGGCATGCTATGTCCGGTGACGTAGAGGATGGACGACGCCGTCTGCCCGGAGTTGGCCACGCTGGTGGCAGTGAGAGTGTAGCGACCCGGTGCGGTCGCGGAGAACACGGTATCGCGAGAGGTCGAGTCAGCGAGCCTTCCATCCCCGCCGGTGGGCTGGGAGGTGATGGACCACTGAACTGCGTCGTTCACGCTGCCGACGACGAGACTTTGAACGTCAGCGGTCTGGTTGGCATAGAGGGTGCGGTAAGCGGGAATGGTCGACACCTGGACGGCGGGGTTGCAGACGCTGAAGGTGACGTCCGCCTTTTTCGAGCCGTCGTCGACGGAGGTGGCCTCGATAGTGAACTGGGTGGCCGAGTATACCCTCTGACCAGCGTTGGAGAACTGGCAGCTGCTACCGGAAGAGCCAGCAGTGATGTCGACCCACGATCCTGAGTTTGCGGAGACCTGAGCGGAGCCTGATTTGACCGTCCAGGTCACCTGGTTGCTGGCGCCGTTGGCTACCTGGGCGAAGATGCGGCGTACCGATCCAGGCAGGACATTGAAGCCAGCTACGGGCTGGGAGATGGAGATGCCGACCGCCGAGGCCGCAGACCCGACCGAGACACTGACCGGAGTTGCGGCGCCAGAGCCGAAGTTGGTATCGCCCCCGTAGATTGCGGTGGCGCTATAGGTTCCAGCACTGGTGATGGTGGGGATCGAGACGGAGGCCGTTGCGCTGCCGGCCGTACCCGAAGGAAGGAGGGAAGCAAGGCTTCCGGCGGCGGATGATAGCGCTGCTGAGACCGTGGTGTTGTTGATCGAGAAAGTGACGTTTCCGGTAGGGATCACACCTCCCACAGACGGAACCGTGGCCGTCAGCGTGATGGGCTGGGTGGTGGTGGCGGGACTGGGAGTGGCGGAGAGACCGACCGAGGAGGCCTGCTTGCTTGGACTATTGACGGTCACGGTGATCGGAGTGGAGGAGGCGGAGTTGAAGGTTGCGTCTCCGGCGTAGGCAGCGGTTGCAGAGAAGCTTCCTGTAGGAGGCGCGGGGATAGAGGCGGTGGCAAGACCTTTCCCGTTAATCGCTCCGGAGACGCTGGTTCCGTTGAGGGTGAAGGTGATGGAACCGGAGGGAACGAGGCCGTTGACGATTGCGGCGGCGGCGGTGAAGGTGACGTTCTGGCCGATTGCGGCAGGGTTTGGGGTGGCGAACAGGACGATGTCGGCTTGCTGTTTCGAAGTCGGAGAGGCGGTCACGATGACGGTGGACGAGCTGGAGGTGGCGGACGTGAAGTTGGAGTCGCCGGCGTAGGAGGCGATGACGTTGTAGGTGCCGGCGGGCATGGAGGAGCTGGTGAAGTTGGTAGCGCCGGTGGAGTTCAGCGCGGCGGACCCGATTGCGGTGCCGCCGGACATGAAGGTGACCATACCAGTCGGAAACAGGGAACCGGCTGGGGATGCAGCGGCAGAGAGGGTGACAGATGTTCCGACATTCGCGGAGGTGGGCGTGACGGCCAAGGTCACACTGGTTGACTGTTGCGTGCGCGGAGCACCCGCGCCGGAGATATCCATGGCTCCGATGGAGGGGTTCGAGGGACGGCTGTTTCCCAGGATATCCGTGACCAGGCCTGCGATGCGCACGCCGGCGCCGAGGAGAGGGCTTCCCGCGGAGGGGGTGTAGTTGAAGGAATCGAGTGCGGTCTCACTGGCGATGGGAGAGCCGGGCTGGTTCAGGAACTTGGGGTCTGTCGTGTTGCAGGTTTCGCCGACGCCGAGCGGCCACGGACAGTAACGAACCCCATAGAAGAAGTTGTGATCGCGTACGGACCATCCAGCGAGCGGAGGCATGACGGCAGCTCCACTGCTTTCATAGAAGAGGCCGGGAGCCTGGCCACCGTCGTAGTTGCTCTTTGTGTAGCCCATGACCACGTTGTTCTGGAAGACTGCGCTTGCGTTGTTGCAGGTATCCCAACCGTTTGAGCAACCGAAGTCAAATACAGTCGCGCCGTACCCGGCAAAGGTGTTGTTTTGGAGGATGTAGGAGCCTTGATTGCTGAACTGCATGGGCATCCAGTCTCCTGCGGCCCGGCAAAGAGCTACACCTGAGTTGACGGCGCTGGAGGGTTCATCGCCGAAGGCCTGCCCAATGCGAGCGCAGTCTTCGATCGCGAGATTGTTGCGAAAGACGACCGTGTCCGCCGGACCGATCTTGTACGCCTGTCCGTCATTGCCGTAGCTTTGGGAGTTGGTGACGCTGAGGCTCTGCATGCCGGAGTGAAGGAGATCGAGGCCATCCTGGAAGTTGTAGCGCCAGATATCGTGATCGAAGCTCCAAGCGCCGGTGGTGCTGCCGGTTCCGAAGGCATCCGCGTAGCCTCCGAGGTTCTGGTCGCGGCACTCGGCGCGCAGCGAGTACGTGATTCTCTGTCATCAGGACATTCAGCTGATCGACGATGGGCGCGACAAGCTCGATGATGTGCTGCGGGAACTCACGCTGCTCGATCCGAGCTGGGGTGTGTGCGGGAATGCGGGGGCCAAGGAGGACCGCAGCTTCGCTCATCGGATCACTGACCCGTACGGCCCGAACAGAAGCAAAGGCGGGCCATTTCCGGTCAAGGTTATGAGCCTTGACGAGATGTTCATGGTGGTGCGACGGGAAAAGAACCTGGCCCTGTCTCACGACTTATCCGGTTTTCATTGGTACGCAGCCGATCTATGTCTGGTCGCGAGCATGCTCGGATGCAGTGTTTACGTGATCGAATTCCATCTACTTCACAAGAGCGGAGGAAGCTTCGGCGAGCCTTTCAGGAAAGGGCGCGAGGCTTTCAGCCAGAAGTATGGAGATTTTTTCATGCCCCGATGGCACGAGGTCGTTTCGGGCTGGTCTGCGTATCTCAGCCCCTCGAGAACGGGACGCTGGGTTGCGAGACTGAAGCGGGTTGTTGTGAATCTACTGCTGTTCCGTGGCGGGTAAAGCCTTGAGCTTCCCGGTGAGCTTCATGTACAGCATGTAAGCCAGTACTGCGTACCGTTTGCCTTCGTAGAAGGGCCCGCGCAAAATCGACTCCGCCATCAATGGAATACACCTCGGGTCGCCGCCTTTGCGAAGGACGTAGGCGGCACAAGCCTGATGTTCGCTGGTCTGCTGATTTCGCCTGATCCACCGTGTCGGGTAGGGGAGCTTGGGAACCACGAGCCGCTGGTAGACCTCTTCCTTCGCATCGAGTAAGGTGATCGCTTTATGCGACAGGCTTTCCGGGTGGATACGGTACTGCACCAGTGGATCCGGGCAGGCGGCGAATTTGGTTCCGGAATGGAGGAGACGCAGCCACAGATCCCAGTCCTCGACGGCGGTGCCTGAGTCAAAGCCTCCGGAGGCGAGCAGAGTCGACCGCCGGATCACCACGGAGCTCGACAGGAAGTTCGTGTTATGGAAGAGCGCGTCACGGATCTTCTCTGGGGGGGCGACGGGACGGATATTTCCGAGTCGTGTGGATCTGCCGTCATCCAGCAGTTCGACAAGTCCGGTGTAGCAGACATCGGAGTCCGGCTGCTTGGACAGTTCCGCCATCTGCCGTTCGAGCTTGTCTTTTTGCCACAAATCGTCGGCATCGAGAAACGCGATCCATTGGCTTTTCGCCTCACGCGCTCCAAAATTGCGAGTTGCCGACAGACCCGAGTTCCTGGTCCGCATTACATGTACGGATCTTCCAAAACTTCTGGCAATCGCCCCGGTGTCATCGGTCGAGCCATCATCGATGACCAAAACCTCGTCGGGCGGTAATGTCTGGGTGAGAACACTTTCGAGGGTCTCCCCGATGTATTTGGCGGAGTTATAGGCTGGGATAACAGTAGACAGGGACATGGCAACTTTGGATTGCAGAAGTGGCTCTTTGAAGAGGCTTGGCTTGCTACGACGGCAAGCTCAGGGGATGCGCTCAGCTCTGGCACAGGACGAGGGAAGACCAATCTATTGTGATGCCTCAAGTGGAGATAAGGCTTTCTGGTAAGCGACGATCGTCTGTTGGGCAATGGAGCGCCAGGTCTGGTCACCGAACTGGATATCCCGGATTCGAGCGGCGAAGCTCTCGCGGAGACTTGGATCGCCTGCAAGGCGCACCAGTGCCGAGGCAAGCTCCTCGCTGTTGTGCGGATCGACGAGAAGGGCTGTCTGGTTATTGGTGAGCAGCTCGCGGAAGACCGGGAGGTCACTCGCAACGATGGTCTTGCCCAGGGCAAACCCTGTAGCCAGAGCGCCGCTGGTGGTGATGGCGCGGTAGGGGTAGACCACCACGTCCGCTGCCCGGTAAAGCGTGACCAGCTCCTCGGTGGTGATGAAGCGGAAGTGTAGATGCACGTTCTGAAGGTGGAGATCCTGCACCTGCTGGCGAATCTGATCCAGCAACTCCGGCGATCCTGTGCCTGAGATCACTAGGCAGGCGCCTTGCAGATCCTGCTCCCCTGTCTTCCATGCGTTAAGAAGCAGGTCGATTCCTTTATACGGAAAGATGATTCCCTGCCACAGAAAGAGAACTTTTCCGGGTTTGAGCTCAAACTTTTGGAGGATTTGATCCGACCTGCGTACCGGCAGATCGTAGAAGAAGGGTCCGTGGGGGATGATGGCGACCTTTTTGAGAGGCACATTGAACTCGGCTGCGAGTTTTGCGGCGATATGGTCCGAGTGGCAGATGATCGCGTCCACACCGTCATACAGGCGATGGAAGATCGCCTTATAGCGCTCCGCAGTGTCGTGGGGGAGGAGGTCATGTACGGTCAGGAAGACCTTGGTTCCTCTGCGCTGGAAGAGTTTCAGAAACCACAGGTCCAGGGGAAAGCGCCATCGGAGCATGGGCAGGAACTGGACGTGGATGATGTCAGGCCGGGAGACCGTGAAGCGCAGGCAGAGGGCGGACAGGTTGATGACCGCCTCAGCTAGTTTGAGTACCCTGCGCGGAAGCTTTGGCAGGCGAAACCTGCCTACGAGGTCCAGCAGACCGGGGTTAAGGTGTATGCCACGCGATTGGAAGCAGACCGGGTCAAGGTAGTAGGAGATCGATCCGACGGTGAGGTCCAGGCCTTCTCGCAGCAATGCTTTCGAGAGGTAGGCCGTGTAGTAGGGCACGATGGCTAAGAGATCCATCATGAAGACCTTTGGCGAATGGCGTAGGGGCGTCAATGGGTTTCACCCGGCGCGCTATGGGCGATAACAGGATCGAACGGGGCAGTGGCATCCCTCGCAGCTTTGTAGACGCGCAAGTATTCGGCGGTCATCTGTTCGGCGGAGAACTCTGTTTCGACCAGACGTCTCGCATTTCCTCCAAGGCGCGTTCGCGTTTCTGGATGGCGCAGCAGAGTTGCAAGTGCATCGGCCAGGCGAGCAGGGTTGTCGGAGGGCACGAGGACACCGGTGCGGTCATCCTGCACGATGGTCGACACGTCGCCAACGTCGGTGGCTATCCACGGCAGCCTGCTGGCCATGCCTTCGAGGATTGCCATCGGCAAGCCCTCGCGCCGGGAGGAAGAGACCATGAGGGCAAAGGATGCGTACACCGCGGGCATGTCGGATTTTCGGCCGGCGAGGTGAATGCGAGCGGTGAGTCCGAGCTTCTCGATGAGGGTCTCGAGCTCGGCGCGGTCGGGGCCTTCCCCTACCAGAATGAACTGCGCGTCGGGGAACTCGGAATGCACCTTGGCAGCGGCCTGGATGAAGAGGTCTGGGCCCTTCTCCCGCGAGAGCCGGCCTACCCAGCCGACGAGGAGAGCTCCGGGTGCGCTGGGGTCGCGCAGCGACGGAACAGCAGCGTCGAAGGGCCGTAGATCGATGCCATTACGGATGAAACGGATGTTGCCGGCTGGAACGCCTGAGCCGGCCAGTCTCTGCCGCACCTCTTCGGACACGGCGACGACAGCCTGATAGTTCCGAAGCACTCTGCGATCCAGGAAGCCGTAGAGTCTTACGATCCGGTTGTCATCCAGCCAGTTATGACAGGTCGAGACGAGCGCGGTTGGCGAGCCACGCAGGGCGAGGTAAGCATAGACATCCGCCTTGTAGCCGTGGGCATGCAGGACGTCGGTGCTCGTACTGGCGGAGAGGGCCCGGATGCTCGCAGGGACGGTTCGGTCTATCTGTCCTCGACAGGAGATCAGGTGCGATTCGATTCCCTCGGCGAGCGCGCACTCGTGCAGTTGCAGGTTGGGATTGGCGGAGTTGGAGAAGATCCCCAGCGTGCTGGTGTGTCCGGTTCGGTTCAGCGTCCGGGACATGTTGAGAATGACGGCTTCGGCGCCATACATCCCTCCGCTTGAGATGACGTGCAGGATCTTCATCGGCTTGAGCTCTCGATCGGATCTGAGTTCGTCTCCTGCCGGTTGAGTACGGCCCATAGTTTTGCGTAGGTTCGATCTCCCATCATCTTTTTTAGCGCGGCCTTCCATCGATCTTGCCGTTCGAGCTTCGCGAGCAGGCCGCTGCTGGGATCGAGGAGCTGGGCGAACCACTCAACAGACTGGCCGTTGCGGACGTTCAAGCGTCCGACCAACTCCTGGGTGGCCTGCTCTAATCTGGGAATGGAGCTGTAGACCTGCGTGTATCCGGCTTCGCGACAGGCCGCGAGCACCCGGCGGTCGAAGCGTCCTCCGGGCAGGGACATGGCGGTGATCGCCGTTCCGAGCTTGTCTTCGAGATGGAGGCGTGCGCTGCCCAGTTCGGTCTTGAGCGCTTGGTCCGTGCAGTGGGTCAGGAGGGTGTGAGTCCATCCATGGGCACCGATGCGCTGCCCGCCTGCATGCAAGGCTCGCAGCTCCTCCCATCCCATGTATCCGGATCGAGTTCCCGTCCACCCCCCCGTGATGAAGAACGTGGCTTGCAGACCGCGCGAGGCGAGCGCGGGAAGGGCAAGCTCATAATTTGAGATGTGGCCGTCATCGAATGTGATCTCGGGCCAGAACAGGGGAGCTCCGTGGCGTCTGGCCTGGACGAAGAAGTCGGCGTGCCGCTCGAACTCGTCCCTTTCGACAACATAGGAGTAGTCGCTTGGGGAGTTCCGAAGCTCATGGTAGAGAAGGTGAAGCCGGTTGGAAGACGGTGACAAGCTACAACTCCCGTTGGATCGGTCCGCAGCGGCCGCGATGTTGATCTCGGCTCCAAGGCCAAGCCGGATGCTTCTGCATTAAACCTTAACAGAATTGAGTTGGAACACGATCACAACGCCTGCCACAAGAGGTGCAGATCGATCTTGCCCCCCTCGTTTGCCCTGCGTGCGAGAATCCTCCTATGTGGATCCCGCATCCGGGAGTGAGCCCGGCCCAGGCACGTCAGAGACGGGCGCGTTTATGAGGCTTTGGCAGGTCATCCGGGCCGATCTTTACCGGTATCGCGGCGAGACCAGTGTCAGAGGCCTGCTTGCCGCCTATCTGCAGGCTCCGGGATTCCGATACACGTTCTACCTGCGAAAGGTCGCGTTCTATGGCGCGCGGAAGAGAACGTTCGGTCTGCTGCCTTATCTCTATAATCGCCTGTGGTTGAACCATTACCGGTTCCGGTACGGCTTTGAGATCTCCCCGGCGACAAAGATCGGGTCTGGTTTGTATATCGGCCACTTCGGTGGAGTGGTCATCAGCCCCCATGCGGTTTTGGGGTCCAATATCAACATCGCGCAAGGGGTCACGATTGGCGCGACCAGCCGGGGCTCGCGCCGCGGCGCTCCTACGCTTGAGGATCGTGTCTGGGTGGGAGCAAACGCCATTATCGTCGGCAAGGTGACGATCGGCAGCGCAGCCTTAATCGCTCCGGGTGCTTACGTCAACTTCGACGTGCCGGAGAGATCGGTGGTGCTCGGAAACCCGGGGAAGATTGTCTCCACCTCGGGATCGGAAGGGTATATCAACAACGTCCTGGAAGTTGGAGGTTCGGAGACCGGCGGCTCGGCGGCTGCCGGTTGAGTGCTCCGGGGGTCGTTCCGGGCGGTGCCAGTGTCCCGGGGCCGAAGATGGCAGCGGCTATGATGATGTCGAAGCTCGGGCAGAGAGGCCGGTCCTATCGGGATGGGGCCGGGATGGTTTGTGCCGAGGTATTGGAGACGCCTATGACCCGTTCTAACCATCAAGGAACTGCGTGGAGGAGGCGGGACGGAGGTCTTTTCCCTGGTGCTCTGGCTGCACTTTGTTTCTGTGCGACCGCCGCGTACGGAAAGACACCCAGTTCCATCGCGATCTCGCCCCAGGGCGCCGTTCTGCAGCGGGGATCGAGCCTGCAGTTCAGCGCTACCTGCGCCTATCCCGATGGCACATCGGACAACTGCACAGCAGCCGGCGGAGCCGCGTGGCATAGCTCGCGCGCTTCCGCGATGGTGGTCAGCGGCTCCGGGGTCGCCACATGGACGAAGGACGAGGGCGGGGAGAATGCCTTCGCGATCGGTTACGTGCTTGTCTCGGTGGGCAAGGTCTCGGACCGTGCCGCAGTGATGGGGCAGCATGGGGGCGATGTGTTCTACCAGTACCCGACGCCGGACTACAGGGCTTATAAAGATCCCGGAAACGATGCTCTTCTGCCGTTAAACGTGGCGGTCGGCTCTACGGTGACGATCGGCTCAGGCTTTGTCATCAATCATGCAAACCCGGGTGAAAAGAGCGGCAATCCGTTTCAGATGACCTGTAACTGGTTGAGCTCCAATCCTGCGGTGGCCACGGTGGATCGCTTCGGCCAGGTCACGGCAGTGTCTCCCGGCCCGGTGACGATTACATGTGGCCGCGCAGGCGATGGCGTGTACGGCAAGAGCACCGACGGGAGGTGGATCAGTCCGGGAAATGTGATCGCGTTGACCGTGGTCGCGGGCGGGCAGGGGAGGTCGACCTGGTATGTGCGGCCTGGCGGCGGGACAGCCTTTGTCAGCCGAGCGCAGACGCCGAACGGGGAATGCGATGGAAAGCACGATGCGGACTACCCCGGGAAGGGGAAGAACCAGCCGTGTGCGGTGAAGAACCTGCGCGATCTGTATGCGGACGGTGTCACGCACCTGCACCTGGCATGGATGATCACGGGTGGGGATACGGTGATCGTCCGTCAGAATCCGGCGGGGTACCACGTGGCGTTCGATAAGCCGTACACGCCGACGAACTGTGAGGACCTGAACTGCGATCTGCCATCGGTCCCGTCGGGCACGGCCTCGCAGCACACCCGCATTCTGGGCGAGAACTACGCCAACTGCCACGGAGACCCGGCCAAGACACTGCTGGTCGCTTATGGACGGGAGGCGTTCAACGTCAAGGATTCGCAGTTCGTCGACCTCTCCTGTTTCGAAATTACGGACAGGGCTGCGTGCGGTCCGGGCCAGTTCACGAATGCGGCATGCCCGAAGGGAAGTCCGGGCGGAGCATACGGGATACTCGAATCAGCCCTGACGAGCAGCGTGACGTATAACGACCTGTTCCTCCATGGTCTGGTAGTGGCTGGTATTGCGGGTGCGAGCGGTGTGGGTGTGGTGGGCAATTACGTTCACATCCGGGGCATGCCGATGGCCGGCATCGATATGGACGATTCGCCATGGCAATCCGGGAACATATCGGTGGCGGGTGGTTTTACGCTGACCAACTCCATTACCGAGTTCACGGGATGCGTGGAAGAGTACCCGGTTCTTCACAACTATCCGTATATCGAGTGCCGGGACCAGAACACGACGGGGTACGGGGACGGCTTCGGCACCGCGAACACGGTGGGCACATGGATCTTTGACCACGACATATGGCGCTACAACTTTCAGGATGGTCTGGATCTGCTGCACTCCGGCATGCAGAGCCTGACGGTGACCAACTCCCAGAGCTACGGCAATGACGGGCAGGCTTACAAGATCGGGGCTGCGGACGCGGTTGTATTTCGCAATAACACGGCATTGGTGAACTGCAACCGGATCATGTCGACGATCGGCGATGAGCCTGCGAGCGCGGTCGTTCCGGGAGTGGTCCCCTGTCGTGCTGGGGGGGACGGCCTGGTCTTCCAGTTTACCGACCAGGGCACTTATGTGTTGCAGAACAACAGCGTTGCCGGCTACGGAGCTGTGCCGTACGACCTCGCCTGTGAGACAGGATGGGATGACTGCAGTCACGCCAACACCATCTTCCAGAACAACATTCTGCTGGGGTATGCCAACCCGCATTACAACGAGGGGCAGACCGCAGCGGTGTTTTACCTGGAGAGCCCTTCCATGCCCCGGAATGGAGGTTGGAATACGCGCGATCACAACGTGTTCTTCAACGTCCGGCAGAACAACTGCCCGTCCCCGCTGCACGCTGGTGAGAGCTGCAACACGCTTGATCCCAAGTTTCTACACGAACCCGGCACCCCGGTTCGCGCCGAGTCTGCCCTGGACAGCTTCGACTTTCATCTATCGCCGCGGAGCAAAATCATCGGCGCGGGTGTCCCCGTCTCTGGAGCTTCGGAGGATGGTCTCGGCGCCCCAAGACCCAATCCGCCCAGCATTGGCGCGCTGGAATCCGCACCAGCAGGCTCGGCTTCCACCGAAGACGACAGCCCACCGCCAGAGAAGAGGGGGGCGATCTTCGCCAATCCACGTCAGCTCTGGTCTTATTGCGTGGAGGTTACGACCTCCTGGGTGCATGAGTGCTGCGCCATGGCGGCACGGCTCCGGCGTTTGAGCAGAGGGTAAGCTCGTTGGATAACCTGTGCGGCTTACTGTGCGGCCTGAACGGGCACTACTCTGGACTGCTGCCATCGCTGGACCGCGCCGCGCGCTTCCTCGTGGAAGATAAGGAGTACGCCGAGCGCGTATACGGGCAGGTTTACGATGATTTCGGCGAAAAACGCCAGCATCGAGTGGGGATGCCAGTAGCGGTCGGAGATCGCACAGGCTACGGCATACGGGACGGAGCAGAGTGTGATCTTGCCCCATGCCTCCCACACGTAAGTTCTGATGGGTATGTCGAGCACCTTGCGAACATAAGCGGGCCAGAAGAGTGGATGGATGATCAACATGGTGATCGAGGTTCCCCAGGCGACGCCATAGATCCCGATCGTCTTCACCAGGATCAAACTAAGTGACAGGTTGAGCGTGGCTTCGAGCACGGAGCATTTCGCGACGGCCTTGTGCTTGCCAATGGCAAACATGATGTTGCCGGCGGTAACGTTCGCCACGGTGAAGAACTGGCCGATCATGAGGATCTGGAGGACGGTGCCCGATACCTGGCTGTAGCGGGGCCCCATCCATAGGCCAATGAAGGTCTTGCCCCGGAAGAACAGCGCCAGGCTGATAGGCAGGGCAAGAGCGAGAGAGGCTTGGGTTCCGCGGATCAGCAGCTTTCGCAGCTCTGCACTTTTGCCTGAAGCCTCGAGCCCGCTCGCGAGCGGGGTGAAGGTGGTGGCGAGGGCGGAGACGACCTGGCGCGAGTAGATTGTGAGGCTTCCGCCGATGGAGTAGAAGGCGACGAGGCCGACGGAAAGGAACGCACCCACGACCACATTATCGGTGCTGAAGATGACCTGTCCGGCGATCAGCATGATGAACACCGCGAAGCTGTGGGACCAGATCATCTTCAAGGTCGCGATATCCGGGCGGCTGAGCCGCACCCGAGATGGAGGGAACAGCTTCAGAGCTGCTCCGATGGTCGCCAGACCCGATACCAGAATGACCGCGAACTCCCAGTAAGCGAGGGTGGTGAGACCGTGCCCGCTGCGAAGGATGCAGATGACACCGCCTGCCCGCGCAATCACCCCAACGATGCCGATGGTGCTCAGAACGTCGTAACGCTGGACTGCGGCGAGGACCGCGCCGAAGACGCCCGAGACGAGCGTAATGGCCACGCCGAGCGAACACACCAGAACGGTGATCTGTGACGCTCGCTGGAGGTCTGGAGGAACCTTGAAGAAATGTGGAAAGACGATGGCGAGAACGATGCTGAAGACCGCAACCGCTGCTGAGATCAGGACGCGAAACCAAAGCGCTGCACCGATTGCGGATCGCGCCTCCTCCAGTTTGCCCTGGGCCTCCGCCTTGGAGACAAAACGGATGATGGCACTGCGCAAGCCGAGGTCCAGCAGATTGAGGTAAGCCACCGTTGAGACGGCGAGGATCCAGACGCCATACCCGGTAGGCCCGAGATGCCGCACGACGAGGGGAGTCAGAAAGAACGGGACGACCATCCCCACGGCCATCGCGAACCAGTTCATGACTACATTGAAGGCGAAGCGCTTTTTACCGGACATCTCTCCTGGCTCTCGAACCATGACAATGGTAGCAGTGCGGCATGGCCCCGGACTCTTCGCGAGTTGCCACTTTCGGTGTAGATCGCGCTTGGAAGAGGTGACGCCGCTTACCGTATCATGGACATGGGCGTTCGTTCTATCCGGCTGGTCTAACAGAGAGCGGATGCCCACTCCAGGTACCTGGTCTGCGATTACCGGAGTGTGGTGTTTGTTTTTAGGGAAACCGCGATGAAAACTTCAGGATCGAGATGCGAATGTACTCGAGCTTGGACTCAGTTCCGTTCGCATCCCGGCGGCCGCCCGATGCGGGGGAACGTTCGGTTTCCCAACTATTTCGCCATGGGCGGAGGCGCGCGTTGAAGGTGATCTTCTGGTGCTGCCTCGTGGTGGTTGCGTATGCCTACTTTGGCTACGCGTTTTTTTTAGCTCTTTACGTTCGTGTGCGCCATCGGCCCATCCGTCGCGGAAGCATTCTTCCCAGCGTTTCGGTTGTGATCGCGGCGCGCAACGAGGAGGCGCATTTGCCGGCCAAGCTGGCAAATCTAGAGCTCTCCGACTATCCTCCCGACCTGCTTCAGATCGTGATCGCATCGGATGGTTCGACGGATCGGACGGAAGCGATCCTACGGGAGCATGGTCCCCGGATCGTTCCTGTCATCCTCGAACAGGCTCACGGCAAAGCGTCGGCGCTGAACGCGGCCGTGAAGCAGGCCACGGGTGATCTGCTGGTGTTTTTGGATGCACGGCAGAGCGTGGATGCAAACGCGATCTCCGAACTTACAGCCTGCTTTGCCGATCCCGAGGTAGGGGCGGTGAGCGGAGAACTTCTGATCGAGAGCGCTCCCGGCGTCTCATCGTCGAACGGCTTGGGCTTCTATTGGAAGCTCGAAAAGGTCGTACGAAAGCTGGAGGCAGCTTCGGGTTCGGTGGTGGGTGTTACAGGCGCCATTTACGCGATGCGGAGAGGCCTCTACGTCGAGATTCCGCCTGCGACCATCCTGGACGACGTTTTCGTTCCGATGCAGGTGGTGCGTCAAGGAAAGCGGGTCGTCTTCCAGCCGAGCGCGATAGCCCGTGATCGGCTCTTCGTTCAAAAGGGCAAGGAGTTCTCACGCAAGGTACGGACGCTTACGGGGAATTACCAGCTCCTGCGGCTGGCACCCTGGCTTCTTTCGTCGCGAAATCCTATTCTGTTTCGCTTCATCAGTCACAAGCTGCTTCGACTGCTCGTGCCGTTTCTCCTGGTATTGATGTTGGTTACCTCCTACCTTGCGGCGGCCCCGGTCTATCGAGCGGTGTTCTGGCTGCAGGCGTGCTTCTATCTATTAGCGGCGTTAGGAAGCGTGATACCGTCTTTCACGAGGTACAAGCCGGTCGGGATAGCCAGCACGTTTGTGATGCTGAATGCGGCCGCGGCGCTGGCGTTTTACAATTTCGTCTCTGGACGCAAGCAGGTCTGGGTCCGATGAGCATCGATCCTCATTCGCGGCATCTTAAGGCATGCGAGCGCAAACGCAGGAGAAGCACACCGTGGGTCTAGGACTCATCCATTACGTTCCGCTGCTGGCCTATATCTGCTTCTGGATCATGTGCCTGGTTTCGCTTGGCGGGAGACCGCTTGTCGGCTTCTACTACGCAATTCCGTTTTTGCCGTACCGGACCCTCCGCGACCATCTGGACGATTATCCTTTGGGTGGGAATCTGTTGACGTTTCTGATCCTTTGCGTCATCATCGGGGCAATCCTTCACGGCAAGCGCCTGCCGAAATCAAAGCTGTATGTGGTGTGGCTCATCTTCGGCGTGTATCTCTACGTTTCCATGTGGTTTGGAGCACTTATGGGAAACGGTCCTCTCCCGCTCACCTCGGCTCAGATCACCTTTGCAACGTGGAAGGGCTACATGCTGATTCCGCTTGTCTTTGTTGCGGCGGGTCTGGTGATCGAAGACAGAAAGGCGATTCGAACGACGATCATCCTGGTCGCTTTCTCCATCCTTTTGATCGACCGAAGTTTTCTCCTGGACAGCTTATCGCGTTCGTGGACCCATTTCGACGAGAGCAAACGGGATGGAGGTCCGTTAGGTTTTGCCGGGGCCAATGGGCTCGCAGCTTTTTTGGCTCAATCCGCGCTTTTTCTGTGGGGCTTGAGCCAGTTTCTTAAGCGCAAGAAGGCCAAGCTGCTCTGCAGTGGACTGGTCGCGCTGACCCTGTTCGCGACGATGTATTCTTTCTCGCGAGCTGCCTACGTTGCGGTTGTGTTCGGGGGGGTCCTGCTCGGCCTGCTTAAGGACCGCAAGCTGATCCCTATCATTGCTGTCTTCCTCCTCACGTGGCAGACGCTTGTGCCGACCGCTGTCACGGAACGAGTCACGATGACGCAGGACAGCAATGGGCAACTCGAGGCTTCCGCCCAAGAGCGTGTGGATCTCTGGACCAGTGCGAAGAACGCGATTTTGAGCGATCCCATCTTTGGCGCAGGATATGCCACTTATCAGTTGGAGGATCACACGGATGGTCTCCGCGATACCCACAACTGGTATGTCAAGGTGATGGTCGAAACGGGCATTATCGGAATGATGATGGCGCTGGCGCTTGTCTTCCTTCTACTCGCTCTTGGATACCGGCTCTTCCGGAAGGCCGTTGACCCGCTCTATCGAGGCCTCGGTCTAGGCCTTCTTCTTATGGTTTCAGGCTCGATCGTGTTGAATCTCTTTGGCGATCGCTGGACCTATCTCGAGATCAACGGTCTGCTCTGGATACTTGCCGCGGCTTCGTTGCGGGCCTTAAACCTCCCGGATGAAGCGCTTTTACCAGAGCAGGCCGCCATCGACTCGGACGTTGCCGCGAACCACTACCTGGCCTACCGATGAAGATCACTCCTCTGGTTCAACCCGCATATGCTCTGCCTCCTGGGTATGCGGCACTGCCACACGTTCTGATTGTGGTCGATGGTCTGGCCGGCCCGATGGGCGGGGGAGAGCGCATCGTGCTCAGGCTGGCATCGCTGCTCCCGGATTACGGGTACCGCGTCTCGATCCTCACCTTTCAAGCTCCTACCAATCCGGAGGTTCTGGCTAATCCTCCGTGTCCGATCTATTTGCTTCCGCTCACGAACGTGTTCGGCTTCTCAGCGCTGGGGGCTGCGTTCTATCTGGGACAATTTATCCGTGCTCAGAAGATTAAGATCGTGCAGACATTCTTTGAAAGCTCAGATCTCTGGGCCGGTCTCGTCGTCAGGACCCTATCCTCCGCCCGGCTGATCTGGAGTCGTAGAGATATGGGGATCCTTCGAAAGAGGAAGCATCGTTTGGCTTACAGACTTCTGGCGAGCATGCCGGACCGCGTATTTGCCGTCTCTGAATTGGTTCGCAAGCACGGCATCGAGGTTGACGGGATCGATCCATTGCGCGTTCAGACGGTCTACAACGGGCTGAATATCGCGGACTGGAACCGGGGGACCCTCATTCTCGATAGGGCGGAGGCGATTGTGATTACCACGGTAGGAAACATCCGCCACGTCAAAGGGCACGACATCTTTGTCAGAGCGGCGGCACAGATCGCCGTGCGGTATCCGAGCGCCGTATTCAGCGTCGCTGGCGCTACTCTCGACACGGCCTATTTTGAGCATCTCCAGGCACTCATTCGGGAGCTTGGGCTGACGGAGCGTTTTCACTTTGCCGGAGGTCTCAAAGACCTGCGGAGCCACTTCGCTGGAGCGGATATTTTCGTTCTTCCTTCTCGCAGCGAAGGTTTCTCGAACGCCATCGTCGAAGCTATGGCCATGTCACTACCCGTCGTGGCGACGGACGTTGGCGGAAACGCGGAGGCGGTTTCGGAGGGGGTCAGCGGTTACATCGTGCCCACCGAGGATCCTGATGCTCTCGCCACAGCCATTCTTAAGTTGCTGGACGACCCAGCCCGAGCTCGCGAAATGGGAGAAGCGGGCAAGCAGATTGTGGCCGAGCGGTTCACGATTGACGCGATGATGACGACGGTCGCGCGGGCGTACGGCGAGGTGCTCGCCCGCCGAGCCTCTGCACTCGGGCACAGCAGCCGGCTCGCGCCGCCTGCGTCCCCGGAGGGAAGCGCCTCCTCGACTTAGAGGCTTTCGACGCTATGGGCGCTTGATACCGGATCTGCTGAGCACGAGGCCGAGCCGGTACCTGAGAAACGTTCCGAGTTGCTTTCGCGTGGGGCCGAGATCATTCCAGTCGAAATCAAAGAACTCCAGCGGCCCTCGATACGATCTGAGAATGTCTCCCCAGGTGAGCGTACCGCTCGCGACGTACTTGGAGAGCACCGGCAGATCGCGCCACAGCACGATATGCCGGAACCCGAAGCGTGTCGCGCGTACGCTTTCCGTGACTTCGCCGATGAGATCCAGGTAGTGAAGCCAGCCGATATCTACTCCGGCATAGACCGCCGAGTCAGCCGTTACGCTGAAGCGTGGATTCGCCTCGATCAGCCGTACCATGCCGTCGCGAGTGTCGCGTTTTACTTCGATCTCGCAGATCCCCACGTACCCGATGTTGCGAAGGAACGTGTCGCAGAGGGATGCGATCTCTTCGTCGATGACGGGCTCCACCATGGACCCGCTGCCGAACAGCATGGGATGTGCGCGAAATTCGTGGACGACGCAGTGTCCGATCCTGCGGCTGCCCTTTGCGTAAACAGAGAGGTAGCAGAACTTCGCATCGTCCCCGCCGGCGATGATCTCTTGCGCGATCACCTCTGGACGGTAGGGCTCAGTGAGGGCATAGTCGGTGAGCAAATCGTCGGCGGTTTCCGCCGTCACCAATTTCTGTCCGCGAAGCTTGTTCCCCTCTGGAAGCGCGCTCCACTCGCGCTCATGCCGGGGCTTGATCAGGCAGGGGAAACGTGCGTCAGAGGCAAACCGCTCCATGTCCGATCGCGACTGGATGTATTGGGAGCGAGGGATCGGCAAGTCATGCTCTCTCGCCAGAGCGTATTGCTGTTCCTTGGTCGCCAAAGCGGCTTGCACGGCGATCGAATCGAGCGAAAAGATATAGTGCTCACGCAGAGCATCGGTGTGCCGGCCGAGCGCGGAGACGAAGATATCCGCTGCCGGGATGATGACCGGCTTCGCCCCTAACCTATGGGCCAGGTCGATCATGAACGCGACCCAAGCCGCGGGATCGGTGTCGGGATTCGGGCAAAGGAGGGACTCGCCATAGGCAGACTGGAAGCCTTGATGCTCCGGGTCGAAATCGACACCGACGGTGCGGACACCGCGCCGAAGCAGGTCGCGCATCAGGTTGAGGCCGGTCTGGTACACACTGCCGACGACAACCGGCGGCCAATCGCGATGAGCTTTGATTTGGGTCACTAGGTGAGTGTTGGGCTGAGCGCGTTGGGCTTCCGCAACCACGACATTCTAGCATGCGCGACATTGCTGAGAGCCGCTTGCAGCCAGCCGAGGGGCGTAGTACGCTCCTGCTTACCCAATTGCATGACGATGTCGGAGTCTGAGCCCTGCTGGAAGATCCGGGCTGAACTGCCGACGGTATACTCAGATGCGGGGAATAGAAGCTAAATACCTGGAAACTCGCGGGAGGGTTAAGGATGTCGGTAAAGGAGAAGACTGCTCTGCTTTTCTCTCGCGCAGGGGTGTTGCGCGCGCTGGAGCAGCTCCCCACGAATCCTGGTGTGATTGTCTTCAATCATCACCGTATTGGAGATCGTGCCGCTTGCGAGTATGACCGTGAGCTCTTCTCAGCGTCCGCTGAACAGTTTGAGTTTCAGGTTGCTTATATCAAGCGCCGTTTCCCCGTTCTTTTGCCTTACGAAGTCGCCGACATGATTGCGCGGAAGAAGAAGCTGACGCGGATGCACGCAATGATCACGTTCGACGATGGATACATCGACAATTACATGATCGCTTACAAACTGCTGCATGCTTATCAGGTTCCGGCCGCCTTCTACCTAGTTTCGGACTTCGTCGGAACCGGATATCTACCTTGGTGGGACGTGATCGCCTATCTTGTTCGACGAACTAAGAAGAAGTCTCTGCAGCTGACCTGCTGTGATGAGCGGCCGGTGATGCTCGAACCGGATCGTGAAGCTGCTATCAGCACCGTTGTGTCGGCTTATAAATCCGACCTCAACCAAGATGCTCCTGCATTTCTTGAGGAACTCCGTCACGAGACTGAAGTGGAGATTGAGGGCGAGGAGAGGCGGTTCCTGAACTGGGAGGAGGCCAGGGAGATGGCGGCGGGGGGCATGGAGATTGGCTCGCACACTCAAACGCACCCCCTGATGAGCAAGCTTTCACCCGATGACCAACGCAGGGAACTCCAGAGATCGAAAGCTACCATTGAGGAGCAGATGGGGCGCCCGGTCGACTCCTTTGCTTACCCGAATGGATCGCCGAAGGACGTCACACCGATTACGTTGGAGCAGGTGAAGGAAGCCGGGTACAAGACGGCGTTCTCCTTCTATGGCGGGATCAACCGTCACAGTTGGAGTGAGCCATTGAATCTGCTGCGCGTGTCACCGGATCCGCGTTCCGGAAGCTTCCGGCTCGATGCCGTTCTGAGCAGCCAATTCGGGAGTGTCGAGCCGACACTGAGGCGGATTGCCAGCCATCTTCACCGTAGTTGAAACAGCCATTTCCCTTCGACTGGCCAGAACGCTTCAGCGGCGCCCGACTAACAGCGCACGATCTTCGCCGACTGAATCCCTTTCGTGGCATTGCGGGAATCAACAACGAGCTGGGATCGCTTGACGATGTCTTGGTAGTCATAGTCGGAGTGATCCGTCACGATAAGGACACAGTCATACTGCTCCAGGTTATCCAGCGGCGTGGAGGTCATGTTGAGGTTGTAGTGGCGCCCACGACCAACTTTGGGGTGATAGGGGTCGTTGTACGCAATGTCTGCGCCCTCTTCCCGAAGCAGTTCGATGATGGTCAGCGAGGGAGATTCGCGGAGGTCGTCGATATCCTTCTTGTAGGACATTCCGAGCATCAGAATCTTGGATCCGTTGACGGCCTTCCTGTGCTGATTGAGCGCTTTGGCGACGGATTTGGTCACGAACTCCGGCATGGCCTCGTTGACCTCGCCCGCAAGTTCGATGAAGCGGGTGTTGAAGTCGTACTCCTTGGCCTTCCAGCTCAGGTAGAAGGGATCGATGGGGATGCAGTGGCCGCCAAGGCCGGGTCCCGGATAGAAGGGGTGGAAGCCAAAGGGCTTGGTCGCCGCGGCGTCGATGACCTCCCAAATATCTACGCCCATCCGCAGCGCGAGCACCTTGAGTTCGTTGACGAGAGCGATGTTGACGCAGCGGTAGATGTTTTCCAGCAGCTTGGTCATTTCGGCAACGCGGGTGGAGGAGACGCGGATAGAACGGGTGAAGATACCTTCATACAGAGTTGCCGCAAGCTCCGTTGCGATCTCCTCATGGCCGCCGACGACTTTGGGGATATCCCGGCGAGCGACCGAGGTATTGCCGGGGTCTTCTCGTTCGGGTGAGAAGGCAACATAGAAGACGTCGCGCTCCGATGGCGCGCCAGCGGTCTGAACTTTGAGATTGTGCTGATTTCCCGATTCGAGCAGCGGGATGAGAACGTCTTCGGTGGTTCCGGGATAGGTTGTGCTCTCAAGAATGATCAACTGCCCTTCGCGGATCCAGGGCGCGGTTGACTTGGCCGTGTTCTCGATATAGCTGAGATCAGGCTCACGGTGTCCCGTGAGTGGGGTGGGAACGCACATGATGATCGCGTCCTGATCCGAAAGCTGAGCGAAGGCCGTTGTTGCCCGAAATCCCTGACGGCGCGCCTCCTGAATCTCGGTTTCCGGGATGCGGAAGATATAGGAGCGGCCACCCTCGAGGTCCGTGACCTTTTTTTCATCGATGTCGAAGCCAGTGACCTTAAACCCGGCCTCGGAGAGCAGGAGGGATAGAGGCAGTCCGACGTAGCCGAGTCCGATGACTCCGATCTTGGCGGTGCGAGCGGAGAGGCGCTCAAGGCGCTCGGCGGCGATACGAGGAAGGGTGTCTGGGCTGGTAGTCAACATGTCGAATATTATTGCATCCGATGGTCTGGACGAGGACGTGATCCGTCTGCCACCTTTGTCGTATTTTCGGCTTACCGAAGGTTTTTGCTGCTTGAGCGACTATTCTGGCAAAGAAGCTCGTGGCGATTCGCCATCTGTCACGGAGCTTCGCGAAGCACGGAAGTTGCATTGACCAGGTGTGCCCCAGCATTGGATAAGTGGAAGGGCTGGTGTCCACTATAGTTTTGCCAAGTGTGGTAAAAGCAGACCCGGTGGCGAGTACGTTTCAAGTTGATCACCGAGCATACGGAAAGACGTTCTGGGAGGGAGATACATACATGGCACATTATCTGATTACAGGGATCGCCGGCTTCATCGGATCGACCATTGCGCACACGCTGGTGGAGCAGGGGCACACCGTGCGAGGCATCGACAATCTTTCAACAGGTACGCTGGACAACCTGGCGGACATCCGTGAGGCAGTCTCGTTTGAGCAGGCTGACGTGCAGGACCTGCCGGCGATGCGCAGAGCCTGCGAGGGTGTGGATTACGTGCTGCACCAGGCGGCTCTAGCCTCAGTTCCGCGATCGGTCAAAGATCCGCTAAACTCGCATGAGGCGAACATCAATGGAACCCTCAATGTCCTATTAGCTGCGCGCGACGCAAAGGTTCGCCGCATTGTGTATGCGGCCTCTTCGTCCGCCTACGGCGATCAGCCGACCCAGCCCAAGCATGAAGAGATGGCGCCGCAGCCGCTGTCGCCGTACGCCGTGCAGAAGCTTACCTGCGAGTACTACATCCAGGCGTTCTGCAAGGTTTACGGGATGGAGGGGGTGTGCCTACGGTACTTCAATATCTTCGGCCCGCGCCAGGCAGCAGACTCGCCCTACTCGGGAGTGATAGCACACTTTATCTACAAGATGATGGCCGGAGAGACGCCCACGATTAATGGCGATGGATCGACCAGCCGCGATTTCACCTTTGTCGCGAATGCCGTCAACGCGAATCTGCTGGCATGCATAGCGCCTAAGGAGGTGGCGACAGGACGCGTGTTCAACGTGGGCACCGGACACAGCCATACGTTGAACGATTTGTACGATGCGTTGGCGGAAATTCTCAGCTTTAACCGGAAGCCGAACTATGGACCCACGCGCGCCGGAGATGTGCAGCATTCGTTCGCCAGCATTGAGCGCGCCGGCCGGGAGCTTGGATACAAGCCTCAGGCGGATTTCCGGACGGGGCTGGAAAAGACGGTCGCGTGGTACTTCCAAGAAAAAGAAAAGCACGAACTGGCAGGAGCAAGAGTTTCGTAATTAGGTATCAAAGCGGAACACAGACCGCCGCATGCCGTATCGAGAAATCGATCAGCATGCGGCGATTTTGTTTGGTGTCTCCCTGATAGGAGATATGGATCAGATCTACTGCGCCCCGCGCCGGCGAAGAATGGTCTTGATCGTCTCGAACATGATGAGCAGATCGAGGCCAAGCGACATGTGTTTGATGTAGTAAAGATCGTATTCGAGCTTTTCTCGTGTTTCGGCGAGTGTAGCGCCATACCCATAGCGTACCTGCGCCCACCCAGTCAGGCCGGGACGGATCATGTGGCGTAGGTCAAAGTAGGGGATCTGCTCAGAGAGCCAAGGCACAAACTCGGGGCGTTCTGGTCGTGGGCCGACAAAGCCCATATCTCCGCGCAGCACATTCCAGAGTTGGGGAACCTCGTCCAGCCGAGTCTTGCGCATGAACATACCGACGCGGGTTACGCGAGGATCATTCTTGGTAGCCCACTTCGCGCCGGCTGCTTCGGCATCGGTACGCATGGTTCGAAACTTGACCACCTGGAAATTGCGGCCGCCAAGTCCGACGCGAGTCTGTTTGAAGAAGATAGGTCCCGGCGAGGAAAACCGCACCAGCAACATAACAACGGGCAGAAATGGCAGAAAGATCAGAAGGCCAATCGCGGCCGCCAAGGTTGAAGCGAGGCGGCGGGCGATCTGCTGCGAGGGCTTGACCCGAAATCCTTCACTGTAGATGAAGTTTGAAGGGCGTAGACCATCCAGCAGAAGTTTGCCTGAGAGTCGCTCGAGCAGGTCGCAGGCGTCCTCGATTACGACGCCGTCGAATCGCAAGTTCAGGAGTTCCCGGACGGGAAGAGAGCCGCGACGATCTTGCATTGCGACGACCACTCGATCGACCTTCGGCTTGGGCCCGCGGAATTGTTCCAGTGCCGGAGCGAACATCTCCCTGGTCTCCTTGGCATCGGCTGGAAGGGGATCCCAACCGACGACTTCCATTCCTGCATCACGGCGTGTTTGAAGCATTTGCACGATGGTCTGTGCCCGTTCGCCGCCGCCCAGCACGTACACCCGTTCACGAAAGGCTTTCTGACCGATAATCCACTCGTAAGCGCCTCGCCACGCTACCAATGCGGCGGTCAGGAATGCAAGTCCCAGAAGAATGACCGAGTGCGCAATGTCGGCTTCGGGAAAGAAGTATGTGATTGCCGAGAGAAAGAAGGAGAGGAAGCCGAGGACGAGAAGAAGTCTGAAGTAGATCTCCCAGCGTTCGGACATGCGCTGAGGCTCGTATAGATCGAAGTAATAAGAGAACAGCAGCGTCAGGATGGTGAGTGTGAGGATCTTGAGGAACCCGTACTCGTAGTTCAGTACAAGGTAGGTGTCCTGCCCCAATACCATCCGGGAAGCCAGCAGGAACGATCCGCTGACGATAAGCGTTTCACAGAGTAGAAGGACTATGGTGCGGGTGGGGTAATAGACATTAAATAGCCGTATCATCGAGCGTTTCTGCCTTACTCGCCCTCGTGGCGCGGGTCATACCCGTAATACGTGCTGGCCTTTGGTAACCTCTCGGCCGCGTTAAGGACAAAGCCGAGGAGGTTTGCGGACTTGAGTTCATGCTGGGCCCGTTGTGCGTCGCTGTATTCGGTGACTCCGCCCCTTGCCACGAGCAGAACGCCGTCGCAGAAACGCGCCAGATTGACTGCGTCCGAGACAGGAAGAACCGGGGAAGAATCGATGATGATCCAATCAAAGTGGGGCGATGCGGCGGTGATCAGTTCGCCGAACCGATTGTTATTTGAGAGGTCGGCGGCACGATCGCCGCCGATTCCACCCGCGATGAGGGTAAGGGAAGAGAGACCGCCCACACGCATACCTGCGGCAGCGGTAATGGAAGCTGCTTCCGGGCGCTGCATGACTTCCACCATGGTCGACCTTCCAGCCAGGAAGTCTGCGAGCCCAGGCTCGGCCTCACACCCGAGCAACTGGTGAATGGCGTATCGGCGCATATCTCCATCGATCAGCAACACTTTGGCGTTTTTGTTGCGGGCGAGGCTAATGGCCAGATTGGTGGCGACAAAGCTCTTGCCCTCCTGCGGCATTCCACTGCTGATCAAGATGGATTTAAGCGGTTTGATGTCGCGCAGCTCATAGATCCGGGAGCGAAGGCTCCGGAACTGTTCGACAGCGGGACCACGCTCGAGTAAGGCGGGAAGGCGACGGAGGTCGGGAGACCAGGACTTCGCCGGGACACCACTCAAATCGAGCAAAGGTTCGGACGAAGGAGAGAAGGCGCTAGATCCAGGGCGCTCCGAGGATCTGGAATCGGCTTCGAGACTTGCTACGGTTGCGAGGGGGACGTCGTAGTCCGCAACGGCAACCACCGAATTTTGCTGGGCTCGCTTCTCCGGTTCGCTTCCGCGCTCCGACTCTGCTTTTTGTAGTGCTTCATAAATGCGGCTCATCGATCACGCCTTCCTGTGCTCTCTTGTCCAAGCCCGGTCGCGAAACTGGATGTGTCACTCGATCTCCCCACGGGAGCATTGCCACCCATAGCCGCAGTGGAGATGAGGAATGGCTGCGTTTCCAACTCAAGTTCTACGGCAACGCCTTCGACCATAGTGTTGGTTACCTGCCGAGCCTGATCTACATAGGCGACGATGAGAGCGTGCTCACAGATCAGGTTAATAAGACGGGGGATGCCACGGCTATACCGGTGAATGAGGTCAAGTGCGGTCGGGGAGAACAAGGGCCAGGAAGCTCCCGCGATCCGAAGCCGCTCGGCAACGTACGCGTGAGTCTGAGCATCGGTCAGCGGTTGCGTTCGGCACCAGAGTGAAACGCGCTGTCGAAGCTGACGAACACTGGGGTGGCGCAGCTTCTCCTCAAGCTCGGGCTGTCCAGACAGAACGATTTGAAGCAGCTTTTCCGAAGATGTCTCGAGGTTGGTAAGCAGACGGATCTCTTCCAAGAGGTCCCAAGAGAGATTCTGCGCCTCATCAACGACAACCACGCAGGTCTCCTCCATACGGTACCGCTCGATGAGCCAGCGGTTTAGCTGAAGAAGCATTCCCGATTTAGTGCGCGATGCGGGGTTTAGGCCGAAGTCCGTCAGTACGAACTCCAGGAAGTCGATCACGTCGAGTCGCGGATTGAAGACGAACGAGGTTGCGACACGCCGATCGCGGAAGGAGCTCAGTGCCCGCCGTAGAAGTGTCGTTTTACCGGTCCCGACTTCACCCGTGAGCACGGTGAATCCTTTGCGAGCGGATATCCCGTACTCAAGGCAGGCGAGCGCCTCTCGGGTGTGCGGCATCATGTAAAGAAAACGGGGATCGGGGCTAGTGCCGAAAGGGCTGGTCTGGAGTTTGAAGAAGGATTTGTACATGGCAGTTATCCACCCGCATTCATGACGGGCGTGTTGGTTGGGGCACCGGGACGGCGGCCGAAGAGGCTTCGCTTGGGTTTAAGCGGTGCCGGCGTGACTTCGTCCAAGAGCGAGATGGTCGCCAGTGTGGGCAGCTTCGTGAACGCCCAGATATCGCGCTCCGATTTGAGAGCCGTGTCGCGGTACTCGAGGAAAGCTATGATTCCGAGTCCGAGCATAAGGCCTATGGCGAAGCCGCCGGCTGCAAAGACGGGCCGTTTGGGCGACGACGGAGCATCCGGGAGGTTGGGCTCATCCATGACACTGAACTGTTCCCCTTGTTGCTGCCGCTCCAGATCGGTTGCCATTTTCGCCTGCTGCATGTTCTTTAGCAGCGCGTCATACGATTCCTGCGCGGTCTGGTAATCACGAGTCAGAGTCTTGTACTGCTCCTGAACCAGCGGGCTAGATGAGATGCGGTCCTGATACATCTTGATCTGTGATTGAATGGCGCCCTGATCGTGCTTTTTCTGCGCGATTCCTAATTCCTCGGCCCGAACCTGGGCGCGAAGCTGAAGCAGGGAAGCCGGCTCATTGCGCTGGCTGGATGGGCTTGGAGCAACAGTCGGTGGCGGCGCTTGGGCCATCTCGTGCCGCAAATCGGCGATTTTGTGTTCGATGGTGACCACGTCAGGGTAATCAGCGGTATAGCGCGCGGTTAGATCGGCCTTTTGGGCCAGCAGTTTCTGCAGCTCCTCCTGCTGTGCCTGCGGTGCGATTCTCTGGGTCTCTGGTGTTTGGAAGTCGCGGGCCTGCTGTGCGAGGATCGTCTGCCCGTAGCTCAGATCTTGTTGCATGCGCGCGAGGGCCTGGGTGGCAGCATCAAGCTGAGTATTAAGGCTCGCAAGCATGTTCATGTTCGGCTCTTCCTGTCCGGGAAGTTTGCCTACATATTGCTGTTGAAACTTCGCGAGCCTCGCATCCTGCTCGTCGAGACTGCGCTTCGCGTCTTCAAGCTGACGTCTAAGGAAATCGGTTGTACCCTGCGCCGACTGTTCTCGCGATTTCAGGTTCTCGTTCACAAACATCGATGTGATCTCACCGCAGACTGCCTGTGCAGTACGTGCATCGCTGGCTTTAAAGCTGATGAAGAACCCGGGCACGCCGCGTGACATCGCAGACTGGATAGGCTTGATGTCGATCGCTTTGCGCATCAGATCCAAGCGCTCGTCCATGGTAGCTTTCTGGCCCGAGAACAAGTTGAATCGAGTGATGATCGGTTCGAGCCTTGATCGGCTGAGGATCTGCTCCCGCATCGAGGCCAGACGGCCAGTGAGGTCCTCTGCAATGACGGGCTTCACATAATTGTCGGGAACCTTTTGCTGCTGAACGATGACCAGGGTCTGCGACAGGTACTGCGGGTCGACAAGGTAGCTCGCGGCATACGCGACGATAGGCAGAATTAACGCGGGGATAGCGATCATCCACCAGCGCTTCTTCAGAATTCTGGTGTAGTCCTCGATGCCAAGGGTACGATGACCAAGCATAGTAGCTCCTTAAAACTGTCCTAGGTGCAGAGAGCGCGGAAAATAAGAGACCCCGATCGCAAAACTCTGGATAATACCATTCAGCGCAACGGGAGAGATCGGCGTTTGGCTATAACTCTGGTTGAGAGCCGTGTAGCTCGCATACCCTGACAACGACCGAGTGATTCGGCGAGACACCTGCCCGCCTGCGAAGACGCTATCGTAGTTCCCCGTTGTCGTTACGCCGAGAAAGGCGAGGTTCGCAGGGGTCGGAATGTTCGATAGAGCACGATTTCTGGAGTAGCCAGTATTTAAAGAGGCGGACCAAGCTGTGCCAAAAGGGCGCTGAACGGTTCCAGCGATACTGTCGAAGATGCCGCCGGGCTGAACTCCACCCCCGCCGCTCACGGCCCGGTTGTAACTTACGGCTGCCGTGTACATTCGCACGGTGTAGCCCAGGCCGGCACCTGCGGTAAAGGTTAGTCTCGATGGTATCCCCAGGACGCTCGAACTACTGATCCACTCAGGCCCGCCAGATACATTGGCAGTGAGAGAACGAGAGAGTTGCCGTTGATAACTGGCACTTAAACCGCGTACAGCGAAGGATGCGCCATTTCCAAGAACGCTGTAGTTGAACGTTCCGTAGGTGGCCGAGAGCGATGCCGAACTGCGAGCGTCGAGCCGGCGGTTGACAGCTACGTCCGCCGAAATTTGCGAGCTGTCCAAGCCGCCGTTGCCCAAAAACCGAAGGATTCCGTAGCTTGCGCCTCCACTGACCGAGGTGAATGCGTCCAGCCGTCTCTCGACATTTCCACTGGTGGAGTTGCTAACCCGCGAGTTTCCAACAGTGAGAATGTTTTGCGAAGGTTCCAGCCCGTTTTGCACGGGATTAAGCCCTAGGTCGCCTGTGCCTGGAATGCCTGAGAGTCCGACCGTTGGCGATTGCGGAAGATAGCTGACGACGTCCGATATCCCAAAAACCCAGCTGCGAGTCACGTACCCTTGCGAAATGGCCAGGCTTTGAAAGTAAGTGTTGGAGGAGCCAGACTGGGTGCCAAATTGGCCACCTCCCGTATACAGCAGATTCAGCGGACGGACCTCACTTTTCGAGGCGTAGACCACATCACCGGAGATGCTTGTGGACGCGTAAACGCCTCCAATGCCTGGGTATCCCTTTTGGATCACCTCTGCAGCGCTCAATCCATATTGAAAGTTGCCGTTGATGGCAGGAAGGTTCAACCCCGTTGGTGCTGACTGTACGGAGGCTGTAGGCGTAGCCTGACTCCAGACGGAGCAAGGTAGGCTCAACAGGAGGAGAAGAAAGGTGCGATCTCGCATCATTGAAACCTCACGGGACAACGATCGTATCGCCGGGGCGAAGAACGATCTGTTGCTGGCTGTCGCCCTTGAGGGCCTGCTTGTAATTGAAGGGAATCTTCTGCTGCGATGATCCTGCTCCCCGTAAGATATAGATATGCTTAGCATTTGCAAAGGCGGAGAGTCCCCCGGCCGATGCGATGGCCTGCAGTGGGGTCATTCCAGCAGAGAGGGCTACGGGACCAACGTGGCTCACCTCGCCGATCAGATAGATCCGCTGGCTGTTGACGGCCATGACCTGAACGGTAACGCTCGGATCCTGGACGAATTTGCGTAACCTCTGACTGATGTCGGCACTCAGTTGAGTGGGCGTCATGCCCGCTGCGGGCAGGTCTCCCAGCAGCACCATCGAGATCATGCCATCTGGGCGCACAGGAAAGGTGCCAGAGAGAGTGGGCTCCCGCCACACCGTGATCTGAAGGGCATCTTCGGCACCGATGACATAGTGAGCGTTGTCGACCCCTGCGGCTGTAGTCCCCCCAGAAGTGGGTGTTGCCGAGGAGGAAGGCGATTGTTGCGGCTCGGATCTCTGCTTTGAATTGGTTGGAGTTTGCGACAAAGGCGCGGCTGGAGTGGTCGATGGTTCTCCCGGAGCTTGAGCGGGCTGGGACGCTGGGTGGCTCACCTGTGCGTCCGGGGTGGCCGGCTGCTGTCCTGCCATCACTACGGATGACGCGGCCAGTACCGCGCCTGTGATGCTGTTCCTGAAAATCATTTCTATTCCTCTCCTGCCAGCTCTGCGGGGTAACGTATAGACGCTGGCTGCCCGCGCCAAGCATACTGACCTTTTGCACATACGTTGCAATAACCATGCCAAACGGCTATGCCCGCCAAGCTCGCGACCGTAACGCAGCCTCATAATGCAGCCAGAGGTTCACCCAGTATAGGCGACTGCTCCGAGTTTGGCTCCGTCGTTTGTACAACTTAAGTGCACGAACAGGGGAAGGAAAGGGAAAAGGAATTCCATTTCAGGGGCGTATACTTCCTCTTCGAAAGGCTACTATTGGTCTTCCGTCGTGCTAATCGGTGGCATCCGGATTGCCTAAGGTTGTGGCGTGAGTCAAAGTACAGTGAATATGGCAACAGGCATCGAAGCGGATCAATATAGTCCAGCGTTTGTTGGGGAACCCACGGCAGATCGACTTTTACCGGGATCTGGCTTGCGCTCAACCCTGGGAGCGCAAGGGATGGCGGCAGGTTGCCTAATCGCTGTTCTTCTGGTAGCCATTTACTTCCGGATCGTGATCAAGCTGGTCACCGACTGGTATGAGATTGCAGATTATTCCCACGGTTTTCTTGTGCCTTTCTTCTCCGCCTTCATCTTGTGGGATAAGCGGAAGGCGTTGCAGGCCATCCCTGTAAAGCCCACTTGGGCGGGTCTTCCGCTGGTCATCTTCGGCATCATCACCGTTTTTTTCGGGGTCTACGGTGCGGAACTCTTCCTGTCGCGGGTCTCATTCGTGCTGATCCTTGCCGGGATGATCTGGATGTTCTTCGGCACGGCGGTCTTGCGAGAGGTCAGGCTTCCGCTTGCGGTACTGCTTCTTGCGATACCGTTTCCAGAGATTGTCTTCAACCAAATCACCTTTCCTCTGCAACTCTTTGCATCGAGGGTCGCAAGTGGCATTCTCCCGTTTCTCGGGGTACCGGTTTTTCGGGAAGGCAACGTGATCCAGCTTCCGGTGATGAAGCTGGAGGTGGCGCAGGCATGCAGCGGAATACGGTCGCTGATGAGTCTGTTTACGCTGGCCGTCTTCTACGGATATTTCCTCGAAAAGACCACTGGCCGCCGTTGGTTCCTCGCGCTCGCGAGCATTCCTATTGCCGTTGCCGCAAATGCGTTGCGCATTGTAGGTACCGGGCTGTGCGTCCAGTACTGGGATCCGGCCAAAGGAGAAGGTTTTTTCCATGAGTTTTCTGGATGGGTGATGTTTGTGATCTCCCTCTCCTTTCTCTATCTTCTGCATCGGGTCATGCTTCTTGTCCGGCCCCCACGAAAGGCAATATGAACAAGATCCGGTATTGGGTCGTTGTGTGTCTCCTTGCATCGACCGCCCTTGTGCTCCATGGCCGCGGCGACGTGGATAAGGTTCCATCCAGTGAGCCAATTAGCATGATGCCTCGGCAGATCGGACCCTGGTCCAGTCGGGATGAGCCCATTGACGATCAGGTGCTTCAGATTCTTGGCAAAGGTGACTTTCTTAACCGCGTCTACGAGGTCCGGGACGGGAAGAGCTCAATTCCGCCGGTAGGTCTGTTCATCGGGTACTTCCCCACGCAACGAACGGGTCAAACGATCCACTCGCCTCAACATTGCCTTCCAGGCGCGGGTTGGACCTTTGAATCTTCTCGTTACACCACCATGCAGGCTGCGAACGGAACCAACTACCAAATAGGCGAGTACGTCATCGGAAATGGGGAGATCCGGCAGTTCGTCCTCTACTGGTACCAGGCCCACGGGCGAAGCGTGGCAAATGAGTATGTCTCGAAGGCGTACCTAATCGCGGATGCAATCCGGTTGAATCGGACCGACGGCGCACTGGTTCGGGTGATCACGCCTATAGGTTCTTCGGAGCCGGTGAGCGCTGCACGGGATCGTGCGATTGAGTTTGCGCGACAGATGGCCACACAACTTCCACGCTTCATTCCGGCTTAGCGACTCAGCTACGGAGTGAGCAGGTAGGGTTTATGGCAGCGAGGTACTGGGCTACGCTGTTGTATAGATGACTCCAGAAGGTGAAGGGAAGCGCAATGAACAAGGTATTCGCTCCGGCTGTTCGCGGACTTTCGGCAGCTTTGACCGGTTTGATCTTGATGGGTGCTGTAACGGGGTGCCACCATGATCCTAATGTGCAAAAACAGAAGTATCTGGAGAGCGGCAAGCGGTATGCAGCCCAGGCAAAATACAAAGAGGCTGCGATCCAGTTCTCGAATGCGCTTAAGGTCGACCGTAACTTTGCGGAGGCTCACTACCAACTGGGAACGGTTTATCTGAAGATGGGATCCGTCATGCCTGCCTTCGCGGAGTTGAACCGGACTGTCGCTCTCCAGCCAACCAATCTCCAGGCCAGGATCGACCTTGGAAACCTTCTCCTCGCTGGCAAGTTACCGGATCGCGCGGCAGAGCAGGCGAACGCCGTGCTCGCTATCAAGAGTGATGATGCCGATGCGTTTGCTCTGCTTGCAACGGTAGCGGCGGTCAAGGGCGATCGCGCTGCCGCACTTTCACAGATTCAGCATGCGCTGGCTCTCGAGCCAAACAGGGCAGCGTTCCACACGACGCTGGGTATCCTTGAGGGCTCGGATCCAGGGCACTCTGGTTCGGCGGAAGAGCAGCTCCGAAAGGCAGTTTCGCTCGATCCGGCTAACGTCACCGCCCACCTTGCCCTCTCTTCGCTGCTGGAGCAGAAGGGCGACCTGCCAGGAGCTCTCGACCAGCAGAAAGCTGCCGTCGCGGGTGACCCGAAGAATTTCACAGCTCGGGCCAGCTTGGCACAGATGTATTTCCGGCAGGGCGACAAGGCAAACGCAGAATCGACCCTTCGCCAGGCCACTGAAGATCTCGGCGATACCAACATGGGAGCAGAGCTGCTGCAGAGTTATTACTTGCGCACAGGAGAGATCGACAGGGGGGTATCCGTCTATGCTGAACTCGCGGCGAAGCATCCGAAGAGCACTCCCATTAAGCTGGCCTACGCTCGCCTGCTTATAGCGAAAAAGGATATCCCAACGGCCAAATCGGTTATTGCGGGACTTGTGAAGTCGGACTCCTCAGACCCGGGCGTAGCTGTTCTCAATGGCATTCTCCTGCTCAATGACGGGAAGACAAACGAAGCCTTTGACGTTCTACAAAAGGCAGCGAAAAACAGTCCCGATAACGTCCCTGTAAAGGTTTGGCTGGGGAGGGTTTCTCTGGCGAAGGGAGATCTGAACACGGCTCAGCAGAGCTTTAGCGACGCAATGCGCCTTAACGGCTCCAACTTGGAAGCGGCCGATGGGCTCGCACAAACTGCCATGCGTCGCCACGATGCCGCCCTGCTTGGGCAGGTTGCGGAGAAGGCGATTGCCGTAGCGCCCCAGAGTGCGGTCGGGTACGTCTGGAGGGGAATGGCTGAGGCCTCGCAGCAACAGAATGAGAGGGCTGAGGCGGACTTGCGGCAGGCGCTCAAACTAGATCCGAAGAGCTCGGCTGCTTACTTGGAACTGGGTCAGCTGCGTTATGTGCAGAAGAAGTACGCGGAAGCCCGTCCGATGCTGGAGCAGGCTCTTACCGCTAATCCAAGCTCCGACCGTGCGCTGGCCGTACTGGTTTCGATGGATCTAATGGATAAGCAACCGCAGAAGGCAGTCTCACGAATCCAGGCGCAGATTGCAAAGGCCCCGCAGAACGCGCAGATGTATGTGCAACTGGCGGAAGTCGAGTTGCAGACCGGAGATGTGAACGCGTCACTCCAAGCGGCGCAGAAGGCGATGCAACTGAACTCCGGGGACGCGATGGCGGTTATGGCTTACTCTCGCGCCCAACTCGCGCACGGAGATGCGAATAAGGCGATCGAAGGCTGGGAGCAATGGCTCAAAGCTCACCCCAACGATGCGCAGGCGTACGCCGTTCTCGGGACACTGCAGCAGGGCATTGGCGCCAAAGACAAGGCCGCCGAGGCTTACAAGAAGTCGCTACAGATTGAGCCGGAACAACCTATTGCCGCGAACAATCTCGCATACCTGATGGTAGAAGGCGGCCAGAATACCGACGTTGCTCTCAATTACGCTCAGAGTGCGCGGCGATTGCTGCCGAACTCGCCGAGCACGGCTGATACCCTCGCTTGGGTTTACTACAGCAAAGGAACCTACTCATCTGCTCGCGACTTGCTGGAAGAGGCAGTTAAGGCTGCTCCCGACGATCCGTCGATCCAGTACCACTTGGGCATGACCTACAGCAAATTAGCCGACACAGCAAATGCGATTTTGCACTTGAAGAAGGCGGCCGCGCTCGCGCCTGATTCAGAGCCGGGCAAGGATGCTCAGAAGGCATTGCAGCAGCTAGGTTAAGGAAGCGCGGGGCTGCGCTCAACAACTTGGCGTTAAGATACCGAGAGGCAACCTCCTTGATCTCGGTTCTCATTCTTACGCGCAACGAGCAGCATGACCTTCCGGAGTGTCTCAAGTCCGTTAAATGGTCGGATGACATCCATGTTTTCGACTCTTTCAGTCAGGATGGAACGGTTGCGATCGCGCGGATGGCCGGTGCGGTGGTGCATCAGCGGGTCTTCGATGACTATGCAACCCACCGGAATGCGGCCCTTACGAGTATTCCCTTTCGGCATCCCTGGGTCTTCATCCTGGATGCGGATGAACGTCCCACCTCCGATCTGGGGACGGAGATGCTTCAGATGGCTGCGATCTCCGGGCCGGAGGTGGGCGGGTTTACAGTTCGCCGCCGGGACTACCTGTTCGGGAGATGGCTCGAACACGCGCAGATCTCTCCCTTCTACCTCCGCCTGGTCCGGCCGGCGCAGGCCCGATACACACGTTCGATCAATGAGGTTCTGCAGGTCGAAGGGCTGGTCCAGGCGCTGAAGGGCCCTCTGGATCACTTCCCGTTCTCCAAGGGCATCGGTCATTGGGTCAGGAAGCATGACCTCTATTCGACGATGGAAGCGGAGTTGATTGTGCGCCAACACGGGCTCAACGAGCCGTCTTTGCGCGTGGCGCTGACATCAAGAGACTTCCTGGAGAGGCGACTGCACCAGAAGGCGATGTTTTACCGGCTTCCTGCGCGACCGTTGGTGAAGTGGCTTTACATGATGTTTGTGCGGGGTGCGCTGCTGGACGGGCCGGCGGGGGTGACGTATGCGACGCTGCAGTCGTTTTATGAGTACCTCATCGTGCTGAAGACGAAGGAACTGCGTCGGGGTGGGGCCTAGGCCAGATTGTTTGGAGGGTGGTGCGCCCGAGAAGATTCGAACTTCTGACCTACAGCTTCGGAGGCTGCCGCTCTATCCAGCTGAGCTACGGGCGCATGAGGTTAAGGTAGCACGGGCGGACACCGAATCGAGGCTGGCGATTGACAGACGCCCCGCCGTGGCGGAGCATCGATCACGGTGGTCAACGCCGCCCTATTTCAGGATCGAGGGTCCCCATGTTCTCCCGAACAATCGCATTGCTCGCCTGCTCGGCAATCTTCAGCGCCGCATGTTGTGCCCAGATGGCCCCTGCTCAGGTGGGGGAGCCGAACTCCTTGAAGCCTGAGATGAATGCGGAGGCACCCACCGGCAAGAAGCCGCTGCCGAGCCCGGCCGCAACGGCGGAGGTCTCGCTGGGAGGCAAGAAGGTGGTGGTGCGGTATAACGCCCCGTCGGTGCGGGGGCGGAAAATTATGGGGGGGCAGGTTCCGTATGGGCAGGTCTGGCGGACGGGCGCGAACCCGGCGACGACGCTGGTGACGGCGGCTGACCTCACGATCGGGACGCTGACGGTTCCGGCTGGGACTTACACGATCTACACGCTGCCTTCGGCCGATGCGTGGATGCTGATTGTGAACAAGCAGACGGGGCAGTGGGGGACCGTCTACAACGAGGCTCAGGATCTGGGGCGGACGCCGATGACGTCGAATCCGCTGCCCAAGCCGCAGGAGGTGATGTCGATCTCGTTTGAGAACACCAAGGGAAGCTCGACCGAGATGCACATCCGGTGGGAGACGACGGACGAGTCTGTGACCGTCACGGCCCACTGAGGACGGGGTACCCTCCCCCCCGTACTTGTTCGGCAAAGTCTTCGAATCAAAGGACTAAGGTTGGGGGTACCTGGTAAAGTACAGAGCGCATTGAAGTCATGGGGCAATCCTGCAACGACGTAGGTCAGAGGCGGCGCTATTCGGGGGATGGGGGAGAGCTTGTATGGGGCTCATTTCCAGTTTAGTCGCTGAACGGTGCACTTTGCGCCACGCGTAAGATGCTGTGCGCGTGAGGGTTGCCAAAGTTGGGGGCTTGCGCTCCTCCCGGTCTGCAGATCCTGAAGGACGAAAACGGATGAGGTGGCACCGTGCTACATTTCGGTGCCGCTGAGGTCAACGTAGCGTGGGCTGGTTGCGCCGTCGATCACAAGGTAGGTGTGTGTAGGGCCACCGTTGACGGGGGCGAAGCGGACGTCGACCGTGCAGTTGGCGTTGATGGCCAGGGACGCGGGGCAGTGATTGACCAGGGTGTAATCCAGAATGGCAGAGCCGCCGAGCGCTTGCACCGAGAAGGTGAGCATCAGGACCGTGGTGCCGGTGTTGGTGAAGGTGACGGTCTGGGCCGCGGATACGGTGTTGATTGCCTGCAAAGGAAAGGCCAAGCTCATCGGGTTGAAGCTGACATCTGCGAATGGAGCAACCTGTCCATATGCCTGGATGTTGCCGCTTGAGAGACCGATGGTGTCGGTAGCCACGACGTAGATGTTCTCGCCATCGCTACCGGTCGTGGAGGTGGGGGCGTAGGCGATGCTGAGCGTGCATGGCGTAGAGGCGCAGAAGCTTGGACCGGTGAAGATGAAGGGTCGAGGTCCGCCGCTGTAGGTGGAGGTGATCGAGGCCTGAATGGGATGGTTCTTGTAGGCGTTCACCGTGATGGTCTGGGAAGCGCTGACCGTGCCGAGGGGAACATTCGAAAAGTGGAGATTTGTGGATGCTGTGAGGACAGGTGCGGGGGTGGTGCCATTCCCGGTTAGGGCTAATGTTCGCGTAACGGCGTTGGTGGTGTCGGTGTAGGTGAGGGTGGCTGAGCGCATCCCGGTTCCAGTCGGTGTGAAGGTGATCGAGGGGTAGCAGCCGGAGGAGCATGTGGGCGCAGTGACGGTGAACTCGGCGGCGTTCGGGCCGGAGAGGACGAACGGATTCAGTGAGAGCGGGGACACGGTGCCAGTGTTGACGATGGCGAAGGACGAGGCTACAGGTGCGCCGATAGGCGTCTGGCCGACATTCAATGCGGTGAGGGGTGGAGCATAGACCCCGTACTGACGGGAATAGCCATCCTGGTAGAAGCCGAAGTCCACGCCCGCGGGGTCGCCGGCACCCGTTAGGGTGAACCGGCCAACGCCGGCGATGTTGACGTAGGCCGTGCGGGTGCCAAGCGCGGACGGCTTATAGAAGAGGTTGACAACGCAGCGCACGTTGAAGCGGCCGTTGCTGTAGGTGCAGCTTGACGAGAGGGCGGAAAAGTTCTGATCGAACGAGAAATCAGTCGGGTTAGCTCCAGTGATGGTGAAGTTTAAGGTCCCACTATCGCCTGGGCCGAAGATCGCAAAGGACTGGCTGCCAGTGGCGCCGATCGCCCAGTGTCCGAAGTCAACCAGAGGCGGAAAGATCGCGCCCGAGCCGGAAAAGCTGAGGCTGGCGCTCTGTGGACCGACCGAGGCGTCGTCGACGACAGTGAGTGTGGCCGAGACCGTCATATAGCTCGGTACCGACACGTTGATTGAGCACGAAGATGAGGCGGGCAGCGAGGATCCGCAGTTGTTGGTCTGCGTGTAAGCACTGCTGGAGATCCGGATGGTGTCGATGGAGAGCGGCGTGGAGCCGGAGTTGGTGAGGGTGAGCGTCTGCGGAACACCCAGCAGGTTGAAGGCAAGACTGGCGGGCGTGAGCGTCACGGGGCCGGCTAACCCCGCCGTGCCGCTTCCCGAGAGGGCGATCGCGATACTGGGGTTGGCGGAGGTGTTGGCGAGGATGAAGTATGCGGCGCGGCCTCCCGGGGCGGAGGGTGTAAAGGAGACCTGAAAGGTACACGTGGTGTTGGCGGGAACCGTAATCGCGCAGTCGGAGCCGGGTTGGGGTACGAGGGCGAAGTCAGAGGCGTTAACGCCGGTGATGGAGGTAGAGGTGATGTTGACACCGGCGGAGGTACCGTTGGTGACGGTGACGGTCTGGGTAGGCTGGGCGAAGTTGAGCACCGCAGGAGCGAAGGTGACTGCGGAGGGCGAGACGACGAAGGGAGAGGTGGCAAGGAGGCGGACGGAGAGGTCTGGTGGGATGACGGGCTGGGTGGGCTGAAACGGGGAGACAGGCGGTATGAGGTTATAAAGGGCGGCGGTGTTGAGCGTGGGATTGTTCGCGAGGTTGAGAAGCGCAGCGATGGTGTTGGTAGAGGTAGCGCCGCCCGAGGGCAGAGTGAGCGCGAAAAACGTTCCGCAGACGGAGCTGTCGCCGAATACGCCGCCGGCGGAGTTGACGCATGCGGCGAGCAGGTCGGCGATGGTGTTGATCTGGGCGACGGGAACGGAGTAGTTGGCGGGCAGGTTGTGGTGCCGGGTGTTTCGCCTGTGGAGGTGTTGGCGAAGTATCCGGCATACGTGAAGCCGGAGGCGAGGGCGGCGGCGTCAGACGGGCCGGAGCCAATGGAGGAGTACGACGACATGAAGGGGGCGAGCGCGTATACAGCCGCGACGGTGGTGATCTCGTTGATGGCGAGGAAGGTGGAGGCCGTGAGTGAGCCACAGGGTCCGATGGAGGCCATCTCAGCGATCTGAGAATTGGTGATCGCAGGGGCCGGACTGCCGCCGGTGGCTGTGATGTAGACGGGCGTAGAAGTGGACGGGCAGGTGTAGGCGCCGGTGAGGTCGAAGTAACCGTTTGAATCAGAGATGACTGACCTGGTGAAGAGCGGCGCGGACGCCGAACCATCGCCTGTGGTGCCAACGGCATAAAGCTGAAGCGAGGCTCCGGAGATAGGTTGCTGGCCGCCGTGAATGGAGCCAGACATGCCCTTGACGATAGGGGTCGCTTTGACAGGGGAATTGGTGGAACAACCTGCAAGAAAGAGACTGGCCGCGGCGCCAAGGCAGAAAAGACGGGCGATGCCGGAACGGAGCATGATGATCCCTCGGGGTTCGTTTGCTTGCGCACAGTGAAGCTTCAGGGGCTTCAGGACAGCGCCAGCATACACCGGAGGTTGGAGTGTCGACGTTGCTCTTCCTGCAACTCGCTACAACTTAGGTGGGAGCGTTGCTTTACTTTCCTGCCCGAGCAGCAGAGCTATTGGTGAGGTCTTCTCTACATGAGCTACCACTCTCTCGCGGGGGTGTCGGGGGTGAGGGGGGTGGAGGCGATAGGGGCTTTCCAGCGGAGGATGGGTTTGCGGGCGGCGGTGGTTTCGTCGAGGCGTTGGAGGCGGGTGGTGTGGGGGGCGGTGCGGACGAGTTCGGGGTTTTCTTCGGCTTCGCGGGCGATCTGTTGGAGGGAGTCGATGAGGAGGTCGAGCTCTTCGCGGGACTCGGATTCAGTGGGCTCGATCATCATGGCGCCGGGGACGATGAGGGGGAAGCTGGTGGTGTAGGCGTGGAAGCCGTAGTCGATCATGCGCTTGCCCATGTCGCCGGTCTTGACCCCGTGTTTGGCCTGGAGGCGATCGGAGAAGACGACCTCGTGGAGGGTGGGGGTTTTGAAGGGGAGGTCGAAGGTGTCCTGGAGCTTGGCGCGGATGTAGTTGGCGTTGAGGACGGCGTCTTCTGTGGTCTGGCGGAGGCCGTCGGGGCCGTTGGCGAGGATGTAGGCGAGGGCTCGGACGAACATGCCGAAGTTGCCGTAGAACATCCTGACGCGGCCGACGGACTGGGGGCGGTTGTAGTCGAGGGTGAGGGAGCCGTCGGGTCGGGTGGCGAGGACGGGCGAGGGGAGGAAGGGCTCGAGAATTTTTTTGCAGGCGACGGGGCCGGAGCCGGGGCCGCCTCCGCCGTGGGGGGTGGAGAAGGTTTTGTGGAGGTTGAGGTGCATGACGTCGACGCCGAAGTCGCCGGGGCGGGTTTTGCCGACGAGGGCGTTCATGTTGGCTCCGTCCATGTAGAGGAGGGCGCCTTTGGCGTGGAGGATGTCGGCGATTTTGTGGATCTCGGACTCGAAGACGCCGATGGTGGAGGGGTTGGTGAGCATGAGGGCGGCGGTGTCTTCGTCGACGAGGCGGGCGAGTTCGGCGACGTCGACCATGCCCTGGGGGTTGGATTTGAGGTTGGCGACCTGGTACCCACACACTGCTGCAGTAGCGGGATTCGTCCCGTGGGCGGAGTCGGGGATGAGGATCTTTCTGCGGGGATTGCCGTGGGACTGGTGGAAGGCGCGGGCGAGCAGGATGCCGGTGAACTCGCCGTGGGCGCCGGCGGCGGGCTGGAGGGTGATGGTGTCCATGCCGGTGATCTCGATGAGGGCGTCGGACAGGATGCGCATGATCTGGAGGACGCCCTGCGAGAGGGATTCGGGCTGGTAGGGGTGGGCTTCGGCGATGCCTTCGAGGCGGGCGACGGCCTCGTTGACGCGGCCGTTGTACTTCATGGTGCAGGAGCCGAGGGGGTACATGCCGAGGTCGATGGCGTAGTTCCACGTAGAGAGGCGGGTGAAGTGGCGGATGATCTCGATCTCGGAGAGCTCGGGCATGACGCCGAGGTCGTGGCGGACTGCGTCGCCGAGGAGTTCTGCCGCATTAATGGCGGGGACGTCTAGTTCGGCCAGGCGGTAGGCTTTTTTGCCGGGGGAGGATTTTTCGAAGATGAGGTCTTCGTTCTGGTTGACGTGGGTGGTGGCTTTTTTGGGGGTGCCGATGAATTTCGTGTCTGCCATAGTGCTTCCTATCCGAGATCCCTAAATCGTTTTCCATCACTACGCGACAGTCTAATGAAGCGAGGAATGTACTAAACGGTGATGTAGCCTTCGGTCCAGTGGTCCTTACCAACTTCGTAGTTATCCATTGTGAAGCCGTCGGGGCAGTCCCTAAAGCCGGGTTTAGAAATTAGGCGGTTGATCGCCGCCTTCGCTGCCGTCTCATCGGAATAGACACTTATGAGCTTTTCCTCGTCTACACCTTCGATTGTTCTCACATGCCAAAGAATGCATACGTTCATCATGGCTTAGAACTCCTCGATGTCGGCGGAGGAGCCGGTTTCGGAGAAGGCTCCGGCCTGGGGGGCGGTGAGGTCTTCTTCACGGAGGGAGAGGGCGATGACGACGCCGCTCGAAAATTTGACGGTGAGGGCGTCGCCTTCTTCGAGGGTGGCGAGTTCGACCTCTTCGCCGATCTGGGCGCAGAGGCCGTTGCGGTACTCGGGTTCGCCGTGGGCGAGGGAGAAGTCGGGGAGCAGGAGGGTGGGCCACTCGTAGAGGGTGAGGAGGGGCTCGTCGAAGCGGAGCTGGAGGTAGTCGAGGACGAACTCGACGGCGGTGAGCTCTTTGCCTTCTAGGGTGGAGATGTCCATGGGGTCCTCCTTCCGTGGTGCGACAGGCGTTTCGGTAGAGAAGCGGGTTCTTCGCTTCGCTCAGAATGACAAACAAGAAGAACGGGCGACAGCAACGGCGAGAAGCAGATCCTCCGCCTGCGGCGAAGGATGACAAACAAGAAACGACAAACGGGTGAGGACGAACGCCGCCAGCCGATGAGGACGAATGCCACGGCCGGGGCGTTAGTGCTGGAGGGCCTCGGCGGGGATGGAGACGGTGAGGGCTTGGGCGGCGGACTCGATTTCTTTGCGGGTGGTGAGCTCGGTGGCGCACCAGAGGCCGGCGTTGGCGCCTAATTCGGGGTACCAGCGGTTGAGGGCGAGGCCGCCTATGATCTTGTGGTCGAGCAGGGCGGTGTTGATTTCGTTGGCGGGGTGCCGGAGGTCGAGGACGAACTCGTGGAAGCGGGGGGCGCCCTGGAAGAGGAGTTTGCCGCCGGTGGCTTCGGTGAGCTCGTCGGCGGCGAACTTGGCTTTGGCGAGGTTTTGTTCGGCTAGATCGCGGAGGCCTTGTTTGCCGTAGACGGTGAGGTAGACGGTGACCATGAGGGCGACGAGGGCCTGGTTGGTGCAGATGTTGGAGGTGGCTTTTTCGCGGCGGATGTGCTGCTCGCGGGTGGAGAGGGTGAGCACGAAGCCGCGCTTGCCGTTGGCGTCTTTGGTTTCGCCGACGAGACGGCCGGGCATCTGGCGGAGGAACTTTTCCTTGCAGGCGATGACGCCGCAGTAGGGGCCGCCGAAGGAGAGGGCGACGCCGAAAGACTGGGCTTCGAGCGAGACGATGTCGGCCTCGGCGGGGGGGCGGACGATGCCGAGGGAGATGGCTTCGGCGATGCTCACGATGAGGAGCGCGCCTTTTTTGTGGGCGATGCCGGCGATAGCGCTGACGTCTTCTATTGTTCCGAAAAAGTTTGGGCTCTGGATGAGGACGCAGGCGGTGTCATCGGTGATGGCTGTGTCGAGGGCTTCGAGGTCGACCCGGCCGGTGGAGGTGAAGGGGACCTCGGCGGTGGGGATCTGCTGGTGCTGGGCGTAGGTGTGGACGACCTCGCGGTACTCGGGGTGGACGGTGCGGGCGATGACCGCCGCATTACGACCCGTCACGCGGACGGCCATCATGATGGCTTCGGCGGCACCGGTAGAGCCGTCGTACATGGAGGCGTTGGCGATCTCCATGCCAGTGAGTTCGCAGATCATGGTCTGGAACTCGAACATAGCCTGGAGGGTGCCCTGGGCGATCTCGGGCTGGTAGGGGGTGTAGGAGGTGAGGAACTCGCCGCGCTGGACGATGGCGTCGATGAGCACGGGCTTGTAGTGGCGATAGACGCCCGCACCGAGGAAGGAGGTGTAGCCGGTGGCGTTCTGCGCGGCGAGATCCTTGAAGCGGTCGACGATCTCGGACTCGGCGTGCTGACGTGGGACGTCGAGGTCGCGGTGGAGCTGGAACTCGGCGGGGATGGTGGAGAAGAGATCGTCGATGGAGCGGACGCCGATGTCGGCGAGCATTTCGACGCGGTCGGCGGGGGACTTCGGGAGGTAACGCATCGTGATTAGTGTCCGGTCTCTCCGGCGATGAACTTGTCATAGTCCGATGCGCTGAGGAGGCTTTCGGATTCGAGCGCGTCGGTGAGCTCAACTTTGATGAGCCAGGTGTTGTTGGCGTCGGAGTTGATTCGCTCCGGGGCGGACGTGAGGTCTTCGTTAATCTCGGTAACGGTTCCGGAGACAGGGGCGTAGAGGTCGGAGACGGCCTTGACGGATTCGACGGAGCCGAAGGTGGAGCCGGCCTGGATCTCGGCACCAACTTTGGGGAGATCGACAAAGACGATGTCGCCGAGGGAGTTCTGGGCGTAGTCGGTGATTCCGATGGTGCCCATGGTGTCGTTGATCTCGAGCCACTCGTGCTCTTTGGTGTATTTGTACTTTTCCGGGTAGGGCATGGGGGGGTCTCCGAGGAGAATTGTAGAGGATGGAAGACGATGCTGTGGAATGCGAGGGGCGGGTCTTTTGTCAGGGCTGCCAGGGATTGAGGAGATGGACGCCGGTGTCCTCGACGTTGCGGGTATTGCGGGTGACGAGGGTGAAATTATGGACGATGGCGGTGGCGGCTAGGAGAGTGTCGACGAGTGGGCGTGTGCGGATGGCGGAGAGCTCGCCCCAGAGAGTTGCGGTCGCAAGGTCGAGGTCGACGATACGGTTCGCGAACTGAAGATAGAGTGAGTCGATCCAGGATGTCAGCCGCGCGGCGGCGGCTGCGTCCGAGGGCCGCTTGAGTGCTAATCCTTTCTGCAACTCGCCGAGCGTCATGACGCTGATGAAGAGACTGTCGGCTTTTACAACCGAGGCAAATGCGAGCACCCTCTCATTTGGCCGCCTGCTGCGGAGTTCGGAGACAACGTTGGTATCGAGAAGATATTTAGGTCTAGTCGTCAAACGTGAAATCTCGTCCCGTGTCAGTATCACGCACGATGTCGAGATCGTCGAACTTAGGACCGTTCAGGAGCCAATCCTTGAAATCAACGTAGTTCGTCTTGGGCGCTCTGAGATCGCTCGGGCGGATGGTCTTCAGGGTGCGGTACTCTTCGATAGAGAGAACGACTGCTCGTTCGGCGCCATGGCGCGTGATGATCTGCGGACCTTTGTGTTCCGCTTGATCCAGCAGTTCGCTGAAGTGAGCTTTTGCATGTTGCACCTGCCAACTGGCCATGAGTCATCCTTCCCACGCTTTCATAGCCTACATCAAATCTGACCATATCTCGCCCCGCATTCTGACTAGAATTTGGGATGGGTTAGCTGGGCTTCTTTGGGCGTTTGTAGAAGGGGGTCGGGACGACCTTGGCACGGACGAGCTGGCCGCGGATCTCTACGGCTAGCTCGATATCGGGGGTGGCGTGGGCGGTGGAGACGTAGGCGAGGGCGATGTTTTTCTTGAGGAAGGGGGCCGGGGAGCCGCTGGTGACCTGGCCGATGCGTTGGCCGTCGGGGGTAAAGACGGGGTAGCCGTCGCGAGCGATGCCACGGTCGATCACCTCGAGACCGACGAGTTTTCGGTCGGGGCCGCCGGTGGACTGGAGCTCGAGGAGGGATTCGCGACCGACGAAGGCGGGTTTGTCGAGCTTGGCGTAGCGGCCGAGGTTGGCCTCGAAGACGTTGATGGTGTCGGAGATCTCGTGGCCGTAGAGGGCCATGGCGGATTCTAGGCGGAGGGTGTTGCGGGCGCCGAGGCCGCAGGGAAGGATGCCGAACTCCTGGCCGGCCTCGAGCAGCTCGTTCCAGACGCGGGCGCCCGTGGGCTCGTCGGAGGGGATGTAGATCTCGAAGCCGTCCTCGCCGGTGTAGCCGGTGCGGGCGATGAGGACGTTGTAGAGGCCGCACACCTTGCCCCAGGTGAACCAGTAGTTCTTGATGGTGGAGAGGTCGGTGTCGGTGAGCTTCTGCAGGGTCTCCTGGGCGCGCGGGCCCTGGACGGCGATCTGGGTGTAGTAATCGGAGAAGTCATTGATATGGACGGACGGCATGGAGCCGATGGTCTTGCGGACCCACTGGATATCTTTCTCGCGGGTGCCGGCGTTGATGACGATGAGGTAATCGTTGTCGCCGAGCTTGTGGACGATCACGTCGTCGACAAAGGTCCCGTTGGGGTAGAGCATAGCGGAGTAGTGAGCCTGGCCGACGGCGAGCTTGGAGGCGTCGTTCATGCAGAGCTGGTTGACGGCGGCGAGGGAGCCGGGACCGCGGAGCTGGATGTCGCCCATGTGGGAGACGTCGAAGAGGCCGACAGATCTGCGGACGGCGAGGTGTTCGGCGATGAGGCCGGAGTATTCGACGGGCATGTCCCAGCCGCCGAAGTCGACCATCTTGGCCTTGCTGGCGCGGTGGGTGGCGTTGAGCGCGGTCTTGCGGAGGCTGGCGGAGGGCTGGCGTGCGAGGGTGTCGGCCATGCGAATTCCTTTAGGTCTTGCGAGTTGCAACGAAAGTGGATGCGAGGGGCAAACGCCAGGGGCTAAGTCCCGGATGAGCGCGGGGTCGAGATGCCAAGGCTAAGCCTTGGGCTACCTTAGAAGCAAAGGCCACGGTCCTGGGGGTTAGCCATGCCGCTAGTTGGCCGGCGACGCGCGGAGTTGTTCGACGTGGCGTTTGAGCTCCCCGTAGCTGGCGTCGGTGGGCTCGCCCTGGAACTGCGCGCGGACCAGGCCGCTGCTGTCGATGAGGACGACGTAGGCGTCGTCGGGCTGGTTGTAGCGGACGAGCGACCGCCAGCGTGGCTCGTCCGCGGTGAGGGAAGCGAAGTGCGGTTGGGAGCGGGCGGAGACGTCGGACTTGATGGCGCGCAGGACGGCGCCGCGGAGGAGGCGCGGGACGGATTGGAGCATGGGCAGCTCGAAGTAGAGGACGTCGGGGGAGTAGAAGTAGTCGGTGGGAAGGCGGCGGCCCCAGAGGGTGGCTTGGGTGCGGGCTCCTTTGCTGAAGCCGAGGATGAGGATGGCGACCTTGCCGCCCTGCAGCATGGAAGGGAGGTTGACGAGATCGCCGGAGAAGCTGAGGGTGTGGATCTCGGGGATGTGGGCGGGGGGTTCCGGCACGGAGGAGGCGCCGAGGCGGGGCGCGAGAAGGAGGAGGAAGAGGGCGGCGGCCAAGACGAGGCGCGAGTGGGAGGTGGAGACGGTATGGGAGGCCGTCTGATGGGAGGTCGTCCGGTGGAAGGTCAAGGGCGGCGCCCCCGCCGGCTGGCGCGAAGGAAGCTGCTGGCGCAGAAGTATCCGAAGAGGATGGCCATGGCGATCGCCAGCTGAAGATGAGTGTGGGCGTCCGCGTTGGTGGGGCTGCGATGGAGGTGGATGCGAAGCTTCCAGGCGGCGATGCCGGCGAAGAGGGCGAACAGGCCGAAGAAGACGCCGGTGAGCTCAAGCCAGAGGACGCCGGAGAGTTTGACGACCGGGCCCCAGACGGCCTCGCCGAAGCGCCGGCTGCCGCGCGCGATGCCGCGGACGCCGGACGCGGTGCGGGCGGCGGTCTGGGCGGCGCGCTGGGTGGGACTTTCAACGGATTTGGGGGCGGATCTGGACGCGGATTTGGGGAAAGGCTGGGCGGCGAGGGGAGAGGGCGCGGTTCCGGAGGGGTTGGGGGAGGTGGCCGCGTTGACCGCGGTGACGAGGGTCTTTGCCGCGTGGCGAGCTCCGATGCCGAGGGTGCGGCCGAATCGCACGGAATCCATGGTCTCAGTGTAGCGGGTGAAGGTAAGAACGACAGAGTTCCTTCGGGGAATGACAGACAGAAGGGCGCGGGACGGAACAGACGAGCCCGGTTTGGTGTGGCGCGAAAGATTTCAGGCCGGGAGCGCAAAAGCAGGGTTGGCGCGGACGCGATTTGAACGGGCTGCATCCAAAGTTGAATCGAGCGGAATGTGCGGCTCAGTTGAGAATCGTCGGGAGGTTAGAAACAATGAAGAGTTTTCTTTGGCTGGTAGGCGGGTATGTGCGGCGGCGGCGGGTTTTCTGGTGTGGGGAGCGAAGCGGCGAGAGCCGGTCGAGCAGTTGGCCCACAGCCTGGAAGAGGCCTGGGCGGGTCACAATACGGTCGTTTAGAAGTCCCACCTAAGAGGTAGGCTAACGATTGCCGGGGCGAAAACCAGAGGCGTATCCTTGAATAAGCTTGGCTAAGCGCGCAGTGCCTATTCCGGCTGGGCGACCGCGAGGAATACCCGATGCGTATCGAGTAGGTTTCCGAGACAGAGGGCAGCCGGAGGTGGCGTTGAACCCGCAGGTCAAAAAACTGATCCAGAAGTTAGGCGAAGCAATCCACGAGTCGGTATCGGAGTCTGAGGACATCGCCGGCGTGGTGAAGAATATCCGCGAGCAGGGCTTCGATGTGTTGCTGATGCTCGAAGCGACGATTGGGTTGAACGAGGTAGAGGCCGACGAGGTCGAAGCCACCGAGGATGCGGAAGTGGAGGGTGGAGGTCCATTCACGACCACCGACCTTAGCTTTCTGAAATCACTGCGGATCAGCGTCAGTGAGGAGTCGGCGGGCGAGTAGGTCTGAACGGCGTGTTGAGCCGGACCGAACCTTTTGCCCTTTGCAAGGCGCCATCTGGTTCTTGAAGGGGATAGATGAGCCTGGTCTGGCGCCAGCGAGGGATAGATTGAAAAACGTGTGTCCCTAGGGCACGCGTTTTCTGTGTCAGTGGATGAGACCGCGACCCCCTACCCCGTAATTCGCAGAAAGCATGATTGGGATGCGATGCGGTATGGTTGGAGCGCAGCAAACGAGGTAGCTGGACATGCGAAATACGCTTGGCGTCCTTCTTGCCGGTGGTGCCGGTGAGCGACTCTTTCCTCTGACCCGCGATCGCGCGAAGCCGGCGGTTCCGTTCGCCGGGCAGTACCGAATTATCGACATCACCCTGTCGAACTGCATCAACTCCGATCTTCGCCACGTTTACATCCTGACGCAGTACAAGGCCCTGTCGCTGAACCGGCATATCCGCGAGGGTTGGGGACCGGTGGTGGCGAGTGAGCTGGGCGAGTTCATCGAGATTCTGCCGCCGATGCAGCGGGTGAGCAAGAGCTGGTACACGGGCACGGCGGATGCGGTGTATCAGAACATTTACTCGATCGGCGCGGAAGAGCCGAAGTATGTGCTGATCCTGTCGGGCGACCACATATACAAGATGAACTATGCGCTGATGATGCAGCAGCATTGCGATTCGGGCGCGGATGTGACACTGGCGACGCTGCCGATCCAGCCGGAGGAGGTTTCGAGCTTCGGGGTAGTCGATGTGGCGAAGAACGGCGAGGTGAGGGGTTTTCTGGAGAAGCCGAAGGAGACGACGCTGCGGTCGCCGCACAGCCCGGACATGGTGGATGCGTCGATGGGCATTTACCTATTCAACACGGATGTGCTGCTGCCGGAGCTGACCAAGGACGCGGAGGACCCGAACTCGAAGCACGACTTCGGGCACAATATTCTGCCGAACCTGCTGGGCCGGTACAAGGTGCAGGCTTACAACTTTGTCGACGAGAACCGCAAGGGAGCGCTCTACTGGCGGGACGTGGGAACGCTGGAGGCGTACTACGAGGCGAACATGGATGTGGCGACGGTGTCGCCGACGTTCAACCTGTATGACAAGAGCTGGCCGATGCGGACGCGGCCGTACCAGTATCCGCCGGCGAAGTTTGTGTTTGGGGAGCCGGGGCGGACGGGCATGGCGATCAATTCGATTATTGCGTCGGGATCGATCGTTTCGGGAGCGGTGGTGCGGTCGAGCGTGGTGTCGCAGGATGTGCGGGTGAACTCATATGCGGATGTCGACTCGAGCGTGATCTTCTCGCACGTGAATATCGGCCGGCACTGCCGGATCCGGCACGCGATTATCGATCGCGATGTGCACATCCCGGACGGAACGGTGATCGGGTATGACCCCCAGGAGGACAAGAAGAACTACTTCGTGTCGGCGAGCGGGCTGACGGTGGTGACGCGGGATTACTCGCTGTATGAGAACCCGGTGTCGCCTGAGTTTATGCAGAATACGTTTTAGGGGAAGGGCACAGCAAAAAGTAAAAGCAGAAAGACAAAGCACAAAGGCGAAACAGAAGGGCACAGCAAAAAGTAAAAGCAGAAAGACAAAGCACAAAGGCGAAACAGAAGGGCAAAGCACAAAGGGCAAAGCAAAACGCAAAGCAGAGAGGCAACGCAAAAAGCAAAGAAAGAGAGATTGAACGCTTGGCTCAACCTCTCTTTTCTTACTTTCTACTTATCTTTGTGCTTTGCCCTTCTGCTTTGCCTTTGTGCTTTGCCCTTCTGTTTTGTCTTTCTGCTTTGCCTTCTGCTATGCGTACCCTGCCTTCAGCGTTTGCCGAAGCGGTAGATGACTCCGCCGGAGATGGCGAAGAACTCGCGAGTTTCGGTGCCGAAGTGCTCCAGGATGAGGTCGGGCTGGAGGCGGACGGCGATGTTCTTGGAGTAGTTGAAGTCGACGCTGCCGCCGAGGGCGAAGATGGGCTTGGTGCGGTTGGTGTAGAGGCCGACCTGGCTGGCGGTGAGGGCTGGGGCGACGCCGTGGTACTCGCGCATGGCAGAGTCGAAGTTGCCGTGCGAGAGGCCGCCCAGAGCGTGGTAGTCGATGGCGGCGTAGCGCCCCTTGGGACCGCGGTACTGCACGCCGGCCATGCCGATGTTCTGGTAGACGGCGACGCGGTTGTAGATGGGGTTGGCGAAGACGGGTGTGGTTCCGCCCTCGAACCGGTAGTCCGCCGCGACGCCGAGATGGTCGGTGAGCCAGAGGGTTCCGAGAGCTTCGGCACCGCCGAAGTTCATCCGCTTGGGCAGGTTCTGGCCGGCCTGGAAGTTCATGAAGTTGACGCCGCCGTAGACCTCGTAGCGGTTGTCGTAGGTGGCGTGGGAGGCTGCGGCGAGCTTGTTCTGCGCGGCTGCGGGCAGGGCGGCTAAGAGAGGGAGGCAGGCCAGGAGTGCGGCTTGCCGCCAGCGTAACCAGGGGCGGGAGGCATTACCCGGCTTGGGTTCGGACATCCCCGGTTGGGGTTCGGACATCTTCGTCAAAATATCTTCTTCCTTCCCGGCAGGCGGCCACCCGACGAGGGGCGCCCAACGTCTGCCGCACCTCCAAGATATAACGTCTGGCGGGCATCTGCCCCGAGGCTGGCGGCGTATGTCTATATAGAACCACTGTGCGACAATGGATGCTGCCGCAGGGTCCTGATTGGCTCGCGCGGAGAGCAGGGAGAGACAGTATGGGTGAACTTTTTACACCGACACATCTGATTGTTCTGGCCGTGGTCGTGCTTGTGTTGTTCGGCGGCAAGAAGCTGCCGGAGCTGGGCAAGGGACTGGGCGAGGGTCTACGTGGCTTCAAGGATGGCATGAAGGGCGTGACCGGAGAGACCGACAAGCCGGGCGAGACCGCGCACACGGTGACGCCCAAGGTTGAAGAGACCATCAAATAGCCGAACTATGGCTTGGCTTGCAGCCCGCCGCGAGGCTGGTGCTCTGCCCGGGGGGAGCCGCGAGGTGTGGGAGCCGCTGACATTCCCTCATATGCTTTTGACTGCCATCTTTCCCCAATGAAGACGAAGAAGATAAAGTCTGCTTACCTGGCAGAACCCGGAAAAAGGATCCATCTTTCGCACTGGAAGACGGACGAGGATGGCGGCTACAAGAACGAAGAGGCTGCGGCTCCATTGCTAGTGAAGCATCGGGAGCGGTTGGCGAAGCTGCAGGAAATCTTGTACGCGGGCCAGAGCAAGGCGGTGCTGATCGTCCTGCAGGGGATGGACACGGCAGGCAAGGATGGGACGATTCGCCACATCTTCTCCGGGATCAACCCGCAGGGATGTGACGTGACGGCGTTCAAGGTGCCGACACCGCTGGAGCGACGTCATGATTTTTTGTGGAGAGCGCATAACGCGGCGCCTCCCCTGGGGATGATCGGAGTCTTCAACCGGTCGCACTATGAGGATGTGCTATCGCCGCGGGTGCACAAGCTGATCTCCGGCAAGACGGTTCGAGAGAGGTTGGAGGAGATCAACCGGTTTGAGGAGTCGCTGTTCGAGAACGATGTGGTGATTCTCAAATTCTTCCTGCATATCTCGCGCGACGAGCAGACACGGCGACTGCAGGCGCGGCTCGACAACCCGGACAAGCACTGGAAGCTCTCGGAGGGGGATTTTCAGGAGCGCCGCTTCTGGCTCGGGTACGAGGAAGCATATGAGGATCTGATGGAGGCGACCAGCCGGAGACAAGCGCCGTGGTTTGTGATTCCGGCCGATCGCAAGTGGTACCGGAACCTGGCGATCTCGAGAATTTTGGTGGACGCGATGGACGGCTTGAAGCTGAGGTATCCCGAGCCGAGTTTCGATGTCAGCGCGGTGAAGCTGTAGGTGGTCCTTTTCCGATGAGGGAAAGCAACGAATGGTCCGGGCCGTGATTTCGGGTTGCTTTGGAGCTGGGCTCTGCCCCAGGCTGGTATGGAGCCGGGCCGTTGGCCACGAGTTCCGATGCTTCATAGCGAGACAGCTCATGTCTTCAGGAAACTGCTCAGAACGTGATCATGACGACGGCGCCGGCGGCGGTGAGCATGCCGAGACCCTGGCGGCGGGTGGGGCGCTCGTGGAAGATCCAGGCGGCGAGCAGGATGGTGGACGCCGGGTAGAGCGAAGCGAGGACGGAGGCGACGTCGAGGCGTCCGATACGGGTCGCGGCCATGAAGAGCAGGTTGCCGCCGGTGTCGAGCAGGGCGGGCCCGATGGCCCAGAGGACGGCGCGCCGGGGCAGGTAGGCGCTGGGCACTGAACTTTCGACTGGCTGGCGGAGGCGAAGCGTGACCAGGACGAGGATGGCGCAGGTGGCGACGCTGCCGATGCGGACCGAGGTCATGGGCCACAGCAGGCCTCCGCGCCCGGCCATCTTCATGGCGACGAAGTAGAGGCCGAAGCCGATGCCGGCGGCGATGGCGAGGGCCATGGACCGGCGGCTGGCGGGGTTTGCCGGATGGGGCGAAGGTGCGGCCGCGACCAGCCAGATAGCGAGCAGGGCAAGCGCAAAACCGGCCAGGCGAAGAGTTCCGGGGAGACCTTCGGTGAGGAGTGAGACGGAGGCGGGGATGATGGCGGCGAGCAGGCCGCTGAGGGCTGCCGCGGCTCCCATGGCTCCGCCCGAGAGAGCGACGTAGAAGGTGGTGAGCGAGAGGGCGGCGAGGATGCCGGCGACGATTCCCCAGGCCAGATCGGGGTTTGGGGGGCGGGCGCCTCCCCAGGCGAACGAGAGGGCGAAGAGGGTGACCAGGCTGACCGCATGGCTGAGGAGAACGACGCGAAAGGCGGAGCGCATGGTCCCGCTGGCGGCCTTGACGGCGGCGCCGCCGGAGAAGTCTCCGCCGCCCCAGAGGATGGCCGAGGCGAGGGCGAGCGCGGCATTTCCTCTCAACAGGAGCTCCATGGACCGGACGGCGGGGGGCGCCCCGGTTACTGCGCCACGCGGACGGCGGGAGGATGAGTATCGGCGGCAGTGGGGTAGTAGCCGTCTTTGGCGATGACCGTCAGGCCGAGACGGAGGACGCGGACGTCCAGCTTGCGGTACTTGCCGTCGATGAAGGGCTCGTGGGTGTAGTAGCCGAGAGTGTACTGGGTGCGGACCTGTTCCGTGATCTTGGCGAAGCTGGCCTCGATGCCCTTTTGCCGGAACTCTGGATCGGTCTGGCCCCCGGTCGCGGAGGTGTAGATCGGAAGGATGTTGTCGCGCATCTCCAAGGGCAGATGCACACGGTCGAGGAAGCCGAGGCCGGGGATCTGCGGGGTGTCATGGATCAGCGTGGCATAGACGGCGATCTTGTTGGTGTTGAGGTACTTGATGACGTCCTTCGCCTTCGCCTTACTGCCGTACTCCTTGCCGTCGCTGATGACATAGACGATACGGCGACGTTCCCTGCCGGCGCGGGTGGTGGCCTTGGCGGCTTCGAGGATGGCGTCATTGAGGGTGTGGACGTCCTTGGGGACGTTGATGGTGTTGGAAAGGCTGGTGCCGTGGCGCGAGTTGGTATTGGGATCGATGTACTGCTGGGCACCGGTGTTGACGTTGATGTTCTGACCGAGCGGGCCGGAGGGGTCATAGTAGAGCGGCTCGCGGCCGGCGCCCTTGGATTGCTCGAGAACGGCGCTGAGCCGCGCACTCTGGGCGGCGGTGAAGTCGGTCCGCATCTGGGGGCCGTTGTTGTAGGTGAAGACGGCGACCTCGTCGTAGGGGGTGAAGGCGCCCTGGAGCGCGGCGAGGGAGTTGTTGATCTTCTTCATGGTGTCGAAGGTGACACTCTGGTCGATGACCAGGGCGACAGAGAGGGGGAAGGGGTCGACGGTGAAGAGGGCGGGTTGCTGGCGAAGGCCGTTCTCGAAGACGCGAACATCGCGCCAGGTCAGGCCCGGCACGAGGTGTCCTTTGGAGTCCTTGACGGTGAAGGGGACCTGAACGAAGTTGGTCTGAAGGGTGCGGGTGAAGACCTTGGCGCCCTCGCCGGGAGCGGGTATCTCCGGAGCGACGCCGTCGTCCGGGTGGGCCTCGGGCGGGGGGGCGGGGAGGCGGGCGCCGGGCGCCTGCTGGTCTGGGGGTGACTGGAGACCGGAGGGCGATGGCTGACCGGATTGGGGGCCGGAGGTCTCGGGTGTGGCGCCTTTACCGGGAGCGATGCCCGAGGTGGGGAGGTTGGCCTGTGGCCTGGGCGCATCGGGGATGGCCTCCTGTTGCCGCGGGCCATCCGGAAGCGCGGGCTGCTGCTGCGCCTGCGCCAGCACGACGAATCCCAGTACCGCTGCCAATACGCTAAGCCTTACCAAGACGAGACCCCCAGCTGAACCGATCTTCGGACAGAAATGCCACGGATATGAGCTTATCAGCCGACGTGATGAAGCTACCTGCCGCCTCTGCTTCCGGGCGATCGCAGCCGACCTACCCTCTTGGACGCGGGGCGGAAGCGATTTGTTGCGCTGCTCCGGATTCCGGCCATGGTGACCTGCTGACCTCCACGACACTGCTGTCGTCTAACCGCTATGCGCCGCGTCTCCCTCCCCTCTCTCCTCTGTCTTGCGCTTAGCCCCTTGCTGTCTGCCTGCTTTGCCCAGGCGCAGGAGGCCCCTACACCGGGCGGTCCCCCGCCTCCGAGCAGCGCTGCCCCCCAAGAGGTGCAGGATGCGGACACGCAGACCTTGAAGGTCAACGTCAATATTGTCAACGTGTACTTTTCCGTGCGCGACAAGAACGGTTACATCACCAATCTCAAGAAGGACGACTGCACCATCTTCGAGGATAAAGAGCCGCAGAAGATCAAGAACTTCACCCAGGAGAAGAACCTGCCGCTGACGATCGGCATTCTTCTGGATACGAGCGGATCGCAGCAGAATGTTCTGCCGCTGGAGCAGGAGTCGGGCGCGACCTTTCTGCGCAATGTGCTGACGCCCAAGGACGAGGCATTTCTGATCTCGTTCGACATCAACGTGGATCTGCTGGCGGATTACACGAACTCGCCCAAGGAGATCAAGCGGGCGATCGACAAGGCGAGCATCAACACGGGCGCGGGTACGGGCTCGGTGACGGGCAATGGGACGCCGAGGGGAACGCTGCTGTACGACGCGGTGTACCTGGCGGCGCATGACAAGCTGCGGCAGGAGGCTGGGCGCAAGATCCTGGTGATGCTGACGGATGGCGGCGATCAGGGATCGCAGGAGACGCTGAAGACGGCGATCGAGGCGGCGCAGAAGGCGAATGCGATCGTGTACGTGATCATGATCGCGGACCGTGGATCTTACGGGGGCCTATCAATCGGCTATACGGGCGACAGCGATATGGAGCGGCTGGCGCGGGATACGGGCGGCCGGGTCATTAACGTCGGCAACAACGGAAAGAGACTGGAAGAGGCGTTCAACCAGATCCAGGACGAGCTGCGGACGCAGTATCTGGCGAGCTACACGCCGACCAACCTGAAGCTCGACGGCAGCTTTCGGAGGGAGGAGATCACGTGCGGGAAGGGGCTGAAGGTGCAGTCCCGCAAGGGGTACTATGCGCTTTCGGAGACTGGCCGGAACGAGTAGGCCCCTGCCGATGCGGCGACGGGGGAACGCAGACCGATGTGGCGGGGGCTGAGTTGATATGCCGAGGGCTCGGCTGCGGCTATGATGGGAGCGCGGCGACGGTATGGCTCCGCGTGGAGGGGATTTGCAGAGACGTGAGTTTGTGACTTCATCGCTGGCGGCATCGGCTGCCGTGTTGGCCGAACGGTCGTCAGCCTCGGCGCAGACCTCTTCCTCGAAGCAGAGGCAGTTTTATGAGCTGCGGAAGTATCACCTGCAGTCGGGGCCGCAGGTCAAGCTGACAGAAAGTTTTGTGAGCGAGGCATTGATTCCGGCGCTGAACCGGCTTGGGTTTCGGCCTGTCGGGGCGTTCCATCTGGATATCGGATCTGAGACGCCGACGTTGTATGTGCTGATTCCGGGAGGCTCGGTGGAGGCGCTGCTGACTGCGGATCAAAAGCTGGTGAGCGATGAGCAGTTCATGAAGGCGGCGGAGCCGTTCTGGAGTGCGCCAGCGGCTGCTCCGGCGTTTGTGCGCTATGAGAGTTCGGTGATGATGGCGTTTGAAGGTTGGCCGAAGCTGACCGTGCCTCCATCGGCGGCGCAACCGGCGGCGCAGCGTGGCAAGCGGATCTTTCAGCTGCGGACGTATGAGAGCCCGAGCAACGGAGCGCATGTCCGCAAGGTGGAGATGTTCCACCACGGCGAGTTCGAGATCTTCCAGAAGGCGGGATTCTTCCAGGTCTTCTACGGGGACGTGCTGATCGGGGACAGGCTGCCGAAGCTGACGTACATGCTGAGTTTCGCGGACCAGACGGAGCTAAATGCGAAGTGGGATGTGTTCCGGAACGACCCGGAGTGGAAGAAGCTGTCGGGCTCTCCGCGGTACGCGTATGAGGCGATCGTGAGTAATATCGATAACCTGATGCTTAGCCCCACGGCGTTTTCACAGATCTAGCGGCTGGAGAGCAAAGGCAAAAAAGCAACAGCAAAGGGGGCTTAGGCCTGCATGGCGCCGGTGTAGACGGCCATGCCGGCGACGGCGTCCACGCCCATGGCGTCGAGGGCGTCCACCTCCGCCTGCGAGCGGATGCCGCCGGCGACGATGAGCTGGCGGGCGGTGGTGGCGCGGAGGACGGCGGCGATTTTGGTGGGGAAGCCGGACATGGTGCCTTCGGTGTCGACGTGGGTGTAGAGGAAGGCGCCGCAGAAGTCTTCGAGGGAGGTGATGGCCTCTTCGGGGGTGATCGCGACGGTGTCCTTCCAGCCCTTGACGGCGACCTTGCCGTTCTTGGTGTCGACGGAGAAGACGAGGGCCTCTTCGCCGAGGTCTCGCTTGAGGCCGGCGGCGAAGGTCTTGTCGATCCCCTCGACAGTGAAGAGAGAAGACCCGAAGATGACGCGTTTGGCGCCGGCGTCGAGGAGTTCGCGGGCGTCGCCTGCGGAGCGGAGGCCGCCGCCGACCTGGCAGGGGAGGCGCGAGCAGAACATCTTCATCAGGTCGCGGTTGTCGCCCTGACGCATGGCGGCGTCGAGGTCGATGAGCTGGACGAGGGGATACTTCGAGAAGCGCTCGATCCAGGGGTCGAAGTCGTCAAAGGCTAGTTTGAGTTTTTCGCCCTGGATTAGCTGGACGATGCGGCCGCCGAGGAGGTCGATGGAGGGGATAAGCATGTTAGCTCCTAGCTTTTAGCCTCTAGCTGTTGGTGCTGAGTCGAGGCTTCTCAGGTTCACGTTTTGGCTAAGAGCTAGAAGCTAAGAGCTAGTGGCTGCTTTAGCAAGGGAGGCGGACGGGAACGCCGGATTGCCCGAGCTCGGCTTTGAGGGCGCGGGAGTCGGTGACGCCGAAGTGGAAGATGCTGGCGGCTAGAGCGGCGTCGACCTTGCCTCCACCGGGGGCGTGGCTGAAGACGTCGGCGAAGTGTTGGGCGGTGCCGGCTCCGCCGCTGGCTATGACGGGAATCTGCACGGCGGCGGAGACCATGGCGGTGAGCTCGCAGTCGAAGCCGGAGCGCATGCCGTCGGTATCCATGGAGGTGAGGAGGATCTCGCCGGCCCCGCGGTCTTCCGCCTCGCGAGCCCAGTCGAGGACGCGGCGGCCGGTGGGTTTGCGGCCTCCGTAGACGAAGACTTCGGCGTCGGCGATGGGGTTGGCCGAGGCAGTGTTGCGACGGGCGTCTATGGCGACGATCACGGCTTGCGCGCCGAAGCTGGAGCCGATCTCGCCGATGAGCTCGGGGCGGGCGATGGCGCTGGAGTTGATCGAGACCTTGTCGGCTCCCGCGTCGAAGACGGCTGATGCGTCTTCGGCTGAGCGGATGCCGCCTCCGACGGTGAAAGGGAGGAAGAGCTTTTCGGCGGCGCGACGAACCGTTTCGAGCAACGTCCCGCGGCCTTCGTGGGTGGCCGTGATGTCGAGCAGGACGATCTCGTCGGCGCCGGCGGCGGCGTGTCGGTGGGCGAGCTCGGCTGGATCGCCCGCATCGATGATGTCGACGAACTGGATGCCTTTAACGACGCGGCCGGCGCGGACGTCGAGGCAGGCGATGATGCGTTTCGTGAGCAATCAGGTCTCACTCGGAGGGATATCCCCTCCCCGTACTATCTTGTGCAAAGTATTCGATCGATTCCAGTTAGGTCTGGACTTCGGTAGTGTCCTAATTTGGATTTTTGGTAGTGTTCTAGTTTGGTTTGCTCACCCATTCAGGCTGGCCTCCAATGTGCCGCGAATCCAGTCCGAAACCGTTTTGTTTTTGGCCCGCGCTGCCGCTGAAAATCTATTAAGGTCGTCTGCGCTGAGACGAAGAGCTACGAGTTTCCCCTTCGCCTCACCCTTCGGGAGCTTTGGGCGACCTACTTTCTTAGGCTTGGGCTTGCTGGGCATTCAAATATCCATGCATGATGAACGCCCTAACCGCATCTAGGGGAGAGAGTGCCGGGTGGACGTGCAGCACAGTAACGGGCTGAGGAGTCGCCCCAGGCACGCCTGAGTCGTGCAGCCACGCATAGACCGTATCGGTCTTCGGATGACCGTGCAGCTGGAAGACCTCTACGATCCCGTCCCAGACCGTCTCCCCACGGAAAACCTCTTTTACGGGCACGCTCTCACGGTGCGCGGCCTCCACACCATGTAGATCGCGGATGAAGTTCTGAAACTCGCCGATGTTTGCCGAATCACTCATAACGGCTCTTTCCTCGTTTCCGGAAACCGGAAATCACAACACCTCAATGTTGCACGCACGCCTAATCAGCGCCTCTGAAAGATCAGTAGGTGTTGCAAACTGCCTCTCACCCCAAACGACAAACAAACCCTCCGCCCCGTTCAACAGAAAGTTGAGATCGGCTCTATCATCAGACAGGTCGCCATTTTTCCTGTGTCCCGTAGAGGCTACGGAGTCGAGACACATCCCATGTAGATTCAGCGTTACCGTGACCGTAGTGTATGGCTTGCTTTGACCGCCCAGAGAAACCGTGGTCTCGTTCGCGAATATAGAACATTGCCGCTCAACTATGTCTGCAAACTCTCCCCTGAGTTCGTCTACATCCGACTTGAGACAATCAACCAGTTCTTGCCAAAATTTCGGCATCTTGGCCCTGATTACTTCCGCGCTGTGGAGACGCATTGCGTCCGCATGGCGCTTCGATTTCTCGCTTGCATTAACATCCGCCTTCAGCCTTTTTATCCAACCGGACATAACGTTCTGCCTCGCTTCTGTATCTAGACGAACTGTAAGCTCGAATCGCATCGTTGAATAACTATGCTGTGGCCTCTACGAGGTCGCCCACGCTCCACGCCGAACCTGCGATACCCGCAGCCATCGCAGGAGTGCATCGGAGCGTGTTGTGCCGCTTTACGAAATTGTAGAAGGCGAAGTGAAGCCCGACAGCCGCCTCGAAGTTCTCACGCTTCTTGGAGAACGCCAGCGTTAGGCGGGTGAGGCGGCGCATGTGAAGACGGGTGGTAGCGTTCAGCCGTTCAACGTAGCTGGTCGAAATGAGGTCAACATCAGGACGGCCAACCTTCACAAACTTCTCAGCCGACAGGACACCAGACGTGCTGTAGCGGCGCTCACCGAAGGCATATGCCCCATAGACCTTCACAATCTGCCCGTAGTCCACGTCCTGCCCGAAAGACTTCGCAATCGCCTCCGCATAAGCCGGAAGGCCATCAGTCGAGATTTGCACCCGTGTTGCCATGCGGCTCGCGACATCCGCTACGAAGGCGGATGCCGTCGCCGTGCTGCGGTCCCCCACCAGAAACGTAGGAACCAGCTTTGTATCGGCGTCAATCGCGCACCACGTCCAGACGCTACCCACTTCGGGACCGTCCCCCTTCTTGTGGTTACGATCCTTCTTTCCCACAAAACCCCAAATCTCATCCATCTCCAGCCGATTGCAGGATAGGTTCCGCATTCTTGCATCCAGCAAAGCCGTGCAGCCTTGCCCGACCTTGACGCCCAGCCGCATGATCGTGTCACGGTGAACGCCCGTCATGCGCTCAATCGAGCGGATGGATGAACCCTCAGTGAGAGCGCCTACGATTGCGATTTGCTTGTCGATTGGGAGTACGTTTGCCATGGCCAGCCCTCTATGTAATTACTGTATAACGTAAAGATATGGAAGTCAAGCATTTTTGTTGTACAATTTTTGTATCATGTTGAATGTACGTGCAATGTTCGGTCTGTCCTTCTTCATCTGCCAGCCAATATACGGGAGTTGTCAAAGCCCCCATGCCGGTGATAAGCAGGAACATGCCAGCCCAAAAAACCAATTTGTTCTCCCAGCGGCGGCCCCTACGATCACCGTAGTAAATCAATACAGGCCCTCCCCAGATGCCAATGCCGCCCCAAAGCACACGGAAAGCTACCTCCATCGTTTGTTTTCTCCTGAGAACATCCCTAACATCCTCCTGTTTTTCGTGGGTACTGCCGGTGTTGTCGTAGCGGTATGCACTTTCAGGAAAATTGAAAGACAAACGCGTGCCACAGAAGAATCCTTGGTGCTGACGCAACGCCCAAGGATCATCGTCAGAAACTTCTACTTCACGAAATCCGCTGCCAAGGGGGCGCCATACCACGTTTTGTCGGCTGTCGAGTCGGGGTCTGTGGCGAGCGGCCAATTCTCCATAGTGAACACCGGTGCCACGACGGCTACAGTCCGCGATATCGTCTGCCAAACTTTCATTAGCAATGATGGGACGTTGCCAATGCGGCCTCCATACGAGGGGGCTACTGTAAACAAAGCGGCTTTGCAGATGAAGGCTGGCGAAATCTCCCCCTATACATTTGGCAGGGAAGAACCCTTCACCCAGTTCGAAGCAAACCCCTTCTTTACGCTGGACTCTCCTGCAAAGTTTTTTGTACTGGGCTGGATCGGCTACACGGATGATGTCGGCACGTATCGCTTCACTCACTTCTGTCGTTACTATGCACCCATACACGGGAAACGCTTCGCTTCTGTAATAGATCCAGACTACGAGAACGCCGATTAGCAACAAAATCCCAAGCCAAACTAGGACACTACCTGGACTTCGATCGGGGCGGACCGGCACAGCTTGCTGAGCCTTGCTCGGAGAGGGGTGTCCGCTCAACCAACCTCTCTATCTCTATTGTATGGAATCGGCAGAGCTAACTACGCCACCTAGGGGCTGACCAAGCGCGCAGTTCTAGGAGCTGGCGCTCATGCCCACTACTGGGCATTTGGCGGCGGGGTCTGCGGCGGAGGTGGAGGAGGCGCGGCCGAAGCCGAGATCGTCGGTGCCGAGAAAGGTGATTTTGTGGTGGCGGGACATAATGGTGAGCTCGTTGTGGACCATGTGCATGGCCATCTGGAGGGCGTGGATGGCGTCGCCGCCGCCGGCGGGGGTGACGTGTTCGCGGCCGAGGGCGGAGATGCGGTAGGGGCAGGCCCAGCCTCGGCCATCGATGGGAAAGGGCTTGCCGAAAGAGACGGTGAGGGTGGCTGTCTGCCCTTCGTGTTCGAGGTCGAGGAAGCGTTCGGCGATGGTCTCGAAGGGGATGAGATCCATGCCGGTCCAGTTGGCGGCTTCCTGGGGGCGGACCATCTCGACAGTGCCGTGGAGGGTTTCGGTGGGGGTAGTCATGGTGGCTCCTGTTGTGATGGTACAGATGCCTTTGGCAAGAGGGATGGTGCGGGATTCCGTGGCGGCACGAGCGAAATACTGGGATTTCTTCCCCTTCGGCTACGCTCAGGGTCAGAATGACAACTGGGGGCGATGATTGCAGTTAGAGGTCGAGGAAATTCTTCAGGATGCGGAGGCCGAGTTCGGCGGATTTTTCGGGGTGGAACTGGACGCCCATAACGTTGCCCTGCTCGACGGCGGCGGTGAAGGGGCCGCCGTAGTCGGTGGTCGCGGCGGTGGCGGGGCTGACCGGCGCGCGCCAGGAGTGGGTGTAGTAGACAAAGGCGCCGGGGGCGATGCCGGCAAGGAGTTTGGAGTCGGGGCGGATGTTGTCGAGGGAGTTCCAGCCTACGTGCGGGGATTTTAGTTCGGCGGGTCCGTTCGGGCCGTCGACGTGGGTGGGGAAGCGCTCGCAGCGGGAGGAGAGGTGGCAGAGGCCGTCGGTGGACTCGGCTTCGGTCGAGCCCTGGTAGAGCCACTGGAGACCGACGCAGATGCCGAGGAAGGGGGTTCCTCGGGCGATCGCTTCGCGGGTGGCTTCGGTGAGGTGGAGGTCCTGGAGGAGCTGGGTGGAGCGGAAGTGGCCTACGCCGGGGAGGATGATCTTGTCGGCTTGGCGGATGTGGGCGGGGTCCTGGGTGACTAGGATCTCAGGCGCGCCGAGGTAGCGCAGGGTCTTGACGACACTGGTGAGGTTTCCGGCTTTGTAGTCGATGACGGCGATCATGGCTTTTGGTAGTGACGCGCCAGCTTGTCCAATAAGTACCAGCCCACTCCCCCCAAAAGCTCTAACGCCCAGAACAGGGCAACAAGCAGCGCGAGGGAGCAGAAGATTCGACAGCCTACACTGGCTCGAAGCGGGTAGAGAAGAGCCGAAGCAGCGAATGCGAAGACAAGCCCGACGAATGCGATGGCATATGCCTCAAGATCACCTCCGGTGTGAACTCGAAACAGAGCCCAAGAGACTGCGACCGAAGTGGTGAGTGCGCCAGATGACGTAAGCATTCTTTGCCGAGGGCTCGTCACAGCAGGCCTTTGGTGGAGGGGAGGAGATCGCGCATGCGTTCGTCGCGGGAGGTGGCTCCGCGGAGGGCTCGAGCGAAGGCTTTGAAGCTCGCTTCGATTTTGTGGTGGTTGGAGCGGCCGTAGAGGACTTTGATGTGGACGTTGCAGCGGGCGCCGCGGGCGAAGCCTTCGAAGAAATCTGTAACCAGTTCGGTCTGGAGGTCGCCGACGAGGGGGACGGTGACCTGGTCGTCTACGGCGTAAGCGGTGCGGCCCGAGAGGTCGACGGCGGCTACGGCGAGGGTCTCGTCCATGGGCATGACGAAGTAGCCGGCGCGGAGGATGCCGCGCTTGTCGCCGAGGGCCTCCGCGAAGGCCTCGCCGAGGGCGATGCCGGTGTCTTCGACGGTGTGGTGCTGGTCGACGTCGAGGTCGCCCTTCACGGTGAGGTCGAGGTCGAAGCCGCCGTGGCGGGTGAAGAGCTCGAGCATGTGGTCGAAGAAGCGGATGCCGGTCGAGACGGTGTAGGCGCCCTGGCCGTCGATGTTGAGACGAAGATGGATTTTGGTTTCCGTCGTGTCCCGGTCGATCGTGCCGATGCGCGGAGTGTCGACTGGGGCGGCTCCGGTGGGCGCGATACCGGAGGCGGACGGGCTCGTCTGCTGCTCGGCCGGGATGTTGAGAGGATCTAGGGTCGGGTCCACTGCATCTCCTTGAGGGTTTCGCGCAAGGCCTCTATGCCGCGGGTAACGTGGTCTTCGATGCCGATGGTCATGCGGACGTAGCCATCGCAGCCGGGGTCGGCGGATCGGTCGCGGAGGAGGACGCCTTTTTCGCGCATGCGGCTAACCAGTTCCTTGTGGCGCGGACCGATCTCGAAGAGGACGAAGTTGGCGTGGCTGGGCCAGTATCGGACGCCCGCCTCGTCGAGCGCTTGCATGAGGCGCTCGCGCCCGGCGTGAACCTGCGCGATGTACCAGTCGAGGTAGACACCATCCCCGAGCGCGGACGGCAGCACATCGAGAGCGACACCGTTGACGTTGTATGGCGAGCTGACTTTGCGAACGTAACCCAGCAGCTGGGCGTCGCCGGCGAGCATGCCGATGCGCAGGTTGGCGAGGCCGTAGGCCTTCGAAAAGGTACGGCCGACGATGAGGTTGCGAACGCGTCCGACATCGCCGATCGTGGTCTCGCCGTGGAAGTGGAAGTAAGCTTCGTCGACGAAGACCACGGCTTGAGGAGCGGCGGCGCAGAGATCGAGGAGGTGCGCCCGGCTGATGACGGCGCCGGTCGGGTTGTTGGGCGAGGCCACCATGATGAGCTTGGTCCGAGGCGTGATCCCGGCGAGGAAGCGCTCGAAGGGAAACGCGAGCGAGGCGTCTGCCTGCACGCGCTTGAGGCCGGGTGTCATCATGCCGATGCTGACGTCGTACATGAAAAAGGTCGGGGTGGAGATGAGGGCCTCGTCGCCGTCTTCGAGAAAGGCCGCGCAGAGCAGGTGGATGGCCTCGTCGACACCGTTGGTGAGGAGCACCTGAGCGGGCGCGAGGTGGAAGTGTGCCGCGACCTCTTTCTCGACGTGTTCGCGTTCGGGGTAGATGGTGAGGCTTTCGGCGTTGGTTTGCTGAAGACGCTCAATCACCTTCGGGCTGGGCGAGAAGGTGTTCTCATTGAAGTCGAGGCGGAGCATGGAGCGATTGGCGAGGGGAGGGTGGTACTCGGGCATCTCCAGCACACGGCGACGCGGCTGCGGCAGGAGGGCCGACGCCGGTGTGGCCTGGCGCTCACGCTCCCTCTCGATGTCAACGTTTGTTTCGTCCAACGTGGTCGGAATTGTGCTCATCGTCTCTCCATTTTGACGCGAACGCTCTCTGCGTGCCCGGCCAGACCTTCCGCTTCGGCCATGGCGATCGCGTGCGGGCCGATGCGGTAGAGACCGTCGCGTGTGTAGTTTTGGACCGTAATAATTTTGACGAAGTCCAGAACACTAAGACCGCCGCGCACGCGTCCAGCGCGTCCGGTGGGCAGCACGTGGTTGGGTCCGCTCACGTAGTCTCCCATCGACTGCGGCGAGAAGGGGCCGACGAAGACGCTGCCGGCGTTGCGGACCCAGGCGAGATCCTCGTCCGAGTCGACGCTGAGATGCTCCGGCGCGAGGCGGTTGGTGAGGTCGCGGGCTTCAGTAACTGTTTTGGTTACGAAGATGCAACCCTGTGCGGCGATGGCTTGCGCGGCGATCTCATTAGTGGCTGCCTGGCGCTTCACCTCGGAGGCGACGGCAGCCGCCAGTTTTGCGTTGCTGGTGATGAGCACGGCGAGAGCCTCGGGATCGTGCTCGGCCTGGGCGACGAGGTCGGCGGCGATGCCGGCGGGATCTCCGGTCTCGCTGGTGACGACGATCTCGGTAGGTCCGGCCGGCATGTCGATGCCGCACTCCTGCGAGACGGCGAGCTTGGCCGCCGTGACGTAGAGGTTGCCGGGACCGACGATCTTTTCGACGCGGCTGATCTTCTCGGTTCCGAAGGCCATGGCCGCGACCGCCTGCGCGCCGCCAAGGCGATAAAACTCTTTGACGCCTGCGAGCCAGGCTGCGGCAAGCGTCTCTCGGGCCGGTTTGGGCGAGCAGACGACGATGCGTTCCACGCCGGCGACCTGCGCTGGGGTGACAGTCATGAGCAGCGTGGAGGGCAGGGGGTAGCGGCCGCCGGGGACGTAGCAGCCGACGCTTCCGAGCGGGCGGACGAGCTGCCCGGTGGTGACACCCGGCACGGGTGTGGAGCTCCACTCCTTTGGAAGCTGCCGCTCCGCGAAGCCGCGAATATTCGTCTGCGCGAGTTGCATGGCCTCGCGCAGATCGGGCGGGGTCTCCTTCCAGGCGAACTTCATCTCCGCGCGGGAGACGGCGATTGGCTGGTCGACCCCCAGAGCGTCGAACCGGCCGGCGTACTCGCGCAGAGCGGCGTCTCCACCCTGGCGGACGTCGGCGAGGATGGTGCGGACAACGAGCTCGACCTTTGCCGTGTTGACGGCGCTGCGGTGCTCGATCTGCTGGATCAGGGCTTCCGCGGACCTGGCGTCGCGACCGTAGGTCTTGACCAGCTTCATGCGATCTCATCTCCACGCGCGCGGTTGCGCATTACAGGACGACCTTGCTCAACGGATACTCCACGATGCCGGTGGCGCCTGCTGCCTTGAGGCGGGGGATGACGTCGCGCACCTCGCGCTCGTCGAGGATGGTATTGAGCGCGACCCAGTCAGGATCACTGAGTTGGCCGACGGTGGGCGAGTTTAATGCGGGAAGGACGCCGAGGACGCCGGCCAGGTCGGATTTGCGGGCGTTCAGCATCAGGCCGACGCGATCCTGGGCGGCGATCGCGGCGTTCAGCATCAGGCTGATGTTTTCGATCTTCTCGCGCTTCCACGAATCCGAGAACGAGGACTTGTTCGCGATGAGCTGGGTCTCGCTCTCCATCAACGTCTCGATGATGCGGAGGCGGTTCGCCTTCAGCGACGATCCGGTCTCGGTGACTTCGACGATCGCATCGGCAAGGGTTGGGGGTTTGACCTCGGTCGCGCCCCAGCTGAACTCCACCTTAACGGGGATGTTCTTACCGGCGAAGTAGCGTTTGGTGAACTCGACCAGCTCGGTGGCGATGATCTTTCCGGCCAGATCCTCGGGGCGCTGGTAGGGCGAGTCCTCGGGCACGGCGAGAACCCACTTCACCCGCGTGCGGCTCTGCTTGGAGTAGGTCAGGCTGGTGATGCGCTCGACGTCCGACTCGTTCTCGAGCACCCAATCGTTGCCGGTCAGGCCGGCATCGAGCGCGCCGTGTTCGACGTAGCGGGCCATCTCCTGCGCGCGCACCAGCATGCATTCGATCTCGGGGTCGTCGACGGTGGGGAAGTAGCTTCGGCCATTCGCGAAGATGCGCCAGCCGGCCCGCTCGAAAAGGGCAATGGTTGCCTCCTGCAGGCTGCCCTTGGGGATGCCGAGCCTCAGCTTTCTGCTTTCGCTCATGGCCTGGCCTCGATCCCGATCGGTTTGGTAAAACAGCTGACGGTGCCTTCGTGGCAGACCAGACCATCGCCCTCTACCTCTACCTTGAAGAGCAGAGCGTCGTTGTCGCAATCGGTCGCGACGCTTACGATGCGGAGCCGGTTGCCGCTGGTCTCGCCCTTCATCCAGAGCTTCTGTCGGGTCCTGCTCCAAAAGGTGACGAAGCCGGTTTCGAGCGACTTGCGATAGCTGGTCTCATTGAGGAAGCCGAGCATCAGCAGATCGCCGGACCGGGCGTCCTGCACCATACCCGGGACGAGGCCGTCCATCTTGTTGAAGTCGATCTCGACCGTTCCCTGTGCCGTTTGCGTTTCCGATGTCATTTCTGTGTCCTCTTTGCCGACGATGTTTGCTGGCTGCTGTCGCGCAGCAAAAAGGCCCGCTCGCGACCTGTGCGCCGGCGGGCCTTTCTCGATCCTTGGGAGCTCTCTACTTCGGCCCACCGGACAAGCCCGCCACAACGCTGTGCGCATGGTGATGGTGATGCCCGGGATGGAGCAGGGAAGAGCTCATGGATCTAGGTTAGGGATACCTGTTCCTCCTTGTCAATCCGTGGGCGGGGTCTGCACGGCCGGCGATCGAACTGGGAGGATTCTTTGACAGCTCTTTGCTGTGCTCGATATGGTTTCCTTGCGATCCCATCCAAGGAGAATCTCGCCATGCAGCTCATCCGCCATATCGTGTCAGCCGCTCTTCTGCTCTCGGCATTCAGCTTTTCTCAGGCGCAGACGCCGTCAAGCTCGAGCAAGCCGGCCAGGTCCACCGCGCCTTCCGCCACGACCCAGACGTCGACCGCATCGAAGGCCACCGCCGCGCAGAAGTCGACGGAGCAGTCCGACAAACTCGACATCAACACGGCGACGGCCGACCAGCTGAAGACGCTTCCCGGCATCGGCGATGCGTATGCAGCCAAGATCATTGGCGGACGGCCGTACACCGCAAAAAATCAGCTGACGACCAAGGGAGTTATCCCCCAGGGGACGTACGAGAAGATCAAGGAGCAGATCATCGCTCACCGGACGTCAGCGAAGAAGTAGGTGTGAGGCGGGCGAAGCGAACCTTCGGATCGAAGGCCGGCTACTTCAGCTGCATGACCAGGATCCTGCCATCCGAGAAGAAGCTTCCGCCGGTCGCGGTGCGAGCGGTGCGCAACGGGTCAGCGGGCGTGACGTAGGCTGCACTGGCGAAGGCGCCGGTCGCGTCGAAGCTCTGGAGCAGGAACTGCCGCTCCTTATCGATCTCCGGGTCGATCTTGTGCGTGGTCTTTCCGTTTCTCTCATCCCGCTCGAAGCCGATATCGTGGGTTGCCGAACCGACCCAGAGAGGCGCGCCTTCGACCATCTGGTCCGTCTTCCAGACCCGGAGATGATGCCGCTCCGCCGCCACTTTGAGCGGGTCGGCACGAGCGAAGGAGAGGTCCTGCGGGCGTCCAAAGAGGTAAAGCGTGCTCATCGGCATCTCGGTGTAGGCCTCGTGGCTGAGCGTCGAAAGGATGCCATGAAGTACGGCATCGCCGACCGATTTATCGACCGCGACCCAACCTGCCGACGCAAAGGCGGCCTTGACCTGGGACTCGGTTCCGACCAGGGCGAAGTTGACCATGTCGCCGGGGTTCTCTGCTTCGTCGGAAACTCTGCGGGGAATCTCCGAAAAGGTCGCCGATCCCACCAGGGTGCTGATCGCGGAGGCGTTGGTGGGAGGGCCCGTCTGGACGGCCGGCTGGCTGGAGGCCTCAGGAAAGCGGATATGGACCTTGTAGCTGCCGGTCGCGGTCAGATCGTCGCTGACGTTGGAGCGCAGGTAGAGATGTCCGCTGGTCGGCATCGTCGCCGTGCCGCTCGCCCCGAGGGGGAAGGGGACCGAGGCCTCGACGTCGCTGACGCGCCCGATGAGCTCGCCCGTCCTGGCCTGCCTTGCCGGAAACTGCCGCAGCAGATCCTTCCACCCGCGATCCAGGCCTTCCGGCCCGCTTACACGGCCATCGGCTAGCGAGGCGGTTCCCTTCGCGTTCACGGTGATCTGTTCTCCCGTGGCGACGGTTGCACCGGTGTCGGTCCAATCGGACGCCGCGTCCACGGTGATGTCGTAACTCTTCTTGTGTGTCTCCTTGGGTTTAGAGGACGCGGGGTGGAGCTGATCGCGCATGCTGACGATGACCTCTACGCCGCGCTTCACTGTGGGCGGAAGGGCAACCTTGCTGGGGAGGACGGCTTCAGAGGGCGGGTCGGCGGTCGTACCTTGCTGACCTGCCATCTGCATGGTCCCGGCGGCATGACCGGCAACACCGAGGGCGAGAATCAGCATAGGCAACCCTCTGCGCCATCCCCCATTCGTTCGTCGCCTGCCCAGCGAAAATCGGGTAGAGTGTTGCATATCAATGTGTAAGATGCGCCATTCAGGAATGCTCGAACCCCTCGGCCCTCGCGATCGATCCCCGGTTTCGTTGTCTCGCACAGGAGTTAGACGCGCTGTCTGGCTGGCGGTACTGCCGGTCTCAGTCTTGCTTTCGGGTTGCCAGGCGGTGGTAAGCAGCCCGAGCGCATCGCAGGTTCGTATTATCGCGGCCTCGCCCGACGCCCCCGGTCTGGATATTTACCAGAACAACAGCGTGGTCGCCTACAACCTTGGCTTCGGAACGGTCACGTCCTACATCTCGACCGACCCTGGCACCTTTACCATCTCCGCCGACCAGGCAGGCTCCAAGCAGGCGCTCGCATCCGCGAAGGGGACCTTTGCCGCCGCGAACCAGTACACCGTGCTGATCGGCAACTCCGCCGCCAATCTGCAGGAGCTTATCCTCAAGGACCAGGCTCAGTCGGCGCCAAGCGGCCAGATCTCGCTCCGCTTCATCGATCAGGCGACAAGGATCGGCGCGATCGATATCTACCTGGTGCCGATGGGGCAGAAGTTCACCGCGGTCACACCGCTGATCACCAATGTGACCTTTCCGATGAACACGGGATACCTCAACATTCCGACCGGCACCTATACCCTGGTGATCGTTCCGACCGGAACCATTCCCACCAGCAGCACGGTGGCGACGTATACGGGAGCACAGATCGCCTACACTGGCGGCTCCGTGACCACGGTGGTCCTGATCGATCAGCAGCTGGTCACGACGCCCGGACTGCAGGTCATCACGGCGCAGGACTACATCTCTCCCACCGCCACAAGCTAGATCTCTCCCCCAACAAGAAGCCATATGGTTTGCACCGTGCACCGGCCAGATTCGCGGCGCATGGAACCGTCTTCCGCCGCACCCTGTTGCTGGTCGCCTCAGGGCCGTTGCGCGTACCCGCAATACTCTCAAAAGTCGCGCCAACTCGAAGAAATATTCCTCCAGTGCGGGCCGCAACACTGATCAAACCCCTGGGTCTACTCCCTCCATAAGCGGTAGGGGACTGAGTTCGAAGCTGCCGCCCGAAGCAAGACGCTGCACCAGCAGAGAACCAGGAATCGCGTCGCATTAACCGCGATAAGCACAACGGCCAGCGCTAAACCGGATGTGCTTGCCTACACCTCCGCCACGACGGCTGACCTTTGGGTGGCGGAACCTCTGAACTACTGCCTCATGGAAATGGTTCTCTCCAATTGCAGATCGGCCGCCCGGATATCCGGCGGCCGATCTGTCGTTCTCGTGCCTGTCTGGTCATGCGCCCAGGGAGGGCTTAGTAGCGGTACTGCTCTGCCTTGTATGGGCCCTCGGGCTTGACGCCCAGGTACTCGGCCTGCTTCGGCGAAAGCGTTGTGAGCTTCACGCCGATCTTCTCCAGGTGCAGACGGGCGACCTCTTCATCCAGCCGCTTAGGCAGAACATAGACGCCGACTTTATACGTATCGCGATTGGTCCAGAGATCGAGAGCCGCGAGGGTCTGGTTGGAGAAGCTGTTCGACATCACGAAGCTCGGATGTCCGGTCGCGCAGCCAAGGTTTACCAGCCGCCCTTCCGCGAGCACGAAGATGCTGTTGCCCGTTGCCGAGAAGGTGTACTTATCCACCTGGGGCTTGATGTTCAGGCGCGTGGCGGTCGTATCCGAGTTCAGGGCATCCATCTGAATTTCGTTGTCGAAGTGGCCGATATTGCACACGATGGCCTGATCCTTCATCTGCTGCATGTGCTCGAGCGTGATGATATCGAGATTTCCGGTGCAGGTGACATAGATGTCTCCGCGGCCGAGGGTTTCTTCGATGGTGGTGACCTCGAAGCCTTCCATCGCGGCCTGGAGCGCGTTGATCGGATCGATCTCGGTGACAATGACGCGCGCGCCGAGGCCTCGGAGGGAGGCGGCCGAGCCCTTGCCGACGTCGCCGTATCCGCAGATGACAGCGGTCTTGCCGGCGATCATGACATCGGTGCCGCGCTTGATGCCGTCGACCAGCGACTCGCGGCAGCCGTACAGATTGTCGAACTTCGACTTCGTCACCGAATCGTTTACGTTGATGGCGGGCACCAGGAGTTTGCCCTGCTCCATCATCTTGTAGAGCCGGTGCACGCCGGTGGTCGTCTCCTCGGCGACCCCGCGCCACTCTTTCGCGAGTTTGCTGAAGTGCTGCGGATCGGAGGCGTGGATCTTCTTCAGCAGATCCTTGATCACGCCCTCTTCCTGATTGCTCGCGGGCGTGTTCACCCAGGTGTCGCCCTTTTCCAGCTCCACACCCTTGTGGATCAGCAGGGTCACGTCGCCGCCGTCGTCGATCACGATCTGCGGGCCGAGGCCATCCCGATGCGCGAGGGCCTGCTCCGTGCACCACCAGTACTCTTCCAGCGACTCACCCTTCCAGGCGAAGACCGGGACGCCGGCCGCGGCGATCGCTGCCGCCGCATGGTCCTGGGTCGAGAAGATGTTGCAGCTTGCCCAGCGAACCTCCGCGCCGAGGGCAACCATGGTTTCGATCAGCACCGCCGTTTGGATCGTCATGTGGAGCGAGCCGGTCACGCGTACGCCGGCCAGCGGCTTGCCCGCGGCGTACTTGTTGCGGATGGACATGAGGCCAGGCATCTCCTGCTCGGCGATGTCGATCTCCTTGCGCCCAAACTCCGCAAGGCCAATATCGGCGACCTTGTATTCCGTCGCTGTGCCCGTCCGCGTTACCTGATCGATCGCTGCTGTGGCCATGTTTTAGAGACCCTCATTTTCAGTAAATTTCATACACTTCAGAATACCATTCCGAGCCGTCCCGGTGGGTTGACGACAGCGTGCTTTCAGTCTCTCGCTTCACCGCGTCACCGTTTCAGCCGGGGAGTCTCCTTGCGGAGTCAGACGCATTGTCGCCATCAGGCCGGCCGCGGCAAAGGCCAGGCCGCCGACGACCAGGAGGCCCAGGCCGAAGCCGTTGGTGGCATCGCGGAGCCGTCCAGTGAGGTACGGGCCCGTGAAGCCGCCGACCCCGGCGATGATCTGGATCAGCGCGACGCCGCCCGCTGCCGCCGCCCCGCCCAGGCCGCGCGTCACCACGGTCCAGAACGGTCCCATCATGCTCCACACACCCATGGCCGCCAGGGTGAACGCACCCAGCGCGACCGGCACGCTGTGCGCCGCTGCCGCGAGCCCGAAGCCGGTTCCGCTCAGCAGCAGGCAGCCCGCGATATGCCAGCGCCGCTCGCCGGAGCGATCGCTTGACCAGCCCACGATCACGGTGAAGATCGCCGCCGCGAGGTAAGGCACCGTGGCATATCGCGCGATCAGGCTGCTTCCATGGGTCGCCGCATCGACGCCATGGCCGATAAAGCTGCTCAGGATCAGCGGCATCCACAGATTGACGACATAGACGGCCACCTGGCTAACAAAACATACGGCGGCGAGCAGCCACACCATCGGGAGCCGGAAGGCATCCATCAGGTTGTGGCGCTGGGAGGCTCCGCCCCGTCGACGGTCCTCTTCCAGCTCGCGATCCAACCAAAGCTTTTCGCTGTCTGACAGCCAGGGTGCATCGTCAGGGTTGTTCCTGAGGAAGAACAGTACCGAGATGCCCATCAGCACCGAGGGCACCCCTTCCATGAGGAAGAGCCACTGCCAGCCCCGCAGCCCGGCAGCTCCTTCCAGCTTCAGCAGCAGGCTGGAGAGTGGCGCGCCGACTACTCCGGCAATCGAGGTCGCGGTCATGAACTTCGCCACGGCACGCGCGCGCTCGCGGGTTGGAAACCAGTAGGTGAGGTAGAGGATCATGCCGGGAAAGAAGCCGGCCTCGCTGACGCCCAGCAGGAAGCGCAGCGAGTAGAACGACCATGGACCGCGCACCAGCATCATCAGCGCCGCCACGACTCCCCACGTAATCATGATTCTCGCGATCCAGACGCGCGCGCCCACCTTGACCAGCAGCAGGTTGCTGGGCAGATCGAACAGGGACGATCCCAGAAAGAAGATGCCGGCGCCGGTCCCGTAGACGGTGTCACTCAGGTGCAGATCGCGCTTCATGTCCATGGCCGCAAACCCGACGTTGACGCGATCCAGGTAGGCCAGGATGTACAGGACGAACATGTAGGGGATCAGCCGCCAGGTGATCTTCGCGTAGAGAGCCCGCGCATCGATTCCGCCATCAGCCCGGGTCTCCTGCATCATGTTTTTCTTCATCCCCCATCTCCACCCAAATGGATGCGGCGCGAAACGCTTCGGTGTCCCGTGACGTCGTCTCGATGTGAGGTCTTCGGGAGACTAGACGGTTACAAGGGAACCGAGCGGCTCGCCCGCCACCACGCGCTTAATGTTTCCCTCTTCGCGCATGCTGAAGACCATCATGGGCATGCGGTTATCGCGGCAGAGTGAGACTGCCGTCGTATCCATCACGCGGAGGTTCCTGCGCAGGATCTCGTCGTAGGTAATCGTCTCGAAGCGCGTCGCGGTTGCGTCCACTTTGGGGTCCGCCGTGTAGATGCCGTCGACCGACGTCGCCTTCAGCAGGATGTCGGCCTTGATCTCCATCGCCCGCAGGCTGGCGGCGGTGTCGGTGGAGAAGTACGGGTTGCCGGTGCCGGCCGCGAAGATCACAATGCGACGCTTTTCCAGATGCCGCATGGCGCGCCTGCGAATGTACGGTTCGGCGACCTCGTGCATCTCGATGGCGGACATGACACGGCAGAAGAGGCCGCGCTTCTCGATCGCATCCTGTAAAGCGATGGAGTTGATCACGGTCGAGAGCATGCCCATATGGTCGGCGGCCACGCGGTCCATATCGATGGCCTGTTGCGCGACGCCGCGAAAGAAGTTCCCGCCGCCGACGACGATGGCGATCTCGCAGCCCAGGGCGTGAACCGCGGCAATCTCCTCGGCGATCTTGTGGATAAACACCGCGTCGATACCGAAACCGCGTCCGGCTGCCAGGGCTTCGCCTGAAATCTTGAGGAGAACGCGCTTGTACATGTCAGGTCCAAGTATCGCATGCAGCCGCCAGAACACCAGCTTGTAGCCGGGTTTGCGGCATCCATCCGCAGACCCTTCGTCGGACGCCCGCCGGACCCTGCTGTAAGCTGACTTCGCGAGGTCACACCCATGCAAAGTCGCATCGTCGGATCTACCATGCCTGTGCTGGAGGTTCTGCTCAGCCCCAATGAGAGCGTCATCTCCGAGGCTGGGGAGCTCTCCTGGATGAGCCAATCCATCCAGATGAATACCCACACCCAGATGGGCGGAGGAGGAGGGTTCCTGGGCGCGATCAAGCGCATGGCCGGCGGCGGAACCCTGTTCATGACCGAGTACACCGCGTCCGGAGCTCCGGGCGAGATTGCCTTCGCCACCAAGGTTCCGGGCCACATCGTGCCGATCCAGCTGGGCGGCGGTCATGAATACTTCGCGCATCGCCACGGCTTCCTCTGCGCCACCCCGCAGGTCCAGTTGGGCGTGGGGTTTCAGCAGTCGCTGGGCGCCGGCATCTTCGGTGGCGACGGATTCTTGCTGCAGCGGATCGGAGGGCAGGGAACGGCATGGCTCGAACTCTCGGGCGAACTGGTCATCAAGGATCTTCAGCCTGGCGAGACGCTGCGCGTGCATCCGGGCCATGTTGGCGCGTTTACCACCAGCATCAACTTTCAGATCACGCGCGTGCCCGGCATCAAGAACCTGATCTTTGGTGGAGACGGCATCTTCCTCGCAGCGCTGACCGGGCCCGGACGCGTGTGGCTGCAGACGCTTCCGCTTGCAAAGCTCGCCCACGCCTTGCAGGAGTACCTGCCTTCGGGCCGAGCCGAACGCGCCGAAGGTGGCGTTGTCGGTGGTGTGGTGGGATCGATCCTGCGCGGGATGTGATCCGCGACGCGTCGATGCCGGAGCGGCCCATCGATGATGCAGGCAAACGCTGTATCCCGCCCGTCAGGCAGCAGCGTCTGCCGTCTGACCGGATAGAAACTCCACCTTGACCTTTTTGTCTCCGGTCTTGGTGAAGTGCACCAGCGCAACACCGTTGTGCACGTCCTTCACCTTGCCGGGTCCGAAACGCTTGTGGCTCACGGGCGTTCCCTTTGCCAGCGCGCATTCCACCTCCGGTCTGGGCAGCGTTTCGGGGGCGGTGGTGATGATGGTACCGTGCATCGTCTCCACCCGTATCACCCCTTTGCCGTCGTGGGCTTGATCGGCGCGACGCACCTCGGCGGCAGCCGCCAGCGTCAGATGCCCGGTGTGCGGCATCGGTTCGTCCGCGCCCTTGGTAGCCGTACCGGGCACCCGCTGCGTGCAGTTATCGCACCTGCCACAGGGCTCGCCCGCCTTTTCGCTGAAGTACGCACGGATCAGCTGCACCCGGCAATCGACCGACTCTGCATAATGCATCATCTCGGCCAGCCGATCCTTATCCTGCTTGGCACGATCCTCGTACACCTTCAGCAGCTGATCGAGTACATCGTCGCTTGGCGGCTCCGTGTGCTTCAACGTGTAGCCCCGCTTCCCTCGCTGGATGAGCCCTGCCTGCCGGAGCAGATGCAGAATCACCTGGGTCCGGCGCCGGCCCACGCCTGCCTGTTGCGCGATGGCATCAGCCGTTACGGCCCGACCCTTGGCGGCTACCTGCTTTGCCGCGGCTTCGTCCCCTGTCTCACCCCCCGCCTGAATCCGCTTTGGCAACGCTCCAGCCGTTCGAAGTCTCGGCCCCTTCGCCTGCCGCCTCCGCCAGCGCGGGTACGGCCTCCACCGCATCGAGCTCCGGGCTCGCGGGAGCGAGTACCCTGCCCGAGAGGGACGCCAGCACGGAGTGAAGCTCCTCCGTTCGTGGATACCGGCCAGCAAGAAAGAAGCTCTGGATGCGCTTGTCCTCGAGCCGGTACAGCAGTACCGCCTGGCTCGGCAGGCCATCCCGCCCGGCTCGACCGGCTTCTTGGTAGTAGGTCTCCAGCGAATCCGGAAATTCGAAATGATAGACAAACCGAATATCCGGCTTATCGATACCGAGACCGAAGGCCTTGGTCGCGATCATCACTTGGTGGTCGCCGCGCATGAACTCTTCCTGCATCCGCTCGCGATCGCGGGTCCTCATCTTGCCGTGGTAGCACGCCACCCGAACACCATGCTGTTCCAGCCAGTCATGCAGTTCGTTCGCGCTCCGCACACTGGCGGTGTAGATAATGCCGCTGCCCTGCTCTCTGGCCAGCATCTCGCTTACCCGGGCCAGCTTGGCATCTGTATTGACGGTCGGCTGGACGCTGAAATAAAGGTTCTCGCGTTCGGTCCCCGCGTTCACGACCCTGGCGTCGGTGGCTCCGAGGCTGGACAGGATTTCGGCGACCACCTGCTCGGTCGCGGTGGCTGTCAGAGCCAGCACCGGCGGGTTAACCAGAGCCTTGCGCGCAAACCCTATACCCAGGTACGCAGAGCGAAAGTCGTGTCCCCATTGCGAGATGCAGTGCGCCTCATCGACCACCAGCAGCGAGATGCCTCCGGCTTCGTTCAGCATTTGTACGAACTCGCTGTTTTCGAGCCTCTCGGGGGTGACGTAGATGAGCTGTGCGCTTCCCTTGTCGATCAGCTCATCGACCGCGCGCGCCTCTCCCGTGGTCAGCGTCGAATCGATCTTTCCGACGGAGATGTCGGCCTCCTCCGCCCTGTCCTCCTGGTCCTGCATGAGCGCGATCAGCGGGCTGACGACCACCACTGGCCTGGGCAGAAAGAGCGCGGGCAACTGGTAGGTCAGGCTCTTTCCAGAGCCCGTCGGCATCAGGCCGAGCACGCTGCGGCCGTTCAAGACCTCCTCCAGAACCTCCTTCTGCCCGGAACGAAAACGTTTGATGCCGAAGCGTTCCTGCGCCTCCTGCAAGATGCTCGACCATGGGACCGTGATCGTCCGGGCGGCAGCGTAACGATGCCTGCGTGGAGAACTGTCCGCTCGCCTGGGTTTAGGTTGGGATCTTTCCGTGTGCTTGCCTGCCCGTGCTGCGGTCGTTGTTTTGCTGCCCCGGACCACCGACTTTGTTTCCATTGCTTTTAATCGCATCGCGCATCCTGTGTCTCTGAAATTGTGATGCGGGTCGCAGCCGGGGAGTTCCTGCGCCCTGCGCGCCCCGGAAAGCGTTCTGTTCGAAGAAGGCCCCTGGCTTTTCATCTCACCAATTCAAGAGGTCCACGATTGCATGGAGCGGCAAGGGCACGTACACTGCCGACCATGACCCGCCGACCTTTTCTGCGCCTGTTCGCAGCCGCGTCTTTCGTCGCAATGTTTGCTCTCACCCCGATGCTTGCTCACGCGCAGGACTGGGCGAAGGCCTTGCTCGACAAATCACCGCGCCATCGCGAGTATGTCCCTATCAAGGCCGGCGGTCGCACCGTGAATACCTTTGTGGTCTATCCCGAGACCAGCCGCAAAGCTCCGGTAATCGTGTTGATCCACGAGATCTTCGGCCTGTCGGACTGGGCCAAGAGCATGGCCGACGAGCTGGCGGCCCAGGGCTACATCGTGCTCGCCCCGGACCTTCTCTCCGGAACAGGCCCGAGCGCGGGAGGCACCGACAGCTATCCCGGCATGGACGCGATTACCAAAGCAGTCTCGGGTCTGCCGGCGGATCAGGTCTTCGGCGATCTCGACGCCGTCGCCGACTTCGGCCTCAAACTCCCAGCGGCTAACGGTAAGCTCGCTGTCACGGGCTTCTGCTGGGGCGGCGGAAAGACTTTCGCCTTCGCGACGCATCGCAAGGGCCTTGCCGGAGCCTTCGTCTTCTACGGTCCGCCTCCTGAAGCGAGCGCGATGGCAAACATCAGCGCTCCCGTCTACGGCTTCTACGCGGGCAACGACGCTCGTATCGACGCCACCATTCCCGCTGCGGTCGAGGGCATGAGGGCGGCCGAAAAACGATATGATCCGGTCACCTACGATGGCGCCGGGCACGGCTTCATGCGCGCAGGTGAAGCACCCGATGCCACGCCCGCAAACAAGCAGGCGCGTGACGACGCCTTCAAGCGTCTGACATCGCTGCTGAAGCCGTTCCAGTAACGGAGATATGCTTCGTCACCGCACAAGGGCAAGTGAATCTCGTTCGCTTCGATGGGCGGAGTCACTCCACCATCGATTCGGCCTCCTCTTCTGTTTCGATGACCTTCGCGACATCTTCCACTCCCGCCGCGATATTGATGCCGTATCTCGCGGCCAGATCCGGAGCGAAACGCGCGATGTCGTTGCGTAACCGGATCAGTGACAGATCCTTTGCCTTGGACTCGAGCATCAGGTCGACATCGACATCGACGATGGATCGAAGGAACTGAATCGACTCGAACGGATTGTTGTAGTCGGCGTGCCCGGTCCACACCGGAGGCTGCAGCACGACCTCGATCTTTCCGGACTTGCGGCTCTTTCGCTTGATCTCGCGCATCTCCGTCCGCGCGCAGGAGAAGTGCATCTTCGGCCGAACGCCAGACGGCCACGTGGCAACAAACCTGCGCAGCGTCTGACCCATCTCCAGAGCCTCTGGGTTGAAGCACCAGTGATGCTGGTAGTCCCACACGCACGTCACTCCGGTAGCCTCGTGCACCTTCAGCACATCCGCCGCGGAGTAGCGGATGTCGTCGTTTTCGAGTACCAGACGTCGCCGCACCGGCTCTCCCAGGCGGGGCCAAGTGGCGACCCATCGCCGCCATCCGCTCTCTCGATCCCCGTAGGCTCCGCCGACATGCACGACCAGCACGGCCTCCGGCCCGCATCCCATCAGGTCGAGCATCTCCGCCTGGCTTTCAAGATCCCACATGCTCTTTCGCGTCAGGTCTTCGTTCTCGCTGTTGAGCACGATGAACTGCGACGGATGGAAGCTCAGCCGGAGGTCCTGCTCGCGCGCCAGCCTTCCAATATGCGCCAGATCGCTCGCGCTCTCCTTCACCATTCCGTGGAACTGCGGCATCGTGGGATGGGTCGCGTAGGGCGCCAGATCGCTCGACATCCGATACATGTGAATCTCGTGCTTGCGAAGGTACCCGAAGATCTCGCACAGATACCCAAGGGAGACCCGCAGATGCGGATTCTGCTGCCAGCGCCGGGTGTCGTTCGACTTCAAGCCCGGCTGCCCCATAACCTTGACCGCGAAGCCAAGGCGCATCGCTTCGGGCGGAAACCGCGCCGGCGGAGCACCTTCAAGGGCGGCGCATTGAGACATGGGCGCTGTGTTCATGCGTTCCAGCTCTGCCTCCGCCAGCATCTTCTTGGTCGGCGCAGCCGCGGACCTCTTGGCAGAGGACTTCTTTTTACCCTTGGCTCTTTTCTTGGGCGCAGCAACCTCCATCTCTGATCCTGATCCCTGGGCAAGACGCTCCGACCTCTGCCTTTTGTGTGCCTCGTCCGACATCCGTCCCGTCATCGCCTCGATTTCCTCTGAAGCTCAGATGCTCCGCGCCGCGCGCTGGGCAGATCCTTGCCTCGCCAACGAAGGCTTGCCGCGTCTCTCTCGGCCAGCACCACCCTCCCGCCCGCAAGGATCTCGTCGGCGCACAGCACCGCGCGCTTCAGGAGCTCGCTGTTCGCGTGCCGCTCTGCCGGGCGCCCAATGTGCCGGTACCAGCAATCGCCGCATGCCCAGTCGAGGCAGACCCGCTTGAAGCAATGGTCCAGCCGCAAGGGCCATCGCTGCGCTCGCGCTTGTGCGGGCAGCTCCCGCTCGGTGAGCGACTTGAATCGCAGAACCAGGTCAGCCCGGCCGGTACCTTCGGTCGGTGTCATCCGATTGCCACCTGCATCTCCGGTCCGAACCCCACCTCGGCGGCCCACCGGTTCCACACCTCGACGGGAAGCGCTCCGCCCGCTGCTTGATCGTGCCCGTTTCCATACTGCCCGTCGGCCTCCGTGGGCCGGTGCGCCCCCAGCCACGCGATCAGATTCACCCCTGCGGGAGCACGCCCGCTGAAATGAACCCACCCTGGCCGGTAGCCGGTGTTCACGCCAAAGACGACGTTCTTCGGGAATCGCGCCCGCCACTGCATCGCGATGAGCGGATGCACCTGGCACGGCGTCTCGATCCGGATCGCCACCAGGTCCGCACCCAATTCACCAAGCATCTTCGTGCTGAAGCGCGGCGGCAGTTTGCGCGCCATTGCCAACGCGGCGCCGACCTCCGTCTTCGCCCGCAGCAGCTCGGCCGTCTCCTCGAACTCGCCGCTTAGAACCTGCTTTGGACCGTGTGCTTTGAGTAGCAGCCGCAGTGCCGCTGCTCCATTGCCGGCCGCTGTTCGGCGGGGGGCGTTTAGAAGGGAGGTCGCGTCGCGCAACGCGCCTCCGCCAAACAGCTTCTTCGCTGCCTGCAACTCCGGGAATGGAGCCTTATCGCCAAGATCGCTCAGCAGCGATATCCCCGCCAGCCACAGCCACTCCGCGGCCAGCTCCTCACCACACAGTGCCCGCGCACACCACCACGCCATCAGCCCGGTGGTCGGCACATCTTTTCCGTCCCCCTCCGGGGCGCCGGTTCCATACCCCGTCAGCAGCACAGCACCCTCGGGCACACCGGTGGGGCAATGATGATCCAGCAGCAAGGTCGGTACCTCCGGGCCTAGCAGAGGCTCGCTCCTGCTACCCAGATCAGCGACGATCAGTGCCTCCGGAGCATACCCTCGGAGCCGGTCAAGCACCTCCGCTCCCCAGGCCGACTCGCCCTTTAGCCGCACCTTCTCGACAACATCCATAAATCCCGCGGAGCGCAGTGCCCGCCCCAGCAGCGCTCCCGCCGGGAGGCCGTCGCCATCGCTGTCGCAGAGCACCCGCACCCGGGTCGCGCGCCCCTTCGGCAGGCCGTCGACCCAGGAGACGAAGCGCTCCCCTACCTCATCGGCAAGACTCATGGATGGTGGGATGCACGGCGGTTCAGAGGAGGCCGAGCGAGGGCAAGACGGCTCACCTTTTATCGGCAAGGTCCAGAAAGATTAAGCAAGGTCGAATAAAGCGGGACAGTATTTGATCAGAACCACCTCGCGTGCCCCAGCGAGCTGGACACGTAAAAGAGCCCGAGCAGTCGCCTGGGCTCCGTGTCACGCAGATGCGGAAGGAGTTTTATGCCTCGGCCTCATCGGCCGCAGCCTTGGTCGTTGCCACGGTCCAGTTCGGATCGCCCACCTTGAAGCGCGCGAACCGCCGCACGGAGATGTTCTCCCCGAGTCTGCCGACCCTGGTCGCGATCAGCTGGGCGATGGTCTGGGTCTGCTCCTTGATGAAGGGCTGGTCGAGCAGGCAGACTTCCTCGTAAAACTTGCTCATCTTGCCTTCGACGATCTTCTCCACCACCGGCGCGGGCTTGCCGGTCGCGGTAGCCTGCGATCGGTAGATGTCCTTCTCGCGCGCGAGATCCGCCTCGGTGACGTCCTCCCTGCGAACGTAGCGCGGGTCGGTCGCAGCGATGTGCATCGAGATATCCCGAAGCAGCGACTGGAAGTCCTCCGTGCGCGCCACGAAGTCGGACTCGCAGTTCAACTCCAGCAACACGCCGATCTTTCCACCAGCGTGAATGTACGTGCCAACGGCACCCTCGTTGGTCGACCGGGAGGCCTTCTTCGCGGCCGAGGCCATGCCCCGCTTGCGCAGCACAACGAAAGCCTCTTCCATGTCGCCCTTGGTCTCCTGCAGCGCCTTCAGGCAGTCGCCCATGGGCGCGCCGGACTTCTCTCGCAGCTCTTTCACCAGCTTTGCATCAATTCTCGTCGTCTCAGTCGCTGTGCTCATGATCGTCAATATCCTTCTCGTTCTGCTGTTTCTCGTTAATCGTCGGCTCACGCACATCGAGCGTGGAGCCCTCTCGCTTTCGCCCGGGCCGCCACGCTCTCAGTGTCTTGCCTGAGTGTCGCTGGCTGCCCTAGGCGCCGGTCTCTGCCGCCACTGGCTCGGGCTCGTCCGCCGCTGCCGTGGCCGGTGCCTTCCGGATATTGCCGCCAAGCACGGCTTCGAGGTCGACGTTGTCGTCATCCTCGGCCGAGGCCTCGGCAGTGCCAGCCGACTCCTGAATCACAGCCGGAGTCGCGTCGCTCTCTTCACCGATGTGCTCAGGCGCGGTCTCCGTCTGCTGCACATCCGCATACTCCTGCGCGAACGCCTTGTCCGAGACCATCTGAACACCCTCTGCCGCGGAATCGGCGATCTTGGTGGTGAACAGGCGAATCGCCCGAAGAGCGTCGTCGTTGCCGGGAATGACGTAATCGACAACGGTCGGGTCGCAGTTCGTGTCCACCACCGCAACCACTGGAATACCCAGCTTGCGAGCTTCAGCCACGGCAATCGCCTCGTTATTCGAATCGACGACGAAGATCGCGTCTGGAAGACGCTTCATGCTCTTGATACCGGAAAGGTTGGTGCTGAGGCCCTTGCGCTCACGCTCGAGCTTGATGACTTCCTTCTTGGTCAGCAGCTCGTATCGCCCATCGGTCGACATATCGTCCAGCTCCTGGAGGCGCTTGACCGACTTCTGCACCGTGACCCAGTTGGTCAGAAGGCCGCCCAGCCAACGGCTATTGATGTACGGCATGCCCGCGCGCGTCGCCTCTTCGGCGATCGCATCCTGCGCCTGTCGCTTGGTGCCCACAAACAGAATCAGCTTTCCGGTCGAGGTCAGGTCGGTGACGAACTTGGACGCGTCCTTGAACATCTTCAACGTCTTCTGGAGATCGATGATGTAAATGCCGTTGCGCTCGCCAAAGATGTACTCCTTCATCTTCGGGTTCCAGCGTTTGGTCTGATGCCCGAAGTGAACACCCGCCTCGAGCAGCTCCTTCATGGTGATATTTGCCACGTTGACTCCTTGAAAGCATCCGCGGCGATACCTCTGGTGCGCGGATTGAATGCCTGTCCCATGCTGCATGCGGCGGACAGGAAATTTGACTCCTAGCCACAGGAATGAGCCTGCGGGTGGTGCGATGAATCAAGCAAGAACAAGCAACGGCAAAGATGCTGTTGAGAGGCCTCTTCTACCGCTTCGAGAACTGGAAGCGTGCACGCGCACCCTTCTGTCCGTACTTCTTCCGCTCCTTGCCGCGCGAATCGCGCGTCACCAGCCCCTCGGCCTTCAACGCCTTTCTCAGCTCCGGGTTGAACTCCATCAGGGCGCGAGCGATGCCAAGCTTGACCGCGTCGGCCTGGCCCATCACGCCGCCGCCTTTGACGGTCGTCATCACGTCAAAGGTCTCGCCGATATCCTGGATGCCCAAGGACCGCCTCGCCGCCGCTCGCTGCTGCGCCGTCACGAAGTAAACGTCAACGTCCTTTTTGTTGACGGTGAAGTTGCCGCTGCCCGGCCGCAGAAACACCCGCGCGATGCTCGACTTCCGGCGTCCGGTGCCATAGTACTGAATCAGATCCGCCATGCTGCTCCTTAGAACTGTGAGAAAGAACTGTGAGAAAAATGAGACTTTGAGAACCGGGTTACGCGACCACTTCCATCGCCTGCGGCTGCTGCGCCAGATGCGGATGTTCGCTGCCCTTGTAGACCTTGAGCTTGGTCGCCATCTGGCGGCCCAGCTTCGACTTCGGCAGCATGCCCTTCACTGCCTCCTCGACGATTTTCTCCGGGCGCCGCGCCAGCAGCTTCACAAAAGACTCCTCCCGCAATCCGCCCGGGAAGCCCGTGTACCGCCGGTACATCTTCTGCTCTGCCTTCAAACCTGTGAGCACGATCTTCTCGGCGTTGATGATCACGATGTGATCGCCCATATCGATATAGGGCGTGTAGAGCGGATTCAGCTTGCCCGCAAGCACGCTCGCTGCATGGGTCGCAAGACGCCCAAGCGTCTTTCCGCTGGCATCAAGGACAAACCATTTGCGGCTGATATTCTTTCCGCTCGGGATGGTGGTGGACATAGTTGCTGCTCCCTCAAAAACCAAAACTTAGAAACTGATGGGTCGGAATGCACAGGGCACACCGCCTGAATCGAAATCCGCCACCTTGGTACAAGCAGCAGAGGATCGGCAGCAGAGCATTGCCCGTAGACGTCTCGGAGATGCCTGTCCCAATCGCATGGGTTCGCGCGGAAGCCTTCCAACCTGGCCTGTGGAGTGGAGTGTTACGGACTGCAGAGACAACACGCTGCCCGGGGATTCCGCCACTTGCGTCCCTGGCACCCGTTCCGTCGGTGATAACTACCACAGACATGCAGACGCGAGACCGCGTGAGCTTCGATCTTAGCGGAGGTGTTTTACTGACGTCAAGGGGAAACCTCTTCAGACTCCCTCTTCTCGCAGCCTCCCGGTTAGTGTTCCAGCTGCGAAACACTCGGCTGCTGCCCCACTCTCGTGACCAGCAGCTTTGGAATCGGCCGTCTCGATCGTCTCCGCCGCCGGTCCGGAGTCGTCGCCGGGTCCAACCGGTACAGGATCAGCAGGTTGCGGTCTGGATCGTCCATGGCCGGAAAGGCCGCGACCCGCTCCAGGTGGTACGTCGGCGTCAACGCGTCCATCTTGTCGTCCTCTACCTGGTTCCAGCTCACATACCAGCCCGGGCGGTAGGCCGTCACCCTTTGCTCCAGCTCCATCGTTCCGAAATCGTCACAGATGGACGGGATGCCAGTCATAAGCGACAGGTCGGAGCCGCTGATGGAGAGCACCAGCGGACTATGGTGCGGGTCCGACTTGACGATGTCGCGGATCTGCTCCGCGGCGTGGAAAAACGTGTACTCGGGAGAGCGGACAAAGCCGATGGTCTTTTGCGCATCGGTCACCGCCACGGCGACCAGCACGCCCGCCATCGCAACCACGGAGGCCTGCCCGGCGAGGTTGGCTGTCCGCCGCCAGATGCCGCCGAGCACAACCGGCACCAGCAGGATCAAGGGGACAGCCACGACCAGGTAGTATCTCGGCTGTAGATTGGCATGGTAGGCGAGAAATGCCATATACCCGCCCGCCCACAGAATCAGGCTGACCGTCAAAGGGTTGCGCAGCAGCATGCGCGCCCGCAGAAGAGCCACTATGGTCAACAGAAGAGCGAGCGGAAAGATCACCGGCCCAATCCACATCCCGTCCCTCACCGTGTCCAGGATGATCTGCCTAAAGTTACCCGCGGTAATCCCCGTATAGGCGTTCGCGCTGAAGAGATACCGGTAGTCACCGAGGAAGTGCGGCCGCACCACCAGGCCGAAGTAGGCCAGCCAGAGCCCGCCTCCGATCGCCGCCGGGATCACGATCGCCCGCAGCAGTGCCGGCCAACGATAGCCGACACGCGCCCATATCATCCAGAGGATGGCGGGGAACAGAAAGATGGCCGTCGTCTTCGTCAGCACCATCATCGGCAGCAGCATCCCAAGAACAACCAGTGGGCCGGCATAACGTCGCGAGCGCGTTCCGGTCTCGATGGCCGACGCAGCCAGCAGCGCCAGCAGCGTCAGCAGGACAAGCAGCGGCTCCAGGATCGCCATCCTTGAAAACGCATAACAGAATGGACTCACCGCGAGCAGCAGAACAGCAGCCCCCGTCGATAACGACCCGGCCTCGTCGCGTGCCGTCCATCGACGCAGCAGCAGGTAGGCCGAGAGCAGAGTGAGACCGAAGACCGTAACGCTGAGCGCACGCGCAGGAACAACGCCCACACCCGTGAACCGGAAGACCACGGCCTCCAGAAGCGGCCACACCGGCAGAGCCGCAGCCGGATTGAAGTCGCCGGGAAGGTACCACTTTCCCAATTGAAAGTGCCGGATCGCCGCGTCGCCATACCAGCCCTCATCGGTGTACTTGGCCCAGTCCATCCAGGGAGAGTTATTTGGGAAGTCCGCCTTGAGGTGGAGGAAGTGGAGGCAGAAGAACGAAAGCGCCACACACAGCATCAGGGTCACTGCCAGTGACACGAGCCTCGCAGGTAGCTGCCGTTTCGAATTCCCTGCAAATTCCACTGCTTCTCCTGCTTTGAGCCTGTCAGCCTGGTACTGCTCTGAGCCTGACGCTAGTATTTGTAGTTGGTTGAGATGCTTCTGACACACAAGTCAATTCAGGCTCACAGCCGCAAAAGCTGAAACTCGGGTCCGTCGACTAGCGTACTTTCTGCGCAGCTGGCCAAGTTGGTCCTGAATCGCGGAAGGCTGGCCCAGGACCTGCATCAAAGCTCCTTTCGGCTCCTGTGGCACGGCAGATCAGGCCCGCTGCAGCAGATGGAGCCACAAGGTAGTGCGTGTCCCGAGTCGCACATTGACGAAGTCATACACGCTACATACCTGCCATCCACTCATATCTAGATACTTCCCCAGGCTTTCCAGTTGGCTGGAGTTCCCAAACGTAAGGGTGCTCGGCTGCACAACGTTTGGTTACCGAAAGGGTGGCCCAAGGCGCGCCACAGCCCGGCCGTTCACCAGGCCCGACATGTCAAAAAGTCTGGCGTGAGTGAAATATCCGATGTAGCCGGCATCCATCGAGACGCCATGGAGACCAGACAGTTGCTCCAAATGCTGCCCTTCGAAGTGCCGCAGCGTTTTGGCTCTGGTGGCAAGCACGCGCTACATAACCTCTGACTCGATGGGGATCTCGATCAGCAGCAGCACGGCCTATTCATAGGACAGGGCATCGATAGGATCCTTTCGGGCGGCTTTGAGCGCCGGGTAGAACGCACCCAGCATCGCTCCGACAAAGGCGATCGCGATCGCCGATCCAACCCATCGTGGCGTCACCGCAAAGTCAAGGGTCGGAAACCGCGCGTGGAAGATCGCCCGCATCAGATACGTCGCCCCCACCCCCAGCGCAATTCCGGTCAGCGCCAGCAGCCCCGTCTCACGCAGCACGACCGTAACGATATACATGCGGGATGCGCCCAAAGACTTGAGAACACCGATCTCGCGCGTACGCTCCATCACGGCGGTGTACATCGATTGGAAGATCACCAGAAAGCCGATCACGACCGCGATGCCGATGACGATTCTCAGCGCGATGTTGAATCCCGGAAGCCGATCGGGCGTCATGAAGCTCAGCCATTCGTCCAGTGTCTGCACGTCATACTGCTGCATGCCGGGGGTCGACAGGATCTCTTGTTTCACGAGCTTCTGGTTGGCCACGTCATCCGTCTTGAGATAGAACATACTGGCCTTGCCAGGATTATTGGTGATCGCACCCATGGTCAGGATGGGGATGAACTTCCGTCCGCCCTTTCCATGCTCCACGATGCCGCTGATACGGAAGGTGTGACGCAGAATCTCGATTGGGTCGCCGATCTTATAGCCCTTGCTCGAAGCCGCCAGGTCGTCCAGGATGGCATCGTCGGGTCCCTGGAAAGGCTGGCCCGCCAGAAAGACGAAAGGCTTCAGCGCGTTATAGGTCTTGAAGTCGATTCCGTAGATGTTTTCGAGTGCCGTGCCGGCTGTCAGCTGAACGTTTACCGGAGCCGCTACGGCTACATGCGGCAGACCGGCGAGCACGTCGGCAACTTTTACCGAGGTCGCCGCCGAACTCAGCGCGGCGAAGTTGTTGGTGCTGCTCGGACGCACAAACATGTCCAGCCCGATGCCGCTCGTCCGCGTCTTCGACCCATTCAACATCCCCAGCATGATGGCGGCGATGGACAGGATCATGATCACTTCGATGGCCACGGCCAGCGCACTGATCAGCGATCGCAGAGGACGGTGGATAAGGTTGCCGACCACTAATCTATTCATCAACCCCAGTGTAAGGGACAAGCTCCCGAAGGCATCTATGCGCCACTGTTCTCCGGCACGGCCTCTGCCACGGAGACTCTTCGCGGCAGGCCTCGCACCTCGGTCTTGACGAAGCGGTTTCTTCCGCCCGGCCCAGAAAACAGCGTTCCCAGATGCGGCATCAGGTAGGCTGAGCTGACGGCGGCAAAGATGATCGCAAATGCCCCGTATCCCATCATGTAAATGCAGCCGTCGAGCATGCCTTCGGGAGCATTATGGGCGAACAGGGTAACCGCCAGCAGGCCCCAGGGAGCCTTTCTCACGTCTCCGCAGAGCGAATCGAACCACACAAACGTCATGGTCCAGAGGATGGGGGCAAGAACGAACACACCCGGCCACCTCGCCAGCCGGAAGGCCTCCCCGGTGGGGCTGTAGGAGATGCCGGTGGTCTCATCCTCCTCGGAGATGCCGGGAGTCAAGGCCTGGTGAGCAAAGATGTTCCCCCACTGGAAGCTAGGCTTGTTAGGCCAGAAGACGTGAGGAACCAGATTCTCAAAGTCCACCAGGATCGGGAAGAGTCCGAACTGGCCCAGCCGTTCCGTCTCCTCGACCAGCGTGCTATCCGGATACAACATCTGCAGGCGGTCGAAGAAGCCCTGAGGCGTGTTGAAGTAGCCACTCTTCGTCTCGGCCCGGTTCGCCCGTTCGTCCCCAAGGTAACGTTCGCGCACCGTTCCAAGATCCGAAAGCAGCCGGATCGACACGCCGACATTCCCGCCAAAGCTGGTCTGTTGCTGGGCCCTTCCGTACTGCGCATACGGCACCATAAACCGGAACATGAAGTAAAGCACGAGCGCTCCGCCGAGCGCCTGTGCCCTGGTGACCCGGTACCGCTGCGCCCCCGCAGCCAGCGCCCAGCAGATGAACGGAGTGAACATCGCCTGCTTCGAGAACTCCAGGATGCCTCCGTTAATCCAAAGCACCAGGGTCGCGGCCAGCGCCGGGAAGTTGACGCTGCTGCGGCCGCCACTCTTTCGAATCTGATAGGTCACACCCAGCAGAATCGCCAGCTCATTGAATTTATTCACCTGCAGCAAAGCGCTGAGCAGGGTTCCATTCCGCTGCGCGACAAAATTGGAAATAATGTAGAGAGACAGGCCGAAGATCAGACAGCCAGTCGATGCGCTCTGCATATTGTTCAGGTTGGAGAGATTGGCCAGCAGAGCGCGCTTTCGCGTCAGTCTCTGGCTCACCAGCACCGCCGCCAGCATCGCGACAATGCCACCCAGGTACACCTCGATCGTAAGCCGCGGCTCCAGCAGGTTGGACTGCGCCGCCTCGCCCAGAACCGTCTTCCACACCAGGCCCACCATCACCGTCAACGTCGAGTAGAAAAAGACATACCCCCCCGATGGCTTGGTCATGCCGCCCGCGAGATTGAAGGTGATCCCCGCGATAACGATGAAGAGGAAGCAACACGCACTGAAGTAAAGATCGGTGTGGTCGACCTGTTGCAGCACAACGAGCAGGCCCGCAAAGACGCACACGTAGTACATCGGGACCCGGCTGGGCAGGATAATGCGCACGGCGTCTATTTAGTCTACCAGCGGGCCGTTCCTTCCGGGACTCCCACGATCGATGCAGGTCGCCCCCACGCCAGAGAGGGGGTACTGTCCTGCGAACTGCCGTTCGTAACTCTTCCATTGACATCCGACGCTTGTTCGTACTTTACTCAGTGTTCATAAGCCCCCTCAAAGCAAGCAGCATCTCTCTTCCGCTTGGAGAAGGCTGATGACAGCAGGGCTTTGCGGCCAGGTGGCGGACGGGATAAGGGGGCGCTCGCAGCATCCGCTCCCATCAGATTGGCCGGGCGGCTTTGGCCTCGATCGCAAGACGCGCTGACCACGAAAACAACAAAGACCGACTCGGCTGACGACAGCCCACATGGCCCCACATGGGGCCAAAAATCTCAGGAGAAGTCCATGTACCCCGTGAAGACCGTAAAAACCCCGCAACAGCTTGGCCGCTTTCTCATTCGTTCCATCCTCGCCTTCTGTTGTGTCCTAGGTTGTTTCCTGGCGTCGACCACCAGCCGAGCGCAGGAGGTCACAGGAACCATCAGCGGAACCGTTACCGATCCCAGCGGCGCAAGCGTCAAGGGAGCGGTCGTCACGCTGACCAACACCGACCGCGGACAGGACGTCCGTACCCTCACCACCAACGCCGCCGGCTTCTACACCGGGACCACGCTTCCACTCGGCACCTATACCGTCAAGATCTCCGCTCCCGGCTTCCACACCGAGTCCGTCACCCAACTCGTCCTGCACGTCAATGACACTCTCACCCTCAATCGCAGCCTGGTCGTCGGCAGCGCCGATCAGCAGGTCAGCGTCAAGGCGGATGCGGTGCAGTTGAATTTCCAGGACGCCACGTCGGCGACCCTGATCAGTGGCACACAGGTCCGCGAGCTGGCCCTGAACAACCGCAACTACGAGCAGCTTGTCGCGCTCCAGCCGGGTGTCTCCTACGGCGGCGGCGACCAGCTTTACATCGGCCTCTCGAACCCCTCTGGAGAGACTAACGCCGTCAGCTTCTCCGTCAACGGCAACCGGAACAGCGCCAATAACTGGACGCTCGATGGCGCCGACAACGTGGATCGCGGCTCCAATCTCACGCTGCTCGCCTACCCCAGCGTCGACGCGATCGCGGAGTTCAAAACCCTGCGCGGCAACTTCTCGGCGGAGTACGGACGCAGCGCCAGCGGCCAGATCGACGTCATCACCAAATCCGGCACCAACCAGTTTCATGGTGGGGCCTACGAGTTCTACCGCAACAACGTCTTCAACGCGAATACCTACTTCAACAAACTCAACGGGGTGAAGCGGCCAGTGCTGCGCTATCACGACTTCGGATACACCGTCGGCGGTCCCGTCTGGATCCCCAGGGTGTACGACGGCCGCAGCAAGACCTTCTTCTTCTTCTCCCAGGAGTTTCGTCGCGTCATCACCTATTCCACCTTTACCAACTTTGGCGTTCCTACCCTAGCGGAGCGTCAAGGAAACTTCGGCAACGTGCTGGTGTGCGCTTCGGTCGACCAGACGACCGGCAACTGCAAGACCGCCCCGACCTCGCAGATCACCACCATCGATCCCACCGCCCAGGCCTATCTGAAAGATGTCTACGCCGGCATCCCGGCTCCCGGCGGAACCGACGGCCATACCCTCGTCACCAATCAGCGCAACCTCTACAACCAGACCCAGGAGATCGTCCGCATCGACCAGGCCTTCGGCAGCAAGGTGACCGCCTTCTTCCGCCTCATCAACGACAAGATTCCCACGATCGAGCCGGGCGGCCTCTTCAGCGGCACCGGCTACCCCGGTCTGCAGACCACCTCCACCAACGCGCCGGCCCGGACCTACCTCGGCCATGCCACCTACATCATCACCCCAAAGCTGGTGCTCGATGCCGGCTATGGGTTCTCCTCGGGCGCGATCATCAGCGATCCCACCGGCCAGATCCTCTCGACCAACTCGCCTGACATCAAGCCGGCGCTTCCGTTTCCAGTCACGCTGGCGCGCATCCCGGCGCTGAGTTTCAGTGGAGCGCAGGGAATCGGGGGCTTCGGTCCCTACCGCGATTATGATCGCAATCACAACGTCTTCGGCAACATCTCCAAGGTCTTCGGTCAGCACTCCCTGCGGCTGGGCGCCACTTACAACCACTATCAGAAGACGGAGAACGCGGGCGGCGGAAACCAGGGTACCTTCACCTTCTCCAACGCCGGCGCGATTCCTCTCTGCAAAGGCACACCGCCGACAAACCCGCCCTGCGCCCCCTCAGCGCCTCAGGTCGCCTTCAATTACCAGCAGGCCTTCGCCAACTTCCTGACCGGGAATGTCAGCAACTTCAGCCAGACCTCGCTCGACCTGACGCCCAACGTCCAGAACAACTCAATCGAGGCGTATGCCCAGGATGACTGGAAGGCCACTCCCCGATTCACCCTGAACCTCGGTGTCCGTTACTCCTTCTTCCCCCAGCCCGTCGACAAGAGCCACCTGTTGACCACCTTCGATCCGGCCCTGTTCAAAGCCGCCAACGCGCCCACCATCGATACCAGCGGAAATCTCTGCATCGCCGGTGCTCCGTGCACCGGCAAGACCTCTCCCAATCCCACCTACGACCCCCTCAACGGCATCAGCATCAACGGCAAGACATCTCCTTACGGAGACAAGGTCGGCAAAGCGGACCATCTCAACTTCGCCCCGCGCTTCGGTTTTGCCTATGACCTGCTTGGAAACGGAAGGGCCGCGCTGCGCGGCGGATACGGCATCGCCTTTGATACGGCGCTCTATGGCATCTACGAGCAGAACATCTTCGCCAACCCGCCCTACGTCCAGTCCCCGAGCATTCCCAACACCAGCTTTGGCAATCCTGCAGCCGGCACCGCCAAGCTCAACATCAACCCCACGGTGCTGCACAGCACCGCCACCAAGTTCACCACGCCCTACTCCCAGCAGTTCAGCCTCGACCTGCAGACCCAGCTCACCTCGAGTCTGCTCCTCGATACCGGCTACTTCGGCGACCTCGGCCGTCATCTGATCGGCATCGTGGACCTGAACGAGGTTCCAGCAGGCGCGTACCTCGGCGCGGGCCTCAAGGATGCGAGCGGCAACCCCGTCCTGCAGATCAACACCAGCAACACGCCGCTCCTCAACCAGCTCAGGCCCTACAAGGGTTACAACGCCCTCAACACCATCGAGCCCTGGTTCTCCTCGAACTACAACTCCTTGCAGGTATCGCTCCAGAAGCGCTTCGCGGGAAACTCGCTCTTCGATGTGAACTACACCTGGTCGCGCGCATTGACCAATGCCCAGTCGGATCGCAGCAGCGCGCCCCAGAATACCTATGACCTCCTGTCGGAGTACGGGCGCAGTTCGCTCGACCGGAAGCACATCCTGACGGCGAACTTCGTCTATGAGCTGCCCTTTCTCCGCGAACAGAAAGGGATCGTCGGCAGAACCCTCGGTGGCTGGGAGGTCTCCGGCATCGTCTCCATGAACTCCGGCCTTCCTTTCACCGCCACGATCAGTAACGGGCAGGATCCAGGCGGCCTCGGCATCCTTGGCGCCAGCGCGGCCGGCCCCCGTCCGGATCAGGTTGCCGATCCAAACTCGGGCCCCAACCGCCATACCTTTCTGCACTGGTTCAACACCGCCGCCTTCGCCGCGGTGCCTGCCGGCCAGGTCCGTCCCGGCAACGAGCGTCGCGGCACCATCAATGGGCCAGGCTTCCAGCGCTGGGATCTTGCCCTGTACAAAAACATCAAAGTGGCGGAAGGCTCCTCGTTCCAGTTCCGCGCAGAGACCTTCAACACCTTCAATCACACCAACTTCGATTCCATCAGCACGTCAACCACCTCGGGCGTCTACGGCCAGGTCACGGCCGTACGCGATCCGCGCATCATGCAGCTCGGCCTGAAGTTCAACTTCTAGACCCTGCTCCATAATTCGCAAAGGCGCTCGCCAGCTCTTGGCGGGCGCCGTTCTTCTCTCACCCCTGGCGCAATCACCCCTCCCGCCCAGCCCCATCCCAAACCCTCAACGGTTCAGCTCCCGGTCGTCGCCGTAACTTCTTCAATCCAGAGACTTTATCGATAACCCCTGTGCTTTGAAGACTTTGCCCGGGCAATAAATACGCTGGCTAACCCACGCGCTTTCCCTTGCTCAGGAATTTGACGAGACTTCGCCAACTCCTCCGTCGCAAAGGACCCTTGCCATCTCGGTACTGGACACCTGAATTGGAGATAGAAATCTCACCAAACTTCTCATCACCCTTGCTAGATCGGATCGTTATCGCCCGCTTGCTTCCATGCTTCCCCAATGAGGTTGCGGGCAGCTTGGCGATTGCCTTAGAAACGTTTCTCTTCTCTGGCGCAGTGGTCTCTTTACCGTTTGGCATGGGAGCACGATAGCAGATAGCTCTTGTATGAAGCACGACCGCTCAAGCATAATGAACGTATGGGAAGCGCGGCCAAGGTCGTAGAGATAAGCACGGGCCAGCCGAAGCCCCAGAAGAATCCCGCTGCGGTTGCGCTCGGAAGATTGGGCGGACTCAAGGGGGGTAACGCTAGGGCTGCTAAACTTGACCCCGCTGAACGCAAGAGAATCGCCCAGCAAGCCGCTAAGCATCGCTGGGCGAATCGTAAGAGTGGAGGCTTAGAGCCTGCGGCTGATCTGGCCGCAAGCCCTATAAGGGTTGTGAAGCTACCCTAGTTTGGGGATGACTACCACGACAGTTTCGTCGCCACTGGTAATGGCGACTACTACTTGCCGGGGTTGGACTTGAATCGTTACGGACCGCACATAGCTACTCCTTTCGAGCCACCCGTTCTGCTAGCGGGTGGCTCTTTAGTTTGCAGAAGTCTTATCGAACCTGACCGTGAGGGAGTGCTGATCGTCAGCACCCTCATACATCAAGTCGAAAATGCTGAGGGCTGATTGCAGCCATCTCTTACGTCCCTCCAAGGGCCATGAAGAGTGCGGTTGCGGCAGAGTCGCCAGTAGTCCCTTAACAAACGGATGTAGGTCGCCATCTCCCCCCTCACCTCCGCCACCCCCCCTGGGAGGTTTGGGTGGCTTCATGTCGTGCATTACAGGCGGATCAGGATGTTGTGGGACCTTTGTCCCCGTGGCACCATTCACAACTGGGTTGACCAACTTCGTAGGACCGTATGCGAAGAATCCGGCGACCATAGCCGAACGCTGAAAAGCCTGTCTCGCCTTATCCTTCTGCTTTGTCGCAACGCCGAGGTTGACGATTGCAGATTCAAGGGCTGAAGAGGTAGGCGGAAGGGTGATCCCCTTGTAGTCTTCGTAGAGCCGTCGGTAGAGCGGCACATGCAAGAAAGCCTCAGCCTTGGCAGTCTTCGCTTGATCAGGATCGACCGAACGGCTACCAAGAGGTGTTAGAGTGATCGTCCCATTGCTGTAGGTGACCAAGCCGAAAATTCGAGCGGTTACAACCTTGTTCCGGAATCCCCCGCCGTTTGCGGATTCCTTCATATGCGCGGCAACTAAATCCGTGGTCGCATGTGCCCCCCCCGTTTCGTGAACCGCCTTCGCTATCTCAAGCGCCACGTCAAGGCTCAGGTAGGAGAATTCGATGGTGGAGCGGTCGCGCTCCACCTTTTGCACCACCGTCTTTATTCCTTCGGGTACAGCATCGCTGCTAGCTATTTCCGGTTGCGCCGCGTTCATAATACCTCCAACGTGACAAGTCCAAAGCTACACGCACTGGCCACGTTCGCGCAACACCTATTTTAGGCAAAATGACTAATTCTATTGACTACGTGACCGCTCAAGCATATTGTTTAGGTATGGGAAACATACAATTCCAGCCTAAGACCCTCACCGAAGCCATCCGCCACTACTCAAGCGAGCAGGTTTGCATTGACGCGATTGCGGCGATTCGCTGGGCTGATGGCAAGCCCGTTTGCCCGAAGTGCAACATCGCCGAAGGCGACCGCAAGCACTACTGGCTGGCGACTCAGAAGCGCTGGAAGTGCTACTCCTGCCGGAAACAGTTTTCGGTGAAGGTGGGCTCGATTTTTGAGGATTCGCCCTTGAGCTTGGACGTGTGGCTAGTGGCTCTGTGGATGCTCTGCAATTGCCGTAACGGCGTCTCCAGCTACGAGATTGCCCGCGCCACCGGAATCGCTCAGAAGTCCGCCTGGTTCGTCCTCCAGAGGCTTCGCTTGGTCCTAAAGGACACTCGCCCTGTGATGATGGGCTCTGCTGATGAGGCAGGGCCGGTGGAGATGGATGAATGCTTTATCGGAGGAAAGCCTAAGAACATGCACCGCAGCCGTCGGCTCAAGCTGAGACTTGCGGAGAACGGGTATGCAGAGAAGACTGCCGTGTTCGGGATGTTGGAGCGTGGCACTCGGCAGGTTCGTGCAACAGTGATTCCGAACGTTAAGCGCGAGACACTGCAAAAGAAGATTCTTGAGAACGTTGGATTCGGCGCAACGGTCTACACGGACGGATGGCCGGGGTACGACGGGCTGAAGGGTCAGGAATTCATTCACGAAACGGTAAACCACATGACGGAGTACGTTCGCGGCCAGGTCAGCACTCAGGCAATCGAGAACTTCTGGTCCTGCCTCAAAAGAACGCTAAATGGCACCTACGTGGCAGTTGAGCCGTACCACATGGAGCGTTATCTGGATGAGCAGATGTTTCGGTTCAACAACCGCATCGGACACACGGACGGCACACGCTTCCAGAAGGCCTTGGGACAGGTCGGTGGCAAGCGGCTCACTTGGGTGGAGCTGACCGGGAAGGAGTATCCCAAAGCCGTCTAAGAGCGGCCCGCTTCGGGGTCGTAAGTGTATCGCTTATGAGGCGAAGGCTTTTCGGCCTTGGCTTGAGCGCGACTATCCCGGATTTGTTCTGGAGAGGCGGAGAGGACGGAAGCCAAAGCTTTCGTAAACTTTTCGTGTGGCGGGCTTGACTGATCCAGCTTCTTTCCCATGCTGTAAGATTACTCCCAAACAGAAAAACCCTCGACGGCAATCGAGGGCATGGGGCCTGCGTTGGAGTTGACAATCAAACGTAACACAGGGGTGCGTCCTATGCCAGCAGAGCTTTTCGTTTTGCCCGAACCGGGACTTGCGGAATACGAAGAGCTGACTGACATGAAGTTGCGCAAAGAAGATCAGGACTGGCTATCCGCTGAAATCGGCCGAGTCGTCACAGCCGAAAACGCGATTTTAGTTGATTCATTCAAGCCACACGGGTTCCGACGAGTCGCGCACTTCCTCAGGGAATGGGGCATTCTGGGTTCGATCATCACCGCGTTCATTTCGCTCTTCGGTATCACGCTGGGGGCGGTCTATGTCGCCACAGCACGCGTCGCGAAGCAAGCTACTTTCGAATCGGATACGACGAAAAAGTTAGCCGACCTGGTGACTCGTCTTGACAAGATAGACGCTAATCTCGCTGGTTTTCAGATCGGGAATCTGTCTAACAATGTAGTTACGGAAACGAATGCACGTGAAGCGAAGAAGATTTTGTATGACGCACAAATTGCTTCAATAAAGGTGCCCGCAGCCGTCGTGAGGATGGCTGGAGAAAAATTCGTTACCGCGTCTAAGAGTGTCCCCGCAGCATGGGATACTGCACTGTCTTTTTGTGAATTACAGTTCATTCAGAAATACCGAAACGGTCACGATTCCAGCGCTGAGGGTTGCAACTCCCCCTACCCGATACTCCGCTAGTTCCCCTCCTGGTACTACTCCGCCTAGTTTTTGGACTGCTGGAACATCTTCTAAAGAAGCAGCCGCCCAGTTCAACGTTATTGGCGCAGACTTAAACGCAGGTGCCAGCACCGGAGCAACAATAATCATAGGCAAAGGTGGATACCTTACTTTAGACGGAATGCAAATGAGAAGCATGATTCTAGTTGGGGTCCACATCATTTACGGAGGCGGCCCAGTAAGGATTCAAGATGTTCAGTTTGTCAATTGCATTTTCGATATGCCACACAGTAAGAATGCTGAAGGCTTAGCGCTGGCTAACCTAAAACCTTCGACTCTGGTGAGCTTTGATTCCATGGGTTAGCCAACGCCTTTATTACCTTTGCCCGAATAGACCAGTGCAAAGTGTTCAAAACAGATACTTTGCGGCTGATGACCGGGGTGGGGGCAGCTGTGCACCACCATCCGCTCTTTGCCCCGATCCATGCACCACGTCTAAAATAAAAGGCTGCATCCAATTCAGCGCTGCAGAAGTCTCCCGGAGGAAGTTCTTTGTCCAAACGCGACCGTTTTCTCTTCACCAGTGAATCTGTAACCGAGGGCCATCCCGATAAGATCGCCGACCAGATCTCCGACGCCATCCTCGACGCCTGCCTCGAGCAGGACCCTTACAGCCGCGTCGCCTGCGAAACCCTGACCTGCACCGGCCTCGTCGTCATCGCCGGAGAGATCACCACCAAGGCCTACGTCGACTTCCAGAGCCTGGTCCGCAAGACCGTCTCCGATATCGGCTACACCCACTCCGAGTATGGCTTCGACTCCAACACCTGCGCCGTCATCTCCACCATCAACAAGCAGTCGCCCGACATCGCACAGGGCGTCGACACCGGCGGCGCCGGCGATCAGGGCATGATGTTCGGTTATGCCACCAACGAGACCCCCGAGCTCATGCCGCTCCCCGTCTCGCTCGCGCATCGCCTCTCCGAAAAGCTCTCCGAGGTCCGCAAGTCCGGTCTCATGCCCTACCTCCGCCCCGACGGCAAGAGCCAGGTCACCGTCGAGTACGCCGAGGTCGGCAAGCCCTCACGCGTCGACGCCGTCGTCATCTCCACCCAGCACGACGAGAACGTCACCAACGACCAGCTTCGCGCCGACGTCCTCAAACACGTCATCCAGGCCGTCATCCCCGCCGAGCTCCTTGACGCCGACACCAAGTACCACATCAATCCCACCGGCCGCTTCGTCATCGGCGGCCCCATGGGCGACTCCGGTCTCACCGGCCGCAAGATCATCGTGGACACCTACGGCGGCATGGGTCGTCACGGCGGCGGCGCCTTCTCCGGCAAGGACGCCACCAAGGTCGATCGTTCCGCCGCCTATATGGCGCGCTACATCGCCAAAAATATTGTCGCCTCCGGCTTGGCGAATCGATGCGAGGTTCAGCTCGCCTACGCCATCGGCGTCGCGGAGCCGGTCAGCGTTCTGATCGACACCTTCGGCACCGGCAAGGTGGATGAGGAGAGGCTCGAAGAGCTCGTCCGCGCCAACTTTTCGCTCACGCCCAAAGGCATCATCGAGAGCCTCGACCTCCGCCGTCCCATCTTCAAGCAGACCGCGGCGTACGGGCACTTTGGCCGCACCGGCAAGGACTTCACCTGGGAACAGACCGACAAGGCCGAGACCCTCAGGGACGGCGCCGGAGTCAACGCGGACATCAACCAGGTCGCGGTCCTCACCCGCTAAATCTTCACGTACCATCCCCAGGAGGCGGGCTGCGGCTCGCCTCCTTCTGTCGGTGCTATCTGTGATCGTGTGAGCCCGCCAGCGTCACCACCAGGATGTGCGTCTCGGGGACAGCGGAGATCCCCGTCGGCTCAAGCGTCGATCGCAACTCCTCCATCGTCCCCTTCAGCTTGTCCGTGTCGATCAGCACGTGGGTCGCTCCCAGCGCGTCCGCTGCTTGCCGGGCTGCCGCCAGTCCATTCTCGGGCAGCGGCATCGCGGGGTAGGCGGTCGTCTCCGAGAACTGCGCCGGATCCCTCGTCATGATCAAGCTGCCCCCCTCCGGATCGGCTCCATGGGCCGCCAGAAATGCAGCCACGAGGTGGTCCTGGCTCGCCAGCTCGTTCATTAGCGGCACCGTTCGCCGGTCCTCCATCGTGCCGGCGATGAAGTAGAACAACACCGATGCCGCTGCCAGCCACACTGCCGACTTACTCGAACTCGCAAACCACCGGATACCGGCGATCATCAGCACGGCCGACAGCGGCAGCAGCGCACCGAAAGATCGCAGCGCCGAAAAGCTTCCAATAGCGGGTAGGACGAAGCTGTAGACCAGCACCAGCGTGATCGCGAAGGCCGCCCCTCCTGCCAGCTCAGGCGTCGCGGCACGCTCGCCGCGCTCTCGCCGCAACAGCAGCGCCGGCAGGAAGATGGCCCCCGATCCAAGCAGCAGAAACACGATGCGGTAGACGATCAGCGGAAACGCCGCGACCCTCAGCTTGATCAGCTTCGCCACGCCCACCGAGAGGAAGCTATGCAGTGTAGCCGGTTCGCCATACTTGCTCATGTCCGAAAGGTCGTTCATGTACAGCACCTTCGATGTTCCGGAGGAGAAGGCCTTCCCCAGCACCGCATAATCGATGACGTGCATCGGGATCATCGCCGCGAAAAAACCAACCAGAACCAGGGCGCAGTAGGCCGGCGACGCTCCTCTCTTCTCCCCCGTCCTCTCCCCCGATCTAACTCGCAGCCACAGCACCAGCAGCACCGGGACGATCAGCAGAAGGATGTCGTTGCGAATCAGGTTCGCGATCGCGAGGCATAGCCAGGCGAGCGCATCTTCCATGTAGCTCCGGAACCGCACGCGAAACAGCGCCAGGAACCATGCGACCGCCGCAGCGTAGAACAGCGCGGAGTCCGGCGTGATCGACCCGATCCACATCGGCGGCAGCACCAGGCACAGCAGGTAGCTCGCACAGGCGATCCGCCGATTGCCGCTGTAATCGACCGCAATCTTCCATGCCGCCATCGAGAGAACAACACCCACCAGGGTAGAGATCACGATGCTGGAATGTAGCGTTACGCCGCCAAACGGCTTCGCCAGCAGGAGAAAGAAGCTGGTCCCCGGCAGCCAGTACTCGATCCCGTGACTTGGCAGCTGGAGCTTGTCCACCTGGAAGTCGTACAAGAAATTCTCGACAAACCCATGGTGCCGACTCAGCGACTCCGCAAGCGCCAGGTAGGAGCAGGAGTCCGGAGTCCCGCAAAAGTTCATGTGCCGGCCGAACCACAGCCGAACCAGCAGCACGACAAAAGTTCCAGCGAGCGCGACGATCAGCTCACGATGACGTTCCGGCCAGCTCGCTTGCGCCATTCGTAGCTTGCTCCTCCCACGCCGGGGCTCTCCGAGAAATGACATCGACCGGTCTTCCGGAGTGCACCGACCCCCCACTATAACGTAGCGCCGGACACCGCTCTTCTAGCCACCCTGGCGATCTCCTCGCAATCGCCAAAGCCTCTCACCTCTCACCTCCGGCAGCGCGCACGCTCTCTCAATGCACCTTCTCGCCGCTCGCAAACGTCGTCCACGGCCCGGCCTCCATATCCTTCAGGATTGGTCTCTGCCACGCAAACTCCGGATGCTCCGCCAGAAACGGCTCGACGCGAAAATCCTCGCCGCAAGGGTGTCCCGCCCGCGCCGCGAAGCTCATCTTCTCCGCCATCTCCGCCGTCATCACCTTTCCCGTCACCGCCCCGCTCGGCGAGTACGGCGGCTGCCCCCACACCGGCTCGCCCTCCTTCGCCTGGTCCTCATGCCCGCACAGACTTCGCTGGTCCGCGCGCACCTGGTGCTCGAAGCTGTCTTCGTGATCGGAAAGATACGCCTCCGCCACCTTCGCATCGATCTTTCCCATCTGCCCCTGGATAAACTCCTCCGCCCTCACATGCCGCGCATTCATCGAGCTCGACAGGTTCTTCGGATTGAACCCCGGCGTATCGTCCCGAATCAGATCCGGGTTCGACGCGAAGTTCGACGACACGAAGTACCCATCCCTCTTCCGCAACAGCGGCGTGTGCTTCAACCCCAGCTCCAGGTACGCGATCTCCCCCGTCTTCCGGTCGCCAACCATCCAGCTGTTCGCATATCCTCCGTTGTTCCCCTCCCGCAGGATCGCCACGTACTCGTCGATCGATCCCGCATATTGCATCGCCTTCCGCGATCGCGCAAACTCCGGCACACCGTTCACGTCGAAGCCCTTCGCCATCGGCAGCGTCGTCTCCGTAATCATCAGTCCGGCCGAGTTCACCCCGAAGTCGTCCTGGCTCGTAATCACTCCCGGCGTCCCGTCCATCAGGATGCGGTTGCCCTGCTTCGGCACAATGTCGAACACCACCGTCCACCGCTCGCCCTCCGCATAGCTCGACCAGTTCGAGTGCGCCACCACGATCTTTCCGTCCCTGGTCGCCTTGCCCGTCGCGATAAACGCGCTGCACTTGCCCGGAGCCACCGCCATCACCGGGTTCGGCCTGCCCGCCTTCCCGTTCATCATCGGCAGATAGTAGTCCCTCAACTCCAAAATTCCGTTCAGCGCAACCACATCCCACACATCCTTCGTCGATCCTGCCGCCTTCATCCCCTCCGCGATCCCTTCGAGCTCCGCCCGGTACTCCTCGTTCACGTGCGGCCACAGCACCGTCCGCCCAGCCTCGCGGAAGTACGCCCAGCCCTTTCCAGCCTCGTGCTGGTTCTCCACCTCGTACACCTTCAGGTTGTCCTCGATCGCGTCCTTCAGCAGGTAGCCATGCTGGTATCCAATCTCCCGCGGCGTTCCCTCCAGGTGCACATAGGTCCACCCGTCCCGCTCAAAGCTCCACGCCTGGCTGCTCATCCTCAGTGGCGTCCGCTCTTCACCCGCCCCAGTCTGCGCCCTCATCCCACCTACACCCAGCGCACTCACGACCGCCATCGAGCAAACCAAATATCTCCATCCAGCGCCCATCTCGGTCCATCTCCTCGGCAGGGAAGTGTCAGCAGCATACATCACCACATCCCTGCGCCTTTTCGGAGTGTCGACCTCTGGCGCCTGCGGGAGGATACTACCTATGCAGATCTCGATGACCACCTTGACCACGATGACCACCACGCCCATCCCGGCCGCCACGCCGCCAGCCATCGCACCGAAGCTCGGCGACCCATCTCCCGTCCCGGCGCAAAAGATTCCTAGCCTCTTCGCCGGCAAAGCCTGGCAGCAGGTGCTCTCCCGGGACGCCTCCGCCGATGGCCAGTTCGTCTACGCCGTCAAGTCGACCCACATCTTCTGCCGGCCCAGCTGCCCCAGTCGCCGTCCCACCCGCAAGAACGTCACCTTCTTCCCCTCGCCTGTCGCCGCCGAGGCCGCCGGCTACCGCGCCTGCAAACGCTGCGAGCCCAACCTCGCCACACCCCGCATCGACCCCCAGGCCGAGGCCATCGCCTCCGTAAGCAAGTACCTGGCGGAGCACGCATCCGAGCGCACCCGGCTCGCCGACGTCGTCAAAGCAACCGGCGTCCCTCGACTCACCATCCTGCGCGGCTTCAAACGCGTCCTCGGCGTCAGCCCCGGCCAGTTCGCCAAGGCGCAGCGCCTCTCCAACTTCAAGGACCGTCTCAAACCCTCCGGGAGGTCGTCCTCGTCACGGGTCACGGATGCCATTTACGACGCTGGCTTCGGCTCCTCCTCGCGCCTATATGAGGGCAGCGCCGCCACCCTGGGCATGACGCCCACGGCCCTCAAAAACGGTGCTCCTGCCGTCGCCATCCGCTATGTCCTGGCCGACTGCACCCTCGGCCGCACCCTGGTTGCCTCCACCCCCGCCGGCATCTGCGCCATCGCATTCGCCGCCTCCGACGCCGTCCTCCGCCACGACCTCCGCGAGCGCTTTCCCAAAGCTACACTGATCACGGCCTTCCTCCCCGAAACCCCAGCCCGCGCCCTCCCCGATCCAGACGACGACCCGCAGGCAATCTGGCTCGCCGAAGCTGTCCAGTTCGTCCTCGCGCACCTCTCCGAGCACCCCACCGCCGCCACCTTTCCGCTCGACGTCCGCTCCACCGCCTTCCAGCAGCGCGTCTGGCAAGCCCTCCAGGAGATCCCGCGGGGCGAAACCCTCAGCTACGCCAGGGTCGCGGAAAAGCTGGGTAAGCCTACCGCCGCTCGCGCGGTCGCCACCGCCTGCGCCGCCAACCCCCTGGCTCTCGCCATCCCATGTCACCGCGTCGTCGGCTCCAAAGGTGCACTCACCGGGTATCGCTGGGGCGTCGACCGGAAACAAAAGATACTCGCAGCGGAGGCACAATAGAACCAGCTTGTCTCAATCTCCTGCAGAGGCTGCCTTTTCCACCTTCGCCTGCACTCTCTCCCACACAGAAACTTTCGATCTCAAAGGGGGTCTTCACCGCAAACGCACAGTTATTCGCAGCCCTCCCGCGTTCCGCATCATCCAACTGCCTGAGTGGGCCGGAGTCGCCGGTCCACTCACCAAGCTCAAGACCGGACCGGAGTCGCCGGTTCCCTCAGCAAGCCGAGGACAGAACTCCCCTTTGCCGACGATCGCCCCAGCCCCAGACCGCCCGCCCGCCTCAGAGGCCAGAGCCTCCGCCGCCGCTGGGCCGCCGCTCGCCGGGCCGCCGCCCGTCCGCAAACCCGCGCTCCCGGCCCTCAGCGGCATCCGAACCGTCCTCGCCATCCTGATCCTGTTCTTCCACTTCACCCCGCCTCACCTCGACTTCCTCCATCCCATCATTGACAACAGCTTCATCTTTGTCGGAACCTTCTTCCTCATCTCCGGCTTCATCCTCACCTACAACTACGACGACCGCGCCACCACCCTGCGCAAACGCGACTTCTGGCTGGCTCGCTTCGCCCGCCTCTATCCCACCTACATCTTTGTCCTTCTGCTCTCCACGCCTCTGCTCTTTGCGGAGTGGCAGGCCCGCCCCCACCCCGAGTTCTGGGCCGGCCTCCTTGTCACCCCTCTGCTTCTCCAGGGCTGGAGCCCCTCCCTTGCAACCTTCTGGAACACCGTCGCCTGGACCCTCTCGGCGGACCTTCTGCTCTACCTGCTCTTCCCCTACATCCTCCGCGCCTGGGCGACCCGCGGGGTCTCGCTCAACACCCCCGCCCGTCTCGCCGGTGTCATGCTTGCGCTTTGGCTCATCGGCCTCTCTCCCCATGCCTACTACCACTTCGCCAACCCCGATCACCTCTCCGCCCCCGCCGACCGCTTCACCGAACCGTCTGGATGCGCGTCCTCAAATACACCCCCGCAGCCTACCTCTGCACCTTTCTCGTCGGCCTCGCCCTGGCCAAGTTCCACGCCCTCGTCCGCCTTTCCTCCCGTCAGCGCTTCGTCCTTTGCGCCGCGAGCCTGACCGTGATCCTCACCTTCTTCTACCTTGGCGCCCCGCACGTCCCCTACGTCATCATTCACGGAGCTCTCCTGCTTCCTTTCTTCTGCCTGCTCCTCCTCGGCCTCACCGGTCCCAATCCCGTCGCCGCGATCTTCGCCTCCCGGCCGCTCGTCCTCCTCGGCGAAGCCACCTTCGCCCTCTACCTCCTGCACTTCAACCTCTTCGAGCTCATCCACGACCATCACTGGCCCGAGCGCCTCCACCTCGTCGCTCTCGACCCCTGGATCTCTTACCTCTTCATCATCGCCCTCGCCTACGCCACCGTCCGCTTCGTCGAGAAGCCCGCCCAGCGGCTCATCCTTGGCCGCTTCAGCAGCTCCCGCGCCCCAAAGCAACTCACGTCGTTCGCCTCAGAAGGACAGAGACTTAACGGCTAGCCATCCTTCTCACCGGGTGGCTCATCCTTCGCGCTCTCTGCGAAGGGATGGGTTATCGGGCGGGAGCCCGACCGCTCTCCGCTGGCAGCTACACCCACAAGATACGTAGACCGATCCGCTCCCGGACCACAGCCGGAAGGCCGCCTTGTCGGAGCCAAACAAAAGCCCCGCCGAAGCGGGGCTTTTGTTAACACTTGCAGGGTCCGTTACGGATTGACGATCTGAGTCGCATGATCGCCATTCGCCACCGCCGCCACGCACGTCGGCAGCGACGAAGCAGGGAACGGCTGGTTCTGAATCTGCTTCAGGGAGCCGGTATGCGGATCGAGCTGAAGCCCGGAGACCGTTCCCGCCGCACTGTTCGACGTGTACATATAGATCCCAAGCGCCGGTTCGATCGTGGCGCAGGTCGGGTTCGTATCCACCTGCTGACCGGCCGAGGCCGCCGGTGTGCCCGTCGCCGTGTCGATCGCATACGCTCCAATCGTGCTCGAATTGAAATTCGTCACGTAGAGAAACTTGCCTCGCGGATCGACGATCACATTGACCGGAAACTGTCCGGTCGCGAACGGTCCGTTGGTCATCGGAACCAGAGCTCCGCCAGTCCCGACAATGTACCCGATCAGCTGGTTCGATACCTGATCGGTGACATAAACGAAGCGCGCCGTCGGATCCTCTGCGATCCAGCTCGGCGTCACGCCCGCCGGGTACCCGTTCAGACGAGTCGCACCCGTCGTCCCCGGGGTCAGCGCGCCCGTACTCGTATTTTGCGAAAACGCCAGCACCACGCCGCCAGGTCCGTTCCCGCCGCCGGGAGTCGGAACCGTCTCCCGATCCACCACATACACGAAGTGATTGAAGCCGCTTGCGACGATGCTGATCGGGTTATTGCCCACATTCACCGCGGTCGCTGCTCCCAGGCTGTTGTCCGGGTTGATCGGGAAGATCGTCACCAAGCCCGGCCCCGGCAGCGCCGTGGTGAATCCCGGCTGATACGTCGACGTCACATACAGAAACTTTCCTGCCGGGTCGATCGTCGCCGCGGTCGGAAAACTTCCAATGACATTCGCGGTCTTCTGCGCATACAGCTTCCCGTCCGTCCCGATCCCGTAGGTCACCACCACCGAGTCATCGCGGAACACAACATACAGGAACTTCGCGTTCGGAGCCGTGACCAGCGCCACAGGATTCTTGTTCGCGGTCGGTATCGGGGAATCGGACAACTGCTCCAGCGCGCCCGATTGGTAGTCCACCTTGTAGCCGTTGATCACGCCTGTAGCGGTTCGCGTGGAAGCTGTCGCGTACAGGAACGCAACCGTGTAATCGCGACTGCAGGCCGTCACGCCGAGTCCTAGAGCCAGAGACACTACTGAGGCCATGGTGAATCGGCCCATCTTGTTCAACGTCATGCGCTTCTCAGCTCCCGTGCAAGCGGTTCGCCCGCCAGTCCTTCTTGTCCAGCCAATCTTGGCCCATTCAAAATTCCGTGTTACCGGCGATTACGTCTCGCGTCGGCGGCCCGGCAGCTAGTACAGGCTGCCGCTCACCGCCAGGCAGGTCGCAAGCGGCGTCGCGGTAAACTTCGATCCGCGAGTCAGATCTTCCAGCTGCCCCGTGTCGTTCCGGATCCGCTTGCCTGTGATCGTTCCATCCACGCTGTTCGAGGTGTACACATACTGACTCGTCGGATCCTCCGCCATGCATACCGGCCCCGATCCCGTGGGATACGGGTTGATCGGGTCGGCAACCTGCTGCAGCTTGCCCGTTGTACTCTCGATCGAAAACGCCGAGATCGTGCTGTTTGCGTTGTTGGAGTTCGTCGTCGACTGGTTCACGACGTAGAGATACTTCCCACGGTTGTCCGTCAACGACCACACCGGATTCGACGTCAGCGGCAGGTTGTTCACCGGTCCGCCCGTCAACGAATTAAGCGAGCAATTGGTGCCCGGCGTAAAGGGCAGAATCTGACCGCCCGGACTTACCACCTGTCCGTTTTGCACGACCGGTGCCGCATCCGTCAGATAGATATAAGATCCTCCCGCATTGATTGACGTCAGCCTGCCCGCGTTCGTGATGAACTGCTCGGAGTTTGTCGTCTGCGTCAGCTGACCCGTGCTCGAATTGATCGAGTAGGGAAAGATGGAGTTCGTCGCTGCGTCCAGCGTATACAGGCAGCTTCCTCCGCCGGTCTTGACCATCGTCGGTCCCCGGCCCACGGGAAAGAAGTTCAGGTTCACGCCCGGATTCAGCGGGTTCTTGATCTGATTATTCGTCACCAGCGCCAGCCGGCCTGTATTGGGATCGATCCCGAATACCGTAATGTCCCCCAGACCCTGCGCCGCATACGTCGTCCCCGCAGGAGCCAGGCCGTCCAGCACGTATAGAAAGTTTCCCGAGCTGTCGATTGCCGCCCAGACCGGCGTCTGACCCTGGCTCGTAAACGACTGCTGAAAGGTCAGAATGCCGTCGCCGCCAACACTGAACTCCGCGATGTTTTGTCCGCTCACTTGACCCTGGGGGTTTAGCCCACCCACATTGATCACGTAAAGGTAACGGCCGCCCGGCTTCACGACGATCATCCTTGGGTTGCTTCCGCCCGACGTAAACGGGGAGTGCGGGATGGCGGTCAGGTTTCCCGTAAAGTCGTCAATCTTGAATCCGGCGATCTGGTTATACATCGTTCCCGGCACCCACATGAAGCCTACCGTGCCTCCACCGCACGCCGTCATACCCAGACCTATGGCTACCGATGCTGCAAAGGCCAACGACAGCCGGCCGATCTTGCTCAACTTCATGTGCTTCCTTCGTTCTTGCGCGGCTGCGATCGAATGCATGGCCAACAAGCAAATCCTGGGATTGCAGTTCTCCGTTTATTGTAGAAGCTGCGGGTAGTTTGTGCCACTTCGCCCCGCCTCGGCGCAGTGCTCCGCGGTAACCCGATCTCTCCCCGACGCATCTACCGGCTCGGCATCCCTGTGCTGCGATGCAGCAGACGTACATCGCAAAAAGAGCCCGGGCCTTAGCCCGGGCTCCCTGCAGCCAGATCTTTACCAGGTCCGGCAGGCGTTCGCAGCCACCATCGGCTGCCCGGCCTTGCAGCCAAACGCCTTTCCAAACTCCTCGAAGTTCTGCACCGTGCCCTTCACGCGCCATTCGCCCGAACTATGGGGATCGGTCTTCGCCAGCACCCGCGCGCTCTGCTCCGTCGCATTCTGGCACCACACCTGGCCGAATGAGATAAAGAAGCGCTGCGCTGGCGTATATCCGTCCCTCGCCCCGTTCACATAGCCCGCGCCAGGATTACCCTGTTTCGCGATCGTCTCCATCAGCGCCTGGTACGCGATCCGGATGCCGCCGTTGTCCGCCGTATTCTCGCCCAGCGTCAGGTGCCCGTTCAGCTTCTGTCCCGGAGCGACCTCGAAGCCGTCGTACTCCTTGGCCGTACACTCCGTCCGCTCCTTGAACTTCGCCAGGTCCTCTGGGGTCCACCAGACCCGCACATTGCCGTTCAGATCGTACTTCGATCCCTGGTCGTCGAAGCCGTGCGTCATCTCGTGCCCGATCACCACACCGATCCCGCCGAAGTTCACCGCCTGGTCCTTGCTGTTATCGAAGAACGGCGGCTGCAGAATGCCGGCAGGGAAGTTGATGTCGTTCTGCGGCGGGTTGTAGTACGCATTCACCGTCGGCGGCGTCATGCCCCACTCCCGCTCATCTACCGGCTTGCCCAGCTTTGCCAGATTGCGCTTCTCCTCGAAGATCTGCGTCCGGTCGGCATTTCCCAGCAGATCGTCCCGCTTCACCTCCAGCTTCGAGTAGTCGCGCCACCTCTCCGGGTAGCCGATCTTGTCGCGAATCGAATCCAGCTTCTTCCGCGCCTCCACCTTGGTCTCGGCGCTCATCCACGGCAGCTGCTTGATGTCTTCCGCCATCGCCGCCTCCAACGCCTTCACCAGCTTCTCCATATTGTCTTTCGCGTCTGGCGGGAAGTTCTTTCTCACCCACTCCTGCCCCACCGCCTCGCCCAGCGCCTGATCCGTCAGCCGGGTGCATCGCTTCCATCGCGGCTGCTCCTCCTTCTGTCCCTGCAGCGTCTGGTTGAAGAACGCGAAGTTCTCCTGCTCAAACGGCTTCGAGATCAGCGGCGCCGAGCCATGCAGTGCGTGCCAGCGCAGATAGCTCTTGATGGCGTCGATCTTCTCCGTCTCGAGCACAGTGTTTACCGTCTTCACGTACCCCGGCGAGCTCACATTGAGCCGGTCCACCGACCCGAAGCCGATGCCGCTCAGATACTGCTTCCAATCGTAGTCCGGGCTCATCTGCTCGAGCTCGGCGACCGTCATCATGTGATATCGGTTCGCCGGATCGCGCATCTCCACCCGTCCCATCGATCCCTTGGCCAGCGCCGTCTCGATCCGCATCACATCGGCTGCTTCCTTCGCTGCAACCTCCTGCGTGTCGCCGAGCAGAACGAACATCTTGGTCACATGGTCGACATACTGCTCGCGGATCTTCTTGCTGCGGTCGTCCTCGGTCAGGTAGTAGTCCCGGTCCGGAAGCGTCAGTCCGCCCTGTCCCGTGCCCGCGATCTGCTGCTTCGCGTCCTTCTGGTCCTGCTGCACCCCCACCCGGAAGAACCCGCCCCCGGCGTACTTCTCGAAGCTGGTCACGTTGAAGGCCGCGAGCTCCTTCGCGTTCTTCAGCCCCGCAATCTCATTCAGGTACGGCTCGACCGGCTTCGCGCCCAGCTTGTCCACCGCCTCGGTATTCATGCATGCCGCGAAGTAATCGCCATACTTCTTCTGCAGCGGCGACTTCGGAGCATCGGCGGCAGCCTTCAGATCGCTGTACAGCAGATAATTATTTCGCTCCGCGAGCTCATTGAACCGGCCCCACCGCACCTGGTCCGCCGGAATCGGATTGTTCTTGACCCAGTTCCCGCAGGTGTACTGGTAAAAGTCCGTACACGGGTCCGCCGTCTTATCGATCGCAGCAAGGTCGAAGATGATCGGCTTCTTCGGAACCGAAGTCGGCCCGTTGGCGGCGTCGCTGGGGAGGTACATCTGTGCCACGCCGATGCCGCTGGACAGTAAAAGCAGGGAAGCAAGGAACTTACATTGCATGTGAGCCTCAAGGAGTTCGCTAGGGGACGAACAGGGATTCCATGTTGACGTTCGCGCGTTGAAAGAAGACGCGCCGGGACCGCAGAAGCAGAATAATCCCGTGGAGCTCGTCTAGGCGATTCCCCCCGGCGCAAAGCCCCACCGGAGAGCGAAACGCCCGGACCGAACCGAAATCCGAAGTCCGAAGTCCGAAGTCCGGGCTCCTCCCACCATCCGTTGCGCGCCGCTACCAGACGCGACAAGCATTCGCCGGCATCATCGCCTGCCCGGCCTTGCATCCGAAGGCCTTTCCGAACTCGTCGAAGTTCTGCACGCTTCCGTTGGTCCGCCACTGCCCGCTTGAGTGTGGATCCACCTTTGCCCGCATCCGTGCAACCTGCTCCCGCTGGTTCTCGCACCAGACCTGGCCAAAGCCGATAAAGAACCGCTGCGCCGGCGTGAAACCGTCGATCTTCGCCGTCTGCGCATTCGGCCCTTCCTTCGCCAGCGTTTCCATCAACGCCTGGTAGGCAATATGCAGACCTCCGTTGTCCGCCGTGTTCTCTCCCAGCGTCAGCTTCCCGTTCAGCTTCTGTCCAGGAGCGACCTCGAAGCCGCCGTACTCCTTCACCTCGCAGTCCGTGCGCTCGTCGAACTTCTTCTTGTCCTCCGCCGTCCACCACATCCGCACGTTTCCCTGCGGATCGTACTGGCTGCCCTCGTCGTCGAACCCGTGCGTCATTTCATGCCCGATCACCACGCCGATCCCTCCGAAATTCACCGCCGGATCGATCTTGAAGTCGTAGAACGGCGGCTGCAGGATCCCCGCGGGAAAGTTGATGTCGTTCTGCGCCGGATTGTAGTAGGCGTTCACCGTCGGCGGCGTCATCCCCCACTCCTTCTCGTCCACCGGCTTCCCAATCTTCGCCAGGTCGCGTCGATCGTCGAACTCCGCCTGGCGCTGCAGGTTGCCAATCACGTCCTCGCGCTTCACCTCCAGCGTCGAGTAGTCGCGCCACTTCTCCGGATATCCAACCTTGTCGCGAAACGCGTCGAGCTTCTTCTTCGCCTCCACCTTGGTCGCCGCGCTCATCCAGTCGAGCTGCTTGATGTCCTCGTCGAGCGCTCGCTCGAGCGCCGCCACCAGCTTCTCCATATTGTCTTTCGCCGCCGGAGGAAAATTCTGCGCCACCCAGTCCTGCCCGACGGCCTCGCCCAGCGCCCCGTCAGTCGCCCGGGTGCATCGCTTCCATCGCGGCGTCTGCTCCTTCTGCCCCTGCAGCGTCGCCGAGAAGAAGTCGAAGTTCTCCTTCGCAAACGGCTCGCTCAGAGACGGTGCATACCGGTGCACCGTGTGCCACCGCAGATAGCTCTTCAGGGCAGGGAGGTCGGTCGTGTCGAGCACCTTGTTCATCGCGCGGAAGAACTCCGGCTCGGCCACGTTTACGGTCGGCAAAGAGCCCTCGCCCTTGGCCTCCAGGTACGTCTTCCAGGAGAACTCCGGCGTCAACGTCTGCAACTCCGAAACCGGCATCACGTGATACACATTCGCCGGTGTCCTCTGGTCCACGCGCGGCATCGATCCCTGCGCCAGCGCCGTCTCCACCGCCATCACGTTCTTCGCTTCGGCGGCCGCCTTCTCCGGCGAGTCCCCTAGCAGCGTGAACATCTTCGTCACATGCTCTACGTACTGCTCGCGAATCTTCGTCATGCGCTCGTCGCTCTGCAGGTAGTAGTCGCGATCCGGCAGCGACAAACCACCCTGCGCCAGCTCTCCAATCACCTTCGTCGAGTCCTTCTGATCCTGGTCCGATCCGAAGCCGAAGAAGAACCCCTGCCCATACCTGCTCTCCACCTGGCCCAGCAGTGTGGCCAGCGTCTTTTTGTCATTCCACCCATCGATCGTCTTCAGCGTCGGCTCCAGCGGCTTCGCTCCCAGGCTGTTCGCCAGGTCCACGTTCATGCACGCCGCGAAGTAGTCGCCGTACTTCTTCTGCAAGGGCGTCTTCGGCGCATCCGCCGCCGCCTTCAACTCGTTGTAGAGCAGGTAAGCATTGCGCTCGCCGAGTTCATTGAAGCGGCCCCAGCGAACCTGGTCCGCCGGTATCGGATTGTTCTTCTTCCAGTTCCCGCACGCATACGTATAAAAATCCGTGCACGGATCGGCCGTCTTATCGAGCGCCGAAAGATCGAAGCTGATCGGCGTCTTCGGAGCCGTCGTCGGTCCTGGAGCCGTGTCACCCGTCAGCAAAGCCTGACCAAAACACACGTTGCCGGACAGCGCAAGACCTGAAAGAACAAGCTTGAAGGACATGACTCTCCTGGTGACGATGGGATACGAAATGGTTGCCGAGGCAGCTCTAACTTACTCTTCCGCTTCGCAAACACACAAGAGAAACGAACCAGGGACAGTGGGCTCGGTTTGCAGCTTGAAGGAGCCGATGGCATGATCTACGTGTAAGGCAGAAGGAACGGCAAGGCAGAAGGAGGGTGTATGAAAAGGCATATCGCGATTTGGGCGGCCGTGGGCGTTCTGGTCGTGGTCTTCTGGACGGTTTACATCTCCGCCACCTTACCCACTCCGCTATCGTCCCAGGGGGTCGTGTGGACTCTCGTCTATTTGACTTGTCCGATCGCGCTTGCTCACAGCTACCCCCTCGGCTTTTATCTGGTCCTTCTTGTCAATGCGGCTACGTATGGGATGATCGGTGTGGCCGTGGAAACCATACGGCGGCACGGCCAAACCCGGTCCATGTCGCACTAACCCCCCGCCGAACCCGGGATCGGCGGCTCCACGCAAACAGCAGCCGGATTCCGATCCCGCACTCGTCTCCAGAGCGCGCCTAGAAAATCTTTAGATGAATGGTCAGGTACTTCTTCGGATCCTGGCGAATCGTCGTCACCAGCGTCGTGCTCTCGGTCAGCAGCTTGTTCAGATTCGTATACGCCGTATCGTCCGTCGCCAGCTTGCCCAGCGTCCCACGCCCCTTATCCACACCCGCCACCAGCGAGTTCACCTGGGTCAGCGTGTCCTGGAGCTGCGCTCGGAACTTCGGATCTTTCGCCAGCAGACCGATCGCGCCTTTACCTTGATTCGCGTCGCTCAACAGCTGATTCGCCTGTGCCAGCGTCGCGTTCAGGTTGTTATAGAGCGTCTCGTCCTTCAGCAGCTTGCCCGCCGTTCCCTGCCCGTTCTGCACGCCCGCCATCATGCTGTCCAGCCGGCCCATCGCCGAGTTCAGCCGGTTATACATCTCCGGATCGTTCATCAGCTTACCGACCGAGCCCTTGCCGCTGTTCAGGTTCTGCGTCAGCTTGTGCAACTCGTCGATCGTGCCATTCGCCTTGTTGTAAAGATCGGGGTTGTTGATCAACTGCCCCACCGATCCCTTGCCGTTCTGCAGATTGTCGACGATCGTATTCATCTTCGCCAGAATCACGTTCAGGCTCTCGATCGTCCCCTGGCTCGCCTTCACCACGTCCTGTAGGTTCGGCGTCTCCAGCGTCTTCATCTCGTCGCCCGACTGCAGCTGCGGACCGACCGCATATTGGCTGTTGATGTCGACCACGGTATCGCCCAGGACGCCGACCGTGCTCAACGAAGCCTTCGAATCCTTCTTCAAGCTCTGCTGATACTTGGTGTCCAGCTTCATCACCGCCTTCACCGGCGTCAGCTTACGAGCCGGATCGCTCGTCACCACAATGCTCTTCACCGTGCCGATCGTGACCCCCTGCAGCTCCACCGCCGCGCCCTCTTTCAGACCCGCCGAATTTTCAAAGTAGGTCGTTACCGTGATCTTGTGCGAGAAGATGCCAAGCCCTGAAGAACTCGTCATCAGGAACAACAAGGTCACCAGCACCACCGCCGAAACCAGCACAATTACGCCCACCTTTAGCTGCGACCACCGGACCTCCTGCTGGTTGGGCATATCCCTCCTGAAGCTCGTATCAACGACTCAGATAAACGCGGATCCGTCTCGGCTCACGCTGCAATGCCTCGATAGGCTAGACAACATCCATTCGCAGCATTGAGAATACATGACCTCAACACCTGCTTCTGAATCTATCGGCCATTACGAGTACAAGTTGAGCAGATGCCGAACCTACCTTCGGGTTTCAAAATCGCCCGGAGCTCACCGGGTCCTGCCCCTCCACAACCACCACCGCCATGGCCACCTCACGTCCATGCGTCAGGCTCAGCGACGTCCGGGTCACCCCCATGGCGATCGCCAGCTCCGCGGCGCGCCCACTCCAATGTAGCGTCGGTCTCTGCCCCGGCAGCCTTCGTACCTCCATCTCCCTCCAGCTCACCCCGCGGCTGATCCCCGTTCCCAGAGCCTTCGCCCCGGCCTCCTTCGCCGCGAACCTCGCCGCAAAGCTCTCCGCGGACTGCCTCTTTTTCCGCAAACAGTATTCAATCTCTCCCGGCGTAAACACCCGCGTCAGAAATCGCTCCCCAAACCGGTCCACACTCGCCTGCACCCGCCCAATCTCGATCAGATCCGTCCCTAGCCCTAACACCATCTGCGGCGCCTCTCTCCCATTCTCTCCCCTCGGGTTCTGTCCCCCGGTTCTCTCCCCGGAACCAACCTCCTGCCACGCGCTCACGTCACGTCACGTGACCACCGTACCGCAACTCCGCCCTCATGTTCTGGCCAGGTCTTCCGATAGATCCACCATCATCACAGATCAGACCGGAGCTCCCCGTGAAGCCACTCTCGACCAAAGGCGCCAGCCCCCTGCTTCTCCGGGCATCGACCACGCACCCGCTCCGGACGGTACTCTTTCGCCTCGGGCAAAGCTTGAAGGCCTCGGGTGCCTTTCTCCGAAATCCTCACATTCGCTCCAGCCAAGCGGCGTCGCTTTCGCTTGAACTCTTCCGAAACACCACAGGGGAGACCTACGTCAGTCTCGTCGCCTCTGGGCTGGATCTCCATCGCGACGCCCACATGGCACTCGCCTCCCTTTGCACCCCGGAGCCCATGCCCATACGTCCGGGCTCCTCCAGCCTGATCGAGATCCAGCTCGACATCCGCTCCCTCGACGCCGGAGCCCACTTCACCCCAACGCTGGCCATCTCCGCCTGATGCCGGGCTAAAGGCTTCACTGCACCAGCGCCTGATTCCCGCCCATCTCCTTCCCGCAACCCTCTCTCAGCGCTCCAGCCGCATCACCGTAGGCCGATGCATCCAGCTGTCCGGATCGCCGATCACCAGCACCCCCGGCTGCCATCGGCCGTGCGTCAGCACCAGCCCCAGCTGCGTCGCGTCCCTGCTCACGCGAAACACCGGTTCGCTCACCACCGTGTCTCCCGCCGCGATCCTCGTCGTCAACCGCACCCCACTCAGGCCGCGCACCTCCTCCCACCTTCGCCCCTCCCCATCCACCAGGTACGCCCGCACCAGCGCTTCACTCTGTGGCCGCCCCTTGCCCCGATTCGTCACCCTCACCCTCACCCTGACCAGCCTCGCTCGATCCTGCCCCCGCGCCCGGAAGCCCTCAACCTCGTCCACCCCCGCCACCGCGAAACACATCTCGTCGAAGCACTGCCCGTCGCCCAGCGCCACCTGCCTTTGCCCCTCTCGCAGCGACACCGCCGTCAGCACCAGCAGATAAACCGCCCACACTCCGCCCATCCACATCACGCCCCGGCGCACCCGCCTCCGGTCCCCGCGCCTCGCCCACACCGCTGTCCCGGCCACGCCAAGCAGCGTCCACAGCACCAGCCCAATCAGCAGCAGCTCCGTCAACCTCATCCCCAACCGCCCCGTTCCCTCACGCCGCGCTCCCCGTCAGCGGGAGACCTGCATCCGCACCCGTTGCCCCGCGAGCTCCGCCACCAAACCCCTCACCGCTCCCGAGTCGATGGCCGCCTCCGCCAGGCCGACGCCCGCCGCGATATCCGCCGCCAGCTCCGCCGTCACCAGCACCGCCGCCGCATTCACCACCACCACATCTCTCCGCGCGCCCTGTTCGCCGGCAAAGATCGCCCGCAGAATCGCCGCATTCGTCACCGGATCGTCGCCTCGCAAAAGGTCGACCGCCGCCCGCTTCAGACCCACGTCCTCCGGCTCCATCTCGCGCGTCCTCACCTCGCCCCCGCGCACCTCCGCCAGCAGGCTGCGTCCGCTGATCGAGATCTCATCCATCCCGGCCTCCATCCCCTCAAACCGGAAGTCACGCCCGATCTCTCCATGCACCACCAGCGCATGAGTCGTGCCCAGCAGCGCCATCGTCCTCGCCACCAGGTCCACCTGTCGCGGCCCATAGACCCCCATCACCTGCCGCGAAGCTCCCGCCGGGTTCGAGAGCGGCCCGAACAAATTGAACACCGTTCGCACCCCCAGCGCCCTCCGCACCGGCATCACCACCCGCATCGCCGGATGCAGCGCCGGAGCATGCAGAAACGCAAACCCAAACCGTCGCAGCGAGTCTGCAGCCTCCTGCGGCGTCAGATCCAGCAGCACCCCCAGCGCCTCCAGCACATCCGCCGACCCGCACCTGGACGTCACCGCCCGGTTGCCATGCTTCGCCACCTTCGCGCCCGCCGCCGCCGAGACCAGCGCCGCCGCCGTCGAAATATTGAAGCTCCCGCTCGCGTCCCCGCCCGTCCCGCACGTATCCACCAGCTCGTCCCGCTCCCGCTCGCTCAACGGCAGCGTCGTCGCCGTCGCCCGCATCGCCTCCACAAATCCGGCGATCTCCTCCGGCGTCTCCCCCCGCGCCGCCAGCGCCCCCAGCAAGGCGGCAATCTCCGCATCCGACGGCGGGTCGGTCAACAGCCGCTCCATGAGCTCGCGCGACTCCTCCCGGCGGAGCGTCTCACGCCCCTCCATCACCCTCCGTAAATGCGCCTGAATTCCCATCCCTGAAGCCTAGCAGCCCTCAGCAATCGCCCGCTCTCCCTCAGCCCGTGCCCTAGCCCGAACCCATAGCCCGTTGCCCTGTCCTTTTGCTTGTCATTCAGGAGCGCAGCGGAGGGACCTGCTGCTGCCTTTGATAGCCAGCACTCCTTTCAATCCACCTCCCGATCCATTCGACAAACTCCCAGCCGTTTGCGACTCCTCCTGACCTCCGCTAAACTTCTCCTCGCAGCCGAACATCGAAAACCGAGCCACTCGCGCTCCATCCCAGTTGACCTCAAGATCCACAGGGGACCCCACCCGACTATGAAGATCCACGAGTATCAGGCGAAAGAGATCCTTCGCAAATACAACGTCCCTGTGCCCTCGGGAGAGATGGCCACCACCCTCGAACAGGCCGATACCGCCGCCAAAAGCCTCTTCGCCAAAGGCAACGCCGTGGTCGTCGTCAAGGCGCAGATCCACGCCGGCGGCCGCGGCAAAGGCGGTGGCGTCAAGCTCGCCAAGTCCCTCGACGACGCCAACGCCGCCTCCAAGGCCATCCTCGGCATGCAGCTCATCACTCACCAAACGGGCCCTCAGGGACAAAAGGTCCGGCGTCTCCTCATCGAAGAAGGCTCCGCCATCGACCGCGAGCTCTACCTCGGCATTGTCCTCGACCGCGCCTCCGCCCGCGTCGTCTTCATGGCCTCGCAGTCCGGCGGCATGGAGATCGAAGAGGTCGCGCACTCTACCCCCGAGCTCATCTACAAGCAGTACATCGACCCCGCCGTCGGCTTCCAGCCCTTCCAGGCCCGCTCACTCGCCTTCGCGCTCGGCCTCAAGCCCACCCAGATCAATCAGGCCGTCTCCTTCATGCTCGGCCTCTACAAGGCCTTCGTCGAAACCGACTCCACCCTCATGGAGATCAACCCCTTCATCACCACCAAGGATGACAAGCTCGTCGCCCTTGACTGCAAGATCAACTTCGACGACAACGCCATGTTCCGCCACAAGGACCTCAAGGAACTCCGCGACCTCGCCGAAGAAGATCCCCTCGAGGTCGAAGCCTCGAAGTTCAACCTCAACTACATCAAGCTCGACGGCTCCATCGCCTGCATGGTCAACGGCGCCGGCCTCGCCATGGCCACCATGGATATCATCCAGTACGCCGGCGGTTCGGCCGCCAACTTCCTCGACGTCGGCGGCGGCGCCAACCAGGAGCAGATCGAAAACGCCTTCGCCATCCTCCTCTCCGACCCCAACGTCAAGGCCATCTTCATCAACATCTTCGGCGGCATCCTCCGCGTCGACGTCCTCGCGCAAGGCGTCGTCAACGCCGCCCGCAAACTCGCCGTCAAACTCCCCATCATCCTTCGCCTCGAAGGCACCAACGTAGAAGAAGGCCGCAAAATCCTCGCCGACTCCGGCCTCAACTTCCAGGTCGGAGCCACCATGAAGGAAGCCGCCGACCTCGCCGTCGCCGCGGCAAAATAGAAGACAGCCGCTTAGGGAGGACAAATGCCATCAACTTTTCGGACCTATGGTCCTTTCGAGCTTCCACCACAATCCGATGGCGGCCGCTCTCTGATTGACACGTGGCGGAACAATCGCGGTTTGAGATCTGGAATCGGCGTGTATATCGTCGCTGAAAAGAGGGGCAGCACTTACCTCCCTTGGTATGTTGGGAAATCGGATCGCGGTTTCGGAAGCCGGTTGCAGAATCACAGCGTATTCAAAAGCCTTCCCAGTCATCTCACACATAAGAGCGTTTATATCTTTCTGATTGCTCGTGTCACAACAAAGCGGCACACCATCATCCGTTCTAAAGCTAGGTACATCGAGCGTTCGGACGGAGATACGCGAATGGAACGGAAGAAGCTAAGGTCCGTAGCCCACTTGGAGTACGAACTCATCGGAACTTGTAGAGTGCTGAACAGTGAGCTCCTCAATTTTCAGTTGAAGAAGTTCCAGGAGGGCTTGCACGTTCCCGGGTACATCGGCGACTCTCAGGCCCAACTCGATGCGCCATCACTAGCACTCAGCGCAATGCTTAAGCCTGGGAAGTTAAAAGACTAGGAGAGGAATGGCAGTTAGGTCGACAAGAACAAATCCTAAGTGGTTGTTCAAACACCTCAGCATTCCGAAGTCCAACTAAGTAAGTGCCCCATATCTGAGAAACAGACAGCGGATAACTGTGAACCCCCTCAACCTTCTCCGCCGTACGAAAGCCGTGCCGCCCATCGCACTCACTACGAAAGCCATACTCTTCGATACTTTCGGAACGACGGTCGACTGGCTATCCTCGATGACAGCCTATGGACAGCGCCTCGGCACCGAGAAGGGAATCGATGCAGATTGGCAAGGTCTCGCCCGCGCCTGGCGAGCCCGGTACCCCCACGCCATCAAGCCCGTCCGCGAAGGCAAGCGCCCATGGACCGGCTTCGACACCCTCCACCGCGAGCAGCTGGACAAGATCATCGGCGACTTCGGCAAGGCCAAACGGCTCAGCTCCGCAGACCGCGACGTCCTTAGCCTCGGCTGGCACTACCTCCAGCCCTGGCCCGATGTACTCCCCGCCCTCGCAACCTTGAAGCGTCACTTCATCATCGGCCCGCTCTCGAACGGTACCACCCGCCAGATGGTCGATCTCGCCCGTTGGTCCGGTCTCCCCTGGGACGTCGTCTTCGGCGCAGATATGTTTCGCACCTACAAGCCCGCCGATAAGCTCTACCTCGGCGCCGCAGCCTTCCTCGGCCTCCAGCCCGCAGAGATCCTCATGGTTGCCGCCCATAACCAGGACCTCGAAGCTGCAAAGAAAAACGGCTTCCGCACCTGCTTCGTCCACCGCCCCACCGAAGACCCAGCGCCGGCCGGTAGCCCCGACCTCGTAGTCGAAAACTTCGAACATCTGGCAAGTACCCTCGAACCGGGCTGACATACTCTCCGGCAACTACGCGCCGCTTCTACCGCGCCCAACTAAAATCTGAGAACTAACAACGGAGAACTTCCATGAGCGTCCTCGTAGACAAAAACACCCGCCTCATCGTCCAGGGAATCACGGGCCGCGAAGGCACCTTCCACGCCAAAGGCTGCGCCGAATACGGCACCAATGTCGTCGGTGGCGTCACCCCCGGCAAGGGCGGAACCACACACGAGGGCTGGCCCGTCTTCAACACCGTCGAAGAGGCCGTTAAGGAAACCGGAGCCAACGTCTCCATCATCTTCGTCCCCCCACCCTTCGCCGCCGATGGCATCCTTGAGGCCACCGCCGCCGGTCTGCCGCTCGTCATCTGCATCACCGAAGGCATCCCCACCCTCGACATGGTCAAGGTCTGGGAGGTCGTCCGCCATTCCAACTCCCGCCTCGTCGGCCCCAACTGCCCCGGCGTCATCTCCCCCGGCAAGGCCAAGGTCGGCATCATGCCGGGCCGCATCCACAGGGAGGGCAACGTCGGCATCGTCTCGAAGTCCGGCACCCTCACCTACGAGGCCGTCTACCAACTCACCACCCGGGGTATCGGCCAATCGACGGCCATCGGCATCGGCGGCGACCCCATCATCGGGACAACGCACATTGATGCGCTCAAGCTCCTGGAGGCCGACCCCCAAACCGAAGCCATCATTATGATCGGCGAGATCGGCGGCTCCGCCGAGGAGGCCGCCGCCCGCTTCATCAAGGACCACGTCACCAAGCCGGTCGTCGGCTTCATCGCCGGCCAGACCGCCCCCCCAGGCCGCCGCATGGGCCACGCCGGTGCCATCATCTCCGGTGGCGAAGGCACCGCCGCCGAGAAGATGAAAGCCATGGAAGCCGCCGGCATCACCGTTGTTACGTCCCCCGCAGACATCGGCGAAGCCACAGCCCGAGTCCTCGGCAAAGCTTGACCTCGCCCTGCCGCCGTCCCGGTCCGGGCCGCCTACCCTTTACCTGGCGGGCGGCCCTTCACCTGTCTTCCATCTTCAGATATCTTCCAGAAACCTGGCGCAACTACCCTGCCCAGCCCGCTAAACTTGAAATAGCCCTCAGTATCTCCTCGGGCGCTTCCGTGCATCAGCCTCAGCCAACAGCCGGGGCTTCTGCTGTGGAATCAAGACTTTACCAGTAAGTCCAATTGATGGAAGAATTTGCCCGGCAGGCTATGGCTAACTCTCATAGCCGGAAGACTTTAGCTGAAGTACCGGGGGAGGGGTACCTACCGGCGCTGCCGCCGGTAGAAGATCCCGGCCGCCAGAAACAACATCGCCACCATAAACGCCAGTTGCGCCCGCGGCCACGCACGGTAGTGCGCGCTCACAAACCCATCCACCATCCAAGCCGCAAATCCCGCAAACCACACCCAGGCCAAGCGCCGCATACCGGTATTTGACGCACGGCAACGGCGGCCCGCAACTACACCCTATCCGCCCTGCCGATACAATCAAACCCAGCAACCAATCTCGCCAAAAGCTAAAAGCCAGGAGCTAACAGCTACAAAATGTCCCAACGCACATTCAGCATCGTCAAGCCCGACGCCGTCCGCAAAGCCGCCACCGGCGCCATCCTCGCCGAGATCGAAAAAGCCGGCTTCAAGATCGTCGCCATCAAGAAGCTCTCGCTGTCCAAGACCGAGGCCGAAGGCTTCTACCACGTCCATGCCGCCCGCCCCTTCTTCAACGACCTCACCACCTTCATGTCCGGCGGCCCCATCTTCCCCATGGTCCTGGAATTGGATCCAGCAAAGGGCGACGCTATCGCCACTCTCCGCAAGCTCATGGGCGCCACCAACCCGGCCAACGCGGAAGACGGCACCATCCGCAAAAAGTTCGCCAGCTCCATCGAAGAGAACGCTATCCACGGCTCCGACGCCGAAGACACCGCAGCCTTCGAGATCGGCTACTTCTTCGCTGGCTACGAACTGAAGTAGTGACAAGATTCGAGCAGCATGGGTAAGAGGCGGCGGAGGTTCCTGTCGCCTCTACTCCTGCCGCGAAATGTCGTACTTCGCCTTCGCCTTCTTGTTCACCTCGAACAGCTTCAGATCGATCGCGTCCGCCATCGCCTTGTACCCCGCGTCCTTAGGGTGCAGATGATCGCCCGAGTCCGCGCTGGGCGCAAACGCCTTCGGGTTGGCCGGATCCTGCGTAGCCTTCTCGAAGTCGATCACCCCATCCAGCAGGTTGCTCGTCCGGATCCACTGGTTCACCGCCTCCCGCATCGCCTCGCCCGCAGGCGATGCGTACTTCGCTCCCTCGTAAGGCGTCAGCGTCGCGCCGATCACCTGGATGCCATGGATGTGCGCCCGCGCGGCCATCTGGCTGAAACCCTCAATCAGGTCCTCCGCCGTCACCACGTCATGCGGGTTGTTCGGACCCGCCGCAACCCCTATGTCGTTGATACCCTCCATGATCACCAGGTACTTGACCCCTGCCTGCGCAACCACGTCACGATCGAACCGCGCCAGCGCACTCGGCCCCGTTCCGTCATGCAAGACCCGATTGCCGCCAATACCTTCATTCAGTACGCCGAGGTTGGCCGTCTTCTTGTTCCCCTGCAGCCGCCGCGCCAGCAGATCCGGCCAGCGCGAGTTCGCATCCCGCATGCTCAGCGCCCCATCCGTGATGCTGTCGCCGAAGCACACGATCGACCCGCTCCCACCGCCCACCTTCACCTCCACCCCCTTCAGAAACGGCCACGAGTAGATCTCCTTCGCCGCCGTCAGCTTCACCCTGCTCACCTCATTGCCCGCGCTCACATAGTTCGTCTGATCCGCGAACCCATGCACCGACACCTGCTGAATCGTCTGCGCCGGAACAAAGATGCTCACCGCAACATCCGCGAACGCTGGCATCGCCAGACCTGCCGGATCGCTCACCGCCATCGAGCCCGCCGGAATCGTGATCGAACCCTTCCCTCCAAACGTCATCGCATTCGCGGAGGTGAGGCTTATCTCGCCACCCTTGCCGGCGAGCGCCACATGCACCGCCCCGATCGTCAACGGCTCCGTCCCGAACTCGTTCGTCAGCACCACCCGCATCAGCGGTCCACCCATTGAGACGTGCACGATCTCCCGCACCGTCATGTCCTCGCCGCCGTACCGCCCGTCCGTGTTTGCGGAGGCCATCGGAGAGGTTGCCCAGGTCCCCACCCATCGATCCGGCACCGTCGGCGTTGCCCCCGATGCCTGCGCTGCTGAAACTCCAAAGAATGCGACCAGAAGACCGCGAGCAACCATGCTGCGAACGTTCATGAAGGTTCCCTCCGAAAGCTGTTCGTCCATCCTAACTCCCGTTTCACCTTCGCTAGTCCCTTCACGTATAGTGGCGATGCGCCGCGATGCACGTCGAGAGCATCCCCCTCAAGCCGCCGCGCCGAGGACCTACGCTTCAATGACGAAGAACCTGGTACGCGCTATCCTTCTATCCATGACGACCTCTCTTGCCGCTCACGGCGCCGTCTCCAAAGCCTCCTTCGGCACCACCCCGGACGGCAAGGCAGTCGATATCTACACTCTCAAGAGCCCCGCCGTTGAAGCCCGCATCATGACTTACGGCGCCCGCATCGTCTCCATCAACACCCCGGACAAGACCGGCAAGGTCGCCAACGTCGTCCTCGGTCACGACAAGCTCCAGGGCTACCTCGACGACAAGAAGACCTACTTCGGTGCTATCGTCGGCCGCTATGGCAATCGGATTGCGCACGGCAGGTTTACCATCGACGGCCACCAGTACCAGCTGCCTCTGAACGACCACGGCATCAACACCCTCCACGGCGGCACAGTCGGCTTCGACTCACTCGTCTGGACCGGTAAGGAGATCCCGAACGGAGTCGAGATGACCCTCGTCAGCAACGATGGCGACCAGGGCTTTCCCGGCACACTCACCGCCCACGTCCGCTACACCCTCGCGGGAGACGCGCTCAAGATCGAGTACACCGAGACCACCGACAAGCCAACCGTCGTCAACCTCACCAACCACTCCTACTTCAATCTCGGCGGAGAGGGCTCGGGAACCGTCCTCGACGAGGTCATGATGATCAACGGCGACCGCCTCACTCCAACCGACGCCGGCCTCATCCCCACCGGGCAGACGCCCACGGTCGCCAACACCCCTTTCGATTTCACCAAGCCCACGCCCATCGGCGAGCGTATCAATGCGGATGACCCCCAGCTCAAGATGGCTGGCGGCTACGACCATAACTGGATACTCAACGGCCCCAACGGCACCATGAAGCTGGCCGCCAAGGTCTACGACCCGAAGTCCGGTCGCACCCTCACCGTCACCACCACCGAGCCCGGCGTCCAGTTCTACACGGGCAACTTCCTAGACGGCACCATCACCGGCCCCGGTGGGCAAAAGTACGTCAAGAACGCCGCCTTTTGCCTCGAGACCCAGCACTTCCCGGACTCGCCCAATCATCCGGACTTTCCCTCCACCCTGCTCAAACCCGGCGAGACCCGCCACAGCACTACCATCTTTACCTTCTCGGTCCAGAAGGCTCAGAAGGTTTCGAAATAGCCCGGAGCTCCGAAGCGCAACAGCGGGGGAGCGGTGCCACGCGTCCTCCCGTCCGCAACCCCATCTCATGAATAAGGTCGTCCCCTCCGCCGCTTCAGCCGTAGCCGACATCCCCTCCGGCGCAACCGTCATGCTCGGCGGCTTCGGCCTGTGCGGGATACCTGAAAACCTCATCGCCGCCCTCGTGGCCCGGGGCGTCACCGGCCTCCACACCATCTCCAACAATATGGGCGTCGACGGCTTCGGCATGGGCCTCATGCTCGAGGCCGGTATGATCGCCTCCCATGCGGGCAGCTACGTCGGCGAAAACCGTCTGCTCGAGCAGCAGGTCCTCAGCGGCCAGCTTGCCTTGACCCTGCTCCCCCAGGGCACCCTTGCCGAACGTATCCGCGCCGCCGGCGCCGGCATCCCCGCCTTCTACGTCCCCGCCGGCGTCGGAACGGTCGTCGCCGAAGGCAAGGAGACCCGCTCCTTCAACGGCCGCGAATACCTCCTCGAAACAGCCCTCCCCGCCGACTTCGCTCTCATCAAGGCATGGCGCGGAGACCGCCATGGCAATCTCATCTATCGCAAGACCGCCCGCAACTTCAACCCGCTCATGGCCACCGCCGCAAAGGTCACCATCGCCGAGGTGGAAGAGCTCGTCCAACCCGGCGATCTCGATCCCGCATCCATCGAAACCCCCGGCATCTACATCAATCGCATCGTCCTCGGCCCCAGCTACCTCAAGCCCATCGAGTCCGAGTTCCTCAAGCGAGGCGCCAAAGTATGAGCACCCCCGCCCCGACCACACCAGGCCCCAAGTTCAGCGGAAAAGAACGCATCGCACGCCGCATCGCCCGCGAGCTCCGCGACGGCTTTTACGTCAACCTCGGCATCGGCCTCCCCACCCTCATCGCCTCGCACGTCCCTCCGGGCATCGACGTCTTCTTCCAGTCCGAAAATGGCATGCTCGGCGTCGGCCCCCCGCCAGCACCCGGCACCGCCGACCCCGACCTCATCAACGCCGGCAAGCAGCCCGTCACCGAGCTCCCCGGCTGCTCCTTCTTCTCCTCCGCCGAGTCTTTCGCCATGATCCGCGGCGGCCATATGGACATGTCCGTCCTCGGAGCCATGCAGGTCGATGAACGCGGCGATCTCGCCAACTGGACCATCCCCGGAAAAATGGTCAAGGGCATGGGCGGAGCCATGGACCTCGTCGCCGGCGCACGCCGCGTTATCGTCGCCATGGAGCACACCACCCGCGATGGCGAGCCGCGCATCCTCCACGCCTGCACCCTTCCGCTCACCGGCCGCGCCGTCGTTCACGACATCGTCACCGAGCTCTGCTGGATCAAGGTCAGCCCCGACGGCCTCCTTCTCACCGAACTTGCGGAAGGCATCACGGCCGAGCAAGTTCAATCCCGCACCGAAGCCAAGCTCATCATCGCGCCTCACCTGCAAACCATGACGACCGGCCAGTCCTGACTGCTGTGAGTGGTCGCTTTGCCTTCTTTCTCCTCCCGAGCGCAGCGGTCACAGACCAGCTCCTCGCTCGTGCTGCTGCACCTGTTTTCCTGTCGTTCTGAGCGCCAGCAAGGACCCGTTCCCGCTCTTGTTGTTGCACCTGCTTTTCTTGTTGTCATCCTGAGCGCAGCGAACGGACCCACTTCTCTACCCAGATCCCCCGAAGAAACGCCTTTCCCTCACCGCCCTCCGGCTCTGCTCTAATATCCTCATCTCGTTAGAAAGCCCCAGCCATGCCTCAAACGCACTTCGCCTTCGGACAAACCGGCCTCACCCTCAATCTCCCCGAAGGCCTCAACTATCACCTCATCGAAAGCCGCTCCGCCAAACCTCTCTCCAACCCGCTTGCCGCAATCGACCACGCGCTCGAGCACCCCATCGCCGGTCCACTGCTCCGCGAGCTCGCAACCGGCAAACACTCGGCCGCCATCTCCGTCTGTGACATCACCCGCCCCGCCCCCAACCGCCTCACCCTCCCGCCCATCCTCCTCCGCCTCAACCAGGCCGGCATCCCATCGGACCGCATCACCATCCTCATCGCCACCGGCCTCCACCGTCCCGCCACCCCCGATGAGCTCGACATCATTCTCGGGCCTGAGATTGCCTCCACCTATCGCATCGTCAACCACGACGCCCGCGACCTCGCCGCTCACCGATCCCTCGGCCAGACCCGCCGCGGAACCCCCATCTACATCGACGAGCGCTTCATGGCTGCCGACCTCCACCTCACCCTTGGCTTTATCGAGCAGCACCTGATGCTCGGCTTCTCCGGCGGCCGCAAACTCATCGCCCCCGGCCTCGCCGCCGAGCCCACCATCAAGACCATCCACTCCCCGAAGTTCATGCGCGAGCCCCTCGCGACCGAAGGCTCCATCGAGCACAACCCACTCCACGCCGAGCTCCTCGAAATCGCAGCCACCGTTCGCCACGACTTTCTCCTTGACGTCACCCTCACCCAATCTCCTCAGACCCACGCCATGGAGATATCGGGCGTCTTCGCCGGCTCTCCCGTCGAGGCCCACGCAGCCGGGGTCGACTTCCTCCGCCGCACCTCGCTCGAGCCCGTCGACGCCCTCGCCGACCTCGTCATCACCTCCGCCGCCGGCCGCCCGCTCGACCTCACCTTCTACCAGACCATCAAAGGCATCACCTCCGCCCAGCACCTCGTCAAGCCCGGGGGCCGCATCCTCGTCCTCGGCGAGTGCAGCGAAGGCCCCGGCTCCCCCGAGTTCACCGCCAGGCTCCGCGGCTTCACCAGCTACGAAAGCTTTCTCGCCGAGCTCGCCGCCACCCCCGTCGAGATCGATCAGTGGCAGCTCGAAAAGCTCGCTCTCACCGGCCTTCGCCACGAACTCTTCCTCTACATCCCCGGCGTCCCCGCATCCGACCTCGGCGCCCTCGCCTGCCGCAGTTACGCTACGCCCGAAGCCGCTCTGCAAGCCGCCCTCCAGGACCTCCCGCCGGATGCCCGCATCGCGCTCGTCCCCGAAGGCCCCTACGTCTTCGCTCGCGTCTCCGGCTGAGGCGGGCACCTATACCGTCGCCAATTTTTTGTTCGCCCGCCGCTCCACTCCCTACAGCGGTAGGATGGATGGCCACCCTCTTCGCCACCCCGGAGCTCCCGTGACCCCAAGTACCACCGCCCTCCTCCTCGCCGCCTGCACCCTCCTCGCCCCCGCTCTCACCGCCCAGTCTCCGTCTGTGCAGCAAGGCTCACCCCAGCAGCAGCTCCTCGTGGATATCGACCACCGCCCCGCGCAATCGCTCAATGGCGACTGGCACATCATTGCCGACCCCTACCGCGCCGGGATCTCCTCCTTCCACGGCGCACCCAACCCCAACGGCTTTTTCAAGGATGAGGTCTACTCCCCCGACTCCAACAAGCTCGTCGAGTACAGCTTCTCGAAGAGCCCAACCATCAAGGTTCCCGGCGACTGGAACACCCAGGCCGAGTGGCTGCGCCTCTACGAGGGCCCGCTCTGGTACCAGCGCCACTTCGACTACACTCCGCCATCTAATAGCCAGCCCGGCCAGCGCGCCTTCCTCCACATCGGCGCGGCCAACTACCGTTCCAATGTCTTCGTCAACGGCAAGCAGGTCTGCGAGCACGAGGGCGGCTTCACCCCTTTCGACTGCGAGATCACCGGCGTCGTCAAGCGCGGCCAAAACGATGCCGTCATCCTCGTCGACAACACCCGCATCGCCGACGGCGTCCCCACCCTCAAGACCGACTGGTACAACTACGGCGGCCTCACCCGCGACGTCTCCGTCGTCACCATCCCTGCCACCTTCATCGATGATTACGAGCTCCACCTGGACCGCGCGACCCGCTCAACCATCGAAGGCTACGTCCACATACAGGGTGCCGAAGGCGCTACCGCCGCCGCCACGCCTGTCACCGTCTCCATCCCCGAACTCCACCTCACTGCGACCCTCACCACCGACGCCAACGGCCGCGCCGCCGTCAACCTGCCCACCAAAAACCTCTCCCTCTGGTCCCCCTCGTCTCCGAAGCTCTACAAGATCACCCTGAAGGCCGGCTCCGGCTCAACCGCTGACGCTCTTCCAGACACCCTCGAAGACGAAGTCGGATTCCGCACCATCGAGACCCGCGGCTCCGAGATCCTCCTCAATGGACAGCCCATCTTCCTACGCGGCGTCTGCATCCATGCCGAGGCCCCCATCCGCACTGGTCGCGCCAACACCCAGAAAGACGTGGACACCCTCCTCGGCTGGGTCAAGGAGCTTGGCGGCAATTACGCACGCCTCGCCCACTACCCGCACGACGAACGCATGACCCGCACCGCAGACAAACTCGGCATCCTCATCTGGTCCGAGGTCCCCGTCTACTGGGCCGAACAGTTCGACAACGAGTCCGTCTTCAACAAATCCAAACAGCAGCTCACAGAAGAGATCCGGCGCGACCGCAACAAGGCCTCCGTCATCCTCTGGTCCATCGCCAACGAGACCCCCAACACCCCCGCCCGCACCGCCTTCCTCACCCGCTCCGCCGAGCTCGTCCACGGGCTCGATCCCACCCGCCTCGTCACCGCCGCTCTGCTCGTCCATGGCGATCTCAAAACCAAGTACATCGACGACCCGCTAGGCAAAGCCCTCGACGTCATCGGCTTCAACGAGTACATCGGCTGGTACGAGGGCAAGCCCGAAGACGCCGACGGGACCGAGTGGAAGGTCTCCTACGACAAGCCGCTCATCGTCTCCGAGTTCGGCGGTGGCGCCAAGGCCGGCCTCCATGGCCCCGAAACCCAGCGCTGGACCGAGGAGTACCAGTCCAACCTCTACCGCCACCAGCTCGGCATGCTCAACCGCATCACCCAGCTCCGCGGCATGAGCCCTTGGATCCTGATGGACTTTCGCTCCCCCGTCCGCCAACTCCCCGGCATCCAGGACGGCTTCAACCGCAAGGGCCTCATCTCCGATCAGGGAGAAAAGAAAGCGGCCTTCTCCATCGTCCAAAAGGCCTACAAGGACAACATGATCGGCAAAGCCCAGTAGCGACTCGTCACCAATGTAATTTGCAAGATTGCCTGTGCGATGGAGGTGAGAGGTGAAGGTCAAGCGGATCGTCGCCAACGTCAAGAGCTCTAATATCGCGGCGGCAGAGTCATTCTATGCAGACCTGCTAGGCCTCGAGTGCTTGATGAATCACAGTTGGATTGCAACATACGGATCGAGCGAGCAGATGCTGGTCCAGATCACCTTCGCCTCCGAGGGTGGGTCAGGAACACCAACGCCCCAGCTGTCCGTCGAGGTTGATGATCTGGAAGCGGCCCTTGAACGCGTGAGGGATGCTGGTCTGCCCATTGAGTATGGTCCCGTCGACGAGCCCTGGGGCGTTCGGCGCTTTTACGTGCGGGATCCATTCGGACAGTTGGTCAACATCCTTGCTCATACGGCAGGCAGCTGAATCCGGCAGCCTCACCGCGCCGAAACAGCCAGCTCCTTGGTCGACAGATACCAGCTCTTCACATTCAGACCAGCGCCACCCCCGCTCGTCCTACGCGCTGCGTCGGCTATCGTCGCCGGCGCCGGCACCACCACCTGGTCTCCGGGGACCCAGTCCGCCGGTGTGCTCACGGTGTTTGCATCCACAGTCTGCAGCGCCTGGAAGATACGCACCAGCTCATCGACATTCCGCCCAAGCTGCTGCGGATAATAGAGCAGCGCCCGTATGTTCCTGGCCGGATCGATCGCAAAGACGGCCCGCACCGACGCCGTATCGCTCACCGCCTCATGCACCAGCCCATACGCCTGCGACACCTTCTGGTCGAGATCCGCGATCACTGGAAATTTGATAGACACTCCCGACATCTGCTCCAGATCTCGCACCCACGCGATATGCGATGGCACCGAGTCGATCGACACGCCGATCAGCTGAACATTCAGCCGTTCGAACTTCTCATTGCGCCTCGCAAACTCAATGAATTCCGTCGAGCACACCGGTGTAAAGTCCGACGGGTGCGAGAACAGCATCACCCACTTGCCCTTGCTCGTATAGTCGCTCAACCGGATCACGCCATGCGTGCTCTTCGCCTCAAAATCCGGCGCCTGCTCCATAATCCGTGGAATGCGTCCTTCGCTCATCGTCGACCTCGATCAACCTTCTGCTGCATAGATGTTGGAGCACCGGGCCGGGATTGAACCGGCGAATACTGGTTTTGCAGACCAGCGCGTTAGCCACTTCGCCACCGGTGCCCCTCGGCCGCTACGCGTCGCGTAGCGGCAAGCCTCGGCACAGACTTACTTCGGCTGCGCAGCCGTCCGCAGGTACGGCTTCACCGTCCTGAAGCCCTCCGGATAGATCCGCTTCGCCTCGTCATCTGACACCGTTCCCGCAATAATGATGTCGTCGCCCTGCTTCCAGTTCGCCGGCGTCGAGACCTTGTGCTTCGTCGTCAGCTGAATCGAATCCAGCACCCGGAGAATCTCGTTGAAGTTCCGCCCTGTCCCCATCGGATATGAGAGCGTCAGCTTGATCCGCTTATCCGGCCCGATCACAAACACAGTCCGCACCGGCGCATTCAACGCGGGTGTTCGGCCCTCCGAGTTGTCGCCCGCATCGGCCGGCAGCATGTCATACAGCTTTGCCACTTTCAGCTCCGGATCCCCGATCATCGGGTAATTCACCTTGGACCCGCTCACATCCTCGATATCCTTCGCCCATCTCGCATGGCTCTCAACCGGATCCACACTCAGCCCGATGATCTTCGCGCCCCGTGTCGCAAACTCCTGCTCCAGGCCCGCCATCGTTCCCAGCTCCGTCGTGCACACAGGCGTAAAGTCTTTCGGGTGCGAAAACAGAACGGCCCAGCTGTCGCCAATCCAATGGTGGAAGTGAATCGTTCCCTGCGTCGTCTCGGCCGTAAAGTCCGGCGCAATATCATTGATGCGGAGTGACATTTCTCTACCTCTTCCAGGGGCTCTCCCCAACGTCTGTCTTGAACTTGCCTTCCAGAAAACAAAAAACCCACCAGGCTCGTTGGCGGGTGGGTTCTGAGGAAGCGTCGATCCTACGTTCTTACTTCGGCTCACTCATCCACATACCCGCACCGGGCCACCACAACAGCAGCGGCAGCAGGTACAAGCGAAGGTGGATACGGAAACGTTCATAGCTCGTCTGCAACAATAACTCCGGAGATTGTCCATGTCAACTCAGTCGCCCCTCCGAACCCTTCCTTATGCCATCGTCGACGTTTTCGCGGAACGCGCCCTGGAAGGCAATGCCCTCGCCGTCTTCTGCGACGGCAGCGCTCTCTCAACCAACGAAATGCAGCGCATCGCCCGTGAGACCAACCTCTCCGAAACCACCTTCATCCTGCCCCGCTCCCCGGAGATCGAGCGCGAGCGCGGCGTTAACGTCCGCATCTTCACGACCGAAGAGGAACTCCCCTTCGCCGGCCATCCCGCCCTGGGCACCGCCAGCTGGATTTATCTGAATCCCCCCCATCTCCGCGGATCGGAAACCATTCCCCTCGAGCTTCAGGCAGGTCGTATCCCCGTCACCTTCCGCGCACAGACAACCGAAGAACCCGGCGTCTTCGGCACCATGCGCCAGAACGACCCCATCTTCGGCGCTACCCACGACCCCACCACCATCGCAGCCGCCCTCAACCTCGCACCCGAAGATCTCGACCCGGCTGCCCCACCACAGACCGTCTCGACCGGCATGCCCTTCTGCATCGTTCCCCTGCGCTCGCTCGATGTTGCCGCCCGCCTCCGGATTCCACAGCCGGCGGCCCGCGCTTACCTCGATCGCTCCGACGCCAAGTTCTTCTTCTGCATCACCCCTGCAGCCGAGAGCGCCGTCGCAGACTGGCACGCCCGCATGCAGTTCTACAACGGCGAAGATCCAGCCACCGGGTCCGCCTCCGGCTGTGCCATCGCCTGGCTCGTTCGTCATGGCCTCGTGCCCAGTGGGCAGCCCATCATCCTCGAGCAGGGCGTCGAGATGCTTCGACCCAGCCGCCTCCACCTCCAGGCCACCCTCACCGGCAGCACCGTCAGCGATGTGTTCGTCGGCGGACGCACCATTCCTGTTGCATCCGGACATCTTTTCCTGCCGTAATGCACCCGAAATTCACAGTCTGTTCTTCTGCATCCTCAGCAGGGACGCCCGTTTCCGGAGATCGGTGAATCGCCAAGCAGCAATTCCTACACTCTTCGTCAAAGGTTCGCCGTTGCTAACCCGTATTCCCCCTTCGTAGTCTGAGCGGGAGTTGCCGGAGGTTGTCAGCGCAATGCTGAGTTCCCCCCGGAAACCCTGGATCTTTCGCCTGTTTTCCTACAATTTGAGTTGAGAGAGACCGCTCTGCCCTGCAGTCGGCTCCGCCCCTCATCGTGTTGGTTCCTGCCCGCAAAGGCAGTCCGCAAGCGCACGAGCGACTCCTCCTGCCTTTTGCAGGACCAGCCTCTCTGTCATCGCGGTTCGCGCCAGCACCTCGGGGGCCAGCCGGGCAACCTGCGCCTGCATTTGGCCTCTCTCGCAACCCCATGGTCCGGCACATCTCTGCCGTCGCCGCGGCACAGCCCCCTTCGGCTGTGGGGAGATCCTCGTCTCCTCACACACGGAGCCCTGCGTCTCGCGGCCGCGGCACAGCCTGTCGCCGGCTCATGGGGTCTACGCTCCCTTGTCCCCTCCGAGCCCTGGCCAATCAGCCGGTTCGCGGAGCCGACCCATCCCCCGGATTGCCGCCCCAACGCGGATGCCGGCAGAAGCGAGTACGAATGCGCCCCAAGAAGACCATCCTCTCCGTCGACGACAACGAAGCCATCCTCTCCGTTCGAACCTTTCTCCTCGAAACCCGCGGCTACCGCGTCCTCTCCGCCCAAACGGCAAACGAAGCGCTCGACATTCTGCAACACGCTCTCCCCGGCTCCATCGACCTCCTTCTCTGCGACCTCCTGATGCCGCAGATGGATGGCAACGAGATCGTGCGCCGTGCCAAGCAGCTCCACCCCGGCCTCCCCGCCATGATCGTCTCCGGAACCGTCAACGCCTTCGACCGAGCCCTCTGCGCCGACGTCTTCCTCCCCAAAGGCGCCGCCTCCCCCGCCGAGATGATCGAGCGCATCCGCATCCTGGTAGCCAGAAAACGCGGCCCAAAGAAGGCCCCCGCGGCACAGCCATCCTCGTCGCTCACGGCGGCAATCGCCTCCTACGCTCCTAGCTCCTAGCTCCTGGCCCCTAGCTCATACCTTCAGCACCGATTTAGTGATTGTCATCCTGAGCGCAGCGAACGGACCCACTTCCCTCCCGTAGATCTGCGATTGGCACTCACGTTGCAATGGCTTTGCTGTCAGCTTCTGCAGGTCCTGTCAGCGGTCCGGAGCTTCTAAGGGGAAGAGGCCCCAAAAACCGAGGGAACCAATATCATCCTCAAGCCTCCACCAACCCATACCGTCGCTGCCACTGCACCTTCAGCCGCTTCCAAACGCCCTCAATCTCCTCGCGCGAGACCCCCGGTTCCGCTCCCTTTACAAAGCTCGCGGCCTCCTTCTTGGCTAACTCCAGCACCGCCCGGTCGCGCACCAGGCTCGCCACCCGCAGCTCCGGCGCTCCCGCCTGCCGCGTCCCGAAGAACTCCCCCGGTCCCCTCTGCAGCAAGTCGATCTCCGCCAGTTCGAACCCATCCTGCGTCCGCACCATCGCCGCCAGCCGCTCTTCCGCCGCCTCGCTCACCCGGCCGCCCGTCATCAGAACGCAGTAGCTCTTCGCCGCCCCACGGCCCACCCGTCCCCGCAACTGGTGCATCTGCGCTAACCCGAACCGCTCCGCATGCTCGATCACCATCACCGTTGCATTCGACACATCCACCCCCACCTCGATCACGGTTGTCGCAATCAGCACATCTGTCTCGCCCCGCTGAAACCGCCGCATCTCCACCTCCTTATCCGCCGCACTCAGCCGCCCATGCAGCAGACCCACCCGCAACCCCTTCAACGCACCTCCTCGCAGCTCCTCGAACATCTCGGTCGCCGCCCTTAGCTTCGCCTTGGCAGACAACCGTTCGGCTGAAATCTCCTTCAGAAGTCGTTCTTCAACGCCTTTGCCCCTCTTTCTTCCATTCCGAAGCGCAGCCGAGGAACCTGCTTTTGGAGCGCCACCTTTCTCCTTCACCTCCAAACCGCCGTCATCTCGACCGGAGCGCGTAGCGCGCAGGGAAGAGACCCCCGTATTTGCCTTTCGCACCTTCCCGATCTCCTGATCCCCGTCCCCGTCCTCCTCATCCCGCGCGAAATCCAGCTCCGCCTGGTCCTCCTTTGCCCCCTCGATCACCGGATACACCACATACGCCTGCCGCCCCCCGCTCACCTGCTTGCGCACAAACGCCCAAACCTCCTCCGCCTTTTCCTCTGTAACACGTCTGGTTACAATGGGCGAGCGCCCCGGCGGCAGCTCGTCAATCACGCTCGCATCCATATCTCCATACAGCGTCAAAGCCAGCGTTCGCGGAATCGGCGTTGCCGTCATCACCAGCACATCCGGCTCCTGCGCCTCTCCCTCGGCATTCGGCTTCTTCATCAGCGTGAATCTCTGCTGCACCCCGAACCGGTGCTGCTCATCCACGATCAACAGTCCCAGGTTCTCGAACTCCACCTTTTCCTCGAGAAGCGCATGCGTCCCGATGGCCAGCTGCGTCTCCCCGCGCATGATCCGCCCCTGCGCCTCCCGCTTGCTGCGTACATCAAGCGACCCGGTCAGCAGCCCCACCCGGTAAGGCCGCCCCGTCCTCGGCGAAACCTTCTCCGCCAGCAGCTTCCGCGCCGAAAGAAAATGCTGCGTCGCCAGGATCTCCGTTGGCGCCATCATCGCGACCTGGTATCCATTCTCGATCGCTACCAGCGCCGCCTGCATCGCTACAATCGTCTTGCCGGATCCCACATCCCCCTGCAGCAGACGCCGCATCGGCCGCACCTCCCGCATGTCCGCCGCAATCTCACCCAGCACCCGCTTCTGCGCCGCCGTCGGCTTGAACGGCAGCACTTGCTTCAGCGCCTCGCGTACCTCCACATTTGTAACGAAAGCAGTCCCTTTCCTCTCCCGCATTCGCCGCTGCTTCAGCTCGAGGCCGAGCTCCAGATAGAAGAACTCCTCAAAGATCAGCCGTCGATGCCCCGATGTAGCCGCCCCCATCAGCTCCACCATTGGCGTTCCCGCCTCCGGGAAATGCACCGCCCGGAAAGCCGCCAGACGCCCCGGCAACCCCAACCGTTCCAGCATCGCCCCAGGCAACGTCTCCTCTACCTCCTGCACAGCTCCTTGCCCCTGCTCCTGTCTGTCCTTTTGCTTGTCATACAGGAGCGCAGCGGAGGAACCTGCTTCTCCGCCGTGAAGCCCGGTGCTATGCCCAGCGGATCCAGCCGCCAACTCCTCCAGCACCCCCCACATCACCCGCCGCAGCCACCGCGATGTCAGCTTCGCTCCCCAAGCCGTCGTTCCGCCCAGCGTCTCGTACACCGGCACAATCCGACCCACCTCCAGCATCGCGAACCCATCATCCTTATCCCCCGGACCTGGCAGAATCTCGAACTGCGGCTGAACCATCTTCAATCGGCCTCCCGTCGCACCAGCAAGAGAACCCGATCGCGACGCCTCCAACGGCCCATACAGCGCCACCATCTGCCCCGGCTTGAACCGGTCGCGGAGATACGTCCCGTTGAACCACATGCACTTCACGGAACTCGTCCCCTGACCAACCGTCATCTCGAAGATCGGCCGGCTCCGCGTCCGCAGCAGCACCGTCCCCCGCACCTCGCCGATCACGCTCCCCACCCCACCCGGCACGAGCTCCGCAATCGGTCGCGGATTCAGTCTGTCCTCATACCGGAACGGCAGGTGATACAGCAGGTCCTGGACCGTCTCCACACCGCGCCGCGCCAACTCCTCCGCGACACGCTCCCCCACCCGCTTCACAAACTTAACCGGTGTCGACAGCTCAAGCACAAAGCGATCCTACCAATCTCGCCCTGCTAAACTTGGCTCGACCGCGCGCTTCCACGCGCGCCACCGGAGCACATCCCAGCATGCCCGTAGTTCAGCTCGAGCACGTCCGCAAAGCGTATGACACCAAGATCGCCGTCAACGACATGAGCTTTCAGATCGAGCCTGGCACCATGTTTGGCCTCCTCGGTCCAAACGGCTCCGGCAAGACCTCCTCCATCCGCATGATGATCGGCATCACCGTCCCCGACTCCGGCACCGTCCGCCTCTTCGACCAACCTTTCAACCGGTCGCAGCTCAAGCGCGTCGGCTACCTCCCCGAAGAGCGCGGCCTTTACAAGAAGATGAAGGTCATAGACCAGCTCGTCTTTCTCGGCCAGCTCCACGGTCTCAACGCCACCACCGCCAGCAAACGCGCCCACCTCTGGTGCGAGCGCCTCGAGATCACCGAGGCTATCCCCAAGAAGACCGAGGAGCTCTCCAAAGGTATGCAGCAGAAGATCCAGTTCATCGCCGCCCTCCTCCACGAGCCCGATCTCATCATCATGGATGAGCCCTTCTCCGGCCTCGACCCCGTCAATGCCACCCTGCTCCAGGACACCCTGGTCGAACTCCGTGGGAAGGGCAAAGCCGTCCTCTTCTCCACCCACCGCATGGACCAGGCGGAGAAGCTCTGCGATTCGATCGTCCTCATGGCTCGTGGCAACCTCGTCCTCTCCGGCACCATGCGTGAGGTCAAATCCCGCTACCCCCGTAACCGCATCCAGATGGTCTTCGAGGGCGACGACACCTTTCTCCAGCACCCATCCGTCGAGTACGCCAAGAACTACTCCGGTCACGCCGAGATCAAGCTTCGCTCCCCGGAGTCCATGGGCCAGGCCGACGGAAGCCCCGACGCCCAGCCCCTCCTCGCCGAAGCCGTCGCCCGCGGCGCCCGCATCTCCCGCTTCGAGGTCATGGAACCCACCCTCGAAGAGATCTTTATTGAGCAGGTAGGAACAAGAACCCCGGACAACCCGGCCGGAGGAACAGTCCATGCATAACGTCTGGCTCATCGCAAAACGCGAGTACCTCGAGCGCATCCGCACCAAAGGCTTCATCCTCACCACTATCCTCATCCCACTCCTCATGGGCGGAGGCATCGTCGGCAGCATTCTGACGAGCGCGAGATCAAAATCCACCTCGCACATCGCCATCGTCTCCCAGGATCAGCAGCTCGCGACCGACCTCCAGGCCGAGCTCACCAACGGCAAGGATTCGAAGATGACCGTCGACGTCATCTCGCCCCCCGGCCACGACACCCGCACCGTCCTCGATAACGAACTCGCTGACAAAGCTCTCGACGGCTATCTCTGGATCACCCCTGCCAACAAGTCCAATTCCATCGACCGCCCCACCTTCTCCTACACACCTCGCTCAGCCGGAGACATCGCCACCAAGGGCAACGTCACCGGAGCCCTTCGCACCGTGCTCATGCGAGAGCGCCTCGCCCACCAGGGCATGGTCGCCACCGACGTAGACGCCCTCATGCAGCCCGTCAAGGTCGACACCACCCAGGCCGGCAAAAATGCCGATACCACCTCCGCCTTCGTCGGCGCCTACGTCCTCTTCTTCCTCATGTACTTCGTCATCATGCTCTATGGCATGAACGTCGCCCGCTCCATCATCGAAGAGAAGACCTCCCGCGTCTTCGAGGTCTTGCTCGCCACCATCCGCCCCGAAGAGATGATGGCCGGAAAGGTTATCGGCGTCGGCTCCGTCGGCCTCACGCAGGTCGGCATCTGGCTGCTCACCGCCGTCATCCTCACCAGCACCTCGCTGGTCTCCGCAATCGCCGGCGGCCAAGTCCACATCAGCCTCTCCGCCGCGCAGATCGGCTTCTTCATCCTGTACTTCCTCCTCGGCTTCCTCCTCTACTCGTCCATTGCCGCCGCCCTCGGCGCCATGACCAACTCCGAGCAGGAGCTCCAGCAGCTCAATATGTTCCTCGTCATGCCTCTCGCCGCCTGCATGTTCGCGCTCGGCATCGTCATCAACAACCCCAGCGGAACCACCGCCGTCGTCCTCTCGCTCATCCCCTTCTGCACCCCGCTCATCATGTACCTCCGTATCTCCATGGCCATGCCCCCTGCCTGGCAGATCCTGCTCTCGATTGCCATCATGGCCGTCACCATCTACGCCGTCCTCTGGGTCGCCTCTCGCATCTACCGCGTTGGGATCCTCATGTACGGCAAAAAGCCCAACCTCCCCGAGATCCTCCGCTGGCTCAAGTACAGCTGACCGAACATCCGTTGCATGCCATTTTGCTTGTCATTTCAGGAGCGAAGCGGAGGAATCTGCTTGCGGTGGCCTTTCTTGTTGTCATCCTGAGCAGAGCGAAGGACCCGGTTCTCTACCAGGGAACTCGCGCAAGCCCCAACCGTCCCCCTCAAACCCAAATGCACGGCAAAGTACAATCACACACGTGCCGTCGTACACCCCCACCTTCTCCGCGGGCCAGCGCCTCGCCCTCGCTCTCATTCCGCCGCTCGCGGCCACCCTCATTCGCCTCCTCGGTTCCACCCTTCACTATGAGGATGTAACCGATCCCGGCACAATTCCCGGCGACCAGCTCCCCGGCCCCGCCATCTTCGTCTTCTGGCACCGCTCCCTCCTCGCCTGCGCCCATCGCTTCCGCCACCGGCGCATCGCTATCCTCATCAGCCGGAGCTTCGACGGTGAGCTCATCGCCCGCACCGTCGAGCGTCTCGGCTTCCTCGCCGTCCGCGGCTCCTCCTCTCGCGCCGGCAGCACCGGCCTGCGCAACCTCCAGCGCGCCTACGAAGCAGGCCATATCTGCGCCATCACCGCCGACGGCCCGCGCGGACCCGCAATGATCGCCAAACCCGGTGCCGCCCACCTCGCCGCCCTCGTAAACGCCACCGACATCGGCGCCTTCTACACTCTTCCCGACCGTGCCTGGCAGCTCCGCTCCTGGGACCGCTTCCTCATCCCCAAACCCTTCTCCCGAGTCCTCGTCACCTGGCCCGCCCACATCTCGCCTGACCTCCCCTCCACACAAGCCGCCCTCGATCGCTCCGTCGCTCTCGCTGAGCTCCACTTGAGAAACCCGTAAACTGGAGAGCGTGCCCCAGAAATTTGAACCGGACCCGGCATTCCGGCCCGTGCCATCACGAGAGCGGGTCTCTGACTTCGACTTCAACCTGCCCGAAGACCTCATCGCACAACACCCTCCAGAAGTCCGGGGTTCGAGCCGCATGCTTGTCCTCAATCGGCAAACAGGGACCTGCACCGACGAGAACTTCGCAGACCTCCCCAACTACCTGCGCGCGGGCGATCTCCTCGTTCTTAACAACAGCCGAGTCATCCCCGCACGTCTCTACGCAACGCGCGTGCCGAGGCACAGCGACCTCCATTCGCTCCGTCCGCCCGCCCGCATCGAAGTTCTTCTCACCCGGCAAATAACAACGAATCAATGGACCGCCCTTACCCGTCCTGCCCGCAAGGTCGTCGTCGGAGACAAGCTCCTCTTCTCCGCAGCCCCCGAACATTTCAAGCCTCTCCTGGAGGCGGAGGTCATCATGGCCGGCCCATACGGCGAACGGACCCTCCACTTCGCTCCCACGCAGGACCTCTTCGCCATCTTTGAGCGCATCGGGCACATGCCCCTGCCTCCATACATCCACCGCCACAAAGAAGAGCCGGACACACCCGAGGACCGCGAGCGCTACCAGACCGTCTACGCCAGCAGCCCAGGATCCGCCGCCGCCCCGACCGCCGGTCTGCACTTCACGTCTGAGATGATCGACACACTTCGCGGAAAGGGCGTGCAGGTCGAGACTGTAATGCTCCACGTCGGCCTCGGGACCTTTCAGCCAGTTCGCGCCGAGTTCCTGGAGGAAATCCAACTTCACGCCGAACGCTTCTTCATCCCTGAGACCACCGCTGATGCCATAGCCTCGGCCTATAGGTCAGGCCGGCGCATCATCGCCGTCGGAACTACCTCTGCGCGAACCCTTGAGGCCAGCGCAGACCAGCACCGAAGCTCAATCGGCTCCGCTCCCTTCGAAGGCCGGCTCCGGGCACAGGCGCTTGGAGGTACGACCGACATCTTCATCTCCCCCGGACACCAGTTCCGTCTGGTCGCGGGCCTACTCACCAACTTCCACCTCCCCCAGTCCACCCTGCTGATGCTGGTCAGCGCCTTTGCGGGCAGGGAAGCGGTCCTCCGCGCCTACGCCCACGCCGTCGGCGAGCGCTATCGCTTCTTCTCCTATGGTGACTGCATGCTGATCCTCTAACCGACGCGCTACCATCAGACAGCCATGGCGACAAAGTCACCGAAGTCCGCAGCACCCGTAAACAAACCGCAAGCTCCAGCCCAGTCCCCCCCCGGCTCCAAGCCCCCCATCTACCTCCTCGACTCCATGGCCTTCATCTTCCGCGCCTACCACGCCATGCAGCGCCAGCGTCCCATGTCCACGCGCACCGGCATCCCCACCGCCGCCACCTATGTCTTCGTCAACATGATCAACAAGCTCCGCAAAGACTTCGCCCCGCAGTACCTCGCCGCGGTCTACGACGTCGGAGCTCCCGTCCACCGCAACGAGCAAGCCAAGCAGATGAAGAACGTCCAGAAGTTCAACATCAAGACCCAGGCCTTTGAGACCGTCGAATATGGCGGCTACAAGGCCAACCGGGTCGAAACCCCGCCCGACCTCATCCAGCAGCAGCCCTATATCCGCCGTGCTCTCGAAGCCTTCCGCATCCCCATCCTCTTCTACGAGGGCTTCGAGGCCGATGACGTCATCGGCACCCTCTCCTGCCAGCTCGCATCTCTGGGCCACCACGTCTTCGTCGTTAGCTCCGACAAGGACATGATGCAGCTCGTCAACGATTCCGTGAGTATTCTCAACCCGACCAAAGATAATCTCATTCTCGACCCCGCCGGTGTTGAAGCCGCCCTCGGCGTCCCTCCCCAACGCGTCATCGATGTCATGGCCCTGCGCGGTGACGCGATCGACAACATCCCCGGCGCCCCCGGCATCGGCGACAAAGGCTCCATCGATCTCATTCAGCAGTTCGGCACCGTCGAAGCCGCCCTCGACCGCGCCGAAGAGGTCAAAAAGAAAACGTATCGCGAATCGTTACAAAATAACCGCGAAAACATCCTGCTCTCGAAGGACCTCGTCACCATCCACACCTCTGTCCCCATCGAGTTCTCGCTCGACGACATGCGCACCCAACCCGTCGACAACGCCGCCTGTCGCACCCTCTTCTCCGAACTGGAGTTCACCACGCTCCTCAAAGAGCTCGCCCCCGCCACCGACAACACCGTCATCACCTTCAATACCAAACCCACCGCACCCGAAGTCGAAGCCCTCCTCGCCGAAGCTCGAACACCCCTGGACCCCGCTCATAGCTCACAGCCGGGTGCCCCATCTTCGGCGACGGCCCCATCGTCGCCTAAGGTGGGTTCCGCAACCGCCCGCGGCCTCGCCCTCGCCATCTCCGAGACCGCCCAGGCCCTCGCCGAAGAGACCGCCGCCGATCCCTCCGACAATCCCGACGCCCCCGAAGAGCCAGAGCCCGAGACTCCCCAGCCCGAGACCATGTCCCTCTTCGGTGCACCTCCGCCTGCGGCCACGCCAGACGAAGCTGCAAAACAGATCGCCTCTTCCGCCTGCCCCCTCGGCCTCGCCACCTCTCCAACCTCCGCCCTCCAGGTCGATCTCGACGACCCAACCTATGGCCCCCGCCTTCGCGAAGCGCTCGAAGACCCCACCCTCCCCAAGCACGTCCACGACCTCAAAGCCGTCACCCGAGCCCTTGCCCCGCACGGCCTCACCCTGCGCGGCCCGGTCGAGGACGTCATGCTCTACAGCTATCTCACCAACCCCACCCACGGCTCCCACACCCTCGCCGACGTCGCCGCCCGCTCCTCCTCGCGCGCCCTCACCCACGTCCCCGAGACCCTGCTCCCCGAAGCTGCCTCCGCCATCAGCCGCCTCATCCCCATCCTCCGCCAGCAGATCGCCGAGTCCGCTCCCGTGGCCCATAACATCCCCAAAGACGAGCCCACCCTGGGCGGCGCCGTCACCCGCGAGATGCTCTTCGCCGAGCCCGGAGCCCGCACCCCCGACTTCTCCGCCACCAACCCCCTCCTCAACGTCTACAACACCATCGACCTCCCCCTTGTCCCCGTCCTCCTCCGCATGGAGCAGGCCGGCGTCCGCGTCGATCCTGCCATCCTCCGCGAGATGTCCTCCCGCCTCACGGTAGACATGGACACCCTCGCCGAAAAGATCTACGAGGGCTCCGGACACCGTTTCAACATCAACTCCCCCAAACAACTCGGCGACGTTCTCTTCAACAAGATGAATCTCGCCAAGCCCATGAAGTATGGCAAAGGTCGCGTCATCTCCACCGCCCAGGACGTCCTCGAAGACCTCGCCCAACTCCACCCCGTCCCCGCCCAGGTCCTCGAGTACCGCCAGCTCGCCAAGCTGAAAAGTAATTATTTAGACCAGCTCCCCCAGCTCGCCGACCGAGAGGGCCGCGTCCACACCACCTTCAATCAGGTCGGCACCGCCACCGGCCGCCTCTCCTCCACCAACCCGAACCTCCAGAACATCCCCACCCGCACCGCCCTCGGCCGAGAGATCCGCGCAGCCTTCATCGCCGCTTCCGGCAACGTCCTCATGTCCGCCGACTACTCGCAGATCGAACTTCGCCTCATGGCTCACTTCTCGCAAGACCCCCTCCTGCTGGACGCCTACCGCACCGGCAAAGACATCCACACCCTCACCGCCGCCGAGGTCTTCGAGGTCGATCCCGCAACCATGGACAAGGAGACCCGCGCCCGGGCCAAGGCCGTCAACTTCGGCATCGTCTACGGCATCAGCCCTTTCGGCCTCGCCGCCCAGCTCGGCATCGACCAGAAGACCGCTCGCGAATACATCGACCGCTACTACGAGCGCTACGCCGGCATCCGCCGCTTCATCGAGCAGACCCTCGGAACCGTCCGCCGCGACCAGGCCGTCAGCACCCACTTCGGCCGGGTCCGCCCCATCCCCGACATCCAGTCCCGCAACCCCAATATGCGAGGCTTTGCCGAACGCACCGCCATCAACACCCCGCTCCAGGGCACCGCCGCCGACCTCATCAAGCTCGCCATGATCAAGCTCGACCAGGCCATCCGCGACCGGAAACTCAAGTCACAGATGACCCTCCAGGTCCACGATGAACTCCTCTTCGACGTCGTCCCCGAAGAGGTCGAAGAACTCAGGCAGCTCGTTAAACACGAGATGGAAAACGTGGCCCGATTCTCCATCCCCATCGTCGCCGACCTAGGAACAGGACAAAACTGGCGCGACATCAAATAGCGCGATTCACTGTCGAAGGACTATTCGCTCATACGCCGCGTAAACTCCGTCGAAGACCGAATCCCACGAGCACCCAAGCGCATACTCCCGGGCTGCTTCGCTCATCCGTTTCAGTCGTGCCGAATCGCCGACAAGCGACGCGATTGCCTCCGCGAACAGAGCAGCCTCTCCCACCGACCCCGCCGCATGCCTGGATGGAATCACGATTCCAGTCTCCCCATCGCGCACAATATGCTTCGGTCCGCCGTGCGCCGTAACGATCGCCGGAACACCGCTGCCAAGCGCCTCCAGAACCACATTGCCGAACGTATCCGTATGCGAAGGAAAGAGGAGCAGATCCATATCGGCATAGGCCTTCGCCAGCGCCTCCCCGCGAAGCACACCGGCGAACTCCGCCGACTTCAGCATCGACCGAAGGTACGGCTCCTCGGCCCCCTGGCCGACGATCAGCAAGCGAACATCGGTCATCCCGAGGCGCTCCAGCTCCTCCGCCATATCCGGCAGCACGCCGACGTTCTTCTCGAGCGACAGCCGGCCGACGTAGCCGAGCACCATCGACCCATCCCTGCGAGGCCTGGTCCGGCGTGCGGGCGAGAACAGCTCCGTGTCGATGCCCCGATGCATGATGTGACAGGGCAGGCCAAGCCTCGACGTGAGCGTCTCGCAGAGCTCCCGATTGGGCGCCAGGACGATCTTCGCCATGCTGTAAAGCCGCAGCAGGGCATTGAGGCTGCCGTTCTCCAGGCCGCGCTCTGCGGCCACTCGAGACCCGAACGGCAGAAGCCGCGTCACCCTGCTCAACCGCATCGGAACGTACTCGTGGAGGTTGGTCTGCCAGGCCGCGACCAGCGGCACACCGAGCTTGTGCGCGAAGTAAGCTCCCATCACGCCGAGTTCGCTTGGGCCGGTGATGTGGATCAGGTCGGGACGAAACCGATCGAGCGCTCGCCCCACCGCACGCACATGTCTCCAGAACAGCAGGTCAAACTCGAGATCCCGCTCCATCCGTATCGCCACCGCACTCCGGCCGAGCTCGAGCCATTGACTCGTCCCCTCCGTCCCCTGGCTCTCCCGATCGACCTTTGTTGTGGGCCCCTTTGCCGCCACCCCGGCGCGAACGCAAAGGAATGGAAGCTGGTGGCGCCCCGCGTAACCCACAAAGTTACGGCTCGTGTGCGCCACGCCGTTGACCTCGTGATACGAATCGGGAAAGAAGGCGACGCGCGGTGGGGAAGGCATGCAGTTCCAGACTACTTCGCCTGTCAACTGGGGTGTGCCGTCCCGCTCGATGCCGCTCCAGCGGATGCCATCGCTCGGCCGCTGCGGCTCGTAGAGAAGCAGGTGACGCGCGGTCCACAATGCGCTACCCTCCATCAGTCACCATCCTTCCGCATGCAACCGATCCTCACTCCACCGCGAGACTCCGATGCCTAGCAGCCGCCGTCAGTTCCTGGGCGGGAGCCTCGCCGCCCTCACCCCCCTCCCGGCTCTCGCCAGCCAGCAAGTCGCCACCTCCGCGCCATCCACCCACCGCATCCACCAGACCGTCTCGCGCTGGTGTTACGCAAAGATTCCCCTCGAAGATCTCTGCCGGGCTGCGGCCTCCATCGGCCTTGAGGGCATCGACCTGCTCAAGCCCGAGGAGTACGAGATCCCCGCCCGCTTCGGACTCCGCGCGACTATGGGATACGCCGGTGGCGGCGACATCAACAAGGGCCTCAACCGCACCGAGAACCACGCCGGCATCGAGGCCGGCCTGCGCATAGGCATCCCCCTCGCCGTGAAGGCTGGCATCCCCAATGTCATCACCTTCTCCGGCCTCCGCTCCCCCGACCTCTCCGACGAACAGGGCGCTCGCAACACCGTCCTCGGCCTCCGCCGCCTTCGCCCTATCGCCGAAGACCACGGCATCGACATCTGCATGGAACTGCTCAACAGCAAACGTGACCATCCCGGTTACATGTGCGATCACACTGCCTGGGGCGTCCGCGTCGTCGAGGAGGTCTCGAGCCCCCGCATCAAACTGCTCTACGACATCTACCACATGCAGATCATGGAAGGGGACCTCATCGAGACCATCACCGCCAACGCCCGCTGGCTCGGCCACTTCCACACCGGCGGCGTCCCCGGCCGGCACGAGCTCGATCAGACTCAGGAGGTCAACTGGCCCGCCGTCATGCAGGCCATCGCCGCCACCGGCTTCACCGGCTACGTCGCCCACGAGTTCGTCCCCCGTAAAGACCCGCTTACCTCCCTCCGCGCAGCCTTCAACCTCTGCAACATCTAGTTGCCTCTTCAGCACCCCCGCCCGCACAAGAGCCCCTGCGTTGTTTGCGTACGTGCGCCAGAAGAGGCCCGCAGCCGTCAGCCTGATAAACTAAAACCTGCGCCGCACCCTCTCGCAACGTTCAGTAAAAAGGAAAATTAACGCCACCGTGGATCAGCAAACAAAAGCAGCCCTCAAGCAGAACGACGCCTTCATCACCACCACCTCTCACGGTCTCGAGTGGGCCGGCGAGAACCGGCGCTCGGTCATCGTATCGAGCCTCATCCTGCTTGCGATCATCCTCACGGCGGTCATCGCCGGAGTCGTCTACAACAACCGCTCCGAAGCCGCGTCCGTTGCCTTTGGAGCTGCCATGCAGGCCTACCAGAGGCCTCTCGCCGCACCGGGTCAGGCCGTCCCGCCCGGCACCAAGACCTTCAGCTCCGCGGCCGAACGCGCCAAGGTTGCCAACGATCTCTTTATGCAGGTCGCAAACAAATATGGCCTGACGCCCGACGGCAAGAACGCCCGCTACTTCGCCGGCCTCACCTCGGTCGAAGCCGGTCAGAACGCAACCGCCGAGAGCACCCTGAAGCAGGTCGCCTCCGGTTGGAATCGCGATCTGGCTAACCTCGCCAAGCTCTCGCTCGCACAGCTCTACCGCCAGACCGGCCGCGATCAGCAGGCCATCGATCTCTACCATCAGCTCACTCTCACGCCCTCCAACTCAGTCCCCGCCGGAACTGCCCAGCTCCAGCTCGCCGAGCTTTACCAGTCACAGAACAAGCCCGACGCCGCCAGAAAAATCCTCGCCGAACTGAAGGATAAAGATCCCAAAGGTCCAGCTGGTCTCCTCGCCGCCCAGAAGCTCAATCCACAGGCAGCAGGACCGCCGCTCCAGTAGCCCTTCCAAAGAGGCTTCTTCCGATCAACACGAACGCCGCATCCACCACCGCATCGGTCGCGTTCTTTTCAGCTAAAATCCGTGGTCGTCACCGTGGAGATGGGCCGAGCCCGCCTGTTCACTTACGTGGCTCACCCGCGTTCCCCACACCGCCGCCGCCTGTGACCTCAGCGCCGCCACCGTCTTCCATTGATCTTTCTTTCGAGGCTCCGCCACCCATTGCGGTAGCGGCATCTTCAGGTAATCCGACAACGCCAGCGCATGAGGTTCGTAGAGCACCCGGATCGCTGTGAGCCGCTCCATCGATGCCGGATCTCCGCAGAGCCGCATTTGGAGCTCCCCCAGCGCCTCGCACAATCGGTCGAACACCTCCGGGGAGAGCCGCCCCGTACGGCCGCTGGCCAGCCACTCTGCCTCATCCCCTTCGATCTGGAAGACATGCCCCAGATCGATCAGCGCATGCCTCGCCATCGCAAACGTCAGCTGCGCCTGGCGAGATGCCGGCCCTTCAATCGTCGTGATTAACAGCGCACATGCATCCAGCACGCTCACCAGCGCGGAGAGCCAGCTCTGGTTGTCATGCTGTGATCGGTAGTAGCAGAGAATCGGATAGGAGATGTGAGACTCCAGGATCTCCGCCGACCATCGCTCCCACTCCTCCAGCAGCGCGCTCAATGCCTCTTGCCCCCCGTCGAACCCGTGCCTTCGCAGCAGCTCCGCCGCCGTCGGTGGTGAGCCCGCTCGCCCGTCCAGCAGCGCCACACTCACCTCCCGCCTGCTGAATGCGCCATACAACACCGGCACATAACTGATGACCAGCGCCACAAACCCCAGCCCCGTCCCGCTCTCCGCGATCATCAGGGCCCGAGCCCACTCGCTCCTCGGCGCCACATCGCCCGGGCCCAGGGTCGTCAACGTCGTTCCGCTCACATAGAGATCGGTAAGAAAGTGATGGAAGGCGTCCGCCCCCGGAGCCAGGCTGCTGTCCTGGAACGGCGATCGGATCGCAAACAGCAGAAGTGCGAATCCGCCTATCAGAAGAACCGCCCACAGCACCAGCAACAGAAGCAGCGACAGCGGTCCAAAGACGCTGTACAGCTGCTCCCGTACTTTCCGGTTCTCGATCCGCTCCGCCACCCATACCCACGGAGCCCAGGTAACGATGTAGAATACCCGCGTGATTCGCAAACGTCCCGTCGGACGTCGCGGAAGGATGATCGTCTGGAAAGCGTCCAGCGTGACACCGCTGCAAAAGACAAGGCCAAGTAGGAGTGCGGCGATGTGCATCGTTTTCACTTCCTCATCACAATGAAAGTCATTTCGGCAGTCCGGAGATCAAACCCGTCTGCAACTGCGCTCCCCTCAAGGCTTGCGCCACTTCACCTTCTTCAGGAAGAGGACCAAGCTGCGGGGCTGCGCCCAATAATCGACAAATCCACTGGACATCGCACACGAAAGCGGCCCAGAATAACGTCTATCTCTATGCGCGTCCAGAACGACCCTAGAGGGTATCCATGAAACGCGTCTTGATAGTGGATGACGAGCACCTCGTCGCCGATACACTTAGTCTCATCTTTGAAAAGCATGGCTTCACCACCAAGGCCGTCTACTCGGCCGACCAGGCTCTGGACTGCGCCCGCACCTTCGCTCCGGATCTCCTCCTCTGCGACATCAACATGCCGGATAAGGATGGCCTCGAGTTGATCTCCAGCATGGAAGACGAGCAGCCCGCTTGCCGCATCCTTGTGCTGACCGGCGCCTACTCCAGCCTCCATCGGGTTCGCCTGCGCGCCTCGGAAGTCCGCGGCCACTTCTCCGTTCTTACCAAGCCCTGCCACCCTTCCGAGCTCCTCCGCTACGCAGGGGAGCTACTCCTCAGCGCCTAGAAGAGGAATCTATGCCCGGCCTCGCACGCCTCCTGTTCACGATCGCCGCCGCTCTCCTCGTCGCGGGTCTTCTTGTCGTTGTCTTCGCTCGCCTCAACCTTCCGTTGGGCCGCCTCCCGGGCGATCTCTCCTGGCGCGGTCGCGGCTGGAGCGTTTCGTTTCCGCTCGCCACCTCCCTCGTCCTCAGCGTCGTTCTCAGCCTTCTCGTCTGGGCCCTCAGCCGCCTGCGCTGACGCGCTCTCATCCGGCGGTCACGGTGCTAGACTCAGGCGGTATGGGGCAGAATGACGAGATCCCGGCGACCCTCGCGTCCCTACGTTCACAGGCCGGCCGCTCCCGCAATGTCAGACCTCCTGCCCCGCAGGATGCTCCTCAACTCGGCCTTGCCTTCCAAACGCCCGAGCCCACGCCCGAGCCCTCCCGCTCCCGCATAGCTTCTCCCGTCCCCGCACCCTCCGGCACACCCGCTCCGCTTCCACGATCTCCGGGTGCCGCACTTCCATACTCGTCAGAGCGTCAGGCGCAAGCAAGCCCGGAACGCCGCATCTGGAGCGTCCGCAGCCTTGTCGCCGACATCCGCCAGCGCGTCGAACTCGGCTATGCCGACCTCTGGATTGAGGGCGAGATCTCCAACTGCCGCCCCGCACCGTCCGGCCATATCTATCTCACCTTGAAAGATGGGGAAGCCCAGCTTCCCGTCGTGCTCTTTCGCCGCCAGGCCCAGCTCCTGCGCTTCCGCCCCGCCGACGGCCTCGCCGTCCTCGTCCGCGGCCGCATCTCCGTCTATGACACCCGCGGCCAGCTCCAACTCATCGCCGAGACCATGGAGCCGCGCGGCGCCGGCGCCCTCCAGCTCGCCTTCGAGCAGCTCAAAGCCCGTCTGCTCGCCGAGGGCCTCTTCGACTCCGCCCGTAAGCGTCCCCTCCCCGCATATCCCAGGTGCATCGGCATCGTTACCTCCCCCAGCGGCGCCGTCATCCGCGACATCCTCACCATCGTCCGCCGCCGCCACGCCCGCCTCAACCTCCTCATCCACCCCGCCACCATGCAGGGGGTCAACTGTCCCGCCTCGGTCGCCCGCGGCATCCGCTGGTTCAACGCCCGTCTCCCCGGCGACCCCGGGCGGGTAGACCTCATCCTCCTCGCTCGCGGCGGCGGCTCCCCCGAAGACCTTGCCGGCTTCAATGACGAAGCTCTTGCCCGCGTCATAGCCGCCTCCACCCTCCCCGTCGTCTCCGCCATAGGCCATGAGACCGACTTCACCATCGCCGACTTCGTCTCCGATCTCCGCGCCGCCACACCCTCCGCCGCGGCTGAGATCGTCACCACCGCCCAGCACCGTATCGAGGAGCGCGTCGAAAACCTCCGCCGCTCCGTCCTCCGCGCCGGCCGCTTCCACCTCTTGCACGCCCGCCAGCGCTTCGCCCGCCTCTCCTCGGCCCACGTCCTCGCCCGCGTCTACGATGCCATCGCCCGGCGCCAGCAGCGCGTTGATGACCTCCGCCAGCGGCTCGCCCGCGCCCGCGCCCGCCAGCTCCGTTCCCGCGCCCTTCGTCTCGAAGCCCTCGCGGTTCGTCTTCGCCAGCAGGACCCCGCCAACCGCCTCCTCACCGGCCGCCACCGTCTTCGGCAGTCGCGTCAATGCCTCGACCGGGCCGTCAGGCAGATCGTTACCCACGGCCGCTCCCGTCTCGATCGCGCCACCGCCCGCCTCGACGCGCTCTCCCCCGTGGCCGTCCTCTCCCGCGGATACGCCCTCGTCTACATCGAAAGCGGAGTCGCCGCGGGCACGCTTCTGCGCGACACTCGCAGGGTGGCTCCCGGTGACCGCATCCGCGCTCGGCTCGGAAACGGCGCCCTTGCAGCCCAGGTTTTGGATACAGAAGTGGAGATACAACAGAAATGAAGAAGCTCTTCGGCACCGATGGCATCCGCGGCATCGCCGGCCAGTCACCCCTTGATCCCATCACCGTCCACGCCATCGGTCTCGCCCTGGCCCACTCGCTCAAGGCGAACACCCCCGTTCCCAGAGTCCTGCTTGGCATGGACACCCGCGAGTCCTCCGATTGGATCGCCGCCGCTCTTACCGCCGGCCTTGACGCTGGTGGCGCCTCGGTCGAGAACGCCGGTGTCATCACCACGCCCGCCATCGCCTTTCTCACCCGCGCACACAGCTTCGCCGCCGGCATCGTCATCTCCGCCTCTCACAATCCCTGGGAAGACAACGGCATCAAGCTCTTCGGTCCCGACGGCTACAAGCTCCCTGACTCGACCGAACTCGCCATCGAGGCGGAGATCTTCCGCGCGTTAGAGAGCTCCGGCGCCACTCCTCACCCGCAAATCTCCGATCCCCCCGAACTCATCGTCCCCGCCGTAAACGAGAGCGATCGCGCCGAGTACGTCCGCTTCCTCCTCGACGCCGTCCCCGGCCTCTCGCTCGATAACCGCATCATCGTCATCGACTGTGCTAACGGCGCCGCCAGCTCCGTCGCCCCGCAGCTCTTCGCAGGCCTCGGCGGCGAGGTGGTCATCACCCACGCCGCGCCCACCGGCCGCAATATCAACCAGGATTGCGGCGCCCTCTATCCCCAGGTTGTCGCCGCGGAGGTCGTCGAGCAGCAAGCCTCTCTCGGCATCACCTTCGACGGCGACGCCGATCGTTGCCTCCTTGCCGACGAGTACGGCCGCGTTGTCAACGGAGACGCCGTCCTTCTGCTCGCCGCCCGCGACCTCCAGGCACGCGGCCTCCTCACCAACTCGACCGTCGTCGCCACCACCATGTCCAACATGGGACTCGAGGCCGCGCTCCGGCGTTCCGGCATCACCATGCTCCGCGCTCCCGTCGGCGACAAATACGTCCTCGAAGAGATGCAGCGCACCGGCGCAGCGCTAGGTGGCGAGCAATCCGGCCACATCATCTTCACTGGCCGCTCCACTACCGGCGACGGTCTCCTTACCGCCCTTCTGGTCCTCGATGTCATGCACAGGGCAGGGAAGTCCCTTGCCGATCTCGTCTCCGACCTCAAAGTCTTTCCCCAGGTCATCGTCAACGTCAAAGTCCGCGAACGCAAGCCCCTCGGCACTATCGCGGCCGTCGCCGAAGCCATCCGTGCCGCGGAAGCAGATCTCGCCGAGTCCGGCCGTGTCGTCATCCGCTACTCCGGCACTGAAACCCTGGCTCGCGTCATGATCGAGGCAGAAAGCGAACTCGCCATGCGCACGCACGCCGAAAATATCGCTAACGCAATCCGCCACGAGCTCGGCGCCTGAAGACCCTCTCACCATCGCGGGTTTTGAAGCGCCGAAGCTGAGCTCGTGTTACTCCCAGGCCTTACTGGTTGTTGCGCGAGCCCGAGTCGCCCGTTCCCGCCGCACTCGTCAGCCGGAACGCAAACACCGATCCCGACGGCAGCTCGCCCGATTCCCGTGCATTCGCAATCGCGCCCAGCACCGACCCCAATACGTTGCCGCCGTCGCCGTTGTTCGAGCTCTGTGCCGTCTGGCTATCCCGGACGCTGTGCACCGAGTTCGAGGCGAGCCTGTAGTTGCGCCCGTTCACCGACATCCTGTCCAGCTGCACGGAAAGCGCTCCCGGCTTGCCCGGCTGAACCGAGGTCACCCTCGTCTGCACCTGCGTTCCGGCCGGGGCCACCGTGGTCCCATTTACCACCACGTCGTTCACCAGCGTGCCCGGAATCACATCGCCCTGCTTGGCGCTATTCGGACTGACCGTCTGTTCCAGCCGCACATCCAGGCGCGTCCCGGCAGGGATCACTCCCCCGCGCCGCTGCCCGTTCCCATAGCTGTCGTTGTTGCTGCCATTTTGCCCGTTGCCATTGCCTCGCGATCGATCGTTGTTCCCATACCCGTTCTGGTTGTTGCCGTTATTGTTGTTCCCATAACCATTCGGATTGTTGTTGTTACTGTTGCCGTTATTGTTATTTCCATATCCGTTCTGGTTGTTGTCGTTCCTCTGATTGTCGTTTCTCTGGCGATTGTCGTTCCCGTAACCGTTGGCGCTCTGGTCGTTGTTCCCACTCCCACCAACCTGAAACTCAGCGCTGCATCCACCACTCACATAGATCCCGCGCGCGTTGTACCCCCACGTCGATCCCTGCTCACACACACCATCGCTGCGCTCCCGCACCAGCACCACGCCATTTCGCGTATTCGCCGGGCAAACCCGCCGGGCATTGTTCCGGGACACACACACTACCGTGGTCTGCGCCAAAGCCGGCACCGCAACCGATAAAAGAACCATCGCACCCGTAAGCACTCGCATAGACCGCCTCCCTCGCTCGCGACCTGGCATTCCTGCCATGCCCGACTGCTATGCGATGCGGCAACATCATAGCCGGGATGTCACCCCGGGTGGGATGCCTCTCCGACCCCGAAGTTTTCCATCTCATAAAGCATGTGTGTGCGCTGCAAAAGCCTGCCCATCCGCCTGGCGGCCACCGGGACCGCGCGCTAACTCTCACACCTCGGCTCTCTACCGCGCAATGACAATCCAAAGACATACGCATGACAAATCCCCTTCCCCCGAAGTATCGTTGGCTTCGTCGATGAGGAACCCGCATCAGGGCACGAAGAATTCTCCTCATCTGCCACTCGAAGGAGGATCAGTCATGCACCCACATCCATCGGCCGCTCTAAGAGCTGCATCTGCCGTCCCTCTGCTGGCCATCGCGGTCGGCCTCGCTCTCCCTACTCAACACGTTCTGGCGCAGGCGCCGGCCATTCAGCACTACAATGTCGCCAACCTCACCTCCAATCTCAACTCGCTCGCCCCCGTGATGGATCCAAACCTCATCAATCCATGGGGCCTCTCCCGCAGCACCAACGGCGCCTGGTGGGTCTCCGACAACGCCACCGGCCTCTCCACCCTCTATGACGGCGCCGGCAAGGTCCAGTCGCTTGTCGTCGCCATTCCCGCCGCGGACCCGTCCGTCAAGGCAGGCTCGCCCACCGGAACCATGTTCAACGGCGATCCCGCCTCCTTTCAGATCGCGCCCGGAAAGAATGCTGTCTTCCTCTTTGTAACCGAGGACGGCACCATCTCCGGTTGGAACCCCGGCGTCAGCCCGAGGCAGGCCATCATCGTGGTCAATACCAAGCAACAATCCGTCTTCAAGGGAGCTACGATCGCAACCGTCGACACTCCGCAGGGCAGTAGGCCTTACCTGTACGCCGCCGACTTCCGCCGCGCCCGCGTCGCCGTCTACGACGCCGCCTTCAACCCTGTACACCTCGGCGAAGACAGCTTCGACGACGACCGCATGCCCGAGGGTTACGCGCCGTTCAACATCCAGAACATCGGCGGCAACATCTATGTCGCCTACGCCAAGCGGGATGGCGGCCGGCACGATGAGGTCGACGGTGCAGGCAAGGGCTTCGTCGATGTCTTCTCCCCAACAGGTCGCCTGCTCCACCGTCTCGAGCACGGCCCCTGGCTCAATGCCCCCTGGGGTTTGGCGCTTGCATCCGGAGACTTCGGCGCGCATAGCCATGACGTCCTCGTAGGACAGTTCGGCAGCGGTGAAATTCTTGCCTTCGACGCCGTAAGCGGAGCCTTCAAGGGCAAGCTCACCGGCGCCGACAATAACCCCATCCACGTCGACGGCCTCTGGGCCATCGCCTTTGGCGGAGATGGTCCCCTTAACGGTCCAGCCACCACCCTCTTCTTCACCGCCGGCATAGACCACGAGACCAATGGCATCTTTGGCAAGATCAACGCTGTCGAGAACCTCCAGGGCAATGATCGCTGACACACCCCTCTCTTCAGGCCACGCACAAAGGCAAAGAGGACCGGCAGCAATCGCCGATCCTCTTTTGCTTTGTCAACACATAGCGCTCAGATCACATGCATGACCAGAAGGATGATGACGATAAGCAGTATGAGGCTGATGCCACCGCCCCCATAATAGCCAAGTCCTGGCCCCATACGGTATCCGCCAAATCCAAAGACCAAGAGCAACACCAGCAGAACTATCAGCATGATCTCTCCTTATGAACTAACAGTCGCTGCTGCAGGTAACCGTGCAGCGTGGCTGCTTGTACTTTGTACGATGCAACTCTACTCCGGAAACGCCGATTTACCGCCATCTGTTTTTGCCTCAAACCGGCTCCGGAAACTGGTAGTTACCCAGATCGCCGCACGGCGGTACCTCCACGAGCTTTTCTCTTCGCCGCTTTATCACCCACAGCGGCTCCGGGCACCGCAGCCGCTGCTGTACTCTCCTACCCCGCCTGTCTTGCTGACACAGGAGACGCGATCGCCCCTCGCGCAGACCTCGCATCCACTGCCGAGACGCCACAACCTTGCCCCACCCCCACCTCTCCGCTAATCTAATTCCATGTATGAAGACTTCACGGTGACCGACCGCTGGACCGGTGAGAACCTCCACATCACCTGGAAGGGAACCATCGTCGCGATCGCCACCCGCCACGTCGACGCCACCGACATCCGCTTCGCCGTCAACGGTCGCAGCCTCTACATCGCCATGCCCAACATGGCCTGGATTGAGCAGAAGCGTCGCAACGGCCACGTCATCACCGATTACCTCGCCGCACAGACCGCCGGCCGCTACCTCAAGCTGGCCATCGAGTCCGGCTACGACAACGGTCGCGACCTCTACACCATGACCGTAGACGAGGTCCTCGAACATGCCGCTGCGGTGGTCCAGGAGGCTGGCCGCACCGACAATTTGCCCTCGCTCCCGGTCATCAACGATGACATCAAGCCCGAGAGCTACCTCGGCCGCCTCCCCGCCGATCCCGGAAGCCCCATCTATGCCGGCGCGCCCGCGCCGGATGAGAACGACGAAGCCAAGCTCATCCACCACCCCTAATCCGCCGGTCAGCTCCTGAAAGGACCATTCCAGGCATGATCACTCGCCGCAGGCTGCTCCTCACCCTCTCCGCGTTTACCGCCAACCTGCGAGCCTTCAGCATGCAATTCCATCTCCCGCGCCGCCCCCGCTCTCCCGCGCCCGTCCATCTCTACCCCGTTTACATCGGCGTCGACACCTTGAAAGGCAGCGGCAAAGGCATCTACCTCGCCACCTTCGATACCCTCACCGGCAATCTCACGGCCCCCGTCCTCGCGGCCGAAACCGTCCAGCCCTCCTTCTTCGCCATCTCCCCCGCCGGAAGCAGCCGCCGCCTCCTTTATGCCGGCAATGAGACCTCCGACGCCTCCTCCAGCGTCACCTCCTTCCTCGTCGATCCCCCCGCCAGCAGCACCCCCAACGCTCTCCATCCCGTCGGCAAGGTCTCCTCCGGCTTCCCCGGCCCCTGCTTCGTCTCCATGGACTCCAGCGGCCACGCGGTCTTTGTCGCCGACTACGCCGGCGGCGGCATCGCCTCCTTCCGCATCCTCCCCGATGGCACCCTCAGCGAACCGGTCGAGCGCGTCGACTTCAAGGACGCCCCTAAGTTCGGCCACCCCGGCCCCAATCACGACCGCCAGGACGCACCCCATCCCCACTGCGCGACCATCTCCCCCGACAACCGCTTCCTCGTCGTCTGCGACCTCGGCAACGACCACATCTCCACCTTCTCCATCGATCCCGCCACCGCCCGCCTCTCCACCTCCGAGCCCCATCTCTTCAGCAACAACCGTCCCGGCTCCGGCCCCCGTCACGTTGCCTTCCATCGCAACGCCCGCTGGGTCTACGCCGTCAACGAACTCGACTGCAGCGTCGATCACTTCCTCTGGACCACCACGCACACAGCGCAATCCCCGCAGGCCCTCCTCGTCCTCGCCGGCCCACCCGTCAAGACCATCGCCGACAACTTCCCCATCGCAAACAACACCGCCGCCGAGATCGCCATCTCCCCCAACGGCTTCTTCCTCTACGTCAGCAATCGCGGCGAAGACTCCCTCGTCGTCTTCGCGATCGACCAGAACTCCGGTTCGCTCAGACTCACTCAGCGGATGAGCTGCGGGGGCAAAACGCCCCGCCACTTCACCCTCGACCCCACCGGGAACTGGCTCCTCTGCGGCAACCAGGGCTCCGGCTCCATCACCGTCTTTCACCGCGATGCCGCCACCGGCCAGCTCTCCGGCCCCACCCAAACCCTGCCTGTCGACGCTCCCCTCTACACCCTCTTCGCCTAGGCTCGTTTCGCTCGAAGCTCATAGTGGATACCGAGACCTCGCCATGTTCGCCCGCAAACTCCGCATCGAGTACACCGACGCCACCGGCGACGCGAAGCCCTGCCCCATCCACTGGATCGACAGCTTCGCTATGCGCAACTTCACCAACGACGCCATCTTCGACGACACTCTTCCCCTCGAAGATGGCCTCCTCGAAGCCGGCAACCAGGTCCCGATCGATCGCCTACAACTCAAGATGCAGGACTGGTTCCGCCGCAAAGGCTACCTTCAGCCCACCGGCTCCCTCCATATCACCGAACTCCACCTCCGCCGCTAGTTCCCGCCCGTCATCTCGACCGAACTCTGAGGCAACGTAGCGAATCGAAGGGGTAGCAGAGAGACCCCGTATTCGTTTGCGGCTGCACGCGCCCCGTCGTACGCGCCCGTCAGCCGAATCCGACCTATCCCCGTCTTCAGCAAAGCGTTGCGCCCTACCGCAGCGTCCCCAAATCGATCACAAACCGGTACTTCACATCCCCCTTCAGCACCCGCTCATAGGTCTCGTCCAGCTTGTCGATCGATGTCATCTCGATATCCGACACGATGCCCTCCTCCGCGCAGTAGTCCAGCATCTCCTGCGTCTCGTTCATCCCGCCAATCATCGATCCCGACAGGGACCTCCGGTTCGTCACCAGCGAGAACGCCCACACCGGCAGCGGTTTGTCCGGCAGGCCCACCTGGCACAGCGTCCCATCCAGCCGCAGCAGGCTCATGTACTCGTTCAGGTCGTGTGGCGCCGACACGCAGTCCAGAATGAAATCGAACTTGCCCGCATGGCTCTTCATCGCACCCGCATCCTTCGAGATCACCACCTCATCCGCGCCCAGCCGCTTCGCATCCGCCGCCTTGCTCTCGCTGGTCGTAAACAGCGCCGTCTCCGCGCCCAGCGAATGGGCAAACTTCAGCCCCATATGCCCCAGCCCGCCCAGCCCCACGATCCCGACCTTTTTGCCCGGTCCAACCCCCCAATGCCGCAACGGACTCCACGTCGTGATCCCGGCGCACAGCAGCGGAGCCACCGCCGCCAGCTCCAGCTTCGGCGAGATCCGGTACACATAATGCTCCGGAGCCACGATGTTGTTGGCGTATCCGCCATACGTCATCTCGCCCTCGTAGGTCTTCGCGTTGTACGTGCCCACCATGCCCTTCAGGCAGTAAGGCTCCGCTCCCGCCCTGCAGTTCTCGCACTGCATGCAGGTCTCGACCGTCACCCCCACGCCCGCCAGGTCGCCCACCTTGAACTTCGAAACCTCGGCCCCAACCGCCGTTACCTTCCCGACAATCTCGTGCCCCGGAACCATCGGGTACATCGACCCGCCCCACTCATCCCGCACCTGGTGAATGTCCGAGTGACAGATCCCGCAATAAGCAATCTCGACCACCACATCCTTCGGCCCCGGATCCCGCCGCTCAAACGTAAACGGCGTCAACGACGACTTCGGATTCTGCGCAGCATACCCCTTCGACTGAATCATGTCTTGTGAACTCTCCCTCTCTCAGCTAGTACTCATCTGATGCCGTAAAACGCGGCTAAGGACCGATCCCGATGTTGTAGTGCACGGTAATTGTGGTATCCACTTCCGTAGGCTCGTCATTCAGCAGGTAAGGCTTGTAGGTCCACTGCCGCACCGCTGCAATCGCCTAAATCGCAAGCAGCCCATCGGGGTACGAGATCGGCGTCAGCGAATGGACATGGCCATCTCTTCCAATGACCGCGTGCAGGACGACTGACCCGGAGGTGAGCTTCCCCTTCGCCTCCGCCGGGTACGTCGGCGTTACCCTGTGGAGGATCTGTCCGGCGATCACACCGCTCGCCACGTGGCTGGAACCTCCCCAGGCTTATCCATCTCGGCGCCCGGCACAAAATCGGCCTCCGTCAAAGCCGCCGTCTGCAGCGTCTCGACCGTCCCCTGCATTCAGCAGCTTGCCGCCCGCTCCCGCAGCCACGTCCATCGCCACCTCCCGAGTCAAGAAGCTGCCCATCTTGTTCCGAATTAGCTCTAAGTCGCCGAAGTCATACCTGAGTTCACCCCATCACCCGAGCACTCACCCCTTCAGCAGGTAAGCCGCATCATTCCACCGCAGCTCCTTCCGGAACGCCTCAATAGTCGTCCCCTCCCCAATCCGCAAAAATTCAATCCCGGCAATCTCGCAGAAGTCTTCGATATGCTCTGCCTTCAACGCCAGGCTGAACCCATTGTGGTGCGCCCCGCCCGCGTAGATCCACGCCGCCGCCGCCACCTTCATGCTCGGCTTCGGCAGCCATACCGCCCGCGCCACCGGCAGCTTCGGCAGCGGCTGGTCCGGCGCGATCACCTCGACCTCGTTCACCACCATGCGGAAACGATTCCCCATGTCCACCATTGACGCCAGAATCGCCGGCCCGCTGTCAGCCGTAAACACCAGCCGCGCCGGATCCGCCTTCCCGCCGATCGACAGCGGATGCACCTCCAGCCGTGGTCGCTCCGAGGAGATCGTCGGACACACCTCCAGCATGTGCGACCCCAGCACCTTCGGCGGGCTCCCCCCCGCGCCTCGACCCGTCCCAAAGTCGTACGTATAGTCCTCCATAAACGAAGTCCCACCTGGCAGCCCCGTCGCCATCACCTTCATCGTCCGCACCAGCCCCGCCGTCTTCCAGTCACCCTCCCCGCCAAAGCCGTACCCATCCGCCATCAGCCGCTGCACCGCCACGCCCGGCAGCTGCTCCATCCCATGCAGATCCTGAAAGTTATCCGTAAACGCCCCAAACCCGCCCTTCTCCAGAAACGCCCGCAGCCCCAGTTCAATCCTCGCGGCATCCTTCAGCGACCCTTCCCGGTCATGCCCCGCCGGGATCGTATACGCCTCCCGATACTCGGCCAGCAGTCTCCTAACCTCCGCATCCGTGACCTGCCTCACCTCCGCCACCAGGTCGCCCACGCCAAATCCGTAAACGCTATACCCAAGCTGCGCCTGCGCCGCGACCTTGTCCCCCTCGGTCACCGCCACGTCCCGCATGTTATCGCCAAACCGCGCAATCTTTAGTGTCTGCGACTCGTTCCACCCCAGCGCCGCCCGCATCCACACCGCCAGCTCGTCCACTACCTCCGCATCCTGCCAGAAGCCCACGACCACCTTCCGCGCCAGCCGCAGACGCGACGTGATAAACCCGAACTCCCGGTCCCCATGGGCCGCCTGGTGGAGATTCATGAAGTCCATATCGATCGAGCTCCACGGCAGATCCCGCCCAAACTGCGTATGCAGATGCACGAACGGCTTGGTCAGCGAGCTCAGCCCCGCGATCCACATCTTCGCCGGCGAAAACGTGTGCATCCACAGCACCAGCCCAATGCAGCTCTCCGCATTGTTCGCCTCGCGGCACACCCCCCGAATCTCGTCGGCTGTCGTCAGCACCGGCTTGAACACCACCTTCACCGGCAAGCCCTTCTCCGCCGCAAGCGATTCGGCGATCGCCCGCGAGTTCGTCGCCACCTTCCCCAGCGCCTCCGCCCCATACAAATGCTGGCTCCCCGTCAGAAACCAGACCTCAAGCACACCCAAATCCGTCATCGCCAAACCCCTTAAAACTCACTCACTGGAGCTCCTGATCGGAACTCGTCTTCGTACGCTACTCGTCGTAATGCAGCAGGCTCAAGACGTCGTACTCCCCAAACTTCGCACGTCCTTGCAGAAAATCCAGCTCGATCGCAAACCCCAGTCCCGCAATCTCCCCGCCCATCTGCCGCACCAGCTGCACCGTCGCCTGCATCGTCCCGCCCGTCGCCAGCAGATCGTCGACAATGATCACCCTCTGCCCCGGCTCGATCGCGTCCAGATGGATCTCGAGCGAATCCGTCCCGTACTCCAGCTCGTAGCTCACCTTTGCCGTCGGCGCCGGCAGCTTCTTCGGCTTGCGCACCGGCACAAATCCCGCGTTCAGCCGGTAGGCCAGCGCCGGCCCAAAGATGAACCCGCGCGCCTCGATCCCCAGCACCACATCTATCTCCTTCCCAATGTAGTAGGCCGCAAAGGCATCGATCAGCAGCGCAAACCCGGTCTTGTCCTTCAGCACCGTCGTGATGTCGTAAAACAGAATCCCCGGCTTCGGAAAATCCGGCACAGTCCGCACCAGCGGCTTCAATGACTCGCAGTTCACAAGTTTCGACATATCTCTCTACCAGGCTCCTTCAATCTCAAATGAGCCCAGCTTGGCGCCTTCACTCTCATCCATCTCATGCCGCACCACCCCGTCTACCCGGCTCCCGCGCGACCCCTTCGCCAGCGCCGCACGCAGCTCCGCAAGCGCACCCTCGCCCCCCGCCGCAACCACTTCCACATCCCCCTCATCCGTGTTGCGCACCCACCCCCGCAAGCCCAGCTCGGCCGCCTCCCGCTGCACAAACCAGCGAAATCCGACCCCTTGTACCCGGCCCTTGACCCGATAGTGTTCCACCATGGTTCCCCAGTCTCTCAGAGCCCGGGTCATCCAGCAAACACGGCTTCCCCTGCCGGTACAAGAATCCTTTTACTCGTCTCATCTAAATCTACGTCTATCCGCACTTATATTGCATCCGCGAACCTCTCTGGAGCGTCTCTTTATGCAGCGAAGAGAGTGCTGCCCAATCAGCAAACCGGCTCTGGGCAACTTCGCGTACACAAACCTCGAAGGCTCCGCTGAAGCCCGGTGTCCTGCCGACGCCGCGCCGATCCGCGCCTCATAACCGGAGATGCAATTCAATGTTGAAATCTATCACTCGCGCTCTTTCCGTCTGCCTTGTCGCGTCGTCAGCCCTGGCTGCCCACGCCCAGATCTACAAGCTGCACAACGTCGACCTCGGCGTCAACGCGACTAGCCCGTTCACCACAACGCTCACCAGCAATGCCCCCGGCAAAATTCAGGGCACCACCGACACCGTTGGCTTTCTCTTCAGCCTCAAGGAGCACCCCGTCTCCTGGGCCGGGATCGAGCTCAACTACGGCTACAACAAGTACTCCCAGCGCTTCAGCGGACCGTACGGCACCGCCAAGGTGAAGTCCTACAACCACGAGGCCACCGCCGCCTACATCTTCCACCCGCACTTCCGCCGCCTCCAGCCCTTTGTCGCCGTCGGTGGCGGCGCCATCGACTTCTACCCGCAGCAGAACACCGGCCCCAACCAGTGGCGCGCCGCCGGCCTGCTCGAGACCGGCCTCGATCTCCCCACCCGCAACCCACACCTCGGCTTCCGCGTCCAGGGCCGCGCCCTCATCTATCGCGCCCCCAACTTCGGGAACTCCGTCATCAGCACCCGCAGCTGGGTAGCCACCACCGAACCCTCCGCAGGCGTCTACTGGCACTTCTAACCACCGCCTGCTCAAAACCGAAGGCGGAAGCAGAGGGGGCAGGCTCGTCAGAGCCCGCCCCCTCTGCGTTAAATTCTGGAATCCCCGTCTTACGCCCGGCTCATGTACGGTCTTACGCCCGGCTCATATACGCGCCCTCGGCCGTATCCACCCGGATCTTCTCGCCCTCGTTGATGAATGCCGGCACCTGCACCACTAGTCCAGTCTCCGTCCTCGCCGGCTTGCTCACACTGCTCGCCGTGGCCGATTTGATCCCCGGCTCCGTCTGCACCACCGTCATCTCCACCACGGTCGGCAGCTCGATGCCGACCGCCTTGCCGTCATGGAAGCTCACGCCGATCGACAGGTTCGGCAGCAGAAACTCCACCGCATCCCCCAGCGTATCCCGCGTCAGCATCGTCTGCTCGAACTTGTCGTCCATAAAGTAGTACTCGTCCCCGTCGTTGTACAGGAACTCCATCTTAATCTCATCGACCACCACCCGGTCGATCGGGTCCGGTGACCGGAAGCGCTCCACATACATCGCTCCCGTCCGGATATTCCGAAGCTTCGCCTGGATAAACGCGCGCAGGTTTCCCGGCGTCCTGTGCTCCACCGAGAACACCATGTGAAGGTCGTCCCTGAATTTAATCACCATGCCCGGACGCATCTGTGTTGCGGGAATCGACATACGGCGACAGCTCCTTACCCTGTGTTGTGATCACTTCAAACAAAGCACGTCGGCATCCGCCGGAAGCTCTGTTCGCATTCCCTACTCTGTTCGCATTCCCTACATTGTAGCGTGGGGGGCGTACCCTGGAGCGCAGCCGGCCCCTCGACCCTCGCGGTAAACCATTCCATCTCAAGCCAACGCCAACACCCGCCATCGATGCGGCCCCGCGTCAGCGGCCCCCTCAGTGTCCTCCAAAGATCCTCTTGAAGAATCGGCCGACCCGGTGAGCCAGGTCCTTCGCCCCCGGCGGAGCTGGCGCTGCCGGCGCCTCTACCGCCACCGGAGCGTCCGGCTTCGCCGCAGCCCGGCTGGCTGCTCCATCTGCGCTGCCCGCGGCAGGAGCCCGGCTCGCTCGTCCATCCGCGCTGCCCGCGGCTTTGGCCCCACCGGCCGCACCTTGGCCTGCAACCGCCGCAGGGGGAGCCGTCTGCCCTGTCTTCGCCCCCGCGCTGGTGGAATCGGCCACCCCCCCATACGCCATCGTCGCCGCGACCTGCGCATGCACCTGCCCCGGCACAGCCTGCGGGACCTTCGCCGCGCCAGTCTCAGCCAGACCCTGGCTCACCGCCGCGGGAAACGGATGTTCCTCAACCTTCTGCGCCGCCTGGCTCCCCGCCCTCGCCGCGTCCCCCGGCGCCGCCGTTATCCCACTCTCGGCCAACGACATCACCGGCGCAGGCGGGCAACCGCACGGCGAGGTCTCCCGGTCCACCACCTCGCGGATGCTTCCATGTTCAAAAAGTACGTGCTGGGCCGCCGGCACCAGGTAGCGTCCATCGCCAAACTGCTCCACCACCTCAATCGTCGGAGCCCCCATCCCCCGGTTCTCGACGCACGTGTCCCCATTCATCGTCACCCTCACCCGGAGGTCCACGTTTCCCCCATTCAGTGTCGAAAACCGCAGGTCCGGCGTAATCAGCACGTCGTGCGATCCCATCACCGTCCGCACCTCCATCGCTCCCCGGTCCAGCGCAAACAGCAGCGGGGTCACCTCCCCCACCGTCGCTCCGGAGGTCACATGCAGGCTGCTTGTCGCGCAAACCTCCACCATTCCGCCCCGCTCCAGCATCAGCTCCGCCGTATGGTCCTTGGCCACAATCGACGCCCCGCCCATTAGCATCGCCTGACCTTCACTCACCTCCAGCGTCCCGGTCACCGCCGCATCCCGCAGCGCCACCCGCCCAATCGTTCGTTGCCCCTGCGACATCGCGCACAGCATCGTCACCATCGCGCACAACGTACCAGGTGCAAGGGCCAATCGCGTCCGTGTCACGCATCCAGCTTACATCGTCAGAAAATTCGCGATCATCTGCTTTCCGTGCACCGTCAGCACGCTCTCCGGATGAAACTGCACCCCCTCGATCGGCAGCGTACGATGCCGCAGCCCCATAATCACCGAGCCCGCCTCCATCCCGCCCTCCCCCGCTGTCCGAGCCGACACCTCCAGCTCGCCCGGAAGCCCTGCCTCGCTCACAATCAGCGAGTGATACCGCGTGCACGTCATCGCTGATGGAATCCCCGCAAAGATCGTCCGCCCGTCATGCTCCACCTCGCTCGTCTTCCCATGCATCAGCTTTTCCGCCCGCACTACGCTTCCCCCAAACGCCGCGCCGATCGCCTGATGCCCCAGGCACACGCCTAAGATCGGTGGAATCCGGATCGGCACCCGCCGCGTCTCATCCTCCACACCCATCGCCGCAAAATGCCGGATCAACGCAATCGAGATCCCCGCCTCCTCAGGCGTACACGGCCCCGGAGAGATCAGGATCCGCTCCGGCCGCATCGCCTCCACCTCCGCCGGGGTCACCTCATCGTTCCGCCGGATGACCATCTCCGCACCCAGTTCCCCCATGTACTGCACCAGGTTGTAGGTAAACGAGTCGTAATTGTCCAGAACAAAGATCATTCCGTCGACGCATCCTTCCGCTCATTGAGCAAGGCATCCAGAATTCGTGGGTCCACTCGGAAGTTTGTCTCCCGAAGTCGTCGGACTGCCCCCTCAAAGGAGATGTATCCGAAATCTGCGGCAGCTCCGAGTACAGTCAATGTCGTGGCGATCGAGACGCCCAAACGGATCGCCTCTCTCCGTGCGCGCCGGTCATCCGTAAGCAATAGATCTGCCCCGAGTTCCCTCGCGAGATGAATAGCCTCGCTCTCGCCTATTTCAAGTCCTGCAATCTTCTGATCCGAACACGTGACGTTCACCACTTGACACCAAATTGGCGCCTTCGCCAAACTGCCGCACTGAAGCCGGAGCTAGCGGGACGCTCATCTCTAACCACACTGCTCGCGGAATCATCACAGTCCCGTAGAGCTTGGGGAGGACATCAATGACATCGATGAGGATCAGATAATTCAGAGGCGTCGTGTCGCTTACAACGATCATGGCGGGTCTTAAACCTGATTGCCGCGCCTAAGAATCTCCTGCATCACTAGCCGTTCCTTTTGCAACTCCGCATCCGTGTATTCCAGCCAGACACCGCGCGCTTTTAATACACCGTCCAACTCATACCGCGTCTCAAGTCCAAGAACAAGCTGAAGCTCATGCTCGCTGATCCGCTCCTCGCGATAGGCCTCCACAGCGGCATCTTCAAGTAGGGACTGTGCAGCGTCGCCCATGCCCCTGACGAGATAAGCAGCGACCTTGTCCGGTATCTCCAGCGTGATCTGCATACTAGCATAGTCCTAACACGAAGCCACTTCCATCCTTGCGCAGTCGTGCCCCGAATTTTCACTTGCTCGCGCTGCTCATCGCTGTCTGGGCGAGATCAGCTAGCCTCGAACTTTCTAGCGCACTCACAATCCGTTGCCGTATGTGCCAATGTTGGAAATCACGCCCTACCCGCCCCTTGCCCGCTCAATCGCCCGAACCACCGCCTGCGCCTTGCTCCGGCACTCCTCAAACTCGCTCTCCGGCACCGAGTCCGCCACAATCCCCGCCCCCGCCTGGATATACCCCTTCTCCCCATCCATATACAGCGTCCGAATCGCGATGCAGCTATCTAGATTGCCGCTGAAGTCCGCATACAGAATCGACCCGCCATACACCCCGCGCCGTGCCGGCTCCAGCTCCTCGATCACCTCCATCGCCCGGATCTTCGGAGCCCCGCTCAGCGTCCCCGCCGGAAAGCACGACCGGAAAGCGTCGATCGCCTCCAGCCCCTGCTTGAGCTTGCCTTCGAGCGCACTCACCAAATGCATCACGTGCGAGTAACGCTCCACAAACATCAGCTCCTTCACCTTCACCGACCCGAACTCACTCACCCGCCCAACATCGTTCCGCCCCAGGTCCACCAGCATGATGTGCTCCGCCACCTCCTTCGCATCCCCCCGCAGCTCCTCCTCCAGGCGGTTGTCCTCGACCTCATCCGCGCCCCGCCTCCGCGTCCCCGCAATCGGCCTGTACTCCACCCGCCGCCCATTCACCCGCACCAGCAGCTCCGGCGAGGACCCCACAATATGCGCCGTCCTCGTGGCGCTCGCACCCCCCTTGCCTCTCTTCTTGTCATCCTGAGCGGAGCGAAGGACCCGCTTGTCTACCACCGAGTTCTCCCCGCCGCCGTGCTCCAGACCAAACCGTAAAAAATACATATACGGCGACGGATTCACAATCCGCAACGCCCGGTATACCTCAAACGCATCCACCCCCGGCTCGCAGTCAAACCGCTGTGACAGCACGCACTGAAACACATCCCCGCTCGCCACATACTCCTTCACCCGCGCAACCGCCTCCAGAAACGCCGCCCGAGGCGTCCGCGGCCAGATCTCCAGCTCCCCCTCGAACTCCTTTCTCTTCCGCACCCTCGGCAGCACCCGCGCCAGCCGTCGCTCCATCTTGTCCAGCCGCCGCACCGCCCGCTCATACGCTCCCTTCCGGCTGCCGCGCGTCAGGTCCGCCGTGGCAATCAGGTGGATCTCCTTTTTCACATGGTCGAACGCCAGCACCTGGTCGAAAAACATCAGGCACGCATCCGGGACCCCCAACTCATCCACCGCCGTCGCCGGCAGCCGTTCAATCAGCCTCACCACGTCATAACTGAAGACCCCCACCGCCCCCGCCGTAAAAGGAGGCAGTCCCGGCAGCCGCGCCGGCGTATGCCCCCCTAGAGCCCGCTTCAACTCCTCAAACACGTCGCCCTCGATCTCCCGCCGCCTCCGCCCCTCCGTCACCGTCAGCGCCCGCCCCCGCGCCACAATTCGCTTGTACGGCTCAATCCCGATAAACGTGTACCGCCCCACCCCCTCCCCGCCCTCCACCGACTCCAGCAGAAACGCCTCCGGCTCCTCAGCCGCAATCCGCAAAAACGCGCCCACCGGCGTCTCCAGATCCGCCGTCACCGTCCGGTACACCGGCACCAGCGTATGCGTCTCGCTCAACCGCTCAAACTCCGCCGCGGACGGCATCGATCTCACCCTTGGTCTCGGCATAGCTTTCTCCAATCATACGTTCGGGTATCGCCGTCTAACCCCTCAGAGCGAACGGCCAAACTTTGGTCCGTGAAGCCCGCCCACAGGTCACCGGAAAGTTGCACAGCCAGGTTCCCCCAAACCTTGCATACTCTTCTCCACGAGGCCTAAACTCTACGGGTTTGGCCACGGTCCGGTCTGGCCCAAGCCGAAATCCCGCTCCCCGCAGGAGGTGAGCCGAAATGGCCGGAGAATCGCTGATCCCCGCAACACCAAAGAAGGTCTCAACCATGCAGCAAACCGCTACCGGCACCCTCCCCCCCAGTACCTCGTCTGCGTTGTCGCCCACCATTTCAATCGAGCAGGAGATCAATCCGTGGGAGGCGCAGGCCTTTCGCTTCGACCTCGCCGCCCGCAAACTCGACCTCGACCAGGGCATCTGGAAGGTCCTCCGCTATCCCACCCGCGAGATCATCGTCCACATCCCCGTCTCCATGGACGACGGCTCCATAGAGGTCTTCACCGGATACCGCGTCCAGCACTCCATCGCCCGCGGCCCCGGCAAGGGCGGCATCCGCTACTCCCCCGACGTCACCCTCGATGAGGTTCGCGCCCTCGCCTCCTGGATGACCTGGAAGTGCGCCGTCGTCAACATCCCCTTCGGCGGCGCCAAGGGCGGCGTCATCTGCGACCCCAAGAAAATGTCCCAGGGTGAGCTCGAGCGCATGACCCGCCGCTACACCGCCGAACTCATCGAGTTCATCGGCCCCGAAAAAGACGTCCCCGCCCCCGACATGGGCACCGACGAGCAAACCATGGCCTGGATCATGGACACCTACTCCATGCACATGCGCCAGACCGTCACCTCCGTCGTCACCGGAAAGCCCGTCAACATCGGCGGCTCGCGCGGCCGCCGCGAAGCCACAGGCCGCGGCATCTCCGTCGTCTGCGATGAAGCCCTCAAACACCTCAACATGCCCGTCGAAGGCTGCCGCGTCATCATCCAGGGCTTCGGCAACGTCGGCTCCAACGCCGCCAAACTCCTCGCCGAAAAGGGCTACACCATCATCGGCATCGCCGAGTACGACGGCGCCCTCTTCAACAAAAACGGCATCGACATTCCCAACCTCCTCTCCCACCGCGGCCGCGCCGGCACCATCAACGGCTTTTCCGGGGCCGAGATCGTCGATAAAGCCGAGCTCCTCACCCGCGAGTGCGAGATCCTCATCCCCGCCGCCACCGAAAACGTCATCACCAGCCGCAACGCCGCCCAACTCCAATGCCGCATCCTGTGTGAGGGCGCCAACGGCCCCACCACCGTCGTCGCCGACGATATCCTCGCCGAAAAGGGCGTCTTCGTTATCCCCGACATCCTCGCCAACGCCGGCGGAGTCACCACCAGCTACTTCGAGTGGGTTCAGGACCGCATGGGCTACTTCTGGACCGAGCTCGAAGTCAACCAACGTCTCGATCGCATCATGTCCGATAGCTTCGCCGACGTCATCGCCTACTCCACCAGCCACGACGTCAACAACCGCATCGCCGCCTACATGCTCGCCATCGACCGCGTCGCTTACACCACCAAACAACGCGGCATCTACGCCTGACCCGGAAGGCAAGCCGTCGCAGCGCAAGGGAAATCTCATGTTCCCCTTGCGCTGTTTTGCTTCACATCCCACCAAGGCCCCCCGCCAGAACCAGCCCCAAAACCTGTCATCCTGAGCGAAGCCGAAGGACCTGCGGTTGCTCTCACTGCCCCTCACTGTAGCGGCCGCTATGTGGCAGAGGTGCCCGAACGGAACCGAGGGGAATACAGAGGCTCGCTTGGACTTGGCTGCCCAGCAGCTCGACCGTGCTGCCGCTGAACTGATCCCGCACACCAATACCCACTCCATATGGGAAAATGTGAGTGTCGCGGTCTCTTGAGTTGCCCGCACACCCGCAATGAATTTTCCCAACTCCATCACGCTCTCCCGCATCGCCGCCGTCCCCATCTTCATCTGGCTGCTCAGCTCCCACTCGCCCATCAAAACTCCCGGTCACCAGGAGCTCGCCGCCGCCGCCCTCTTCATCCTCGCCGCCACTACCGACGGCCTCGATGGCTACTTCGCCCGGCGGCGCTCGCAGATCACCACCATCGGCATCCTCCTCGACCCGCTCGCCGACAAGCTCTTCGTCACCGCCGCCTATATCGTCCTCGTCGCCTACAATCCCCGCATCGTCCCGCCCTGGATCGCCGTCCTCATCGTCGGCCGCGAGTTCCTCGTCTCCGGCCTCCGCTCCATCGCCGCCGCCGAGGGCTTCACCATCACCGCCTCCGAGATCGGCAAACTCAAAACCGTCCTCCAGATCGTCTCCGTCGTCGCCGCCATCCTCGCCCACCGCTGGATCTACTGGAACCTCTTCGGCTTCATCCTTGCCGTTCGCCTCATCGCCTATACCTCCATCTACTGGATGACGGCCGTCAGCATCATCTCCGCCCTCGACTACTTCCTGGCCTTCTGGAAGCAGATCGAGCACGCCTCCGACACCCGCCGTCAGAAGCCCTCCTTCATCCTCAACCGCAAATCCAAACCCATCCCACCCCCCACCCCCGAACACCCGTCTCATATTGGGTAGAGACATCTCGCGACCGCTCTAGCTTCCGAAAAGCATCGCGCCACCCAGAGACCCTTGAATCACCGCCGCCGCGCAACCCGTAATCGCCTCCATCAGCGACGAAGAGGTAGTCGCACGCGTTCTGGCCGGCGAGACTGCCCTCTTTGAAGTCCTCATCCGCCGCCACAACCAGCGCCTCTACAGGGCAGCACGCGCCATCACGCGCGACGACGCGCAGGCCGAGGACGTCATGCAGGCCACCTACGTCCGTGCCTATGAGCACCTGCCTCAGTTCGCTGGCCGTGCGTCTTTCGCCGCGTGGCTTATCCGTATCGCCGTCAATGAAGCCCTCGCCCGCCTTCGCGATCGCAAACACTATGACGTTGCAGGGGGAGAAGGAGACAGGATGGACCGTTTCGCTTCTCCCGCTCCCAACCCGGAGCAGGCGGCCGCCACGTCGGAGATCCGCCGCCTCCTTGAGCAAGTCATCGAAGCCTTGCCCACTGGAAACCGCGCCGTCTTCGTCCTCAGGGACGTGGAAGGATTGAGCACCGCCGAAACCTCGGACGCACTCGGCATCTCCGAGGAAAATGTCAAAGTGCGGCTGCATCGTGCGCGCGCCACGCTACGCAATACCCTTACCCTGCACACCGGCCATGAGCTGCGCAATGCATTCGCCTTCCACGCCGTTCGCTGCGATCGCGTCGTTAAAGCTGTCTTCAAACGGATTCAGGCGATCCATCTCCAGCCTCCGCCTCCAGGCTCGGGCTAACCTAGCCACGGCGCCTCCAGCCCCAACCCTCACTGCCCCAGAATCGCCACGCCCCCTACACCCTGCGTCGCCGCAATCCTCGCCCGCCACTCCGCCGGCCCCGTCTCATGCACGCTCGTTCCATCCGCGCTCACCGCCACCGTCACCGGCATATCCACCACGTCGAACTCGTAGATCGCCTCCATCCCCAGGTCCTCGAACGCCACCAGCCGCGAGTGCTTGATCGCCTTCGACACCAGGTACGCCGCCCCGCCCACCGCCATCAGGTACACCGCGCCATACTCCCGGATCGCCTCGATCGCCGCCACCCCGCGCTCCGCCTTCCCAATCATCCCCAGCAGCCCCGTCTCCTCCAGCATCTGCCGCGTGAACTTATCCATTCTCGTGGCGGTAGTAGGCCCTGCCGGTCCAACCGCCTCGTCCCGCACCGCCTCGACCGGCCCCACGTAGTAGATGAACCGCCCGTTAAAATCCACGGGCAGCCTCTCTCTCCGCGACAGCATATCCGTCATCCGCTTATGCGCCGCATCCCGACCGGTCAGCAGCTTGCCCGTCAGCAGAACCACCTCGCCCGGCTTCCACTCCCGCAGGTCCTCGCGCGTCACCGTCTGCAGATCCACCCGCCGCGCTCCGTGGACGTCATACTCGAGCCGCGGCCACACCTCGAGCGACGGTGGCTCCAACATCACCGGTCCCTTGCCATCGAGCACAAAGTGCGCATGACGCGTCGCCGCACAGTTCGGGATCATCGCCACCGGCAGGTTCGCCGCATGGGTCGGCCAGTCCAGAATCTTCACATCCAGCACTGTCGTCAGACCGCCCAGCCCCTGCGCCCCGATCCCCAGCGCATTCACCTTGTCGTACAGCTCGATCCGCAACTCTTCGAGCTTGGTCTTTGCTCCCCGCGCCTTCAACTCCTGCATGTCAATCGGATCCATCAGCGCCTGCTTCGCCAGCAGCATCGCCTTCTCGGCGGTCCCCCCGATTCCGATACCCAGCATCCCCGGCGGACACCACCCAGCGCCCATCGTCGGCACCGTCTTAATCACCCAGTCCACCACCGAGTCCGAAGGGTTCAGCATCACGAACTTCGACTTCGCCTCCGACCCCCCACCCTTCGCCGCCACCGTCACGTCCACCGATCCACCTTTTACCAGCGAAACCTCCACCACGCACGGTGTATTGTCCAGCGTATTCTTGCGCGAAAAGGCCGGGTCCGCCAGAATGCTGCCCCGTAACTTGTTGTCAGGATTGAGCCAGGCCGATCGCACCCCAGCGTCGCACATGCCCTGGAGGTCCATCGTCGCTGGTCCACCGTCTGGATCCCCGAAATGAACTTCCATCCCTAACTTGATGAAGATAGTGACGATCCCCGTGTCCTGACAGATCGGCCGATGCCCCTCAAAGCACATCCGGCTGTTCACCAGTATCTGCTTCATCGCATCCTTTGCCGCTGGCGATTTCTCCATCTCATAGGCCCGCGCCAGGTTCGCAATGTAATCCTCCGGGTGGTAGTAGCTGATGTACTGCAGGGCATCCGCCACACTCTGCACCAAATCGTCCTGCCGAATCACCGTCATCGAAATGTACTCCCCTTCCAATTCTAGGCTCTCTCGGCTAAACCTTCACTCAGCGCCACCCATCCTTTCGCGCTTTCGATCTCCACGATCCGGCCATCTCGGGAACGTGGACAGACCGACGCAGACATTGTTGCGAGGAGCAATCGCTGCATCGCGCTGAGAAGGTTCCATTGAGCTTCGTCGTGATCGTCAGAACTTCATCAATGCGTCATGCCTGTATTTGCCCTCGCCCCTGCCACTCTCTACAATCGGTTCAACTGAAGGCCATCGCGATCTTCGCGTCGCCGGAGCCCAAATATTCCATGATCAACTCCCCCCTCTCCGAGGCGCTCACCTTCGATGACGTCCTTCTGGTCCCCGCGTATAGCGAGGTTGTTCCCGCTCAGGTAAGCACACAAACCAAGCTCACGCGGAACATTGTACTCAACACCCCGTTGATGTCCGCCGCAATGGACACGGTCACAGAATCCCGCCTGGCGATCGCGATGGCGCAGCAGGGTGGAATGGGCGTGGTGCACCGCAACCTCACGATCGAGCAGCAAGCCGGGGAGATCGACAAAGTAAAGCGATCCGAAAGCGGCATGATTGTTGACCCGGTCACGATCTCTCCGGATCAACCGATCGCGGCCGCTCTCGAGGTCATGCGCCGTTACAAGATTTCGGGTGTCCCAGTCACCAAAGACAAAAAGCTCGTCGGCATCCTCACGAATCGAGATCTCCGGTTCGTCTCGCGCACGGACTTGGCGATTGACGAGGTCATGACCAAGCAGAATCTCATCACGGTGCCTGTCGGAACGACCCTGGAAGAGGCTGAGCACATCCTGCACCAGCACCGCGTAGAAAAGCTCCTTGTCGTCAATGACGAGTACGAGCTGAAGGGGCTGATCACCGTCAAAGACATTCAGAAGAAGCTCAAATATCCGAACGCCTCGAAAGATGTGCAGGGCAGGCTTCGCGTAGCTGGCGCGATTGGTGCAACCGGCGACTACATGGAGCGTGCCGCAGAGCTCGTGGCCACCCGTGTGGATGTCCTCGCGATCGATTCCGCGCATGGACACTCTTCCCGCGTTCTGGAGGCAGTCGCCGAGGTCAAAAAGCGCTTTCCCCACGTGGCGCTGCTCGCCGGAAACGTTGCCACGTATGAAGGTGCAATGGCTCTGATCGACGCTGGTGCGGACGCCATCAAGGTTGGAATCGGTCCCGGATCGATATGCACCACGCGCATGGTCACGGGCGCGGGCATGCCTCAGATCACAGCGATATCGGAGGCTTTCCGAGCCGCGAGCCAGCGTGACATTCCGGTCATCGCCGACGGGGGGATCAAGTACTCGGGAGACGTCACCAAGGCAATTGCCGCCGGCGCCAGCGTCGTCATGATGGGATCCCTCTTCGCCGGGGTGGATGAAAGCCCGGGCGAGACGATCCTCTATCAGGGACGATCATTCAAGGCCTATCGCGGCATGGGTTCGCTCTCCGCCATGGCACAGGGATCCGGCGAACGGTACTTCCAGAGCAGGGACGATATGGATGAGGCCGGCAGTGGCGAACGACCCTCGCTCACGGCTCGTGAAGGGGCGAGTCTGAACCGGCTAGCCAAGTTCGTCCCGGAGGGAATCGAAGGTCGTGTGCCTCATCGGGGTCCGCTCGATGCAATGATCTACCAGCTCGTCGGCGGACTGCGCTCCGGTATGGGATACCTCGGCTGCGCCAGCATCGTCGAGCTCCAAAAAAACTCGCGGTTCATACGCATCTCGAATGCGGGCCTGCGTGAGAGTCACGTGCACGACGTCATGATTACCCGCGAGGCGCCGAACTATCACGTCGAGTAGGGCAGCTCCTACCTAGAGACGGCTGTTATCTGCGCGACGAAGGAGTCTCTGTTCGGGGTGCCTTGAAATCTTGTTTGTCGAGAACCATAGCGTCGAAGCGCTGCCTTGTCATGAAGCCATGCTCTTCATAGAGCGCCACGGCCCTCTGGTTCTCCTCGGTCACTGTGAGGCTGATCACATCGTAGCCTGTACTTCTTAAATAGGTCATGCATCGCTGCAGAAGCAGGGCGCCCAGCCTCTCACCGCGACGCTCCGGAGCGACGCAGAGCTGCGTCACATGCGCTACCTCATCAGCCACGCGAGAACACAGAATCACTCCGGCGAGCTTGCCCCTGGCTCCATCCTCGACCACCCACGACTGATCTCCTTCAAAGACACCGCACCCTGGAAAACGCACGATATTGTGCAGGAAGCGCAGGGAGCCATGAAGAGATCGATACTGATCGTTGATTCGAGCATCCACATGGCCGCCATAGCATGCGTGGATCAGCTCAGCGGCAGCCTGGTAATCCGTCGAGGACCAGCGCCGTAGTGACAGTTCCGGGGGAATGGAAGCGGAGCTGGGTATAGGTGGAGATGCATTCAGATCGCGTTCCATAAACAGGCGCGGGTAGGTCGTGAATCCTTCCTTGCTGAAGATCTGGGCGAAAGCATGAGAGTCATACAAAAGCAGCTGCGACTCGATACGATCGACGCCGGGCGAACCGCGCAGCAACCCGAGCAGGTGCAGAAGGAGCTCCTCCGTCACCTCGATTGCGCTATGGTGTTGAGACCTGATCGCAAAGGCGTCTCCCACGACCGCCTTGATGCCTTCATACACGCAAAAGGTAAACCCGCACACCTTTCCGTTCTCGACAGCGACGAAGCCGGGAAGCACATGCGTGTCCAGGTACTGAAGAAGAAGTTCAGTGGAGCTGCGGTAATTCCACCTTAGGCGCCTCTGCCAGACATCAGCCTCCGCCTCAAGCAACGGCCGAAGATGTCGCGCCGAGAAGTGGCGCAGATCGAGAATCTCAAGATGTGTCATGGGCGGAGAAGGTCTGATCGAGCTTATACGAAGCCTTCACGGAGAACCAATCAGGGTCTCCCGGCGATCACTAGTGCTTCGCAGCCACTCGGTATACCGCCAGGCCCTGCGTCTCGAACAGGAACAATGGCTCATATAAGCGGCCGGTCAGCCACTGTTCCAGATTGCCACTGTCAGAAGATCGAATGACAAGAATGTGCTCCTGAGGAGGCACGCCATCTGTGCTGTAATGCGTCGTCGCACGATTGCGATAGAAGGCCAGGCCATAGTCCATGTCTCGCCTGATCTGTTCGGTTGCGACGATACCCACCCCAGGTGCGTCGCGCGCGATCTCTGCGGCGAGAGGGCGTGCCGAGTAGTTGAGATCCAGATCTCGTCCATGAACGCCGAGAAGGAAGATCAGAGCGCCGAGAACAGGTATAAGGGTGACGGTGAGTACCTGCGATATACCCCACCTCCGGATTATTATGACGACCATCAACAGGATAAGCAGGGCCGTTGCTGCCGCGATCAGGAGCCAAACGCGTGAAGGCACCAATGTCTCGTACTTCATGTGTTGTGGCGCCAGTGCGAGAACAAAGGCCAGAACTCCGCAGATCCCGGCATGCGACCAGAGCAGCCACGATGGAAGACCCTCGCGGCGAATGCGGTTGAGGTAGTCACCGGTGAGAATGGTCAGGGGTGGGATCGACGGCAGGATATAACCGGGCAGCTTTGATCCCGAGAAGGAAAAGAAGATCACCGGAAACAGCGCCCATAGAACGAGAAACTCCGGGAAGGCATCGCCCGCCCGCGAGTGTCCAAGGTACCTCTGGGGATTGTGACGGACCCTCCACTCTGCCACGGAGATCTGCACCGCATCGACCAGGGCCCGACCCGAGAGCGCAACCCAGGGCATGAGCCCGAGGACAAGCACGGCAGCATAGAACCAGAACGGCTGATGATGCTGGTAGCGATTGGTCGCGAAGCGCTCGAGATTATGCTCCAGGAAAAAGAATCGATAAAACGTGGGATTCCGTCGTTGGACCTCGATATACCACGGCAAGACCATAACGAGGTAGAGGAGAATACCCGGGAGCCAGATCGTCCGTCGCAGCAGCGACCATTCGCGCCGGAGTGCGGCGAACAGAAGAATGATGCAGAGCGCCAGGAAAGGCGCGATCGGACCTTTGGCCAGAGTCGCCGCTGCTCCGAAAAAGTAGAGATCGAAGAGCCAGAACTTCTTGCCGGTCTCATACCACGCATACCATCCAAGCATCCCAATGCAGAAAGGCGCTGCGAGCTGCATGTCAGTCGAGGCGCCCCGGGCAAAGCTGACGATTCCAATGCAGGAGGCCGTGATCAGAGCGGCATCGAGGTGCCCTCCCGGCCGGAACCGTCGCATGTGCAGAAAGATAAGCACGATCAGAGCGAACGCACCCGACGATGAGGGCAGACGAGCCGACCAATCCGAAACGCCGAACTCCCGAAAGAACCCCATGGCTCGCCAGTAGTAGAGCGCGGGCTTCTCGAGCCACGGCTTTCCGTAAAGAATGGGCGTCACCGTACCGCCCACCAGGCAATGATACGAGTCGCGAAGGTCGGTAAACCTCAGGGTGCGGGGGAGCAGACTGACATGCAGTTCGGCGCAGATGTCGGTGTGGGCCTGCAACATCTCACGGGCGATCTGGGCGTACCTGGGCTCATCCGCTCCGACCAGGCCGAGTTTGTCGCCACCGAAGATGGGCACTAGGCCGTACAGGAGAAGGAACGCGGACACGATGCAGAGGATCGCCAGTTCTCGAAGCACAGTGGTGCTCGGCAGCTTCGCGACGGCTCGGAGCCTTTTCCATAAAACCTGATCTGGCCACGCGCCGGGATCTGACTCTGAACGCTTCATCTCCACCGGTTGTTGAGCTTGAGATAGGCGCGACAAGGCTAGCAGAGGGCCTCGCGTAGCTGTGATACGATGCGGCTGGCAGCGTCTTCCAGTGGACCGGTGAGGGTGCAGCCACTGGCGGTGCGGTGGCCTCCACCACCGAAGAACTCGGCGACCTTCGCAACGTCGATCTCCCCCTTGCTCCGGATGCTGAGGCGATACCGGTCGGAGTCAGGAACCTCCCGCAGGAAGACGGCTGCCTCGACGCCGGTTACGCCGATGAGGTGATTGATGACGCCCTCACAATCTTCCGCCTCGGCGCAGGCGTTCTCCAGGTCTCCCACGGTGACCCAACTCCACGCGATGGGGCCCTCCCGCCTCATCCTGGAGAGGGCTGTGCCAAGTAGCCGGACCTTACTTTCGGGGCTCGAGAAGTAGATGTCGCGGGCAATCTCGCCGGGTTTGGCGCCAGAGAGCGTCAGTTCATGAGCGAGCGCAAAGGTGTCCGCATTTGTGCCCCCGTAGGTAAACGCCCCGGTGTCGGACAGTATCGCGGTGTACAGGCAGGTGGCAATCGCGGGTGTGATCTCCGCTCCAGAGGCTTTGCCGATCTCGTACACCATGGCTCCGACCGCGCAGGCTCCGGGATCGATCCAGTTCAGGGTGCCGAACGGACGGCCGGAAGTGTGGTGATCGATATTGATCAGAATCCGATTCGCGAGGCCGCTGAGCCCGGTACGCTCAATCCCGTCACATTCGAGGAGGATACATGGGGTTCCGGGTGAAACTACCACGGCCTCGCGTATCCGCCTCACCCCAGGCAGGGATCGGTAGATCAGCGGAACGGGATCTGCAAGGACGATATCCACATCGCACCCGATCTGCTCAAGTATCCCAGCCAGCGCGAGTGCCGAACCAACGGCGTCACCGTCCGGGCGAGCGTGCGAGCTGAGCACGAACTGTGGCGTAGAGCGAAAGACCTGGAGAAGTGGTGCAATCAAGGCTGCATTGGAAGTCATTAAGCGGGCGAACCATTTCCTTCTGGGTTGTTGAGTTCCTTACGCCGGTCCCGCTTTCGCATGCGGGTGAGCAGCTCATCCATGCGTCCGGTCATTCTTTCGGAGCGGTCGATCGCGAAGGTCAGGTCGGGGACATGGCGGACGCCCATGCGGTAGCGCAGCTGCGACCGGATGTAGTCGCGGGCGGTCATGAGGCCTTCAAGCGTGGCGTCTTCCTCCGGTGCCTCGCCGTGGACCGCGATGAAGACCCGGGCGGACTTGCCGCCGGGTGCGAGCACGACATCGGTGACGTAGCTCGGAGCGATGCGCGGATCGGAGAGCTCGCCTTCGAGCATGGCGCCAATCTCCTGGGAAAACGTACTGGCGACGCGGTTGCGGTGGTGCGTTCTGGCGCGGTGTTCGGGCATGGTCTTCTTCCAACCAACGGTCTAGGTTACCAAACTTACGGACGGGAGAGTGAGGCGGGGGTGGATTGAGGCGATCTGAAGTTTGTTTTCGGGAGGATCAGTCCGTCTCCGCAGCTTCCGCTAGGAATTCGACGTAGGAATCGACCACTTCGGCACCACACGAGGTGGCAATTCGCTGGGCGGCGCGGTCGATCTCCTGGTTCTGCCCGGTGAGGTAGGCGGTGGAGGAGGAGATGGTGGCGATGCCGAGGGTGGCGCGATTCCAGACCAGACCCTCGTCCAGTTCGGCAATGGAGAGGTTGAAGCCCTGGCGCAACTTGTCCTTCATGGACCGGACGACCTGGCGCCGGTCTTTGAGCGACTGGGCATGAGCGATCTCGATTTCAAGAATTAGCTTTGCGACGGCCATACCCCTCCCCCCTGGGGTACCACCCCTAAGTTCTCCGGTTTCTGCCCCTTGCACACTTAGTGCTCTGCAAAGTATTGCCTTCATAAGGCTTATAGGCAAAGTATTCTAGGGAAAAGAGTTGTGGCCCATCGCACTGCGTTTCGTGTCGGTTGATCTGGGCAGCTAGTTCTATTCTATTGAATTGCATGGGACTTTGCGCCACCGGCTGTATTCAGGTTGAGCGGGCCCGGGGCTCAGGTGGGTATGGCGGGCGGCTCAACCTTAAGCTCCCCTTCGACGAGGTCGGCAGGGGAGCGGAGGATGGCGTGGGCGCGGGCATCGTCGAACTGTCCTTCCCAGCGAGCGACGACGATGGTTGCGACGCCATTGCCCACGAGGTTGGTGAGGGCGCGCATCTCGGACATGAAGCGGTCTACGCCGAGGAGGAGGGTGATCCCCGCCACGGGAATCGTCCCGAGCGCGGCCAGGGTGGCGGCAAGCGTGATGAAGCCGCCGCCGGTGACTGCGGCGGCTCCTTTCGAGTTGAGCATGAGGACGAGCAGGATGAAGACTTGCTGGCCGAGCGCGAGGTGGGTGTCCGTGGCTTGCGCGATGAAGAGGGCGGCGATGGTGAGGTAGATGGAGGTGCCATCGAGGTTGAAGGAGTAGCCGGCTGGGATGACGAGTCCGGTTACCGCTTTCGAGCAGCCGAGGTGCTCCATCTTGCGCAGGAGACCGGGAAGCGCGGCCTCGGAGGATGAGGTGCCGAGGACGATGAGGAGCTCCTCGCGGAGGAAGACGAGAAGCCGCCAGAGCGCGATGCCGTTGAGCCAGCAGATGAGGCCGAGGACGATGGCCACGAAAGCGATGCTGGTGAGGTAGACACACAGAAGAAGCTTGCCGAGCGAGAGCAGGGTGACGAGGCCATACCTGCCGACGGTGAAGGCCATGGCGCCGAAGGCGCCGACGGGCGCGAGCTCCATAATCAGGGTGACGATTTTGAAGAAGAGGTGGGAGAGCGACTGGGTGAACTCGAGCAGGGGCTTCTTTCCGTCGAGCCTCCCGTCGAGGGCGGAGAGGGCGAGGCCGGTGAGGATGGCGAGCAGGAGCACCTGCAGGATCTCGCCGCTGGTGAAGGCCCCGGCGTAGCTCTCGGGGATGATGTTGAGGAGGAAGTCCGCGATGCCGAGATGGGCGCCCTGTGCGGCGTACTGTCCGACGGCTTTGCTGTCGAGGGTACGGACGTCCACGTTCAGGCCGCGGCCGGGCTGGACCAGGTTGGCGACGGCCAGGCCGAGCAGAAGGGCGAGGGTGGTGACAGCTTCGAAGTAGACGAGCGCCTTGAGGCCGACGCGGCCGAGCTTGCGCAGATCGCCGACGCCGGCGATCCCGACCACGACGGAGAGGAAGATGATGGGCGCGACGATCATGCGGATGAGCTTGATGAAGCCGTCGCCGAGAGGCTTGAGCTGCTGGCCGACGCGGGGAAAGAACGCGCCGACGAGGATGCCAAGGACGATCCCGACCAGCACGCGGAAGTAGAGGCTTCGGAGGAAGCTGCGGCGGCGGGTAGGCGTCTCGGACGGAACGAGCTGTCTGGGATCTGGCATTGCTGCTGCCATGCTATGTCAGGCCGGCTTAGGATGTGCCGGCCGGAGCACCCGAGATGGTACGATCTCCGGGCAGGCCATGCCCTTTGCCGAGCTGTGGAGGTTTTACCCATGTTGTTTTCACGCCGCTTCGCTTCCTTGGTGTGTGCCCTGTTCGCTGTTTTAGCGGGGACGGTGGCACGAGCGCAGAGCTACACGAGTGTTGTGGTATTCGGCGACTCGTTGTCGGACGTGGGCAATGCGGCGCATCTGACGCAGGGGCAGTTCGGTCTCCGGTATCCGTCGCCGTTGTTCGGGTATACGGATGGCCGGTTTACGGACGGAGCGGACAGCAAGCCGGCGGCGCAAGCGTATTTTGGAGTCTGGGTCGAGCAGATGGCGGGAGGGTTCGCGGCCAAGCCGGCGATCAAGGCGAGCCTGGACGGCGGCACCGACTTTGCGTACGGCGATGCCACAACGGAAGACGGGACCAGGACGGTCTCGAAGACGGTGGCCGGTCTGCCGCTATCCGTGACGATCCACAACTTGGGGCAGCAGGTGACCGATTACCTGGCGACCAGCCCGACGCCGAGCGGGACGACGCTGTACGTCATTTGGGGCGGAGCAAACGACCTGTACGCGGACAGCGGCGCGGCGGGGGTGACGGCGGCTGCGGCGCGGGAGACGGCGCTGCTGCAGAGGCTGGTGGATGCGGGTGGGACGGAGTTCATGGTGCCAAATCTGCCGCCGCTCGGCGCGGTGCCGGACCATGCGGGCGGGTCGAATGCTGCGGCATTGAATGCCGCAGCGGCCAGCTTTCGAGTGCAGCTTGCCACCGATCTCGGAGCCCTGCTGACGAGCGCGGCGATGCGGGGAAAGACGCTGCATATCTATCAGCCGGACGTTTTCACGCGGTTCATGGCGGTAGCCGCTTCGCCGATGGCGTATGGGCTTGCGAATGTGACCTCCGCCGCGCAGGGCATAACGGGGAATCCGGACACGTACCTCATCTGGGATGGGCTGCACCCGACGACCACGGGGCACCACTTTGTGGCTGCCGCGGCGGAGAATCTGCTGACCCCGCTTGCCGCGAGCACGACGACGCTTTCCGTATCGCCGCCGACCACGGTGGAGGGACAGGCGGTGACGCTGAAGGCCACGGTCACTGGGACGGGGCCGCTGGCGAAAGCCACAGGCCTGGTTACGTTTTTCAGCGGAACGGGAGCGGGAGCGACGGCGATCGGAGCGGCGGTACTGGACCCGGCGGGAACGGCTACGACGACGTTCAGCCAGGCGACGGTTGCGGGCAGCCCGTACACGATTACGGCGGTGTATGCCGGCGATACGGCGTACCTGAACAGCACGTCGGCCCCCGCGACGCTGCTGGCGGTGGCGACGCCGCTTCCGACCACGACGACCCTGAGCTCGTCGAGCGTGAACGCGAACCAGGGCGACCCGGTGAGGCTGACGGCGACGGTGGCGTCGATGACCGGGATACCCGGGGGCACGGTGAATTTCCTGGAGGGGACGACGACGCTGGGGAGCGGGACGCTGAACGGCTCCGGGGTGGCGACGTTTGCGACCTCGACGCTGGCCGCGGGATCGCATGTCATCACGGCGGCTTATGTGCCGAGCGGAGTGTTTGCGGGCAGCACGTCGGCTGCGATCACGGTCACGGTGACGGCGCAGGCGATCCAGTTTGGGTTTTCGCCGACGTCGCTGACCATTCAGCGCGGATCGACGGGGGCGACGACGATCACCTTTACGCCGATGGGCGGGCTGACGGGAACGGTCGTGCCGAACTGCGGAACGCTGCCGGCTTCGTTGTCGTGCACGTTTTCGCCGACGTCGGTGACGCTGAGCGGAGGCGCGCCGCAGAGGGTAACGCTGACGATCGGAACGACGGCGGTGAGTGGGCTGGAGCTTCCGCAGCGGCCGGGAAGCCGCGGCTTGACGAGCTTTTACGCGGTGCTGCTGCTGCCCTTCCTGGGCCTGGGAGCGGGGTTCGCCGGTCCTGGGCGGCGGCGAAAGCTGAGGGGAATCTGGATGGCGTTGCTGGTGACGACGGTGTCCGCGGGCGCGATGCTGGGCTTGAACGGATGCGGCAGCTCCAGTAAAAGCAAGACGGCCGCGCCGGGCACGTATACGGTCAACGTGGGATATACCTTGAACGGAACGGCGAGCCTGGTTCAGCATCCTTTGCAGGTGACGGTGCAGTGAGGCGGTAACGGGAGTCGCTCGCCGCGGCTATGGCGACCGGCTGCGCCGCACGCGAGGCTGCGGGTGATGCGTGAGCGTTGATCGAGGAGCCGAAGGAGACGGATGGCAATCGAGAGTGCTGAAGAGGTCGCCGCGCCGCACTTCGAGCGTGGGCTGGGGCTGTTCGATTCGACGATGGTCGTGATCGGGGTGATGGTCGGGTCGGGCATCTTTATCGTGTCGGCGGAGATGTCACGGCAGATCGGCAGTGCGGGGTGGCTGCTGGTGGCGTGGGTCATCACGGGTGTGCTGACGGTGGCGGGCGCGCTGAGCTATGGGGAGCTGGCGGCGATGATGCCGGACGCGGGCGGGATGTACATCTACCTGCGCGAGGCGTTCTCGCCGATGTGGGGATTTCTGTACGGATGGACGCTTTGGACGGTGATCCAGACGGGGACGATTGCCGCGGTGGCGATTGCGTTTGCGCGATTTACCGGGGTGCTGTTTTCGGGGATCTCGGAGACGCATTATCTCCTCGCTCCGATCGCGCTGGGGAGCCACTATGCGGTGTCGTTTTCTACCGCGCAGGCGTTGGCGGTCGGGGTGATCGCTCTGCTGGCATTTGGAAACAGCCGCGGCCTCGAGTACGGGAAGATCATCACAAACGTGTTTACCGTGGCGAAGATCGGGGCGCTGGCGGCGCTGGTGCTGCTGGGTCTGACGGTGTGCGCGAATGGGGCGGCGTGGCATGCGAACTTCGACCACCCGTGGGCGGTGGGGACGACCGCCTCGCTGGCGGAGGGGCTTACAGCGGCGAGCGGCTTCGGCATGCTGGTTGCGATCTGCATTTCGCAGACGGGATCGCTGTTCTCGGCGGATGCGTGGAACAACATCACCTTTGTTGCGGGGGAGGTGAAGAGTCCGCGGAGAAATCTGCCGCTGGCCCTGCTGATGGGGACCGGATCGGTGATTGTGCTATATCTGCTGTGCAACATGGCGTACCTCGCCAGCTTGCCGATCGCCGCAATCCAGACAGCACCCGGCGACCGCGTGGCGACGGCGGTGCTGCAGCGGATTTTTCCGCGCTTTGGGGCGACGCTGATGGCGATCGGCATCATGATCTCGACCTTTGGGACCGTGAATGCGATGACCATGGCAGGGGCGCGCGCCTGCTACGCGATGGCGAAGGACGGCCTCTTCTTTCCGCAGGCCGGGCGGCTGAACCGGGCAAACGTCCCAGGGTGGAGCCTCGGGATCCAAGGCGCCTGGACGGTGTTGCTGGTGCTGCCGCGCACGGTCAATCCGCTAACGCACGAGTACGGCAACCTCTACAGCAACCTGCTGGATTACGTGATCTCGGCGGCGCTGTTCTTCTATATCCTGACGATCGTGAGCGTATTCCGTCTGCGGATCACGCGGCCGGATGCGCCCCGACCCTACAAGGCGTGGGGATACCCGTGGCTGCCGGCGATCTACATCCTGGGCGCGACGGTGATCCTGCTGGCGCTGTTCACGTATCGCGCGGGAACGACGTGGCCGGGCATCGCCATCGTCGCGCTGGGGGTGCCGGTGTACTACCTTCTGCGGCGCGGGGCGGAGGGGCGGGCTCTGGCGCAGTAGATGGGGAGGGGTGAGATTGGTCGGGGCGAGAGGATTCGAACCTCCGACCCCCTGGTCCCGAACCAGGTGCGCTACCAGACTGCGCTACGCCCCGAACCTTGGTCTTGACGGGAAGATGGCCGGCTGCGAAGGGCTTCGCGGGCGCTTGCGCGCGAGCTCAACCTGCCGCCGACTCGGGTTAGTTTAGCAGACAACCTCGTCATAGGAAGGCGGCCGGCTGCTGGGGGGCGCTCGCTGGGGGCGGATGTCTGGCAAATTGCGGGGCGAAGGTTGAAGATGGAGGAGAGGTCTTCGGATGGAGCGCCGGCGAATCGTTGCGATGGATCGTGAAGGCAGGGGCAGGGTGCTGGTGACGCTGGTGCGGGCGGAGGGCTCCTCGTACCGGCGGACCGGGGCCCGGATGCTGGTCGGCGCGGATGCGAGCTATGCCGGGACCATCAGCGGCGGTTGCCTGGAGGCGGAGGTCGTCCGCAAGGCCGTGTGGATGACGCGAGGGGGAGCCGTGGTGGAGCGGTACTCGACCATGTTCGACGACACGGCCGAGATCCCGTACGGGTTGGGTTGCGGCGGGGTGCTCGACCTGCTTCTGGAGCCGGCGGGGACGGCGGAGTACGACGCTCTTCTCCGGGCCGTGGAGAGGTCGCTGGGCGGGGAGGAGGCGTTGGTTTCGACGTGGCTGCCCCAGCGCGGGAGGCCCTTGATGCGGGCAGTGTTCTCCGTGGAGGGTGAGCCGGTGGACGGGGAGTTCGCGGACGGGGAGTTCGCGCAGGGGGAGCTAAGGTTTGCGAGCCCGGGGCTGACGCGGGGGAAGATCGCAGCGGTGGATGGCGTTTCATTGATGGCCGGGGAGGACGCGTTCGTGGAGCGGATCGGGTCTCCGCAGCGGCTATTTGTGATCGGTGCGGGCGATGATGCGCGGCCGGTGGTGAGCATGGCGGCGATGCTCGGATGGAGCGTGACGGTGGCCGATGGGCGGGGGCAACTGGCGCGGCCCGAGAGGTTTCCCGAGGCGGAGCGGGTTGCCGTGGTGGGGAGTGCGTCCGAGCTCGGTGTACGGGGGCGCGACGCAGTGGTGGTGATGACCCACAGCTATGAGCAGGACCGGGAGGCGTTGACGGCGATGCTGGCGCTGGAAGTTTCGCCGGTGTACCTCGGCCTGCTGGGGTCCAGGCACCGGAGCAGCCTGCTGGTGAGCGAGGCGGCGGCGATGCTGGGGCGAAGCGTGGGGGAGTGCTGCGACCGGATTTATGCCCCGATGGGTCTGGATCTTGGCGGAGACGGAGCCGGGGCGATCGCGCTGGCGGTGGTGGCCGAGGTGCATGCGCGGGTGGAGGGCCGGCTAGGAGCCTCGCGCCGCCTCTCTGCGGAGGACGTGGCCGAGAACGTGGAACGCGGCGGAGCCTCGCGCTACCTGCAGACGCAATGCGCCTTGTGACCGCGATCGTGATCCTGGCGGCGGGCGCGTCGCGGCGCCTGGGAGCGCCGAAGCAGCTCGAGATCCTGAGTGGTGAGACCCTGCTGGAACGGGCAGTCCGCGTGGCGCAGGAAGCCGGGCTGGGGACGGTCTATGTTGTAGCCGATGCAGCCGATCGAGCCGTGACCGCGGAGGCGGAGCGCCTTGGCTGTGAGGTGGTGCCCAATGAGGACGCCGAGGAGGGTATGGCGTCGTCGATTCGAGCCGGCGTGCGCGCGGCCGGAGAGACGGCGGCCTCGGTGCTGATCATGACGTGCGATCAGCCGGCGGTCTCGGCGGCGCATCTGCGGCTGCTGGCGGCGGGGCCGGACGGCGATGTGACGGCGTCGGGGTATGCCGGACGCCGCGGAGTTCCGGCCTGCTTTCCAGCGCGGGTGTTTGGCGAGCTGCTGGCGCTGCGCGGAGATGCGGGCGCTCGCGATCTGCTGCGCGAGGCGCGCGCCATTGAGCTTGAGTATGGCGAGATTGACGTCGATACGGCGGAGGAGCTTGAACGGGCTCGCGGGATCTTTGGACGGGCGCGCGCCTAGAGCTGACGGAGGAACTCTTCGAGGAGATTGGCAACGACCGCTGCGCGATACTTTGCGGTGCTGCGGATATCGTCGATCGGTTTTGCTTCGCTCAGGAGGGCAGCGCGGGCAGATGCGATCATCCCGTCGCTGAGGGGTCGATGGAGAAGCGCCTGCTCCGCGGCAAAGCAGCGGATGGGACGATCCGCGAGCGAGGCAGCCCCGATGCGGATCTCCTCGACGACGCCATCCGCGATCCGAGCCACGCCGGCAAGAGCGACCTTGGAGATGGCCTGCGCTTTGCGTGTGCCCACCTTGCGGATGTATTGGTTCCAGCCGTCCCAGTCGCGCTTGAGGGTGAGGGAGTGGACGAGCTCCCCGGGTTGCAGCGCCGTCTGTTTGTAGCCCAGGTGAAAGTCTCGATACGGGACGGAGCGGCGGCCGTTCGCCGAGATCAGCGTGACCGACGCATCGTAGGCGAGCAGCGCGGGGCTGGAATCGGCGGCCGGGGAGGCGTTCGCAATATTGCCGCCGATGGTTCCGCGATTCTGGTTCGCGATCGAGCCAGTCCAGGACGCGGCCAGGGCGAGAAGTGGGAGGCCGGCGTTCACGATGGGGTGCCGGCGGAGGTCGGTGAAGGTGGTTCCGGAGCCGAGGGTGATCGCGTCCTCGGTGACATCGATAAAGCGGAGTTCGTGGAGGTGATGGAGGCTGAGGAGCGAGCGCTGCGGAAGACGGCCGGTATTGAGGGCGACCATGATTTCGGTGCCGCCGGCAATGGGGATGTAGGTACCGGGTCCGGTGGCGAGCAGATCGAGTGCGGCCTCAAGCGATGCGGGCGCGATGAGGGCGAAGTGTGCCGGATCCGACCGCATGGCGTCCCCTAGCGCGGTCCGCGCATCGCCGCGGCCGCAAACAGCAAAAAGACGACGCCGGCGCCTATTGCGAGGAGGCGGCCAAAGCGAAGCCTTGCTGTGCTTCCACCCGCGAGCTGGAGCCGTTTCGTGTGGAAGAGGAACGGAGAGCCGAAGGCGCCAACCGCAACGCAGAGTGCGGCCGCGGCGAGCAGGGCGATGGCTTCGGCGTGAAGCTTCAAAGCTCAACCTGTTGCGCGATGGTCTGGGTAGCGGTGGTCTGGGCAGCGAGGGTCTGGGTAGCGATGGTGTGGGCGGCCTGCTGCACTGCCTCGAAGATGCGCATGTAGCCGGTGCAGCGGCAGAGATTACCGCCGAGGCCCTCCTGGATTTGTAACAGCGTTGGTTGCGGATGGTGCTGGAGCAGGTGATGGGTGGCGAGGATCATGCCGGGAGTACAGATGCCGCACTGCGCTCCGCCCTCGGCGAGGAAGCATTGCTGAATGGGATGAAGCTGGGATGTTCCCTCGACGCCGCTAAAGATGCCGAGGCCTTCGATCGTGAGGATGTTGGAGCCTTCAATCTGCAGGATAGGGATCAGGCAGGAGTTGACGAGATCGCCATTGAGCAGAACCGAGCACGAGCCGCACTCGCCCTCGCCGCAGCCTTCTTTTGTCCCGGTGAGTTGAAGGTCTTCGCGAAGCACGTCGAGCAGCCGCTTGATCGGCGGAGCGGTGATGGTCCGCGGCTCGCCGTTGACGGTGCAGAGCACGGTCACTTCGTTTCGGGCCATGCCTGAGCGATTTGCCATCACGCAGGCGACTCGCTGAAGTAGGGGCCGGCGATGGCGGGATCGAGATGTTCCGCGCCGGCCGTGGGATCGCCGGGGGCACACATGCGCTCGAAGATGTCCTCCGGGAGCAGCGGGATGGAGGTGAAGGAGTGGCCGGTGGCGTTCTCGATCGCGTTCAGGATGGCAGGCGCGGGGCCATCCATGGGGAGCTCGCCGATCCCCTTGGCTCCGAAGGCTCCGTGGGGGGATGGGACCTCCTCGAACGAGACGTGGATGGGGGGGAGATCCATGGAGGTCGGCATAATGTAGTTGGTCATCTGATTGTTGCGCATGCGGCCTCCCTCCCAGACACATTTTTCGTAGAGCGCGTATCCGATGCCCTGGGCGACGCCGCCTTCCACCTGCCCTTTGGCGAGCACCGGATGAAGCACGCGGCCGACCTCCTGGAGTGCATGGAAGTCAGTCACGGTGGCGGTGTAGGTGCGGGTATCCACGGCGACCTCGGCGACGTAAACCGCCCAGGCATAGGCGGGGTACGCATCGCCGGAGTACGTCTCGTCGTTCCAGAAGATATCTCCGGGCGCTTTGTACTGCGCGCTGACACGGAGTTCGCCGTGCTGCGCGAGATAGGCCTGCGCACCGGCCTGGAAATCTCTGGCGGAGTACGACGGGCTGAGGTGGCCGGAGGCGACGAGTGCGGCGCAGAGCTTCTGCGATGCCTGCTCGACCAGCTTGCCGACGATCATGGCGGTGCGGCTGGCCACGGTTGGACCGGAGTTCGGAACGCATGCGGTGTCGGGCTGGGCGATCAGGATGTCGTCATACGGGAGGCGAAGCGCCTGTGCGGCGATCTGGCAGAGGATGGTGTTGGTGCCCTGGCCGAACTCGGTGGACGAGACGAAGATCTGCGGACGTCCGTCGGAGGTGAGGGCGATGTCGACGATGGAGTTGAGCCGCCGCTCGCCCGATCCGGTGAAGCCCGCGCCATGGAAGAAGGTGGCGAAGCCGACGCCGCGCTTAGTGGCGTTGCCGGGGTTCTCGCGGGCAAAGCGCGTCTGCTTGGCATGGAAGCCGGATTCACGCAGAGCGCGGTCGAGCAGCGCCTGCATGTCGACCGGATCCGAGAGCAGCTGGCCCGTGGCGGTGCGATCTCCGGTGGTGAGGAAGTTGCGGCGGCGGAGATCTTCGGCAGAGAGACCGACGGTGCGGGCGATCTTGTCCATGTGCCGCTCCAGCGCGAAGATGCTCTGCGGCGCGCCGAAGCCGCGGAAGGCGCCATGCGGAGGAACGTTGGTCGCCATGGCCTTGGCGCGAATTTCGAGGAAGGGCCAGAGGTACGGGCCCGGGGCATGGATGGTACCCCGCGAGAGCACGACCGGCGACAGTGTCGCGTAGGCTCCGCCGTCGATCGCGAAGTCGATCGTGCCTCCGAGGATCTTGCCGGACTTCGAGACGGCGGTCCGGTGACGGGTGCGCGAGGGGTGCCGCTTGGTGGTCGCGGCCATGTCTTCGGCGCGGTCGTAGGTGAGCTTGACCGGGTGGCCGCACTTCATCGCGAGCAGGGCGGCGTGCGTTCCGATGACGGAAGGGAAGTCCTCCTTGCCGCCGAAGGCTCCGCCGGTCTCGGTCTGGATCACCCGGCATCGCTCGGCGGGCAGGTTGAAGACGAGTTGGAGAGCATGCACGAGGTAAAACGGGCATTGCATCGACCCGCGCACGGTGACGGACGCCGGTGCGCCGTGCTCATCGAGGGTGCATTCGGCGATGACGCCGTTGTTCTCGATGTAGAGCTGCTCCTGCGCGCCGGTGGTGTACTCGCCTTCGACGATGAAGTCTGCCTCGGCCCACACGGAATCGGGAACCGCATGTCCGTCCTTCAGCATGTGGTATCGCTTGAACGTATTGGGCGAATCGCCGGCCTCGTTGTTCCAGAGAATGCGGTCGAGGTCGTTGCTGTCCGCGGCCAGCTCGGAGTCCTCGATGGTGAAGACGCCGGGCAGCTCCTCGTACTGGATGTGCACGGCGGCGGCCGCGGCGAGCAGAGCGGCTTTGCGAGGGTGCGCGAGCAGGAGGATGGGCTCCTCGGGATGATTGACGTGCAGCTGCGCCAGGCAGGGGTGGTCCCGGGTGAGGTGGATGATGGTGTTTTCGCCGGGGATGTCCGTCGCGGTCACCACCGTGAACTCGGCCCAGTCGATGGCCGGATCGAAGTGGATCGAGAGGATTCGCCCACGCGCGACGGAGCTGCGAACGGTCGCGCCATACCACATGCCGGGCAGCGCCAGGTCGTCGACATACCTGGCGGTTCCGAGCACCTTGGAGGCGCCCTCCTTGCGAAGGGGCGATGTGCCTACGACGACCTGGGTCTCCTTCTGCATCGAACGGTGTGCGCGCCTCGCTTGCTGGACGCTCCGTGTAGAGCGGTGTTCAGCAAGCATAGACCGAAAGCACGGAGGCGTCATGCCACAAGCGACCAGGCTCAGGGTCCCGCTGGCGAGAGAGGGAAGGGAATGAGGATGTCGAGGCGGGAGTTTTCGAAGCTGGGAGCGATGGGTCTGGCGGCGAGCGGTCTTTCGAGCATGGAGGCACAGACCGGCGGCCCGCGGATTGGGTACTGCGTCATCGGTCTAGGCGAGATCGCCAAGCACTTCATGCCCGGCGTCCAGGCGAGCGAGCACGCCAGGATCACCGGCGTGGTCAGCGGAGATCGCGCCAAGGCGGAGCGGATCGCCGCACAATTTAACGTGCCGAAGGACTCCATCTACAGCTACGAGGAGATGGACCGGATGCGCGACAACAAGGCGATCGACGCGGTGTACGTCGCGCTGCCGAACAGCATGCACGCGGAGTACACGATACGCTCGGCCAAGGCCGGCAAGCACGTGCTTTGCGAGAAGCCGATGTCGGCCACCGTCGACGAAGCCAGGCAGATGGTCGAGGCCTGCAAGGCCGCCGGGGTGAAGCTGATGATCGCCTACCGCTGCCAGTACGAGCCGCTCAATCTCGAGTCAATCCAGATGATTCGCAGCGGGGCTATCGGCGAGGTGCAGTCGATCCAGAGCGCCTTTGGCTTCAACGCGGCGAAGGGCGTTTGGCGGCTGAACAAGAAGATGGCGGGCGGAGGCTCGCTCTTCGATGTGGGCATCTACAGCTTGAACGCAACGCGGTATCTCACCGGGGAAGAGCCGGCGGAGTTCCGCGCCTTCGCTTCCACGCGCGATCACGACGGACGCTTCGATCAGATGGAAGAGAACGTCTCGTGGGTGACCCGCTTTCCATCAGGCATCCTGGCGAGTTGCAGCACCACCTACGGGGCGGACATGCCGGGCTTCTTCAAGGTGAGCGGGTCCAAGGGATGGATCGAGATGGGCCCGGCCTTCAGCTACGAGGGTCTGCAGCTGCGGGCCAGCCTCCCCGGCAAACAGCAGATTGACAAGGCCAATCCCGAGAAGGACCCCACGCAGTTCACGCGCGAGGCGGACCACTTCGCGGAGTGTATCCGCGACAACAAGACGCCGAAGACTCCGGGCGAAGAAGGGCTTCGTGACATGCAGCACATGGCTGCGATCTACCGGGCTGCCGGTGTGGCGCTGTAGACGGCGTGTCATCTCTGTAGATGAGTGCCTGGGCGTGGCCTCTGCTCGACGATGTTTATGAGACCGGCACGTCCGTGCGAGCGGTCAAGCTCGCGGCTTTCTTTACGGCCTTCCTGACGGGCGCTGAAGGCATTGTCTTCCCCTTACCTTTGGGCGGCTTCTTCCCGGTGACGCCGGGCGCGAGCAGAGGGATGAGCGAAGCCGCGATGGGAGACCCCAGGCCGGTGCAGGCGTCCCACCCGGGCGCGGCTGCGAAGGCCCCGTTGTTGCCTTGGGTGATGTCGTGGAAGCCGGACGCTGCCTTGGCGGCGTAGATCGCCGGATTGATAAACCCCGCGGAGGATCTGTTCTGCTGGTTGGCGACCGCGATGAGCCCCGCCCACAATGGGGCAACGGCGCTGGTGCCGCCGATCACCAGTGTCTGCCCGTCGACGCGAATGCTATATCCGGTTGCCGGATCGGCATTGCCCGCGACATCCGGAACGCCGCGCCCTCCACCGGAGCCGGATGGCGTGGGGACGGCCGCATTCGCCTGCCAAGAGGGTTTGGCGAACACGTTGCTCACACCGCCGCCGGTCGCCCCCTCGTTGTTGGCCAACTCGTTCCAGACGACCTCGGACGAGATGGTCGTCCCTTGCGCGACGAGCTTGGTTCCGCCGCAGGCAAGCACATGCGGGCTCGATGCGGGGAAGTCGACATTGTTTCCGGCGCCGCCGTCGGTTGATCCGTTATCGCCCGAAGCGGCGGTGATGGTGACGCCCAGCGCGGCCGCGGCCTGGCAGGCCTGATCGAGGGCGGTCAGCGCCTGGGGCGTCCAGGTCGACTCCTGCCCGCCCCAGCTGATCGAGATGACGCTTGGCTTGTTGGCCGGGTCGTGCACGGCGGTCGAGATCGCGTCGATGAAGCCCTGGTCGGTATTGGGCGCGAAGTAGACCGCGATGGCCGCACCGGGCGCAACCGCCGCGGATATCTCGATATCGAGCATGACCTCGCCGTCCGCGCCAGTCGGTGTGCTCGGTGCGTTCTTGCCTTTGTCGACCGAAACGGCGGTGACCTTCGGAGCTTTTAGCCCCAGTGACTTGAAATATGCCGTGATATCGGCTTTGCGGTAGCCTCCGCCGAGCTCGATCAGACCGATCGTCTGTCCCGCGCCACTGGCGTTCTGCGGAAACTGGTACAGCCCGGCGATCTGTACGGGGGTATAGGAGATGCCGGAAGCCTGCGAGATGATCGAGGCGCCTCTTGAACTCCGGCCAGCCGAGCCCTTCGCGGAGCTCTGCGCAACGCGGAAGTGAGGCTTCGCCTGGGGACGGTTGTCGAGCCCGAGAACCGCTTCAACCATGCCGGCGAGCTCCTGCGGAAGCTGAATCGCGCCCTCGCGCACGCGGTACGTGGCGCCCTCGTGGATCTGCTGTTGCAGCGTCACGCCGAACGCGTTCTGCATGGCGGCAGTGGTGCCGGAGATCCGGACTCCTCGCCTGCCGGGCGCCGGCGATCCCGGCTCGACCGTGAGCCCGAACCGCTTGGCAAAGGCGCGAACCGCCTTGACCGCGACCGGGTCGGCGCCGTGCTTCTGCGCATACTGGGCCCGGGTCAGGCGAGCCTCGCCCAGGGTCGCGGGGTCGATGGGGCTCCGGGGACGAACCACCACCGTGACGGTCAGGCCACCCGTTGGAGTTTTCCCGATCGGGGTCCGACCAAACGGAGGCTTTTCACTTCCGGGGAGGGTGAAGCGCGCCTGCGCTGCTTCGTTGAGCTTCGGCTTCGGGGATGCCATGGGGGAGGGACCTCTCACTGATCTAACAGACGCCGGCGGATGCCAGCCTGCTCTGTCGTAGACATGACTCTACCGCAGCTTCGAGGAGAGATTTTCAACAGCGCAGCGGCTTCAGAGCCGCTACCGTCCCTGCGACGCCAGCTTCTTCGAGATGAGGTCGACGAGGTGTCCAACCGTCTGCATCGACTCCAGCTCCGCGGTCTGGAACTTGATCCGGAACGTTGCTTCCACGGCTACGATCAGATTGATGTGATTGAAGGAGTCCCACTCGGGAACATCGCCGGAGGTCAGGCCGGGTGTAAGCACGAGGTTCTCGTCGTCGAAGAGATCGTGAAAGATGGGTGTGAGCTGGGCGTAGATCTCTTCGGACTGCATCTGAACGTAGTTTCCTCGCGGAGCCGTCAGCGTTTCTTCGCGGAGCCGTCAACGGCGATTATAGGTGTGCGGTGGCTGGCGGGAGTCGCTTGCGCATGGCTGCTGCAGCGCTCGGGAAGAGCAGCATCAGAAGTGCCGCAGGGTCTCGGCCGGCGCGGCCGAGGTACGTGTCTCGTCCGTCACCGGGGGGTCGAAGTGCGGCAACCGGTCTGCATTGCGTTCCAGCGATCGGCTCACGACATCGCGCGATCCGATACCGACGGCCAGCGCCAGCGTGAGCACGATACCGCCGAACAGGATGCCGAAGGCAAGCTCGACGATGGTTCCGCCGATCTGCAGGTGATCGAGCACCATGGCGCCGGTCAACACCAGCACCAGCCACTTGACGCCCATTGAAAGGAAGCGCGCGTACTGGAGCTTGGCGTTGACCGCCCCGATCAGGACCGACCTTGCCAGGAACCGGGCGATCAGGCTGCCGGCCAGCAGAAGGATGACGGCGCCAACCGAGTGCGCCACATAGGGCAGAAGAAAGATCGAGACCTGCGCGCTGTTGGAGTAGGACGCGTCGAAGGCGGAGATGCCGATCACAAAGCCGAGCACGACACATCCCCAGAAGGCGAAGCGCGCGACCAGAAGCGTTGGGCTGTTCGATGGCGAGAAATCCGAGACTCCCGCCGCATTGTTGCGGTTCAGGCGCTCATCGAAGCGGATGCTCGTGAGCACCTTGCGGAGAGCGAGAGCGAGCAGGGCGCCGACCGCCGCGAGGAGGATAACGGCGATCAGGAGAGCGAGGATGCCCGGCAGAAAGCTGGCAAGCTTGACCAGTGCACGGTGCATGGACTGGCTGAGCGCGCCTTCCACCTGCCCCCAAAGGGAGGGCGATGTGTCCGGGTAGATCGGAAGGGGATACGGTGGAGCGGCGGGCGAAGGATTGACTTGCAGCATGCTGTTTCTCCTTGCGGATTGTTGCGGGATCGTTGCGGAATCATGGGGACGTCGCTGACGATCGCAGCCGTCAAGATGACAGCTGAAATTAGGGATTGAAACGGTCCGGCCATCTCCAGCGGGAGACCAGGTAGGGTTTCTCTGCTTCAAAAGCAGCGGCAGTCTGTTCGACGTGCTTCTCCGCGGCGACTCCGGTCTGCAGCAGGTTCAGGTGCGACGCGACCCACGCCAGGTAGAGCGGCGTCAACGCGCCCAGCAGGTGGCCGCGGTTCAGGGTGCGCAGACGATAGGCGAGGATGAAATCGTAGACCGTCCGCGCCCAGAGCGAATCCGGCATGCGAAAGCTTTCAAAGGGCAGAATCGAAAGTTTCTTCAAACCGAGCAGGGTCTGGGGCGGGAGAACCAGCGACCAGATCTCGCGCAGATTGGTGTAGGCCAGGCGGAATGATTCCAGCATCGGCTGGATGTCCGGCGCGGGCTCCTCGACGTCCTCGGCCTGGAAGCTCGACTCCGGCGGTGTGACCCTGGATCTCTGCCAGAAGGCCGCCTTTGCCTCCACGTCGGCGAAGAGCGAGCCGGCGATCAGCGCGAGAATCGAGTTGAGATCGGCGATCCCAGGCTGAGGAATCGCCCGGTGGCTCGCCTTCACCTGGACGATATGGAAGCCGGCGACCGAGGCCTCCGCCACCGGCCAGAGCAGGGCGTCATTCTGTCCCAGGGAGGTATACCGCTGGGCCGCCGTGGCGAGCCGCTCCGCCAGGCGCAGCGAAAGGGCGAGATCGACGGCAAGTGGAAAGCGCGGACGTGCGCCGTAGAGCGCGCGCGAGATCGGGTACAGGATCGCCGAGTTGACGAGGCCTTCGCGCGGGCGCAGGTCGTAGCGCGGGGTCACCAGGTCGGCGTTGGCGAAGGCCGCCTCCGCCAGCGCGCGAATCGACTCCGGCTGCACCGTCTGCGACTCCGAGCCGAGGATCAGGCAGCTCTGCGCCCCATGCCGGCGCGCCAACTCGTAGATGTTCAGGTAGTCGGCCGCGGTTAGGATCCAGGGTGCCGTCGAGAGCGCGACCGGCGTGTACGGGATCAGCGTGAGGTTGCCATGATCGCGGGGGCCGGGATTGGAGGCATCCGGAGTCACGACCCGCACCGGGGTGTGTGGAAGAGCGGCGGCAATGTGGTCGAGCGTGGCTTCGAGAGCGTCGGCCGGAAGCAGGGGCAGGCTGACCAGAAGACCGCCCGGCGAGGACGTCGGGTGCCCGGCCGCCGCGCCGGACACCTGTTCGTTTTCGGTCATGTACTCGGAGGAGGCCATTGTTCTCTCAGACTACGGCGTCAGTGGACCGTGAGTTGCGAAGCAGGGCAAGAATTCCTGCCAGGGGGATGCGGACCCAGTCGGGCCGGTTGTTGAGCTCGTACTGCAGCTCGTAAAGCGCTTTTTCGAGCAGGCAGGCGTCCAGCATGGATTGCGCCTCGGCCGGCGGCGGAAGCAGATGCTCGTCCGCCTGGATGACCTGACGATAGCCCGCCAGGAACTCGGTTGAAACAGCATTCTGCCACAGCCGGGCCCATGGCTCGAGGTTGCGGACCTCCGGCCGGCGCTGGGAGAAGCGATCCAGCCCCGCAAAGGCGGCATAACTGAAGGACCGCAGCATACCCGCCACGTCTTTCAGGGGCGTCTGCTTGCGCCGGCGGACTTCGATCGGACGGGCAGGCTCGCCCTCGAAGTCGAGAATGACGAAGTCGTTCTTGGCGCGAAGCACCTGCCCCAGGTGGAAGTCGCCGTGGATGCGGATACGCTGCCCAAAGGCCGTCGACCCGTCTCCGGATTCGATCCTGGCGCGGCTCAGCAGATCCAGGCGCCGGCTGACCAGGCGGGCCGCATCATCCACGATGCTCGCGCCGCTGGCATCGGCATCGGGCAGGTGGGTGATGCCGCGCTTCAAGGCGTCGAGCGCGCTCGCGATCTGGGCGGAGATGCGCTGGTTATCGGAAAGGAGGTCCTCGGTGGTGAAGGGCTCGGCCTGGAACGCCGGGTCAGTGGTCGGCGTGGCCAGCGCCAGGTGCATCTCGGCCGTGCGGCGGCCAAGCAGGGCAGCCGCATCGAGATAGAGTCCGCCATACTCCCACGCAATCTCAGGCGCTCGCCGCCCCTGCTGCAGAAAGCTTGCGCCGTGGCCCATATCGCTGGGCGGGGGGGACGTGGCTACCGCATCGTAATAGTGGCCAAGCTCTTCGAGCGTCCACTCCCAGCCGTCTCCCTCATTCGCAACGAGGCTTTGCAGCATCGCAGCTGTAGACGGAGCCCCGGAGGCAGACACCGACCGGATATCGCCGAGAAATGGAGCGATTCGTGGGAAATGCGCGGTCTCCGTCAGAAACCGGCCAATCTCCGTATCGGGGTTCTCGCCCTGCTGCAGACGGCGGAAGAGCTTCAGAATGAGGCGATCGTCGTAAAGGATGCTGGTGTTCGACTGCTCGGCGGACCCTGTTCGCGAGGTTAGTGGATCGCCGCCGCGCAGGGCATCAAACGCGGTCGAGCGTTCCCCCGTGAGTGTGGAGCTCTGCCCGCTGACGGAAGCGTTCGCATCGATCAGCGCCAGCAGAGCCTGGCGGAAGTCCTCGCGCGCGGTCGCATCGTGCAGAATCGCCGATCGGCCTCCGGTGCCCAGATTGGCCAGAATGGATGCGGGCGCTGCCTTGCGGATGGTGTTCGCTATCTCTCCCGACGAGATCGCCAGCGGCAGCTGATACAGGTCCATCGTGTCGTCCGCATACGTCAGTCGCAGAAAGACGAGCGCCGCCTTGGCATCGGGCAGCTGCACCCAATCCTCGACGCCGACATCTCGTATCGACTTCGATTTCGCTCCGAACCAGCGCTGCTGCGGAAGGTACCTGGGCAGCAGCTGTTGCAGCAGCTCCAGCCCGGGCCCGGTAAAGAGGTTGGAAAGATCGCCCTTCAGAGCTCCTTGCGCCAGCAGGTCGAGAGCGGGGTCCTCCTTCTCCAGCGCAGGCGCCTCCGGCTTCGGGGCAGCCGGCTGCAGCTCCAGCCAGAGGAATGAGTAAGGCGCCAGGGTAAGCGGGTAGGGCTGCCGGGTGATCGCCGGAAAGCTGACGTACCCCAGCATCTCGATCGGCTGCATGCCGTCGTAGCGGCTCAGGTCGAGCGAGACCGGCTGCGCGAAGCGGGAAAGGTTGGCGACACACAGAACCGTCTCGTGAGTTCCATCCTCGCGGTCCAGATTGCGGATGTAGGCGAGTATCTTGCGATTCTCCGGATGCAGGAACTCGAGCGTTCCGCGTCCGAAGACCTGGAACAGCTTCCTCAGGGCGATCATGTTGCGCGTCCAGTGCAGCAGCGAAGATTGATCGGACTGCTGTGCCTCCACGTTGATGGCCTGGTAGCCCCAGATGGGGTCCATGATGACGGGGAAGTAGAGCTTCGCTGGAACCGCCTTCGAGAAGCCGGCGTTGCGATCGGAGTTCCATTGCATCGGGGTTCGTACGCCGTTGCGATCGCCCAGATAGATGTTGTCGCCCATCCCGATCTCGTCGCCGTAGTACATGATCGGCGTTCCCGGGAAGGACAGCAGCAGCGAGTTCAGCAGCTCGATGCGCCGCCGGTTGTTGTCGACGAGGGGAGCCAGCCGCCGCCGAATGCCGACATTGATGCGCATGCGCGGATCGGCCGAGTACGCGAGATACATGTAATCGCGCTCGTCATCGGTCACCATCTCGAGCGTCAGCTCGTCGTGGTTGCGAAGAAACAGCCCCCACTGGCAGTTGTCCGGGATATCCGGAGTCTGCGCCATGATGTCCGTGATCGGAAGGCGATCCTCCTGCCGGAGCGCCATGTAGATGCGAGGCATAAGCGGGAAGTGAAACGCCATCTGGCACTCGTCCCCATCGCCGAAGTACGGCCGCACATCGGCCGGCCACATGTTGGCCTCTGCAAGCACGAGGCGGTTCTGATATTCCGCGTCGATGGCGGCGCGGATCTCCTTGATCTTGACGTGCGTTTCGGGAACGTTTTCGCAGCTGGTGCCGTCGCGCTCCAAAAGGTAGGGAATGGCGTCGAGGCGTAAGCCGTCTACACCCATATCCATCCAGAAGCGCATGGCATTCAGGACTTCTTCCATGACTTGCGGATTGTCGAAGTTGAGGTCGGGCTGGTGCGAGAAAAAGCGATGCCAGTAGTACTGCTTGGCGACCTCGTCCCAGGTCCAGTTCGACTTTTCCGTATCGGTGAAGATGATGCGGACGCCCTCGTAAAGCTTGTCGGTATCGGACCAGACGTACATGTTTCGTTCCGGAGATCCGGGCGCGGCAAGCCGGGCCTTCTGGAACCAGGGGTGCTGATCGGAGGTGTGGTTGATGACCAACTCAATCATCACCTGCATCCCGCGCAGGTGCGCCGCGTCCAGAACCTGCTTGAAGTCCTCGATCGTCCCGTAGCTCGGATTGACGTCGGTATAGTCCGCGATGTCGTACCCGTCATCCCGCAGCGGAGAAGGGAAGAAGGGAAGCAGCCAAAGGCAGGTGACGCCCAGGTCCTGGAGGTAGTCCAGCTTCGACATCAGGCCGCCAAAGTCGCCGATGCCGTCGTTGTTCGAGTCCATAAAGGCCCGAACGTGAATCTCGTAGATGATCGCGTCTTTGTACCACAGAGGATCTGTGGCGCTTCCGGCTTTCTTCACGTAGTGCCCTTCGCTAACGATCTACCCATCATGGGTTCTGGATGCAGAATTGATGCAAGGCTGCCTGCCACGTAGACGCAAAAGCCATCAGGCGAGCAGGCTCACCCGAAAGATGTGAGCGGGCATGGTCTCGGGGCGCAGAGCGACGTAGTTGCTCCGGTCATGCCACTGGTAGTGCCTGCCGGTAAGCAGGTCTTCGACGTCGAAATTCCGATTGTACGGAATCCCGAGCTCGCCAAGATCGAGATCGATCCATCCAGCCTGCTCCTGCGCCGGATCCAGGTTGATCGCGACTAGAACAATGTTGCTGTGGTCGGCCGTGGTCTTGCTGTAGCACAGCAGATGCCGGTTATCGACATGGTGGAAGTGCAGACGCTCGTTGCGCTGCAAGGCCGGGTTCTGCTTCCGGATCTGATTCAGCTTTGTCATCAATGGCGCGATCGAGTGCGACGCGCCCCGGTCCCAATGGCGAATCTCGTACTTCTCGCTGTGGAGATACTCCTCGCTTCCGGGCTTCATGGGAGTGTTCTCCCCAAGCTCGTAGGCCGGGCCGTACACCCCGTAGTTCGCCGTCAGGGTGGCAGCGAGGATAAGGCGCTGCATAAACGCCGGGCGCCCGCCTTCCTGGAGAGCGGCATGGAGGATGTCCGGGGTATTCGGCCAGAAGTTCGGCCGGAAGAAGTCGCTCACCGGCGGCCGGGTGATCTCCTCCAGATACTGCTGCAGCTCGGCCTTGGTGTTGCGCCAGGTGAAGTAGGTGTAGGACTGCGTGAATCCAGCCTTGGCGAGCGAGTACATCACATGCGGCCGGGTAAAGGCCTCGGCCAGAAAGATCACCTCGGGATGGTCTTTATGGACGGAGTCGATCACCCACTCCCAGAACGGCAGCGCCTTGGTATGCGGGTTGTCGACGCGAAAGATCTGAACCCCCTGCCGGACCCAGAACTGGAAGACCGACAGCAGCTCCTCCCACAGCCCGCGCCAATCGTCAGACTCGAAGTTCAGCGGATAGATGTCCTGGTACTTCTTCGGCGGGTTCTCGGCATACTGGATGGTCCCGTCGGGCCGATGCAGAAACCACTCCGGATGCTGCTTGACCCAGGGATGGTCCGGAGAGCACTGGAAGGCGATATCCAGCGCCAACTCCATCTCGTGCTCGCGGGCAGCCACGGCGAGGTGATTCAGATCCTCGATTGTGCCCAGCTGCGGATGCACGGCCTTGTGTCCGCCCTCGGGGGAACCGATCGCCCACGGGCTTCCATGATCGCCCTCGGCCGCAACCACGTTGTTGTTCGGCCCCTTGCGGAACGCCGATCCGATCGGGTGAATCGGAGGGAGGTAAAGCACGTTGAAACCCATCGCGGAGATCGCCGGCAGCAGAGCCTCGACATCCCGCAGCGTCCCATGGCGATCCGGGTCGGGCGACGTGGAGCGCGGAAACAGCTCGTACCACGACGAGAACCGGGCCCGTTCGCGATCGACCCAGATGGTGAGGTCCCGGTCGAAACGCGTCGCATACTTCAGATCGGGATACCGGGCCGCGAGATCAACGATCTCGTCCGCCAGCGGATACTCGTAGACCTCTGAGTCCTGGTCCGCCAGCCAGCGCAGCGACAGAACGACCTGCTGCAGCAGCTTGGCGTCCTCGCGATTGGCCCGGGTCAGTGTGTCCTCGAGCAGAAGCGCGCCGCTCCGCAAGGCCAGAGGGATGTTCTGCGTGGACAGGCCATACTCCGGATGGGCCGGGTCGGGCTGCGCCGCAATCCGCTTCTTCAGATCCGAGCGCCAGGTATCGAAGTGATCGACCCACGCCTGGATGCTGTACTGCCACTCTCCCGGCCGGTCGACCGTGAAGTTGGCGGTCCAAAGGTCGTTCGTGAGCGCGGTCAGCGGCCTCGACCGCCATTTGCGCTCCTTTGCGTGCCGAAACAGCAGTTGCCCGGCAACATGGTCATGCCCGTCGCCGAAGACCGCCGCAGTCACCACAACCTCATCTCCAACAACACGCTTCGCCGGATACCGTCCACAGTCGATCTGCGGTTCCACCTCTTCGATGACGACGCGCTTGCGACCCTCTTTAGGTTTCATCCTCTCCAATCTCTATGGGTATCCTTACCCGGTTGTGTCCCGGGCACAATCGGCCCGGGACAGACATGCATCAAACCCGCAAAGCCTATCCTAGCTGTAGTTATTCTGTGGGTCCAGATGCAGCCCAGATGCAGCATCATTGCGGTGCGGTTGCAGAGATCCATGGCCGCCCAGGCGGAAGAGACGGGAGAGAGTGTGGAGCCACGAAGATCGCAAAAGCCGCTGCCGCTGAAGGCTTCCAGAATTGAAGACTATGCTCTGATCGGCGACTGCGAGACCGCGGCCCTGGTCTCGCTCGATGGCTCGATCGACTGGCTCTGCTGGCCGACCTTCTCCTCCGGCGCCTGTTTCGCCGCCCTTCTCGGCACCGCCGATCACGGCTTTTGGAGGATCGCTCCGAAGATGAAGGCCACCTCCGTCCACCGCCGGTATCGGCCCCAGACGCTGATCATCGATACGACCTTTGGCAACGAACAGGGCGAGGTCGTCGTGACCGATTTCATGCCGCCGCGTGGCGATCACTCCCATGTCGTGCGCATCGTCCGGGGCATCCGCGGCAAGGTCGCCATGCGGATGGACCTGGCGATTCGCTTCGACTACGGCCGAACGATCCCCTGGGTGACAACGGTCGGACGCGACCTGCGCGCCATCGCCGGAGCCGACATGGTCGTCCTTCGGTCCGATGCCCCGCTCCGGGGCGAGGCGATGTCCACGGTGAGCGACTTCATTGTCCGCGCGGGGCAGACGGTCAGCTTCACCCTGACCAGCGCCTCCTCTCTCGAGGCAGTCCCCACCTCTCCCGCGGCCGCCCAGGCGCTCGAAGACACCGCGAGTTTCTGGACCGATTGGATGAGTCACAGCACCTATCGCGGCCGCTACCATAGGATCGTGGACCGATCGTTGATCACCCTGAAGGCGCTGACCTATCGACCTTCGGGCGGCATCGTGGCCGCCGCCACAGCCTCCCTGCCGGAGCAGATCGGCGGCGTCCGCAACTGGGACTACCGCTTCTGCTGGCTGCGCGATACCTCGTTCACCCTGCTCGTGCTCATGCAGGCCGGCTTTCAGGAGGAGGCCATCGCCTGGCGACGCTGGCTGCTGCGCGCCATCGCCGGATCGCCGGAACAGGTGCAGACCATCTACGGCATCTGCGGCGAGCGCCAGCTTAACGAGTGGTCCGCGGACTGGCTGCCCGGCTACGAGAACTCAAAGCCCGTGCGCTTCGGGAACGGGGCTGTCGACCAGTTTCAGCTGGATGTCTTCGGCGAGGTCGCCGCCGCGCTCGCCCGAACCCCGCCGGCCGAGGACGATATCCGCGTCGATGCCACCGCGGTCCAGGCCAAGCTCATTGACCACCTCTGCCAGGTATGGCAGGAGCCGGACGATGGCATCTGGGAGACTCGCGGCGGACGGAAGCACTTCACGTACTCGAAGGTCATGGCGTGGGTCGCGCTCGATCGCGCCATCAAGCATCATGAGCGTTTCGATGGCGGCGGAGACGTCAGCCGGTGGAAGAAGAATCGCGACCTGATACACCGCGAGGTCTGCGAGAAGGGCTTCGATCCGGAGTTGAACAGCTTCGTCCAGTCCTTCGGCTCGAAAGAGCTCGACGCCTCCTGCCTCCGCATCGTGCTGGTAGGCTTTCTTCCGCCCGACGACCCTCGAATTCGAGGCACGGTCGACGCGATTCAGCAGCGGCTGATGCGAAACGGCTTCGTCGAGCGCTACGATCCTCACACCGCAAGCGACGGCCTCCCTGGCGGAGAGGGCGTCTTCCTGGCGTGCAGCTTCTGGCTGGCCTCCAACCTCCACCTCATCGGGCGACAACAGGAGGCGAGCCAGCTCTTCGACCGCCTGATCGCTCTTGCCAATGACGTCGGCCTGCTCTCGGAAGAGTACGATCCGTCCGCGAAACGGCTGCTTGGCAACTTTCCCCAGGCCCTGTCGCACATTGCGCTGGTCCACACCGCCTTCACGCTGTTCGGGATGTGGAGGCCGGAGATCGGGGGCGGACGCACGCCGTAGCTTCAGCATCCGACACTGCAAGATGCGCCACCCCGGCAGGTGGCGTCACTCCGCTTCAGACATCACGCTCCGGTTAACCCAACCGGACCCTTCGAGGATCATGCGACGTATACCCACATCGACCTACCGCCTGCAGCTGCACAAGGGCTTCACCTTTGACGATGCCGCCGGGATCGCGCAGTACCTGTACGATCTCGGCATCTCGCACGTCTACAGCTCGCCCTATCTGCAGGCAGCGCCCGGAAGCATGCACGGCTACGATGTCGTCGACCACCAGCGCGTCAACCAGGAGCTTGGCGGCCGCGAGGCGCACGAGCGCTTCTCGAAACGCCTGGGTGAAAACGGCCTCGGCCAGGTGCTCGACATCGTTCCGAATCACATGTCGCTCGGACAGGAAAATCGGTACTGGTGGGACGTGCTGGAAAACGGCATGGCGAGCCGGTACGCCTCGTTCTTCGATATCGACTGGCAGCCGCAGGAGGAGCGCCTCCGTGACAAGGTCCTCGTGCCCATCCTCGCCGACCAGTACGGCCGCGTGCTCCAGGATGGCGGCATCAAGGTCACGCGCAACGTCGACGTCTTCCTCGTCGAGGCCGCCGGACAGAGCCTTCCCGTTACGCCGAACTCTCTCCCGGCGATCCTCAATCGCGCCGCCGAGTACTCCAGGTCCGACACGCTCAGCTTTCTCTCCGCCTCCTTCGGCCGGCTGCCCATGCCGGACGCGTCGGACCGCCGCGCCGTGCTTGCGCGTCACCGCGACAAGGTCGTCCTCTGGAAGCTGCTGAAGCGGCTCTGTGCCGAGGAGCCGCCAGTCTGCGAAGCGATCGATCGCTCTATCGCCGAGACCAACGCGAACCTGGATGCGATCGACGATCTGCTCGACCAGCAGTACTACCGGCTGGCCTATTGGAAGACCGCCGATCAGCAGCTCGGCTACCGCCGTTTCTTCGATGTCAACACCCTGATCGGTCTGCGCATGGAGCGCGAGCACGTCTTCGACGAGACCCATGCGCTACTGATCGACTGGCTGCGCCGCGGTGTGCTCGACGGGGTTCGGGTGGACCATCCGGACGGCCTGCGCGATCCGCTCGCGTACTTCCACCGCCTGCGCCAGCACGTTCCCGAGGGGTGGATCATCGGAGAAAAGATCCTCGAGCCCGGAGAGTATCTGCGCGAGAGCTGGCCTATCGATGGCACCAGCGGCTACGACTTCCTCAACGTCGCCGCGGGCGTCCTCGTTGATCCGGCAGGCATGGCCGAGTTGACCAGGATCTACGGCGAGTTCACCGCGGAGCCGACGCACTTCCCCTCCATCGCGCACGACAAAAAGATCAACGTGATGGAGCAGGCGCTCGGCAGCGACGTCAACCGCCTCACCAGCCTCTTTGTCGAGATCTGCGAGTTCAATCGCAACTATCGCGACTTCACCCGCACCGAGATACGGCGTGCCCTGCGCGAGGTCGCCTCCTGCTTCGCCATCTATCGCACCTATGTCGTTCCCGAGCGCGATGAGATCACCGATGAGGATCGTGCTTACATCGAACGCGCGACAGCCTGCGCCAAGGACAACCGCGCCGATATCAGTCCAAGCCTCTTTGACTTCATGCGCGACGTTCTGACGCTGCAGGTTCGCGGCCGCAAGGAGACCGAGTTCGTTCTGCGCTTCCAGCAGTTCACCAGCCCCGTGATGGCGAAGGGCGTTGAAGACACCGCCTTCTACTGCTACAACCGCCTCATCGCGATGAACGAAGTGGGTGCCGACCCGGCCACCAACGGCACCAGCATCGCGGACTTCCACGCCTATCAGACGACCATCCAGGCGACCCACCCGGCCACCATGACCACCCTGTCGACGCACGATACCAAGCGTGCCGACGACGTGCGCGCCCGCCTGGTCGTGCTAAGCGAGATCCCGCGCGAGTTCCGCCAGGCGCTGCGCCGCTGGTCGCGACTCAATGCAAAGCTGCGCACGGATGGTCTCCCCAATCCCAACACCGAGTACTTCTTCTACCAGACCCTGATCGGCGCCTGGCCGATCACCCCGGAGCGCCTCCATGCCTACATGCAGAAGGCAACCCGCGAAGCGAAGCAGCAGACCTCCTGGACCGCCAACAACAAGCAGTTCGAGGATGCGCTGAACAGCTTCATCGACGCCGCGCTCGCCAACCCCGCCTTTATCGCGGACCTGGAGCAGATGGTCAAACGCGTTCGCGATGCGGGCCGGCTCAACTCCCTTGCGCAGACCCTGCTGAAACACACCGCTCCGGGCATTCCGGACCTCTACCAGGGGTCGGAGCTTTGGGATCTCAGCCTGGTCGATCCAGACAACCGGCGGCCCATCGACTATCAACTCCGGCGCTCCCTGCTGGAGGAGATGAAGTCGCTTCCGCCCGGGAAGATCATGGAGCGCTCGGACGACGGCCTCCCCAAGATGTGGACCATCTTCCGCGCGCTCCATCTGCGAAAGGAACACCCGGAGTGGTTCGGCGCCGACGCGGCCTACCTCCCCATCGAGGCGGCCGGCCGGCGCGCCCAGCATGTGATCGCGTACGCTCGCGCCGGTCGTGTCGTCACCGTCGTTCCAAGATTGTCCTTGGCGCTCAACGGCGCCTGGCAGGACACGTCCGTTACGCTTGGGGAAGGCACATGGATCAATCGGCTGACCGGAGAAGCGATCTCCGGCGGCCCCGTTCGCATCGACGGCCTGCTGCGGCAGTTTCCAGTGGCACTTCTGGTTCGGGAGTAAGCATGCACGAGTTTTCCGTCTGGGCCCCATACGCGGGCGCCATGACCGTACAGACCGGCGAAGAGAAGCATCCCATGGAGCGCACCGGCCGCGGCTGGTGGCGCACCTCGGTCGACGTTCCACCGGATGCCGACTACACCTTTCTCATCGACAGCGACCCATCCCCTTACCCGGACCCGCGCGGTCTCCGTCAGACCGGGGGGGTCCACGGACCATCCCGGCTCTACGATCAAAAGGCCTACGAGTGGCACGACGGGCTGTGGCAGGGTCCGCCCCTCACCGGCGGCGTCGTCTACGAGATCCACGTCGGAACCTTCACGGAGGCAGGCACCTTCGACTCGGCCATCGATCGTCTTCCGTACCTCTCCGACCTCGGCATCACGCATGTCGAGTTGATGCCGATCGCTGAGTTTCCGGGCGCCTTCGGCTGGGGATACGATGGCGTCGCCCTCTTCGCCGTCACCGAAAACTATGGCGGCCCCGACGCTTTGAAGCGCTTCGTCGATGCCTGCCATCGACACGGCCTGGCCGTCATCCTCGATGTCGTCTACAACCACTTCGGTCCGGTCGGCAACTACGCGAACAAGTTCGCCCCCTACCTCACCTCCAACCACCGCACGCCATGGGGCGACGCCGTCAACTTCGAAGAGGGAGGCAGCGACGAGGTGCGCCGCTACTTCTGCGACAACGCCCTGATGTGGATGCGCGACTACCACATCGACGGCCTGCGCCTGGATGCCGTCCACGAGTACATGGACCGGTCGGCGATTCACTTCATGGAGCAGCTGTCGAGCGAGGTCGATATCCTCTCCTCCACCCTGGACCGCCGGCTGGTCCTGATCGCCGAAAGCGACCTGAACGATCCGCGCATCGTCACGCCTCGCGAGGCCGGCGGCCTCGGCATGGACGCGCAGTGGAGCGACGACTTCCACCATTCCCTCTTCACCATCCTGCACAAGGGACAGGCCGGGATGGGCTACTACGACGACTTCGGCACGATGGAGGATCTCGCCAAGTCGCTCAAGGAGGTGTTCGTCTACGACGGCATCTACTCGAGCTATCGGCATCGCAAGCACGGTCGCCCGGTCGAGAGACTCTCCGCACACCACTTCCTGGGCTTCATCCAGAATCACGATCAGATCGGCAACCGGGCGACCGGCGACCGGCTGGAGCACATCATCGGCATCCCGCGATCCAAAGTCGCCGCCGCTATCGTCCTTCTCGCGCCCTTCATCCCCATGCTCTTCCAGGGTGAGGAGTACGCCGCCGACACACCCTTCCAGTACTTTGCCGACCACGACGATCCAGAGATGGCCCGCGCCGTCTCGGAGGGGCGAAAGAAGGACTTCGCCGCCTTCGGTTGGAACTCCGATGAGGTTCCCGACCCTGAAAAGCGCGAGACCTTCGATCGCTCCAAGCTCAACTGGGCCGAGATCCAGGAGGGCAAGCATGCGGAGATGCTCGATTGGACCCGGCGCCTCATCCACCTGCGTCGCTGCTCGCCCTCGCTCAACGATGGCGACCTCTCGCACCTGAGGGTCAGGTATGACGAAGAGAAGCGCTGGCTGCTGATGATTCGCGGAAATGTAAGGCTGATCTGCAACCTCGGCGTCCAACCTCACCGCTATCCGAATCCCGATAAGCTCGCCGTCGTCATGAAGTCCGCCGACGAGATCGAAGTGACCGGGACCGAGGTCACCCTGCCTCCGGACAGCGTTGCGATCCTCACAGACGAAACGGCTTAGCTGTGTAGAATTTCCTTGTTCACGCAAATAGTTCAAGGGAGCTCTCATCCATGCCGGAACGCCGCCGATCTGTGCTCAGAGCTCTACTCTGCCTGTCTCTCCTCTCGGCAAGCGCGTTTCCGCAGCAGGCCCGTCCGTCGTTCAGCGAGCCGGCCATCTCCCCCGACGGCCAGGAGATCGCCTTCGTCTCCGGAGGAGATATCTGGAGCGTTTCGTCCGCTGGCGGCCAGGCGCACCTGCTGGTCTCGCACCCCGCGACCGAGTCGCGCCCCATGTACTCGCCCGATGGTTCGCGGCTGGCCTTCATCTCCACCCGCACCGGCGGTGGAAACATCTACCTCCTCACGCTCGCGACCGGCGATCTCATGCGCCTTACCTACTCCGATCAGCTCGATCAACTCGACGGCTGGTCGCGCGACGGCAAGTGGATCTACTTCACCTCCGCCACGAACGACATCGCCGGTCTAGGCGACATCTTCCGCGTCAGCTCCTCGGGCGGCACACCGCTCGAGGTCAGCCGCGAGCGATACCTCAACGAGTTCGAGGCAGCACCTTCGCCTGATGGCCAGACGGTCGCGCTCGTCGCCAAGGGCATCAGCAACCGGCAGTGGTGGCGCAACGGTCATGCCCATATCGACGAGACGGAGCTGTGGCTGAAGCCCATCGCCGAGAGCGGGCGATACCGGAGGCTTCTTCCCGCGGACGCGAAGCACGCCTGGCCCATGTGGTCCGCCGATGGCAAGTCGATCTTCTACATGAGCGACGCGAGCGGCGCGGAGAATCTATGGGCCATGCCCGCCACCTCCCCCAGCTCAACGCCGAGGGAGCTCACGCACTTCAAGCAGGGTCGCGTCCTCTGGCCGTCGATCGGCAACAGCAGCAAGACCATTGTCTTTGAGCGAGACTTCGGCATCTGGAAGCTGGACCTGCCCACGGGCAAGGCGGAACTCGTTCCCATCCAGCTGCGCGGCCTCCCTGCATCGCCCGGCATCACGCACGTCACCGAGAACAACTTCAGCCGGCTCGCCCTGTCTCCGGACGGAAACAAGATCGCCCTCATCGCCCACGGTGAGCTCTTCGCCGCCTCGGCCAAGGATGGCGGCGAAGCCCAGCGCATCACCCGCACCGCCTCCGCCGAAGGCAGCCCCATCTGGTCGCCGAACTCGCTCCGCATCGCTTACACCTCGGAGCGTTCCGGCAACCGGCAGATCTTCGAGTACGACTTCATCACCGGCAAAGAAACCGCGCTGACCGGAGCCGCGGCCGAGGACACCTCGCCCCGGTGGTCGCCCGATGGCAACAGCCTCGCCTACATTCGCGACGGCAAGCAGCTCCACATCATCACTCTCCCGACCCCGAAAACAGCGAAGTCCGACAAGCTCGTGGCGACCGGTGCGCTTGAGCGCGACGCGGCGCTCGCCTGGTCTCCCGACTCGCAGTGGATCGCCTTCACCATCGTCGACCCAAGGTCGTTCAACAACATCAACATCGTCCCCGCTGCGGGCGGCGAGGCACATCCGGTCACCTTTCTGGCAAACGGTGAGACCGGCTCGAAAATCTCCTGGTCGCCCGACGGCAGCTATCTCCTCTTCGATACCGCACAGCGCAGCGAGCAGGTTCAAATCGCCCGCCTCGATCTCCTTCCGCACGTGCCGAAGTATCGCGAAGACGAGTTCCGCGAGCTCTTCCGGCCTTCAAAAATCCCCGGCGTTCCCTCCCCGCCCTCTCCCGGCACTCCGGATGCTCCTTCCACCAATCCTTCTCACATCGATCCCTCCCAGCCTGATCCATCCAGCCCCGACCCGGTCTCCCCGGACCGGACCGACTCGCAGACACCTGCGCCTGCCCCCGGCCCGAGCTCTCCGGCAGCGAAGCCAGCCGCGCCCGGCAAGAAAAAGCCCGATCCGGTCAAGATCGTCTTCGAAGGCATTAGCGAGCGGCTCACCCTTCTGCCGCTCGGCCTCAGCTCAGAGGAGCCCATCATCAGCCCGGACGGCAAACTGCTGCTCTTCGCCGCGCGTTCGGCCAACCAGCAGAGCCTCTATACCTACTCTCTCGAGGAGCTCGCCAAGGAGCCGCCCTTCCCCCGCCAGCTCACCTCCACGCCCGGCTCCCGCTCCGACTTCGCCTTCACCCCGGATTCAAAAGCTGTCGTCTATCTCGAGAACGGCGTCGTTCACACCATCGCCGTCGAGAGCCGGACGCCGAAGGCGATTGCCGTCACCGCTCCCCTGGACGTCGACTTCGATGCCGAAAAGAACGTCGTCTTCGAGGAGACCTGGGGCATCCTCAACCGCCGCTTCTTCGACGCGAAGTTCAACGGCCACGACTGGCGCGCCCTGCACGACGAGTGGGCCCCGTACATCGCTGGAACCCGCACCTCCGACGAGCTTCGCCGCGACATCAACCTCATGATTGGCGAGCTCAACGCCTCGCACTCCGGCATCAGCCGGCCGCAGAGCCGCGGCGCCGCTCCTCCGTCGCGCATCGGCAATCTGGGCCTCCGCTTCGCTCGCGAAGCCTACGAGTCCGGACGCGGCCTCGTCGTTCGCGAGGTCATTGCGCTCGGCCCCGCGGCCATCGAGGGAACCATTCGTCCCGGAGACACACTCGTCAGTGTCAACGGGGAGCCCATCGCCGAGCGCACCAACCTCGATGCCCTGTTGCAGGATCAGGTCGGACACCGCGTCGTGCTCGGAATCCGCCGCGACGGCAAGACCCGCGACGCTGTCGTCCGCCCCGTCTCAGTCGCAACCGCGGTCGGCCTGCTCTACCGGCAATGGGTCAACGACCGTCGCGCCTTTGTCGACAAGGTCAGCAACGGCAAGCTCGGCTACGTCCATATCGCCGACATGAGCGACGGCTCGCTGCAACAGCTCTACCTCGATCTCGACGCGCAGAACGAGTCCAGGCAGGGCGTCGTCGTCGATCTCCGCAACAACAATGGCGGCTACGTCAACGGTTACGTCCTCGACGTCTTTACGCGCCGCAACTCTGATGATGACGCCGCGAGATCTCTTCCCCATCCCCAGCAGGCAGAGCCTCGGGCAGCGCGCTCTCGGCCTCCCCACTGTCCTCGTCACCAACGAGTCCTCCCTCTCGGATGCCGAGGACTTCACCGAGGGTTACCGCTCTCTCGCCCTTGGCAAGGTAGTCGGCACACCCACCGCCGGCTGGATCATCTTCACCGGCGGAGCGCAGCTCATCGATGGCTCGGCGCTCCGCACCCCCAGCACCCGTATCCAGGATCTCCGCGGCCAAAACATGGAGATGCATCCGAGACCCGTCGATGTCGAGGTGGAGCGCCCGCTGGGGGAGACCCTCGCCGGAACCGACGCGCAACTCGATCGGGCAGTCTGGGAGCTGCTCCCCAGCCACTAATTCCACACCGGAGAGACATCGGCCTCCCCGGTCCGCATCTCACCGTGCAGGAAACTTTATCGCGCCCGGATCGTCTTCCTTCCAGGGGATCGGCGGCAAAGGGATGTCCCCACTCGCACCAGCCGGTGCCCAGCCCCGGACCGTCCGGAAATCGCTGCTGGGGGCAAAATCAGAAGCACAAAGGGAGAGGCCACATCATGTCGATCAAAACGCAAACAGCGCGCCTCGCCACTCTCACTCTGAGCCTCGCTCTGACCGCTGCCCACCCCGGTCTCCTCCTTGCCCAGGCATCGGCCCCGGCCCCGGCGCGTGCCACCCCTCAGCGAGGTACGGTCAAGTCCATCGACGGCGGCAATCTCACCATCACGACGGACACCGGGCAGCAGGAGTCCGTCGCCCTCTTGCCCACGGCCCGCATCCAGCGGCTCGCGCCGGGCAGCACCGACCTCAAGACCGCCGAGACCGCAACCCTCGCCGACGTCGCTGTCGGGGATCGCGTCCTCATCTCGGGCGCCGCCGGCGACACGGCAGGGTCCTTCATCGCCGCCCGCGTCATCCTCATGAAATCCGGGGACATCGCCCAGAAGCACGAGGCCGAGCAGCAGGATTGGCAGAAACGAGGCACCGGCGGCATCGTGACCTCGATCGACGCCGGCTCCGGTGTGCTCACCGTCGCCTCGGGGGCGCGCAAGCTCCAGATCGTCACCACCCCCGCTACCAGCTTCCGCCGATACGCCGATGGTTCGGTCCGGTTTGAAGACGCCAAGCCGGGAACCCTGGCGCAGATCCGGACCGGCGACCAGATGCTCGCCCGCGGCGCGAAGTCCGGTGATGGCGCCTCCCTGGCTGCCGAAGAGATCGTCAGCGGATCCTTCAAGAATCTCTCCGGCACGATCCTTTCGGTTGACGTTCCCAACAACTCCGTCTCGCTGAAGGACCTCGTCACCCAGCGCAACATCACCGTCAAACTGACCTCGAACTCCGCCCTGCATCGGCTCCCCCCCGAACAAGCGGCCACGCTCGCGGCACGTGCGTCCAGAGCAAGCACACCGGCTCCTGCGGCCGGGGCTCCTCCGGCGCCGACAGACTCTCCCCGTCCGCCCTCTTCCAGTGGCGGGACGCCCGGCGTCGATCGTCCCCGGGGCATGGGACGCTCTGGCGGCGGAGACCTCTCGCAGATGGTCGCCCGGCTTCCCCCCGTCACACTCGCCGACCTCCATACCGGAGATGCTGTCATGATCGTCGCCGAACAGTCCTCGCCCGATGCATCCACTCTCACCGCCATCACGCTGCTCGCTGGCGTCGAGCCTATCCTCGCGGCGGCCCCCAGCGGTTCGGCCGCGATGACCCTCTCACCCTGGAGCGTCGGTTCCGGCGCCCCCGATGGTGGAGGCTCACAGTAGCCCTCCGCGGCATCAAATGCACCCCCTTCCAATCAGGAGTAGGAATGTCCTTTCGCGCAAGCTTGAAGCTTTGGCTGTTACTCACCCTCTTTATCTCTGCCCCATTTAAAACCCACGCCCAGCAGGCTGGAGTCATGGTCCGCGGAACCGTCGCCGATCCCGATGGAGCCGTCATTCCAGGGGCGACGGTGACCTTCACCCCCGCGGGTGGGAGAGCCATCGTCGTTACTTCGCAACCCGATGGCGCCTATTCGGCCCGCAATCTTCCCGCGGGTACCTACTCGATGACCGTCACCATGAGCGGCTTTGCCACCTTTATCAAACAGGGCATCCGGCTCAACCCCGGGCAGAGCCTCAACCTCGATGCCAAAATGAACATCGAGATGCAGTCGCAGGAGGTCCAGGTCAACGCCCAGAGCGTCCAGCTCAGCACCGATCCTGACAGCAACGCCAGCGCGACCACCATCAAGGGAAAGGACCTCGACGCGCTCTCGGACGATCCCGACGAGCTCTCCTCCGAGCTTTCCGCACTCGCCGGACCGGCAGCCGGACCGAACGGCGGACAGATTTACGTGGACGGCTTCACCGGCGGGCAGCTGCCACCGAAGTCCTCCATCCGCGAGATCCGCATTAACCAGAACCCCTTCTCCGCCCAGTACGACAAGCTCGGCTACGGCCGCGTCGAGGTCTTCACCAAGCCAGGGACCGACAAGTTCCACGGCAACATCAATGTCCAGGGCGGCCTTCGCGCCTTCAACACCTCCAATCCGTTTCTCGGCTCCGCCAACAGCCAGCCCGACTACCACCGCCTGTTCACCCTCGGCAGCATCAGCGGCCCCATCAACCGCTTCTCCTCGTTCAACGTCGGCGGATCGCACCGCGACATCCAGAACAACGCGATCGTCAACCCCAGCGGCTTCTACGCCACCTCGGCTACGTCCACCACACCCTGCGCCCCCGGCGACCTCACCTGCACCTACTTCCCCTCCTATCCGGAGACCGCGCGCGCCGTCTTCAATCCGCAGACGCGCAGCGACATCAGCCCGCGGGTCGATCTCGCGCTCGGAGAAAAGAACACCCTCACCGCTCGCTTTCAGTACTACGTCAATGGAACCCTGAACAATGGCGTTGGCAACACCGGCCTGCCCTCGGCGGGATACAACAACGAGAGCAGCGAAAAGGAGATCCAGATCAGCGATACGCAGCTGGTTAAGAGCAACATCGTGAATGAGACGCGCTTCGAGTACGGACACAACACCTCCTCGCAGACCGCGCTCAGCAGCGCGCCAACCCTCTCGGTTCAGGGCATCTTCACGGCCGGAGGCTCCAGCAACGGCACCTCCCGCACCACCGGATCCCATATCGAGCTGCAGAACTACACCTCCATCCAACTGGCGAAGAACTTCGTCCGCCTTGGCGGCCGCCTTCGTTCCACCAGCGAGACCCTCACCTCGAACGCGCACTCGAACGGCACCTTCACCTACTCCTATCTTCTCGACCCATGCACCGATGCAAACCCCAGCATCAAGCGTCCGTCGACCTGCGCCCCCAACGTCACCAGGCCGTGCGATCGGGCCAACGCCAGTGCTGCCAACTACATCTCCTCGTATCAGTGTGGCCTTCCCAGCCAGTTCACGCAGGCCAAAATCAACCAGCCTACCGTTAGCGCCCGCCTCACCGACGTCGGCCTCTACGCCGAAGACGATTGGAAGGTGAAGCCCAACCTGACTCTCAGCTATGGTCTGCGCTTTGAAACGCAGAACCAAATCAGCAGCGGGCACGACCTCGCCCCCCGGGTCTCGTTCGCCTACGGCATCCCCCGCAAAAATGGGCAGACCTCGACGGTGATCCGTGGCGGCTACGGTCTCTTCTACGACCGCTTCGGACTCCCCGACGTGCTCACCACCTACCAGCAGAACGGCATCAACCAGATCGGCTCCACCTTCAGGAATCCCGGCGCCGGCTGCCAGCCCTCCTCGATCAGCGGCTGCGAAACCATCAGCACCAACCACGGAGCGACCTACAGCCTCGGGCAGCATCTGCGCTCCGCCTATATCCTGCAATCAGCCATCGGCGTCGACCAGCAAATCGGGCGCGTCGCCTCCATCTCCGTCAACTACCTCAACGCGCACGGCGTCCACCAGTACCTAAGCCGGGTCTACTTCGACCCCACCGCCTACAACTACCAGTTCCAGTCCGGCGGCGTCTTCCGCGAGCACCAGCTCCTCGTCAACGGCAACCTCCGCATGCGCACGGTCTCGCTCTTCGGCTTCTACTCCCTCAACTTAGCCCATGCAAATACCTCGGGCTCCGGCTTCTTTCCCACCACACCCATCAACATCGGCGTCACCACCTCGATCGATACGCATGCCGACTACGGGCGCGCAGGCTTCGCCCATACCAGCTTCGGCATCGTCGGCGGCAGCTGGACCCTCCCCTACAACATCAGCTTCGCCCCCTTCCTTCTGGCTCAGTCCGGAACCCCCTATAACGCGACCGCCGGCATCGACTTCAACGGCGACAGCATCTACAACGACCGCCCATACTTCGCCAACGGCGACCGCGGCAGCTGCTTCCGGTCCGCCGACTTCAGCGCTGTCCAGACCGGCTCGCTCACGGCCGTTCCCATCAACTACTGCACCGGCCCGGCAAACGTCTCCTTCAACCTCCGCCTCAGCAAGACCATCGGCTTCGGTCCCAAAACTGAAGCCGCAAAAGGCGGCCAGGCGGGCGGTCCCGGCGGTCCCGGCCGGGGCGGCCCCGGCGGCGGTCACGGTGGACCTGGCGGCGGCGGCCCCGGTGGTCGCGGAGGCTTCGGCGGCGTCAACACCGGCCACCGCTACAATCTCAACCTTGGCGCCCTTTCCAACAACCTCTTCAACAACGTCAACTACGGCACGTCCACCAGCACCCTGACCTCGCCCCGCTTTGGCCAGTTCACCACCCTCGCTGGCGGCCCCTTCAGCAATGGCGCCGCAGTCCGTCAGATCATCCTGCAGGCCAGCTTCACCTTCTAGGCACGACCGGCGTCGGTGCCCCGGCCACCACCGTCTTCGCATTCATAAACTCGCGCATCCCCGCTGCCGAAAGCTCGCGTCCATACCCGGAACGCTTGATGCCGCCAAACGGCAGCCGCGGATCGCTCGCGACCATCGCATTCAAAAACACCGACCCGCACTCCAGCTCCGCCACCAACCGCTGCTGCTCCGCCGGGTCGCGCGTCCAGGCCGAAGCAGCCAGGCCAAACGGCGTATCGTTTGCCACCCGGATCGCCTCGTCGAGATCCCTGACATGAAACAGCATCGCTACCGGTCCGAACAGCTCTTCCCGGTACACGGCAGAGCTCCGCGAAACGCCCACCAGCACCGTCGGCGGGTAAAAAAAACCCTCCCCCGCTATCCGCTCGCCCCCCGTAAGCACCCGCGCCCCATCCTTGCGCGCCGCCGCAACCTGCGCCTCCAGCCCCTCCAGGGCACGCTGCGTCGCCAGCGGTCCAATCCTCGTCTCCGGCCGCATCGGGTCGCCCACTGTCAATGCCGCCATCCCCGCGACAAACCGCGCCTCGAACTCGCCGTAAATCTCCTCCGCAACCAGGAAGCGCTTGGCCGCAATGCACGATTGCCCGCTGTTGATCGAGCGCGCCCGCACCGCCGTCTCAACCGCGGCAGGGAGATCAGCCGACGGCATCACGATAAACGGATCGCTGCCCCCCAGCTCAAGCACCGATTTCTTGATCAGCCACCCCGCCTGCGCGCCGATCGCCCGTCCCGCCGCCTCGCTTCCCGTCACCGTCACCGCCGCGACCCGGTCGTCGCCCAGCACCATCTCCACCTGCTGGGCCTCCAGCAGCAGCGCCTGGAAGCTCCCTCGCGGAAACCCGGCCCGCCGCGTCAGTCGCTCGATCGCCATCGCGCACTGCGGCACGTTGGGGGCATGCTTCAACAAGCCGACATTGCCCGCCATCAACGCCGGCGCAAGAAATCGGAAGACCTGCCAGAACGGAAAGTTCCACGGCATCACGGCCAGCACAATCCCCAGCGGATCCCAGCGCACATAGCTGCTGCTCGCCTCGGTCTGCACCGCCTCCGGCGCCAGCATACGCGCCGCATTCTCCGCGTAAAAGCGGCACACCGTCGCGCACTTCAGCACCTCCTGGCGCGCGGCCTCGATCGGCTTTCCCATCTCGCTCGTGATCGTCGTCGCGAGCTCCTCCGTCTCGCCCTCCAGCAGCGTCGCCAGCTTCCGCATCCATAGCGCGCGATGTTCGACCGGGACCATCCTGTAGCTCAGGAACGCCTCCGCCGCCAATGCGATTCTCTCCCGTGCCTGCGCTTCGCTCAGCGCGTCAAACCGCTGCAGCAGCTTTCCGTTCGCCGGATTGATCGATTCGATCGCCATGCGTTGACGTGACCCCGCGGACCCCTATCGTGATGCTAACCGAGCCAGCGTTGCCGTCAGCACCCGCACTCCGCGCAGGATGTCTCCAGCCTCGGCGAACTCATCCGGACGATGGCTCACTCCGCCCCGGCACGCAATAAAAATCATCGCGATCGGAGCGATCCGCGCCATGAAAAGCGAATCGTGATACGCCCGGCTCACCATGCGGCTGGACGCGATCCCAAGCTCCGCGCACGCCTCCTCGATCGCCGCGACCACCACCTCCGAACTCCTCGCCGGCAGATCCGCATTCACCATCTCCTCCCCAATCCGCACCCCCCGTCTCCCGGCAATCTCCGCGTTCCTGCCTCGCAGGTCACGCATCACCCGTTCGCGCCGCTCCGGATCGGTGTCCCGGATGTCCAGCTCCAGCAGCACCCGGCTGGGCACGCTGTTCACCGCGCCCGGATAAACTCCGCACGTCCCCACCGTCGCCACGGTATCGACAGACCCGGTCGCCAGCGCATACCGCTCCACCGCCAGGATCACCTCCGCCGCCGCGCACAGCGCATCGCGGCGGTCCGGCATCAGCAGCGCGCCCGCATGTCCTCCCAGCCCCTCCACCGTGAACCGGTACCCCGCCGGCGCCGCGATCTCCGTCACAATCCCGATCACCGCGCCGTCTCGCTCCGTGGCCTTCCGCTCCAGCAGCGGACCCTGCTCGATGTGCAGCTCCACCCACCCGGCATAGTGGCCCTTGGCCAGCCGCACCGGCGCGAGTTCGCCCCCGAAACCCGCACGCTTCCGCACCTCGGCGAGCGTCGCTCCATCGCGATCGCAAAGCCTGTCAGCCTCCGCCGCATCCAGCACGCCGCTCATCAGCCGGCTTCCCAAACATCCAATGCCGAACCGCGTCGGCTCCTCCGAGGTGAACATCACCAGCTCGACCGATCGCCGCAGCCGCACCCCCGACCTCTTCAGAGCCCGCATCGCCTCCAGTCCGCCCAGTACGCCCACCGTGCCGTCATACATCCCGGCGTCTGGAATCGCATCCGTGTGCGACCCGGTTGCTACCGCCGGCAGCTCCGGCGCCATCCCCTCCATCCGCATAAAGGTGTTGCCCACCGCGTCCTCACGCACGGAGAACCCTTCCGCTGCCGCCAGCGCCTTCAGGGAAGCCCGCGCTTCCAGGTCCCGCTCGCTGAACACGATGCGCGTGACCGCCGTTCCATGCGCCGCCGGCTCCGCATCCGTCATCGCCGCCAGCGCGAACAGTTCGCGCATCAACCGCTCACCGTCGATCGAAAACTCGTCCTCCACGCTCTCTCCTTCGCCTCATCTCACGGCAGTGGATGCTGATTCCAATCTTTGTAGATCAGGTACTTCGCCGGCTGCTTGCCGATCGCTCCGAACCACTGCGGGCAGAACGGCGCCATCCAGATAAAATCCCCCGACTGCACCGGATACCACTCGTCCCCGAGCCGATAGATGCCCCCGCCCGCGAGCATCAGCAGCCCATGCTCCATCACATGCACCTCCACCATGCTCAGCGACGCCCCCGGCTGGTAGGTCATCGTGTTTACCGCGAAGTCGTACGCGACGCCCTCCGGCATCAGGCTTCGCACCCGCACATCGTCATCCCCCATCAGCGGCGCGGGCGCGCAGTCCTCTTCCCGGCCCACGGTCAGCGTAGTCCCGCCCTCAACCAAGGCTGCGTCATCCGGCTGGGACGCAGCGTCACGCGGCTTAGCCCCGCGCTCGATCACCACCGCCCGCGCCTCCGATTCCGCCACAAACCTGTGCGTCACGGACGCCGGCACATACGCGAACGAGCCCGGCTTCATCCGGCGCTCCTCGTTCGATGTTCCAAGCGTCAACTCGCCTTCCAGCACGTAGACGAACCGCTGCAGACCCGCACTCGACAGCACTCCACCTGCTTCGAACTCAACCGTGAACTCCGTAAACGCCGCGCCCGCCGCACTCCCCGTATGGACGATCGTCATAGCCTTCGTCAGACAGGGCAGCGGAATCCGGACAAAGCTGTCCGGCGTCTGCAGCAGGTGGTCGCGCCGATGCGCGCTTCGTGTATGGCCCAGCTTATGCACGTGTAGCTCCCAGTCTATGCACGTGTAGCTCCCAGCCTATGGATCGTCATCGCCCGTTCCGTCTCCTCATCCCGCAGCGAGGTCAAAAACTCCATCACGGTCTTGATCGCCGCTTCGACATCCTCGACCAGCACCCGCTCCTCCGGATGATGACTCACACCTCCCGGCGACCGCACAAACAGCATCGCCGCCGGCATCCGCTCCGCCAACACCATCGCATCATGGCCCGCCCCGCTGGTCATCCGCTCGGCCGCATACCCCGCCCGCGCCGCCGCCCTCTCAAGCGCCTCGACCATCCCCGGCGACATTGGCGCCGCCGCCTGCTCCATCGTCGTCACCGCCGTCACCGCAACCCCGCGCCGCGATCCTGCGTCACGCGCAAATTCCATCAGCGAACGAACCGCCCTCGTCCGCGCCTCATCCTCCGCATGCCGCACGTCGAGCGACACCGTCACCTCGCCCGCGATCACATTGGCCGCTCCAGGCCTCGCCTCGATGCGTCCCACCGTTGCCACCAGTCCCGGCGTTCTTCGAGCCCTCGCCTCCACCTCCACCATCCACTCCGCCGCGGCCCCCACCGGGTCTTGCCGCAGCGCCATGGGCGTCGTTCCCGCATGATTCGATCGCCCGGTAAACGTCACCAGCAACCGCGTCTGCCCCGCGATCGCCTCGACCACACCCAGCGCTCGACCCGCGCTCTCCAGCACCGGCCCCTGCTCGATATGCACCTCCAGAAATCCCATCGCGTCCGCATCCGCCACCGCCGCGCCCAGCCCCGCAGGCTCCAGACCAAAGCCCCGCAACGCCTCCCTCACACTCACACCGTCTCCGTCTCGCAGCTCTAACATCTGCTCGTCCAACCTTTCGGTCAGAGCCATGCTTCCGAGGAACGGCCGCGAAAATCGAACCCCCTCCTCCTCCGAAAACCCGATCACCTCGATCGCAAACGGCAGCCTCTCCCCCCGCAACTCCTCCACCGCAGCCACGCCCAGAACCACCCCGAGAATGCCGTCGAAAGCCCCCGCATTCGGCACCGTATCCAGATGCGATCCGATCAGCAGCCGTCCTCCTGCCTCAGCCGTCCCGGCGTAAACACCGCGAACATTCCCGGCGTCGTCCACCCGAACCGTCATCCCCGCAGCGCGCATCCAGCCGGCCACCAGCTCCTGCACACCGCGCGCCGATGGGCACAGAAACGGTCGGGTCGTCTCGCCCGCCACCTCCGTGAAAGCCGAGATCTCCCGGCACTGGGCGATGGCTCTCCCTGCTGAGGCTCGCAGGGCCTCGGCCGTCATGGGCGCCGCCGCACACGCGCCTCGATAAACCCATGCGGCTCATCGGTTGGAACGAAGATCTCGTTCGGATTGTCCTGGCCGAACCGCGAAAGATTCACCAGCAGACAATGTTTGTTCGGCATCGCAATCTCGATCTCGTCGATCTCCCTGCGGCACCCCAGCGCTGCCTCCGCCATCGCGTACAAGGTCTGCTGCACCGACCGGCTCCTGTGTCGCGCAAAGGTCCGCAGCATCGCCTCCCGTATCTCCCGTCGCGCCTCCGCAAACGCAACCGTTTCGGTCACATAGGTCCAGCTCGACCGCATGGCCGTCCCCAGCAGCCGGTCATCCGTCTCCTTCAACGTCGTCCATTCGTCCTGCACAAACCCCTCGAAACTCGATCTGGCGGTCTTCAGTAGCACCATGTCCTCCAGGCCGGAGGTCACTCGAACCCGCCCATCCCTCCATCGCTCCACCTCCGCCGTCTGCTGCTCCCCGCTGCCCCGCATGAAGTTCACCGGATCCGGCCCGCCATCGATCGTCAGCCGCTTCCACAACGCGCTCCGCACCCCCACCGTCACCGAGTCCACAGGCGTATTTCGCTCCAGCACCACTGCCGTGAGCTCCTTTGCGTACCCTTCCATCGTCGTCTCCGAGCTGCTGCGAGCGATCGAGTACACCATGTTCTTCATCGTGTCCGTCGGCAGAATCCGCCGGTTATCCCCCTCCACGTGTGCCGCCGTAAACTCCCCCCGCAGCAGCACCTCCACCGTCCAGTCGTACACCTCGTGCACGCCATCCTTCCGTGTCACCTTCATCAGCCGCACGCGCGATTTGCCGTAACGATTCTCCGCCAGCTCGACCATTCCGTCAGCTTCCCCTGTACGTCGTATATCCGTTCGCCGTCAGCAGCAGAGGCACATGGTAGTGCGGCTCCCCGGCCAGCACCTCAAACGCAATCTCCACAAACGGATACAGTCCCCGAACTCCCACCCTCGCGAAATACTCCTCCGTCTCGAAGCGCACCCGGTACACACCCGCCTGCATCTCCGCGCTTTCGTAGAGTTCCCGGCACCGCCCATCCTGATCGGTCGCGCCGCTTCCAACCTCTTCCCAGGCCGCACCCGCTCTCCGCGAGAGCGACACCGCCACATGCACGGCCGGCGACCCCAGCGACGTATCCAAAACATGGGTCGAGATGCCCATACCTACTCCGCCTCTATCCATCGCCGCAGCCGTAGCCGCGTGATCAGCCGCTGCTGTTCTGCGGCCTCGTGCATCTCTGTCTGCAAGTCATTTTTCATGCGCGCATTCTGAATGCCCAGGATCTCCTGTCCACTCTTCCCGCTCGCGAACACAACAAACGTTCTCCCGAACCTTGCTTCGTACGCGCGGTTGCCCTCGTAGAGCCCTCGCGCGACCCGGCCCTCCTCTTTTGCAAGCTCACTTTGTTCCTGACCGCTCCATGCAAGAGACCTGGCTGTCGTCACGCCCACCACCTCCGCCTCCCCGATCCGCGGATGGCTCGCGAACGCCTCATTCCAGTCCCGCTCCGTTACACCCCACCACACGGCATCGCTCGCCGCCACAACCTCAGCCTCGTCCAGCAGCGGCCGCCGAGCCGTCAAATTCCGGGCCCACGCCCGCGACCCGCAGCAGGGAAGCACCTCCGCCGCCGCAGCATCCGGATCAAGTCCATTCCATCGCTCCAGGACAGCGTTCATCGTTCGGCCGATCATACCCTGATCTCGCGCCCATGCGGCGTCTCCGCGAACCCACCGTCGCTCCACACCGCCTCTCCCCGCAGATACGTCGCCACCACCCGGCCGCGCACCTGCTCTCCGACATACGGACTGATCGCGTGGCGCGTATGCAGCTGCCCCGCATCCACCGTCTGCTCCACCTCCGTGTCGAAGACGAGGAAGTTCGCCTCCCGCCCGCCCACTCATCCCCGCAAGCGCCGCCGGCGCCGAACTCATCCATCGCGCCACATCCTCCAGCCCAAAGCCGCGCCGCTGGCACTCCGTCCACATCACCTGCAGCGCAATAGACAGACTTGCCACGCCGCCCCACGCCAGGTCGAACCGCCCCGTCTCCGCCCGCTTCATCTCTGGCGGACACGGCGAATGATCCGTCACCACCATGTCGATCACACCATCGCGCAGACCTCCCCACAACGCCTCCCGGTTCTCGCGCCCGCGTATCGGTGGAGCACACTTCAGCAACGTCGACCCCTCCGCGATCTCTTCCGCGGCAAACCGCAGGTAGTGCGGGCACGTCTCCACCGTCACCGGGAACCCCTCTGCCTTCGCCGCCCTCAGCTCCGGGAGCGCCAGCGCCGTCGATAGGTGAACAATATGTAACTGAAACTGATACTGACGACACAACCGCAGCAGCAGCCGTATCGCCAGCAGCTCCGCCTCGTCCGGCCGCGATGCCAGGTACGTCTCGTACCTCCGCCAGTCCGCGTCGCGCAGACCCGCCATCGCTCGCTCAATCGGTCCCGCAAGCTCCGCATGCACCAGCAGCGGCAGCCCCGTCGCCGCCACCTCGGGCAGGGCAGCCTCAAGCTGCCGTTCGTCCACCATCGTCAACCCGTCGCACCCCGGGTAGATCAGAAAGCACTTGAATCCCGGCACACCCGCCTTCGCCAATCCACCCAAATGCCCGGCATTCTCCGCCACCACGCCGCCCCAGCTCGCCCAGTCAACCCAGCACTTCCCCTCTGCCGCCTCCCGCTTCCGCTCGAGCGCATCGACGGTCGTCGTCTCCGGCAGGCAGTTCAGCGGCATATCCACCAACGTCGTAACTCCCCCCGCTGCAGCCGCCCGCGTTCCCGTTCCGAATCCCTCCCAATCCGCCCGTCCCGGCTCGTTCAGGTGCACATGCGTGTCAAGGAGGCCGGGCAGCAGCGCCGCCCCGCCGCAGTCCAGTCGTTCCGCCTCTCCGGGCATCTCTGCGAGCCGGCAAACATCGCGAATCCGCCCGTTCTCCACCACCAGCGCCCCCTTGCGGACACCCTCAGGCGTGATGATCCGATCCGACAAAAATGCCTGTACCATAGGCTCACGATCCCATGTCTCGAAGTTCTCAAGCGCCCCCAGAATACCGAACGCCTCTGCAGCCGGACCCAAGATTCATGCAGCAGGCCATCGATCTCGCGACCGCAAACGTGGCCGACAACTGCGGCGGACCCTTCGGCGCGGTCATCGTGCGCAACGGTCAAATCGTAGCCACCGGCGTCAACCGCGTCACCTCCACCAACGACCCGACCGCCCACGCCGAGGTCACCGCCATTCGCCAGGCCTGCGCCGCTCTCAACACCTTTCGGCTCAACGGCTGCGAGATCTACACCAGCTGCGAGCCCTGCCCCATGTGCCTCGCCGCCATCTACTGGTCGCGGCTCAGCGCCATCTTCTTCGGCAACTCCGCCGCCGATGCCGCGCGCGCGGGCTTCGACGATTCGTTCCTCTACGGGGAGGTCGGCCGCCCTCATGACCAGCGCAGCATCCCCATTCGCCCCCTGCTCCCGGAGCAGGCCTGGTCCAGCTTCGCGGCATGGCAGCGGAGCTCCTGCAAAATAGATTACTGATCCCGTCCAGTTACATATCTGATCCCAGTCGGTTACAAATTCCGATAGTACCGATCCGAAGCTGCTGATTGAAGGGAGCCACCTCGACCATGACCTCAGGCTTTGACCCGGCCTCCCGATCCACACGCGTCGCCCTCCTTGGCTTCGGAACGGTAGGCAGCTCTGTCGCCCGCGTCCTGGCCTCGCAGTCCTTCCCCGGCATCGAGCTGACCCACATTTTCAACCGCTCCGTTACCCGGAAACGCACCTCCGAAGCCGCTCGCCTCGTCCCCGAAGCAATCGTGTGGACCGAGAACATCGAAGACATCCTCACCTCCGGCGTGGACGTCCTCATTGAAACCATCGGCGGCCTCGACCCGATCGAGCGGTGGCTTTCTCGCGCGATCGAGTCCGGAAAATCCGTCGTCACCGCCAACAAGCAGCTCATCGCCTACCGCGGCGCCGCCCTCGCCCGGCTCGCCCTCCAACACCGCGTCCACCTCCGCTTCAACGCAGCCGTTGCCGGCGGTGTCCCCGTCATACCCGCAACCCTGCAAGGCCTGCAGGGAGACCGCATCACCCGCCTCAGCGGCATCGTCAACGGCACCTGCAACTTCATCCTCAGCCACATGGAAGCCGGCGCAAGCTACGCCGATAGCCTTCAGCGGGCACAGGCCGCCGGCTATGCCGAAGCCGATCCATCCTCCGATATAGACGGCCTCGACGCCCGCGCCAAGCTCTGCATCCTCGCCCGCGTCGTCCTTCACGTCGAGCTCGACCCCGACCGCGTCTCCACCCAGAGCATCGCCCCCGTCTCCGCCATCGACTTCCAGTACGCCCGGGAGCTCGGCTCGACCATCCGCCAGGTCTCCCGCGCCCAACTCGAGGGACCCCTGGGCAAACTCGTCCACGCTCGCGTCGCCCCCATGCTCGTCCCCCTCGCCTCGCCCATTGCCTGGTCGCACGGCACCCAGAACATGGTGGTCACCTCGGGCGAGTTCGGCGGCGACGTGGTCTTCTCCGGCCATGGCGCAGGCGGCAACCCGACCGCCGTCGCCATCGTCAGCGATCTCCTCGCCGTCGCCCAGAACTCCACCTCCGTCACGCTGCCGACCGAACCCAGAGAGGTCACCGGCGAGTTCATCGCTCCGCATTACCTGCGCTTCATCGTCGACGACAAGCCCGGTATCGTCTCCGCCATCGCCGGCGCCCTCGCGGAGGTCGGCGCCAACATTGACTCCATCCTGCAGCGTCCCGGCCACCCCAAGCACCGCCTCCCCTTCGTCGTCACCACCGAGCCCTGCCTCACCTCCACCATCACCTCCGCCGTCTCCTCCATCGCCGCGATGGACTGCATGCTCGAGCCCCCACTCGACCTCCAGATGCTCACCGTTGAAGACAAGGCCGAAGACTAGCGCCGAGGTCGCCGCCCGTGAAGTCTTTCGCGAGACCCCGCTACCCTGAGCGCCGTCATCTCGATCGAACCCTGAGCGAGCAGCGCGAGTCGAAGGGGGCAGTGGAGAGACCCCTGTATCTGCACTCTCATGCCAACCTCTAAATCCGAAAACATAGAAGACCACTGTGGTGCTTGGCGTCAAGTCTGTGGCGCTCTCTCACTTCTAGGTAGAGCCGGGCGACTTCAGCCCGGCGTCTACCGCCCTCCCGAAGCAGACTTCCTCTCTGCCGAAGGCCGGAGTGAAGGCGAAGCCGAAGCGACTGATCTATTGCCTCGTCTTTGTTGTTGCCCTTCCCCCATCGATAGCTCAACACAAAAATAAAAGAGCAGGGAAGCATCGCTCCCTGCCCCTCGACCTTTAGATCGCTGCAAGCTACTGACAGTCGAGATCTGTAACCGATAACGACCTAATACTTCGGCATCGTCGGATCGATCTTGTCCGCCCATGCCAGAATCCCGCCGGCCAGATTCGACACATGCGTAAACCCCGCACCTTTCAGCACCAGGGCCGCCTTCTGGCTCCGCGCGCCCGACCGGCAATGCACCACGATCTCCGCATCCTTCTTGTCCGCCAACTCGGCCAGACGTCTCTCCACATCGCCCACCGGAATCAAGGGCGCGCCCAGGTTCGCAATCGGATACTCGTGCGGCTCACGCACATCGAGCACAAACACGTCCTCCTTCGCATCCAGCTTGCGCTTCAACTCCTCCACCGAGATCTGCGGAATTCCATCGACCACCGTTGCATCGGCCACAGCTTTATCCCTCGCCACTTCCAGCGGCCCAACCTCGGCCGGCTTCGGTACACCGCAGAACTGATCGTAGTCGATCAGCTCCGTCACCGTCGGTTGCGTCCCGCACACCGGGCACTCCGGATTCTTCCGCAGCTTCAACGTCCGGAAGCTCATTCCCAACGCATCGATCAGCAGCAACCGCCCGATCAGCGGTTCGCCAATCCCCAGAATCAGCTTGATCGTCTCCGTCGCCTGGATGATCCCCACCAGCCCGGGCAAGATCCCCAGCACGCCGCCTTCCGCGCACGAGGGCACCAGCCCCGGCGGCGGCGGCTCCGGATACAGGCACCGGTAGCAAGGCCCCTCCGGCAGCCCGAACACGCTCGCCTGCCCCTCGAACCGGAAGATCGATCCGTACGCATTCGGCTTACCCAGCAGCACGCAGGCGTCGTTCACCAGGTACCGTGTCTGAAAGTTGTCCGTGCCGTCCGCGATCACGTCATAGTCCTTCAGGATCTCCATCGCGTTCGCGCTCGTCAGCATCGTGTTGTGCTTCACCACCTTGGTGTTCTTGTTCAGCCCATTGATCATGATCTCGGCCGAATCGACCTTCAGCTTGCCCACCGTCGCCTGCGAGTGGATGATCTGCCGCTGCAGGTTCGATTCATCCACCACATCGAAGTCCACCAGGCCGATCGTTCCCACACCCGCGGCCGCAAGATACAAAGCCAGCGGAGCCCCCAACCCGCCCGTCCCCACACACAACACCTTCGCCGCCTTCAGCTTCTGCTGCCCTCCCATGCCCACCTCGGGCAGGATCAGATGCCGCGAGTAGCGCGAAATTTCCTCATTCGTCAGCTTCGGCAGCTCCGCCGCCCTTGTCTTCGCCTCATTCTCCGCAATCAAAGTTTCCATTGCCATCACTCCCTACTCCCGCCCGCAATCGACGGAATAATCGTCATCTCATCCACCTCGGTTGTCGCGGTGTCCTCACGCTGCGGCAGATACCGGATATCCTCGTCGTTCAGGTAAACATTCACGAACGAGCGCAGCTTGCCCTCCTCCGTGAACAGGTGCTTCCGCAGCTCCGGTGAGTCCATCACCAGCGCATCCAGCGCTCCCTGCACCGACGAGCTCGATACCTCAACCGTCTCTTTGTGCCTCGTGTACTGCCGCAACGGCGTGGGTATGTGTACCTTCATGCCTTTTCCCCTTCCATCTCCAAAACTCCTGCAACCTCGCCGTCAGCGCCCTGCACGCTGATCTCGATCGCCTCGTCCACAAACCTCTTCTCATCCTCAGCCGCACCCGCCAGCCGGAACGAGTTTGTCACCGCCGCCTTGCCCTGCTCCACTGCCGTAATCACATACGAGCAGCCCAGCCAGTGCGCCTCCGCGAAGTCCGTCTCCGACCACCGCGCCGGATGATCCGGATGCGAGTGGTAAAACCCGATAATCTCCAGGCTCGACTCCCGACCCACACGCTGCGCCTGGATCAGTTCCAACGGCGAGATGTGGTAGCGGTTATGCGCCGAATCCGTCCGCGTATTGCCCGCCCGCATCAACGTCCGAACCTCATTGCCCCCCGCCTCATCCGCCCTCCCCAGCAGGATCCCGCAGCACTCGTTCGGATACGCCTCCTCGCCATGCGCCCGCAGCTCCGCATAGTCGGCGTAGTTCAATCGCAGCATCAGCCCTCCGTCCAGAACCGCTCGCTCATATACTTCTCCGCCGAGTCGCACAGCACCGTCACAATCACCGCCTCGCGCCCCGCCCGCGCCTCCTCCTCCGCGACTCGCAGCGAAGCCGCGACCGCCCCCGCGGCGCTCACGCCCACCAGCAGGCCCTCCGTCCGCGCCAGCCGCTTCGCCATCGCATACGCCCGCTCCGTCTCCATCTCCACGTCCGCATCCGCCAGCGTCGAGTCATAGATCTTCGGTACGATCGCCGTCGCCATATGCTTCAATCCCTCCAGCCCGTTGAACGGAGAGTCCGGCTGCATCGACACACACCGGATCCCCGGATTCAGCTCCTTCAGCCGCCGCGTCGTCCCCACAAACGTCCCACTCGTTCCCAGCCCCGCGACAAAATGGGTGATCTGCCCCTCCGTCTGCTCCCAGATCTCGTTCGCTGTCGTTCGGAAGTGCTCCTTCCAGTTCTGCTCATTGGAATACTGGTCGGCATAGAAGTACCGGTCCGGCTCCGCCGCGGTCAGCTCACGCGCCCTTCGGATCGCTCCATCCGACCCGTCCGCCGGATTCGTCCACACCACCTCCGCCCCATATATGTCGACATACTTCTTTCGCTCCGGCGACACATTCGACGGCATGCACAGCGTCACCGGAAACCCCAGCGCCGCCCCCAGCATCGCGTACGCAATCCCGGTATTGCCGCTCGTGGCATCCAGCAGCCTCTTCGCCTTCGGCCCCCTCTGCCCGAACCGCAGCAGGCCCCGCCGCTCCGCATCCAGCACAATCGCCGACGCCGCCCGGTCCTTCACGCTTCCGCCCGGATTCATCCACTCCGCCTTGCCCAGAATCTGCACCCCCGGCATATCGGCTGTCAGCGACTCCAGACGCACCAGCGGCGTATTCCCGATGCGATCGAGAAGCGTCGAGCCCAGCGACTTGTCCACGGCAATCATTCGATCCAACACCCAATCCCGCATCCAACCTTCCCCGTCAATTGATGACGACCGGAGGATGTGCGACAGTTAACCCGAGTCTACCTAACCCGAGTCTACCGAACTACTCCTCTATGGCAAAAAAGGCACCGCAGCGCAGCTTCAACGACGTCCTCTCCACTCTCGGCTCCCAACGGTTTGATGTGGCTCCCGCCCAGGAAGGTGCAAAGCGCGCGGCCAACGCCTTTCCCAATGCCGTCAAGGTCTCGAAGTATGGCTGTGCCGCCGTCATCGCCCCCGCTCCCGACGGGCAGGTCGAGATCCTCTCCCGCCCCGGCTGGCTCCTCAACGGCGAGATCTCCCGTCTCCTCGACCGCGGCTACCAGAAATTCCTAAAATCCAGCCGGCTCGAAATCCCCGCCACCGCCGACCACCTCCGCGCCATCCACGAGTTCTCCGAAGAGCTCAAAGAAGCCGCCGGCGCCCTTTCCCTCTACAACGAAAGCCTCGGCACCACCTCCGACCTCTACGTCTACGACCGCGTCAAAGGCCGCCCCACCAACTAATCCGCCGCTCTTCGCCTGCAAGGGGGCACTCGCGGGTGAACTGGCCCGCACACCGTCATTTCGACCGGAGCGCAAAGCGCAAAGTGAGAGAGATCCCCGTATTGCTTATGCTCACCATTTGTCATCCCGAGCGCAGCGAAGAACCAGCCTCTCGAGCCCTAACCTCACCAAAGGAGAAAACAGCATGAGCCAGCAGAAAAAGATCGCCCTCATCACCGGCGCAAACAAGGGCATCGGCCTCGAAACCGCCCGGCAGCTCGGCAAGCTCGGCAACACCGTCCTCATCGGAGCACGTGATCAGGGGAGGGGCGAGCAGGCCGCCGCACAGCTCCGCTCGGAGGGCATTGACGCCCGCTTTCTTCACCTCGACGTCGTCAATCCGGCCCACATCGCCGCCGCCAAAACCGCCATCGAGCACGACTTCGGCCACCTCGACATCCTCATCAACAACGCCGGCGTCATGCTCGAATCGGAGGACATGATGGCCAACACCTCCGCCACCGTCAGCCAGCAAGACCTCCGCGCCACCTTCGACACGAACTTCTTCGCCGTCGTCGCGCTCACCCAGGCGCTGCTTCCGCTCATCCGCAAGAGCCCCGCCGGCCGCATCGTCAACGTCTCCAGCATCCTCGGTTCAATCACCCTCCACGCCACTCCCAAGTCGCCCATCTACGACGCCAAGCTACTCGCCTACGATTCCTCCAAGGCCGCGCTCAACAGCTTCACCGTCCACCTCGCCCACGCCCTCCGCGATACCAAGATCAAGGTCAACTCAGCCCACCCCGGCTGGGTCAAGACAGAGATGGGCGGCGACGGAGCCATGCTCGAGATCCCCGAAGGCGCAAAGACCGAGGTCGACCTCGCCACCCTTCCCGACGACGGCCCCACCAGCAGCTACATCCACCTTGACAAGACCCTGCCCTGGTAACCAAACCCATTGCCTCGCACCGTTGTCATTCTGAGCGAAGCGGAAGAACCACAGTATTGGCCTTTGCAGTTGCTCTCATCGTCGCCTTCGCGTCTCTTGCCCTGATCCCGTGCGAAGCGAACACCGTCCGCCTAGGGATACCTTCGACCATACGGATACGCACCCGGCCCCGCATAAACCACGCACCGTGGCCGAGCCGCCAGTGCCCATACCAGCATCGCCATCCACCCAATCACCGTCCATCCCAGGAACAGGTTCAGCAGCAAGATTCCGGTAACCTCATGCCCCCGATGTGCGGCTACGATCGTGGGTAGAAAATACAGCGCCATCAGAACAAAAAGTGTGATCATCGAAAGTTCCTCGCCGGCCTTCACAGAGCTCTTACGCAATAATACGTAAGAAGTTCCAGCCTCAAAGTTCGCCGCCCACAGCCCGAATCTACTTCCTCTTCCCCCGCTGCCACTCCCGGTAAGCCTCGCTCTTGCCCATCCCCCGCTCCCGCGCCACCCGCTTCAGCGCCTCCTTCTCCTCCACCCCCTCCGTCACCAGTCGCCGCACTGCCGCCGCCACACTCCCCGAGCCCTCGGCAACCGCATCGACCTCGCCCGCCAGCATCAGCACCATCTCTCCCCGCACGCTCCCTCGCCCCGCCAACTCCGCCCGCAGCTCCGCCACCGTCCCCCGCAAGAACTCCTCATGCAGCTTCGTCAGCTCCCGCGCGACAGCCACCCGTTGCCCACCCCCAAACACCGCCTCCACATCTCCAAGCGCCTCCAGAATCCGGTGCGGCGTCTCGTAGAATACCTGCGTCATCGCGCCTTCCCCCGCTGAAGAAGCTGCGCGCATCCTCCCCAGCAGACTCTCCAGCAGACTTCGCCGGGCGCCCGCCTTGGCCGGCAGAAATCCGTGGAAGGCAAACCCCGCATCCATCCCCAGCCCGCTCGCAATCAGCGCCGCCACCGCTGCGTTCGCTCCCGGCACCGGAACTACCGCCACCCCCGCCGCAATCGCCGCCTCCACAATCGCCGCGCCCGGATCGGCAATCCCCGGGGTTCCCGCATCCGTCACCACCGCGATCTTGCCGCCGTCCAGCAGTTCCGCAACCAGCTCTCGAGCCCGCCCCGCCTCGTTGTGCCTGTGGTAGCTCACCGTCGGCGTGTTGATCCCGAAGTGGTTCAGCAGCTTCCCCGTCTGCCGCGTATCCTCGCACGCAATCCGGTCGGCCTCGCGCAGCACCCGCAACGCCCGCAACGTGATGTCCTCTAGGTTGCCGATCGGCGTCGCCACCAGGTAAAGCCCCGGAGCGAGCGGCCCTCGCACCCGCCCCGTCTCCCAATCCACCTCGAGCGCCAAACCGTCGCCCTCGCCGGGAATCCCCGCCGCTTCGCTAACTGTCTCTTCGCTGACCGTCTCTCCGCTGACCGTCTCTTCTTCCATTTCCTTTACCGCTCGGGCCGCCGCAGCCTTCGCCGCTGGTTCAGCATCCGCATCGAGTGCGCCAGGTTCTGCGGCGTAATAATCCCCACCACCCGCTCCCCCTCGACCACCGGCACCATCTGCACCCCCGTCGCCCCCATCATCCGCCGCAGTGTCTTCACCAGCGAGTCCTCCGGTCGCGCCGTCGCCAGCGTTCGCGTCATCACCCCCTGCACATACCCGTTCCCCTCCGCCCGCAGCGCCTCCACAATCCCCTGCCGCGACACCGCGCCCACCACATTGCCCCCACGCACCACCGGAAACACATCCTGCAGCGAGTGCACCGCATTCTCAAGCGCCCCCTCCAGCGTCTCCGAGGCTGAGATCGTATTGAAGTTCCGCAGCATCACATCCCGCATCGTCACCGCATCCACATCGCTGTCCAGCAGCAGGCTGTCGCTCTCCACCTGCGGCCCAAACATCATCAGCACCCCCAGCACCGTCAGCCACACGCTGCCGGACGACACCCCGCCCACCACCAGCCCGATCGCAAGCACCTGTCCCAGCGCCGCCGCCGTCCGCGCCCCCTGCATCACGCCCCTCGACCGCGCCAATACCCCCCGCAGCACACGTCCCCCATCCAGCGGCGCCGCCGGCAGCAGGTTCACCGCCCCCAGCAGCACATTCACCCACACCGCCGACCGCAGCAGCCGCGTCGGCGTCAGCCACGGATGCCCCCACAGCTCCAGCCCCGGCGTCAGCGACAGCATCAGCCCCGCCAGCACCAGGCCACACCCAAAGTTGGCGATCGGTCCCACGGCTGCCATCCGCCACCGCGTCTTTGCCGTCGATGCCGTCTCATTCGCCGCAGCGGTCCCAAACGTCAGCAGGCCGCCCGTCGGCAGCAAAAGGATGCTCCTCAGCTCCATCCCCTCCCATGCCGCCGCCATCGCCCGCGCCATCTCGCGCACCCCCACCGCCGCCACCACCAGCAGCCACAGCAGAACACCGCGTCCGGCGGAAGCCCCCGCATACACCGCCGCTCCCACCGACACCCCCAGCAGCAGCAGGAAAAAGGCATGCATCCGCAGCTCCACTCCGAACCACCGGCCCGCGGCAAAGCTCCATCCTCGCATAGCTCCCATTGTACGGTTCGGATCAATCACCGCCCCGCTTCGGAGCATTCCCAGCACGGCCGGTCGAAATTACCGCCCCCGTCCGTCCGAGCCCCGCAGGTACCATCAGCCATGCGCGTCATCGCCGGAACCTACCGTTCGCGCCCGCTCGTAGCTCCCCGCGGCCCGCTCACCCGACCCACCAGTGACCGCCTCCGCGAGACCCTCTTCAACATCCTCTCGCCCCGCATTCCCGGCGCCCGCTTCGCCGACCTCTACGCCGGCACCGGCGCTGTCGGTATCGAGGCCCTCAGCCGCGGCGCCGCTCACGTCCTCTTCGCCGAACGCGCCGCCCCCGCCCTCGCCGCGCTCCGCTCCAACCTCCACACCCTCGGCATCACCTCCGGCTTCACCCTCGAACCCCGCAGCTCCACCGCCGCCCTGGATCGCCTTCTTGACCTCTTCCATGACCGGCCTCACCCCACCCCCACCCAGCCCTTCCACATCCTCTTCCTCGACCCCCCCTACGAGGCCGCCGCCGAGTACACCTCCACCCTCGCCCTCCTCGGCAGCTCCCGCGCCCAGCCCCTCCTCGCCCCCGCCGCGCTCATCGTCGCCGAGCACTCCAGCAAATCACCTCTCCCCCCCTCCTTCGGCCGCCTCCACCAGACCCGCACCC
>JAABUV010000012.1_pt1 | contig 243536 bp, 236 predicted proteins | sample 5559971 | NCBI WGS metagenome assembly JAABUV01 (sample SAMN10711881, study PRJNA513362) | rock metagenome | isolation source: Antarctica rocks | place: Antarctica: Victoria Land, Knobhead nord | collected 2015-12-19 | reverse complement strand
ATAAGAGGTTAAAGTATTATTATTATTTAACTCCTCTTATTTATCCTAAGTTTTATATAGACTTAGTTTTATAAAAGGGTCTAGAATATTAGTAAGGTTATATATTAATCTACCTTTACCTTTTATTTTAAAATAATACTTAGTAAGTTTTACTAAGGCTACTTTATAAATATTAATAATATTTACTCTACTAAGTATCCTACTATTATATATTATTATTTTAGTATAATTAAAATAGTTAAAAAGTACGTTATATAATTAGAATCCTAAATATATACTTATATTTATTATCTAAGAAATTATTAAGGTAAGTTAATAGATAGGATTTAATATATTTCTAAGTAGTAAGATAATTAACTACTTATATCTATTAAGGCTAATCTTATTAATTTTTAGATTAATTATATTTTTATCTACTTAAGAATTAATAAATTTATATAACTAATATATATAATAAAGTATTAGGTAGGTAGAATTCTAATAAATATAAATATCTTATATAAGTTTTCTAGGTCTTCTAATAGAGCTTTCTTATAACTATTAAAAATTAAGTTTTTATTAAGGAGATAAGTTAATAGCTATTATAAGAGCGTAGATCTATTATAAATATTAGTAAGTATATTACCTATTTATATTACCTCTATTATATTATACCTTCTTAATAATAGTAGATAGACTTATATTTACTTAGATATCTTTAACTTAAATATCCTCTAATAATACTATTATATTATTTAAGGCTTTTAAATCTAGGGCTTTAATAAAGTCTTATATTATAAGGTTAAAGATATAAGTTATATAAGGAATAGAGTTCTATAGTTTATCCTATTAAATATCGCGTTAAGTAAGAGATTTCTCTAGTTTATCTTTTAATATTCTATTATTATTCTTAGTATTATTAGTAATAACCCTAAGTAGTTTATCTTTAATTCTATAAATAGTTAATATCTTTATTACTTCTATTATAAGTAAATACCTAGAATAATAGATATTAAGTAATATAAAAGTAATAAGATATTCCTAATATTAAAAATTAGTATTAACCTAGTAAACTAGTACTCTAAGATAGGTAACCTTTTAAGGACTAGACTAGGTATCTAGTATAATAGAAATATATTAGGGATACTCTAGATCTACTTTAATTTTTATATATATTCCTTTAAAATCTAAAAAGATTATACTCTATAATTTAATATAATAAATTAGGGTTAAATCTAGATAGGCTATTAATAATAATTACTAAAACTCTAATTAATTAATAGTATAAAAAGACTAATTTAAGGTAAGAAAGTATTTATATAATTATTTATTCTACTTCTCTTAAGAAAAGTTAGTAGAAAACCTAGTATTACTTTTCTTCTAATATTATCTTAAAGAATTAATTTTATATTATTATTTTATATTATTATAAATAACTTACTTAAGTTAAAGAAAGTTCTATTTATAATAATAGATTTAGCTACTTTTATAAATAGTATTTACTTATCTAAATATATTTCTTTATATTAGATATACTTAAATTACTAGTTACTATTAGGTAGTCTAGAAGTTTTTTATACTTCTTATATATAATCTTTAATAATCCTTCTACTATTAAAGCTAATTAAATAAAGTTATCTTAGATATCAATTTATTTACTTAATATAACTTTCTTAAATTAAAGGGGATCTTTAACTTTAGTATTAGACTTTAATTTAATACTTTTACTAATAGTAATTTACCCCTATTATACTTTAAATTAGACTTTAGAGGCTAAATTTAATTTAATATATTTATTATTCTTTATTAGTACTAATTCTAGGAATTCTTTTCTAATAGATTAAATAGTATTTTAAAGAAGCTCTTTCTTCTAATAAAAGGATTTATTTAATATACCCTAATTAACCTAACTTATAGATTAGCTAGGATAAATACTACTTAATATAGAATTAAGTATAATAAGATTATCTAATTCTAATTTAATATCTTTATTACTAGGTTTTATAGGAGTTAATATAGTATAAGCCCTGTATATATAATAAGGTAGGAGTAATATAAACTAGTAATATAAATATTTACTATATTAAGGAGAAAAGATAAAGGATATTAGGAAGATAAAGTTATAAGTATAATAATTATTCTAAATATATATTATAAGGAGACTAGTTTAATTCCTTTTATTATTTTATTAGAGGCTTAGCGTCTTAGTAATACCTTAGTAATTTAAGTCGGGTTAACCTAACTCGCTAAAGTATTAAGGCCTTAAGAGTCGGTACTAATAGCTAGTACTAAGTATTTTAGTTAGTACTAAGACCTTAACCTAAGTATTTAGTCGGTACTAATCGATAGTTAGTCTAGTAGTTATTAACTTAAGAGAGAAAATATTAAAATATTATAACTAGTAATACGCGTTAATAGTTTACTTAGTTAGTAGTCTATTATACTTAAACCGGATAAGTATACGCGCACCGGGATAAGGTATACGCGTACTAGGACTAAGGTATACGCGTACTAGGACGGGGTACACGCGGACTAGGATAGGGTATACGCGTACTACCGCCCTATGTTTAAATCTACAAAGTGAAAGACACGAGGTAATACTTCGAATACGCGCGAATTAATGCTGCCTTCGTGGAACTTGGACTTATATTTGAATGCGTGATAATGTATGACCTCATGGTATTTCACATGGCAACGCTCAGTATTCTAGGCAAAAGGGTGCCCCCACAGACAACACTTCTTCCTCTGACCATGTCTGCAGAAGGACAACCATAGGAGAAGATTTCGAACATGGGATGATCCAGAGCAGACACCTGACGACCCTAGCATCATGATCGTTCAAGGTCTATGCTCGTCGGGGACGTTGTTGACCTTGAACTGGGGAGCATCCCCATGCTCGTCGACTGTGCGCTCGAATCTCCTAAGCTCTTCCTTCTCCAGCATGTTGCAATTGACACCCATCTCCGTGGCGTTCTCGTCTTTGGCGTCTGCCGAGTGGGTCATGCAACCACAGCTCGGGCAGCGGTGGAAGTCGTTATTCTTCTCTCCATATTGATAAGTATCTGTCTTTGGTCCTTCGATCTGGACGTCTTTGGGGTTATAGTAGGCCCATAGCGCTCCGTAGCGACGGCAGATGGTGCAACGACACTCGTTGAGCTTCTCAGTAGGCGTGGGGAATGTGAGCTTGATGGCTTTGCAGTGGCATGTTGCTGTACTCGAGGTGCTGGTCGCAGCGGCCATGACGATTTATAGTAGCTGCGTGACACGCGAGGCTGCTAACGTTATTGCCCCGGGTTCCTGATGTCTTGGGCTTTAATTATTTAGTATCGGTAGCTTCTTAGGTGATTCACGTACGAAACGCGGTGCAATAGAGATCTGCTTCACGTTATGCGGACACTCGGCTCCAGATCTATCCCATTTGTGATTTTCGATCGAAGCTTTTAACGGCTGATATGAACGTTACAAAGCGAGAAACTTCTTAAGTAGATTAGGAAATGGCTAATAACGCTTGTTGTTGCGACTTATTTCCGTCTACCCACGACTACCCCGCTATTAATCACATCAGCTTACGTAATTTTGCATAGAAGAGTTCACCTAGTAATCGTCCACACTTAGTAATCGTCCGGCCTTATAGGGTTAGTACCCTATAAGGCTACCCTAGAGTATCAGATTTTATCATTTACAACTTCTCATGACCTGAATTCTATAAAATCGCTGTCTATAAATCTATTCAGTATGTTAAACGCACCGCTACCGTCGATTCCTCTATCATGCGAGACCGAACTAGGCAGGGAAGATCGTATAGAACTAGCCTACACGGCCTGGATCGAGGCTAGGGGACACGGTAATAGAATCCTATTAATCACGAAGGCAGCTAAGTAATATAGTATACTAAAGAGTATACTCGCCGACAGGATTAGGGGCCGTAAACTAATATCTGATGCTCATAAAGGCTAACAGCGAATTACTCCTAGAGAAGAAGTAGTACTTCTAGCCTAGGTTCTCCGTCTTTATATATAGGGTTAGCTACTAAGGATAAAGCAAATACGCTTTATAACGAATAAAATCCTTCTTATAAAGGATAATAAAACCCTAATCGGACTGAACTAGCCCTAGAAATTTATGTCACGACACCCGGAGGTAAAGATAGCCTATATTCCGCCACTCGACAAGGAACGTGCTATGGTATAGGATCCTAAGGTACTATTAGGCTGGTTTAATCTCTACCTACGTATTAAGATAGAGTACGAGGTAGACGAGAGGGATATTTATAATATAAATAAGAAAGGTTTTATATAAGGGGTAATCGCCAAGCTTAAAGTTATAATACCTAAGTATAATAAGAAGAAGGCTTATATAATATAATATAGGAATCGTGAATAGGTATCGCTTATTAAGTGCGTCTTAATAGATAGTAGATCTCTACCCCCCTAGATCATCTTTAAAGGCAAATTAATCTAGAAATCTTGGAAAGAAGCTCTCAAATCAGGTGAAATATATATTAGCGAGAATGGTTAGACTGATAATACGATCGGGTTTAAATGGCTTTAGAGGGGATTTAATTAAGAGATACGAGCGTACTAAAAAGGAGAATATCGAATGCTACTAGTTAATAGCCACGCTTCTCATATCACGACTGCAGCGATTTAGTACTATATAGACTATAAGATTATTCTTCTTTGCTTACCGCTATATATAACGCATCTACTTCAGCTATTAGACGTTAGTGTTTTTTCTCCCTTAGCGACAGCCTATAAATCCCACGTCTAGCGAGTTACACGTCTAGGGGCAAGCTACTATATCGATAAGGTAGACTTCTTAGATATCTATTAACAGGCCCGGTAAGAAGCGATAATAGCAGTTAATATAAAGAAGGCCTAGGCTGCAGTAGGACTGTTACCATTCAGGCCTGAATTAATTCTATAACATTTTCCTACGACTCAGCTACCTTAATAGTATAATATTAAGATCCGCCCTACTATACCTCCTGAGGTAATAATCACCTTAATTGGCCTTAACGGGAAATTTCACCTCGTATTAACGCCAGCTAATGCTCTATATATTTAATAAATCCTATAGCATATCACGTAGACCGGAGTTAAGACGTAATAACCTGATCTGTTAAATATTCTATAAAAAGTAGGTAAAGCGGCTATTCGAGTAATAGCTGAGTCTATAATCTAGGGCGTCACTAATATAGAACTTATAGAACTTAATAGACGGAAGTAATAGAAATCTAATCGTCTAAAGGGGAACTATAGGGCTGCTAGATTTATAAACGAAGCGGTACTTATAGAATAATCGACTAATCAGGCTAATAAAGCGTGGAAAGCTGTCGTTACTACCCTGAATAGACTCGGTCCAGAAATCTTTAAACCGAAGGAAAAACCCGGTCCTAAATCACGTCCTACTCCTAGGAAGAAGCCATTACCCCCGGTAATCAGGCCAGTAGTCGTCACCCCTTTCAGGTCCCCTATAGCCACGTCCGCAACAGCGATCCCATATAGAACCAGAGCACCCCCGACGACGGCGATACAGGAAGAAACACTAAGTAAGGGGGACTATACCATCGCCCGCATGACGACTAAGCGACCAAAAAGACTCATTATCAGGTTACCTGTTAGAATAACTACGGCGGAGTTGGAACGGGGCCTACGAGGGCAAAATAGCCAGCAAGGACAGGAAGGATAGGAAGGACACGTGATCAGAGGAATCAGCCAATCAGGACGAGGCATGCGAACAAGAAAACCTCGTAAAGGATGATTTAAATAGCTTAGAAATAGTCGCTTTATGGATTTATAGCATGAAATGGACGTTATAGACCACATTTATAATGTTCTAGGGTACGCTTATAGGGGTTCAGCCCTATAAGGCCGGACGATTACTAAGTGTGGACGGTTACTAGGTGAACTCTTCTATGGTCTAGGCCGACCGAAATAAGTTGCGATATGTGATGGAGCAAAGCACCCGCACGAATACGAATCCAAATGTCCGATATCTACCTATAGATAGATAAGTAGAATGCCATGGCACATGTCAACACGGATCAGAGGAAGTGAGATGCCAAGTCTATATGGTATTTCCAAATCATTTTATAGTAATGGACCTAAGGACATTTCATCGCGGGTTCTTGTGGCCAGCAACCGGGAGAAAAGCCCTGAGCAAAACATCTTCCTGAAACATGTAGCGTAGTTCCAGTGATCCCAACACTTCCATACATCTAAATACAATACCAGGGCGCCGTCTTTAGGTAGGGGCAGTCCACACCGAGCGTATATGTTGGGGTGGTCGAAGGTGCGTGCCATATAAGCCATCCCTTCGCATCGAAAATCATCAGATACGGATCTTGGTTCAAGCACGCCATCGTCACGCCTCGGCCATAGGTCTCCGAATTCCACAGGGGTCGTCCGTTGCCGTTGTACACGACGAGGTTGCCGTCGGCCTGGAAAACCATCAGGCAGCGTCCGTTGCAGTCGGGGCTCGTCTGGGCGGAGTCCCAGAAGATGCTGCGCGGATCGGCGTTTCCGAAGATGACGATGTTGGCATCGCTGTTGAACTGCACGTGGGAACCGAAGTCGAGGTCACAGACGGAACCGGGGCCGGTCAGTTGGAAAGCCCCGGCTGTCCAAGCCTGATGATCAACCGCGCGTGTTGTGGAGGCGAATAGGAGGAGTAAGGCGGAGAGAAGGGTTTGATGTAGCTTCATTTTCCGGCGAGTTCAATCGTTTTTTCTTGAGTCTGGGATCTTCGAACTTTGTAACGGTGGGAGGCTGATGAGGTTGGAGAATATTGCAACCAAGGGAAGAAAGCTGGAGAGGCGGCCGATAATAATGGCATACTGATATAAGATTACATCTGATTCATGCTTTCTCAGGGGCACGCGGCAAGCGATTGTTTTGCTTAATCTCCTTTCACCTTTGTTCTGGTATCAGGACGAGTAGGTTGGACCGAGCATCCGGCTGGGCCTCGAACGGAATTTTCGCTTAAGGAATCTCTATTAGGTGCAGTTCCCTCTGCACGCTCGGTTTCAGATTGCAGGAAATCTGAAAATCAACCCTTAAAGGCTGGTCTAAAGCGAAGTGCATGACTTGCTTGAGGCAGAGAGACTTCTACGTGCACGACGATATATTTTACGAATAAGTTGACGCAGACGCGTGATCTCTATATTTTTCTATCAAATTCGCAACTAGCTTTTGCTTTTGTTCCCGAAATCGACAAAGTGTTTGACATGTCGCTTCTAAACAAGCAAAGGGTTTGGTTGGAACTCCGAATAAGAAATCCACAAAGCACAGAAGAAGTCTACAAAGACATTAGAAGGATTTCGCACCCCATGCTCATGTATAGAGCTAAAATTCGCTTATTAGCTTCCGTACCTGCGTATGTACTAAGAATTAGTAGAAAACTCGAGCTGTTAGTTTGACCTAGCACGCGTTTTAGCAACTTTACTAAAAAAATATTTTTGCGCAGACGAATCAAATGCCCGGACGGAAGAAAAGACGCTAACAAAACTCTTAATAATTCAAAGATATCCTCGAATCGCTAGAATATTATTTCCGTTTCTAAACGAGATTTTTAATCTTGTAATCTTTCCCGTTTTCAAATATTAATGAAACGCGTATATACCATGTATTCAGGATATTAATTGTTAGCGCGACAAGGACTATTTTGGAGAGGACATATCAAAATAATCCCTGTCACGCTAACAATTAACCCTCCTGATACCACAGTAAAAAACGACTACAACTCTAACTAATGAATTTAGGCTTAAAGCTCAGTTTTAGCTCTATGCATGAGCATGGGGTCTTGAGGTGAGGACTAATCCAATTACGTTGTAATCTTTTCCCACCCCGAGGCCCTTTTTCTGGGAGTTTCTATACCTGCGCCGTTCCTAAAATTTATTACGCAGGGCCGTGCGCGGAACTAAGCCTGACCTAAGCCACTTTTATTAGTAAGCCCCATAGTAAACAAACGCGTACCTGCTTGACTTCGCGTATTACTCCGTATACCTCGTTGTCGTCCTTTCCTATCATCACCGTTACCCGAGAACATTACTTTGTTGTCGTTCCCATTCTCCGCTCCCCTCTATATAGCTGCAGTATGTATAAGCGGAGATATTATCCCTACCTCACCGTCGTCTCTCCTAAATATGGGTCAAACAGCCTGTGTACTATCGGACTACGGAGGATATAGAGGACTCCTTCCTTGACTCAGCTAACTCACATTACTAACAACTAATAGAGTAGGTAGACCTGACGTAGGACGTTAATTAGCTAAGTCCACCTAACGTCGAGGGCATGCCGTCGCCGGTACCCAGCAGCTAAGATAAGTGGAGTCTCCTTCCTCCCCTTAAACGAAAGGCCTCTACCTTAGACTTATTCATATAGACGCACCTCCCAAGCGTTCTAAGCCTTCGTCTACCCTCCTTCATATTCCGGCGGATATCCGAGCGACGCGTCAGTACTACATGGGTCAGTATACTCAGGCAGATGACTGGGCCGCTCCGCCAACAGTGCGCGGAGCAAGCCCTGAAGGAACTTTAGGACGACGGCCATGGCATAGCGACCTTCCAGGTACCTGAATGGTGGGCTCCGCGCGATGTCGGCGGTGGATACCGTAGTGAGAATGAGGGATAGTAGCTAGATGTTCCACTCCTATAGTGAGAAATACAGCGGATTTCCTATCCCCAGCGACAGCAACGCGAGAGGCGACAGTAAGGGCTTCCCGGCTCTCCGCCCCCTATATAGTAATCTTAGTAAGCCTTGCTGGGAACGGTGAGGTGCCATAGTACGTCTCCGCTCCGCTCTCCCCAGGTCTTCGGGGCGACAGCGACATCGACGGCGATATCGTCAGCGGGGTGGTATGACGACTATACGTCTCCCTCCCTTTACCACTAAAAATAGGTGTGGCTTAAAGGATGACTCATGCTTACCCTACAGGTAATAAATTTTAGGAACGGCGCTGGTATAGAAACTCCCCTTTTTCTCAGCGGTCTCGATCGCAGATTTCTGGCTATCGCTAGTGGAGGCACGCGTTCTCCACTTGTCTATCTCACACCATGTTGGCGGACATTAGCGCAGCTCTAAGCCATTGGAGCCTCGTATTCGGCCGCAATAATCCTATGCAAGCCCAGAGCTCGCAGCGCCCTTCGGAAGTATCTAGCTGTACGGAGTACAATCTCGTCAGTTGGACTTTCAAGTTGAGACCACTTCCCGAATCGGCAGCACTGCGACTTTCACGATGGCCGCCTGGAAACGTGTCACCAGATCGTCGCCATTACAGCATTCTGAGACGGCGCAGCACAGGCAGAGACGCAAAAGCCAGCTGCCGGTCGCAGATATAACAAGGTTGCTGAGGCTCCTTTTGCTGACTTTGCCTTGTCGGCCGTATTTGGCTTCACGCTCAGCCTTCGATGTCAGGCTATACGATACCCATCGAAGTGCGATCCTGCCAATGTGACCTAGCAGATAAACAGAAAGCCCCAACGGTCGGGGTGGAAATCGAGCTGAGCCGAACTCGATGCGATGCCTAACCACCAGACCCATGCAGAAGACGTCACTAGACCACTAACAAGGATGCGAAATCATTTTCTCATCGACGGCGCAGCAAAAGACGCCCGACTGAGTGGTTGAGGGGGTGGTTTTTGTCTATTTATTCGTCTATTCATTCGGTCTACGTACAACTATTGATATTGATGTGATGTTTCGTGCATTTTTTGAAAGACAAGTCTTTGCTACGGTCGTGCTTGGAAGCGCCCATCCTACGGAGGATGTTTCCGATAGGGAGGAAGCTTCAGCTGTGTAGGGTCGTGGAATGCTATAGCCGCTCGTTCGATGTCTAAAGGATGGTGCCGAAGCTGACGAAATGTAAGCGTTAGCTTTGTTTCTTCATGCACTGATGGGAAGGACAGAAAGGGCAGTACTCACCCAAAGGTAGTCTTGATACTCCGCACGTAATACTCCCCCCAGTTCCTCCTCGTGACCTCCTCCTGCCCCATCGGCACCCCCTCCCACGTCACCCTCATCACGGTAACGGCATCCGTATCGTTCTGATCGAAGACGATCTCCAACCTTGAATAGTGCCCCTCGACCCACTGTCCCAGCCGCCATTTCTGCACGATCTTCTTCGGCTCCTCCAGTTCCAGATAGGAGCCCGAGACGTTGCCGCCGAAGAGCTCAAACTTACCGCCGACGTGCGCGCCTTCGAAGAGTTTGGGTGGAGCGCGTGTGAATGCTGCGATTCGAGAGGGGTCGGTGAAGGTGGTGTAGAGTTCGGCGGCTGTGGTACGGAATTCTTCGGTGGAGGTCAGAGAGGTAGTGTTTATAGAGGGTTGACCGGCTGTGTTTGTAGTGGCGGCCTTGGGAGTGGAGGTGCTAGTATTGGGCTTTGCGTTTGTCATGGACGCGCTGGAGGAGGTTGTGATTGTTGTGGGCTGGAGGGTGGGTGCGGAGCCTGATGCGTGTTGTAGATCTTTCCCGTGCTCATTGATCAGAGATGGCCCGAGCTGAGAGAGTTTGGTTCGCAGTTGGGGAACGATCTTAGACCGGACGAGTTCTTTGACGGGCTGTTTTGGAGCGTCGTCCGAGTATATATCTATGTCGAACTTTCATGGCAACAGATCAGCAACGAGACGTGGGACATTCGGTAGGTGAATGAAGGGGACGTACGACGTACTCATCTTCCTCTGTGTCATGGGCAACCTCCGGGACCGTGATGGTTCCACCAACATCTTCGGCGTCTTTGGTAGTGCCTGCAGCATCTCAGTACTCCTTTCCATCGAAGCGAGTGGAAGTCCATACCTTCGTACTCAAGCTGTAGCTTGACGTCGAAGAGCGTGATGACCTTGCCCTTTCGCTGGCTGACATCCACATCCCCGTCCATGCTCAGAATTTTCGACACCTTGGCTGTCACATCTCCCTGCTCCGCGGAGATGCCTACAAGCGACTTCTCAAGGTACTCTTTCGCCCATTCCCTCACGTCCTTGTTGACCCAATGCCAATTATTTGGATTGTGGATGGGCATCGTGTGCTCGGTTTAGGCAATTTTCTGAGTGAATATTTTGGTCAGCATGATGAATGGACCGGAAGGTGAGATATTCAGAGTGGGCATATATCAAACAAGTCAGATAAGAGGAGATCTATGCTCCAGCAAAGCTAATCCGCATCACCAAGAGTACAAAAAAAGGCTAGGACTGGTGCCAGCTCGGATTATCATCATATAGAGTATAAGAACAGAACATATTGGAAGGTGGGATATCTTACTCGCTCGCGTAGGAGATGCCCTATCGCCAGTTGATCTCGTTGTTATTGGGATATTTAACATGAGATTGTTGCTGCAACTGCATGCAAGTGGAGTGTGGAAAGCCCTAGAAATTCCACATCAAAACCGAAGCCAGCCCTACAACATTCTAGTCCGAGTTGACTACCTAGAATTTCCAAACTGCATCAACCAAAACAATGTCATTTTCCGGCCGACATAAATGGCAGAGATTCTTTGAACGATTTTCATTCAAGCCTTCGTCCTTGTGTACGCCGACACGCAAATAGGGTATCAACGCTAATCGTTTGCCTAATGTATATCCTGACATTGCTTTGCTAACCTTTCACACCTTGCGGTTTAATCTTCATGGTCTTGTGACGAATCCTCCTCCCTATACTCATCCAAAGCGAACGCCTGCCTCCCTGAGTATCCCTTATTCATACAAAAAGACCCCAGTCAACGCCAGTACGTACCCTACAACCAATAACTTCACCTCCATTAGCCTAGCCTTTGAAGCAGCAGCGCTTTTGGTAGTACTCGGCGTACTGGTAGCAGTGAAAACTCCTGTCAGTCGTTGGGACGTCGTTGCTGCAGCACTACCCTTGTGCATTGAAGTTGGGCTGCCTGTAGCGGTCGTTGACAATGGTCCAGTACCAGGGTAGCCCGCCACCATCGAAATCGTTGAAGCCGGTGATTTCCAACCACGAGATTCACTATAGAGAACTCCGTTGATAATCGCACCCTGACCTTGCTGCAGCATCCCCTTTTGATCGGCATTACACGAGCTATCAATGTTCCTTACCCAGCAAGTTGGAGCTAGCCGATCTGGCGCCTTGGCAGTTTGTGTAGCGTTGGCGGTGCCGTTGCTTTTGTAAGAAGACAGATCAGCAGGTTCACCGAGAGAAATGTCACTACCCGCGATTATTCTGGTGAAGACGGTGAAAGCTGTTTCCGGCTGGTATGCGGGTATGAGATGACCAGCATCATAGATTCGGGAAAACGAAAGGTTTCCATACTGCCGAACAGCACCGCCGACATAGGTATTGTTGACGACGATGTCCGCGTAGCCAGCACTGTAAAAGGGCGTATACCCTGGTGACTGTGCAGCAATGGAAAACGAGACAGCCTGTCCGCCAAGCCAGTTGCAAAGGTAATCTCGATCTCCGTATATTAAAGCCACTCGAACGCCCAAAGACAGGAGATAGGCAAGTTTGGGGATCGGATTCGCTCGCTCGGAGTCACCAGTCTGAACGAAAGCATCTCCTACGGCAGCGTTACTCTCCGTGTAATTGACGGCAACACCAATCGCAGCCTGAACATCTGCATTGTTGAGGTACTCCATGTACATGGCTGGAGGGAAAGGATCCGCCTTGTTTTGGGTGATGTCGTAGGGGTCTCGACCAGAATTCATGTAGGGACCGACTACATGGTCGTTGCAGGTGGTCTGAGCCGTTTTGCATATCTGGTTGACTATCGTGACATCTCCTTTGTCGGCAGGGTCATAGGAAGTGACAGCATTTCGACAAGACTGAATAAGCTGCTGACACCCACTTGCGCTCAGAAAGCTACTTGCAGCAGTCTGCTGATCTATTAAGGAAAGCGCTTGGATACCGTACGTGTTGTTATTGGCGAATATTGGGTAGAACTGGCCTTGAATAAGATCGTCGACGCAGCCTTGCATGATACCAAGCGAGGACAAGTTTATCTCGAGGGTCTTGTTGACGGGGATGGAGCCATTTCTCCGCAGCATGTTCTGTTGCTCCCAATACATCGCGAAAGCAGGCCCATACTTTCCACCATAACTCTCGGCAAACAAATTGACGCCGACTGCTCCAGGTTTGGTACTGTTAGGATAAGTGCCAGGATTGTATTGAGGGAATGTGCTAAGGAAGCCCTGCAGCATGTGCCAAATGGCCCGTGCTGCGATCTCTGTCGTATTGGTCGTACTATTAGCATTATTTGAGCTGAAAGTGCCATTGAGAAACGTGTAGTCTGGCTGGCCTGAGGGGACGTCCGTGGGAGGTTCCACTATTATGTCGGTAAACAAATCAAGAGATCCTTTTGTCGGCGTGTCGTAGGAAAAGCCCACTTGATTTGGTTGGTCGACGTAGAGAATATTGGAACTCCGATCCCACCCCCAGTCATTAGGTTGCGTACCGAGTCTATCTTGCGCAATCTCCACCACCCGGCAAGGACCATTCTCCAGGAATAATCCCACCATGCTGCTACTTCCCGGCCCGCCATTGATATATATCGTGAGGGGAGCCGTGTTAGCATCCGTACGAGCTTCGATGAACCAAAAGAAGGTGTTGATTGAGTAGTTTTGTTGTATTGGAGCAATTGTGAAAGGTGGAAGAGAGATGTAGCCGGTATATTGTTTTTGAGTGGGAAAGGCTGTTGTGCACGTTCCAATAGGCGGAGACTTGTAGCGTATGGTAATGTTGCTATTGACGGGGGACTGGATGATGGTGATATTAGAAAGATCGCTGGGGGTAGAGAATTGGCATGTGGAGGGCGGAAGAAAGGACAGGACGCCGAAGGTGGTGAGAAAATTGGTCAAAGTAAGTTGGAGGAACTGCTTATGCGATCAGCTCTGAAGCTGGTTTAGTTGACATTCTTCACCCACCCTCATGGAAATCAGCATTCTGGCCAAGGCCTCTTGTACAATGTGTAGAACACCTCGATTCCCTCGGCTGCCTTGTATGTTGGCGGAGTTTGACCCATGAGAACTTGGTGGTGGGCATGCGTATGCACGCGCCAATTGCTTGAAGATCAGGCTTCGATACCGTCGTGCGATCTCAGAGTAGAAGGCCTTGTGTAGCCAACGTCTCACAGCCAGCGACTGATTATAATGAATGTGGGTCGAGGCTAGAGAAGTAAATCCTGGATCCTCCGGCAAGGCGCAGTCGATCAATGTCTCGGACAACAGCAGCTAAATTACGATGCGTCAACAGTAAATAAATCTCATAAAGTACTGTGCATGTGTATAGAAAGGAAGCAGTGGCAAGGCCTGAAGCGACAGATGATTGGCAGTCAATGATGCACGGAAATATGTAAGAGAGACTGACGATAAACATCGTGGTGGTGCTTAAGGAGTACGGTAGAACCATAGTACCTTAGTAAAATACCGGGCTTGGCATGTCCTAGATATCCCTTAAGTAAGCACGTAAGAAGTCGCACCCTCGGGAGCTAACCGTTCGAGGTTTAATTGCTGGGCAAACTAGCCTTCGCAGGCTTGAATGATATGAGCGTTAAACCCCAAACAGTTTAGCTTTCGAGCGTGTGACTTCCAAGGGATAATACGGTACATGATGGTAGCAACTGGCAACGTGGTAGCATGTCTAGTTTTTACGAGATGTTATGATCCTCCATCCTAAGTGCTGCCTCCAATAACCATATTCAACAGTCTTTCCTAACAGATTTTCTTGGCTTCCTTCTCCTCCTCAATTGGAATATATCGCTATCTACAAGGCGATATGCTGTTCTCTACCATGGAGCGGCATCAGCCCCATCTTATCCACCGAACAGAGAGCTGGGACCGTGTATGAAAAACGGAGTAACAACGCGTAACTTACACATTCTGAGATAAGCTACAGAGATGAAAGACTATCATAGCAATGTCAGCCCGCACCATAGTATCGTCTTCTTCAACTTTTGGCTGCCATTTCTGTGTGTCACAAACATTAGTCAAGTTGGTAAGAAAAGCGGGGAAGTCAGACGATAGGTTTTTGCATTAGTTAATTGAAGCTTGCATACTGCGGTCGATTGATTCTGATCTGCTTAGATACCATATGGGTGAATACAATAAAAGAACTGGACTCTACTCTTTGTGTACACCCAACAATCAGAGGAGATATACTATGCCCCGCTGTGGCGGTTGATTCCAGACGATGCTTTACGTGGAAAGCAATGTCAAGTATCTTTTGGAGACTCGCTACTAATCGCCATTCACTATAACCGTGTCTAATAAATACTTACAAGAAGCGTGGCTACTTTACAACGGGCCCGGCATTAGAAAATTCGTGGCGAACGAAACAAGCAAGAGAAAGTATCCGCGTCTATGAAGCTCTACTTAGCTGAGACAGGATGCCTCCAGCTCCATTTGTAACTTCATCAGGATAGACGTACTAAACTCAGTCAGCATGTTATCTACCAACGTGAACTGGGGGGTAGGACTTACGAAAGCAAGGGCAATGATAGTGTACATGCCCAACAGCATTGCGCCCTCCAGGTAGTTCGATTTACCATCCTTTCCATATTGTCAGCAGGAAGGTCTTGCCGGCTTGAAGAGCGACATGACTTACAGCAATTAGATAGTTCGTGATCAGCACACTCAAGAAGAATACAACAGTCTCGAATGTTTCGAAATGCAACGTCATATTCTGACCAATGATCCAACCCAAGATTACCAGGGACGGTGTTACGAGCAGTGCAATCTGCATGCTACTGCCAATCGCCACACCGATGGCCAAATCCATCTTGTCCTTGTATGCCACGACACAAGCCGTGACGTGTTCTGCTGCATTGCCGACAATTGGTAAGAGAATTAAGCCGATGAATGTCTTTGAAATATGAGCAGTCTCCACTATCGAATCGATACTATCAACGAGGAACTCGGCGCAGACGGCTACTACGACGGTGACGAGAACCAGAGCAACGGCTGCAGCCCAGGGTGAAAGAATTTCGGGTTCTTTCTTGTCGCCATTGTCGTCCTCGTCCTCTTCCTCGTCGAATAGCTTGGCATGAGTCTTGAGCTGAAACACGAGATACAAAACGTAAAGAATCAGCAGTATGACAGCGGTCCCATGTGAGAGAATAAGAATGTTCTTGTCCTTGTCGATATCGGCACTGGAATTGCGCATGACTGCGTAAAGTGTGGCTGGGATGATCAGAGATGCAGCCGAGACGGCCATAAGCGAGGACATCGTGGATGCAACTGTTCCGTTGAACCTTTGCTCATTGTGGCGAATGCCGCCGGCAAGGAAGCAACAGCCAAGAACGAGTAAGATGTTGGAAAGGATGGAGCCAAGCATGCTGGATTGTACAATCCGGATCTGGCCTTGTTTCAGAGCAACGATGCTGACCTGATCAATGTTAGCGGTGAAAATGAATTTGTACAAAGGCTCGTACAATCAACTCGACAGCGTTTCCGAAAGATGCATTCAATAAGCCTCCCAACGTCTGCCCTAATTTGACCGACAGCTCTTCGGTAGCAAAGCTTAGTAAAGAGGCCAGTGGAATTATGGCAAGAAAGTTCAATACGAAAGTTGCCGTTGGACTCCATCCCACCGCTCCAGATATTATCCCCAGCGGTACGAATATCAGCAGTACGTTGACAGGGTTGCTCGCCAGGGTCTGATAGGTCCTGCGGAAAAAGGAGGCAGGCCATTTTACATAAGGTCTCCTGTCCTCCCAGAGGGGACTGCCATCTGAGGTGTGAAAAGGCCGCGCAAGTAGCGAAGTGAGCTCGCTGGTATGCTCTTCGATGGTCCCAATCACTCCTCCACCCGACGCATTCCCATTCTCTTGAGGCGTATCAACCCGGGGTATGCTGCGACCGCTACGCATGCTATTGCTCCGGCTATTCGATGGCCTGCCCACCTTTCTGAAGTTGGCCTTGAGAGTTGAAGCTGGGTTTTCCATAAGGCGTCAGCTTTGTAATCATACGGAGAAGGGTGAATGTGGGAAGGGTCGGAATATAGAAGAACAAAGAGTGTGGCGGAGACAGAGAAGAGGCCGTTGAACAAAGCTCCATTGCGTGTGCGCATGCGGTCGAAAAGAGGGGCAACCAATAGGTGTGACAGCTTTATCTCACTTACACATTTCCGCTACCCTGGATCAATATTGGCAAAGCTTGGTTGTATTGACCGAGTCCCAGTGGACCGTATCCGCAACGCGGAAGGTGGACGAGAGTCGGTAGGATCTCAGGAAAAGGATGCTGAGGTCCTCGTTATGTAGTACAGCTCGTAATTGAGGCCGATCAAACTGCTTAGTATAGCCCAAGAGGCCGCCGATGTTGAAGGCATTTTGCGGGTCTTCCGAATGTCTTCCATTGCCGTTACGATGCATCGTCATGCGACTCTTGGCAATCGGGCTGTGCACTTGGCAGCAAGGGAATGGGATTCCTCCCAAGAGCGCCAAGCGGAGCCGCGCTAGGGGCGGAAGGCGCCACCAATAAGGGGGATTCGCTGGGCTTGACTGCGACATCTTCCGACTTGTCCGTGAAGCGTCTGCCACAGCCTCTCAAATCTGAAATCAACAGACTGGACAGCTCCACCGGTCATCGAATCATTTAGCCCTCAGCGTAGCTTAGAAGTGATCGACAGCCACGACAGGCATTCATAGTTCCTGCTTAACCTGAGAATGTATTTTTGATATCCGTCGTCACTTATTGACAATCACATCTAAAGTCTCGAGTTTCAGCATCTCAAACTGGAGGAGAGATGACTGCGGTTCAAGGGAGACACACTTGCAGCATGGCTTACAATTCGACAGCTTACCCCAACACAACGTCATCGATGTCCGATGTTTCATGTATGGTCCTTCAAAGCTATGGGAAGAATGTATATATCCGACATGCGAAGCGCTTATCTATTGATTACCTCTTGAAGTCGCTCGGATACTCTCAAGGCTCCCAGCATGTGCTCAGCAGACGATATGTAATGCATTCCAACCATCGAACTCGACGAGATGAATAGGGTTTCCCTTATTGTACGCAATGAAACTTCTATTCCTTATTTCCGTACTCTCGGCCGTCTCCTCCGCGGAAGTCATCTGCAATGATCATGTTCCCCACACGCTGATACCCGAATTCCAAAGCTGCGATTACGCCCTTGGACAGCTCGAGATCACCGGCCGGCAACGCGGTTCTGGAAATCTTATCTTCAGCCCAACAGCGAAAGGAGCCTTCGTCTTCTCTCTCCCAGAGATTTTTATCGGAGCTGGCGCCGACTATACGCCGAGTGCACGGACTTGGTGCGCCATTCTGATCATGTGGCAGCCCAGACATATTACAAGAGAACCACAGGTGAAGGAGGATGCCTTTCCATTCAGCAAGATACTGCAAGCAGCTCATGGTATCAGAGATCGGTGCCTGGTTGGGAGACCTGGACATACACCGACCATTGGACGCGAATGGATTCGTCCGTCCCAATTTGTTGATGTGCAGTTCGGTGGCGTCTTTCCCAGGAACGTTGACGGTATCAAAGGAAACTTGAGCGATACTTCCGAAGAGGATACGAACTTGACTGTGTATCTAGCGGACGGGAGCAATCTCACTTTTGCATCGAATGCTTTGGGAGGGACAAGAGGATTTGGAAGCTCGATCATTGGGTTCGGTAATGGTAATCCGAGCACCACTCAGTGAATTCAGATACCATGAATTGCTCTCGCATCCCAAAGGGGCTTTCTAATACAAAGTCATGGCGCGTTTTGAACAAAATCAGCGCTCGCGTTCAAATATACCCTGATCTCGCAACTCTACTACACTGAAAGCATTCCCGCATGAGGTCTTCAGCCGTGGCGAAGCGCCTACAATCCATTATGGATTGAATGACCAGTATCTCATGGAGAGGGTCCTAGTGAAAGAGTAGTCAGGTGGTTGCTTGAAGGTGTGAAAGTAAGGACATGATCTCAATTAGTAGCTCTGCCTATTCAGGACTTTGTTGTATCAAGCCAGGTGTAGTCCTCAGAATCGCTACCTTTCTCTCCAAATACACTCGACTCCTTCGAACAGTCTACGTGGTTTTTGCTCACGCCTGTGGTCTTGTAGGTCTTCAGCCACAGTCTCGACCAATTCCACACGTCGCTGAGTGCTGGTATGACTTCACGGCAATCTCGCTGCACCTTCATCTTCATAGCGTCGTTGGTACTGATCTCGTCACCCTGTGTGAGTAGGTCTATTGTCTGGTCGAACTGACGGCGCAGAATCCTTTCGTCCCACCGATCTCTCGCGTATACCTCAAAGTCTTCTTCATTGTCTTCGTATATCGGGATTGGAGGTTCTGTTTCGGACATGGGCTCAATGTTGATAAGAAAGTGAGGGTGTTCGAAAGCTCTCCATTTCGGAACGACATTGATAAACTCCCAGTCCACAATACCAGTGATTTCGAAAGTATCCGGGTGGACGAGGATATTCGCTGTATTAAGATCGCTGTGGTGGAGACAAAAGGAGCCCGGTCCCTCTTCATCCGAGCAAACGGTCGGTAAAATGTCAAGGAAGCCTCTACACAACCGTTCAATTTTTGGAAATTCCTCTTCCATATCTTCCCCGTATTCTTCGTCACCCTCAATGGGACCGTTCTTGACCCATTCCAGCTGCACACGGACCAACGCGCTTAGCCACTCGAGGGAACTTCGATACGGTCCACGGTTGGCTGGTAGATTTGGACGGTTGCCGATATAGAACAATGAGTCGAACATTCGACCGACAGTAAAGTCGCCTTGGCCCGCGCTCCTCGTGGGAATCTGCTGTTCGCCTCTTCCGAAAGGCGCAATCGCGATTGTCCCTGTAGCTCCAGCTTCTCGGGACCCATCAGGTCCGTCACTGTCGCATGTAAGTAGATGCTTCACCTCATTCGGGTCGTTGTTGACGGTACATGTAGATCCTGTGGCTGGACACTGGGTGTCCGTTGTGCTTCGAGCGTCGAGATGTAGATCTTGAAGAGCCAAGGGAATGGCAATGTTGCTTGCCTTGATATACTCAACATCCATACCAGCATCCAATGACTCGTCCACAGGCTCATTCACAAGAAGAATCGAGGGCATCACGATGATGCCTGCCTCCAAATCCGCAACATCATTTCCACTATCAATACCAGCAGCAATGCCAGCATGCAATGAATCGTCTATAGGATCGTTCACAACCTCATCGACAAGCGCCTCCACAATCTTAGTGACGACTTCGTTGGCATGCTCGTCCACGGGCTCGCCCAACCGGGTTTCCACCGACATTTCCACCATCTGCTCGTCTCCCTGCTCATCCACAAACTTTCCCACAGGCTCGTCCACAGGCTTCATCAACTGTCTATCCATAGGCTCGTCCACAGGCTCGTCCGCAGGTTCGTCCACAGGCTTCATCAACTGTCTATTCACAAGCTCGTCCACAGTTCTGCGTTCCACCAATGCTTTCGGCTTGGCTACCTTCTCAGGTATCTTTGTCTGGTGTGCTACTGCAGATTGGAAATATAACCCTCCAATGCGGTCGAACTTCTGGTCTCGCAATTGCTTGACCATTCCAGCAATCGTCTTCGTCAGCTCCACCTTATGCTCCCACGGTACCTCTCGCCAAACATCGTACAGCGATACACCATACATCATTTCCATCAGGATCCATTCGAAGCTGAGCTCGTTATCACGGTTCGAATCCCAGACAAGCACTCGTGGTACCGGAACTGATGTGTTGGCACGCAAATATGCGATGGTCGCGACCTCACTCTCGGTCTTGTAGTACGGCTCTATCGGAATTGCTGCTCGGAGAAGATAGCTTGTTTGGTGTCCAGGGTAAGATATCTTGTACAGCTTATTGAAGCCTCCCTCGGCAAAGAAGCTAACCTCCAGTAAAGCACTGTCATAGGGAACGGGGAGCTCTGTGACAAGGTGATGGCTTGCAAGCGATTTCACTGTACCAATATCGGGTTGTCGAGGCCACACGGGGTTGCCCCTCTTCCAGAGTAGTGGTTCGTGATGGACTTCTTTATCAGCCATTGTCGTAAATTTTGGTTCACGATTGAAGAAATTGAACGAGGACGGCCGAGAGTAACCGCAAGACAGATGGATGGTGATAAGTCTTTGTTAGGTCACAATTTGTCAATGTTGGACAAAGTTGGAAGTTTCCAAGACTGCTCTGGTCAAGAGATTTGCACAATGCCAAGGCTTCTAGCGCGATAAGACGCTATCAACACTAAAGTACATTTCTCTACTATCAAGCTGACTACACTATGCGAGTGTCATATCGGTAGGCGATCGTCGCAACATACGATGGCATGCCTGCATTTGGGGGATTGTGGGAAGGGGACTTGTTGAGACTACCGAGGTGTGTCTTTTGACGAAAAGACCGCTGATCTCACAAGGTTCAGCATAATGTACCTTATTCGTCTTAACACGAGAATCTGCACTGAGCTAAGTCCAAATACCCAGAGCGATGGACTATCAACTATGAGTCAAAGAGGCCAGTCAACGCTTGACAATGCTCACGTTACTCGGCTCGGCAGTTGTAATGCGTAACTTCACTTGCCTTGACGAAAAGCTCACCTCACGGACCACTTCACTCGTCTTTCGTATTATCCAGGGCAACGCTACACTGTTATCTCATGCAAGGCAAAACTTCACTCTTCGCTTCTATGTTACTTCTGCATCTTCTCTCCCTTCTTACTCTTCTTCTCTACCACCTCCACCACTTCCATCTTCATAATAATTCCAATACCCCAAATACTTTCATCAAAACATTTATCAACCATCAAAACTCACACTGAACTCATCCACCTCGTCGAAATGCCATCCAAAAACGATGTGGCTATTAAGGACTTCCTGGAGGGCATCTCAAACGCGAAGCTGAAGAACTTTGCATCATCTGAGAAGAGCCTTGTGACGGACAAGTTCAATGGTTTTCGTTTGGATCATCAGGGGGTAAGTCAAGAACAGTTTCACATGTTACACTCCTGGCACTGACTTCGGGTATCAGGTGAATAAGGACGGTTCCGACAAGCATAGGATTTTCATTCAGCCACTCGGCAAGCGAAGCGGAGGAAGATCAGGAGCCAGCCAGCTCCCCTCCGGCAAAGTCATTGCCCAGATCCACGTCTCCGATCCTGCAAACCCAAAGGAGGTACGCCAGGCTCTTTGGGACAGCTGGAAGGATGACGCCAACTTGAAAACTCTGGCTTGAAGAAGGGACTCCCGGGTAAGAAATCTGCTAGCGCCTCGCTGCTTTCGCTGATGATACCTCAGCATGGATAGCATCCATGGCAAGGCATACCCTTCAATATCCCACACATATGTACATAAATGGCGAGAGATACCCAACCACGGCGGTAGAACCCACGATGGAGATGGCCGTGTGAGGCCAGCAGAACAATCTGCAAGCATATTTATGCTCAGATAGATACATGCAATCAAGCCAATTCACACCAATGTACCAATACTATGAGCATAACAGTGATCAATCCCTTTCCTTCAATATTTAGCAATCTTGAAGACATGGAGAATTGAAGAGTAGATCTTACAACATCTGCAGCATTGTCACAAGTGAAAATGTACATTATCTGGATAAGCGGATTGGGAACGGAGTTTCTTTTTGGGGCTGGTAGGTCTGTAGAAGGCGGGGATTGTATCTTTTGCGTAGAGTTCCGGACCTTATGAGGCGCTTTGTTTGATTGGGTGTTATACTACACGAGTGCGCGCAGCTTCGAATAGTAATAATTCCCATAAGCTGAGGGGCAATTTAATACCTGTTTAATAACAGACAAGCCTGCAGATGGTAGTAATCCTATCTTCTGCGTAGAGTCCCAGACCTTATAAGGCGCTTTGTTTAGTTGGAAAGCATCCTACCCAAGTGCGCGCAGCTGTAAAGGGTGACATTTAGCACAAGCCGGCACCGAAAGTGGCACTTGTCTAAGAGCGAAGAAGTCTATAGGTATCCTTCGGACGTACTTTTTACGTAGAGTATCTGATATGAGAGAGATTCCGCTTGATTAATAACTATATTACACAAGTACGCGCAGCTGAAAAAGCCTATAACTCAGATAAGGGAGTAGGGAAAGTAATATTTTCTCCACGACGAAAGAGTCTGTAGACCATCCTATACACGTACGCGCAGCTGGAAATGGTTATAGTTTGGATAAGAGGAGAGAGGTTGTAGTACATTTTTGAGCGCAGACGAGTGTGTAGATGTTCGAATATGTACGTTGTGCACGGAGTTTTTGGAACGATGGATGCCTTAATTGATCTGTAAATGTCGTGCAGGAGTGATTTTCGTGCAAGGCGATGGTGGAGGTTTTGTGTGATTAGCATGTTTTTGGGTAGGGTTAGTGGTGGGTAGGCGGATTGGGGGGCGAGTATATAGGGGATATTGTGCGAGGGTTACGGCGCTGGTGTTGTGCGAAGAGAGGTTGTAGTACCTTTTTAAGCGCAGACGAGTGTGTTGCATGTTGTATTTGTTGGTATTGCGCTTGGTATATGAGCGTCTGAGGAGAAAATAGATGGTAGCGGTAAGCGATATCAGCTACATGCGTTCGTTGTAGTTGGAGGTTCTCTCGATTAGATCGCAGCAGATGGAAAACTTGACCCTGTTGGCTTGTTTTGGAGCTAGATCTGGTCGTAATCAACGCCCTTGATTTGGCCCTTGGTATTGAAAGGAAGTCTTCATATTAGCCTGCGGCCCAGCTCCTTCGCGCAACAACTGGTAGCGTTATACATCTTCAATTTCCGTTGTTGTGAGGTTGTCAATTTCCACTACCTCAGCCTCAGACGCACGCCCCAATCAATCTTATGGCGCACTCTCTTCGCTTCCTGAATGACATCCTTGGTAACATCCTTCCACTTACCGTTCACCAACCTGAACGCCTCTTCACGATCGAGCGCAACAATATCAAAGCAATGACCTGCCCACTGCCCCCGACGGCTGACGATGATATCATCTTTAGGATCCCAAGCGGTGGATGTCGTCCAGCAGATACGCATGAGCAGAACATCATCGATACATAACCACTTTCCGTCTGGATGATCCACGTATCCACGAGTTCCGCCCAGATAGGCTTGAGGCCGGCAGCGAACATACTCTCTGGTCGATAGATTTCGTAAGATCCAGATTCCATTACGGTAATTGTTACAGAAGGTCCTACTCACAGAGCGCAGATTGTCGCCAAATTTCGTGAACTGCGCCTCAGAAATATGTCCAGCAACGCCTCTGTGCGCTTCGAACGCTAAGTTCCAAGCAATCTCTGGATCCTCGCTTGGCACATCATAATCACGCATGGCGGCCCAGTTGATCTGTCTTGCAAGGACCATCGGCGGACAATGGTGTGACTGCACAGACGATCTGGCTAAATCATTATCGGTAAAGGGGCCGGGCAGATCAATGAGATAGGTGCTAGTGCAGGCTAATTCGACACCAGCCCATGGAGCTGCCGGAACTGGCCGACGTTCTTTTCTGATATGCTGTAGTGTGTGTTGCCATAGCGGTTCTGAGGCCATGCCGAAGCAGATGATGTCTGACTTGTCAAGGGCACCGTCGTTCAGGACCATGGCTAGTAATTCAGCTGGCATAGTTTCTACATAGCTTCGACCACTTGGGAGGCGTATGGCCGATTGCGAGGGACGTTCGCTACTCGTGAGAGCTGGCAGGATTGGTCTAGCAAGCTTATACCACGCATTCCAATTCATTTCCTCGCGGAAGAGGATGTCGGCAGGATTGCTTGTGCTTGTGCCCCCATCCTTTGAAGGTAGACTCTGAATCTGTCGAAGCCGGGGAACCATTATTTGCCATGACTGGGGTTCGCGGCTATGTAAGGGTAGTCAGCATTCCTCTACTGGGGAACAAGTACGAAAATGAGTAGATTAACATGTGCCAAAACCTAGAGATGCAGTTGATCCTGAGAATGATAAAAAAGAATGGTCCCTACTATCTCGCATCTCGACTCAACAGGGCCATCTTTTGCTTGCTGGTAGGATTGTGATTTCAAGAGATGAACGCTATCAAAGTACCAATTTTGATCTCTAAATGGGATTATGCAGGACCGCCTCCGACCCTTTCGCCACATCGGGATCCTCCAAAATTACAAGAATAATCCTGTGTGACCGTGCGGCGTGTTACTTATTGGCATAGCAGCCTGCACTGCGAATAGTGGCAAGGTTGCTCAAGGCAGACACCATAGAATCGGAGAACTCGGATACCGATTCAGCCTAGCTCGATACGAAACTTAGCGTATGCAAGACTCTCCGGAAAGCTTGGCAATGATTACAGATTCGTACGGAGATCTACGGAGTATACCTTAACCCACGACGAAACGATTGGCAACAGCAAGACTACTGCTGTAGACCAAATCCTACACAAAAAATCACTGGCCTAAAGACAGCTGGACCTGCCTGATTTCACGATGAGGACAATTTGCCTCACACGAAATTCTCGACTTATTAAGCCTTGTTCCTGTCGATAATGCCATCATCGACAACTACGATATTGCCATAAAACTTTGGCGCTCCGAATGGTTGGTGGCCACTTGCAAAAGCCATATCGAACACAGGAGTGCTGTAGATGCTGGCAGCGTTGCTTTAAGCGCTTGCAATATAGTCACACCTGCTCGTTGAAATGCTCCTGCCTGTATGGGAACCCGGGGCGAGGATTGAAGCACACTTCTTCGGTTGAGATGGAAACAATGGCAAAATGCCTCGATCGGACCATTCTTTCACCAGTGATAGTCAAGTTTTCTCGTCACAGAACCTAGGGAGTGCTCCAAGCAAGCTGTTTGTATTCATATCTGTGTTTAGCTAGAGGTTGCTTGCCTCGGTCTAATCCTAGACGTGCATCTCAGCACCAGACTTTGCACCGGCCTCTGCAATAGCCTCGTCGTACGGCTTGAGCTTCTCCTCTATAGGTCCATCTGGCGCTGTAAACTTCGCTACCTGCTCAGGAGCTCGTCCGATGAATGTCTTGGGATCTAATAAGCGTGGAAGCTCCTTTAATATAGGCTCGAAGAAAGCGTCTTTCCTAATCCGCTCGATCAAGTCATTATCTTCACCCTGATCCTTGACAACGGACCCCGCTTCATGTGATAGGACTCGGATCTTCTCGTGTGCTTCCTGTCGCGACACACCTTTCGCAGCGAGAGCCATAATGATGTTTTCTGTCGCCATGAATGGCAACTCGGCCATGAGACGCCTATGGATCACGGCTGGATAAACTACCAAGCCGTACGAGACGTTGTCGAGGATGATGAGGAGGGAGTCAGTGAGAAGAGCCTGTTCTGGAATGTAGAGTCGTCGTATTGAGGAGTCGTCGAGTGTTCTCTCAAACTACCATCGTATTTAGTAAGGATGGTTGAAGAAGGCAAGCAAGTACCCGTACCCATTGTGCAGCGTAAGTTTGATTAGCAGATTGGCATTTGTTTGCAAGTTCTCGGCCTAATGCGCACATTCGCTCGCTACGCATAGGGTTACGTTTCTGCAAATAAGAAATTAGAAGGAATTAATTAGGAGGTATCCTTGGTCGAGATAATCCAGTCGATTCGACAACTCCGTGAATGCCTTCCTCTTCCTAGCATCACAATTGGGCTGGAGTAGAATACTTACGTATGCCATGGCAGAGCTACCTATCTGAGATGTTTCGAATGGTTCTTCTATCTCTTTGAACGAAGCGAGGTGCCGTATGTCGCCCCCAATTCTCTGACAGGTTGCTCCAAATGAGCTGTAGGCATTTGATACATCCACATCGATCTTCCTGCTATATGTCTGACTTGAAATATGGCAGCACTGCTTGAAGCCAGCTTTCTTGGTAACGATGTCATCAAGCTCTTCAACTTTCGCCTGGTCTCCGTTGAAGATAGCTATGAAGGATGCTTGTGTGCCAGTCGTGCCCTTCACACCTCTAAATTCCATGAGTACATCGTCTCTCGTCCGTTCTAGGTTGCGTAGATCCCATAGAAGGTCCTGTATCCACATAGCGGCCCTCTTGCCAACTGTATGTGGCTGAGCCTGTATGGTTTCGAAGTCAACTTTTGACTCACTTGAAGAACAGGGATGAATTTCAAGACGAATTTGGACTGCGAGAACCAGGGCAGACATCCCAAGGCTCTATAGCAAGTCCGGGTTGGGGAAAGATCGAGTGAAAATCATAACGCACAGGTTGACCATGAGTATAAGCTAGACATGGAAGGTCTTTGTACTTGACTGCGAAGTTGGAAAGCTTCTTAATGACAACAGCCAGCTTCGGAAGCAGCATGTCCAATGCCTGCCGTATCAGGATCAAATCCGCATTGTCCGTCACATAGGCTGATGTAGCTCCGAGATGAATTATGCCAGCAGCAGCGGGGGCGTTCTGTCCAAATGCATGTACATGGGCCATCACTAGCCCGAATATCAATAGGTCTCTGTGTTATATTAGGCCGAGTTTGCTGACCGTCATGGCGCCTCTTCTTTTCCTCGGTTGCTGCAACGTCGAAGTCTTGGTCGGTCAATGAAAGGTGGGCCTTCATTTGTTCAATCGCCTTGTCTGATATGTCTAGGCCGAGCTCTTTCTCCCCTTCTGCTAACCACAGCCACAATTTCCTCCATGTCGTAGATCGAACTTGGGGTGAGAAGAGCTGGAGCATTTCCTTGCCTGGAGAGGGTCAGCTTAGCTCTCTTCGAGCCCGCAGAGATCTCACTTGCATATCTTCCAGACAGAGGAGACGACCATATGTCATGCCTGCTGGATGCAAAGAGCGCCTGAGAAGGGGCTTCGGCCATGTTGGCGCCTCTCTCTGTGCGCTCTGGATTCCGAAATAGTACAGTGGCGGTCTCTGTTACCGGCAGGCCATCTTCATACTTCTATGCTGAGGTCTAGCTTGTAAAATGTCCAATTGAGTTGCAGATCTGGCGATTGAAGGTTTGTGGGGCCGACCACCATTTCGGCGGCGGGCCCCCCACTTCAGGTTGCTGCCAAGCCAAGCACTTCAGGACATCAAGTCGTTGATATAATCGAGCAACGGTCGCTGCAGATCAGCCTACAGAACGCTGCCTGTTTTCATAGTTATTCCGCTGCTCATACTCTCCGCTCTTAGCATTATTCTAATGATAGAGGCTGCGGTCTTTGTGCTCGCGCATCTCGAATTGCAAAGCCTTGAACAAGTCTTGTATACTCAGACTAACACCGCCAATATCATAGCACCATCTTTGCTTCTGGCTCTTGCATCGTCTGCTTCTTCCTATTCCTACCCAACACCAACGTACGATGGGACGTCGGTGTATGACATAGTCACTTTCCTCCTCCGGTCTTTCTTGACTAGGAGTTTTGATTGCTAATTGGTAACCTTCTAGATTTCGTATTCGTCCATGATCTCTTGGTTAGACCACCTAATAAGATTGGAGGACTGTGCATAGCGTGAGGCTTAGGCTTCACATAAGGTACCTATTTATCCGAATGAATAGACCAATGGAGAATTTGTCCATAAAATCTACGATGCATCCTTCTTGCGAGCAAGCAGCTGGATATCAAACTTCGTATTCGTACCACTACCTACCTTATCTATCATTAGCCGAGCCCGAGATGGACCCTGGATCTTGACGACATGGCGGACCTGTCAAAGGGACTGTTGTAAAGTATATAAACAAGGCTTCGCATCCACAAGCCTCCTCCTCAATTCCCTTCAACCATCCATACCGAGACATCCTCTCACAACCATGGCCGTTCTCTCAACCCTCCTCCACGCCACCGCTTTCAAAACTCCCTTCCTCTCCACCCTCCTCCCCTCCATCGGCCTCGCCTACACCCTCCAAGCCGCCGTAGCCATCCCCTCCATCCTCGCTCAGTCCGAAAAATTCTACGACCTCTCCGGATCGCTCACCTACCTCTCCTGCACAGCACTCGGTTTATACTTGCCTACGATACGAGCCCGATATGCAGCAGCAGCTATGGGCGCCGTGAAGCCTGCTTGGCCGAGTGTGATAGGTGCACTGAGAGGCTTGCCAAATGCTGGCTTGAATTGGAGGCAGATAGTGTTGAGCGCGGCTGTTGCGTTGTGGGCTACACGACGTATGTTTTGTTCGCATACCGACGGATTGTTATGAGAGCATACGAATCCTCATTCAATTGACCGATTGGCTAATAATTGACCATGAGTAGTGGGCACCTATCTCTTCGCCCGCATCTCCGCAGACGGCAGCGACTCCCGCTTCGACGACATCCGCAACTCCCCACCCAAATTCCTCGGCGCTTTCTTCGCTCAAGCGACCTGGGTATCCCTCTGTCTCATGCCCGTCCTCGCCATGAACGCTCTGCCAGCCTCAGTCTTCGCCTCTCTACCCGCCGCAGTCGGCATCACCGACATCATCGGTCTGCTCCTCTACGTCGGCGGGTTGAGCTTCGAAGTAACGGCCGATAGGCAAAAGAACGCATGGGTGCAGGAGAAGAAGGAAAAGAAGCATGAGGAGGATTTCCTCACTCGGGGCTTGTGGAGCAAGAGTCGGCATCCGAATTACTTTGGGGAGGCGACGCTGTGGACGGGTATTGCCACCACGGCGGCTGGGGTGCTGATGACCAACGTGGGACAGGTGGGTATGGGACTTGCGGGGTGGGGGTTGATGGGGAAGGGGATCGCGTTGGCGGCGTGTGGGGTCAGTCCGGCGTTTGTGAGCTTTTTGTTGTTGAAGGTCAGTGGGGTGCCGATGAGCGAGACGAAGTACGACAAGAGGTATGGGGATCGGGAGGATTATAAGAAGTGGAAGGAGGAGACGCCGATGTTTATTCCGAAGCTCTGAGTGAGGCGGTCATGATTTCAAGGTGAGATAGGAAAGGTACTCAGGTGCTTTAAGATTGTACGACTGTGCAGACATGATGGCTTCCAATATTGGTCCCGGTCCATGTCGAGGCGAGACTATTGTGACAATTTGAACTCTCGAGATCTGATAGAACTTATCAAACACTCCGACTCAACAACTCAAATATGAAAACCCGCTATTTTACCTACTTCCCACAACCCCACAGACAACCCAACGTATCACGACAACACACCGCCACTCAATATCCCAACCTACAAACACCAGTATCGATTCAAAACGTTATAAATCCATCTTTACCCCAAATAGAAGCAGAATCCAAATCCCACAGTATTTACAGCTGTATCAGAATCTAATTCCAAGGCGTAAGAAATAAACTCCTGCCGATCCTTGAGCTGGCAACGTTCATGGGGGCTCAGAATGATTCTAGAATGAGCGGTATTGGTCGTTCAATGGGAAGGGAAGGGAAGGGGAGGGAAGGGAAGTGATCAAAAATGATGTGCAGCGAATGTGTAGTCGAAGCTACTTATCTAGGACTGCGCAGATCTCCTGAGCAGTAGTGATATGGGCAGAACGCTTGTTAAGACGCGGAGGATAGACCGTATGATGTGACACTGGCGCGTTGAATTCTATATCCTAAATCGTTCTATGATACCTACCTACCCACTTACCGTCAGCCCTACTTATACAGTAACAGTATCTATCATGCACCGCCCAATGCTGCCACATCATCAGTACACGATTACAATTTCCAGGGACGTTTCGGGCACTCACCAGCCGAAAACGCCAGATACCACGTCCTACTAGCGCCACCATCCAGCCAGCTTCCATCGAATTCCTGCTGCGAAAAGAAGCGATAGGCCGCTCTCGGATCAATACATGCCAGATTGCCGTACAGGATTCCCCTCCAGCCACCGGCGATGGTGGAGGCAGGCCAGGGCGATGTGGTGTTGAAGTAGGTGTTCCATTCCTCCAGTATGAATTTGTGCGGGCGGGTGAAGGCGGAGGAAGGCGAGAGGGGGAGCATATGTACGCCTTGAATGTATTCGGGATTGGCGCCGAAGTAAGTCGTGTGATCGATCTTGTTTTCGAAAAGCTGTGTAGAGTAGAGATTTAATGCTCGCGTCATGAGAGAAGGAGGGTGAGGAGACATACGATTCCAGTGACTTTGTTACCGATGAAATTCGCTGGCTGATTGACATTATTGCTTTGCATCAGGAAGTAATTGGTGAATGTTCTAGCTTGTATCGACAGCATTAAGTTGCCCCTCGCTTCCATCGACTTGTCTCCAATCACATGGCCCCACATCTTTATAGCATAGGAAAAGAAAGCATCTTCGGACGACGATTCTTCGTCTTTGCTGTCTGCCGATTCGAATAAGCCTTTCGCGAACGAGTGTCCGTGATACCAGTCGAACATCCGAGAGAACGGAAACATGTTGTCCTGCCGGCTGGGATTCGCAGCGTCTCGGACTAATGCATTCACCCAGTCTTTGTTGAGTCCGAGCCAGGCTTGGTCCAGGTAGGCTATAATAGCAGCGGTGTAGATGAAATAGGCTTACTTATCAGCGAAAGTATGACGGCCTGGACAAAGTAGCACAAACCGTAATGGAAGTGATGATCATTGTAATATGTATTACCGAAATCTTGTCCAGCGTCACCGGTAACATAGCTTCCATTCGAGACGACACCTTTCCAGACAGTATCGTAGACTAACGCATATATCTGCTGGTTCGTTACAAAGCGAGCAAATGCTCCTTTCAATTCGTCCAGACCTTGAGTCGCAAGACTCCGCTGCTTTAAGAGATCGTTCGTTGTGTATACAATGGTCGCGAATTTGGCCAAGGCCTTGCCGCTGAAGTACATACTGTCAAGATTGGTCTGAGAGTTGTAATCCTGATTGATCTCAGAGGCCGCGACCTGCTGTATCAATCGGATTGCGCCTTCGGAAAGAGCTGTCTTGCTTCGTGCGGTAGGTGTCCAGGGGGCGAAACCCATGTCGACCGGGAGATCTTGCTCTACGAGGGTCCAGCTATCCCCAACAATTGCTGTTGCTAGACCTTTAGTAGTCGTTTGCAGTTGAAGTTTTGTTTTGCCTCTCAGAGTTGTGTCATCGAAGGATTGTATGTGATGCGGCAGAGCGTATGTGAGCAGGGGAAGGCTCGTGAGGCCTGACTTTGTCCAGTGAATTCGATAGACCCCTTCGGTCCCGGAGACAGAACCAGTGACAGCAGCTGTTGTTGGAAAAACTCCGGCAGATCCGTCATAGATTGACTCGCCGCTGGCACTCGCTAAATTTTTTGCTACCTGTATAGTACCAGACCATCCTCGTAGCCCCTGTAGCAGTGTATTTGACATGAGTTGTAGACGTGGATCTTGACCGTTGTTTGATCTCGCATACAACAGCCAAATTTTGTTGTCCTCTAGCGTAATCTTGTATTTGAAAACTCCAGCTCGGGGAGCAGCCACCTGCGTCACGGTTCTGAAAAATACACTGCTTTGGATAGCAGGCATCAGGTTGGTATAGATTCCAGTGACGAAAGCCATGCCTTGGACAAGTGGAAACGTAACGTTGGACGGAGAAGTTGCCTGAGGAGACAGAATTGCATCGCAAGAAAAGGCCTCCAACGATCTCGTGGTTAGAACTGTAGACGGTCCAAGCTCGATAGCAGACAGAACGACTGATTGGATCCCGATTGGGTTGATGAAATATTGAATCGGCGCTCCAGGTATTGCTGTGCTCTGAGGCCCAGGCGTTCTCTGGTTAGCGTCAATATGGGATACAGCCAAACCCCAGCTCTTCGCATTACCAGTGCCTTTACTCCAGGTCACAGAATACGGATGTGTCCAACCCCCCTGACCTTGAGTACCAAGGAACAGATTGGCGTAAAATCTATTGGTAGAGACTGGATTGCTTTGTGAAGACTTGATACCGTACGATTAGCTGATTGGGACTCCAGCGCAGAGCTTACGGCCAAAACATACTATTCCAAGTGGAGGCACCGGATGGTCTTCTCTAGACCGTATCTGATGCGGTAACGGTCCTGTAGCTACAGGTTGGAAACAATCAGTGCCTCCCCTCTTGGGTAAATCATCTGAGATGTGGCCGATTGGTAGCTGGGATGACATTGTTGTGTTCACCGTCCACGTATAATTCGCTTCTGATCTATCGGGGTTCCTCATAGAATCTGAGGAGTTATGTGAAGGCGCTCTCGTCAATGATATTTGCGAGGCTACAAAAGATGTGGGAAATGGTTGTAGCGACGGCCGACCTTCGGTCTCTAGTGTTGTGATTATAATCTAGTGACACCGTCAGTCTGAGTACCTAATTAGAGAGGCTCTTCAGCTCTCTCTGAATAATACATTGGCGATTGGTTATACTCACTCCTTTCGTGCCAGGGGTTCGAGTTTGCCCTGCTGTCGTAGGAGGATGCTGAGTGACAATGGTGAAGTTCGAAGGTAATCCTGCTACGGTCTGACTCGCTGTATTCCTGGAAAGATGCACCAACGCATGCTCGAACGTATGAGCTACCAAGCAGTCCTGTAAGCACGTCAGTACCGAAATTAGAGTAAGGATGTTCGTCCAAGACGCCATGAGCAAAGGGAAAGGGGAAAAACGGGGAGCCAGCTGAAATGCGGCAGAGCACGTTCAACGTCGCGAGGATAAGGAGATTGAGAGAACAGTAATGGTGCCAAAGGTTGTAGCAACCGTCCTTCTGTTAGATTCAAATCAACGTTTTCAGAGTATAGCCATTGGACTAGGAAATGTTCACGAATATTTTGTCTTTCTTGAGAGTGTCTAGATGAATCGGTATCCACGGTTTTATTTTCATGAAGATACACTGGAAACTAAACGAGACCCTCGGATAGGTTGATATATATCAAGTAGCATTCCAGGTAGAGCGGACAACGAGAAGCATGTGCATGACACAGTACGGTACGATGCCTTGAACACACTTCGCAGTCCAGATACCAGCGTGTCTACATTCCAGTAAACGTGGCCGAGCAACGAGGAGGAATGCCATTGCCAACGTCCACCAGACTTACATGATTCGGCCTTGGAGTCAGCTGTAAAACGGTCGAAGACACATGCACCAGCGACGGTGACGTGGAGGTATCCGAGCATATATGCGAGCATTGGTGTAGGAGGTTGAGGAGACGAATCTACGAGTCTAAAGTACCTAGCTTCGATAAGTTCGAGATCGAGCTAGTCCTGATCTGGTGGGCCGAGGCACGGAGCAGGCACAAACTCCGAGGTCAGATCATCCACACGTTCAAGACATAAGCCAGTGTTTCCCACACTGCCGCTTCTCTGTCTGACATCCCAATCACTTCGATATACTAATTCCCACGAGACTCTCCAATATGCCAAATGGTAAGCAATCACTTGCTTGTTTCATCAGCTATATTCTGACAAAACCTCAGCACAACAGCGCCTTTCTCTGGTTCAATCCCATCTCGCGTCCTCAGAAGCCGACATCCCCCGCGGGCGGGAGAGCATACTCTCCAAGTCTCCTGAAGACATAGTTGTCACCTGTGCCCTGCGGACTCCATTCACCAAAGGTGGGAAAGGCGGCCTGAAAGACACCGCAGCCGCAGACTTGCTCATCCATACCCTCAAATCCCTCATATCGCGCTCCAAAATCAATCCCTCTCTGGTGGAGGATGTGGCAGTCGGTTCAGTGCTGGCTCCTGGAGGAGGTGCCACCGAATATCGAGCCGCAGCCCTTGTTGCCGGCTTCCCAGAGACAACTGCAGTCAAGTCCTTGAACAGGCAATGTTCCAGCGGTCTGCAAGGATGTGCCGACATTGCCAATGCCATACGGTCCGGGATGATTGAGATAGGCGTAGGAGCCGGCGTGGAATCCATGTCCTCTCAATACGGTCCAGGCGCTGTCACAGAATTCTCAGAGCTGCTGGAATCACACCCTGAGGCCAAGAACTGCAAAGTACCTATGGGCGTCTTGAGTGAGAAGATGGCCAAGGACCGTTCGATATCAAGGAAGGACCAAGATGCATTTGCTGCATCAAGTTACCAAAAAGCCTTAAAGGCGCAGCAAGCCGGCAAGTTCGACGAGGAGATCGAGCCATTGACTAATGTGAAGTACGTGGATCCGAAGACCGACGAGGAGAAGACTATCACCGTGGCCAAGGATGATGGCATAAGAGATGGTATCACAGCCGAAAGCTTAGCCAAGATAAAGCCTGCTTTCGCCAAAGATGGCAGTATACACGCAGGCAACGCAAGCCAAATTTCCGACGGAGCTGCTGCGGTGCTTTTGATGAGGAGGAGTACGGCCGAGAGGCTGGGCCAGAAGATTATGGGCAAATTTGTCAGCAGCTCGGTAGTTGGTGTGAAACCACTCCTCATGGGTATTGGGCCGTGGAAGGCTATTCCTGTTGCCTTGCAGAAAGCTGGGATTTCGAAGGATGACGTAGACATCTATGAGATCAATGAAGCTTTTGCTAGTCAGTGTTTGTGGTGTATAAGGGAATTGGGATTGGATGAGACAAAGGTATGTTCCGAGGCGCTAATTACAGCCAAGCTAACGTTCATGTGAGGTCAACCCCAATGGAGGTGCTATCGCTTTTGGACACCCACTGGGATGCACAGGGGCGAGGCAAGTCTCGACGTTGTTTAGTGAGCTTGGTAGGACGGGAAAGAGAATTGGAGTCACGTCAATGTGTGTGGGCACGGGTATGGGAATGGCAGCCGTCTGGGTCAAGGAATGATTGCAGGTATAACATGGGTTGTATGATACTCACGCGATAAACGCATAAGCCAACGACTACCCCAAGTGCTTCTCTCCACGATCCATCTGTTCGCCAATAACATCTTGTGAGGTGGAATACTTTCCCAGGAAACTACCCATACCTTTATCGGACGAATTTTGGTCATACTCTCAGTAGCCTCGTTCGACACCACCCCCTTGCTCCAGAACGACAGCTTTCCTAGAGCCATCTCCCAGCCACAGATGGTGTTCATAGCCTAATATATTAGATCTGCATCTTTCACGGCTTTCAGGACAAGCTCTGCTGTGATCTTACACAGGATGTCAGCTTGGCCGTTTGAGAAAAAGGATGCCTTGTTAATTGTCTGTTTCATTAGAGAGTGGGCTGCTGAGCGCCGATAATGCGTTCGGCATCATTACTGACTTCTCGGTGACCCTATTTGTGGTCTTTTGGGATCCCCAGACACCCTCATCGACTTTGTCTGCTATTCTTCCACAGTCCGAGACGCCATCCCCGCCCGACGTACGATAATGTCCTCGAGAAGTGCACAGTTAGTGGGCGGGTTTTCTGGTGTTGGAGCGTCGTTAACATTTGCCAAGAAAAGTTTGGATACTTTACATACTTTACACACTTGCGTAAGATTACCGATCGCGCTTGTTTCAAGTAATATTTCTACAGACCAATCTTCCATGACCACGTCGCAAGATCAAGCTGCTCCACCATGGTCTAATCCAGGACTCTAAGAAACTGACTACGAATCCTATGAGATCTTTCGAGATCGGAGACTAAGCAAATGCCAGCAAGTGGGCAAAGGCTATATAGTCTAAGAAAGCCCTCCACATTTGTTGAGTGCAAGTCCAACCATCGTAACACACAAACGTTGCCTTTCCCGTTCATTGTCACTCCTCCAGAAGCACTTTTGCATTCGCGCGCGACAAGCTTAATGACCATACCATCATGTTTCTCAGCCTTAACCCCCTGCAGGCTTCGCCCCAAAGGATCACAAGGAGGAGGCTCAACCAAATCCTCCTACACAGGATCAACCACTCTAAATGCTTTATTTCCCTCTTCAAACATCCGTGCCGTTGTTCACCAAGTTTAGGATTTCCCTTACAGCATAAAAGCCCTCTCCACCTCGCCTAGTGAGTTTTGTATTTGCAGGGACAAGCAGAAGGCACATGAAACAAGATCCTCCTGTGGCACATTTTGTACACGCCTCCCCGAGCTCAGATTCACCTCTCAGCTCAGAATCCTGCTCGATGCTCCCTCAGCCTCGTTCCTACGGCACTGTACAAAGGTAAACGTATATAGAAACTATCTCGTACTCCCCATTCCATTCCCAACGCTGTTTCATATCCCTCTCGGAACCCCAAAAAGAGCAGCACAGTTTGGGCAAGAATCTCTCTTGCCATCATTCCCTACAATCTATCAAACACTCATCTCCTCCCTCTCCACCATGGTCTACGTACCTCCACCCCCCATCATGTTCCACTCCACCTCCACAACCTCTAACACCAACCCCACCGCCACCGCTTCCAACCTCTCAGCAACAGCAACAGCATCGGGCTCCACATCGAAAACAACCACCATCACACACCCCCGCCTAGGCCAACCCCAACCCCCCTGCGATGTAGGTTGCAAAGCCACCCTCGGCGTCGTGATGGGCATCTTGCTCCTCTCCATCATCATCATCGCCGTCTATCTCGCGTGGGGAAAGAATTTTCTGAGAAAGAGAAAAGAGAGGAGGGCGAAGGCTGTGGAGGACGGGGTTGCGATGAGGAAGTTGGGGGATGGGGGGAGTGTGAGTGAGTGGGGTGGCGAGGGGGAGGGGGATTTGAGGGATGTGGAGATTAGAGGGGGGGAGGGGGCTGGTGGTGTGAGGAAGTCGAAGATGGGGAGGTGGTGGAAGAGATGAGGGGGTTTGTGGGAATGCCAGGTAGTAGGTGTTTGGGTTTGGGCAAAGGTGCTTTTGGATGGCGTTCCGATATACCACGACTTGGGCGTTGGGACTGGTGGTACGGTACATGAACAATACAATATGCCAACGACTTTTCCTTGATATCTATGCAGCCGCATATACTCTCTTTCCACCTAGTCATCATCATCCCCAGCTTCGAATCCATCATCTCATCTCGTCTCATAAAATACAACATACACATACACATGCATTATGTACATACTGTCAACCCCCCTTCAAGTGACAGGAATATGTTCCGCGATGTCCACTTCTGGAAGTAGAAGACAATGAGTGACTGCAGTAGATGAGATGTTGTATGTAGCTTTGGCTATCTATGGCGTGGATAGAAGAGAAGTTGTGATCGTGGACGTTGCTAGAGTTGTTGACTTTTTTGATGGCTAGGGGATGGAGATAGGCATTCGCTGGCGTTACGTGTCAGGACCATCATTGCTACACGTACAGACAGAACTCCTTGAGTAGGTGTCAAATATATACATTAGATTATGTAGTATATTGCTATGCACAATTTTCATCCGATGCTTTATCCAAGCTCTCAGTTCGCCAATATTTTCTTTAGAAATGAACTCCACGCAACTCCTCGCTTGCAGGGTATCGACTCGTAAAAACCATCATCGCTCTCATAAATATTCACACTTCTCCCTCTTCATCGTCCCAACCGCCTTCTTCCAGCAGCCGCCCCCTGACCTTCTCCCTTGCCTCCATCAGCTCGTTTCCAAGAGCCTCCTCCCATTGACCCTCCACAAGACCCACTTTCTCCTTCAAGTCCTCCGTCAGTTTCCTCTCCTCTTGCCTCTGCAAGTCACTCGTCTGCGCCTCGACTCTCATTCGCGCAATCAGCGTATGCGAGCGGATCTCGTGCAGGAGGCAGAGAAGGTTGACCTGGGACTCGATGAATTGATAGCTGCTCTTTTCCGTATGGCCAAGGAGGGAGTAGAGGTATTGGAGAGGATGGCTGTAGTAGCTGGGGTTCTCTTCATACTCGTTGGCGGGGATCTGGATTTCGAAGCCTTCTAGGTCATGCGGAATCTTGTGTAGTACTTCGAGCAAGCAAGGCGCGATGTCCCAGAAGGCGGAAAGTTGCGCCTCTACGCCACGGCTGACATTGCTCTCGACCACTGCTAGGAAAGCCTGGGCTCGAGTGCAAACGGCCTGTTCAAGAGTGGCCCTACGATCCTGAGCGTCTTTGGCAAAGAATTGTTCCGCTTCTGCGTACTTCTCGCGATTTTGTGTCTGCTTGTATGGGAGGAGAACAATGGCTTTATATCTCTCATTACGGTCACTGAGTAGGTCGTAGATCTGCCGATGGAGGTTTTCCCGCGCTTCGAAGAGCCATTTCAGCTGCGTCAGCTTTTCCAGGAGTTCAGGCTGCTCGTCGCCTTCTTCCTGCGGCAGATTAGGGCTATGCGACTGTGCATCGGAGAATAGGCGGCTGCTTAATTTGTCAAGCGACGAGGTAGCTACTTTGATACGATCGGAGAAGATGGCGTGCAACGGCGTCAGTACAGAGTTTTGGAAGATATCAAAGTCCGCTTGGGTGAAATGTTTCTCAGAATCGTGGAGCTTTGCTTCGAGCTCCGTTTCAGCTTCGTCATACTCCTCCTGCGAGATTTCCCCATTGTCCATCCGGAATTCCATATCCTGCCTATGCAGTGAGCGCTGATGTTTACACCATGAATCTGCTCGTTGCCGCTTTCCAAGGATTTGAGTATCATAGGTAGCTCGGATCGACACAATTTCTTCCTCCTCACTGAGTGACCGCACGACGGCTCTTACATCTGCTAGATCTGGATGGCTGTTGCTAACCGCTGGGTGATGTCGCGGATACGGTGGAGGTAAGGTCACCAGGCGTGATATATCTAATTTTCTTGGATCCGGTGTGTACGGAGCTGAGAGAGGCGTAGATGGAAGGTGCGGTGGCGGAGGGGCCGAAGAGCCTTCTGCAGGCCAGCCTACCTTTTCTGGGGGATACTCGTCCGGTCCATACATGAGTGGTTGGCTCAGAGCCGCTGACTGTCGCCACCCAGCATCCGTGGCTGCAGACGGACCGCTCTCGTATACCGCTGGTAGAGTACGTGCCTCGCGAGGTACACCCATGTACTTCGACTCTCGTTTTGATCTCTCGAGGACTTTGAAAGCATCCCCTTGCGCAGGATCGCCCGATCGAGACTGCTCTTCCCACCACCGGCTTGATGCCCTACCGCGAGAATCCATCTCATCTTGTCCTGTGACAATGCTCATGCTTGCGATAGGCGAGAGGCAAGGCACGTAGTCTTTCCACCATGTACTGTCCGATCGATGCTGCGTACTACTGTGTGTTGTAGCACTGCTGGGAGACCCGTGTATATGGCTTACTGCGGAAATATTACCCTGCGACGACGAGTCCTCCAGAGCACTGGAGGCGATGCTGGTTCCCTTGGATGTATCTGCTCTTGACAATGGCCTCTCCCGCTCGTTGTGATCTCTGTCAGTACTTTGATGACCAAATAGACCTCGCGTCAGGTCGTCGATGTCAATGCCGTCCTCTTCAAAGATGGAGGTATACTGTTCCCGCCGTATCCTGGATTCCGCGATCATGTACTGGACAAAAAGCTCAAGTCGCTCAGAGTTGCTTGCTGCAGCTGCTTCACGTTCGGCGAAGACCCGGTGACGCTCAATAGCCCGTGCAGCAAAAGCTTTGGGGCTCTCTGGACCAAGAAGATCTTCCGGCTGCTCTTGACGTGCAATAGTCGCGGGGGTTAGTGGTACTTGCATTGAGTCATCCGAGTTGGGTATGTGCAAGAGATGGGATACTGGCCGTTGCTCGGGCCCAGGGGACACTATTAGGGAAAGAGCGGGTCCAGTAGATCTCTGCGGCGTCGCCGGTGGAAGCAATGTGGATAACGACGGAGGAGAAGAGTTGACCGCAATTGTAGGACTGGACAAAGCATCCCTACCAGGTGAAAATGGAGGAGTGGATGATGATGGCGAGAAACGCTGCGAAAAGCCCGATTCTGGCTGAGGAGTGGTGCGTGAAGATGCGAAGGATACTGCCTTCTCGGATGCCCCTTTCAGCTCGGCACTGTTGAGTGCTCCGTCCAGACTTTGCATACTTTTACTGCTCTTGGGAGTCGACTTTTGTAGTAATCTATACATCGAAGCTTTTGATGGCGGATCCGATAAGACCAAATCATTCGGTTTCACACTGTCATAATCGTCATCCCATGGAGCTATAGCGCTTGAAGGCTCGATTGCAGACTCGTCAAAAGCTCTTCCCTTGCCATTTCTGCTTTCGTTCCGCCGCTCCCTGATGCCTTTCGCGCTTCGATTTCTTACAGCGGGGCTGCGGAACAGTCCCCCAGCTGACGATTCTCGTCGTAAATGGGCTGGTGTAGTAGTAGTAGTCGTCTGAGGAAAGTCTGCACCTGACCGCCTTTTATGCAGTATGCTGCCAGTGTCAATATGCAGAGGCGACGGTCCTTTAGACTTTGCACGAGGACTCAGAATCTCTGGTGACACAGTAACCTCTTCCTCCCTCCAATCTGCAGGTGTTGGGGGAACCGCGCCAAGTGCCGTTCCACTTCCTGGTGGACGTCTCTGACGGAATGGAAGGGTGGGGGCCAGTCCCGTTGATGGACTTTCCATCGGTCTATTCAGACTTTGCGAACGAGCACCGGGTGGAGGAGGCCCAGGTGGCGGTGGAGGTAGAGGCATCCCAGGTTCCCACGTTGTTGGACTTGGTGAATGACTATTGGAACGTGAAGAACCCCCAATGATGCCAATACATCCTGTAGAGGCTGCCCTTCGCGCTGCTGGTGCGCTTGTAAAGCCATTATCTGAGCTGCTGGTTCCTGATGCCTGAGCGAGTACTCTGGTTGTGTTTTGCTGCAAAGCATCGATCGATTCAATAGGCAATGCTGCATTGGATGCTTTTCCCCTTAACGTCAAGCTAGAAAGCAGTCGATCTGCATGATTCTTAGTTGACGCGCGATTTCTCTGGCCGCAATCTTGTGTTGTTGGTGGAGGTGGAAATGAAGGAGCACCAGTACCAGCACCAACACCAATATTCGGAGAATCGTTTGGACTTGCATGAGGAAGACTCGGGGATGGGCCACTAGGATACCGAGACAGGAGATCAGGAGACAAAGTCGTGGCAGCGCTGACTGGCGTACCATAATGCGAGGCTTCAGTGTCCGGTGATGTAGTGTCGGAGGGAGAGACAACATTCCCCGGACGGCGCGGCGAGCCCTGTGAATCTCTATCTCGTCGAGGTGAGTAGGGCGGAGGAGGAGAAGCGACAGGTTCTGAAGGAGGTTTTGTCAGTAAGCTTTGGTGACACCGGGTAGGATTTACCATACCGTCCGGTCCCACAGGACGAGGAGCCAGGGCTGCTACTCTTGACGATTGGGCTTGCCTGTGCTCCCCCGTCGACAATGGTAAAGCAGAGCCATTGCCCACCGGTCCCCACTGTTGAGGATTGTATGTCCCGCTGAAGCTACCATGAGATCGGAGAGCCATTGGCGATGCGCCTCCTGCAGCACCACCCGGTGATTGTAGATATGGTGATAATGGATTTCCAGAGAAGGGACTGCTTAGAGACGTTGGGGATAAAGGTGTCTGCGCAGTGCCTGCAATCCCAAGCCCAGCATGTCGTGCGTTCCCTAGACTTGTAACGAGCAAATTCGGGGGCTGCACGGCTCGCTGCCGATGCAGAGGAGATGTTGCTATTCCTGACGCTGGCATTGGTGAGACATTGTGCGACATGTGTGGGGAATTCATATTGGGCGAGGGAGCGAGTTAGCAGAGGCCTACATGCAGGCCTACTGGTCCTGGACTATCACATTGGTACGGTGTGATATGGATGAAACAGCATATGAATGATTGAGGTAGAGGAGCAGATCAGCCAGCGTCCATCGAATGGACGTGGTGGAAGGAGTGTGCAGGTACCTCGTGCGTGCAAGGATACAGTCGAGTATGCAAAGAAGCGCGAGCCTCAAGTGTACCATCTGCGCGACGCCATTGGTTGGAGAACATCTGGATCACATCCGATACAGGGGAACGAATAAACGACCGATTTACTGCATGGAGAAGGATGAATGAGGGCCAATTAGAGATTAGTATAGCAATTTATAGATGGCCATGAGGCCGGAGGGGTTTTAGATGAGATATCAACGGTCCTAGGTAGCGAATAGGAGAGCGTCCTCGGAATGTGACACAGTTCTGGGCGCTTAAAGTATTCTCTGGCGTCCTACGTGGCGGCCGAGGCGGCCTAGAGGGATGATGCTCCAACAACTCCTCATGCAACTTCCATAGAGTACTCCGTATGGTATCCTAGATCATATGTCAATCAATACATGCTTGTAACGCCTTCATTGTATCTCCAAGTAAGCTGTCAGACACAGGAGGAGCAAGTAGCAAACCCTTAAAAATGCTCTATTCTACTCCATGTATCTGGTTGCAATTATGTCCTCACACACGTATGCTGACATGTCTGCTTGTTGCTCGCATCTCGTTTCAACCTCGTAACTTGAATTGCTTTCCCCATATTCTGCTTCTCGAACTCCTACAACAGTACAGAACAATCCCTCTGCTTTCATTTGTCTCCAAAAGTCTCGCACCAAGTCCCCACCTCAACGCAGCCTGAGTCGTCCTTACAGCCTGCTAATACAGGCTGCTTACCCCTTTCCCATTACTTCTCATGTAGCTGTGCCTGCCCGTTGGGACGAGCAACGTCCCTCTCATCTCTTGCTCTTTCGCATTAGGTCTATGGGAATGCTATATCGCTCTTACTGAAAGGTAGGAGGGTTCACGCTGAAAAACACACCAGGCTGGATTACCGCAAGACGTTTGGGCCTATGGCGGTTGATGCTTGATGCTGGAGCGCAATGCTCGGAAATCGCGACCTCCAGGAACTTTTCGCGGGGTTATCCTTGTACCGCCTTACATGATCCTGCCATCGCTTGGACGAAATGGACTTGGTATGTGGAGAATTTACAATCATGATATACGCGAGAACAATGCGTTTGGCGGAAGAAGCCATTGAAAGACAGACTCCGAAAACGAGTTCTTGCCTCCAAACTAAATCAGTAGCTGAAAACTTCATCACTTGCAAAGATGAAGTCACATTTCCACCTATTGGCGCTTCTTCAGCTATGTCCAACCGCCTTTACAACATCACCGCTTATCCTCAGCAGCTTAGCATCACTACCAGACTTGCCCGTTTTCAATTCATCCCATGGACCATTCAATTCCATCGCCAAGTAAGATCAAAACACACTACCCTCACAGATTAACACACTTCCACCCCAAAAAATCACAAACCAACCAACCCTAATAACCCCCCCAGCCTCAAAACCCAACTCCCCCCCGACCCCTACCAAAAGCGCGTCCCCGGCACCCCAACCTCCCTAATCTTCTCCAATTTCCGCAAAGACCCCCTGATCGTCCACCCCGAAAACCTCCTCTTGGTCGGCTACAGAGCCCAATACGAAGTCGTCCGAAACGTCATCGCCAACCGCGGCGACGGGCCCATCGCCCAGCCAAACTTCGAATGGAGGAATCACGGCACGTTTCTGCGGATGAACCACAAGCTGGACGATAAGATGACGTGGCTTACGCTCGCGCAGGCGGTGCACGGGATTGTGGATTGGGGGTATAGCGTTGCGATGATTGCTACCGACGTTACGATTCTGGACGACGAGGCGGGTGTGGTGGGGAGTGCGAGTTTGACGGTTGAATGGTCTCCCAGCTGAAGGGAGTGGCGGCTGGCTTCACTCCATGGGTGATGAATTGTTTACAAGATGGACGGATCGACTGTTGCCCACGAGGAGTATGACAACAGTAGCAGACCCCACTGAAACTTAGACCCCAAACGCACTCATATACAATATATATCACGATTCGCCAAGATCCTCCGTGAAACATTACAGCGTCAAGAACCATGGCCATGACAATAATTCAACCTTTGAAGTGTTCACTCAGAGAATCATGCATAACTTCCACCGCTTCATCTACATGCAATTCGAATACGGCGAGCGAGGCGTCGTTGACGGTAGTAGGCGTTTTCTGTCGATAGCATTAAAGTATCGTATACTCTGTATCCTGTACTTGAATGCTCGTCTTCCGACATCGAAAGCCCAAAGAACCAAATTTATGGTAAGGTAATAGTTCGTGCCAACACACATGCTTTACTCGGAAGTAACCTTTTCACAATTTAGGAAATCTAATCGATAAACTTCTACCTGACTTATCTAGCATATCGTTCGCATGATGAATCGGTGCTCATACCGTCCAGTAACCACACACTGGAGCCCGGAGCTCGTATGACATGCCCGTATAGCTGCAAAGGGAGACTCTATAATACATGACACCTCACCCTATCAGCGAAATGAAGAGAGTATTAATAAAAATCTAGTGGCATGTCTGTAAAGGCCGTGGCAAAGCACATATTCAGCCCAGCTGTCAATGTTACGCCGGAAGCTGAGGATAAGGTAACCGCGTTCGACAATTTGTTGGCAAGCTCCAGTGATGTGAAAGGGCAGGCTGAGTGGTAATAGAGGTTCGAAGCCGAAGGTTGGCCGGGATCCCGTCAGCCGGGAGACAAGTCCATCGTATTGTCTAGGCTTTCACTTCTTCGCCTTCTCCATTCGCTTGCTGCTCCGAAGAGCCACCATCTGCGGCGCCGTCGGTGCCTTGGGTCTTTTGATATTCGTGGAAGACAGTAAGCGCTTCGTCAACCTTCTCTCGCAACTTGTCGTTGTCATCAATTCTATAGCTGTCAGTACGGAAGACGGTCAAATGTACGAGGACCAACTTACAAAGACATCAACTCTGGGTTGTCCATCTCCAAAAGCATCCCAGTAATCTTGCCAGCGAGTTCCGGCTGCAAGGCCTGAATCTTGGGATAGATGGCTTCACCAAGCACTTGCTTTTGCTGATTTGGTGAAGCGCCAGCAAGTGAATCGAGTTGCGCAGATGGACCGTTAGCTCCTGAGCCTTGTGGCATGCCTTGTTGGCCTGCTCCGAATCCCATAGGTCCACGGCCTTGCTGAGGGAAGCCACCCATCTGGCCAGACTGCATGCCCATGGTCATTCCCATGCCACTACGACCAGACTGGCTAGGGAATTGCTGAGGACGGCCATCTCTACCACGCATGCCCTGCAGACCCATCATTTGCTGTGGCATGCCTTGCATAGCTGGCATTCCCTGCATCTGGCCACGACCTCCTTGCGCACCGCGACCTAATTGAGCCTGGACCTGGGCCATAGCTTGCGGGTATGCCATGCCTGCCGGGAAACCACCAGGCCCTCCTTGAGGCATAGCACCGAACGGCATCTGACCGGGCATTCCGAATGCGCTTGGCGGCATCTGCTGTGCCCCGCGGCCACCCTGCTGAGGTGCCATACCAGGAAATTGGCTAGCCCGGCCCCCTGGCATGCCAGGAAGCACCATACCTTGCTGAGGTCCGAATGGCATCCCTCCACGACCTCCTGCGCCGGGTGCGACAATTCCGGGCTGCTGACCTGGGCCGTAGAACATCGCGGGCTGCATGAAGGGTTGTTGTGGCATACCTGCCGCGGCGGCAGCTTGCTGCATACGGAGTGCGTTACGTGCTTGGATGCTCTGCTCCAACTGAGTCTTGCGCACATCCTTACGCATTGCCACAGCCACATACAAAGGCTTGCCATTGACCATTTTTTGATGGTAATCACTCACAGCTTTCGTAGCCTCGTCTGCGTTGCTGAAGCAGACAAATCCGAATCCCTTACTCTTCCCAAGAGGCCGCTTTGCGGATTTGGTATCTTTCTTTTCATCATCGTCTTTGGACTCGTCTTTCTTCTCGCCATCTTCTTCATTACCTAGCTTCTCTGACTCCTTCTTGTTCTCCTTGTCCTTCTCACTATCAGGCGATTCGGGTCTCTCTGGTCCAGCGTCGCGCATAACTTTCGCAGAGGTGACAGTTCCGGCTCCCACGAAGATCTCACGCAGCTTCTCATCATCGACGTCGTCGTCTAGATTTTTAACGTATAGGTTCACACCTTGATACTTTGATGCCTTCTCCTGACGAGCAGCCTCATGCTGCTTACGGAGCTCCTCCTCACGCTCGGACTTCTTTTGCGCACGGCCTACGTAAAGGACTTGGCCCTTGAAGTCTTTGTTGTGCAGCTCCTCGACTGCAGTGGCAGCGTTCTCATGTTTGACGTAGTTAACGAAGCCAAAGCCGCGACTCTTTCCTGTCTCAGCCTCTCGAGTGATAGCAGCCGAAGTAACATCGCCGTACTTCTCAAAAAGTGCACGGAAATCTGCGTCGGACACCTCAGGCTCGATGTTCTTGACATATATGTTGGTGAAATTAGCCTTCATCTCGTCGAACTTGCTATCGCGGTCCTTTCTTGGGATATGGTGTCCAACAAATACTTTCTTCTCATTCAGCAGCATGCCGTTGACAGAGTTGATGGCACTGTTCGCTCCTTCTGCAGTCTCATAGTGGACAAAGCCATAGCCTTTGGAATTACCAAACTCATCTTGAGCAACCTTACAGCTGAGGATGTTGCCAAAAGAGGCAAAGGTGTCGTGCAAGGCCTTGTTGTCAATTGCATTGTCCAGATTCTTGATGAAAATGTTTCCCTGACCAGTCTTACGCAAAGCGGGGTCACGTTGGGACCACATGATGCGGCAGGGGCGCCCCTTGATGACTGTATAGTTGAGCTCCTCCATAGCACGCTCACCATCCGCAGTGTTGTTGTAGTTGACATAGGCGTAGCCCAAAGAGCGGCGAGTGACAGCGTCACGGCACACACGGATGGAAGCGACTTGGCCGATAGAGGAAAATAGCTCGAAGAGCATGGCTTCGGTCACGGCGGGGTCGAGCTCTCCAACGTACAAGGAGGCAGAATGGGGCTGGTTTCCACCGGGAGCGGCGGAGCTCGGGGTCTGTAGGTCATTGTTTGGGGAGTGATTTCCACCAACAGTGGTATCGATACCGTTTGGGAGGCCACCATTAGTGGGAGCATTTGGTTTTTCGTCGATTGAGAGCTTCTCGAGCGAAGGGGGCGTAGCGCCAGTTCCTGCTTCTGCAGACATGATGATGTCTTTTAGTCTTGATCGGTGGTCAGTATACTGTGCAACTAGAGCTATCAGAATTCGAATGGGATTTGACGGCGGTAGCACATGCAAGAGAGGCTTTGAATGAAACAATTGAAGGGGCACCCACAGCTTTTGAGGTGGAGCGAGGGTATGAGGATATAGAATGCGAAGGAGGCAAGGACGCTGCAGTATTTGTCAGTACAATCCAGAGACAAACAACGATAGAACTGATTGTATGCGATGTAAAGTACTGGTGTATTGGTAGATCTCACGGCGAGGGCTCACAGCGGTCAGGTGACACTCACACAGTTTTGCTTGCTATTGGTTTTCCGATTGTTTTCAAGTTTTTTTCTGTTGTCACGAGGGTTTTCTGGTAGGGGAAGTGCTGTGCTAGGGGACAGATGTGATGAGTATTCCCGACAGATGTTGAGATGTCGTTGCTGGAGGACGAACAGGCATGGGAAAAAAGAGAGATGGTGGATCCAAAATTCTCTAGCGCGATTTGACTAGCGCGGCAGGGTCTTCCTTGTCCCCAGAGGTCACAATTCACAAACAAGGAGCTCTTGCCATCAACTTGAGTTTCGACTCGTGTGAGCGCGACAGATGCCCCTCCTGGGACCTACATATCGTTGAACCACGAGAGCATTGACTTCTTCTTTATGCACAGCTTTGTTCTCTCAACACTTCTGTCGCGTCTCATAGGACGCAATTCTATGAGACATATGCTTCTAGGTATCACTGTCGTATTATTGGAAACGTTGCGTTATTCAGTCGTTTGTCTTTATGCTCTAGCGCTCCCCAAAACGTGCAAATCCTTCTCGTCTTTTGTACAGATACTTCCCTAATCCGTAATATTTGCGCATGCACCGCGCAAACCCTCATCCGGATTTTCGAAGAAAGGTAGGTGATTTAATCTCCTGAAGAGAGTCGAGGCTAAACGACTCTCCCCTTGTGTGTCGAGAAATGGGGAAATGGGATCGTTAGCAGAGAAAGTGTCATCGTATCTGGGAATGGAGTGGGGAGCCTTCTTCATTGTTGACCATGGACCGTGCTTTTGCTGCTTTCAGACATGTGATTGCTCTTGGTGCTGTGATTAGGGACCAGTCGCGCCGTCCACAGTGGCAAATACTTGGTCTCCGCTTTTCATATCCATCTGCACTCGGAACAGGCACACAGACAGCAAGGAGATTGCTTCGGAGGCCGAGGGGATTCGTTGAAAAATCACCCGAAATTGTATTGTGCACACTTAGTCATAACCTCACGAAATCAGCTGGTGAGCGAGAACAATTTGTACACTATGCTATAGCTATGGAAGATAAGTCGAATGCTAGAACTGAGAGACCTTATGGAGTACATGGAGACCTATTATAAAAGCTGTTGCATGTCTTTTCTTTTTTATTACACTCTTGGGAGTGGCCGAATGCTATACGCCTCGGATTCTGTAGCTTCTGGCTGGCTTGCGAGCTCGAAAGATCTCTCAAATACCAGTGGATAGCCATGGAGTGCGGACATGTTTTGTTTGAAGGTTACAAGTAAAATTACTGTTTGTCCTTCACAGAGACCACATGATTTATAACTCCTACAAAGTACCTTAGACACTGAACACAGCGAATTTCTCCCCTCATATGGATGTTCAAACCTGCAACTATTAGAGTGACATAAGTCCACAATGTCTCGTATAATTATTGTAGTGAGTAGTAGCCTCTATATTCATATTTTAAGATACATCAAACAAAAGACGAAAATGGCATAGGGGAATTGCCATTTTGGTGCTAAGTTTGGCTTTTGGGCAGCGGCGGGACGGAGATAAGACATCGGCATTAATTCAGCTTAGAATATTTATCGTAGAAATAGTTGAATGATACCGGTCACATTCTTCTTAGCTGTAGCTAGACGATGGCAACGATGACGATGTTTAGGGCATGTCTCTGAACGATCTGAACGGGTCTATTGTGGGGCATGAATCTAAGCACGTTAAGTCTACCTATGCGGTGACTGAAGCTTGAAGTGCAGGTCGAATATGTTCCCTTCCTTCACTGGCAGCACGCGGCCTCGTCGTCAGGTCAACCTCTCGGGTCGCAATAACAATCCATTCGCTACGTTACCCGGTTCTTCGGCATCGGCATCGCCATCCCCACAGGCGGGTCAAAATGCTCTTGCACAGGCGCAACAGGAGCGAATAGTGAGGCAGCAAGAGAGGGAACGTCCACCAGCAGCGACAAGGATACAGAAGACTTGGCGTGGGTATAGGGATCGCAAGGAGGCCCAAAAGAAGTGGAGGAAAGAGTGGGATCAGAAGGAAGCATGGGACATGACACAAGGCTCTTCACAGCATGCCCAGATTCCGAGCCCGTACACCTCAGGAGGCGAATGTTTAAGCTCGCTCCGGCTACTTCTCCAGTTTGCATCGCCATTGAATGAACACGACGTCCAGCGTCTGAAGTACTTTGCTACCAGATACCTAAGATTTCCGCCAACACGGCCGTCGTCTATAACCAACGTTTGGAAGTCCCCTTTGCTACGGTTGGCGAAACTCATCTTGGCTACACTGAGTTCGAAGCGGACACCGCCTTCACAATCTCACAGCTTCGACGGCCTCTTAGCTCTCCTCGGAAATCTTGCTTCTGCAATCCCGGAACAGCTAGCCACTTTTGCCCAGCAATATTTCAAGACGTTGATTGATCTCGCTGTTGTTCACGAGGGTGAGAACTTCGAGTTACTCCAAGCAACTGCTCTTGGACTCCTGCAGTCTATCACAACAAGAACCGCCGTGGTCTATGAAGGTTTTGCTAATGTATTCCTGACAACCGGAGACCTCCCTACGATTTTCGGCAGCCTCGAGGTCTTTGCTCAAGGCATTAAATACGAACATCTTGCGGAAGCCATCAACAAGCTCCTATCCGCATCTTCTCATACAAACGTATTACAAGTTGCAAACCGAGAGAATCTGCTTTGGTTGCTTGCATATTTCATTTACTTTCACCGTTGCAGCTATCTAGACAAGCGCCAAAGCAAAGACTTGCCCAACGCTCTTTACGTCAAAATTGTTTCAAGGCTTATTTCATTCCTGGCAGATGATATTGGTACTCGGATAGAGCCTACTATAAGTCAGGCGCCGAGTAACGGTATAACGCCCACATTTTCAGTGCGTTCAATCAAGCCTTTACCAGCCTTCGTGCGGTCCGAAATTCTGACTTTGATCAATCAAGAAAACGTTAGCAGCCTTCTTGCCAACTTAGACATAACCCCCCAAGGTGTAGCTTCTGGGACTTCCAACGAGGCCGCTGCTCTTGCCAGCTATGCTTTGACGCTTCTTAGGGCATTTCCTCGCCGCGGAGATGAGATTCGCATGTGGCTTTATAGAGGATCTACATCGAGACAAACTTTCACTGCTCAAAAATATACCGGAGGTGGGTCACTGTCTGGGGATCCTCGTCCGAATACTCTTCCAGCCATTAAATACTTTTACCGTGCCACGAGCAGAACAGACATATTCCGTCGTATCAGCGAAGATCCACGGGAAACGGTGAGTATGCTTAGACCTGAGAGAAATCTTGAGTCTACTATCACAACCGAGTCCAGAGATGAGCAATGGCGCGTGATCTTGCTTTTCTTAGAGTTGTACACATTTGTGCTGAAAGTGATGGATGACGAAGAGTTTTTGTCTGGCACCAGCTCAACGTATGATGAGCAATGGTCCTGGACGAGAAAGAGCGCTTTGCCACTTGATCAAGTCAGAGACTTGACACAATTCCTCAAGAATTTAGCCTTTTCCATGTACTGGAATACGTCTGAGATAGCTGGAATTGAGGCAACACAAGCCAAGACCAGCCTTGCTGAATATTTTGGTAACATACGGGCCCCACTGACCGAGAAAAGCCAAGATGAGTCTCCTGCCAAATATGCAGATGTGTCGATCGCTGGAGTGAGCGGCATGACCTTGGCTTATATGAAGGGTATGGTGACTGGCGTCCTACGAATGTTGTACGAGCGCGAGTGAGTCCATTCACACCCCTCATATGTTGCCAATTGCTAAAGATCATCAGTTCGCGGCGAAAATTCATGCATCGAGATCACTGGCTAATGACGAAATATTTTGAGATGGATCGTTTCATTTCCGCCGTTGTCTCTGAGGAAGAGGAGAAGCACAAGATCGAGGAGTCTTATGAGGCTGACGGCGAGGTCAAGGAACCTGACAGTACAGCTGACCTCGATGATGACGACGACGAAGATGAGCCTATGCTTGTTGGCACACAACACGTGCAGCAGATTCGAAATGCACAACGACTGCAACGACAGCAACGAAAAGCCGCAAGGAAAAAGTATCTAGAATCTGTCACGCCTCGACTGGAAATTCTCCAGAATATGCCCTTCTTCATACCCTTCTCTACGCGTGTACAAATATTCCGCCAATTCGTTGCGTTGGATCAGATGAGGCGGAGAGGCACTGCAGACCCTGATGAGTGGAGATTTGGAGTCATGAATTCCGTGGACGGAAATTTGATAGGCAGACATAGGGCAAAGGTCCGACGGAAAAACATCTTTGATGATGCTTATGCACAATTCTACGATCTAGGCGACGGTCTCAAAGAGCCAATACAAATCAGGTTCGTGGACGAGTTCGATACGATTGAAGAGGGTATAGACGGTGGCGGCGTGACGAAGGAGTTCCTTACGAGTGTGACTAATGAAGCCTTCGCCGCTGATAATGGCATGGAAGCTTTGTTCATCGAGAACGATCAGCATCTCCTTTATCCAAACCCAGCAGCTGTGGAAGAGCGAAAAGCGACCCTACAACAGGCACTATACAAAGAGGGTTCTCCCGAATGGAATGCAAACATCCGCGATCTTTTACGACGATATGAGTTCTTAGGTAGAATCATTGGTAAATGTCTCTACGAAGGCATTCTTGTCGATATACATTTTGCGCCTTTCTTCCTCTTGAAATGGGCTCTGACTGGAGGAAGTGGCTCAGCAACTAAGGAGTCAGGTTATCGAGCCAACCTTAACGACCTTCGAGACCTTGACGAAAGCCTCTACCAAGGTCTAGTAAGTAGCCCTCTTCGCCAAGACCAGAGCGCCAAAGTACTTATCACTGACTCTTTCCCTTAGCTTCAATTAAAAAACTACTCCGGAAACGTCGAAGATTTCTTCCTCAACTTCGCTGTAACCGACACTGTCCGCACGTCTCCAACAGAGACTAAATCCGTCACCCGCGAATTGCGACCAGGTGGTGCCTCCGTCTCAGTAACGAACGAAAACCGCCTCGTCTACATCACATACATCGCCCGATACCGGCTCCAAAACCAGCCCTACCTGCAAACATCTGCCTTCCTACGCGGCCTCGGCTCGATCGTCTCCACCTCATGGCTGAGCATGTTCAACCAGTCCGAATTGCAGACGCTCGTCGGTGGCTCCAGCTCAGAGGTCTCCGTTTCCGATCTTAGAGCTAACACGCAATACGGTGGTCTCTATGCCATCGGCGATGATGGGATGGAGCATCCTTCCGTGGCAATATTTTGGAAGGTGATGCAGGATTTCGCCGACGCCGATCGGAAGAAAGTGCTCAAGTTCGTCACGAGTACGCCCCGGGCACCGTTGCTGGGCTTCGGCAACCTGAATCCGAGGTTCAGTATACGCGACAGCGGAAGCGATCAGACGCGGCTACCGAGCACGAGCACTTGTGTCAATCTGCTGAAGCTGCCTGTGTATCGAGATGAGAAGGTTCTGAGGGAGAGGCTGCTTTATAGCGTCAATTCGGGAGCTGGGTTCAATTTGAGCTAGCTTGAGCATTCGTGGGGTAGTATCAAGCAAGGTTGGCATAGACGGTTGTGAGGCACATAAGCGCACTCGTAATTACTTTAGCGGCATCAGGTAGGCTGGTTGGAATATGAATCTTTCTGATAATTGCATCGTCTTCTATCCCCTCGATGCACGCCAAACCTGTACCAAAGCAGGCACCACCGAAGAAAATTTGAATCGGAGGAGCCGAATCTTGAGAAATCATCGCTTGCTTCCATCAACGAATCATGTGCAAACGCCCAAAACCGTATCCCACGCATGCATCTGCACGCATGTAAAGACAGCAATCCAATCAAATAACCCCCTCCGCATCATCCCCAATGCCGCAGCATAAACAGCCTCAGCAACGCGACCAAAAACATGAGACGCAACCCTCGAATCCGGATCCAACCTCCATCGCACCCAGCGGCACTGACCACCATCATAAGGACCAAATTCCAACACGAAACTCTGCCAGCACGGGATATAGATGCCAAGCCCGAGCCTCAAGCACTCGTCTCTGGAACCGGGCATGAACGTCCAGCTGTCGCGATGGTAGTGGTGGAGCTCAAACGTCTGCTCTTTGATACCGTTGATGCGAAACAGCATTTTGCGTTCTTCTTTTACGTGGTAGGATTGGCTAGGCGGCTTGCGTTTGACGCGTAGAGTCATGCGCAGGTCGGCGTTCGTGTAGTCGCCGGTGTAGGCGTTGGGGTGATTGGGTTTGGTTCCATGTATCCGATGCGAATCCCACTCGCTGACGGTGGACTCCCATTGGGGTTTGGCATTGAGGACAATCTCGGCGGCTACTTTTGTGTAGTCGATTTTCGGCTGCAAGTCGAAGAGTGCTTGGATGAGGACTTGGGCGACGATATTGCTGGGGTCGCCATTCGCACTGTTTCCGTTGGTCAGGACTACGACTGCGCTTTCCGTCTCTGGGAACACCCAGTATGCGCTCGTAAAGCTGCCTAGGTCACCTGTATGGCCGATGACTTTTCTAGGCGCAGACTCTGCTCCCATCACGTAAGAGCGGGTGACGTCTAGGTCGTTCGTTACAGTGTTGATCCTTGAGGTAGGCAATACAAAGGAATATAAGCCTTTCGCATACTGTTGTCCTGAATCATGGTCCAACGGAGTATCTGGCTGTTGGATGGTCCAGAGAGCCTTGAGGATCCTCTCCTTGGTTAGGGTCTCCGGACTATATATTGAAACGGGGTGGATTTTGTGTGAAAGACTGCTTTTTCCATCAAGGGTTCCTGGCTTGGATGCCTTGATCAACAGTCTGCACCACCTAAGCATGTCAGTCACACAAGTCCGCACAGATCCAGAGCATTCAAATGCATCCTCGACCTCCATTCTGGGTAATTGGTTGGCTGAACTGTCGCTCGACATAATGTAGGCGCGGGCGTAGTTATCGTCGCTGGTGCGGTTGGTGTAAGTTCGCATCAGCCCCAAACGCCCCAGTATATCATCCACAGCTTCAGCCCATGGTAAATGACTGATCTTGTCTATCAGATACGCTGCGACGGCATATGACCAATTTGTATAATTCCATTCGGATCGAAGGCCGTTAACGGATGGTAGATTGGCGAAGATATGAAGGATGTCCTTCTGCTGTGCGAACATCGAGCCTGCTTGTTTTCGCAATCAGTAATTCCTCATTATGGCAAGCATACGACTCGTGGGACATACTCCGGGAAGTATTTGCTCAATGACTGTTTGAGGTTGGGATTTGGGAATCTGAGCGAGAAATTTTGGATTACCATTGATCCCGCGGATGGCTAACGGAACAGCTGCAAGCCCAGTGTGGTGCGAGAGGACGTCCCCCAGATGGATCTTATCCATGAAGATGTCCGCAAAATGGGGGTTATAATCCAGTATCTCAGGAAAGGATTCGGACAAAGAACCGAAAGTGCCGTCGAAGCTGACGCGTCTTGCTTGTTCCAGTAGACTTAGGATCGTTGCAGTGAACGCATTGGTACAGCACCCCGCTCTGTAGATTGTTTGGGGGTCTGGCCTTCGATGAGATGCCTCGTCAGCGTGGCCATATCCCCTTGTATAGATGGTTTGACCCTGATGAAGCACCCCAACAGAAAATGAGGGACTGCGAAACTGGTCCCTAACTTCTTCGATTGTGCGTGCGGTTGCACGAAGTCTTCAGTCATATGAGTGAGATGGTTCAGATTTCATCCGCTCCACCAATCGCCTACCTTAGATGGGCCTCCTCATCGCGGTGATTTTTGTTATTTTCAGAACCCATACTCCTCTCCATCAGTTTCTTCAATGCTTCAACGTGTCTGGTATCTGGAGTCAGTGTGGGCCCGAGTGGTGACGAAGGCCCCTTCTTTAACGCCTCCAAATCACTCATAGGAAATGGTCGATGTGGAACTGAGACAAGTCCTGAATTTACTATGCTGAAGTGAGGGCTCGTAGTAACTATGGAACAACTCATGACTTGATTACCGACTGCTGTTACCATAGTTGCACAAGTCCTTAGTAAAGTGACATGTAGGTGGAATGATATCAAATGATTGGCTGACGGGAGTCGGTAACGCTTCGGCCGTATCTGAACGTCCGTCTGACCGCTACCTTGTCAAAATCTGTAGAATGTGGCATACCCTTCGGAAGCCCGCACAAAAAGTCCTTCTGAATGTTAATCCACATTTGAAGCCATCCTACTATAGTATGGGCCATTTCGCCCCATTGTAACAATAAACGCTGCGTATCTCTCAGTTCTGGTGGTAGCTACCCACCAACCTCTTCTTTCTGCGTTTGATAATCCAGCGACAGGTTTCCGGCGTATGGAAGGCGATAACAGCTTGCGTCGTCGTCCTAACTATAGGTTCATATTGACAACTTCGCCAGAGGCAACTCAATCACTCCCATTCTCCTCTTTCCATTTCTTCAGATATCTGTGTCCACTCATGGCACCTTGAGGTTCGCCTCGAAACTTTTCCCGTGTTGGCTTAAGTGTTTTGGTGACGAAAGGTGAAAGCTACAACGGAAGGATTAGAATGCCTTCTCCGGCATGATAACTGAGATAGGTAGTACCTTGCAATCTTTCAGTTGTTCCGGCACAACATACGTGCGGACTTTGTCGAGATCAATTAGGTATCCACCATGCTTAGTATGCCGACCCATTGCGCCTGAGCCTGTTCCCTTGTAGTAACCATTGCTGACCTGTTTTGTGGTAAGTGGGAGACGCCTTAGTCGGGTGAATAAAGGTGCTGTTGCTTTCATGGTGAAGATGTGGTATGGAGTGGGGACATCGAATCCTGAAGTAGTAATTTAAGAGCTCAAGCGTTCGTTCTAGCGCCGAGCGTCAGCCCTATGAGGCGAAAAAAGTTCCCCACAATGGAAGGTACCGTCGCCAGGGTCGATCCGACCTTTTAAGCACTTACGCAGGTGATTCTGGACTCAAACATGGCGTTATGGTGAACTGACTTGGCGTCATCTAACAAGATGCACCGACGAAAGTCTTCTGTGGCGCCCTCGCTCGAGAAATCGGGGCCACCAAAGCCAAAAGCTAAACGATCCCAGAACGCCCTTGCAATCGCAGAGCGACAAGCTCCTGTACGCTCGAAAATACGACAGAATCGCCTTGGTCAGTCGGAGCCAGAAATAAACAAGCGTAAAAAGCAAGATCAGGACGAAGACTCCGGCACGGAGGGTGACCAACGCAAGCCCAAGAGAAGAAAAGAAGGGGCGAAGGATCGGTACGGTAACAACGTTGAGTATGGAAGCGACAGCAGTGGCAATGAATGGACTGTGGGTCTGGTCGAAGATGATGACGATAGTGATATAGATAGTGATGAGGCAATGGCAGACAGCGACGACGACGGTGCTGCAATCCGTGGTAGCTTGCCCAATACGTCCGTTACAAAACGTCCTGCGAAAGCCGCAGATCAGGAGTTGGCGGACGACGAGCAACAGCGATCCCTTCTTCGAGAGAGCAATGACGAGGAGGACGGTCTGGGCGAGGAGAGTGACAGCTTCGGCGAAGATGCTGTCGACTTAAGCGCAATGTTGGACGCAAGCGATGATGGCGAAGGTCTGTCTCACATGTCATCTGAGCCGGAACAAGATGGAGAAGAATTTCCTGGTTCAATAGACAATCAAGAAACGGATGTTGGAGCCGAAAACGAGGGATCAGTACTCTCATATTCAGGAGATGAGGACAGTGATGGCGACCCTGCAAAGCTTGCCTCATTACAAGCGCTGGTAGCTACTATGAACGAGCAGGATCAGGGTCCTACTCGTGTCGCAGCGCCGATTGGTGCCCAAGAGTCCACAACACCCTCGGAGTTTGGCCTCAGTTCGAAGCGCAAGTTGACTGTCGCCGACTTGGTCCCTTCCATCACTGATCCAAAACTACGGCAATCACTCAAACTATTAGTTGACGATAACTCCAAAAGTGCAAGCAAGCCAGGTAGAATTCCTAGAAAATTAGAAGTGCCTCTCCCGAGAAGGCAGCAGGACCGCTTGGATCGAGCTGCTGCTTATGAGAAGAGCAAAGAGACCTTGAACCGCTGGATTGATACAGTCAAGCACAATCGAAGAGCAGAGCATCTCTCTTTTCCCTTGAAAGCTTCTAATACAGCGGCTAATCAGGGCTCAACACGATTATTACCTACAACTCAAACGCAGCCATTGACAGATCTTGAGAGCACCATACAGAATATCTTGCAGGACAGCGGCCTCGCTGTACCAAATGGCAGATCTGAAGAAGACCAATTGCAGGCTTTCGAGGAGCTAAAGACGAACAAAATGCCGTTTGACGAAGTACAGGCTCGTAGAGCTGAGCTCCGAAGGGCTCGAGAACTACTCTTCAGAGAGGAGATTCGTTCCAAAAGAATCAAGAAGATAAAGAGTAAGACTTACAGAAAAGTGCATCGCAAAGAGAGGGAAAGAAACGCTCAACAAGACAAGGATCGGCTCACCGAAGCTGGCATATATGACTCCGAAAGCGAACAAGAGCGCAAAGACAGACGGCGAGCGGAGGAGAGAATGGGAGCTAGGCATCGCGAAAGCAGGTGGGCCAAGGGAGTCAAGGACAGTGGGAGAGCGAAATGGGACGAAGATGCCCGTGGAGGGGTGACTGAGATGGCAAGACGAGGAGAGGAGTTGAGGCGGCGGATTGAGGGGAAAGCTGCGGGTGAGGACGATGAAGACTCGGAGTCTGAGGGCGACGACGATGACGAACATGATGTTGAGGATGTGGACGCAAGGGACGATGCCAATACCACAAAACGATTACGAAAGCTTGATGAACGCGAGAAGGCACTGGACTCCAGCGCGATGGGCTCCAGACTCGCCTCAATGGATTTCATGAAGAATGCAGAAGCTGCACGGAAAGCTCGGAACAATGCCGATGTTGAAAGTCTGCGCCGAGATCTAGCTGGGGAGGGAACACCCAGCGAAGAAGGAGATGAAGAAGGCCAGGGGAGAAAGACTTTTGGACCTGCGAAAGGCGGTTTGGTTACAGCGAAGGCTCCACAAGCAGCAGAGAGGAGTGAATTCGAAGAGCGCCAAGACATCGAACCTGAGGCCAAAGACGGTCATGAGGAGCCAGAGGAAGCAGAGATTGAGATTGTGGTTGATACAGCAGGCTTCCAAGGGAAACCTGGGCCAGAAAAGAATGATACGATCCACAAAGGGCAGAGGAAACAGCTCTCTATCACAAGCAGCGACCCGGTTCCTGAGACAAATCAGAATATTTGGCTTATGCCCGACAAGAAAGGCTCAAATGTTGGAAAAAAAAGAGTACAGGAATCCAGCGCCGTTGCCATCGTCCCCGACGCTCTCCCAACCAAAATTGTCGCTCCTGCAAGCCCAAAACCCGGGCCACGATCGGCGCTCAAGGGTGCTAGAAAGGCAGAGAATGCGAGCAAGAGTATGCCAGGATCCACGATAGCTCTCGAGGCCGTACCCAGCGATGGTGAAAACGACGACGACAGCGCCGACAAACTACCGTTCGTGCTGCGCAATCAAGATCTCATTCGCAAAGGTTTCGCCGGCGACGAAGTAGTCGCTCAATTCGAAGCCGAAAAGCGAGCCATCATGGAAGACGAAGAGGACAAGATCGTCGACAACACCCTACCCGGTTGGGGTTCCTGGACAGGCGCCGGCATTGGCAAGAAGGCAGAGAAGAGAAACAAGAACAAAGTTATGACGAAGCAACCGGGCATCGCAAAAGAGAAAAGGAAAGACGCAAAGCTTGATCGTGTCATCATCAACGAGAAACGGGTCAAGAAAATTGGAAAATATCTGGCGTCGAGCCTGCCACATCCGTTCGAGACAAGGCAGCAGTATCAGCGGAGTTTGAGGATGCCGATAGGGCCGGAGTTCCAGACTTTGACGGCGTATCAGGATGCGACGAAGCCTAGGATCTTGATGAAGCAAGGTATCATTGCGCCGATGGCGAAGCCGATGATATGATTCCTGCTTGCGTTAGTAGCTGTTCATGAGACCATACACAGGATTAATACCGTACGCCATTGAGTCGAGGATAAAGTAAACAGTATACCAATGGTATCAATGATGCTGCATAACTTGCTCCTTGTTTTCATTTAAACAGAGGCTATATCAAGAATCCCCCGTGGACCTATGTCGGCCTTCCAGATCGTCGTTACTTCGTGGGTATAATTACGCAGACTGCTGACTAGTAGCGCTGCACGCTTTTTGGTCGTCTCTGTCATTCGAATCAGGCTTATGTTGTGTCCTCGTTTCCATCTTGAAGAGGTAGAGGAGTGGAAGGTCACGAGGTGTAGGCAAAGTCCTCGAGGAACCAATTTCATGTCGTATTCTTCTCATGCCTCGTCCCTGTCGGCCGATCGTTTCCCGGCCACTGGAACGCGCTACTGTCTTCCAGAGTCTTAAACTCAGTAGCTATACTTATTGGGGAGTCTGGTGAATCAACGAGCGTTTGGTCATGTATCGGCCGCAGCTCATCAATTGGCATTAGGTTAACGTCGAATTCCTCATCTTCGCGCGCTACTCGGCCAGCGATGCAGCAGACTTCTTCAGAAAGCAACGTAGTAGGATGCTGACCTCGATGCGACGATATGTGATTAAGGAAGGTTCTATCGGACCTATATATCGATGATGCTTGCTCCGACCTGTCGCAGAAGACGCACTGATAATCGTACTGCCGGTTCTTGACTTTTGACAAAGCTACATGAGACTTTGCTAGGAATTTCCAGCGATACTGAACGTTGTTGAAAAGCTGCACATCGTTATCGAACGTCCACGATTTACCGACACAGACAGCTGGACCTTCGAAGGCACATTTCGAGCTTGAGCACGCCCAGTACTGAGACTGGCCAGTCATCGAGGTTGACGAGTTCCTTAGCTTAAAGCTTTCTTTCTCGAGATCTACCTGTAGCTTGTATGCTCCTTTGCAAAATCCACCGTATGGGTTCCTGGCTACTACTCTACTAGGGTTCTGCGGTGACGACTGAACTTTAGAAAGGGTAGGCGAACCTTTTGGCGTCCTATCCAATCCTTGGGAATGTCTTCTTTCCGCCGTGACGTCTCCTGCTTCTGTAGATGTCCGCTCTCGGGACATGAAAGAGCCGTTCCATTGCGGCCTTTTCGAGTCTTGCTGAGAGTATACATCCTCGATTAGAGGAGTCACACCTGAAGTCGATTGTAACTGCGGTACTGAAGGAAGATCTTTCTGTGTCACATTCACATGTCGCGTCGTCGCATCGCTCTCACTGACCAATGTCTCCATCGATACCGTCGGGTGCTGACCTTGACCGCTTTGCAGGGTGCTCATTTCCGGCGGAGATTCGTCGCTAGTGACATCTGTCAATATGGACGATGTTGACACCTCCGATACCCAAGGATTGTCTTCATCGATGACCATGTTCGGTGACGGTTTGAACGATGCTGGGCCCGCGAGCATGTCAGTCGCCTCGCGGTGAGACTTTGGTGAAGATCCTATAGGCGACCTCGATGGAGGCTTCCAAGCCGGAAATTCCTGCTCCACAACCTGAATCCCGAGTTGAGGATCGCGGTGCCTCAGGTCGTCTTCTACGGTTCCGAATATGGGCTCATCTGCATTTGATCGAGAGTTGGGAGCCTGTGGAGACGTACCGGCTTTATGCGACCTCGAGGCAGGGAAGATGCCCCACTTCTTCTTTGGGGTATGCAATACGACCAAATTTTCGTTTCCTGGTGATGAGACTCGCTCTCGCAGTTGTTGCTTCGATCGAGTCGGTATGGTAGCTTGATATACGGGCTCTGGTGATAGGTAGTGTGAAGCCTGCTCACTCTGCTCCCAGGGTAGAATTGAGGCGGAGTCTAATGTGTCTATGCGGCCTGGCACTGGAAGAACTGCAGGTCGTAACGGGGCAGCTTGTGCCATCCGCATATACAGCTCATTGAGCACGGTGACCGATTGTATCCTCCCGAAATCACTGGCATCCACCAATATATTGAAATCCGTCATGTTATCGTCTTCTTGCGCAACCCAAAGATGCCTGAGTAAGGTACCCTGGAGGTCAATTAAGATATTCCTCAAAGCATCGGTAGCTACTTCTGACTGTGATATTAGCGTGCTATCCTGCGAAGAAGGACTGGTCGTACTCACGGTCACCAGTCGCAAACCTAGGACCGTATCTCTCTATACCGCTGTCTCGTGCTTCCCCCACGGCTAGTGGGCCGCGATGAAGCGAGGTTTCGAGTGATTCCGTTGGAGCTCCCGCCTTCTTCGCCGCACGTTTTTCTTTGATTGACTTCACGATTCTTCCTCCATCTTGGTAGGCCGACACCACGGCTGCTACACAGGCGATAACGGCCACCACCTCCATCCCACTCATGACGGGCTGAACTTTGGCGAGCAGTCGATGAATGAATGACTATTGACCAGTATAGTGATATATGCTCCGTTCCACGCAGTCGATATCACTGAATCATAGGTAGGATAGGTAAAGTAGGCCACCACGGAGAGGCGGCTCGTTCCCGTAGGATAGTAAATCGCAAGGCAAGCCCGAGTGCTAAAGTGGGGAGGAGCCCAGGGACGTGGTAGGTACCTTAGGCACGCTATTCCACACCCTCGGGAGCTAACTATCTGGGGTTTAACGCTCACATCATTCATGCCTGTAAAGGCTAGTTTGCCTAGCAATCAAACCTCGAAAGGCTAGCTCTCGAATGTGTGACTCCTTACCAGCTTACTAAGTAGGTACTATGTCTTATGTACCTTAGCCTTGTCGAAACACCAGCCTCGCTTTTGTCTGCTTGCTACTCTTTGTGAGTGGAAACAATCCCGCACTCCGCAGAGATTCCCCGACCAGCCAACTGGTCTGCTACAATAATAATATCAAGCTGCCCCTCGTGTTTGCCAGAGGTCTCTTAATCTGATCTCCGTTTACCTATGGATGATATCGTACGGATTCAGTAATCGTTTATGTCCTTGAGCTCCTGGTAGTGTTAGAGGTCCTGTTGGGAGTCATACGCGAAATAGTCTGTGTCTGGCTGCCTTGTGCTGAAATCAGGCCAAGCTTGCTGCTTAGCCAGATACGAACATATATATTGGCTGCTTGCCCTCATACAAACCCATTGTGTTATCAATCGCTTTCATCCACAGCAAAACTACATTTCCAAAGACCCTAATCGAAATTGTATGACTCGTGCAGCTTGACTTGATCCCATTACACATTTCCCCACTCAACTTGGCTGTCGGAATTTCCTTGTCGCTGCAATGGTCGAAGAAGTTGTCCACAAACAAGAGTTCGTCGTACGCAGCCTGTCGACCCGGAGTGTCACTCTCTATCCAGCCAAAGCTCAGGTGGTTCGAGATATCAGTGATGTGACACTACAGCCTGGTGCCAATGAAATAACTATCTATGGTTTGACGCCGACTGCAGATGAAAGCTCCATAAAGGTCGATGGCAAAGGCTCAGCAGTACGCGCTCCCCTCTTTGGCACCTCCAGTACTGACCCATCTAGATGATCACAGATATGATGGTTGACTTGATCCCAAATCGAGAGAATTACGACGATGCATACCCAGAAGCATCTGAAACTGAGGACACCGATGAGCCGGATGACGACAACACTGGTTCTGAGTCTGAGGCTATCAAGGACCTTGCAAAGGAAAAGAAAAGAATCGAGGACGCCGTAAAGATAGCTAGCGAAGAAAAAGCGAGCGCTTCAAGCCGACTCGGGATGCTGGAAAATTACGCGCGAAGCATGGAGAAGGACCGACCCCAAGACCTCGAAGCCTGCATCTCCGTCTATGCTGACCAGCGGCGAAAGGCATATGAGGTCCACTTCGCATACGATACCAGGATCGGGGAACTTGAACAGCAACACAAGAAGATCTCGAAAAAGGTGACCAAAGCTAAGCGCGACACCAAGAAAGAGAAGGTAAAGGCAATGAAGCATAAAATGAGAAAGATGGAGAAACAGCACCGCGCTAAGCAGGAGAAGGTGGACACCAAGAACCGACTCAAGGAAGAACGGATTGAATTCTGGCCGAGGAAGGTATATAGGGTTATCCTTAACCTTGATACAAACTCGGATTTCACGCCTGCATCCTCACGTCGTGGATCCATTGAAAGTCTTGCGAAGACAATAACGGAGGATTCTACGAATCCCTGCCGAATTGCGCTGTCTCTGTCATACATTACACACTCCGCTTGGTGGTCACCACGCTACGATCTAAGTCTCAATACACCCGATAGCTCGGGTCAGATCGTTTACCGTGCAGAGTTCTGCAATCGGACGTCCGAGGTGTGGAAGGATACAAAGGTCATCCTTTCTACCTCCCAGACTTCTTTCCACGGCCTTGCAGAATCAATACCATCGATGCAGCCATGGCATATTCGTCTCAATAGTAAGGGAACATTCGGACCAGTCGACGACATCCGCGGTGGAGGCCTACTCAGTGCGTACGAGATCGACTATAAGCGGAGAGGTCAGGCTGCTGTCTCGGACAAAATTAGTGAGCCGCGCAACGCTCTCTTTGGCGTAGGCAACAGCAATGTAACCAAGGGTCTCTTTGCACAGCAACCACGTATGCTGAAAAATCTGATGCAGCAAGCTCCGATCCAGCAACCTCAGATGCAGCAAGCTCAGAGGCAGCAAGCTCAGATACAGCAAGCTCAGATGCAGCAAGCTCAGATGCAGCAGGCATACCAAACCCAAACGCAAGGTACGTCGCTCTTTGGTAATTCGAACACACAGCAACCAAACCAAGGGTCCGGTCTCTTCGGAAGCTCGTCAAACAATGCCATTGCGCCGAGCAACTCGAATCCCTTCGGCATGGCGTCTCAGCAAGTAGCAGGAAACGAAGACTCTTTCGAGAGAGGGTATGACGGAACAGGGGAAACCATCATCCCCGAACTTCCCGACCTGGCAACGCAAGAATCGGAATGGTCCGAGACCGGCATGACAGCAACCTACGACATCCCCGGCCTCCGCACCATCGTCCCCAGCCACACCATGCGTCGCCACAAGATCGCTTCCGCAAGCCTCAAAGACGTCCATCTCTCCTACATCCTCGTGCCGAAACTCCGCACAGCCGCCTTCTTGAAATCGCGCATCCGCAACACCTCAAACATCACACTGCTCAAAGGGCCAGTGGGTCTCACTCTCGACGGCTCCTTCCTAGGCAACGGTTCCCTACCCCGATGTAGCGCGGGCGAACCGTTCAGCCTCAGCTTAGGCGTCGATCCCAGCATCCACGTCACCTACAGCAAGCCCGTCGTCAAGAGGAGCCAAACGGGTGTGTTCCAAAAGGAAGGCAGCGGCGTCTACACCCGCACCATCACCGTCACCAACACCAATTCCAACCGTGCAGTCGAGGGTCTGATCCTCGATCAGATCCCCGTCAGCGAGGACGAGCGTCTTAAAGTGGACATCCTACAACCCTCCGGCCTCCGTTCCGAGGGCGACACCGCGAAAAGCGGCGTCGGTATACCCGCCGTCGGCAAGGTGACCGAGAGATGGGGTACCGCGCGTGCCACGTTGAAGAAGGCAGGAGAGATCGGTTGGAATGTCCTTCTAGAGGCCAGCCGTGGCGTCAAGCTCGTCCTGGAATACGAGGCGCGCTTTCCGTCCACAGAGCTGGTCGTTGGTTGCTGACATGAGGATGCCGTGCCAGCTGTTCCTCGTACTCTTGGAGCTGTGGACCGGCAAGCGGCAGATTATCAAATGCAGCTGAGGTTGTTGGAGGAACAGAATAAGAGGAGGCTTTGGTTGGCAGGGCAGTCACAGGATGCGGCGGGGCACTGAATCGCCCTCTCTTATCACCGTAGGCGTCTCCTACTGCTGTGGACAGATAAAAAGTACTCGGTGCACGGTACATAATTGGATAATTAGCTTAGATCAACGTAGATAGCTTTCTATATCAATGAATAAGCTCCCTTAGCTTTCCCTCGTCATTGCACACGTGACTAATAAGTTCAGGAAACAGCACAACACCAAGTAATTCAGCAAAAACCCAAATCCCTCTCCGAAAGGGAATGAGATATTTCAGATCTAATTGACTAAGCTGGCAAAGGAGGAAAGTATCCAGCATCTCAAGTCCAGCTTCGACCTACCATTGCATTCTCGAAAAGTGGAGACAGCTATCAAAATTGCCATTCGCTCCCATGATAACAGTCAGACCTTCTAGCCCAATTACAATCCCAATCTACTTTACCTTTGCATTTTCCGAAAAAGTGGAGAAAGCGATATGAAATTCCATTTCGCTCCCATGATAACGGCCAGACATCCTGTCTCTGCTTTGGTGCTGTTGTACATAAATAACCTCGCCTTTTACACTTTGTAGGTGGTGGAAATCCCGCTGAAGGCTTTCGCAAGACAACTACGAATTATTTCACAGAGATCGAACGAGTATCATTCAAGACGCAGAGGCTTTTCCGTTCATGCTGATTGATTGCAACGATGATACTTTGATCGCGTCGCTGATGGGATCTTTGGATGCTGCGATCGCCTTGGCGTCTTAATGATAGCCTTACTCCCGCTCTAGGATGCTGAGTTGTCGGCTTTTTCCATTTGTTGGTTGTATGTGGGTTCGAAATTCGTATGTAGTATATCGAGCCAGGAATTCATCTGCCTTATGAGATGCCTTATGAATGAGATGAACACCCTAGCCCTAGATGCCGTTGCCAAATATAGATGTGAAGCAGTCCTTGTAAGAGAGGAGCCAGGGAGACGTCATATACACAAGTACATAATGCAACAAGTCTCTTCGCAAGCCTACGTCAGTAAGGGATAACGTATGGCCTTTGATTTATTATGCCCCTGCATAACGTCACATGATAAGGTGTCTATACTTCAACATTCATCGACGTTCTATTTTCGGAGTTGCCGCGAAGTCTCAGATGTTGCCGAAAGTTGTCTGCCTCGATTTCGAGGTCTTCGAGGAATTGAGGGACCATAGGACATCGTGGTCGATAACATCAAATCGTTAACCGAGACTGTTGCGTTATCATGCATCAAGAATGCCAAGTGAGGGGCTTGCTTGAGCAGGACGTACCCCAAACATTAGCGCGTAGACCTTCCAAACATTGTATGCATAGGCGAGGGGCGGAGTCGTTAGCTCATGTGGACGTTTAGGCGACATATAATTCTCCATTTAGCCATTGAAGCGCGCAACGACTTCAACGGTTAGCCGCAACGTTTCGAGTCATACGGAGTACATCAGTAACGACCCCTCCCCTGCGGAGACGTCAGAGTCAGCTCGTGTAATAGTCTGCACGTTTCGTGATCATGTACGCAGCGTCTTCTGAGACCGACTGCACCAAGTCCATCATTGTGCGGCGACAAGGCGTGGCGGAGGATCTCGATGATGTGAGCGACAAAATGCTTGATAGTCGCGATCAGTATTACACAGCCAATACTGGGAACCCATGTTCTCCTCGCCAATGGGTAAAGTGGCATTGCTATGTTGGATGTCTGTCGCCATAAACGGGTGCTCTCGCTCCAGAAGGTGCCGATGTGGGGTCATTGGCGATGCATATTGAAGCGATAGACGCTGGGAAGCTCTCTTAATCGGGTCGATTGACACAGTCGTCACAGTAGTACCACCTTCGTGATAGCATTGTTGCGGAGCAGTTGAATTTGTGCATAAGGTAGACGACCGTGTCGCTCGAGCCCACCATTGCACCACCATAGTAGTATGAAGTGGCGGTAAACAAATCATACTTTACGAGGCTGCGGCGTCCCGCGTATAAACGACATTGAACGTTAAAGTAAAGTACCGTACTTGGAGTTACTTATAGTTGGAGTAAGTGAGAGGGCGATTAGCGCACCAATCACAGGAGAGCAACCGAGGGCCCGGATAACCGGGTGTCCAAACCTGCAGTGGCGCGGACAGCCTTTCGTCTGGAAGTCTTGATCTGTTCTAGCGAAGCGGAGAATTTGTGCAGGTACCTAGTGTAAACTTTCTGGTCAGCTTCACTGCCCTGGGATTTCCAGGTTTGCCCATGTCTCTGACAAAAGTGGTAATGCATGACATCGGGGTCTGGAAAATCCGTATCTCCTCTGTCTGAGCTTTTCGGCCTGGGAAGGCTGGGATGGGAGGGATGTATCAGAATTGGAGATACCGGCCCGTCCGATGCCCTCGAATAAAGCTATGGCCAATGACGAGTCAGCTTCTCATTATATGTGCAATTACTCTTAGGAGAAAGATTCATAGGATTCGTGGATTTGAGCTGAGGTCATGCGTGCCGCGCGATTGGCGTGCCTTGCTGATGTATCAGAAGTACCTCCGTTTCTCACCCTCAAACACGGTTTGCCTTTTGCGAGCTAGAGGCGATGGAAGTATTTGTAGGAAGGACCGACGAGACCCGGCTTATCGGTATTGGCTCTCCTGGATATCTGGACACCAGTGATGGCGGGCGAACGCCATATGGTTGACTCCCAGATGGTTGAAGGTTCTTGAGTGGGGCAATATGATGCAAGGCTTCGTATTCCTCGCATGCATTTACCCCAGGCCAAGATCGCGTACCTGGAGTGCTGATCGACCATGGATACTTTAGTTCGAGGTAGATACTTCCATGCACGCTATTCCATACAGCATCAGCAGGCCATGCGGTGAGCAAGGATGTTCGCGGGATCTGAAGAATTGTGATTTGATAAGAGGAGGTAAAAGTACTGTAGTAGTAGGTTGCAGGTGATCGTCACTGCAGCTAAACGTTACTGTGGCGGCAATAGCTTCTGGTGCAGTAGCATGGAAGGAAAGAAGACTGATGGAAGCTTATCCGGCCTTCTAGTGTCTGTTCTAGTGGTTCTAGTGGTTGCTACCGTCTTGGTCTTAGTCTGCCCTCTGCCTCTTTCCTTCGTCGGGTGCACTCCTGCATTAGAATACAGCGCAGATCATGACCCGAGCCTTGCGACCACTTGCTTCAGCCTTCAGGTCTCTAATCATGAAGTGCTTTATCGATAGTAGATAGCCAGATAGCCAGATAGCCAGATAGCCAGATAGCCAGATACGCAGATAGGTGATGATAATGTTTCATATGGTTCTACTGTAGTTGGTAGTAGAAACATTGGAAAGCTCGTCGGCCATATTATCAATAGGTAGTTAGTGTGCGCTTTGGTGACAGGCAAGGGGAGATGGCAAATGCTAGCAATCTCCGTCTGCCCCTCATGGCTTCCCGTCCATCGACCAATGAACCCTTGCAGACTGCCTGTAACCACCTTCGACTTCGGGCAACCTCACCGCCAAACCATTCCTGCTTAGACTTCTCGCCCTCAGGGGCTTGTCGTCTCCTACCTTACCTTATTCCACGTCACTCCAGATAGTTCTAGTTCTACCCACGGACGATCTCAAGCACTCTTACCATCCTAGTGTGGAGAGCTTGGATCACAACCACTGGGCACTGCAATCCGTGCACCACGCCCAGCTGCAGCTTGAACGGCATCCCACCACCTCCACTTGCTACTTACTCCGCATTGGATTACGTTACTTCTTCGATATCACCAACTCACCTCCTCACAAGGCAGCGATCCTGAAACCCGTCCTCCACTCCTGATTCCTTTGGCGAATTCGGCTCTCCTGGTGATCAGTGGACCGTCGATCTAGTAAGAGCAGGGCTACACCATCTGAGCCACACAGACCTCAATCTACTTTAGGGGCTTGCGAGCAGGACCTCTGAAGCTATTAGGTACTTTACCGCACGGAACCATACTCCGTGTAGTTCTACCTGTTACTGGAGGACCTAGTGCCACGCGATCGTCAGCCTGGTCCCGAACGGGTTATCAGGAAACCAAATCTCACTGTTTGGGAAGCGGGGACATAAGGATCTGAAATATCTGAGAGTGAAAGCCACATTCGAGATCCCGTCAACAATTTGACAAGGTCTCACCACAATACCCCCGTTCATCAGTCTCTCTACGTGTTTGATCCACGACTTCCAGCATAATCGACGCCGTAACCTCCTAGACACCTGCGATCTGGCAAAACTTCTACACCACGAAAGAGAACAATTGGCTTGAGCTTCAGTTCCTTTAGGCGATTTCATGGAGAATTGGTACAGGCTCATCCATTAGCAACCAACTGCGCCCTACCTACCTGCTTCCCCACCGCCAGACACTACGCACATTGCACCGATACGCACTTCATATATTCCACAGGTCACGGAATCCGGTACGGCATTCAGGAGGTGGAAAGCAATATCACAGTTTGAGGTGGAACCGTTTGGAGCCTGGACCGTCTCAAAGCATTTCGCGACGATAAGCACACTTTGCTCAACCCAGATTTGTTAGTTCGTTCAGTCACATCATCTTAAAAGACATAGCGAGTGCTTGAATTTTGAAAAACGCTGGTATCCATTAGTCACGCCACGAACACTCCCTGGCCAACGATTGCAGTGTCTCTGCCGTCGACCTCGAGCAACGTCACATAGGCCTCCATCGATCTCAGCGAATACCAGCATCGGACACAGCCATGGACATCACCAACATGCTCAACAGAAAGTCCCCCGCCGATGTTGCAGCCGCCGCTGAACGTCAATTTCATCGACAGATGGCGCAAGGCGTGAGCTACCCCTCACCAACTCCTACGACGTCTCACACAGATCTTCGACCCCCAATGTCGATGCTTGGACAAGGATACGGGGAGCGAATGATCGACAACGGATACAATTCACAACAGCAAGAAGGCATGCATCTGGAAGAGGCTAAGGGCTGCACCAGCAATACCCAACGACATGGGAGCAGCGTTTCGGTCAAAGCATTTGCATGTACGAGTTGTGGGAAAGGCTTCGCTAGAAGAAGTGATCTAGCTCGTCATGGTAAGATTCATGATAAACCATCTCATCGTTGGCTGATCCAGTATGGTAGAACGGATACATAGCGGTGATAGGCCGCACGTCTGCCCCGAGAAGGGTTGCGGCAAGCCGTTCATACAACGGTCTGCACTGACAGTGCACATGCGGGTTCATTCTGGCGAGAAGCCTCATATGTGTGAACGATGTGGCAAGGTATGATCTTCGGATGCAATCTCAATCTATGCTAATTCTGGCGCAGCCATTTAGCGACTCCAGCTCGCTCGCTAGACATCGACGGATACATTCAGGAAAAAGGCCATACAAATGTCCGTTCGCAGATTGTCAGAAGACATTCACTCGCCGGACTACGTTGACACGACACCAAAATCACCATACTGGCACTGTTGAAGAGGCTGCTGTCGCAACCGCTGCGGCGCTCGCTTCCCGCACATCTGTAGTTCGCGATCGAGCTGGTTCAGACGGCAGCAATTACACCGACGCTGCATCAATGGCATCTGGCACAACAAGGACGCCATCTCCTGGGGAGAGACGCGTCTCCCTTTCCCCAAACAATGACGTACCTCATATGCCATTCCTTACTCGACAAAGCCTGTCCTACGCTTCGGGTGAATCATTGCCTCCTTTCAATGACTCCCTGCCACCCCATCTGCGAGCGGGCTTACAACAGCCGTCACCACGCTCGTCCCCTGCTGCCAGCTCGCCCACATTATCGGCCTTCGGCGGCAGCAACTATGTCCACAGACCATCCTTGACCTCACATCCTATGCTTCCAGTCCTCGAACCACCTACCTATCACGACCTTCGTCAATCCAGCAGTGGCAGTGGAAGTCCGCATCTGGGAGCCACCCCTGGATGGAATTCTCCGGTCCATCCCATCGGGTTGCCGTCGCCGGGTACATCCGATGTGGGTTACAATTACCCGGAGCCACCTTACTCATCCATCCAACACCTCTACTACCCCAACTCCAACATGCGACGGCCGCAGAGCACGGAACCTGATCAGTACGAGCTGAAACCTCGGATGCCAACCAGCGGTGGGATCTGGACGGGGAGCATGGGCTGACATTCTGCTATTTCAAGCCTACTGAAATCCTAGCACGCGCTCTTCTTATCTTGTTTGTTTACATGCTTCATTTCCTGAAATACCCCCATTTTTCCTACTTCATGATCGGTCATATCGTTGTGGCATATATTTCGGTGTCCTCTGCTGGCAGACTCCTCTTCCTTCCTCTCTTAGTTAGCTTGGAGTTGTTTGGGGGGAATTACCATGTCATCATATCCTAGCGACTAGCGATGTTCCTGAAGGCGCAGCGTTTGCATACTGGCAAATTGTCATAGAATCACATTGCGATTCCGTCAATCTTAATCGTTCCTACGCGGCTCGGACGTGACCCGTTCCCATTCCCATTCCCATCCCCCTTCCCCGGTCCCCGGTCCAGGAAGCGTAGGATTGTTGTAGGATTCCGTCCCTCGCACTCCCATCCCGTCAACATCCCTAAATCCCAACTGACGTGTACGTACCGTATACGTACTATCATGAAAAGCGGCTTTTAGCATGTCGCCGCAATCTTTTGTGGCTGATTCAGCCTTCAGCCTTCAGCCCTTTTGGATTTGTAGGATGGGTGGTGGGATTTTGTGAGTGGGGGTGTTGGTATATGGTGGACTGGGTGTGTTGCATTTGGGGTTTTGGGCTTTGGGATGGGTGGGTGCTTTTGGGGGAGGGTTTTGGGCGAGGGTGTAGATGTTGGGGTTGGGAGGGTGGAGTGGGTGGAATTGGTTTCTTGTGAGATTTTGGGATTGTAGGATCTTGTTGGGGGAGGAAGGGGAGGGTGTGTGGCTTTGGGGGGGGGGAGGAGAAGGGTTGGAAAGGGTGGAAAAGGGGAGGGAGTTGGGGAATGCGGGTTTGTGGGTGTTTTGAGGAGGGTACTGGAGGAGTGGGTTTGGTGAATGTGGGCGTGCGTGATTGCGTGGGGGCTGGAGTGGGAGGTTGTGGATTTGCCAGTGGTGCACAGGCTTCGGGCTTTGGAGATCCTCGATCTGCGATATAGATGGTTCATGAAATTTGGTTTTGGTATCATATGTCTCGTTGGATATGCAGACTTGGCATTGTATGTAATTGAAACCTTTATCGACAGGATTTCTTGCGCATCTCGCATCAGACGGCTGACGAGACATGATTCTGAGTCCGGGGGGGATGCAGGATATGTTGGTGAGGCTTTGGAAAAGCGTGTATAGCGTAGTTTCGCCCGTCTTCAAATCTGGTAGTTTGATGAATCTCTGGAATGTGGTGAGGGGAAGGATTCAACCGGGGGTAGGAGCTTGCGACTCAGGGGGCCCCGATCAACGCGGATGGAGTCGAATATAGTACTGATCCTGATTCCACTCATTGAACTTAAAGAGACCGCTGAGGGTGTGTGAATGATAGATGCTGTGTATCCGCCTCGATGAGTACAAAGAAACATGAGTGATCCTTCAGCGCTATGTCGACGTGTGAAAGCGATTTAGTGAGTCGTGAAGCCTTGGAACGCATGTCTTCGTCGAATGTTGGGACATGTGAAATATCGAAACATTGAGGCCGAAGACGAAGGCCTAATGCTTACTGCGTAGAACATCGACTTCCTTTTCGGTTTTGGGTGATTGATGAGGCGAGCTCTCGAAAGGTACAAGCTCGCCAGTTGGATGCGTATCTTGTATCCTCACACCTTGCAGGCCGAAATCTGCCGAGTTCCACTGGTATGCGCACACAGAGGTCTCGGCTCGTTTACGCTGAAGGATGGATTATACCTCGAATATAATGCGTGCCACAATGGAATTCCCTTTGCTCGTCGCTTCTGCTGCCATTTCCCATGTCATCCGCTACTGGAACACAGTATTTCTGCCATTGATTATCGTCCTCCCGCAGTCCTTTCCCAAGTTGTCGCTTAGTACTGACTTGTAGAAGAGCATTGAGCTCCTCTAGCGGTTTTTCTGTTAGGCACCTCACCTGAATAGCGGCCTTGCAATGTTCGCAATCAATCCTCATGCCTTTCAAGCCCTCGTACGTACGTCCACCTTGATTCTGCTTTAATATGCATACCATGGCGTTGATCACCCAAGTATTGCATATTTTCGAATGCGAGCACAGCCATACTTTGGATCTTCCTAGTATTTGGCGTATTTCATCCTTTGAGTATTCACCATACTTCAAGCGAGAACAGACCGCTATCCAGCAGGTAGTCAGCTCGAAGCCAGGCTCAAAGGATGCAGTGTTGCGGAAATAGATATGCGAGCATAACCGAGGCTTGGTGCTGTCTTTGACCTTGTGGTGGTGAGGTGGGTGAAGCTTCACCAACATGTCGAGACTGCGGGCTTCTTCGAGAAGGGGAGTAGTGGCTAGTTGGTTCAGTTCCTCAAATGATAGCGTATGATGCGGGCATATCCGAACATGAGTCGCGGCCTGTTTAGGATTGGCAGGTTCTGCGGGGTTGTCGGGATCATCCAAAGTGATGGATTCTGGAGTATGTGCCGCTGCTGAATCCTTGGTCTTGTCCGTGGAGATTGAATCAGCGGTGCTGTTAGACGAGACTAGACTCGATGGACCTGAGTTATGATCAGGAATGAGCGACATGGCGTGGACTTTGAAGACTGTTGGTATGTTGTACACATGTAAATGGCCATAGATGAAGCGTGGTAACGGACGTAAGCTACTTTCACACGAAGACAGACATGAGAATTTTTCAACACCGCTCATTCACTCTCCTAAGTTCAACAGCCAAGATCATTCTCTTGTTAATCCAACACCAGGTATGGAAGATTTGAGGATGGACACTGGATTTAGTAATTCTTTCTTCCAACAAGCGCTCCGCATAACTACGTAAAACCGAGCGTGAATATTCACCATGCTTTCGAACCTCTCCAGACTGCTGCATGGCGAACGCCTTTCATGATCAACGATGAGGGATTCACATGCTAGTTAGATTAACCTCTGAGCATTTACATCAATTACCTTGGTATCTTGAAGCGGATCTAATCGATTGACCATATTTGGCTATGCATAATCAAAAAACTTAACTTCTTTCGTCTGTCTATCTCGGCGCTATTGTCTCCATTGAACTGAAAATCAGTGGCAGGCTTCAGGCAATAATGTTTTGGACACCCAGACATACTAGTATGCTCGTCGAGAGTATTGATGATCTTTCACAGGAAGTGAATGGTAAGGATCAGCAGCGCAAACTCTCCATTTTCCAGACTGCAGTGCGGCGGAAGTCCGTGAGCGAATTAGGTAGTCCATTCATTCTCTGCCAAACTTATTGCATTAACGATAGTCTCTGTGTGGCTGCCCAAAGCTCGGGACAGTACAATGCCAACGAGGTCCGGAGCTTCAGGTGGTTGGCACCACCCCCACGAGTCCTCTTATGATAGTGGATTGTGCTCCAACTCGGCGATCATAAGGACAGCAGAAGAATATCAAGCCAGTCTGGGACGCTACAGTAGGACTCGGAACGCCCGTTAGGAGGTAATAGCCATAAGGAGCTGCTGTATATGCTCCCTGCGCGGATAGTGTCAATTGGAAATCATTTTGTTTGAAGTTGAAATTACCCCATTAGCCACATGTAAGTAGTTAATTTACTTAGCATCAAAAGTCTTGAGCGTGCGCTAACGGGAGGGGCCCTGGTCCTATTGCCCCGGAAACCGCACCCCTGGTAACCTAAACCCCAGTACTTTTGGTATCCAACTCTGTAGGCATCTTCACTTTCCTATGTTGTAGTACATTAAATCATCTGTCTAATTAGTTGATCTCAAAGCGGAGTGCCTCGAAGTTTCGTCGAATACAAAACAAGACAAGCGATACATTATGTTTTCCCGGTAGCTCTTAGTGAGGAATATTGTCATCCTTTCGTTCGGAACCCTGCTCCTTATCCTTTGGGTCAACATGGTGAGTATCACTTCCTGCAGTCCTCTTGAAACGGGTGTTTTCTTCCTATATTTGTACATCTTGTAGAAGTCGGCGTGCTCTTTCGTCCCAGCAACCAGTCCCTTTCATGAAACATTTGTAGCCACTGTTGGATCTCCACTAACCTTCCAGTCTATGCCCCATTACATGAAGGGGGTTAGAGCCCCAGCTAAAGTCCAAATTCGAGTCCTCTGCTTTGGAGCATCAATTACCGCTGGCTGGAGCTCGAACGGCGCCCACTACTATCCGTATTCGACAAGGCTATCAGCCCGTTTAGCAGATGAGCTGCCAACGTCACACTTCAGCATTGATGTCGACGGAGGTATAACAATACCCACCCCTGTTATCCCTTCTCATGCAGGGTCCGATCCGTGGCAGGTGCTGAGGGAGGACTCATTACCTTCTGTTCATGTCTCTAGGTTTTTGTTTGGAAGGGTTGACACTAACGTAAAGTACATCAACAGCTCCCGGAGACATGGTCTTGCGTGGCCAGTATATGAAACGCCTGGAAAAAGCTATGGATAATGTTAAAGTCAAATACGACTGGGTCATCATCCAGGCCGGAGGCAATGATCTAGCCTGGAACAACACGCCAGAGGCAATCTTCGAAGGGCTGAAAGCCGTGTGGGACATTCCTCTGAAAGCAGGTGCAAAGGTATTGTATGTACTCTATGCCTTCTTTTCCATCTCCTACAAGTGCCGAGTCATAAATTCTATGCTGGGCGTATCCACCCGCCTTTTCCAGATTACGACTCGCTGCTTGTTTCCAAGATGGTAGTACTGACTGTAAGACTATGCCAGAGCTTTGACTGTAACGGAGCACGCCACTTCTAGCGATCGATCGAAGCAGAAATTCGAAACCTTGAATTCCCTGATTTCTAATCATCAAGGGAGTGGATTCTACACTGTGGATCTGGCCAAGGCAATTCCATGGACTGCGATGGACAGGACCCATCGAAGCAGAATCTGGGAGTACGTATTTTGATTTCCTTCTATCATGTACCAGGACCATCTCGCCCTCGTACATACACTAGCGTCGTTCAAAAGAAAATGCGAATTGCGGATTGCCTTTGTTCCGAAGGAGATGCTGACCAAACGTTGCGTAGTGATGGTGTACATCTAACAAAGGAGGGATATGAATTAATGGGGGATACCATAGCCAATCGTCTGATAGGGATCATCAAGCCACCAGGTGTGTTAGAACCCAACGTATTTCGCACTTTCGCCATGGCTGATATCACAGTCAGACCGAGAATCTAAAATATAGGATACCATTTCGCTAGGGCGTTTACATGCATCAAAGTCATATCGTGATATTCGCCAGAATGCAGCCTCGAAAGCGGTCATTTTTACGATACACTCCTCCCCTCTCCCCATCGGTCCTTGATATCTTGCCTAGCACCATGCATTTCCTTTCTTCATAACTCTCTTTCTGATAACAAATACCACCCACCCTTCCACGCTCAGCCTACCTCCCTTGAATGATTACGACAAAGTCGTTGGTACTCGTCCGGCAATTGAAGGCTTCGATTCGTTATGGTCTCAGCTGGGCCTCAACCACGGCATTCGTCTTCACGATCTTAGCTTGGGCGTTCCTTGAAGCGATCATGGCGACGGTGTCTGACTTCTCACAACGGTGTCCTAGTAAGTAGCGCACTGAATCATGAAGACTGATGAATCAGCAAAGTACGTTATGCTTCCAGCATCTCTGTCATTGTAGCTATCTGTTGCTTTAATCGATCAGGAATGTAGTCACCAAGCAAAGGAATTTCATGTATCAACATCAACAATCCTCGGCTCGGATGAGCCCCCTCATCCTCCAAGACTTCTCAATTGTACATTTACCTCACCGTCCCTCAATCCCTTCAAAAATTTCACATAAATCGCACATCGCCCCCTATCCAACATCACCACTACCTTAACTAATCCATCCACCAGTAGACACAACATCTCATCCCGACCGCCTGAAATCAACATCTCTTCACACACGCAGCAGTTCAGCTACCGCTTGCGATTGTATTACTCATCCATATTCACCACGCCGGAGTCCAACAAAGTATACTGTGGAAATACAATTCAGCTCGAAGATGCTTTCTAGACATGCACCCCACGAACAACCTGCTCAGTCAAAATTACCTTACGCTATATCGAATTGACTGAGTATGGACAGGGCGAAGCAAGGCCGTATCGGATCTATTCCGAGTCGCTAGAGTCTTGGAAGCGAAGAGTAGAGAAGTGTAGTTATATGCGCGCATCTACCACATACCCACGCTCGCTGTACATCATCTTAGCCCACGTACACTCGGTCTTGGAGAATAGCCCATCGGAGACCGTAAAAGTTCAGTCGCACTTCGGGTTTACATCATAGGATACAGTTGTCTGGCCTATAGTCCACGGCCCACCGGTGCTACAGACAGGACGCCGATGAACTTGCGCCAGTAGAATACGTGCTAAATGCACCTCATCGAATCGATCCCTAAAACCTACGTGTTGAACGCGCTTCGCCGGATGATGTCTTACGAGTAAAGGGCTTCCAGCGTTTGCAGGTCTCCGTCTCATTCTACTAGAGGGTCGCCATCTCGGTGCGAGATTAGTAATTAAGCTAGGGACTCCCTAGAAACCTAACTACTCTAGGGGCTAAGCTCCCTAAAAACCCGCTAAGATCTATAATTCTAGGGGTGCTGTACCCTATACTATACCCCATGCTGTAGGGACTGCTGTACCCATGCTGTACCCATGCTGTAGGGACTACTATACCCATGCTGTAGGGACTACTGTACCCATGCTGTACCCATACTGTACCCATGCTGACTGCTATACCCATGCTGTACCCATGCTGTAGCCAATGCTGTCCCCATGCTGTCCCCATGCTGTACCCCATGCTGTACCCCATGCTGTAGGGACTGCTGTCCCATGCTGTAGCCATGCTGTAGCCATGCTGTAGGCAATGCTGTAGCCATGCTGTAGGTAATGCTGTAGGTAATGCTGTACCCATGCTGTCCCCATGCTGTAGCCAATGCTGTAGCCATGCTGTAGGTAATGCTGTAGCCAATGCTGTCCCCATGCTATACCCATGCTGTAGCCAATGCTGTCCCCATGCTGTCCCTATGCTGTACCCCATGCTGTCCCCATGCTGTCCCTATGCTGTACCCCATGCTGTAGGTAATGCTATAGCTATGCTGTTGTCTTGCTGTACCCCATGCTGTACCCCATGCTGTAGGGACTGCTGTACCTATGCTGTAGCCATGCTGTAGGCAATGCTGTAGCCATGCTGTAGGTAATGCTGTAGCCAATGCTGTCCCCATGCTATACCCATGCTGTAGCCAATGCTGTCCCCATACTGTCCCCATGCTGTACCCCATGCTGTACCCCATGCTGTAGGGACTGCTGTACCCATGCTGTAGCCATGCTGTAGCCATGCTGTAGCCATGCTGTAGGCAATGCTGTAGCCATGCTGTAGGTAATACTGTAGCCATGCTGTAGGCAATGCTGTAGCCATGCTGTAGGTAATGCTGTAGCTATGCTGTAGCTATGCTGTAGCGATGCTATAGGCAATGCTGTAGCCATGCTGTAGGTAATGCTGTAGCCATGCTGGCAATGCTGTAGCTAATGCTGTCCCCATGCTGTCCCCATGCTGTACCCCATACTGTACCCTATGCTGTAGGGACTGCTGTACCCATGCTGTAGCTATGCTGTAGCTATGCTGTAGCGATGCTGTAGGTAATGCTGTAGCCATGCTGTAGGCAATGCTGTAGCCATGCTGTAGGTAATGCTGTAGCCATGCTGGCAATGCTGTAGCTATGCTGGCAATGCTCTAGCTATGCTATAGGTAATGCTGTAGCTATGCTGTTGTCTTGCTGCAGGCAATGCTGAAAAGAAAAGTTCCACGGGAAATTAGATCACGTGAGGTACATTGCTTGGCGTAACGACAGCCAACCAAACCTTAAATAGTCACAGTATTATATAGATATATTACTGAAGCAGTACGTACTGGTAGCGCCGAGCAAGTCCCACATCAACGAAGACAAAAGAGATGCACAGCCTACCCGGTCACCCTCCTGCACCAGCGCTTGTGAACACACGTGGACCTGATGATGTAGGCCAGTCGCATCGAGGTCAAGCAAGGATGTCCTCTTTCCAGCAGCGTACGAAATGCAAGTCTTCATCCGCAGAAATATTCGATACGTAGACCGGAAGACGAATCTCAACAGAACCACTTATCGTCGACACAGTTTTTGAATCAAGTCGATGCGTCTCTGGTATGGTGGATGCTGGCTGCGGAAAGACGGATGAACCACGTGGGTAGTTTTATGCTTGATTGTCTTAATGGCTTTAGACGTACGCCGACGCACGACCCGGCCCATATGGCAGGTGTAGAGAATCCAGAGAGCAAATGGAAAAGCCTGCGTTTCATGTTATATCCGCCTCCGCATTCTATTTCCCGATAGTGCCAGTATTCGCGCATGAAGTAGTCGCCATCCCCATGATGTGCCCGTGGCATCTGTGTATCCGTTCACGGTGGGGTTAAGGTTGTTTCAACATCCTTGGAACTTTACGCCATCATGTACGGCGAGCACCTGCTCACCTTAGTCACTTTCATCTTCGCAAGTATCTTTGTGTCGGCACAAGTGTCGATTACACAGCCTTCAGACGCAGAGTGCGCCAGTACTCTAGGGAACGGCACTTGCCCTGAATGCGTCTCTCGGTGTGCGAGTGTCATGATCCTATGCGCGGCCACGTGTGTTAGACGGCCAGGCCAATGCAACGTATCTTCAATGTTCACACATTCATGGCGAATAACGCGAATTGACTCACGCTTTAGGCATGTGTCCAAAAGTCCTCTTCCTGGGGCGGGTGCAAAACATGCATCCCCGAATGTTTCTCTGCCTCGGACCGTGGATCCATAGCTTGCTTGTCCTCCCTCCCAGGTGTCTTAAACAGTACCTCCATAGAGAGCTCGACCACAACAGCAAACCTCTCCAGTCCGGACCCCAATGCTCCGCCACAGATCGTGACTATACCTGGGTGGATCTACAAAGGCTGCTGGAGCGACGACCCACTCGAGCGTACGCTGATCGCAAAGAAGTACAGAGGATCGCTTACGGTCCAGCGTTGTGCCATCGTCTGCAAGGGGTACAAGTATTTCGGTGTGGAGTATAGTAATGAGTTAGTCTACCCTGCTAAGTGTAACTTTCTCCTGGTACGATGATACACCAGTTGATTATAAGCAGGTGTTATTGTGGGAATACTGTCGCCTTCGACGCAAAGATATTGCCGGACACAACGTGTCGAAATGTTTGTAGTGGGGACTACTCTGAGATCTGTGGTGGGCGGAATTCCTTGAGTATTTACCAAGCAGATAAGATTGACATCGCCTCCATTGGGGGTCCGACTATAGCTGAAGGGGATATGTGAACTTCAATTGCAGCAATCTCTCTTCCCGACCCGAACTCCGAGGTTCCAACACCAGCAAGCCCACCATATATCGTTACAATTACAGGGCGGACGAATCGAGGTTGCTGGTCGCATAGTACATTTGACAGACACTGATTCGGAAGAAATGGTAAGGCTCTTTGATGCAGTGGTGTGCGGTTATATGTAGTGGGTATAGACACTTTGGTATAGAGTGTGGCACCGAGTAATTGTGAGTAAGTCCATGCTCTTTGTCTCAGTCACGTTCCTTATGAAGCTAGGGGCGTATTGAATGTGCCTGCTACTTTGGCAATACTATTAGCTATAATAGCGTTGCCATGTACGATCATTGGTGTACGAGTTCGTGTAGTGGGAATAGCAGCCAAGTAAGTGCAGGCTGCGATAGATTAAGTGTGTATGAGACGAATGAATTTCCGACAGTTGATACGGCTTGAGAAATCGGACGTGGGAGACGCTCTGGAGTGGTTGGTAGGTATAAGATGGCAGGGAGAAGTAAGCTGGAGCTGGGCTATGTATCAGGATGTAGCTGGTCATATCAGCAAGGTCTGAATCATAGGGTTGCCGACACGAAATTTACAGGCTTAGCTAATCATTGGTATTCGAGCTGGATGTTTCTGTATGATATCCCTACCCATCGTGACCTTCCTCGTCCTCGATCCCGCAGATATTGTGAAGCAACCAACGGCATTTGTTCAACGTGCATTGTTATGGAACAACGCTAAAGCGTGTAGAAGCCTTTCCTGCGGCAGGAGGAGAGAGCAAGAATGCCGTTGCACGACGGCACGAGCATGGAGGCTTTCCTTCCGTTACGATAGAGAGCGCGGATCCATACTCTCAAAGGAAAAGAGACGACACTCTTGTTTTCCAGGGTATGTTCCCAGGCAACCGCCCCACTCCTACGGGAAATATCGTCAGCGCTTATTCCCAGTATGGCCCTCAGTGTTCCGAGGAAAGAGAGGCGATGCGTGGGAGATCTTAAGAATAGGGAATTGTTTTAACAGACAAGTGACAGTTGAACAGTGCAGTGCATTCGACTGTTGGTAGAGTAGAGCTTGAGTGAATGTAGGTTGAGGGAATAGGGAGTATGGACATGTTAGCTTTTTCGTTGTTGCTGGGTACGCTAGCACGCGGTGAGCAAAATAATTCGGACTACGGCAATTTATCCGTACAACCCTATGATAACCCAAAACACCAAATTGCCAAACCTCAAAACCCCAGTATCACAGCTAGGTACACCCCCCGGGGCCTCCGCTGGCATAGGGCTACATGCAAGCGGCCTTCAGCGGAGGGCATCTGAAGACCCCAGTTGCCCAGCAAAGATCGCAGATCCGAGAGTCCCCAAATGAAGCCCCCGAATTTTAGGAGTACGTCCCTGAGGAACTTGTGTGACTTGCACTCCTAATACTCAATGATAAGGCGACTTGGTAAAATACTAGTGGCTACGGGCGCCCCAGGGTCGGCCACCTGGAACATTAAATCCTAGGGACCTATCGGCCTGGGCAATTGGGGTTTTGAGGTTTGGCAGTTTGATATTTTGGGTTATCATAGAGTTGCACGGATAAATTGCCGTATTGGACGCTTTTAGCCGAGGTCCCTACCAAAGTGTCCGAATTTGCAGGTTGGACGACGCTAGTGACAGAGCTAGTCCACTTATGGTTAGCGTTCAAGACTGAAAATGTTCGCTGGAGTCACGTTCAACGCTTCAAAACAATGACACCCTCAACTTGAACGCATGTATCATCTCTATGTGCTGCTGGATCTGGTGTGATCTGGAGCTGTCTCAAAGGTAGAGGCAGCAGGATCACATTCCGCTAGCATCATTACTGCACACGACCTTCCCGCAATCATAGGCCTCTAAACTTTCTCGATGCTTTGATAACAATCAGGCATCCCCTCCGAAGTTGCTCTGCTTCACGAAAACACACCCGCACGCAGGCTGAGACGGCAAACACCAACGACCAAAGTACAAGTCGTCGCAGCGGCCTCACCACTCTACTCCAAAGCCTTGCCTCCCCTCAGCAGAGGCTTGTCTAGCTTCACCAGGTAACACGCTTGACAGAGTGTCGTACTCTCATGACCTCGGTTCTTGCGATGCAGGCTTGGCTCGAGGGGCAGAATAGCCTTTCCAACAAAACCGTGACTGTTGGGGACAACCTTGGAGTCTGATTTCAGTGTTTTCCCCGTCTGCATCTCAACCAACCTAAACATAGCCAAATGACTGGTATGGACTGGCACCGAGTTTGGAAAAGCGTCTTCTGGCATCAAAAGTTCGTAGATTGATGAGGACGTCTGAATTCTAGAAGCGAGGTCGGCTGCCGGGGACATAATTCTGTTGTAGAATCTTGCGAAGCTCTGATCGTTCAGATTGATGATGGGGAAGACCGTCGAGAGACTTCTAAAAACTCGCTTACTAGCCTTTTCTAATTGCCGCCGTCGCTGGATTGCGAAGTTTTCGTCAGCCGAAAGAGCGGTCAGAGTTTCCGATCGCCAGGTATCGATGCTTGTATATTCTGCCAACTATCAGCGATGTTCCTAGACAGCTGTACTGCAGCGGACAATGAGGAGGTCCATTACCCCGGCGAGGTTCGAGCATCGCCATGCTTTGCTCCGCTGCTCGCAAAACCTGCCCCAAATCAAAGGAAATTCCAAACAAGAAAACATCCCTGCCGAACATGATACCCTGCAATTGGTGGTGGATCATATTCCTGACCACGTATTCACCAACTTCTGAATGATCTTGTATGAAAGTTTTCAACTCGGGGTTTCCAGTACCTAAAAACATCTGTCCAGGCGTCGCGTTTGGATGAGCGTCCTCAAATGAGGACATCTCGCCCTCAATCCAATCGTTGATCCTTTGGCAGAGGAATTCGAACTCTCGTGAGATATCTGCATCTGTGACTTGAGCAGTAGGCTGCAGACGAAAGAAGTCATCTCGGCATGCTCTCAATTCTTGCTGAGAAGCTGCCAATTTCTCTCTCGTCTTGCGCAGGTCTTGTTCATAACCCCGTATGCGGAGCAGCTCAGCCTCGAACGCTTGTACCTGTTCTTGACAGGCTGTAAGCTGCTCACGTGCGACCTGTAAGGCCTGCATATGGTCCTTCAACTGGGTCTGGACCTCCCTCTGAGTCTCCTTTCCGGCTTGCAATATCACTCGCGAAGCTGCTGCTTCCTCCTGCATCGTCTCTGTATGATATTCGCCAGTGCTCACATCAATCCAATCTTTCTTGTGTGGCTGCGAGCTTTGTTCTTGAGCAACAAGCGCCATTTGCAGCCGTCCATTGCACTTCTCCGAGCAATCCAGCTTGGATGCTAAGTCCCGGCTCGCTGCCCGCTCTTTAGCAAGGTCCCTCGAGAGCTGCTTTTTCTTATTCCTGAGATTGTACACGCGGTAGTGCTGATCCTGCTGCGTTACTCTAGGAGCGTTTTGGCTGATGAATTGGACTTCACCCGCAAAATCCGAAGGCTGGACCCGTGGCTCTTCGACAAATGAATTGGTTGCTGTCATACTTTCCTCACCAGCGAAATCGAAAGAACCTTCAATGTGAGCTGCGTCTTTGGCCGAGGGTGCCTCGTAATCGCTGCTATTTGGCTTCACGAAAGCTGCAGCTGTATCGAAGTGAGAATTGGGTGTGCTCCGAAACCTAAAGTTGAATGTCTTTGGCATAACTGCGGTCTGATCTCGCTGGTCAGATCAGTCAGGGTGATTCACCGGTGATGCAGAATGAAGAGAAATATCACGATTGAAAAGGTCAAACCCTACGGTAAGGGACGACTCAGGGTGTTTCAAGCTTCGTAAGGTAAGCACCAGGAAAGGGATGTCGGTGATTTTGGGAACTTTTCACTCTGAAGTCATTCTGAACAGTTCTATTGATTTTCACCAATCAATTTTGGCCTTGATACCTCACTATCCTCGAGTGAATATCTTCACTTATGTTCCCATCAGCTTCTTGATCAGCTTCCACACCAAGGGGTCTGCTTCCTCCTACTAACAACTACCATCGTTATAAGCTCAATTCATAAAGATATCTTCCACCAACCTTGTCCATACATCCGTACAATAAAACAACAATCCAACTTGTTCAGGACATCAATATAACTCACTCTACCTCCTAGAAGATGTCGTTGAAGCGCAAGAGAAAGGACAGTAACACCACGAAGGGCTCTGAGCCCGATCGTAAGATCATCGTGGCTGTAGACTTGTAAGTGCCCACGATAGTGCCCATAGACCGGAGCTCACAACTTGACAGTGGAACCACATTCACGGGGATTGCATGGGCGCAGACTGGAAAGGTACAGAATGCCTGACGACGCATATTCGTCGAAAGTGTTGATTTCGAGATAGCCCGACTCGCAGACCCCAATAGTCCAGTGGCCTACCGCGACATCTCAGTCTTTGGAAGGAAAGACAGAACACAAAGTGCCAACGTCCGTAAATAATGATGACGATACTTGGGAGCAACGATTACGCTGACGACAGATAGCGAGATTCAATATGATGGCCAAGATTTTAAATGGGGTTTCCAGATCAACACCACTGAGAAGCGACATCAATGGTTCAAGCTAGATCTTGATCCCTCACAGAGCCGAACTACAGAGCTGGCAACGACTCACCCAGATCCGCTGGCCGCGCCTCCAGGTTATGGTTCGTCTGCAGAGAAGTATTGCACTGACTTTCTTGGGGCTATTGTCAAGCACACAGGACACGTTTTGCGTCATAAACTTCCAGAGAGTGCCTTACGTTCTACTCCTATCGAATACGTTGTAAGATTCCACATAACCACAAGAAGCCGTTAAACTGACTCAGCGAACGATTCGCAGCTTACTGTGCCGGCTGTTTGGTCTGATGCTGCGCAAGCGAAGACACGAAAATGTGCTGAGAGCGCTGGAATGGGTTCTGGGTCCACTCTCCACATGATCTCAGAACCTGAAGCTGCTGCCATATACGCCTTAGATAGGATCGATAAGCACGATCTACATATAGGAGACACCTTCGTGGTTTGTGATGCGGGAGGAGGGACAGTGGACTTGTAGGTCGACCCGAGTAATATGGAGCAAAGGCTCACCGCATTAGGATTACGTACACTGTGTCCACACTGAAGCCAATGCTGAGAGTGACAGAGGCGAGTCCTGGAAATGGTGCCTTATGTGGTGCTTCATTCCTAGATCGAAGATTTCATGCATTTCTCGAGCAGAAGCTTGGGAAAGAGCCAGGTTGGGATGAGGAAGTTCTTGAGGACGTAAGTCAATAAGTAGGTCGATAATTTCAGAGATCTTGCTGAGAGCATCGACAGGCAATGAACTACTTTAGAAACCAGGTGAGTTATATGCGATGTGTGGCGACGTACGGCCTTGCAAGGTCGGAGAGGCTAATATATCTATTTACCAGATCAAAAAAGAATTTTGCGGGACATTCGGAGACAAATATGCAGTCCCGGGTATGCTATCAATATTGGAAATATACATTAAGCCACCTGCTTATGTCTGATGCAGTACCAGGACTAGCTACGAACGAGCGGTTGGGCATACGTAGGGGAAAGGTACAGCTCACTGGTGTTGACCTCCGCGCTATGTTCGAGCCGGTCTTCACTGAAGTCCTTGCCCTTGTCGTCGCCCAAATCAAAGCTGCGAAGGTACCTGTTAAAGCGATCCTGCTAGTTGGAGGTTTTGGTGACAATGCCTATCTCCGGGATTCTATCCAACAAGAAGTGCACCCGTATGGTGTCAAAGTTATGCAGACGCAGAATGGGTATATTCTGAACCGCGACGTTCTTGATTCAGGGCTAATTACCGTAGATGGACTGCAATCGTCAGAGGTGCTTTGATGAAAGGCCTAGCATCGACCTCTCCAGCGTTTGCACGAGTAGGCATATGTGCGAGGTCAGCTCGGAAGCACTATGGTATATGCATCATGAAAAAGTTTGAGGAAGCTAAGCATGAGGTGAATCGTCGGTCAGTTATCTTATTGTTTCGCAAGCGATGAGGCATGTGGATTGATAATGGTGTTGCTTTAGGTTCTGGCGGTCCTATAGCGGTCAATACCAAATCTCTGCCATGGATTGGTTCGTTAAGAAGGTACATTTCCAAGCCACGGACTTCAACTAGCAAGATCTGAATGATATAGGGGTGTCAGATTGAAGAGAACAAGCCTGTGCGCTTGAATTATGTGCGAGTGCAGCCGAAGTCTTCTGGCGCATTCACAGAATACCAATGCCAAATATATGCCAGCAGCGATCCTAACAACATCGGAGGACCTTTATACAATGATCCTCGTAAGTCTCCCACGACGAAGAGAGTAATATATCGTCACGTTACTGATACCGCCTGCGTTAGCGGTGTATGAAGTGGTGAAAATCAAGGCGAACCTTGACAGCATCCCAACCAATGGCATCCCTGTGCAGAAAGGCGCCGATGGCGAAGATTATTGGCTTCTAGAATTCCAAATCCAAGTGACGTATTATTCGGCATACAGGACCTACGAGCTTTTTCATAACGACATCAACTACGGATCCGCCACCGCGGAGTATGTCTGAGGATCGGATCAGGATCTCCGAACATTGGACAAATCCTTATACTCCGACTGGATCGCGCTGCAACATGGTGGACTTTCCCTACTTGACATGATCGCCCGTAAGGACGGAGCGACTTTATATGCCAAACACCACTGCGCCTCACCAGACCTTGTGACCTTTCCTAGACTCATCAACAGCAGATTGGACAACGTACAACCTATTTCATACTTCAATGCACCTGTCAAGAATCACTCTAAATGGATCATCCAACACGATGACCTCTTCCCAGACTGACATGATCTCCTGCAAAGACGGAGCGGCTTCAAATGCTCAAACACCACTGTGCCTCACCTTTCCTAGAACCATCCGCTAATCAGAGGATGGGACAACATTTTCTCACATCCATCTATGTTGTAGACTGGGAAAGCGCAGGTAATCCAATTCAATGCAATTCATGAATACATATCCAAATTAATCTTAACTCTTAACTCTCAAGTGTATTCTCAACAAAGCTGTGGATGCAAACATGTACACATCGAACACGATTGCGCTTCCCGCACAAAGTGGTATCATCCCCCCTCCCCCGGTATCCCACACACCCCCCATCGCTCTCACTCTGAAATTACTATACAAAAAACGCCAGCGTTACTCGTCTCGTCTCGTAGAACACAAGGTACAAACAGTAGATACCCACATTGACCCAAACCCAACCCTCTTCACACGCCATACGCTGAAGCCGTCACGTCATGTCATGTGATATGAACACGCAGTGCTTCGATTTGGCACTTGTCTTGATGCAAGGACATGAAGATGCCAGCTTGCCGTTTCCAAGGAAGGACGGCTGGCGCTGAAGAGCGTCCTTCGTATTATCGATCATCCTCAGAGGATGGGATGGCCGGGCACGTGGCGGAGGTCTCGTCTTGGTTTCTGAGACGAGTTGGTGCGATAGCAGTCCTTCTTGGAAAGGGGGGGGACATTCGCGACTCATGCTGGAAGTTTGGCGTGCAGTTCTTCTATTACATCGTCATGATCGTCATGCCTTAGATCCCGGGAAGGTTCGAGAGCCGTCGTAGACCGGTTGAGAAGTACCCCGGAATATCCAAAGGTACGAAGCGTGCTCGAATGATGATCTGGGGTGATCTGAAGGGCACCGAGCGCGTGGAATGTATGTATTCGATTCCTCACAGAGGAGACTCGTAGATATATGCTCAGGGGCGGAAGTTGATGATTGCAATCTGTTTTGCAAATTAGCCCTTGGCATTGGTTGATGGAACAAGAACCCTACTTGGCGTCCTACACCCAGCGCCAATTTCCCACCCTCCGCATCCCAGCTTAGAGAAGGGTTTGATTCTCCCGCTTCCTCTTCCATGATACCCGCATCGGCGCCGTTGCCGTTCGTCAGCGACCCATTGGACAACTTCCCTAACAGACCCTTCCAACTAGCCTTGGGCAGTCCTCCAGTCTCGGCGTTCCAAATCATGACCCTGTTTCCGTTCGCAGCTGCGATCAGGTATCCGTCTGGTGTGAACGACATGGCCATCGCAGGTCCTGCATAGCCCAACGACAGCGTCAAGACGCTGTTGAAAGGTCTTTTTGCGTCCCAGATCTTGATGGTGCCGTCGTTGGAGGAGGTAGCGAGGAGGCGTGGCGCACTGGCCGGATACGCGGATAGGTTGGTGATGGGCTGGTAGGCTAGAGCTGTGATTTCGGCATCATGAGCGGTGAATGTACGAAGGGTATCCGAGGCGTCTATGAAGCCCAGGACGCCTGATTCCTCGGCTGCCAGAGCGGTGGTGTGGGTGCGAGAGTCGTAGCGAATATGTGTCCAAGTTTGTTGCACCAAGGGTTCAAGGCGGTGGTGAAGAGTGAGTATCTTTCCTCCTTCAAGTAAAGAAGACGCGATGATGTCGTGGCCGCAAACGATGATCTGATTATTGGATGTCCAGGCGGCATCTACGATGATGTTGGGGAGCTGGTAGGGTAGCATGGGCTGGGTACTTTGGATGTCCCAGAGAGTAAGCGACGACGTCTCCGCGCCTGACGACGTGATACCGAGGAGTTGGCTGCCAGACGGCGACCAGCGCAGAGCAAAGACCATGTCTTGGACCGCTGATAGTTCGTCAAGAGCTTTACCCGCTTTAGACCAAAGGTTGACAAAGCCAATCCACTCGGAAGAATCGTCGCGAGTAGCGACAGCAAGGATTTCGCCGTTAGGGCTCCATGCCATCGAGGTGACCATGGAGCCATGTGAAAGTTCAATCAGATCGATGTATGATTTTCGAGGATTGTCGTTTAAAGCTGCCGTTCTGGAGATATACCAAAGACGGCATAGCGCCTCGCCTCCGACAGCAAGGACGGAGGGATCTTTTGGGTTCCATGCAGTATGCTCCACGTGCGTTGAATCAGGAACGGTCAGTATACTTGTTTGAGGCCCCAATTCTGCGATCTTCTCGCTTTGTACGCCTACACTTTCGCCGTTCGTGATTGTCAGTATTAATTGGTCCTCGGGAGTGGGGCTGCCAGGTGCGTGGGCGTCATCATCGATGTCCATGCCATTAGTAGTGTGCCCATCTTCTCCAAGCGAATTATTAGTAGGCGACGTGGGCTCTGGTGGCTCGTTCTGATCATGGTAGTCGATATGGGGATCGACTTGCATGTTGTCGTGGCCTGGTCTTTCGCCGTTGGTCGATGTGTCGGTACCGTTACTGCGGCGGCTTCGCTTGGCGGCTGGTGCTTGAGTGGGCAAAACAAGCCCCAACCCGTTGACGGTCGACTCTCGGCCATGTTTGCGTTGTCGAGGTGAGCTGCGTGCAGAATCTTCCTTTGGGTCTCGATCGGGTAAAGATGATGTCGGAGCGGACTCAGCGCCAAAATAAAGCGTTGCCGCCGATGATGTCTTCCCATGTCCTGGCTGTCAAGTCTGAGAAATGGGAAGTGAAGACACATGCGCCTGCGGCTTACCTGACCAACTGATTGCTCGATTTGATGATACAACAAGCCTTTCTGGACCAAAGACACCAGAGCATGAGTTTTGATGCGTTGGGCAAAAGGCAGAGTCTGTGGGTCCACCAGCCAGTCCCGCTGGAGTTTGGCGGCTGCTTCACCATGACCTACAGAAGGATAAGCATCATCGCCAACGGCGCTATACAGGATCTGATCTTGTACCTGATTCCTGCAGGTACCTTTCCGGGGGGAGTGGATTAGCAGATTGGTTCCTTTAGAGACTGACAAGGCAGGCTCGAGCATCAAAGACGACATACCTCCAGACGAGATAATTGACATGATCGGAGGTCAAAGAACCTGCAGCCATGATGGACTATGGGTTTTCGCATACGACTACATATGGCTGAAGATGTCAAGGAGGACTGTTTGCATATATGATGATGCGACGGAAATGATGTGGAGGCGTGTCCGCAGAATGGGTTGGATGGGTGGATGGTAATTGAGGATCCCGTTGGAGGCTAGAGCATCGGCATGGAAGTGACAAGGTTCCGCCCTAGACTAGTGCCCGAGCACCTGCCAAATGATGCGCGGATGGAGATCTCGTTTCTGTTTGGGTCCCTGTGGGGTTACTCTGTTTAGCAAGCGCTTGAGATCAATTTCTGATTTGATCAAATACGGTAGCCAACATGCAGATGACGCCAGCTACTTCCACAGTCTCGTTGTCTAATCGCTCAATGTTGGATAAGGTCGTCACAGTGATCACCAAGGTGCCTTGGCCGTAGGGCATAAGATGTAATGGTGGGGTGTTCGTTCATTGGACTTCCAAACATGGGTCAGATGGCGCGCCATGCCGGATCCCTGCCACCGCTCACCATCCCTGCACACCCAGAATGGGCACTTTACCGATGGCGATCATGCCTAAAATGGAACCACTTCTGGCAACAACCTACTGTGGTGCTACGTAAGGTAGAATACTGCCTGGTACAGACGAAACAAATAAAGTAAATACCATTTCCACACGCACACAATGCAATTGCGCATCAACATTCCACCTCTTACGCGTGTCTTACTTGCTGTACTCGTCGCCATATCTGTCACTCATCAATTAACGCGCTACATCTTCGGAGGACTGGACCAAGGCTTTCTTGCTATCGTTCCCCAATGGTCCCTCTTCTACCCCTGGGTTTACTTCACAGCTACCTTTGCTGAGCAAAACCCGGTGACACTGCTCCTGGCTGGCGTCACTGTTCTATACGGTGGGAAGTATCTGGAGCGCGCTTGGAGCTCGACCGAGCTTGGTAAATTCGTGCTGCTGGTCACCGTTCTTCCGAATGTTGCAGCTACCTTCATATATGTCCTTTGGTATGCCATCACGCAGGACGAGGCCAGAGCGTGAGCCCACACGAATGTCCTCCCTTGGCATGCCTCCCACTGACATTACCCTAGATTGGCCTACATCCAAGGCTCCGTTGCCCTCCAGGGCGCCTTCCTCGTAGCGTTCAAACAGCTCGTTCCCGAACATACTGTCACCATATTGAGGGGCGTCATCAAGATAAGAGTGAAGCACTTTCCAGCTATATTCCTTGCAGCGAACACCATTTCCGGCTTAGTAGTTGGAACAGATACCGCACTCGTTCTTGCCTGGGCCGGCTTCTTTACCAGTTGGACGTACCTACGTTTCTTCAAGAAGCAGGCCGATCTCGCAGGGACTGGCACAGGTGGTACTTCCATAAAAGGAGATGCATCCGAGACGTTTGCGTTTGCCGCTTTCTGGCCGGACGTCGTTCAGCCCCCAATAGCTGCAGTGGCAGATGGACTCTACAATGCACTGGTGGCGGTACGCATACTGACACCATTCTCGGCGGATGATGTAGAGACGAGTAATGTCCAAGCTACAGCACGAGGAGAAGGCGGCTTGCCGAGCCTACTGAATGCAGCCGGTAGAAGGGGAGGAGGTGGTGGGAAAAGGGAAGAGGCCGAGAGGAGAAGAGCGCTGGCCTTGAAGGCTTTGGACCAACGCTTGCACGCTGCGACTGCAAACCAAACACCGCCCGCAACTGCCTCTCAGGCACCCACAACAAGCGCACAAGAGACAACTTCAACCAATCAACCAATGGCTGAGGACGACAGAGCGTGAGCAGTCGCATCATTGACCTTCATAAGGACATGAGCGTGGTCGAAAGTTGGTGATATTCTTGGCTTATGTGGATTTTTTGGATAATGAGATACCCCCCAATCATGTATATGATCTTCCGCCATTGCTGTCGTCAATCGCTCAATGCGCCTTACCCGTTGATACGTTAGTCAAAAGAGACTTGTTTGGTGTTACGGTGGTCAAGCGCAGGCGTGATCTCATTTGGTGTGCACCGACTGGGATCTGAAAGCTAGGCCGAACGGGCGTTGTTTGCGCATCTGGTAGCTCGACTGGAGTCTCTCCCCCGCAATCCCACAGCGAGGCCCTCAAATAAATCTCCCATTGGCGGCTTCCATGCTGTCGCCTTCGACTAATTTCATATCACACAGTGATGCCTGCATGCTGCCTATTTACTGACATCACTACATCACGCCAAAAGAGCCTGGAGCCTGGAGTTTGATGGCTGATCGTTCTCTACAAGAAGCGTGAGATCTCATCAATACGTCCTACCAATTGCCAACAAGTCTTCCAATTCCTCCAACAGCAAATACAAAAGTCCAACGCGAAAACAGTTCAATCCAATCCAATCCCAACACCACTCATAATGGCAGATAATAACAACCCGGGCAATTTCGCCAATCGTCCCAAGGAGGTTAGTATGATGTATTCAATGGGCTTCTACCTCTTGAACATTTCTCTGAACTATTAGTTCGTTCAAGGAAGAGATGCTAAGCATCAAAACCGTCGCAGGAAGTTTCCGAAATCGCCTCCAAGGGCGGAAAGGCTAGTTCGGGCGGGTTTGCTTCCATGGACCCCGACAAGCAGGTTAGTCTCATGCATCTTTACATGCAATTCGAGGAAGTCTCTTGACGAACGAATGCCTTTACAGAAGGAGATTGCATCCATGGGTGGTAAAGCCTCGAGTGGATCTTTTGAGAAGGGCAGTGAAGCAGCCAAGGAGGCAGGCCGCAAGGGTGGATCTGCCTCTTAGAGACAGGAACCACGGGCTTCATGATGAAGCGTTGAGCTCTGGCTCTGAAAATGGAAACGATCTACGATTGATAGGAGAGAGAGGATATCTGTGGAAATCTGTCATTACTGGACCCAGAATATATAGCTTCATAAGCTTGAAAGCTTGAAAGCACACTGTTGCACCCAAGTCCGTGATTGCAAAATCTGTGAACATGATATCAAAACCGCCCCGCCGGGACCACCTCCCGTGTGATGAATAGTTGATGGAACGGTTGATTGTCTAGCTATGGACACGTTGGCTATTGGTAGTCCATGCCAAGCATATAGGGCTGATACTGATTTCCAACACTCCCCTTCAGTGGAAAGACCTTATATGCTCCCCTGAGGGCCCCCTGAGGGCGTGTATACAGCTCCTTGTAGCTCAGTTGGTTTAGCTACCTTATTGACGGCGTAGCTCCCCTGAAACCATGCTTCTTGTCCTGCTTTGAAGCCTCATTAAACCCGTAAACCTCCGCTTGATTCGCTCGTTCTGGCGTAGAGGGAAATCGGGAAGAGTGCTGTGGACGGTATTAATGTAAGGTGTCGTTACCCTTATTTCCTTCCCCTATAATGTGAGGTGTCGTTGCTCCTATTTCCTTCTCTTTTAGAGTGTCGTGGCCCTTGTTTCCTTCCTCTGTAGATGTAGGATACCCTATTAAGAGGGCTCCGGTGCGCTTCCGCTTATTCCTCTTATTCCCATTGTTCCTAGCCAATAAGGCACCTAGGACTTTCCCGTTCTGGCCATCGGCTCTGCGGCGTCGTAGTCGATATACTCGAAGGAGGGAGGTGGCTGTCGAAGACGCGTGGTTGCCGTATCGATGTTGATGAATAGTCCTAGGGATGATGCTTCTAGGGCTGCAACGCATGCGACTTAGGCGGCTGTTGGTACGACGTAAGGACGATATCCCTTACGAAGGAACCGTTCCTAGGTACGATAGCGCTTAGCCGGGCTTATAACCTGATGAATAGTTGATGGAACGGTTGATTGTCTAGTTATGGACACGTTGGCTATTTGTAGTCCATGCCAAGCATATAGGGCTGATACTGATTTCCAACACCGTGCTCCCCTACCAGCGGGCGCTAATCTGTGTCCATCTTAGCGTTGGCCTATCGATATGGGATCCAGAATTGTTTGGCTGCACAAACCCATGATGATCAGACAACTCGAACGCCCTTGAGGCGGAAGATAAGATGTCTTTGATCGAGAAGCTCGACAAAATTAGATCGCCAAAATTGCAAAATCAGCGAGAGGTGCAGGCAGTCTTTTCCGAGCCTACTCAATACCCCACTGACCACAAGCAGACCGCAGTTGTACTATCTGCCGTTGAAGACACGCTCAAAGACCAGAATCTTGGTACGAAGCCTACCGCGTACTTTGCTGCCCTCCTGGCATTGCTTAGCCAGTCCGTCTCCTCATCGAGTGGCATTGTGAATAAGGAGCTTGCGACCTCTGTTGTATACTTGCTGGATCTAGTCACGCCCCACGTTCAGGCGCCCCTCCTTCGGTCGAAGTTCTCTCAAATTCTGACAAGTCTTGCGCCTGTCCTTACGAACAATGACATCGAAGCCCCTTTAATACGCTCGTCAATTGGGTGTTTAGAGTCTTTGCTCCTCGCGCAAGACAATTCAGCATGGGCGCTTCCGCAGAACCAGATTGGCCCCAGGCGGGCAATCGCTGGGTTGTTAGTCCTGGCATCAGATCATCGCCCCAAGGTTCGAAGGCGAGCCCAAGATGCGTTAACCCATGTGCTCGAAAATGCACCGCCAAGTCCTTCTCTCGACCATCCAGCTTCGGACATGTGCGCGGAGACAGCACTGCGCACTGTCAATGAGCTGGCTGCTGCAAGTGGGAAAAAGAAGTCAAAGGGGTACAAACATGAAGAGCATCAGCCAGGTCTTGTGCATGCTTTGCAACTGGTCAAGACAATAGCTTCCGCTTCGGGTGGATGGCCAAGTAAAAAGATTGAGCCCCTGTGCGAGGTGCTCATGAACATCTCGAGGTCCAATAACGAGTATCTGACAATGGCTGCGTTTGAGATCTTCGAGGTCATATTCGCTGGTATGGCCGACGAAGTTTCGTCTGCCAAGCTTCCAAGACTGATGGAAGCCATTGCGGCCTTAAGACCGTCACAGAACGATTCGCAACTACTGCCACCTTGGATAGCTGCCATGTCACGAGGTTATGATGTCTCGGCGCAAGTGAACCCGGAAGATACTTTCCAAAAGCTTCCGGACTTGTTCGATATGATTTCCGGGTTCCTTGCTTCTTCATCCCATAACATACGGATATCAGCTTCTGAAGGTCTAATATCGTTTCTAATCAATTGTGTTCCACATTCAGTCATCCTTGAGCCTTCAATATACGACGAGAAAGTGTTTGAAAAGGTAGCTAAGTCGGCCAGTACGCTGCTCAGCGTCAAGTATCAGTCTGCGTGGATGGAGGTTTTCACAGTTCTATCAGCGCTCTTTTCCGCTTTCAAGTGGAGGTCAGCCGGTATCCTGGATGAGGTCGTCAGAAGTGTTGGCGAACTTCGAGGCAATGATTCATTCAATGGCAAGAAAGAGGCGGATGCGGTACTAGGTAAAGCCGTTGAAGCTATGGGGCCACGGATTATCCTGCAGCTGTTGCCGTTGAATCTTGCGAAACCTGAAGCTGGTCAATCTGGAAGGGTGTGGCTGTTGCCAGTACTCCGGGATCATATACAAATCACCGATCTTGCACATTTCAAGTCCGAATTCGTACCTCTTAGTGAGACAATGTTCCAGAGGGTCATTGACAACGGCAGCTCTGAAAAGACTATGGAAATCAAAATATTCGAGACTCTGGTTCAACAGATCTGGGCGCTATTGCCTGGTTATTGCAACCTACCTGTGGACTTGACCACTTCTTTTGACCAATCCTTCGCAGAAATGCTTGCAAATCTGCTTTACAAGCAGACAGAGCTTAGGATTGACATATGCAGAGCTTTGCAGACGCTTGTGGAGTCCAACCAAGCGATATCATCAAGCGAGGTCCCTGAACACAGCCTGCTCTTGCAATACAGAACCACCAAAGCAGATGCACAAAGGTGTATCAGTCATCTGTCGACATTCGCTGGCAATATCCTCGCGGTTTTGTTCAATGTTTACAGTCAGACCCTGCCACAGTACAGAGGATACATACTGCAGTGCATCAATGCCTATTTGAGTATCACTCCCGAGAAGGTGCGATTCGATCTATCAACATAAGTCCTTGAGGGACGCTAACACAATCCAGGAGCTAATTGAAACCTTCACCCGCGTTACAACCATGCTCGAGGCCGCCATGGCCGAGTCCACATCCCAAACTCAAGCGGACAAGCAAAAGCAGAAACAGTCTGTAGACAAGATGCCACCAACAAGCCATACTCTCATGGATCTCATTATCACTCTTTCGATCTATCTTCCACGCCCCAGCTTTCCGACTCTGTTCTCCATTGCGGCCCTCATTCTTCCACAGTCCGGTGATCCCCAGCTCCAGAAGAAGGCCTACAAGCTCCTACCTCGTTTAGCCACATGTCCGGCCGGCTCTCTCGCATTGCAAGAGCGCAACTCGGAATTACAATCCTTGCTCCTATCTACCGCGGCCTCTGCCTCCGCAGCAGCACGCCGCGACCGTCTCGCAGCCATCGTTGTTGTGATAGAACATCTTCCCCAATCAAGTCTCCACTTCATTCCCTCAATCCTCTCTGAAGTTGTGATTTCAGCCAAAGAAGTCAACGAAAAGGCTCGAACGGCCGCTTTCGACCTGCTCGTCCTGATGGCCAAGAAAATGGCCCAAGGCGGCCAGATCGCCCAATCGCAGATCCCACACATGGACGCCAACGCACCGACTGCCACCGCGTCATTGGAAGAATTCTTCACCATGGTGTCCGCGGGCTTGGTCGGCTCAACGCCGCACATGATCTCCGCATCCATCACAGCTCTGACACGCATACTCTACGAGTTCGCGGCCGAGCTGCCACACGCCGTTATTGATGACTTGGTACAGACAATGGACCTCTTCCTCACCTCGGCCAACCGGGAGATCGTCCGCTCAGTCCTCGGCTTCGTTAAAGTTGCCATCATATCTCTCCCAGAACCGATCGTCAAGCCCAAACTGGAAACCCTGATCCCAGGTCTCATGTCCTGGAGCAGAGAGCACAAAGCGCAATTCCGCGCCAAAGTCAAACACATACTCGAGCGGGCCATTCGCCGTTTCGGATTCGAAGCGGTGGAGAAGCAGTGTCCCGAAGACGATAGGAAATTCATCAACAACATCCGCAAAACCAAAGAGCGAAGGAAACGACACAAGGCCGAGAGTGCAGAAGACGCGACCACGGAACCGGAGAAGAAAAGAAGTAGATACCAAAGCGAGTACGACGAAGCTCTTTACGGCAGCGATTCATCCTCGGACTCCGGCTGCGACTCTGATGAGGGAGAGGAACAGACCAACGGCAGAGGAGGCGAGACGTACATCACCGAAGACGCAGACGAGCCTCTCGACCTGCTCGACCGCAAATCCCTCGCCAACATCTCGAGTCGGAAACCGCAAGCGACAAAACCAGTCCCGAGCACACAGCGAAAGAACAAAACGAACCTCGACGGTAAACTCGTTTTCACCGACAAAGACCCCGATGACGATGATACGATGGCTCTCGACCCCGACGGTCCTGGCGAGGAGGTCAGTCTGGAGGGGGGCATCAATGCCTACGTCGACGCTATCAAGGGCCGGGATGCGGTTCAGCGCGGTCGTGGTGGGAGGCTGAAGTTTAGTAATCGACGCGAGAGGGGTGGTGGGGGTGATGGGATGGATGTTGATGATGGGGATGGGGATGTGGGGAAGCGGGTTGGGGCTGGGGCTGGGGCTGGAGGGAAGAAAAATGTGCGGTTTTTGGACGTGAAGGGGGGGGTGGAGGGGAAGGGTGGGAAGGGTGAAAGGGTTAGGGGGAGTGGAAAGGGGTTTGCGAGGGGGAGGGGTGGGGGTGGGGCTGTGAGGAAAGGGGGGGAGAGGGAGAGGAAGGGGGTTGGGGGTGGGAGGGTGAGGGGGGGACGGGTTGGGAAGGGTGGTGGTGGACGACGGTAGATGGTGTCTGGATCGTGTGGTGGATGATAGCTCTGCGCATGAGTGATGTTAAAAATGCTGTTGCATGATCTCCGATATACTTCTACATATGGTAGTATGAATAAACCATCATGAATCTTCCCCTATCTAGTATTTTCTTCTCTTCTCCTCTCACCTCCTTCGCCTGCTTGTCTTCAAACCTCCCTCCCCTCCCATTCTCCAACCTCACGCCTCCCATACTCGATCCCTCCCCACTAAACACCCTCAGTGCTCTTACACTAAAACCTCCCTTCAACTCCCTACATTCTCAGACTCAAATGGCCAGCCAACCAGCGGACGTTCCTAGCCCTCATAGACAGACGACCCCTTTTCTCAATGCGGGACGCTGATTTTGGGTGCCTTTCTGCCTCTGCTTCTCTCTGGCCTTGTGGGCAGAGTGTGTTGTAGTGGATAATTACATCCATCTAATGATGCCGTTCGGAAGCCCAGTGCCCTATCCTGGCAACTTTGGCACTCGTTCTAAGGGTTCCTGAAGGCGATTGCCAAAGTTGGCAGGACGGGTGGAGCTTCCAATGCCAAAATCGCCGCAAGGTTCCAAATCAGAAACACCAGACTCACTTAACCTTCCCCATAATCGTCTCCTGCCCCCTCTCAACATAGACCTCGCCCGCCCTCGCCTTCACCCCGCTCAACAAGCCTCGATCGTAATCATCTCTGGCCCGCAGCACGCTCTCCACCCAGCTCATCTGCACGTCCCAGTACTCGCGCTTGAAAGCCTCATACACCGTCACGACGGCCTGCTTGTCCGCTTCCAGCATGCGCACCAGGTAATCCACCACGCGCCACTTCTGCTTGATGCGCTGAAAATCCGGGAATTTCTGGAAAAAGTCAAACGCGGTCAGGACGTCGTCTTTGAATTTCTCCGTGAAGGGGTCGCCGCGGCGGAACTTGGCGCCCTTGTTGCGGACGGAGCCGAGGTAGCGCAGGAGGAGCTCGTCGGCGAGTTCTTCGATGAAGATGTCCGTGAGGCTGTGGTGCAGCACATCGCTATAATCGGACAGGTAGTCTTCGAAGGTCGTGATGATGCGTTTCATGCCGAACTCCGTGTACCATTTTCCCGTGAAGAATTCCGGTATCACGGGCCGGAAGTCGATGGTGAAGATTAGAGAGACAAAGGTCGTGATGCAATGGGTGCCCAGATCTACGAAGCCTTCCTGCAGCAGTCCACACTCGCTGTTGGCGCGGGGGAGGTATTGAGGGGAGACGAAGGGCTCGAGGGTGCGTTGGAATTGCGTGAGGTAGCTGATTACGCCGTCGGCTTCGTTATCGTCGATGCAGGTGATTTGATCGTTGGCGACTGCTACTAGCCAGTCTTGCAATACTTGCAGGCCTTCCTGATCAGCAGAGGGGATCTTGTATTTCGCAGACTCCTCATCGATCATTTTCCGCCAGAGATTTTGGCGGGATTTAAGGGCGATGAACATGGCGTCGACCACACCTTCGACGACGTCAGTACGGCCAGAGTTGCTGGCGACGAGGAGCTGCTCGCGTAGCATGCGCCACATGTCGCCGAGGGTTTTGGTGCGGAAATAGCCGTGTTCGTTGGTATCGAGGAGCTCGGGTACCCGCTGTATGAAAGACGCTTTGTCGCTGGTGAACATGCGGTCCATCCATTCGTCGACGGATTTTACTATCAGTTGGCGGTATTCGCGGACAACTTCTGGTTCCCGGTTGTCGAGCACAGGGAGTTGAAGATCGGTTTGCGTCCAGCCTAATTTGGCCATCTTCTGGTAGTACTTCTCGGTCCAATCGATGATCGCTAGCATAGCTGGGGGTGTAAGTTCCGGGTCGTCAATCCTTTTGATGAGCCAATTGTGCATTAAGCTGTGGTAGATGTCGGTGTAGGTCTTAAATATTTTCCATGTCTTGGGCATCAATCCCACCATGCCTTTCTTGACTGTGAAGAGCTCATTGAAGTACCATTTCATGTGTTTATCCAGCTTGTCTGGATCTTCCAGAAATTTTGTCTCCGTAGTATCAAAGCTCTGTTGAGCTGACATTTCAATTGCCTTCAAGAACTTCTCCTTATACCCTCGCAGCTGCCTAGAGCTGCTGTTCATGGACTTGAACCTATTAGTCAGATCTTTGAACTCGCGCTGAGCGTCCTGCAAGGCTTTGATCTTTTTGTCCGCTTTTTCTTCTTCATCTATGACCACCGCCAAACGAACTACCATACTTTGGTTGTCATCTTGTACCAATGGAATCAAGTTCATACATGCTATCCCGATGTGTTCGTCGAACCAGCTAATGACATCTTCCAATCGATCGAAGTGATTCTGTAGTGTGTTTTCCAACGAAGTATCAGAAGCCTTCTTGATCTGGTCCATGGCATCATCCCGAATATCTCGTAGCTGCGTAAGCCCATAATGCACATTGAGTAAATTCGGCTGGTTCTTGAGATCTTGATCATCATCTGTCAATAGTCTTGCGAGCTCATCCAGTCTGCTATCAAAAGACTCGATATTGGCTTTCATAGTCTCAATTTGGGAAAAATTTCTGTGAACCTGGGAGACCAGGTTGATATTGGGAAAGTCCCGAATCATATTCTGCGATTCGGCGCATAACTTGTCGATCTTCATGAGCTCCTCCTTGATCTGGTTGACAGTCCGTTGTCCATCTCCAATCGAGTTCATGCCAGACTGTGTGATTTCCAATTGCTCCCTAAGCCCAACCTTAAGCTGGCCATCAACAGCTGCCTTTTTGCGAATGAACTCTGACTTGAGGAACGGGATCTTGTCGAGGTCCTCTGGATGCCGCAGTAGCTCCGCAAGCTGTACTGTCACTCCCTCAGTATCGGCCATCTGGCCCTTTTGAACTTGTGTTATCGACGCATTCCTGGCAAGCTCTGACGCGGAGGCTGTTGCCCACTCACGACTTTCCTAGAAGATGTACAAATGCGCTAAGCCTTAACCGGTTTCTCCATTAATCTCAAAGAAAGTTTCGTAGTCTTACTGCTCTACACACTGGGAAACCATTAGGAACCTGGCAGAGTGAGTTCTATTCTATCTAATCTGCGATGAGTATGCGCTAGAATTGCTGAAGTGCTAATGCAAGCAGCTCCGATCACTTTGGCGGTGTGATTCGGTCCTCACACCACCCCCTACCTCTTCCCTAACACCGGTCTCCTTCCCTTCAACCTCAAACAATGCCATTCTTCAAAATCACACTCATCAGATCGTCGATCGGCTTGCCTAAGAAGACACAGGGTGTATTGAATGCTTTGGGTCTACGAAAGCGAATGGCAACCGTCTTCAAACCAGTCAACCCCTCTACCGCTGGCCAGATCATGAAAATAAAAGAGCTTGTGGCCGTATCCGAGGTCGAATCTGCCATGACAGATGCTGAGATGAAGGAGATGAGAAGGCCAGACCCTGGATATTACATTGAAACATCAGTACCATGTTGAAAGCTACACTATCACCCTTGGACAAGGCCTTGTGGTCACGAAGCCGTTTACAACAGTAGAGATGGCAGCCGCAGAATATTGGAGATCGCTTGAACTTTCAGGAGAAAAAGCTTGCGAACGTTCTGAGGACAGCCTGCGCCATGCCCTCATCAAAACGGCCACGAGGCTTGCACATTGTCCGGCTCAAAGGGTACTATTCTGCCGAGGTGCAAAGTGAGGAGCAGTGGTGAGGTCACATCTTTTTCCTACAACACCCTGGGAGGATTGCGATTGAGGTTGATTTGGGGGGCTGACCAGGGCGGATTTTGAAGGAAATGGTAGGGTGACTTTATAGGAGGCAGCAGTAGTCTAGTAGCTCAAGCTCTGCTCTCCAACTGAGCCTACCATGGGCTGATCCTTTGCTCTAGCATTTGGTGTCATGTTTCTATGACATAGGATAAACGGTAAAACTACCTAGCCACCTAGGATACTTATGATGCCAAGAAAATTTCCCCGTCATTGTTGCCAGCATGTAAACTAAAATATTCTACAGCACCAACCAATAGTCTTTTAACTCTCCCATTCTCTCAGATGATTCCTGATCATAGCCTTAGCATTGGATATACCTCCTTGCCCGCGTGAGCCATGGGGAGCTCTCGCATGCCTGTCAGTCTTCGGAATACGCTTTCGACCACGAAAGCAGTCTCGAAGGGCAACTATCTAAGTTTAGGCACTGATTTGTGATAGGCCCTGCTCCAGAGCTTTCGACATTATTTACTAATCTAATTATAGACTCCGAAACCTCGTATTCCTCTTTTTCCTGTTACGATGGACAAGGAAAACCGCTCTCCACTTTAAAGGTCGCGGGCTATTTGGGACAGTGGTAGAAATATACGTATCAATAAGGCGAACTCTCTACGGTATCTTTCTCCGGAGCCCGGGGGTAAGAGGAAAAGTCCAGAGCCAAGTAGCAGAAGCAATTGCAAAGCTTGAAGGGAAGTTGGTGCCTAAAGGACCTGGCACCAGCCGATACCTCACTCTACCGAAAGAAGCATGGACGGAAGAGCAAGTAAGAGCAGAGCTGGAGAAGCTGGGCGACATGGAGCACACACGTTGGGAGGATGGTCTTGTCAGTGGAGCTGTATACCATGGAGGAGACAAATTGATCAAATTACAAGCGGACGCCTTCCAGAAATTCAGCGTTGCAAACCCAATACATCCAGACGTGTTCCCAGGAGTTCGGAAGATGGAGGCTGAGGTTGTTGCCATGGTTCTGGCCATGTTCAATGCGCCAGCTGGAGGAGCAGGTGTAACGACAAGTGGAGGTACGGAGTCGATATTGATGGCATGCCTGAGTGCAAGACAAAAGGGGCGGGTCGAGCGAGGAGTCACTGAGCCGGAGATGTGCGTACAGGTCACAGCTGATGTATACCATTCACTGACTCACCCAGGATCGTGCCCGAAACTGCTCATGCAGCATTTCGGAAAGCAGGAAATTACTTCGGTATCAAGGTACACCTTGTCGCTTGTCCAGCACCTAGCTATGCCGTACACATACCCAGCGTGTCCCGCCTCATCAACAGCAATACTATCCTCCTTGTGGGCTCCGCGCCCAATTTCCCTCATGGCATAATCGACGACATCACATCACTTTCTCGTCTCGCTCTCCGCAAGAAGAGGGCGTTACCTCTACATGTCGACTGCTGTCTAGGCTCCTTTCTTGTACCGTTCCTTGCTCGGGCAGGTTTTCCCACAGTCCCATTCGACTTCACGGTTAAAGGAGTCACCAGCATCAGCTGTGATACTCACAAATACGGGTTCGCCCCCAAAGGCAATTCTACTCTTCTCTACCGCAATACCCAACTCCGCACTTACCAGTACTTTATTTCCCCCGATTGGTCCGGCGGAGTATATGCCTCTCCAAGTATAGCCGGCTCGCGTCCAGGCGCTTTAATCGCTAGCTGCTGGGCCAGTCTAATGTGTCAAGGCGAGAGTGGATATATCTCAAGCTGTCACTCTATAGTCGGTGCAGCCAAGAAGGTTGAATCTGCTATCCGAGAGAACCCTTCGTTACGTGAAGATCTAAGCATTATTGGAAAACCACTTGTCAGCGTTGTTGCTTTTACCTCAAGAAATCTCAACGTCTATGACCTTGCGGATGCGATGTCAGCGAAAGGATGGCACTTGAACGCTCTGCAGAATCCACCAGCAATCCATGTAGCTCTGACACTGCCAATCGTGGCCGCAGTAGATCGGCTTATTGCGGATCTTGTTGCGGTGGTAGATGAAGAAAAGGAGAAAGAGAGGGTCAGGATCGTCGAAGGGAAGGGTGCGAAAGGCGGCGCAAAGGGGGATTCTGCGGCCCTGTATGGCGTTGCAGGAAGTCTACCAGACAAGAGCGTCGTGGTGCAATTGGCTGAAGGCTTCCTCGATACGCTCTACAAGGCGTGACAAATCTCCACTGAACGAAGTATGGTAGCAAGGAATGGTTAAGAATGGGAATGTTTGGTCAATGCATAGCGACTAGGTTGATCAAAGCGCGAGGAAATAATGAAGGCTACGATTTTTCACAAGGAGCGATTCCCAAGACAGGTGTCTTTACGTTCTATACTAAGCAACAATAGAAAGTGAGTCCCTCTGGAGGTGGGAAAGCGTGAATTCGAAGCGCTTGTGACGTAATTACCAGCTCTCTCCATGATGCAGCCTACTTGACTCCAACCATGGCCTTCCATTCCATCAGTGGCCAAGACATCCTCCACGCCAAATTATCTACCTACAGATACTTAAGAAACCGAAGCGGAAGTCACAATGGAATCTCGTGTTCTCTACCGTCTTCCTAGTCGCACCTCACCAAATCTCCTCCTACTCCGTCATGGCCGAAATCCTGCCATAGGTGGGCTGCCTCGCCTCTGCCCTGTTGATTTGAGTACATTATCATTCCATATAGCCCACCGAACCGTGACCACCACTATTCATCTTCGCGCCACAGGTGACCTAGGCAATCCTCAATCTACAAGTAACGAGGAGTCGGGCGTCAGGACATCACGCGCTACGAAGGATCAGATCTCACAAGACAATGCTAGTGTACAGCAACCTGTCAGCGATCGGAGTGCCATTGCTGGGCATCAAGACGAAGGTACGCAGACGGAAGATGCTGTGAAGAGGGATCCGAAGGAGCCAGCGGAGGAAAAGAGAAAATCTGTTGAGAGCCAAGCTGAGAAGCCATTGGGGCCTGAAGACCATCAAAAGTAGTGGCGAGGGATCCAACGTAATGTCAGGGACGTTATCACTTTTTGGTTGGGCGAGTTTCTCAGCATTGGCTGGCTTTCTGGATGTCGGTCGTGAAGACAATATGAAGTTCTGAACCTTTGCGAACGACGCTTGGGAAAGCTACTGATATTCACTCTTTGTGTTCATCCACGTCTTCCAGACGTCAGAGAAGACTTCATATTGACTCAGATTGACTCCGCATCGTTGCCAGGAAAAGACGTCGGATACGTTCATCTATTATCTCTCTGCATATCATGATCAGCCGTGCCTTCTCTCCTTGGTGCCGTTGCAGCATACCATCAAACGTGTCTAGTAAAGCACGCGTATCATCTGTGCAAAACTAATTTATTAGCAGGATGTCAGGTTGGCTGATTTTATTCAATGAACACACGGTACAGACAAGGCAGATTTACTCCCTTTCAATTAGAATGAGGGCAGAATTAGTTTCCATCAAAAACCCAGACTTGAGTAAAAAATATGAGATGTTTTAGGTTTCTCTTGTGGCTTGGCTTCACATTGTAGATCTCCCTCTAGAAAGTGATGGAGTAGCCCCTGTAGACACGCATCAATTGGTTATACGTGGCCAACGCTCCCTGGATATGTCGTGTATAGAGCTAGGCTTTGTTGACTATACTGCTATGGAGGGAGTTGCGAAACTCGAACCTTCTCGAGGCACACCAGGACCGTCAAGAAGGCTCTCAAATAGTTTGGACCTAATCAGGGCCTTGACAACCCCCGGCCCATGATTGGTTACCTCTCCTCATAGTAATTCCAATGTAAATCTAAGCCCCTTCGTCACAACAGAGCAATTAAAGGTGTAGACACAGACATGAACATACTGGTAGGACATGGACGCACGTTGAAGACTCACCGATCCTTTTACGCCACTTTGACAGTATCAATTTGAATAGATCTAGCATTAAATACCAAATCTGCACACTTACGATCTATGTAGAAGCTTGATACGATGAGGGTTAAGGTTCGATCACGTGATAAATAGCTCTAATGCTCAGTGACTAATCAAACTTTAGACTTCGCTACTAAGATATTCTAGAATATGGTACGGACCGAGCCATTTCGCCCGCTGACTATATACAGACTAGTGCTGTGTATCGAAAAGCCCTCGTGGGGAACCTAGGTACTCAGCGGCTTTGATACCGATGAAGCGGCCATCACCTACCCGGTGACTTTATCGCGGCCATGGTATCCTCAACAGCGTTGCCGACGGCAGATGATCCTGACAAACCTTGTGAGAAGTGTGGAGCGCCAGCCTCCTGGGCAGACGAGTAATGTACCCTTGGATGAGTCGCGTAAAAATCTTCAAAAAACGGTGCTGATACAGTGTCCACAGGTGGACTAATAATCTGTCTTACCCCGAGTACCAAGGTGGTTATATGCGTTACCCTGAATCGAAACTCAACTAATGAAGCAAGCGTTGGCCTTGAATCAGTATACCGCTAGTCCACGCATGTGGCCACTTGGCTATCTCATCAACAGTCCTTACTCGCCTCTTTACGTAGAACGCCAAATTCCAAAGAAGCAGCACTGGAGGGACGCGTTCGAAGATCTCCTCGCTCTCGATTCCGGAGGAGACATGATCGACCCTGAGAGCAGAAAGAGAGAGGCTGATGTTGCAAGGCGGCTCTGGACTCAAAGTGTCCACCACGGTGTGTCCGCGATCAATCAACGGCTCAAGCAAGATGAGAAATATATGTCCTTGTTGAAGAGGATGCGGGCGGCGTTTGTTCGCAAGCAGGATGCTGGCATGATAAAGCTTCTCGATGAAAAAGCTATCCCGTCGCAGCAAGAAACGTCCGGCATTGCCGTAGCACATGGACAGAGCATGATCGCCATGCTTCGAGATAATGAAACCGAAAGTCCGCCAGCAAGCATGTACAAATTAAGGGGACAGTGGATCACATCTTTGATTTCAAGCGGTGCGATGTGTGGCTGGGAATCAACTATGTACGATAGCTCCGAAGAGAGTTTGTATTCTATCAACAAAACAGAATCTGGCGAAAAAGGGGGAAATGATGGCCTGATGATGACGGAATTGGAGTTGAGGTTGCAATATGAAGAGGGCATTCACGCAAAACCAGATCAGCCTCCGCCGTTGTGGTCAACGGCAAGCCTACGGTACCCTGATGCATTTTCTCTTGCCATCGAAGGCCCAACAGAAGATTCGATCAGCGAGCCTCGATTTGATGATACGAGCACGAAGTCTTCCCAGGCCATTCATCCAATGTCGCCCATTTCTCTCATGCCGATGTCAATTCTCGCGCAGACAACGACCACGGAGCGCACCAAACTTCGAAACGGCCAGATGTCAGTCAAGGTAGTGCTGACAAACTATCACACCAATGGTACGATAAGAAAGAAAGAGATCAAGGATGATGCTTGCAAGATTTTGGAGGAGGTGAACATGGTTCATACTTCGATGAAGGACATGCGCGCCGCTCTTGGAAAAGTTGCCCGGACACAGCAATATGCAATGCAGGAAGACGCAGTCAAAGCTGCCGAAGATGATTTGGACTAAGGTGCACAGGAGTGTGTAGTGCAAATCCTCGTGTCCTCCCTCGTATGAAGCGTGATCAGTTGGAATGGAATATGCCAAAACTTCAAAACGAATTCAGTGAGTTCTGAAGTTGAAAGAGCAGACCCATCGATCTCTTACCAGTTCGCACAAGGGCTCTTCTTGCGCCAATGGAGTGTCACATGTACAATATCGAAGCGCGACGATCAAGCTCCAGAGCAATGAGTGTTGCTAAGCTTGAGATCTCACCGTCTGGGTAATCCCCCGAATGGTGTCCCTCGACCCTGCCGCTGCCATTGGCGAGGCTTCTTCCCTTTCTCATTCAGCCTAAGTTTAAGCGAAGAAAGGGCACAATATCCACCATGGCGCCCAATACTCTTACTACGCACTGCTCACGGCGGTTGAGGCTTCAATCTGGTCGATCCGTGAGAATCCCTTGGACTACAGCCATCTCGAGTTCCCATGAATGTCATTCCGGACCTTTGGCCCCACGGAACGATCTAGGAACTTTGATTCACGACACCTTGAATCTGTCAAGGTTCAAACTATAGGTAACTTGCATGAATATATTCACAACACTTATATTGGGTATACCAGACGAGATAATGGACTATCGGACTAATAACAATACTTGATGAAAGATTACATTACAGGATAGCGGGGGATTTACGTGCCGCCTGTGCCGAGAAGTCGTACATAAAAGTCTCGCACATGCTTACTCCGACATCTCTCCTCAATATCTATCGATCTCGAAGCATACTTTTCTTGACAATGACAGAGTCAAAACCGTCCCGTAAGTCCATCTTTACTGTAACATCAATTCTCTTGGTTTTCGACCACCATTTTCCAACGTCGTTCATTGTAATTCGCTCAATACACACCAGTCCTTGAGTTATACTGTTCTCCCGTTCTTGTGTTTTTCTCTAAATATCCACCCCATTCCCTACAATAAAAATACCACTAAACCCCCACCCCACCACCCACAGTCCCCCAAAGTTTCGGCATCCTCCTCTTCCCCGCCTTCCAAGCCCTCGACGCCTTCGGCCCCCTCGACGCCCTCAACGTCCTCTCAGAAACCCACGACATGACCCTCTCCATCATCGCCCCAACCCTCTCCCCCATCCCCACAGCAGTCGGCCAATCCAAGCTATCCTCCACCTTCTCCGAATCCATCCTCCCAACCCACACCTACGCCACCGCCCCACCCCTCGACGTCCTCCTCATCCCCGGCGGCGTCGGCACCCGCGCCCCCGACATCACCCCCGCCATCGACTTCATCCGCACCATCTACCCCTCCCCACAGTACCTCATCACCGTGTGCACGGGCGCGGGACTGGCGGCCCGAGCGGGGTTGCTGGACGGCAAGCGCGCGACGACTAATAAGGCGACGTGGGCGCTAACGACGGCGTTTGGGCCTAAGGTTAAGTGGGTGCCGAAGGCGAGGTGGGTGGTGGATGGGAAGGTGTGGACGAGTGCGGGGGGGAGTGCGGGGATCGACGTGACGTTGGCGTGGGTGGGGGAGGTGTTTGGGGAGGGGGCCGCGGGGTGGGTGGCGGATGGTTTGGAGTATGAGCGGTGTTTGGACTCCGGGCGGGATCCGTTTGCGGAGAAGAATGGGTTGGTGGGGGAGGAGGGGTGAGAGGTGGGTGGGCTGTTGGTGAGGGCTGTTTTTTTGTAAAGGGGGGATGGGATAGGGTATTTGGCTTCTTTCAACAGATCCGGAGATGATTGGTTGCACCATTTGTTCATGGGTGGCCGCTTACTCGTAAAACTGTATCGTTGCGTTACCTTACCTATTTAGCCCATCTACCCCACTCTTCCCAATAAATGATCATATCATTTATTAGTGAACATTCTACAAGAAAGGACCTTTCGATGACAGCACCGTCGAAGAAAATCATACTCACACTGAGCAAGTGACGCATAACACCCAGATAACAGTAAGCCCAAAGCTGAAATATGACTTATCTCGTAGATAAGCAGACTATCCCCATATGTTGACTCCTGACCGCCCAAGATATCCAGAAGCGAGTGGCTCGCGTTCGCCCACAAGAGAAAATGGGTAATGGGAAATCGTCAAGGTTGAGCGTAATTCGAGTATAATCATAATTCAGGAATCATGGATGATAACCAGAATAGAGAGTCGACTTTTTTTCAATATGGATCCTGTAATTGGGAAGTTTCCGTCCGTCTCTAAATGATGGAAAGACCAAGATGAGAGGAGGAATGTGGGAATAATTGATAAGTATGGGGGGGGTGGTTGCTATATCGGAAAGGCCGTAGTAGTACGTACATATTGACTTCTTTACGATGCCATGTGACATGCAGACAGTCGCGGAAAAAAGGCTCGGTACAGACGCGAAGAAACTGGTAGGATTGCTCAATTCCGATTCTATTGTAGCTACAGAGATAGTGCCGATTTCGACCTTTGTCTGTTCGCTTCAATTATAACACAACAGTATGGCGATGTATTCTCTGAACGAGTGAAGTGACCATCAACGCTGATCGTTGCTAGGTAAGTGAGGTAGTGTGAAACGGTTGGCGGCTAAGCATCCAGGCAATTTCCTTAGACGAACAGCTGTCGATACTAAAAGCGATTAATGGAGGAATCAGCTGTATAATTGGGAGGGGGCTGGGAACACCGGCTTCCCCGCTTGATCCTATTTCGCATGTCGTGTTCATCCCTGTATCGCTTATGCAGGTCCCAATACGCGCCCCTATGAGTCGTGCAGGTGAGCTGAGCCTCTCGACCGCATAACGCCCAAAACAGGAAAGAATCCTATCACTTATAAAATGAGGTCGATCATGACGATCAGAATGGGTTAGATAAAGGGGGAATTCGGTAATATATATGGGAGGGTTCCCTGTTGAAGTACCGTCTTTTCCCACTGTCTCTCCAGATCTATGCGAATCCGTTCATGACTGTCATAATGCTATCATTCACTTCCCTGGTATTCGCCGTCTTCATGGCCCTCGCTACCGCCCAGACTCCCACATCCAGCGCCTCGGTCGCACTAACAAGCGACTCAATATTAGCACCTTTGCCCCCCTGCGGTGTATGCCCCCTATTTTCTTCGTCTCGTCGAGATGTGATGATTGAAACTGATGGTCCCTCAACCTCGTAGCCGCCCTGTGTGAAGTCCGGTCTCGACGCCAGCGGCTGCTCCCTGACAAACCTTACCTGCATCTGCACAGATGTGACATTCAACTGTGTCACCGGACTGTGCGAATTAGCAACCTGTAGCACATCCGAACTGCAAGATCGTGAGTACCAACTTCTTCCTCCCTAACTTTAGTGCCTCTGATATCGGTGACTGACTTCGCTGACTCAGAGATAATTCCGAATGCTATAAGTTTATGCACCGGTGCGGGTATCAACGTCAAACAAACGAAATGCCCGAAGTACACGGCAAACACAACTGGTATTGGTAACTTGACCAACAGCACTGGCTTTGCAACGCCCACACCGTTAAGCTTCACCGGAAAAGCGGTAGGGCAGTCTGTTAGCGGCGCAGCAATAGTTGGGAGCATTGCCGTGATTGCGATGGGCGCTGCAATGATGCTGCTGTGATGGTAGATTGAAGATAGACTGCGCGTCTTGGTATATCATTCATTGACGGTAGGAGAGTAAAAGCAGGGGCGTCAAGACCTAGTACAGACTACGAAAGACTGACTGGTTTGTTTGAGGATCTCAGTATCTGGGTGCAGCACCAAGAGACGTTATCTTCATCAACCACGTGAGTGGCCAGTATGGGGGCGATGAGTATATTAAACAATGAACATAATCACTCGCTGGTATTAGGGATTGTCGTCCCTAGTTTTGTCTTCAGTGCACCCGGTTCCTCAGTGAGGTACCGTCACATGTAACAAGACTATGATATCGGTTTCAATCCTAGCGTCACGGAGCTTCTCAGACGCAGAGCGTGTTGCACCGGCAGCCGCAGGGACGGGGCACGGTAGGTGATCCAACGAGCAGCAACACAGTGTAAGACACATTAGTCATGCCGGCGACTAGGAGAACGTTTTCAATGGCAGCGCATTCAATCATTGATCAAAGCTGTGTATGACTGTGTAAGCGTTATGGCCTACTGGTCAGTCTTAGGAAGCAGGGCCACCGCGGAAGAGGTGGTAGATATCAGAAAGCGCTTCGTGAACCCTTTCTGAGCCCTCGAAATGGACAGCGAGTTATTTTCATGAGATGGTGGTTTTTGAGGTCAGCGTTGCTGGAGGCGATCGGATGAGACCAATGCTTGGGATTGGGTAGCACATTTACCCCAGAACTCCCAAGAATACGAATCTTTATCATCCCACTTTCCACCGCTGTAAGGATGGCGCGACACAGGAGGAATTGAGCCATTCCTCATGCCGGTATCAAGATAAACATACCGATCAGGAAACATCGAAGTCTTGCCCGTGGACTTTGAGGAGCTTGGGGCGGCGGCTTACGAGATATACAACAGTACTCGTATGTTTCCCGAGGCTCGTATTTTATTTTATCTTGAGGGTGTTACAATGCTATTCTAGCGCTAGAACTAAGGTCCAGCCCTAACTTGCTCATAACCTCGCCCAGATCGAAGTCAGACCACGGCAGCAATGCAGATGGAATGTGCTCTTAACCCATTTGGGTGGCGTCAACTGTCACCGAGATCATCAATAACCCGTCTCTCTCCTGTTGATCAAAACTTGGGAGCTCATACTGTTGCTTTAGAACACCTTTCCATATCTATAGACCCGGAGAACTTCAACACCCTTTGAATGTCAGTGTGCATATCCAAAAGGAAAACAGCGACACACGTTTTCGCCCATCTTAGCCTTTCGCCCAAGTCTTGAAAGCATGACTATGTCGATGCCTTCATCTTCGGATACCACGATGATGCCTATGTCCTCCATGATGATGACCTTCTTCAATTCCCACAAGACCACTCTCTTCTCCGCCAATTGGACGCCATCTACTACTGGCCAGTATGCCGGCACTTGCATCTTCTTGATCTTTTTCGGTGCTGTCTATCACGCTCTGGGAGCCTTTCGGACCAATTGGCACCACAAACTGAGCGTTGTAGAAAACAACCGGCGAATTCCGATCGCAGACCATAGCAGTATCAAAAATCATGGTACCACCGAAAGTATGACTTCATATGGCATCGTTACTAAGGTTGTACCTGTGCTAATATTGCCAGGCCAGAGAGACCGCCCATGGAGGTTGACCAGCGATCTGCCGAGAGCACTACTAGATACCCTTATTGCTGCCATAGGCTACTTGCTGTGGGTCGCTCTTCTACCTTCCAGACAAGTTACCTTGATCAATGTTAACACCTCCATAGCATGATGGCGGTCATGACCATGAACGTTGGCTACTTCTTGTCCGTTATTGCGGGTATCTTTGCGAGCAGTCTGCTTGTTGGACGTTATACCTTACCTTTGCAGTACTAGCTTTCGTTCCTGTCTAGACGACCTTGTAGGATGCACACTAGATGCGTTCTCTTACATCTATATATGGCATGCAAGTCAGGCCAGCGTGGTTTAAAGCTTTATTTTATCCCCTGAAGAGTATAGATCTCCCAAGATAAAGACTTTCCAGATGTTGGCTTGAGTATTGCTCAGCATGTTCCTCATTCTTCGAAGGTATACTCACTATCTTTGGTCTCTCATTTGATTGGAATTCTTGCTTTTGGTTTGCATCTCATGCGACTACAGGTAAAGGTTCTTTTTATCTGTCGGTGATTGTCAAAGAACAATTGAAACAGCATGCCCAAGCTGAAAATCATCTTTGGAGGTCGGTATGTGGATTTGATAAAATGAATGCAGTTGCCACTGCATTTATCTCTCAACAACGGTATGATCTGGTAATCCAAAGCGACACTTCATGCTACTACGAATCTTGAAACAATTGATACTGCTTTGTGGTTGTACTTAAGATTCGCTGACTTCGCGTGTCCGAACATAAGAGTACACCCCAATCTTTACAACAGTGAGGAGCAATCTAGTTCCCCAAAATCCGTCATAACTCGAGAGACAGCCGTTACAATCCGCTCAAGAATGGCAACATCAAGTGGGAGTCACTTGCCTTCAATAGAGGCGAAGAGCAAACAAAACCATGGCCTACTGTGGTGCGATGAGATCTTACCATGGTACGAGAACAATGACTGTATCCGCAGTGGGTACCGCCCCATCGTGAACGATACTAAGGCCTGTGCCAGGAGCTGGGCATACCTCTACGAAAAGACTGTTGAAATATACAGCCACCTACTTCGTGCTGACCTTGCACTTGTGAGCCTAGCCATGCTGAATAGATTTTTCTCGTGGTATTAGCCCCAGGGAACCACTAGGGTTTACTTGATGATCGCATCAAATCTGGATTAGTATATGGATTCGCTTCGGCCTCCTCATGAATCACTCGGAGGTATAATCGGATCTCTGGGTCCGTATCAACTACACCGGCATCATCATTGTTCTCACTCTCCGCGACTTCGCGCCAGGGATCTATGTGTGAATTTATTGTGAGCCGGTCTCGCAGAAAACATATTGGATCATGATGGTTCGCAATGGAACATGAACCTTTCCTCCCATTCCCTAATTCCTCAACAGATCGGTACACTTAGTCCCTTGACGGTATATATACCGGCTCATCTCGCTAACCAGAGTCGCCAATACAACATTTTCCGACTTTCTGCTCATGTGCTGATTGGGTCTCGGCATTCGCTTCACGTATCCACATTGTTTCCGCTCGAGCAATTCCACTAACAGCCTCGTCGGCCCTTCTACTATGCGAACGGAGGATTGATCTCCTCTGCGACTTGGTCTTTCTCATGCGATTTTAGAGAACGCTCTACCAGGATTTATCGACTTCCGGGGGAATTTTAATCAGATACCTCACGGGCTTGCGGTCGTTGCTACGTCATTCAGACTGCTCGGGGTTCTACAAAGACCGGACGTGTGTGGCTGGTGATGGACTGTGGTAGGCATGGAGGATACTGTAGTGAGAGCGATAATGCTGTAGGGGTTTGCCATGTTACTATGGAGTCTATGGAGGCATATTACAGTACACATCTCATATCTCTAAGGGCCCTGTACTGGTTGTTCAGCAAGATAAGCCAAGCAGCCGGAAAATATCATGTTTTCCTAGTCAATTGCTCAACCACCGGTATCTAAAGCGCAATCCATGCATAAAAAGGCTATAAATTGCTACATCATACACGTATTTTGGGAATTGCTGCTTTCGGAGCCCTCGACAGAATTTTCATGCCGGCAGCATTGCTTGAACATGGCTCTAAAAGGGTGACACTGCGTAAAGTAGGTAGCTGAAAGGGAGGGGCAAGAGTTATGAGTGGGAAGCAGACATCCTCAGCCACGTCAGCCTCCAGTGTGGCGCAGACGACGCTTTGCTCGTGCCAAGACCTTTTAGATACCCACTAGTTTCCGGAACGTCATGTCTGACCTGCCCCATACCTACACCCTAGTATCCTCTGCAGTACCATCAACCTGGGTTCTATGTCAGCTTGTGTTTTGCTTGGACCCCCTCGAGCTTCACCCGATACACCTAATATACCTCCTAAAGACCCCACTCCTCTATTCCTCTGAGCCTAACATCAGCGACGCGGCAGGAAGCAAACTACTGGAGTCATACAAACTGTCCAACTTACCTACCCTGGAGGTCCTACCATCCTCAAATCTACAAAGGCACACCAAAAGCCCAGAGTGACACTAGTGAGCACACCGCAATTATGTCAAAGGTTGTTCGGAGTGTCAAGAACGTTACCAAGGGCTACTCCAGCGTCCAAGTCAAGGTCCGCAATGGTAAGTCCGTAGATCTAATGGGAGTGGACGTATTGTCTGACTTCTCATTCAGCAACGAGCAACGACCCATGGGGACCTACAGGTACTGAGATGAGCGAGATTGCCCAATTAACTTTCAATGGGTATGAGCCCCTCAACCCAGCGATCTACTGGCGCTAATACTAGATCAGCTCCAACGATTTCTACGAGACCATGGATATGCTGGATAAGCGGATGAATGACAAGGGAAAGAATTGGCGCCATGTCCTGAAATCGCTGAAGGTACTGGATTATTGCCTACACGAAGGATCTGAACTTGTTGTCACATGGGCCCGTAAGAACGTCTACATTATCAAAACCCTGAGGGAATTCCAATACGTGGATGATGATGGCAAAGATGTTGGGCAAAATGGTATGTGATTGGAATCGGTGTTCCGGCTTGGTATTGACGTAGGCTAGTGCGAATTTCAGCGAAGGAGCTCACATCGCTTGTCTTGGACGAAGAGCGCTTGCGAACCGAGCGATCGGACCGAAAGACTTGGAAGTCAAGGGTTACAGGTATCGAAGAGTTCGGCCCTCAGGGATCTGGTTACGGAGGCGGTGATACATCCACCCCCCAGCGGCGCAAACCTGAGCGTCGCAAGCAGGGTACCGATGAAGAAGATGCGGAATACAAGTTGGCTATCGAAGCGAGCAAGTACGAAGCAGAAGAGGACAAAAAGCGTAGGAATACGACTGCTGCGCCCGCAGCAGACGACGACTTAGCCAAGGCTATAAAGCTGAGTAAGGAAGAAGAGGAGCTGCGAAGACGAGAGCTAGAGGAGAGTAATGCTTCATCATTATTCGACGACGCACCTCCTTTAAGCAACCAACAACCCCAATATACTGGCTTCAATCAGGGCTACCAGCAGCAGGGCGCAGTCGATTGGTTTGGCAACCCTGTGGATCAGCAACCACAACAGCAACAACCTCAATCTACCGGCTACCTCAACAATGCTTACTCGCAACCCACGGGCTTTCAACCGCAGCAGACCGGTTTCCAAAATGGCTTCCAACCACAACAGACCGGCTTTGATCAAACTCAATTCCAGCAGCAGCAACCAAACTACATACAACCACAGCAGACGATCCAGCCTCAACAAACTGCATTTGACAATCTCAACAACCCTTATGCCCAACAGCAGAATGGTCTCGGTAATCAGCTTCAGCAAATTCAACCTCAGCAGCAGGGTAACGTACCTCAGGCCGGTAGTCACAATCCGTGGGCTACTAACACGCAGTCCACTTTTGATGCTCTGAAGCCGATGCAAACCGGATCCAACAACCCATTTGCAAGTTCTCGTCCTCAAGTGCAGCAACAGCAAACTAGCCCACCTTCACTGAGCTCACTTGCTGAGCAGAGAACAGCTACTCAGTTCAACAACCAGTCTTCCTTCAACCCGATTGCCAACTATCAAGCCCCGCAACAGACCGCCACGCCGCAGAAACCACAAAATCCACAACATGAGCGTCTGAATGCATTGCTTGCTTCAGGAGATGGAATGGATACATTCGGCAACACAGGCGATCTACGCATCCCATCGCAGCATACTGCGCCTGGAACCTTTGTCACCAACTCTGGGCAAGGATTGAACAAGTTGCATTCAACTCAAACAGGGAATAACCCATTCTTTAGCCAGCAATTTACTGGAGGGCCGAACATGCAACAACAGGGTGGCTTTGGACAGCAAAATCGAATGGTACCAGCGCAAACAGGGCCAGCAGGTGTTTTCGGTGGCAGTCCCTTTGGGCAACAGAACAACAACCCGTTTGGCGGACAGCAACAGCATCAGGCTCAGGCTGGAGGTAGTTTGATTGATCTGTAAATCTGGTCGAGGTCTTACGGAGTAGGGAGGAGTATTTGCTGAGTTTTGGTCGAACTCCATACTTAACAGCCATGTCGATACCAGTGATATAGCGGTTTGTGTTTTTTGACCATGACCCTTGCGGTGACTTCATTCAACTTACAATACCACAGAACCGGATTTCCTTGCCATGGCCTATTGACTACTCTCTATCCACTGATGAAGTCGCATCAACCGCCCTGGGTTTCTCGATGTCTGAAGCCTTTCAAAAGCTGCTACGATTGCATGCCCTCGAAACAAATCCATTGCACTACCTTCGTAGCCATTCACCCATGAAATCCTGGCCCCAGTACGGTTTGGTTTATACCAAGAGTTTAAAAAGCTTGTGTGACCGTGGCAAAAAGTGGAGCCTATGGGTCCGGGCAGAGTGGCTATAATCGCGCGTTTGTATGTAAGTAGTGATATGTCAGGTTGTATCCTGTCTTTACGTGCGTTAGCTCTTACTGGACAAGGCTATTGAGTGACGCAACGATCCTATTGTCTTCCTGGCTCTTTCCTCACTTCACTTCACTTCACTTCACAAAACTTGCTGTTTCGTCTCTATTGTTCTCCACTTCCTCACCTTTTCCAGCATACTCGAAAGACATAGACTAAACAGTCTGCTCTACACTTGTCTCTCGACTCACTTGAGTCCACCACGTATCGATTCAACACATCCATTTCAAGTTATAAAATACAGCAGAAGCGAGCTCGTCGCCTTGTACACCTGTGATCATCCTGTGCTCCTCAATCTACCCTGCAATGGCATCCTCCAATGGAGCAGACGCAGCGACCGAAGCCTTGATCGCGCAGCTGCTCGCCGAAGACTTTGGTGAAGCCTACGCAGACCATATGAGACCCATCGGTTCCCACGCCGGAGACTACGAAGATCCGTTGACCTCCTACGAGCGTCAATGCCTCGAGAATCCCGACATGGAAGACGGAGAAGGAGGCTGGAATCCCCCTACGCCCGTAATCGAGGAAGCCCCGCCATTGCCTGAGGGTGAGACCTGGGACTCGAGCTTTAATAACGATCCCAGGATTGAGTCAACCCCTGCTTTTGCTTCTTCCGAGAATGGCGAATCAGACGAGATTGATTCCGAAGGAATTACTGAAGCCAAGGACGACCTGCATCGCTTGGAGGACGCCATTGACAACGGATCAGTACCCGCTGAACCTCTCCACCATCTCCAAGACCCTGTCGATTACCATACAGATCAACCTACACAGAGCCCTACTCGACCCGTCTCAGTGCCCGCCCATGAACTCGTCTCCCCGACTGAAGATGGCAGACGCGTCATTTCCGATCCCTCACGTCTCGAGACCACCGCCGACTCGCCTCAACAAGACTCACCCAGCCCCGTCGAACCTGAGCCAACACAGCCTCATTCACCGGAGCCCATCCCTCTATCCCCCAAAGCCACCACAACATCAACCCTACCCTTCCGATCCAACCTCCTCACCCCCACCATAGCCACAAACGAGCGCCTCCTCGCCCTCATCAACAAGACCTCAGATCTAAACATCCACACGACCAACCTCCTCAACAAAGTAGCCGACAATCTCAATCTCTCCCTCGAAGACGTCGCCCACTTCGACACCACCATCGACACCTCATCCGCCAAAAACAAAGGCAAAGCCCCCACACCAAGCGACCCAGACACACGCATCCGCGACCTACTCACCAAATACAAAACCCTCTTCCCCAACGGCATTGACCCCTCCAACACCAACAAAACCTCCGACAAAGGAAAAGCCCCCGAAGACTCAAACACAGACATCTACCTCGACCAACTCATCACCTACATCAGTCGTAACAAACACAACACGAAACCTCCCTCCACACCTGTCGTGGGAGAATGGGGCGACGAGTCCTTCGACGAGGAATCCGGATTGCTGCTCCTGCGCGTCCCGTGGCCGGCGTCGGGTGCGAGGGATAGAGAGATGAGGGAGGCGATGGAAGCGCAGGTGCATGAGGTGTGGGTTGGGGAGGAGGAGACGGTCGGGAGTATCTTGATGGATATTCGGGGGAGGGACGAGGTGAGGGGACGGGCGTGGGGGAATTGGGGTGTTGATGATGGTCATGGTGATGGTGCTGAGAGACAGGGAAAGGGGAAGGGGAAGGCTGTGGAGTGTTGATGGTTGGATTGGGGGGTTCTTGGCATGATTGATGACGGTCTGTGTGACATGGCTATGGACATAAAAGCGGTTCTGAAGGCGTGCTCTTCTTCGTGCGATACTTGGAGTCTTCTGGATAAGACGCTTCGTCTTGCCTACATCTTCATGGACTGATAGGATAGAGTAGACAATGATTGGACAGGCATTTCTATCTATTACCGATCTAATTTCAACATCTTCTGGCCCATGAGCAACATGCGCCTCAATGCGCGCCTGGGCCATCCATCTACGTTGATTCTACCCTCGACAACCAATTGATAACCTAGCCTCGTCAGCGCCGCTTCCATCTCAATGTCATCATCATCATAAAGACTTGAACGCACCATCATAGCCTGCACAAGCCCAACCCTCAACCCATAAAAACTCCCATCCCAGCTATTCGCCTGCAACGTCAAATTATACATACCCAGCACATCCACCTGTCGCGCCCTCGCCTCCTTAGCCGTCTCCAGCGCGTAATGCCACACGGCATTGTTGCCCTCGCTCAGGATCCGCCCGGGCGGCTTGAGGTGGCCGGCGGCGGTGGGGCCGAGCCAGAGGTAGGGCACGTTGCGGCCGGAGGCGTCGGCGAGGGCGATCCATTCGTCCATTGAGGCGGTGGCGGCGGGCCAGGAGAGGGATGTTGCGAGGGAGAGGGAGTGGATTGTTGGGATGGGTTTGTAGGCGTCTGGGTTTGAGGCGAGGAGGGTGGTTAGATTTGTGTGGAGGGGTGGGGGGGAGGGGGAGGTGGTGATTGGGAGGTAAAAGTGGGGGGTTCCTAGTTTTTTTGATTGGGTTAGGTTTGGGGAGGCGGTGGATGGGGGGGGGGGCGTACGGTTGCAGGTGTAGGGGCTTTTGTGGGCGCTGCTGCTTTCGGCGTTGGTTGAGACGGTTAGGCTGTCGGTTATGAAGTGTTTTGAGCATTCTGGTTTTATGAATTGGTTGTCACATCGACAGGCGAGACGCTCGGTATCGGTCATGTCCCATTGCTTTAGCGCGCCGGTGGCGATGTTCTCTCGGAGGAGCATGTTGAATGCGGCATAGACGTGCTTGAGAGTGTCGTCGCCGATGAAGACTATGGCGTCGAAACGCTCGAGGATCATGCAGATCTCTGCAGTGGAATACCAGCGGTAGTGACATCCTGCTGGAGAGTAGGGACGCTCAAAGCCGTGACGTCCTCCTTCGCTCATGGCCTGCAGAAGTGTTGCTCGGTTGCGGCAATAGAGAGTGTGTTTTGGAGTGCTTTCGTCCTGTAGACTGGGGCGAGTGTACAAATCCTTGGATGTTAAGCTGCAGTCCTGGTGTCCTTCGAAATGGCTGAAGTAGCTTGAGAAGTCAGCAAGCTTGGTGATGTGGGAAAATCGTGACACACTCTTCGACTGCATCATTGGAAAAGGGCACATTGTCTCTCTGTCCTGTTTTGCGAACTCTAGCGGTCAGAATTGCCTTCACCAGCAGGTCCCCAGCCTCCTTCGAGATAGATCGCATTTATGATCGACTTTGGGAGCAAATACTCTCCAGATATCGACCAGATCCAGTGGCGAACAGACACTATGGAGAGCACACGCACCTGAAGTACCAGACAGTGGACTGATCATCAACAAGAACAAGACAAGAACCACGAGCGCTACCACAGCCGTTCGCTTGGAGTGTGCAGCTGAAGTGTTTGGCCGTTCCATTGGCGAAGATTCCTCTGGGTCTGGAGCGTGTTGAGGCGTTTGAGGTGCACTTGCAGAGGGAGGGAAGGGGTATGCCATTCTGTACAATTGAGACTCGGCGTCAAGACGCTTCAGATCTTCGATCTTGGAAGGGTCGATGGTACGGGGAGTGGAAGGGTAAGAGAAGGGGAAAGAACGACGTGCAGTAGGCATCTTGATGCAATTCAATTCAGTTAATAGAGGTAAGAGATGGATGAGCACGCCTTTTTGGTATCAAGAGGTCCTCAAATGAAGACTTTGGCGTGTCGCATATTTGCAAAGAAGAATTCGCAGATGATGTGCAGTATCTCAAGTACTGAATCTTACATTCACCGCGATTGTGGTATGAGTACACCTGCCAACCTCGGGGGCCAGTGTTAATCATCTAGGGAGTTTTTGGCTACGGACTGCACAGGTAGATAATTCCAATGAACGACCGTTCCCTGCTTCGTAGTTCTATACCTTGAGCTGCTCTTTCAAAGCTCGTATCTTCGACATTTCAGGGCCCTTGCCCTGAATAATAAGTATCTATCGGATTTGATTCAAGTAGTCGCTTCCTTGGGCAAGGGAAACTACCAATTCCATACAGCTTTCCAATGGCATTGCACATATACCTTCTTAATCATTGACGGCATCGAAGTCGTCTTTACACGGCTGGACTTGTGATTGCTTTACGATGGCCACGACCAGAGCCGGACAGTTTACGTACTCAAAGAAATGGCCGAAGTGGTGTCCTTTCAAAACCGGGCAAACGGAGTTGGGAGAAAATGGTCGCAGCTTACCCGTGCTCCATGCCTCAATGCCCATTGGGACAAATGCGAGAGACAGGATAGATTCAAAAGCTCACCGTAGTCGATCACGATAAAGGAGGCAGGAGGTGGAAGTGACTGATAGGAGAGTGGGAATGACACATTGCAAAAATACTCAATCGTTTCAAGCCTCGTTACCACATCCGTGTGTTATAAATTACCACGCCCCTTTATTGACGACGGCCTCAGCTAGCGCCTACGCCCGGGCTCCCGGGTAGCGTATAACGCCCCACGCTCTAGTGCCGGGTCTCTTCTTTCTACCTTACTCCCTGGAATCTTAACGTCATAGAGTGGAAAACCTGGAATTGGTCATCTCGGTCAATTCCGACACATACCTAAGGTAGTTAAGGTGTGGCTAGCACAGGCTTTCGGGAGGATCCGCACGACAAAGCATGGGGTTCCTGGGCTGATCATGGGGCAGGTTACGGGCTTCATCTTTCGATGCACGGATGTGGTAAGGTATTCAATAATGGCGTGGTATGGTATTGCTGTAATCGGCCGGGGTGGAAATTGGCCGGGGAAAGTGCGGGGGAGGGGCCGAGGCCTCGGAAACATGTGAACTGAAAGAGTGACTCAGGTAGACACAAGACGAGTCAAGTAGCTCCAGTATTGTTTATTACTCTGTCTATCTCTATCGTTTCTTCTATATATTTCAATCAATGCTGTCCTGTCCTTGAATATTAACATCGCGCTGTGCCGGCCTCAGCAGCCCGTTCATGCATCGCTCGCATCTTACCGGTCAACAACAGCTTGGGCGAATTGGGATTCGATCATAGCCATTGAAACAGCAAAGGGCTCTGGGACGTATTGGTCTAATCCTAGGATCCGGGCCCTGAGGCCTTAGCAGGCGAGATGTCGTGGAAAAAGTCGGAGAAGTTGGTGGACACCATCAAACATTATTCTGGCTTCCCTGCTACGGGAGTGAGTCTGAGGCAGATGGTTCAATTCGGGGAAAGGCCCGGAACAGGTACGGCAAAGGAGCTGTCTAGTAGCAAGCAGAGACAATGATTGACGAGAGTCTCAAGGTACCCTCTTCCGCGCTTCGCAATTCCTCTCCGAAGAACTTCCCATACGGCTGGCACATCGAGTACAAGAACTTGGGGACTTGCCCGACGGACTGGGCGAAATGCCGTCGATCAAGAAAGTTCAGGACTGGTATTCGCAGTCGTTCGAGGTACGGAGCACACATTGCCGGTCCGCTGAAGGAACTAATGATGACTGGATCAATCATAGGATATCACGACTCTACCTAGACCGAAACTCGATTCCGAGGTACGAGAAAGGCTGCTAGCGCCAATGAGGCAGAATGGGCAAGAATCCAAGATTCTCAGTCAGACAACACACAATCCTAGTGTCAAGCAAGGCCAGTACCGATCACAACAAACGAAAGGGAATGGTAATGGCGGTTCAAGAGGTTCCCCGAGGAGATACTATGCTTCTACAGACGGCAAGGATGACTGGCCGCCCGAGCTGAACGACTACAACCAGCGCTTTTCCAAGACCTTAGAAGGCATCAAAAGGCGGCACGACAGTGTCGTGACAACAGTTGCGCAAGGGATCAATGAGTACAAGCGGAAGCGTCAACGGATGCAGATCGATAACAATATTCAGTCTTTCCTCGACCGTTTTTATATGTCGCGGATAGGGATCCGGATGCTGATCGGTCAACATATAGCCCTCACGGACCAAAAGCAAGCGCACGAGCCTAATTATGTAGGAATCATATGTACCAAAACCAATGTCAAGGAACTCGCGCAAGAAGCCATTGAGAACGCGCGATTTGTCTGCGAAGATCATTATGGTCTATTCGACGCCCCCAAGGTTCAATTGGTGTGCGAGCCGGATCTGCATTTCATGTATGTGCCAGGGCATTTGTCTCATATGCTGTTTGAGACTCTCAAGAACTCTCTTCGAGCGGTGGTGGAAACTCATGGGGCAGATAAGTCGGAGTTTCCTGTGACCAAGGTAATCGTTGCCAGGGGAAAAGAGGACATAACCATCAAGATCTCGGATGAAGGAGGTGGTATACCGAGATCCGTCATACCACTCGTCTGGACTTATATGTATACCACTGTCGACACAACGCCAGATCTGGATCCAGATTTTAACAAGAGCGATTTCAAAGCCCCCATGGCCGGTTTTGGTTATGGTCTGCCTATCAGTAGATTATACGCCAGGTACTTCGGGGGTGATCTGAAGCTGATCAGTATGGAAGGGTGTGTCAATCCGATCGCAACCCCTCAGTCCTGGCATCTATGGCTAACTTTCACCTCGGGACAGATACGGCACCGATGTATACCTCCACCTGAACAGGCTATCTTCCAGCTCGGAGCCCCTGCAATAACAACTAGCAGTCATGAGAGGTAACGCTCAAGGATTGACGATGAAATTGGCGGCGATGCGATCGCAGTTGAAGGGTAGAGAAGTCAGCACGCGGAAACAAGTTGGAGATACGGCGAGCATGATGAATGAGGAATCTTCCGGAGTGGAGGAATCGAAGCAGGATATTTAGTACATAGGTGTTGGAAGAGAGATGGATATGTTCTTGTTCAATTGATACCAATATCTTTCGAATGAAGTACAGTACGTACTGAGTGGGTATATATGCATATCGGGCATGACGCATAGTAATCGTAAATTCCCCCATCCCCTCCCCTCCTTCACTCCCCCATCCCCCATCCCCTCCCACCCCTTCTCCTACACCTTCCCACCAACCTTCCTCTTCCCCTTATCCACCACCTTCCCACTCCCCTCCCCCTTTACCTCCCCCTTCTTCCCCCCAACATCCACATCAACAACCTCCTTCTCATCCTCCCACTCCACCTCCTCCTCCTCATCATCCAACCCCATCATCTGCCGTTCGAACCGGTACCGTGTTTGGGGTATACTCTTTGAGTGCGAGTGCGAAATCAGTCGATGTCCTTGAGGGATGGAGGTAGAGGGACGCACTTCTTGGTATTTCTGACTGTACATTGCGAGGAGGTCCCAGTTGTCGAGGATGTGTGCTGCGCGTTCGGATTTTTCGAGGGCTTCGTGGGTTGGTGGGTTGGGGTTGTGGTTGGGGGATGGCATTTTGTGTTAGGGTTTGGAGGAGGGGAGGGGAAGGGGGGTGAGTTGGTGGGGAGAGTTGTTTGAGAGGGTGATTGGGAGGATTTGGTGGATGGGATGAGGGGAGATGTTGATACTGAGGAAAGCTTGGCACGGCAAATGTAAAAACGCACCTCAAGCGTACTTATATAGTATTCAACTGTGTTAAGAATATAAGCCTATGCGGCCTCAGATTATAAGTCAAGTACTATATAGTTTCTGTAATTGTATCCTTGAGGTTTAATATTATACTTTAGGTACTTAAAGAGGCAACCGCTATACAAAGGCTTGGGAGCGGAGCGGATAGTTTTGCGGGTGGGTGTCTACGCCAGATGTGGGGGCTGTAGAATCGAACACTTGCCTTGATGGGAAGTTTAGCTGCGCAAGGCTGTAAGCGTTGGAGTAGGCTGATCAGGCATGCTAGGGTTGGCTAATGTCGTGATCGAGAGGTTGTCGTTTCCACTCTGACCTCATGCTCCTCTAGGGTCTTGAACAGGCAGCATCAAGAAGTCTTAACGACACTCCGTACGCCGCAGTATGCCAGCGGCGTAGACACTTCATCCTTGAATATGCTGTTGCCTGAGGCCACATACTATATTGAGTAAATATGACCTTGATCACACATCGTCCACGTCAAGTATTCGAGATGGCAGAATTACAGAGGTCCCAGTCCGATCAGGGCGATGGTGCACCCAATCCTGAAACTATTTCATATCGATCAAGAGCCTCAAGCGTCATTTCGACGGGGACGAAATTCAGTATACAAACTATGCCGCAAGGCCATTTCCACATGGATGGGGTTTTGGATGGAAGGAATCCGCAAAGTGTGAACACGAGGCCAGCGTCCCTGTACAGTGTCCGGTCAATGGCACCCTCTCTACCGCCGTACGATGGCCACCAACCCACGGATGCTTTACTCTCGACCAGCAATCAACCCAGTCATCTGTACTCTCTCCAAACATCCGCAAACCATGATCTGCAAATCGCCTCATCAATCGGAAACGACCAGGAGCCAACCCTAACTCCATCCGATCCCGAGAACGCCCTCAGCATGCACTACGGCCGCGTCGTGCGTACAATCGATGAAAATCACGCCCGCCAACTGGCTCGCATCTACAGCGCTCACGAGCAGGACCTCGCGGCCACTCGCGACGCCGTTGACCAAGCCTATCGCAAAGAATGAAAAGCCAAGAATCGCGAGATCGAGCGCGTTCGCGAAGAAGCTGCTAATGAGATTGAGCAAGTGCGGAAGGAAGCAGCGGCAGATATGGCAGCGCTTCGAGAGGAAATTGAAACGCTTTCTGCCGCTCATAAAGAAACCGTAGCCAGAATCCAGAATGAAAATGCTGACAAGGTTGTTTTACTGAATGGAAAGCATGAGGCTGCTGTTGAGAAAGCGAGGAATGCGATTGAGGATTTGTGGGAAGGGAGGTGGAATGACCGTATCAAAGTCGCTGCGGAGGAGGCGAAGCGCGCTGCCAAGGAAGCGGAGAGGAGGGAGCAAGAGAAGGATGAGGAGTGGCTTCGAGTCATCAGGAGCCTTCACCCGGAGCTTTCGGGCGAAATAAAAAATGCGGTGGTATCATCTCGAAACGACGCCGACGACAGTGCCATCGTGTGAAGATCCTCCAAGAAAACCTCCAGAGATCTCCCTCTGGGTCACTTTACGTATACCTCTAATCCACAAAAACATCGGACGAAATGGAGCTTTTACATGAGTACAGCCATCGCATATCTCATTGTCTGCATTTCAGGAGTTTCACCTCCAGAAAGCCATTCCTAATGGGCTCTGAAAGAGTAACGACAGCCTGCTCGTTCCTACGCTCCTCCCAGCGAGCGGCTGGTCTCCGAACGCAAAGACAAAACATCCACCCCAAAGCCCAACACCCCCGTGCCAATCTCACCAGCAACAAGCCGGAGTATCTCGCAAATCAGCTACATCAATTCGCATCGTCCGGTGCTCAGGATCAGCTATCCTGTGTCCTCAGCAAGGCGCTCATTTCTAGGGGGTTTTGCCAAGGCCCAGCCGAGACGAGTGTCAAAATTGGAGGGCAATTGGGGAGGAGGAGACTGTTGTCCGTTCGATACGACCTTCGCATTAACCATCGCAACCATCGCAACCACCACATCACATTAAATCGCACGAAACGAATTCCACGACACCGCCACTACTCCACCACTCTTGCCCCGATATACGTACAAGCTGACAGAATGTGAGGCTTCAATAACAATGAAGAAGCCTAAACCCACTATTCGCCAAAATGAAAAAGGTCCTCGACAGGCATACTAAATACCATCCAATCATTGAACAAAACGCCAATAATGAAAAGACACGACCCTCTACCACGAAACCTAACACCAACAAGACCCAAACCTTTCATATCTCTCAATAACCACAACCAACGCCACAACCAACACCACAACCCTCTCACAACCACATTCCTCCACAACCACAGCTATAACCACAACCCATAACCCATAACCCATAACCCATAACCCACAACCCATAACCCACAACCCACAACCCACAACCCACAACCCACAACTCACAACCCACAACCCACAACCACACCACAACCACAACCCACAACCCACAACCACAACCACAACCACAAGAACCACAACCACATACCCCCTTACCACAAGAACCACCACCTCACTTCCTACTGCTACCCAAAAGCTAGAACTGGGGATTCGAACCTCCGACCTGTGGGGAAGATGTATGTAATAGTAGGATGTTGTAGTGATATCTTAGCACTGCAAGAGGAAGAGACGAATCCTCCACCATCAAAACTAGCAGCGCCGACTGGAAATCGACTCGAGTTCATTATGTATGATTTAAACTCTTGGCAAACAGACTGTGTGTGGTATCAACTAAGTAAGTAAGTAAATATAGTTTCAAAATCAAACCTTTCACATCAAATCTGCTTCCAATGCGCACTGCCTTACTTTCCATCCTCGCAGCTGTCTTTCCCTTTCTTCTCCACTATCCAAGCAAACATCTCAAAGGAAGGGCATGCATGCTTTCCGTGTACTCGGCGCGTGAAGAGCGGGTGGCATGACGTTTGATACAGTACTGGGAGTGGGGTAGACGAGGAGACTCGTGCCAAGGAATCGATCGCCACGGGCATCAAATGTCCAAAATTCGGAGGGGTAGGGTATGTTGTAGAGACAAGAGTTTAAGCCGCCAAGGCCCAGAAGGAAGACAGCGAGGAATAATAATAAAGATACAAAAGAAGTCGGGACCAGTCCCTTCCCTTCATAAGTGCTCAACGACTCTACACTACCTACTCATACAATTCCCCTCCCCACTCCTCACCCCCAGTTCCCCATGAATCATATACACACACAGGCTTGCGCCCAAAAACTCTAGGTATAGGTAACAAAAAACCCCAATAACGCCAACGCTAATTATAACAAAAATGCCCCCCCCCCCACACAAAACAAAAATCATCACTCAAGCACCGGACCCGTCCACCCAAACGTATAATCAAACTTATCCCTCCACCACCTCCACCCCCCAGTCTCATCCTCTGCCAAGCCATAAGCCTCCGTACCCGCAATCATGGCATCCGTCAAGGTTTCCAGGCCCAGCCCCAGATTCTCACTTGCGGCGCGTGGCCCGAGATCTTCCACCTTATTCGAAAGGCGAGGGTGTCCCAAAGGTGTCACAGGTAGATAGGTAAGGTTTTCCACATCGTGAGAGAGCCGAATGTCGGGCACGTTGCCAACACTATCACCATCTGGCAATTCCGGTGGGAAAGGAATGCGCAGCTGCCACATGGATCCAAGTATCATTACCGTTATGATAAGAAACACTAGAGTCGGAATCCAGCCAATGTCGCCAAGACCACGGGGTCCAATTTTGTCCTGGTGTGAGTTTTCGCTGCCGTCAGGATCATTATATGCTTCAAGGTCGGGAATAGGTCCTAGACTCGGTTGGGAACCCCGTTGTGCAGCTTCATCATTGATTGCAGTGATGAAGGAATTTCCACTGTCGGTATCCGCAGCGACAGTGCTATCAGCGCTTGCGCCATCACTGTCTGCTTCCACACCTTCGGGGATAGGAGAAAGGCCAGGTAGTTGTCTCGGCGCGTCAAGGGACTTAGGATTGCGATTTAAGTACAATCTGTGCTCCTTGTGCATGGTTGGCAGATAGGTGCCCGACTCCAGTTCAATGTGGTCCTTCGCCCCTGGTTGGGTCAAGAAAACCGTTCCAATATCCTGAAACTTCAGACTGCCACGAAGCACCTCGTGGTCTAGGACCCTTGGTAGGAAAAGCTCGCAAGGACAGTCGCCATTCGAAAGTGCCGTATCTAGTGGTTCTTGCCAATTCAACTCAAGTTTGATAGGTCCTAGTAGCATGTGGGCTTGCTTGAAAAGCACGAATTGCCCGTCAATTTGCCGCCACTCGGCAGCTTGCTCAGTGGCTAGGCCACCGTCAAACAGGAACAATGTAGGGATCCACCCGTGAGGATCAATTGTCAAAAGCCTGTTACTATTCTTTTCAACCTCCAGGTACAGGCTCATACGACACTCAAGTGCCATTCCGAGCAGCTGCTGAATCTCGATATCAAAGTTCCAGACCACATCAGTAGCAGCTAGCGCGTTAAGCGATTGAAACTTAACAGCAGCGTTTTCTATAATCTCAATCCGAAGGTCGTCCCTAAGACCCAGGGGATATAACGGAGGCGTGTCGATACGCTCAAACCGGGCAACCTTACTGAGGGGATGCGGCGTTGCTTTCCACGTACTATACAGGCTTCTTGCCTTTGTTTTCATGATCAACGGAGCGTCGGGTTCTCGGAGGGAGACGGACTCTGATAGCACCTTGCCATTGCTTGGACGAAAGCTTGGGAGCACTTGCATACTGTTGCTGTGATCTGACGTCGAATGGCTCATAGTAAAATACAGATCCATTGGTCTCTCCATGTCGCAGATATTGCGGATGATTTCTATTTCTGCTTTGGCAGGCTCCGAAGAGGGTATTGCGGAAACCCCGTCATCAAGGTATAGTGATGAGTGGCCAGCTTCTAGGTGATGGGTATGCTTCCCTTGGACACCATTTGTGATAATAAGGTTAAGGCAAATTCGTGCTGTGTCAATCTTTTGCTTGGGGAAAGTGACTGACAGATGAACGTGATGATGAATCTTGATCTTCCCTTTTTGAGACATCGTGGCATTAGTGTAGAGCTGCACCGAAGCATCCCAGCTACTGATCAAGTAGATCGCGTCCTCCGAACGGGTCGGACACTCATGTTCCAATCCGAACTGATTGGAAGCTTCTCGCAGATTTGGAAGCGATTGAGTGACCTTAAGCTCCAACTTGGGTTCGGCTCCGCAAAATTCTGGCTTGGAATTGATCCGGACCTTGCGCGGAGTAGTCTGCGTGTGGTATGATGGCGAAGTGATGGCATCATCTGGCGCAATTGATGTAGTTCCTGGTCTGCTTGCACATATCTGACTGGATACGTCCCCCAGATTCTCGTCTACATGGTGCGCCGGGTATGGTGTACATGCCTGGTCGACAGGGTAACAGTACTCCAGCGGTGACCAGGAATCCGGATCTGGTAGGTCCAGACTAGGCGATGCGGCCATTAACACCGTCCCGTTTGAGCTCAGACTACCGTCATCACTACTGTCTTGCTCGTAATCTTCGAGATCATATTCTCGCCTCTGGACTGTTTTGTTGGGCACGTAGCGACAAAGGCTCGCCGTCTTAGGAGCTGGAAGAGTCGACCATGGGGTCCGACCTCGAGGGAACAGGCGTCGTGGGCTTTGAACCGTACCAGGTGAGTCCCCCATTCCTGACTGTATCAATTGCGTGTGCAATGCTAACAGATTGTCAACTGAGCCGGTCTGAGCCAAACATCCGAGCCACATACCTAGGCCCGTAGTGCTGGATCTCGGCGACATTCTGTGATCAGGCCCCCACGTACTGGTTCGTTTTGATTGTTGATAGAGCTTTCTAAGACTGTACATTAAGGTTCTATACCCTATGTTGCTTGATGGTGATGCTCTAGTGTTGTTGTAAACAAGAAGTACTGCAGGCAAAGGCCGCCCTTGATTGACACCGCCATGCCAGAGGATTGCTTAAAGTAGGAAAGCAAGAGCGTTCCAGGGGCTGTAACTTGAGGTTGATCGCCACTTCCGGCGCAACTTCCTTTTCGTGATTGATTTGAACGTTCGCTACCATAATAATAGCTTGAGTAATTCAACTAGCTCTTAACGCGCTTCAAGCCAAGGTTGTTTCAACTGCCTTGCGGACCACGATAGTAATGTGGCAGATAGCTTTGGCCTTCTAAACTTGGGGCACCACTGCTTGCATATGACTGCGACTGGGTGTGTCCCTCCATACTCGTGCCACCAGCGCTCGAGTAAGACTGTAGGGGGTCTCTTCGAGGCTGACTAGAAGGCAGGGTCGATTGCAAAGGGGGAAGGACGCTTGTCGAAGGCTGTAGAGGGTCCGGTAGGGTCCGGGCTAAAGGCTGCGCTGGTCTGTCGTACAATGTTGGCGGAGCTTGTGAGGCGTAATAATCTGGACGTGCGGATGGGAAGTTCGAGCCATAGGCTCTGTCTAGGGGTGGATGGTCCTCGATATCATATCTTTGGTAAGGTCTTGGCTGGTCTACTTGGGATGGAAGAGTTGACGGTAACGGTCGGAATGGCGGTATAGGCTGCGTGAGCTGCGGTATCGGTCTGGACTGAGAACCGAGATACTGACCCTGCTGGAATTGGTAGGATTGATCTCTTGTTGGTTGGTGGTACTGATCCCTCATTCGTTGATCGTATAAAGAGTTGTTAGGGGCCGCGAACGAGTATCCAGAGTATTCATGGCGCGGCGAAACGAAAGGTGAAGAGGTAGAAGACGAGTTCGTACGTTGATGGCCGACTGAAAAGTCAGACGGCGCGGTGCCAGAAGCAGAGGGAGGTCCTTGGGAGTAATGAGGCCCACGAGTTGCTACTGTTAGATCTCGCTGAGGGTGTTGGGTGTAAGGATCTCGACGTTGATGCTCGCCATCAGACGCAGCCCTCCTATCCAAGCCGATAGATATGCGTTGCTTCTTGAGAGGCGCTTCGTATGGATCTCCATAGGCGCCTGCAACGAAGCCTCCAGCTCTATCGTCGTGCCCTTGTGACGACATGGCCTGGTAGTCGGTAGACGACTGTTGAGGATGCCCATGTACGGCGTTGGCAGAGGTCATGAATTCCGTAGGTGCAGCTCGCTTGCTGCTGACTTTTAGCCTGAATAAAGCGAAGATGCACATAGTCTTACCCTAGAACTCGAGGCTCTTTTCTGATCCTCAGCTTTACACCTTGATCACCAAAGGAGCGTGAGAGGAAGGTCGACTCGGACATGCCAGGAAATGCCCGAGGTGTAAATACTATCACAATTAGCATGACACTGCGATCAGGGTCGAAGAGACAAGCTTACCGGTAAAGGGGTCGGAGATGGCAGACTTAATATAGGCCACTTTTGATCTAAGACATTCGTCAATCTGAAGGATCACGTAACAGGGGAGGCTTACTTGAGCATCTCGAAAAGACTGAACCGGAGTCGAAAATCGCCCTCGATCTTGACGGAGAGATCTGGAAACACAAAGAAACCTCCGTCTAGATACTATTGAGCAAAGTGGACAATGGGGATCATTCAATTTACTCACCAGTATTGTCAACATCCTTGAGCCGGTGTAGCGAAGAGACCAAAGTCCCTGCCAGTGCAGACTGCGTGGCAGTGTCTAAGGCTTCTCCTTGATGAGCAGCAGCTAACTGCCCCGGACGACCAAGATCCGCGTCCTGGAGGTTGACTACCATGAAAAAGTAGGGGCTCTGAAGATAGTTCCTGTGAGTGTCAGGCGTGACATCTGCCGGGTCAATAGCTCTGCTAAACTTACTGAGCTGGATCTTCGGGGTCAATGATATGCAACTGCACGATCGGTGGGGGATCCACTGGTTTGCGGTCTGTACAAAAGTCACATTGGCCATCAGTGTCTCTAGAATCATCAGCGAGGATGAGGTCAAGTCTAACCTTTCTCCTTGGGCCCAGCGAAGGCCTTTGCCCGCTGTGGGCCCTGGCGGACAGTCAATTTGTAGGCATCGCTGCGTGGCCGCATGGTCAGTCAGATGGGCGGCGGGGAGTGAGGCCAATCAGTCGCTTGCAATGGTAGTACCTTCCAAGCCTCCAGAGTTGAGCAGAATGTTCCTCCGAAACGATTGAGGCGTTCATCAATCTTGCACTGGAAGCAGAGCGAAGAAAATCTTATGCTTCCACGGTCGACACCTGTCGCTTGACAGCTGCAGTGCCCAAGAAACCCGTGAATTGGCGCATCAAGGGAGCGAAGTCCTCACGTATCTATGGTTGGAAAGCTGCCCGAGACCGGGTTGACTGGGTGGGAAAAGGGTCAGCCCAGTGGTCCGGTGTGGCAACGATTCGGTACCCAAGCGGACGCCCAGTGGAGTCGAATATCGGACGCTTACTCTAATGGCTTGATCTTGTGGCCATCAATGTGGGGTTGGGAGGGTAGCGGGCAAGGATAATGGCTTTTGGCTTTCCCCGGAGAGCCTGCTCTGAGGAAATACTTGCAACCAGAGACAGCCAGGACCTATGGACCACAGGAGATGATGGGTTCCCAACTTGCGGACAACGTTGCTGGAAAAACAATTCACGAAGACGCGTTCGCCTGGTCACAGTGTACAATAAACACAAAACACAACCGCGGAGGCTCCGGTGGTAGCGGCAAAATTGTAGTTGAGGTCCAATGTCTGGTACCCTTGGACGCGTTGAGGCTAGTCCCGTGGATCGTGGTGGTAAGCTTTCTCCCCACTCCACTCGACACTCATCTGCATCAATTGGACTTTCTTCTTCTTCTTTCCTAACCTTCCCTCAAGTCGACCACCGCGACTCGATGATGCCCGCCTGGCGAAGACGATGTTGGTACGACTCCGTTCCAGTCAACCTCGGTCTCTGCTCTGTTCACCTGCTCCTCTGTCCCACACAGTCGGGAAAGGGGGCGTTGGTCAGTGCCACCGTGGCCTGACCAGGGTCGCATCTGCCACAGAGCGCCGTCAGTGCAGTGATAGCCACGCCGTACTGCCCACAAGCCTCTTGGTTGATGCAGCCTGAGCGCTGGCCTGACAATTGGGCCCAAGGTCCTCTCTCAGTTATAGTGGGCCACGAAGTGGAATGGATACTGCGAGGGCGATACCCTGACCTACGAGGACTCCAGTCTGTGGCCAACTCTATCTCGATGTGGGATGTTTGATAGTCTTACAGCAACGCTCCGAGCATTGCAAATGCTTGTTTCTGGTATCTTTCCCGAGTCTGACAGGGACAGAGAAATGTGACGATAGATCGGTGTGGCAGGAAGTAGTGGATCAGTCGTGGACTTGATATGGCTCAAGGTCAGTACTTAAGAGGATCAGAAACAGAATTCTTAGTGCCAAATAAACGGATCCATTGAACATGGACAAGACCATGTCAATTGAGACCACCCTGAGTCATATTACAGATCCTTTCGAGGTACCTTGCCTACCATGTCTGCCCGTATGATCTGGGAGATAATTGACTTGGGCAACAAGCTTTGACATTGACATTTTCTTAGGAAGGATTGGGAATGCAAGCCCCGAGGTATCAAACATAGGAGGGTCTGTGGTCTAGGAGAGCCTTGCCGAATGGCTGTTGGCGTCCGCTAAAAGAAACCTGGTAATCATCGGGCACTACTGCTGTACAGGATCGCGCATTTCGCCTCATCATGATTGGACGGTCAGAATTTGCAGCCGTCGGTTTCCGCATAGAGTGAATGCTTCCACCATTCGGCTGCCATTCGACTTCTTCAACAGGATGTTTCACTTAAGGATGCGCAAGGCGTTAGCTTTCCTCAGTAACGAGGAAAGTGCAACACTCCACGCGCAGTCGAAGTGCTGTTACATACTGGCTACTGCAGCTAGAGAGCTTAGCTTCGACCGAACGAATCGCGTGTGCTTGACGTGCTGAGCTAAAACTCGGTTGGAATTCCAAGTTGTCTTTCGGAGCCAGGCTACGATGGAAGCATAACCGAAAAGGCTTCAAAGTGGCGTTTCATGCTCGAAAGGCATGTCTCAATGTGGAACGATGTCTCGTTTGCGTTCGTCCTTTGAGCTCGGGGTCGACGGCTCGCCTTGCCCGCCCTGACAGCCTGCGGTCTGGCGTGTTGCATGCGAAACGGCTCCGTCGTGCGCGTCCGACGGTGCAGATGGCAATGCAGCCCATGACTGATCAGCGAATCAGATTTCAAGGCCTCCCTCATGCATTCATCTAGGTATGGCGTCTGGGGCCGCGACGGGAGATTTCGACCTTGCCATTGGCTGTAAAGAAGAACCTTTGCTGCACATAAGTCTACACAATGCGATTCATATCACCGTTGAAGCCTCTACTCGCCTAGTGTATTTGTACCTGAGATCATCAACCATCGCACACCACGAGCTTGAATTCACTCGACGCTGAGACATTTGAAACGCAATCTTGTGACCAAGGCCATCACCTTGCGCCACGCTATCGTTTTCGGACCCGCCAACGCACACTTCCGATTCATGAGCTTGCGAAAGCAATGACCTGCTCCATTCACACTACAACAATATCCAATGTCCGCGAAAGGAGCATCGGAAGTATACTGACGCACTTAGCCACCACTATATCAACTCCACTACACTAGCTACAAACAATGGGTACCACAGAGGCGCCGTTAACGGGGACGCAATCGGATCGCGGACATACGATACATCAAAAGAATGCCCGCCTCGTTTGTGGTATGATTCGTGCGTTTCGATGGTCCAACCCCCATATGGATGAACCAAATAGAGGGCGGCCATGGATGAACCAAATGCGGGACTGCACATTTGCTGCAGTCGCCGATCCTTTCTCTGTGCATCATCCCAAACCATCGACAACCCTTGAAGGTGCTTTCAGCCCATGCACAGTTGACAGCGGTGATCGCGCGGCTGGGGGCAGATCATGCCAGGTAAGTTGTGGCACAGCACGAAACCTGCAATCACCACTGGGACAAAGTGGGTAGCAATGATTACGACAGCTTGGACGATGTGATACGACGCGATACAATCCTTTGCCCGTACACTGGAATCGGCCAAGTGGAAGAGAGTTCGGCGCCCGGTGCGATGCTAGTGGGTGCAAGGCATGTTGTGTGATTGTGACACATCTTGAATTCGCTTCCTAACCGAGGTACAAGTCGACAATGACTCGCGATTTGCCATAGGTGTGATCCGTCCGCTCGGCCGCTAAGCCGCGCATCGACCCGCTCTCAGACCCCAGTAAGTGGGCATTCTTTTAAGTTTTTTAACGCATCTTTTCCTTCCCAAATCGCACAAGCAGATCGCAACCCCTTGCCTTCCATTACTCAATCTCAAACACGGTACTAAACAGGTTTTCGCATGAGTCAGTCCGATGTGACGGGGATCATTTGCACTTCCATGGAGCAGGATAGCCCTTGTGACGCTGCAGAGACACTGGGTTCCACGAAGAACCTCCACTTTGCTTTTCTGTACGAATCTTTCTTTGATGCCTCCCCTCGACTCGAGCAAAGAGATAGAAAGGTCCCGCAACAACCTCACTTCCACCGGGGATCCGGAAAGGGTGTGATTATTCCCACCACGAATCATCCCGACCACATATCATGACAGGTTAAGAGATTCGGAGTTTTCCGCTTCAGGTGTCCAATTCCCGTACAGCCCTTCCCGCAGCGGACCCAAACTTCTACCCGCTCCCTACCATGGTACTGTCGTTTTGAGCCTCTCCCCACGCGACATCCCCTGCGGAATCGCACATATTGTTCCAGGTTGATACCAGCAAATAGTAAAGTACTCTTCGTATGAGTTGTCATCCGCCACTTGTGTCGTTCGACGCGATAGCTCGGTGTCGAGCTTGCAGATACCTTCCTTAACCCATGCCCGTTGTCAGTCTTCGCATGCTTGCGGCATACGGTCATGTAATGCATGCAATCTTGTACGTATTGAAGAGAAGTATAGAAGTATGGACGCAGCTTGGATGCGGGAGAATAATCTTGTTGGACTGCAGTGCATCCGAAGTTCTCCAGCGTGTCACCTCCAATAGCACCACCCACTCTTTGTTCGACAAAACGATCTTAGCCACGACCTACATAACTTTCAACTTTCGGATATTTGGACCTCTACTGCTCTGTTCTCGCGCACCAGAAGCAGAAAGAAAGCCCTTTGCTTTTCAAACCAAGGCCCAAAAAGCCACCATTCAGGATGGTCGCCGAGCTTTGCCGAAAACTATCACGTCCAGGCGATACCCTTCGAAGTCCACCATACCATTGGTTACCAAGGCTGCACCGGTCAAGATCTCAGATCTGAAAGCCACTTTGCGCCACGTGGGAACCATGATATCTCAAACCAAGTGAGATCTCGCTAAATCGCTTTGCCTTTCCAAACGGCCAAACCTAAGTCTATGTCCGAGCACTACCACCCAGTAATGGAGATTTTCCAAATCCAAGCTTTGAACGTCCGCATGACCGTTGTCTCGTGCTCCCTTCTGATTTGACGAGCCACGTGGGTATCGCTAATGATCATGCAATGTGCAGCCACAGCAGAATGCACCTCGTATGTGCAGCACAGGTGCACCGAAGACGACCAAGCGACGTTGAGCGTGCGAAGACACTAAGTGGCTCTTTCCCATGCGAACATCCGTACGAAGCTCTCAAGCCCTCTTGTGTATGCCAGTACCCGAAGCCGAACGTCCCGAGCCAAACAGAATTGCATTATCCCCGGGTTTGTACGCGTACATAATTGGAATCCAAAGCTGTCTCAAGTTGTTAAACCTTCAAGGATGATAACAGTGACCACAAATGGAAATCATGCGCCACACTCTGCCACTTCCCCAGCCACTACCGAGTAAGCATATAAGCTGCTGGATACACCGGACGTCTCCAAGCAGCAACGCGGTAAGTACAGTCCTCGATCTCTCCCGAGTCACAGGCAACTATTTCGATCTACAAAGGCCCGGACATCTAATACGGCAACCTACCTTCTTCGATCGTCCGAGCTCCAGGCTAGTTAGATCGAAGTGGAAAAAGCTGCTTGCAACTCCCCTCGACGAAAAGAGCCCGTGGAAATACGTCCAAGTGATGCGAGTGCTAGGGAATACACTCAGAAGCCAGGTCCGAATCCGTACCGAGAATGAATGATAGTTGAATTTCTTCCCCATTGATACCACAGCAACAGCGTCCCATCCAATTCCACAAAGCTTCAACAAGCCTTTGCCTAGCTACGCATATGATCGGATTAAAAATAGCCTTCCAGTCAGTATGCCTTCTAACATTGGCAGCTATCACGCGTACACCCATTCCCCTCCGCGCCGCCCTCAAATAATCAGCGACGTGTATACCTCCAAATACGATCAAGTACAATTCCAGTACAGACAGGCCCATCTCGCCACAACCTTAATAGTGATAAAAGGCATATGTCCAACGCTCGTTGCTTACCACTCCAAAACTTGTGATAAGCATTCACACCGCGCCCAACGCATATTCGAAAGGTTGGAAGACCTATATAATCCTCTCCACTGATTCTAAATCGTTATAGCGTTCACGCTGTACATCGTCCTGCAAGCCATCAACACGGGGAGTATGGCTCCGACGAAATTCCTCGTGGCGTGGGTCTTATACCTTGTGATACCCGAGTTGCTTGGAACTGTATCTAGCAAACCATCAAAATCCTTCACAACATAAACACAGCCAGCTATCTCCTGAAACACATCTCCCCACAGCCAGGACCACCAATCTAACTACCTTACCTTAGATGACAACACCCCCACCGATATCAGAAGTGACTGTCCCGAAGCAATTCCCTCTGTCGCAGCGTCATCCCGATGCTGGATATCATATCTTATGCAATCGCCGTATCGCTACATTTCGTATAGACCTCTTAATCTATACTCCTTTCCTCTCCCTCGTTCCGCCTCCTTCAAGTCTTCATCGTAGCTATCAAAGCCCGTATATATTTATCCCCTTCCCCTTCCCCTCCATCCTCCCGCACCCCCTCACCCACCATATCCCATCACACCCTCCATCCACAAACGCCATACAAATATCATAAAAACCCCAAACACAACACCACTACATCCATCACAAGAATTAATTCCCCGTTATAAGAACAGTATCATACTTGCTACACATACACATACTAATACCCTCATACCTTCATCATAGATAGGAATCGTGGATTACGAAAGCCCATACGTAATCTTCTCGCAACAACATTGACAGGACGAAATCACGATCTTTTCGACCTCTCTAACCTCCTAGTCGATTGTGTCCCATTGAACCTATTTACCTACTTATCTATCCATCTACATCAACATAATAATATATCATAAAACCACGAAAATCATCACATCACATCCACACTTGCCACAATAATATTGTAACACAATCATCATCATCATAATATGTAAGTCATGAACATAACAATTAGAACAGAACAAGACCCTATGAATGTATGCTCCATAATGCATCACTACAGTAGAAAAGGAACCCCGTATCATCAACCCCACTAAAGAGAACAGAGGATTTTCAATGCCAAGCCATGCCACGAAACGAAAGACTCATTCTCATCTCATCAATCGTCCTCATCTCATGCTCATGCTCATGCTCATATCCAACACTACCGTACAGCAAGCATTCAATCGTACCACAGAGCATGCATCCCACTCAAATCATCAAAGCCATCCCCCATCATCAAACCCCCCATTCTCCTTCCCAACCCCCAGATCCAACTTCAGCATCTCCAACCTCGGCGCCGCATCCCCTTTCTTCTGCGGACTCTTCTTCGGACTCACCTGCCTCACTTCCTGCTTCGGTCCTTGTCTGACATCCAAACACGGCCATGCATCTTCCATCGCCGCGCCAACCCACGTCGACAACGCCTCATGCACGCAGCCGTAGAATTTCTCCTTGCACGTGCGGAAACTGGCGCCCATCACCTTTTCGAAATTGCTGTCCTTGAGCTCCTGTCGGAGGCTATTGCGCTCTTCCTGGGTCGGTAGGGCGGCGATGATGCCGTTCAGCAGGTCCAGATGGGCGGTGATGTAGTTCGTAGCGTCCCATTCTACGCCGCCGATGTATGGCGCCGCGGGTACGGGAGGGTGTTCACGTGGGAGATGTCGTGCTGTGTAGGTGTGTGCATCCGGTGAGATTCCGGGGTATGGGATGATGTTGACGTGGTGGAGGAATATCCAGAAGACTTCTTTGACGACATTGTCGAGCTCTTTATTCCATACACGATAAGGTCGTGGATGGTAGATCGAGGTGATGAACTTTGGTGCCTGAGCTTCCTCTGGGGCTAAAGGATCATGTAGATACGAGAGGAGAGTACGAGCTCGACTGGCAAGGTCTAATGATGTCGAGCTGATTAGGTAGGCTGAAAGAAGATTGATGATGATGGTGCGTGTTGTGTACTCGCTTGGACCCTTCTTCTCTTTGTCGAAGAGCATGCCTAGCAGAATCGGAAATAGAGTGGGTTGTATCTCAGATAGCTGGTGGAGCGCTGAAGACGTTGTGGACAATCCCTTCAAGCACAGCAGCGTTTCATGGAGCAGAGTATCTTCGTGCTCCACCCTCCATTCCACCTTGATGATGCGATACAGAAGATCTACGACTTCGGTCATACCACCCTCGGCGATAAAGGTATCAATCCAGCCTACAGTTTCGTTCCTCAGAAGTTGCCTAAGCTTATGAACCTTTCCAACTTCAACTTCTTCGGGTCGTTGGACCTTCCTCAGATATGCAATGTAGTCTCCTGGCACAGGCGGCCTGTTCACTCTATTGAAGAACGACAAACCCTGAGCAGTCCCGTCAGAAGTCAACGACTTGGAGGACTCTGAAGTCGTGAGACCACCAGACTTAGTTCTCTGGTGAGAAGTTGGGCGCTCAGATTTTTGCTTCTTCGATGGTGATTGATCGCCTTTGCTGAACGTGAAGGTCCGACTTCTTGGCCGTGGCATCTTGCCTGATTCTGCGGATGTTGCTCTTTCAGATCCATCCTTGGTACTATTAGCATCGAATTTCTCTGACTTGGATGGTTCTCCAGTGCTCGGCCTAGACGACTGCAAACCCAGTCCCTCACTACTCGACGCTGATCCAGACCCGGAAGTATTCTTATTAATGAAATCGGCTTTGATTTTGGTGTCTAGAGATCTCATCTTGTCCCGAGTATTCTCTGGTACGTTCCTTGCATCTAACAAAGTCTCGAACGCAGCTTCTATGACCCGAGGGTCCATGTCGGCGCTTGGAAGGTTCACGCTTGGTTCTGTAGGCAGCTCTTTCCCTTTGCCATTGAAAGCTGCGACTGCGGCCATCACACGCGATCCACGCTTCCCTACTGTCAATCCTGAGCTCGCTAGCTTGTCGCTAACCTTACGCTGCTCAGTGCTTGGCCTCTGGCTGGAACCCATGTGGTTTGGATCGTTCTTTTTTTGACTTGAAGCTGCCGTACTCTGACTTTCGTCGCGAGCAGATCTTCGCAGACCAGACACTGTCTCCAAGAAACCCTCACGGGTAGGCGGAGGTGCCAAACATTCTGACCTCGGCCGTGGTTTAGCTTCCGATCTTGCAGACGACGTCGGCTTCTGAAAATCATGGGAGTTCCTCTGCTTCGACGGCGAGTATCCTCCGAGCATGTGTCGTCTCATGTCGTCATCGACACTCTCTCGATCGTTCAGAGGGATCTTGTAAGTACTCGGAGGTTCTTGAACACCTTGAGTTGCAAACTGTGCCCAGATGGGGGGTGGTACTAGGTCCGCCGTGCTTGGGGGCGTCTGGTTTTCCTTATCCTTCTTTTGCCGTGCAATCCCATCTTTCAGACCTTTCGAGGATCTCGGCCTTGACAGCAATGCCGAGAGGCCGGTATAGGACTTCGACTTCTTCATTAGATTGTCTTCCACTTTTCCCAACTTTTTCTTCGGCGACTTGACCTTATCCATCTCCGCAGAAGTCTTGAACGATGTCAAGCGATTCGGCTTTTGAGTTTCTCCGCAAGCTTGGGTATGCATCCTTCCTACGTCGGCCGACTTCCTCGGCGAGTCCCCTAAAGCATTTCTATTACCGCTACCTTCTCTAAGATGGAGACGCGTATGCGGGTGATCTGGTGGTAGCATCGAGCCATGTGAATGGCCATAGTGCTTCCCGATCTCGGTCTCCTCCTTCCAATCAATGTATGGAGCGGTAGCTGTAGGCGTACGCTGGTGGTTGGTGGGGACGATAGATTTGAGGACAGAGGATTTTGTGCGCTTGTGCTGGACTCCAGGGGGTGCATTGACGCGAACATTGAGGTCCATATTGGTAGATTTCCTGTAATACAGTCAGATCATAAGCCCATCGTAGATCACTCCAATAGAGGGGCGACATTATCAATGAACACACTTAATCTGTCACTTGCACAGTACGGATAGTGGTGGGCGACTGTGATGAGAGAGAACGATCGGTCCAAATTGTCTCTGTCATCTCAAGGCCCAAACCTCACCGGCTCTAAATGGACTGCAATGTAAGGCGTCAAGTGGAGCGATGATAGCATATGTAGCGGCCATTGTGTTCATTTAACCGTTCTGGGTTTAGCAAAACCGTTGCCATGGCTTCCGTACTTCGGGACCTCTTGGCGAAGCAGCAACGACCCACGACATTTCTGTTGAACCAGTTAGACTCCTCTGTCCGACATGTACAGCACTACAAGGGTGATCACCCTAGAAGAAGCGTGCAGGAGAGGAGCGGCGATCGCACTGGTAAACGGTTACCTGTCGTCCCTCTTGGGAAAGCTACTTGGTGAGCCTAGAACATTGGTGCGGTGCCGTGACGACTCGAAGGTCCTATAACAGAAAGGAATCATAGCTTCAGTCCTCTGCGACAGCAATAATTCCCCATGACATAGTTCTCTTGCACCATTTCCACGTTGCCTTCCTTTGCACCTTGATGACGCTCAGACAGCATCAGAATCGGAAGAAGTCGCGATCTCCAAATTTTAGCTCCGCAGGCCCGCGTCCCGCCCTTGCTCTCAGCATTTATTGTTTCAACTCGGATCTTGCCAGGCTCCAAGATCATATGTTTAGGAGTGAGTACCCTCAAGCATGAACTGTCCGTCGCGCAACGATGAAACGATCGAACACGAAGACTGGAACCAAAGCCCATCAGCCTTGGCTGCGGATTTAACCACTAGAGAGGATCTAAATGGGAAAGTAAACCGGCGGACAAATCAAGACTCCAGCAAAGAGGCTGAAGATGCTCGCACGGAACCGCAGACCAATGATTCTGACAATTCCATCCCACTACCAAAAGAATCTCAAGGACCATCGTCGGGCGTTCCAAATGTAGGCAGCTTCACAGTACCGTCTGGGGCCTCCGATGCAGATCTTCAGTCAATATTGGAGCACAGGAGATACGGTTCGAAGTCAGCTCATTCCTCCTATGACAACTTCCCAGCGTTGCAGCCGCCGAAGACCCGTAACAGCCAATTTCCAACTGGAGAGCCTCCGTCTCGGAGAAGCTTTGTCACCGCGAACAGAAAGCCCAATCTCCTTCGAATTGTTGGGCAAGTCCTTCGAAAGTTCCTCGGCTTCATTGGACCTGGATTCATGGTCGCAGTGGCCTACATTGACCCTGGCAATTACTCAACTGATGTAGCCTCTGGTGTGGCTACTGAATTTAAACTACTCTTCATTGTCTTGATGTCGAATATCTTCGCCATCGTGCTACAGTCTCTAGCCATTCGGCTTGGAACAGTGACAGGACTGAACTTAGCAGAGCATTGCCGAGCTCATCTACCCAGATGGCTAAATATAGTTCTGTATCTTCTAGGAGAGGCTGCCATCATTGCAACCGATATCGCTGAGGTGAATTCCCCCAAGCACACTCCGCAACTTCGTCTTAATGAATTTCTAGGTCATAGGCTCAGCCATTGCGCTCAACTTGCTATTGAAAGTTCCCATGGTATGGGGCTGTATAATCACAGTAGTAGACGTCCTCATTATCCTCATATTCTACAGTCCTAACGGCTCCATGAGGCGTTTGCATTACTTTGAGTATTTTGTAGTGGCTCTGGTGTTGGGGGTGGTCATTTGTTTCTGTATCGAATTGTCTTTCATTCATCGTCACTCGAACACGTCAGTGGGAGAAGTCTTCAAAGGATATCTTCCATCATCTGCAGTCGTCGCGGGCCAGGGAATCTACCTGAGCTGTGGTATTCTTGGTGCCACAGTCATGCCCCACAGCTTATACCTCGGAAGCGGTATGGTTCAGCCCAGACTTCTCGACTTTGACACCAAAGCTGGAAACGCCGTTCCTGACTTGACGGAGCACAGCAACAAAAGCATTTATCGACCCTCTATAGAAGCGATTCGATCGTGCCTAAATTACTCAACTGCGGAGATTGTCATCGCGCTCTTTACCTTTGCCCTCTTCGTTAACAGCGCTATTCTCATCGTCGCTGGTGCCTCGCTATCATCAGCCAGCTCTTCCGATACCGGAAACCTATTTGGAGTCCACGACCTGCTTTCGAGGACTTTAGCTCCAGCCGCGGGCACAGTCTTTGCCCTCGCTTTACTTTTGTCTGGTACTTCCGCTGGAATAGTATGCACGATAGCTGGCCAAATGCTAAGCGAAGGAGCGTTACAATGGAAGATCGCTCCCTGGCTCAGACGCGTTGCTACACGGACAATCAGCATCATACCAAGTACCATCATTGCAGCTTCAGTTGGCAAAAAAGGTCTTACAGCTGCCTTGAACGCCACTCAGGTGGCCCTTAGTATTGCTCTACCGTTTATATCTGCGCCTTTGATATACTTCACTTGCAGGAATAAGTTCATGGTGGTGGGTGGCACGAACGCTACACAGGCAGATGAGGGAGAGGATGAGCTTGCGATGGACAATGACCTTGACGCGATAAAGATGAGGAACCATTGGGCGGTTTCAGTCCTTGCTATACTCATATGGCTTGTGATAACGGTGATGAATGTGGCGTTGTTGGTAATGCTTGCATTAGGAAAAGCATGAAGCGTTCGGATTAGCGTGGCATTGGAGCAGGACTTAGGAACACGGGATCGGCTTTCACAGTAAATATGACTGGCATCGCATTGTACATAACGGCATAAATTCTTGGGCTTCGAAGCGTGACAACGGCCACAAACTGAAATGATCATGTTCTAATCAAGTGCATGTCGGCCAACCTAGCGATCAATTGATACAAAGCCCAAGACTTTCACAACGCCGTGCTACAGAACATGCTTGCAACGCCGTCATATGCCCAGCAACGCCTACCATTCATTCGCTTCCCTTTCCTTACCCTGCAGCTTCTTTGACCTTCCCTCCTTCCGGCGGTTCATCAATAAAACTCGGCACCTCATCCTGCATGAACCCCGGCATCTCTCCCACCCCCATGCTCTGCCCGAAACCGCCCTCCATCACCGCCTCTTCCCCCAACGCCTCCAACTCGGCATCCAGCTCCGCCTCATCCACATCCTCGGGCACATCATAGCTCCGACTCATACTCTCCTGGATATCATTGCCCACCTCCATCAGATCCTGCATCTCATCCTGCATGCGTTCGATCTTGTCGATGTTGACCTTCCCATACTGTTTCCGCAGCGTCTTGTTGGTGTCTTTCATCACGTCGACGGTCGTCATGACGTTCTTGAGGTTGTCGGTCATCATGGAGGCTTGTTCCATGTTCCACGACTGCTGTTCGAGCTGGTCGCGCTGGCCTTCGTACATCTTGCGCCGTTGGAGGATCTTCAGGGCTTTTTGCTTGAGGGCGGTTTTGCCGGGGCCGTCGCGCATCTTGGACATGCGCTGTTGGTAGGTTGTTAGTTCGGCGTTTAGTTTGGCGAGCTTGACGTCTATGCCTTCGACGTGGCTGTCTGTCTGTTTTTGTATGTTAGTACCTGTTTTATGGGACGGATGGGAAGGGTCGGACGTTGGAGATGGCGCTGTTGAGGGTGGGTTTGGGGCCGGTGGTTTTGGCACCGAAGAGTCGGTTCATGGTGCCAGGTGATTTCTTATGGATTTGCTATATGTAATGCTGCTGGGTCATCGAGCTAGATGTGGATATGTCTAAATGCGTGTGCCTGCGTTTTGGAGTGAGTAGGTTGACGTATTCTAGAACTATTCTAGAGCTCGGGCCAAGCCATGTCAAGCTGCCCTCGTGCCCTGAGTGCCGGGATTCCTGGCAAGGCTGACCAATTCATCCATCTGGAACCAATCTGACATCGTCTGTCAGATGTTGATATAAATCGTCGGATTCGATGTTGCTATAGCTGCAATGATGCCTCTGTCAACTAATACGCCTCACCGTTGGCGATTCAATTCAAATGCGACACGCGAGATTTCGAGGACTAAAAGGGGCTCAAACGGGCCGTTCCAGAGGTGAGCTCTCACGGCTGTCTAATGATAAGGCAGACACCTCCACATCAAGTTACTCTTATCGGTTTTAACAATGGGAGGTACGATATAGATAGTTGTCCGTCGTAGGTGAAGTAGGATGAGCTGTAGAATGAATCAATGTGACGAGAGAGCCAAGTGGTCGTGCTACGACTGCCGGTCTCAGGCGCTAGCGGGGCGCCGCAACATCGATCCTGACATTGTGTTGGCTGCAGAGCTTTAACCAACTTACAGATCCATATGAGCGACCTTTCTCGTGTCAAGCAAGCTTACAAGAAAGGTTGTTCGAATACAACTGAGACCCTTCGATAAGTTCCAGGCCCTTACTGCTGCGATCAAATCAACCCCAAAAAGGTCACCGAAATAAGCCGATAACCAAACCTGGACACGACGGAGCTGTCACGCGGTTGCATGAGTGGGACCCATCTATATCAGCCAGAGGAAGCGTCGACTCGGATTTGAATAGGCAATACATGTGGTTGTGAACAAGGTATTCAGAGATAACATTCTGCGCATGGGGACCGCCTTGGATATCTGGAGCTACACATATGACTACTTCGAGAGCGCTACATTGTACAGCATTGCAACCTACCCACCATACCGAACACACAGCTTTCGGAAAGAACTTTATAATATAGATCACGATGTTTTGGCGGTTTGGCGGATATGCCAACGTATCGACGCTCAACAACATACTCGAGAAGCCTGATGTTACCCTGGAAGAAGTCTTGGACGAGTCGGATCTTATCCAAGAGTTAAAGCAATCGAATTCAAAGCTCATTGAGTTTTTGAGAGACGAAAACGTTTTGCGCAGGCTACTCGAACTTGTCACAACTCCACCGACACCCAGACCCGAAGATGATGCGGAGGACGAGGATAGTGAAGAAGAGATCATTCGTGAGAAGTCTATGAGCCCATTCCGGAGAAAGAAAAAGGAGAAACCACAACGACAGGAAGAAATCGAAGAATGGGACAAGGCGGACAAGGCACGAGGGCAGAAGGCTTACACGGCATGCGAGGTTCTATCATCAGAGACTTGGTCAATATTAGAGTCTTTGATGGAGAATCAACAGTTACTGCGGACTTTTTGGGACTTTCTAAAAACCGATGCACCCTTGGACTCAACTGAGGCCGGCTACTTCACGAAGATCAATGAAACCCTGCTGGACAAGAAAACGGAGGAGATGGTCCACTTCTTGCAAAGCTTGGATGATGTGATACCCACGATGCTGAAGCACATCGACTGTGCGGCGATTATGGATCTTTTGCTCAAAGTCATCAGCATGGAGAAAAGTGAGGGCGGTATGGGCGTTGTTGACGTATGTTGTTAACTTTGGGATCGGCGAGTATCGGTTTGCTAACAAGAAAGCAGTGGTTGCAAAGCCAAGATCTCATGCCTCGTTTGCTTGCTTTCCTAGAGAAAGACAACGCTCCAGGCACACAAACAGCTGCGGGTGATTTCATCAAAGCAATCGTCACAATCTCAGCTAATGCTTCCCAAAACGAGCAATCCTGCATTGGCCCTAACAACTTGACCCGACAGCTGGTTTCCGAACCGTGCATCGAGAAATTACTTACTAATATGCTCAGAGGCGGGAACCCACTCACCGTCGGAGTTGGCATGATTATTGAAGTGATTAGGAAGAACAATTCGGACTACGACCCTGATGTGGGGGCTGGCCCGGACTCACTTCCTTCGAGTAGTGATCCAATCTACCTAGGTACCCTATTACGATGCTTTGCCAAGCGTGTACCAGACTTCATGGGACTGCTTCTTAGCCCAACACATGCTGTAGCGGACGGCAATAGTCAGATTACGATCAAAAGAAAAGAGCTGGGGGTCGCTTTCGGCAACAAAATCGAGCCTTTAGGGTTCGATCGGTTCAAGACATGCGAGCTTATGGCGGAACTTCTACATTGCAGTAATATGGGTCTCCTAAATGAGCGAGGAAGCGAGGCCTTCGTTCGGCAAAGAGACGAAGAGCGAGAGCGGTTGAAGGCCGAAGGCGCATTGAATGTCAAACCTCCTGCGTCAGCTATCACAGAATTTTCGGAAGATAGCGCCAACTTCACCAATGGAGTTTCTCCTCTGGGCCTAAATACGGGGGCGGAGGAGACTCGCAAGCTAGAAGTCCAGAACAATGCTGAGGATGACGGATTTGAGGACGTTGGCAGCTCTGCCGATCTAGTGGAAGACATCAAGGATGATTTTGACGAGAAAGACGAGAAGTCACCTTTCGAGATCGAACCGGATTCCCCACCAACACTGATGCCTAGCCTGCCCAAGCCATCGAAACCTCGGTTAGATCTAGACGAAGACTTCGTCGATGAACCCCTAACCTCTCCGCGGCTCGAGTCAGTAGACGAGAAGGAAGCCGAGATGCCAGAAGCTGAAGGTCCGCAGTCACTAGAGTCCAAAATCGAACACGAGTCGGAGTCGCCTACATCTGGTTTGGCTTCTGCCGTGAATTACCTTGCCGTCAACGAAGACACATCCATGTCATATCATCCAACATTCGCATCGCCAGAGCCACAAGCAACTGAAATGCCAACGGAGCCGCCAGCGCACCACGAACTTGTAACGCCGAGTCCAATTGCAGATGCACCACCTTTACCGCACCGAGAACGAAGTCTTGAGCCTTCAGTAGTTGACGAGAACTCTCATCGAGGCCTTGTTCCGCATCCAGGTGATAAGCCAGCGCCATTGTTTGCAAGTCGGGTACAAGATCCTTCGTCAGACGACACCTTAAGGCCAGCGGAAGACTCGTTCGAAGGTGGCAATGGCGAAAGGACCCTCGATACTACGCATGCGGAAGAGGGAGACAGTAATCGATCCGTACTACTGAGTGGCAATGACCAAAGTTTCGCGCCTCAATTCGAATACGATGTCGATGGTCAGCCGATGGTTGGGGACTTTTTGAAGATGATGTTTGTTGAGCACCGTGTAGTACCTACGATCCTTGTAAGTTATTCGAACGGTCGCCTTGCGCATCAATACTGACGTGTTTCGTCAAAGGACTTTTTCTTTCGATTCCCCTGGAACAACTTTCTGCACAATGTAGTATATGATGTTGTACAGCAAGTTTTTAACGGCCCCATGGACAGAGGCTACAATCGGACTCTTGCTATTGATCTTTTCCAAACCGGACGCATTACGGAGCGAATAGTGGAAGGCCAAGCGATGAGCGATGATGCACAAGTGAAGAACAACATGAGATTGGGCTATATGGGACATCTGACCCTTGTCGCAGAAGAAGTGGTCAAGTTCAGCGATCGCCATCCGCCAGAGCTATTGTCCCAAGTGGTGCTCGAAAGGGTGACAAGCCGGCAGTGGAGCGAGTACGTCGAGAATACCCTTTCAGAAACACGAGAAAGGGACAATGCTATCCTTGGCGGTGTCAGACCAGACATGTCTCTAGGTCCTCGGCAAGCAGTCCTCAACGCGGTCAATGCAGCCCACGGCTTTGGCACCGGCGCCTCCTCCGCTCTAGCGAATGCTGGCCTTAACGGCAATACAGGTCTAGACTCCATGGACCTTGCCAGTAACGGCAGTGGTACCTCGAATGGTGCTTTCGGCCTGAGTAGCGGAGGCTCATTGCTCAGTGGCTTCGGCAGCTCGAGCGATGAGGAGGACGAGGAGATGGAGGAGATTGAAGAAGGCGATGCAGGCGCCAATCAAGATCAAGTGGGTAATCTTTCATTTGCAGATATCGACATGAGCGATTACTAGCGCACCTACACTATCCCTCGGCAATCACAGCGTGCATCACATGATGGAGCCATGCATTGGAGCCGAGCACACGGCACGTGATGCTGGGAAGCATCTACGTGTTGTTTGGAGTCTATGCAGCTGGCCGGTCAAAGAAGCATGACAGCGCCCATCATCCACTTTCTACCCTCATATGACTTGGAGCACGGCTTCAGTGATGAGCTATCATATACCCTGTCATGCATCTGCCCTTACCACCTCCGGCTCTCGTCCTCCCCTCCACGATTCCTCCTTTCGTCCACACGCACTTTCACTCTATCACCGCCTTCCCTAGCACTGAAGGCTAACAACAATATCCGTGTAGTTCCTACCAAACCACCAAACTCTCTCCGTAACGCCAACACCACCCAGCGACCCGCCTCCAGCTCCACCACCCCTCAACCTCCCCCCAAGCCGAGCGCGGAGGCAACTAGCCGCCCGCCTCGCCCTCCACAGCCAGCAAAAAGCCGATTCATCCGACGAGGACGCAAACGGCATCGGCGAAGCCATCGAGCACGAACAGATCATGAGTCCTAGCTTCAATCACGACGACGACGGCGGTAGCGACAGTAGCGAGGATTCACCACTGCATTTCGGCGAGCCCCTGCATCATACGCCGAAGATCTCTATCGACCACGATGATGTCCATGATGAGGAGCTGGGGTTGGAAAAGGGCGTGCCGGCCGTTGTGCCGGCTGTACATAGACAACTAGACCTGGACGACTTTGCAAATAGTCCCGCTGCCGACGCGGACGATAGGGGGAGTTCTGAGGAGGAGGAGGATGCAATGGAGGGTGAAGAGGGGCATGATGTCGAGATGAGGGTTGTCATGGGCTGAGGCAGTTACGGGTCTTTGAGGTTGGTTGGTTGGTTGTGCCACCATCGGCAGGAAGTGGTACCTAGGTGCATGTACGATACGAGGGTGGAGTTCCTTTTTTTTCCTTTTCGCTACTTTGTCTATATTACAACTCTTTGGCTCGACGTGTATGGAAGCGTGCAGGTGGGAGGGAGGGAGGGATGGAGATGGATTTTGTATTTTTGGGAGGGAGAGAGAGAGAGAGTGTGTGTGTGTGTATTAGCATCCGGTTTCTAAGTCGCATACCCCAAACCCAAATCCATATCCAAATCCAAAGCCATCATTCGGTCAAGTCAAGTTGTCGCACGACCATCTAACTATCTTTGCCCGCTGCTACTCAAGCTTTCCCTCTAGCCAACCTCCTCGCTCTCGCCGCGCTGACGCCTCCCTGCACCTCGCTACGAGAAAATCACCAGCGTCAGTATTTTTATCAAGTTGAATACGATCGATCTCACAAAGGGAACAGAAGAGAAGAGAAGAGAAGAGAAGCGCAAGGCAGGACAGGGGCAAGACATACTCACTCCTCATCCGCCTTTTCCTTCTTATCGCCTTTAATCAGAACCGTAACCAACCTCTCCGTCCTGTATCCAATTACGTGAGTCAGCAATTTCACTCTTGAAGAATAGAACATTTAGTGAAAACCGCATACCGAACCCACACCTCCCTCGTCCCGCCACCTTCCAACTCCTCCTTCGTCTCACTCATACTCGTTTCCGTAACATGGAACCTCGTCCCCATCGCCTCTTCGTCCGTATTTACGGGGACGCCGTCGGCGTTTAGCGTGTAGCCTTTTGGTACGTAGCCGTTTTTCAATTTCGATTTGGGGTGTTTTTTGTCTTTCTTTTCGGATGAGGAGGAAGAGGAGGAGGATGGGGGGATGTCTACGATATCCGGGCCTTGTAGCTTGATGATTGGGGTGGGGCCGTTGGTTTTGGAGGACCAGGCTATGGCTTTTTTGGCGAGGGCGGCGGCGGGGAGGAGGGTGGAGGTTGAGGCTAGGGTGTGGGGGATGAGGTAGAAGGGCGGTGGGGGGGTTTTGGCGTCGGTGGGGGAGGTGGAGGTGGCGGTGGGGGTTTCGTTGCTGGGGGTGGTGGGGACGGGGTTGGTGGCCCAGTTGTGGATGTGGATGGTGGACATTGTTTCGTTTTGTTGATGGGTTTGGTTGGTTTGGTGGTTCTTGGGTGGTGGGCGATGAAGGTGCGATGGTCCTGGTGTTGAGGGATGGTGAAGAGTGAGAGAGGGGGGAGGACGAAGATGGGCGTGTGTGATGAATGATCCGTCCGTCTGTACTACCGGCGGTGTTGAACTTTCCCTCTGGAAAAGCTGTCACGCCTCAAAGCTAGCGCTTCATTCTCGACGAGGTGAATTGAGGCAAGTTGTTGCCCATACGTCCGTACTCGATACTGCCATCTGATCCGGCAAATCCACGTTTGTCATTCCGACTGGATAGCGAAAGACAGAAAGACAGTCCCCTTAAGACCGTGTCCATTACGGATCGTTCATAGCTTCTTGCTAGTTGTGTTCTTGGTAGGAAAATGCATTATCAGTGGCTGAAATCTGCCTATTGTTCGACCTGCTTTGTGCCAGATGCTCGTCGTCCGGAAGTTCGTCATCGCTGCTCACGGTCAACGTTGGATCGGTACTACTTCCATAGTAGTATCTTTCTCCACAGGTTCGAGCCAATTGCTGGGGTTCATTAGCAACATCTGATTTGAACAGAGGAGCTCCCAACGCCTGATCATATTGCTGTATCCGCTACCCCGCTGAAGTTTCACAACATATTTTGAATGACGTGTTTTAGTACTTAGACTTTCTTACTTCCTGATAGTTAATGAAGTATACAAACAGGGATGAGGTTGGCTTAGCGTCGCTCAACAAGCGGGGGTGAACAAACGATCGTATATTCAAGTAAATGCATAGTGTATATACAAAAGGGTATTCTCATAACGCACCGGACCGCCAAATACTCCATTGGACCTCCCCCTCAAGACTGCACTTGCTCGTAATTCGACCGTGGCATCCTAGACGGAATGCCCTCATATTTCACCCAACGTCATGCACTCGCTCAACGGTACGCTTCGCCCCACATGTCAGGGTCTTCTTCTACCACATCCTCTATTGTGGCCACTCTTCTACCCTCTTCCTTCTCTTTCCTCTTTCTCTCCTCCCTGGTGACAAGCCGACTGGGCGTCATCGGTGTAAGAGGTGTGAATGGCATGTATGGACTGTATGGTGTCTGAGGTACGCCAGTAGCTGGTGTACGCAGATGATGATTGGGCACATTGCGCTCGAGGACGGTTGCTTTGATCATCGATGGAGGACGATCAGAATTATATTCTGTTGGGTGCGGTTGGCGTAAAGGTAATGCAGCGTTGCTCGGAGGATTATGTTGTTGATAAGGATGGTTGCGCTGAGAATTGGAGCCAGCCATCGCCTGGGTGTGAAGAGTGAGAGGAGCTGGCGTCCGCTTTCTGGCGAGATCGCGGTCTGGCATTGATCTGCTACTGTCGATAATCTCGAAGACTGGTCTAGTCTCGGGTATAGATTGAACACCTGGGAAGGCAGGAGAACGTGGTGTTCGGATAGAAGGCTCCGGGAACCTCGCACTTCGGGGGCTCAAGCGTGTAGCAGTCATCACATCCTCTCGTGACTTCATGGCTCTTTGCTGTGGAGGCGTGAGTGGAGGTGGGCCTGGGTTATCATAGATCCTGGGAGTGAGAGGTTCGGACTCTCCGTAGGCGTCGTTATGGTCGGGCATGAGCTCAGGGGAACCCATTGGAGGGGAAATCGTCAGATTTCGAACTCCACGTTTCTTGTTGAAGCTGCCTAGTGAAGACCTTGAAGAATTGCGACTATGAAAAGAGAGTGGTGTGGGCTTCGAGGAGTTTCGAGGAGACTTCGTGGATGTTCGGGACGGTATCACGGTATCGGAGCGAGGATCGGGCATGGAGGTTGGGGGAAATGATTTCTGATGTGGTGATCGAAGATGCTGTAGTTCTGGTGGATTTTGAACTGGCTCTTGATTGGGAAGATTGACTGTTGACATGGACTTCTTCTCGTCGTGATCTAAGACCGCAGCATAGAGCCGCTCCATCTCCTTCTGGTTCCGTTCCTTGTCGTCTTCGATGACACTCTCATCGAATGTTATGACGCTACTCTGTACCGAAGGAGCTTGCTTCTTGTGACCTTTACCAATCGAACCCCAGCCACTGGTTCTGGCGCTCTTATTCGGACTGGGCCAATTGCTCTTCATGTCGATGTTGCTTTCTGGAGTCTGCCCGTAGAGGTTTTGGCTCTTTGCGGGAGAGATGGGCGAAGGGTCGAATGCTTTATGCAGCTCTGTGTTGATTGGGTTGACGGGCTTAGGCCTCATCATCTCCATTGCTAATGATTGAGGAGATCCTTGAGCCGCTCGGCGAAGAGGACGACCGACAAGAAGGATGGCAGTGCCAATGATGACGACGGAGAGAACGTATGCGCCGATGATAGAAGCTACTTGAGCAGGCAGGTAATGGAGGTCTCGCAGTGCTGATGCCGATATTGGAGGTCCTTTGCCTGGTGGAGGCGCCGGGGCTTCCCATATGCTGACGTGCCAAATGTTCTTCGCTGTAGCTGCAGTGATGAGGCTTGTCTGGATGATAAAGATATATACGAGGTGGAGAAACGGTGTCATGGTGGAGTTTTTGTATTCCTATCGCATCGTGAACGCACACGTGGATGGCGATAGACATGCAGAGGCAGACGCATAAGTTACCTCTTTGAGGACCTCGAGGAGCAGTGGTCCTTGCTTTCATATGCATACTTAGCGATCTTGTCGGTGCTTAGTAGTGGGATGTGATTGGCTTGAGATGTGAGTGATTGGATGATTGGGCTGACAGCTAAGCGCCGTGAAATCCTACTAACCGTATACAGTCTAGTCTTCCGTCTCAAGTTCGCCTAATTCTTTCAGGGGAACCACTCTTCGATCGTTGAACGCCTCAAACTTGTCACAGTGTCTCATCAAGGTGAATGCATTAGCGGATGGGCGACGTGGCGACTGAACGATCCGTCGATATCCACCAAGGGTAATCATAATTCCCTCACGAACGTCATTGCATAGACAGCAGGGAGAACGATCTTCAATGAAAGGGGAAGTTGTAGACTTCCTGCTTTGTTGATAAGACGAGGTTGGACTTTCCCTTGGCCTTGTGGCTGCTCGCAGTAACCATCACTTGGACAGTATCTGTACGTCAAACCACGAGAACATGAGACGCTCCATACTTCCAAGGACTCTGTGAGCGACCTCCTGAGCATCTGGCTTCTGCCAATGCTCCATGGTGTACTCAGACAAAGTCGTAAGTGGTAGTTATATGATGTTCCCGTGAATTTGTGTGGCGTTGTCTTTAGTCACGAATTGAATTTTTCGACATGAAGATGCATGCTTTGCAGACAGGTGCCTTGAATGAACTGCTCATTCAGCGAACAATGTACGCAAGACTACTAGATCTGTCCAGATTGTGCTGGAACGTACTGGTAATTCCAGCGTCATGATCGTTGTATACTCCACTTCTTCTCTCCTTACATCGTCCTTACTCCCTTCTATCGAGCCATCTATGTGGTTTCATCAATGTACTGCTCGGCGCTGAAGGCAGATTGATCTGTCCTTATTACATACATTGTCTTAGCAGACGCGTCTGGGAAGCTAGAAAATACCAGATCTCTGAATTTCTTCGGTGATTCGGCTTCTCAGAAGGAATCTTTGCGCTGTCTGTTACCGCAATCATGACGTGCATTGGGACGTCCGAAGACCTGAGTAGAGGAGCTGCAGCTTGCAGCCGCTAGATCTGGCTATAGGCCTATGAATTGTACGAAAGCATCAGATACGCATCTTTCCCTTAAAATAGTAAGAATTATCAGAAGCGCTCCAAAATCGGAAACCTGGAATGTTCTGGGTTTTCCATATGGAAAGTGTGCCGAATGGACCTGTAAAGACTACGACAATTGCTGAGCAGGTGGCTGGTCCTGATAGCTTTCATGTTAAGCCAGAGCAAGCAAGTCTAATCATTTGTTTGCCTTCGAGGCCACTTATCTATATTTTCCGGGTGTATTTGGGGCCGCAAAAGGGCGTGAGTTCACACACCCCGTGGTTAAGTACTACAAGAGAACATGCTGCTATTATTTTCATAGATTGTCACATGACGAACAAGTCCTTGAACTTTCCATACAGGACGTATATTACGCTTACCGGTACCAGGCTATCCGTAATAAACGAGCTGACTGATACTAGCTTCATGCTAACGTAACGCCATGCAGCCTACAGAAACTTTCTCAAATGCACGCAAACAGTCCGCCAATCCCATGCTGCGATACAAATATACTCCGGCAATACCATAACGCAGCTTCAACTTGGCGTTACAGGCGTCGAATTCTTCATGCAGGAGTTTCATGCGGAAGATTCTGTGCTGGACTGTCTCGCTTTATGCCTTTGCTATTGAACAACCGCGCAGCGTCTCCCTCCAATAGGAGTGAAGTCGATAGCTACATAGCTCCAGTCACCATTCCTCTTACTTACGAGATTTCTGCTTCAGTACCTAAGGACCGACCAAAGGCTGTGTTCACAGTCATATGATATTCAATGAACAGAGCAGCCGTCAATCATGTATTTCAACTTATATCGCCAATTTGGAACAACCGATCATAACGTTCATCAGCTCATAACATCAACATCCTAAACCCCTCATACTATTAAAGCACCACCATTCAAACGACCTTCCCCTCAAAGAATCCCCTCGCTAACATCATCATCTGCTGTTAGTCAGTTAGTCGATCAGGATCCGCTACCATCATTATACCCAACATGTATACATACATTCTCTACTTGCAAGTGCACTGTCCGCTTGGACAAGCGCAGGAGCTGCCACATGAGCAGGTGCATCCGGGAGCTATGTGATTGTCAATATTGTGCGGAACTAAAATGTGATAATCGAGACTGACCCATCATTCTTTATTGTTTAGAAAAGGATTGGTTGAGAGAGGATATGATAGTGAGGTTTGCGTGGACAATGTTGCAACTGGAGTGGGTGAATGTGAGATTGGTGGTCAATACAACAGTAGAAAGATTGATCAGTGAATTCTGGAAAAGAAAACTTGAGGTGCGAAAAGGAAAGGGTATTTGTAGACAATCAGCATGTGGGTGACACATGGATCAACTGCCTCTTGTAGTGGTAGCGGCCGGCATATGATTGGTAGGGGCTTGAAACTTGCTGCAAGCCACACAGGTCAGAACAGAAAATAGTCCGGTCTGTAACTTTAGCCAGTCTACTGCAGCGGGGCTCATCCAATCGACGCTCAGGTCAGGTCCACCCCGCGGAAGATGCGATCGAGTAGGAGCATTTGCCGGAGATATTTCGGTCTTGGTGGCTAGCTCGACGGATAAACCTCGGCAATAAGTTTCCTCCTCGAGAAATACTGTTGTACGAGGGTCGGTAAACAAGTCATGTCCGATGTTAGCTGCAATTCTGGAGAGGACACCGGACACGACTTTTTTTACCGACCCTCGGTACTTTATGTCTGTCACCATCCAAACCTCTCCGTAATCAACATCACCTCGCTAACCTCTTCCCTCCAAACCATCCGTTGGGAGAGAGCACATGCCGTAGAAAGATGGGTTTGAAGACTCTGAGGCCCGCACCCTTCTTCTTGTTAGCATGATTGACAGTCGACCCGTCAACAATGATGGACTCGACCAACTTACCGATTATGACGTTTCGGCCAGGTGTCAGAAGCTTGGGTACCCATTGAATCAGATCGGGTCGTCCAAAATGCCACAAGCCTGAACCGCTGATCGTGCTGCTCCACCGGCTTTCATCACTAGGGGTGCTGTTATCGTCGGCAGTTTCTGCTTTACTCAAACCCAGCGGCAGCTTTTCATTCGGCTGATCTTTACCTGTGACGAAGAATTCCATCACGACTCTGCCTTGAACGGTAAGACGGGACACCTCCTCTAGCTCCTGTGATATCCATCCAAGGGACGCTGCATCTCGCATCACCCAGAGCAGCTTGACATTGGCCGTCCGAGTAGTGCCAGCCTTTATCCCCTGCGAGATGTGTTGTAGCCAGGGAAGGCAGCTTGTGATCCCAGTGCCTCCAGCAACAAGTATCATTGTGTCATACTCATTCTCTATCCGCCGGCCGACGCCGCCATATGGACCGTCTATCCATGATTGCACCGACCCATCAAGGTTACTGCTAGTATAGGACGAGAGCTTGCGAGTAAAGCCTGCATGCGAGCGCACGAAGAATCTCATTGTTTGCATGTCTGATGAATCCTTCCTTTGTCGACTGCTCGCCGACTGGGGAATGGAAGCAATAGTGAAAGGATGGTTGTCAAAGGTCGAAAGGGACGGGAAACGAAGAAAGACGTGCTGCCCGGGTCGCCAGGAAAACGATGATGGAAATAAGATATCGATCCTTGTCATGCTGTCAGGTAGACTTTGCAGACGGGTTGGGAATCCTGTGAGCCACGCCTTATTGAATTTGAAAGACTGGTTATGGTAAAACACCCGTCCGAGGATCGATACCAACCACAGTGCCAATGTTGCCCAGAGGTATGCCCACGAGTCGCCTAGGTTGCCAAAATGCCAGAAGCAGAGCCCGAGATAGGCTACGGCGAGGAAGATATGCGAGAAGTAGAAAATTTCATATAAACGGTGTCGGATATAGGGTATAGAGAGGACAACAAGTCCAAAGAGCATCGCTAATGTGGGTGTGCCGGTGTACTATCCTAAAATCAGCAATTACGACTCGTGAACAGAATAGTCTTCCTTTACCTCAAACCCCCCAGGGGCGTAAAAATTCATATGCAAAGTCGCGTATCCTCCATCACGCAGAGGCGCGACTATGAAGGGTACTGTGTGGACCACACTGAGTCCGAAGACTACCCATCCAATCCAACGATGGAAAACATTGAGCTTCTCGTGGCCCAACCCTGTGAGCAGGGTCACCAAATTGGACTTTCCGGCCAATGCTATCAGGAGCGGCGTCAGCGACGCTGCCATCAAACCAGCCCTTATAGCCAATGGAGGTGAGCCGTATCCGTCGCGCTCACGATAGTAAGGTCGCACTGCGAAAGTCAAGATGAACAGAAATAGCAGGCCGAGCAGCAGGAAGGCGAGCATTCCAAACGAGGGCAGCCCCAGTCTGTCATCAAAGCGTCTGTACGAGAAACAGCGACGAATAGCTTGGGCTTTGTCAAACAAGTTTGGCCGGGAGACAGATGCTGGCCGACGATTGCGAGTCCTGTATAGATCGAAGAAATGGACCAATGCTGCGAAGGCCAAAATTGCAGAGTAGTACCAGGCGACCCAATGCCCGTATTCAAACTGATAATAATAAGAAATCTCCGCCTGGGAAAGATTTGTGGCAGCCTGAAAGGCAATGCAAGAGGCATCCTTACATCGAGGATCAGTCAACGGTAGATCCATGACGGTAGGATCCATCGCGCCTGACATCGACATGATGTAAATCGTATGGACGAACCGTGTGGAAGAATTGTCTTGATGAATTATGGGGTATCTATCAATCAACCAGGTGCCAGAGACAGGATGAGTCAATTGAAGAGAACGGCAGAGGAGGGTCTCTTATACAGAGATGGGCGGCAGGCCATCGACGATAATACAAGTCTCTGATACTTGTACTGCTTAAAGATCTTGCGATTGACGTGACTGACCATGGGAGAGGATTGACGAAGATGGACCTTGGTTCTCTCACTACACTTTCGAACAGTCGACTAACCTTAGGCGGAACTCTCTGTATATCACCGAATTCGCCATCGCTCCATCCTTCTGCTTCTATCTATTATCATATAGAGTCTGCTACCTAGGTTTGCACGTGGCTGTCATCCGTACTAATTCGCTAGTGCAATTTCCTATCTTACCGAAAACTTGCTCAAACTTGCGCAATGAGACTCCACGCTAATGTATTGACAAGCCACTGCACGACGAAAGAAACCTAAGGTAACATATTGTGTTGTGATCAACAAAACAAACGATCGAATCATCGTCCATCCCATTCCTTCTAGCTTGAGCGACACTGGCCATCCAGAAGGATGCAAAGCCCACAGCCCACAGCTCAGCTCTGCGTGATAGCGTTCCGATGACTTTTCTTCGTGACCGAGTCGTGCTTTAGTGTTCACGGTGGTAAATGTGTAAAGAGTTCACTGGGAACGTCACATCTCCTACTTGGTAGCCGACATTCGGAATAGCTGTTGATGCCGTAAGCAAACCACCTCATCTTACATCAAGGCCCTTTCGTATACGCTCAACCTCTGACAGCATCTTTCAGTTGAGCCTACATACAGTAGGATTACACTAGCAGTGGAAATTATGACGACGTCGATGGCGATGACCATGTCAACCAGCACTGCGAACAGTCCAGTGTCCAGCTCGTCCCCTACGGCATCGGCAATGAGCATGCCAGGTATGGACATGGGCGGCTCGACGACATGCAAATCCTCCGTATGCATCGGTCCCTATCCATGGTTTTCCAGCGATTCCATACACAACTCACGCTCATCCCGTCACAGATGTTCTGGAATTGGTACACCCTCGACGCATGCTTCCTATCAACAACATGGCACATCACCTCCAAAGGCATGTTCGCCGGTTCCTGCATCGGCGTCATCGCCCTCGTACTCCTCCTCGAATTTCTACGCCGCCTGCAGCGCGAATACGATCGGTTGATCCAGCAGCCTGCCACACAGACAGCTCATGCTTCCAGTAATCCGAAAGACAACCTCAACTGCAAGGTCAGCAGTAACAGTGGTGCCAGCGCGGAGGATCCACCCCATTCGGCCGTTCCACTGCTAGGAGGCTATTGGGAACGGTCTCTGCCGCTGACACGATCTGGTCATGTCGCTACTGTGTTTCAGCAAATTGTTCGCGCGGGCCTGTATACGTTGCAGTTCTGCATTGCATATATGATTATGCTGTTGGCCATGTATTACAATGGATATATCCTCGTGTGCATCTTCATAGGGGCCTTTGTTGGCTTTTTCTTCTTCTCTTGGGATGCGTCCGGTGCTCGGAATGCGTGAGTGATTTTTTCCGAGCCGGTGGTCACTACTGACTGTGATTGCATCGACTAGTACTTCGTCTGATAATGCTGCATGCTGCGCTTGAGTTGGTTGGCGGGGTATAGATGATGAGCGACGAATAATGTTGGTTTGGGAAATAAACTATCACAAATATATAGACGAAGAAGCATGTAATGCAGCAGGATGCACAGCAATTGACTTATAACAACAGGATAACACAGCAACTATATCATGAAACGCACCACGCCTTGTCCCTAGAACCAATATCCTACACCCCTTTCCCTCTCATCCCGCATCAACTTCCTACCGTCATATCCCACTAGATCACATCTATACTAATCCCCTACCTCCCTATAAACCATCTATACCACGAACCGATCCCAACACCATCCGATAAGGGGTGGTGGAGTATGGATATTGCTATCGCTATCGCGTTGGCTGGAGATGGAAGGCGGCAGGAGGGAGAAGGAGAGGGAGAGGGAGGTGGGGAACGGGGGAAATCGAGGATGTGGATTGGAGGGAAGATATATAAAGGGCATGTTTTTTAGAAGGGCCGGGAGAGGGTGAGTGCTAGTACCGTTATACCCTATACGGTGAACAAGTGAAGAAAAGCGTCGTATTCTCTGGGGTTTTCCAACCATTGTTTTGGACAGTCAAGATAGCTCAGTTCATAATGGGGAGGTGCTGGGTGCTATTCGCTGCTCCCATACTATCTACCTACTTACAGAGGCTGTGCTTCTTTTTTTGAAGCATAGGCGCATCATATAGCATATAACCCTTAAACTGCAGACTTCGAACTTCAGACTTCGGCGCTACGTAGGCTATCAAAGACGTATGTATCAGGCCATGTTTATGGAAAACTAAGGTATGCGATGAAGATCTAGATGAGCGAGTTTGCGCGCATTTTTTCCCTGGTCTTGTGAGGAGTGTAGACTAGATTCTAGTATTTTGACGCAAACGTGCTCACGCTAGTAGGAGTAGAGGTATGATAGATAGATCGTATAGACCGAGGATTTAGTCTTTGTTTTGTGCTTTTTCTAGATGGGTATGATAGCAATATCGCTTCATGGATTCTTTTCAAGGGTGAAAGTTCTAAATTTTGATGTTAGAGAGTGGGATGGCATTAAACATTCTGAGGGAGATTGGGTTTATGGTTTGTGATGTGTCTTTGTCGATGTCTGATGTTGTCGTGCTTGCCTGTGAGAGGAGAGGAGGGCGCGATGACATCGCAAAGATTTTCTATAATTCATATTTCATCCGAAATCTAGGTGGGATGGGGGTGTGTATGGAGATGTAGGTTAGGATTCTCCTCGTGTTCATATTGGTCATGAGTAGTCTTTTAGGTGGGAGTGCGGGTTATGGTCATACTGTTGTCTAATCCTTTTTCCACGTTCGTCTATGGGTTACCATTTGGCAACGCTGGAGGGAAGAGGCTGCTGTCAAGTAGAGAGGTGAAGAGGAGCTGGATGATAGTTTGGAGGTTTGGGGGAGTGGGTGTATCGTTTACCAGTTAGCCAGTTGATATTATGGACTCATAATTTTGCCGGCAAATTGCAAAATTGCCACACCCAAATTACAAAAATCGGCACTTTTCTGGAATATTTTCAAAAATGCCACCCCCATATTTCAAAAATACCACACCTGGGAAATTACGTACCCCGGAAGCTGGGCGCATCAGCTCCCTTGCAGCGCGAAACACCCCGCAGCAGCCCCCATAAGTTAGTTTCCGGCACGTCCGTCCCTAAGGCTAGGCCTAGAGACCTCCTATATAAACCTCCCGACCGTCGCTATCATCATAAGGAATAATATTTTTAGTGGTAAAATATAATATCTTAAGGGACTTATCCCTAGAGCTTAGGGTACTCAGCGCTCTTTTCTCAGGCTAGGTAATTATATCGGGAGCCCTACCGAGGTAGAAGAATTCACCTACTTCTGGTCTAAACTTACTTCTGGTCTAGCCCTAAGGGGCTAGCGTCCCGGAGCCCTTCCTTTCCGTACTCCCGACCCTCGTCTAGGGTCTCTTAGGCTAGAATATTATCGCCTCTATAGATCAATAATTAGAGTAGTTATTATTGAATGATTGATGGATCAATGAGTCATCTGCACGTGATTCTGGGTGTAGTGCAATAGTATTTGATAACTAATGGATGGATGTAGCTATGTAGAATGGAATAACCATCACGAGAAATCTCTATTAGTCTGCCAAGGCCCCCTGACTAGTCCTGATTAGTAACTACCGAGGTTGACCCGGCCTGAATTCTATAAGAAATATTTCGCGTTAAGACCTATATAGATTTAGATGCTCTATAATTCTTATACTAAAAATAAGTTATTAAAATTATTCATTACGGAAGTAGAGGGCGTAAACCAGAAGTAAGTGTGGACCAGAAGTAGGTGAATTCTTCTAGCTGGACTACGGGGGCTGCTACGGGGGCTTCTGCGGGGTCTCAGGCCTGAGAGGCGGCCCTGGGACTGATGCGCCCTGCTTCAAGGGTGCAGGTGTGGTATTCGGGGGTGGCATTTTTGAAAATATTCCAGAAAAGTATGGTATTTTTGTAATTTGCCGTACAAAAATACCCCACTTGCACAGCGAAGTACTAGAGGCCCCCTATATATACGAAAATTCCACGGCGATTAGGTGCATAAGAAACTAACGATATAGCGAGGCATAGATGTCTCAGCGCTGATCGAGCATGCAAAACCATTGGCCATTGTACTTCCCAGCGGCGAGTAGCGGAAGATGGCTAAGCTTAAGTATAATCGCCACCTAGAGACCAATTCCAGTCATCAGCCATAGTCGAGTCCAACATGTGTGTCCAGCTCTCGTCTGCTACCTGCCAAGGCGGAGAGGCCGCAGATAGGGGGAAGAAATAGCTATCCGGCGATACGATCGGCTCAATTGAGCCATCGAAAGTACCTATAGCTACATCTTGACTTTGTGATACGTGATGCATTGCAGATGAGACTTGGGAAGACGATGCATGCTTAGTACGTCGAGGATCACTTCGTCGAATCTCAATCCGACCAAAGTAAGGTATATCCACCCTTGAGGTTCCCTCAATTGATTCGTGCCGTAAGTTGGAAAAGTCCTCCAGTACTTGAGCACCCAGTGCAGCTACATTACACCCACTTATCGACCGAGAATGATCTCTGAGTTTGACTGTGGTCTGAAGGACGAGCTGCCTGTCGCGTTCTTCTTGATGCGGGTCATCAGTATTCGGACTTCGTAAAAAGGTTAGGAGATCGATCACGAGTGTCATCGCTGCAGCGAAAACCTGGAAGTCGGCCATATCGCACATCTTGAGCACGGGTCTCCTCTCGTCCCGAAGCACATTGTATACATTGATGATCTCTCTTGAGCTCTTCAGCGTGGATAGTCTACTGCTTTCGTATTTTCGGTCGCCCGAAGCTTTGAGCAGGAACGGGAGATGCAGTAATCTTTGGACAGTATGAAACCTCATCTTGGCGACGAACATGCTGGAGATCATGTCTGTTGGCGTGGTAGGACCGGGCGTGTAATCCCACCATTGCGCAGGCATGATGCTTTGGCATTCTTCGAGCTGTTCTTCTATCTTCAGTGTGACTGAATATGCCTTCCCATTAGGATCTTGATCGCGGCCAATGATGTATCCCATCACCATACCTAGATCTCGCAAGAACCGGTTCTGTTTTTGGAGATCCGAAACATCGTTTTCGGGAGTCAACGGAGGTAGTTGGGAATCAAGCGTTGAATGAGGAAGCCCCAAGATAAGGGAGAACCCCCTTTCTCTTTGCCACAGATCAGCCCAGATGGCATTCCCACGCATTGCTAGACTTGATTCCACCCCAGCATCGATCTTGCGATGTAGCCCCAACAGTTGCGCAAGACTTATGGCTCGCCGAGTGATCAACCATACCTTGCGTAGACTACCGATATTAATGTAGTATTCTGACTGCAGTATCATACATTGTAAGCCGTCCACAGTCGCTGCAAAACCGTTGTCCGAAGCCAGCATGTCCTCTGCTGAAGTTATATAGTAATCCTGCAAAGCGTCTAACGGTGCTGGGAGGTTAATGTACATGCTTTTAAAATCGGTTGGTAGCTGTTGAAGATGCAGCGCCAGACAGAGCATGAGCTTGGCCCCGTCGGCTATACTGTCCGAGTACAGACATCTGTAGATATGATTTTGTAATCGCTCAATCGACAAACTGTCAGCAGTACCCAGCGTCTCAGGGAAGGCTCCGCTCCATAAACCCATCATAAATACCCCAGCCTGGAGTATGGACTCGAGCTTTGGTGAATTTGGCATCTGAAGTCGAAGAGCTCGTAGCATGCAATGGGCTGATTCATCAGCAACAGATGGGCCTGCCTGATCATCTGAAGCCTTATTCTTAGCATTACGACTGCGTCTCTTCGCAATTTCAACGTCTTCGAATAGCTCAATGATAGGCCTATCACCGGCAACCTGAGTCTTCGGGACACCTGCATCGGCATGGTGTGAAGCAAGAACGGCTACCCTCCTTCGTTTTCGAGATACGTCGTTCCCACTATCCGTGACTGAATAATCTCTCCCAGCCTGTTGGCTGATCTCAGATGGCTCGATCCTCATCCGTTCATGTTCAGGAGAACGAATATTTTCGTTGATGATGGACTGTTGACGCAGCACCTGATCAAGTCTCCTTTCTAGTGCTTCCACTCGGTCTCTAGTAGTTTCTCTCTCCTGTGAGTCAGGCGATCGCGACATGTGAAGCATCTGGTCGGTGCACTGCAGCTCCCTTACTGCGCAGCCATTACACTTATGTGCGTTGGGCTCGCCAACGCAGCGGACCTTTCGCTGTCGGCATTCAAGGCAGCTATGAGTGCCTTTGCGCATCCTCCTTCGAGATGAGTGATCCAATCCGCCTGCTCGTCCTGTAGGCATTTTGTTGTCTGTTTTGGATAAACATTTACTGAGTATTGAGGTACATAAGAGAGCACTCAAGATCTCAAATGTTTACCTCGCTCTCTTCACTAATGTAAGGTCGTAAAGTGTAAGCAGGGTGATTGTGTACCACAGGCAATGACAACCCTAGCTACGGAGTGGATTTCATCGTACCTTATACATCGGAGTCTAGGTACGACATCGCGCAATTCCAACTTATTTTGTTAGCTCATCGGCTCGGTCGAATTCGACCGAACCAACAACTCGACTCGACCGAAGCATCGGATTGACCGAGAGATTCCCTTGCTACGGTATATTACACTCCGAAATTCTTCTTACATGTAGCATTCCACATATCGTTCAATTGTTCCGATTATAGGACGTGCAAATACTCACCAGCGCCATTCCCGATTACCAACTCCTCCGCATCGAAATCATGAAGCCAAATCCACTCCCTTTCCTGCGCGAGAAATGGGTTGGTGTTGCAAAGCCTACGACCAATTTTGCTGGCAAGAGAGTCCTCGTAACAGGCGCAAATACCGGTATCGGGTTCGAAGCTGCAGCAACATTCGTCTCCCTCCGTGCAGAGCAAGTCATTCTCGCCGTCCGTAACGCAGACAAAGGTTTGGATGCTCGCCGAAGGATCGAGGCTCGCGGCCAACGGACCAACAACATCGACGTATGGGAACTCGACATGGGCAACTTTGCGAGCGTGCAGAGATTCGCAGCGCGAATAGAGAAGGAGCTCCCTCGTCTGGACGTTGCTATCTTGAACGCGGGTATCTCACCCAACGACTACGTCGTGGGCGTTGAAGGGTGGGAGTCTATAATGCAGGTCAATGTTATGGCGACGGCGCTTTTGGGCTTGTTACTGCTACCAAAACTGAGGGCTTCGACGGCCGCTACCCACGATCTGTCGCACCTTATTATTGTGACATCGGAGGCTCACAGGTGGCTGGAGCCAAGCGACTTCCCTAACCCTGCAAACTTTGGTGGCAGTATGTTGCAGGCCGTCAATGCCAAACCCCTCAATGGCAAGAAATGGGATCCTTTGCTTCAAAATGCGAGATCGAAATTATTTGCGATGTACGTCTCGGAGTCGTTGGCCGCACTAGCGGTTGGCAGTAATAGCGAGTCGCAGGTGATTGTAACTTCGGTATGTCCCGGAGCGTGTAAGTCGGATCTCACCAGGGACCTTATTGGCAAGAGCTTTCTTCAAACATTTGCGATCCGGATATTCGATCTCTTGTTCAACAAGCCAACCGAACAGGGAGGCTGGTCGTACGTACAAGCTGCGTTGCTTCCCTTGGCAGCACATGGCAAATGGTACAAAACAACAGCCCTGACTCAGTAAGTCTCATAGCTCCTCGTCCATGTCCGGAATGTATGATTGCGGGCTATGCAACAGATTTACTGACTAATTCGTATAGGCCAGGAGACTTGGTCACGAGTGATAGCGGGAAACATATGCAGCGTGGAGTGTGGAAAGAGATCGCGGAATCATTAGCTGCGAAATTGCCTGAGGTGTCCCATTTAACTTCGTTGTCTGTTTAGCGATGGAGGAAAAGCATGCGACGGCCGCGACAGTAGTATAGTATGGCGTCGTCCATCCTAATTTCTGAATAGGCAAAGGCTTCTGAGCCATATACATGATGATAGAGACTACAATGAATCATGACGTTGCTTGAAAGACAACAATGCTCGTACCGAAATCCTGAGGAGTGTGGCCCCATTGCTTTTCACTAGATTAATACCGGACGTCTTCCTGCTACTACCACATGTCCTGGCAAGGCATCCGTTCCAGGGGTTTTTACTGAGGTACAGCCGAGACGGATGCCATAATTGCCAGGATATGGGATAGTGAACAGTAACACAGTTTGTTTCTTCCTCGATTACTTCCTCAGATGATTCACAGCCCTATTCGCTGACCCAACCATTCATGAGCCACAAGCCCTAATTTTCTGGAACGTACTTTGTATCCTGAACCCCTTGCATATGGTTTCAAATTCAGCTTGGTCTTCCTTTCCCCACTCCACGGCGCTTCTAGCCAAGCTCAGTTCCACACCTTGCAAGCTTGGTATTGTCTCGCCTTGCGAGACATGATGGTCGTCTATAAGATTACGCACGCGATCCAGCCATGTCCGAGGACCCCATGCATAGCATTCCCAATCTGTCATGTCGTCATTGAAGCATAGCTGCCGAATCGAGAGCGGTAGCTGGGACGAAAGGGGCCGCACGTTCTGGTCAGGGTTTCGATACCAGCCGGAAAGCATGATGAATGGGATCTGGAGGTGTGACAGGCGAGCAAAGTGGTGGAAGGAATCAAGGCTGCCTTTGAAGCAGCCATTGCTGTAGGCGGGGCATTCATACATGGCGGCCCGATACTGGATCTGCAATTCTAAGGATTCTAGCGTGGCGTGGACGTGATACAGAGCGCGTGAGAGGGTGCTCAGATTGAAGAAATAGGGTGCGTGATAAGAACATGCTTCCGCACAGCTGTAGTCGTACAGCAATTCTTTCAGGGGAGGTTTTGTAGATAGAATTCGCTCAAGCGCGGTCTCGGTCGCTTCACAGTGTGGAAGCTTTAGAGAGGTCAAGGACGCAAGGCGCGGCCGCTGCGATGGGCTAGGCCAGTGAAATCGCTGCTCGGAGCCGAGTTCCATCGTCAAAACTTCCAGGGACGGTAGGTAAAGGACGGAATACAGGTCTCTGAAACGGGAAGAAATATCACGTCGGACTTTACTTTCACTGGCGGGGCCGAGGTGAGCTTCGAGTAACTGAGTATACCGCGGAAACGTCGAGACCGTGACTCTATCTGAGCTACGAAGTAATGGCTCCTTAAATAGACATCCCAGGAAAGTGCTGTTAGAGACGAAATCAGCACCCAAGAGCAGCGAGCAGAGGTTCGGCAAGAAGGCCAGTACAAGGGAGGCGTAGGCGTCAATATCGCGACGTCCTAGCGCTGCGTTCCAAATATCTGGTTTCCCTAGGCCGAAGTAGCGAACCCACTCAATAGCCGCCTGGAGCTCGCTGTCCGCAGTCTTCGGTAATGCCTCTGGAGCCCAGAGAGTATAGGGATTTCCGGATCCATAATAATTCTTGCTACCCTGGAAATCAACACGCTCAACGTAGCCACCGACCACAGGGTTTTCCATCAGACTCCGTAACAGGAGATGGATTGGTGGCGAAACGGCTGGTATATGCTGTACACCTCTTACGTCCCATCTCCATTCGATTGTTCTGTAGACATGAGCCAATGTAATACTCCTGAGTCGTTCACAGGTCCTGGAGAGACGGGAGGTATCCTGCTTCGATAGCAGCGGCAGCAGCTGAAGGATGAATTCTACGGGAACTCTTGATAGTGCCATTACCAGCGTTCCTCGTGACTGTAAGTGTCAATGCCCGAGGCAGAAAATGAAAAATCTATTTTCAATCTGAAATCTATTTTTCACAAAATAGTAGTAAAGCGCGACATAAGCTTCTAAGTTAGGTAAAGCGACGTTGACTTGTCGTATTATTCATTAGTGTAGTATGGTTTCCTCCAGGAATCACGTAGCCATAGGTAGACTGAAAAGTGTTCTCGGGCGGTTTGTCGTATAAGAGATCACGTCTCTCTTGCGCGACAAAGCGTTTCTTACAATAGAATAACGCACGTAGACTTTATATCTGGCCGCTGCGGACACAACACGGAGGCGGCTTAGGATGGATCATCCGTGAGTCTAAGCCTGAGGCGATCCATTGGGAGTTCCGTGAGCTCGCAAGGTAGTTGGCGCGGTTCAGGAATGCCTTACTAGAGGTTGGAGTAGCTTCATTAGCAGCAGACAGTCGTGCTAAAGCCTGCCATCTTCGTAGAATAGAAGTCAGATGTCTTGTTGTCTCAAAGCGCAACTCTACGTACAAGCCGTGGTTCTTTTGAAGGTTCTAAGCCTAATTCGGTATAGTTCTGGCTCTCCACGTATTTTGGGAATGTTGGTGGCTGACATACGCAGAATCGTTCTTCGGCCCTCTTAGAAATTGATAAAGATAGAAGTCTTGGATTCCAGGTGTTTCTATTTAGGTACATTTGGGAGAGCGTCAGACTAAAGTCCAACTCAAGGTCACCAGTTCCCCGATCCGGGTAAATCGCACCATCTTTTGCTACTTTCACGCTGATAAAGGCATAATCTTCATATAGATAGAAATCGATTGTTTATTCAGATCACGGTCGCTTCAGTACTCTTAAAAGGTATATATTGTTCTACCTCAGCGGACAAGATCATGATACTTGATCTAATTTGGTATCGACCAATATCCAACTGCACCACATCCCGCATCCAACCCCAACTACCCTCCCTCTCCCTTCCCATTCGCCTCTTGCTCTGACCCAGTCCTCCTCGAAAGCTTTCGATCCCGTGCCTAGCTGACCGCATTCGCCGTCCCCAATGACCCACACCTCTCCATCCCCAGTCAGTGCAACGATGTGTTCGGATCCGACGCCTACATCAACCACATCCACACCACCATTGATGTCCACCAACTTGACTTCCTCCCCATCTAACAGTTTTGGCAAAGCTTCAATCCTTTTCGCGTCACCTGCTTGCCCGCCCCATACATACATATCGTTATCATCGGACACAGCTGCTCCGATCCACCCCCCGACTGCGACCTTGCGAGTTGGGACACCACCTAGGAATGGAATCGAACATGGGCAATTTGCCGGGCTGCTTGGCCCAGGAGTTCGCCCCAGGGTCTGAGGATGCAGCGCGGACCCGAATGTCATAACTTCACCACTAGTCGTCAAAGCAGTGAAGCTAGTCGCAGAAGCCAGTAAAGAGACGATAGAGGAGAAGACGGGAAGTGTTGAGGTAGGTGGGTCGGAGGATAGCAACGCTTTGAAGCAAGCAAAGGTGTGGATCTCGAGCTTTGCAGTTGGTGCCTCGAACGTCAATTGCGGCGTCTCATCCGTTAATGCTGGTGTGCAGCCACTCGGGGCTCGCTGCCTGGCACTGGTGATGATGCAAACTTCGCCATTGTCGGCTACTGCGAGGTGATCAATTGCTAGGTTTTGCTTGGAAATGAAGCAGTCCTCGTCGAAGTGGTGTCTCTTCAGTTCGGGACTTTGTGGCCCGACAGGCTCATCGTGATAGACGTATAGACCGCCGTCTGTAGTCAAGGCGCCAAGTACGCCGCTGGTGTCCCCAAAGATGATTTTGATATTCCTTGGTGGTGGGCCTTCGATACGCACAGGGTCCAAGCCTGAAAGGCGGTATCCATTATGGATCAGTGATCCGTCATTCTCGACGACGGTGCAGCTCCAGAGGGTGCATCGTACTCGAAGATGGGGAGATCGACAAGACTTGTGAAACTGGGTGAACTCGTCTACTGAGCTCAGTGCAAGCTGATGATGTGCATTGAAGCCGCAGATATACAGCTCCATGCTACCTTCCACTATATGCAGAGGTTGAGGGGAGGTGACCGTGACTTTCTCGAAATCTTATGCAACCATAGTCACAGATTCCTGTCTGTTTCAGGATGTGCCATTAAGGATTCATACAGCCTCGCTCTTAGCGAGGACGCTCCTGTTGACCCACTTCACATTCTTTGCATGTCGCAGTTTATATTTAGTGAAACCCATGAGATGCGGAGGATGTTACACATGACTGCGCAAATCATACTGACCAAGGAAATGACTCTGAAACGTAAGTTTTAGAGTATCGAGAGTTCATTGGAGATAGGAGCTGATCTACCAAGTGGCCTGAGGCATGTACGTTTTGCAGCATGTGATGAAGGCCCGACACATGTGGTCAACCAGCTTTGGCTGGACATCAGAGCAAAGTCATTAGCCCAAAGCACTCCATAACGTATTCGAGCGAGACAACCTGATGTCTTGGCGCTACTTCAGCCCTACAAATCCGGGGCTCGCGCCAAGCTTAATTCGGTCGAACTCCCTCTTCACCTTGTTACCTGCGCCCATAAAGTATGCATGGCGCAGTGAAGCGTCGGTCTTGGCACCAAAATGCAGCTATTGCTGCCTCGTGCGGGACAAGGGTTCGGTCGAACGGGCAGTAGAGCCAGCTGAGCATTCCTAACCTCAAGCAAATATTCTCCCTCCTATGTCGGATGCTGCTCTTTTCCCGTAAGTGCGGGGAAAGGCTTTGCTCTCTTCATATGGAACAATGGACAACTCTTCTCCGTTGGATTGGCAGGTCTGCCCAAAGACACTGATAACAGATCCTTTACCAGCACACTGTATAGTTACTCACCATGTCGTCCACCAAGACTATCTCTGTTCCTCACCTCGAGGCCACGGCTGGCTATCAGATGCCCCACCCTTACGACCCTTCAAAGCCCACCCTCGTCCTTGTCAATTCATTTACTACCTCGTCTGACCTTTACCGCAGCCAATACGAGAACAAAGATCTTACGTCGAAGATGAATCTTCTCGCCATCGAGCTCCTCGGTCACGGCCAGACCCGCACAAAACACGAGAACTTCACATACTGGGACACTGCTATGATGAACCTACAAGTTATGGAGGCGTTAGGTGTCAAAAAGGCGTTTGTGCTAGGCACGAGCCAAGGAGGCTGGATTACAGCAAGGATGGCCCTATTGGCACCGGACAAGATCGAGGGTATCATCCCTTTGGGCACGTCCATGGACTGCGAGTCCGAGCGTACTCGCAAGCTGGGTTGCTGGGATGGAGTCGAAGCCTGCACTGGCCCTATCGATGGCTGGACCACCACGAAGACTACGCCAAAGTTCGAGCCAGAAGACGACTTTTGCAATTTCCTGATCGATATCGGATTTGGCAAGGACTGTGACAGCAGCGTCCGCGACTTTTGGAAGAAGACCATCAAGTCAAATTACCAGGGTGACGAGGGGAGAAAAAGAGCGAGGATGGCGGCTATCAACTTGAGGGAGAGAGATGGCTTGCATGGGAGACTGTTTGATATCAAATGTCCCGTTATGTGGCTGCATGGCACCAGCGATGCGGCTTACTCTGTTGCGAACGCCGAGGAGGAGATCAAGCTCTTTGTGCAGTCGCCTGAGGCCAAGCTTGTCACTGTCAAGGACGGCCAGCACTTTCTTTCTGCGAGCCATCCGAAGGAGGTTGACAATGCTTTGATCAAATTTGTTGGCAAATGGCATAAGTAAAGTAATACTTGATGTACTGTTTGGATGAGGCATGAAGGTAGCTGTACATATATAATTTCTTCGTCTACTACCTATTCATTCCTCTCATTGACAGGGCTAAGCTCGTAGGGCGACTACATACAGTCTATCAGTAATCTAACCCCTAGAAATGCGCTCAGCCGGTGACATATCCCTCAACCTACCGAAAGCATGGAACAGATTCCGACGCTTCAAAGCCACATCAGAATCCCTCTCCACCCTTTCCATCTCCACTTCCAACTCACCATCCAACACGCCAACCAATGCATCCACTTTCCTCACAACCACATCCACCGCCATATCCGCATCAATGAACGCCGCAATCAAATACTCAAACCCCTTACAAAACCCCTGTCCCTGATCCCCCATCGGCTCCGGAAACAAAATCTCACGCGCACACAGCAAACCCTTCAACACACGATACCTCGCCAAATCCACCCTCCCCAGCAGACCTCTGGCATCATACTCATAGCATCGTTGTCCACACGGACGTTCAATCTGCATTATCGATAGGTACCGATCTGCCGTCGCCATCGTTTGCATACGGTACTCGATTGCCGTCAGCGCTCTTTGCACTCGTGCCATGTCTCGCTCGTCGCCGGAGCTTATGCGTTGGATGGTGTTGGATAGACCACCGTCGGTGCCGGAGTCGGAGGCGGGTCCGTAGGAGGCGAGGTATTGTGTTCCGAGACTTGAGATTATGCGGATTAGACTCTCGTCGTTGTTGCCGAATAGAGCCCTTGTTTTCCTGTTGGTTAATACGCTACCTGTAGCTTCGTGGGCTTTCTTTGCGGGATACTGCTCTCTCCCGTCCCTGGCTACCTTGAGTATTTCCGCGTACTCATCCTTCGCTTCTTGCATGACGCGGGGGTCGCGATCCTGTGGGTCTCCTGCGAGCAATTCCCGACCCGCTGGCCATGTTTGCAATCTATTCCAGCGCTGTTCAAAGTGCGCCAGCGGTATACCCGTCCTTTCTCCCCAGCACATCTCCCACGCATCATCATCTCCTGAACCGAAACTAATCACGTGCTCATAGCCTCTTCTATCCACATCCTCTAGCAAACTCTGATAGACTGACTTGCTGAACGCGGAGTAAGCCTTCGTTTGTTCATCATTAGGCTCCTGTTCCTCGTCTTCGATCGCGCTAGAATCCCGGAGTCTCCTATTTCCATTACCGTATCTTGTCAGTTTCTCAATCACGACTGTTGTAAATATTGATCCACAATACCGCCCCGATAAACCCGATCTGCGCCATGATATATCCGCTGCAGTTATTGCGGTCATATTTACCGCAGGATAGCAAGTCCACCCGCCCGAAAAGGAATGCGTCGTTAGTAGAGTCACCTTGCTTTCAGTACCATTGATGGCTTCCTTCAACTGAACAAGGTTAAGCGTATTCGCATTGGGATACTCCAACGCCCCTACTCCACCCAACCAAACCCCATGGCTCTGAAAGTGACCATGACCAATTATCAAGATCAAAACATCCTCTCCCCTGAGTGTTGCAACGACACACTCATCTCTAATCCTCCGAAGCACCTCCTCTCTCAACCCAACAGGATCCACAAAGACCGGAGCATGTCTGCTTCGTAATGCACTCTCAAGAATCCCCGCGTCAAGTACCACTTTTCGTTCTTTGTCGGGGTTACCATGCAAATACCTACCATCTCCCGCCACCAGAGCCTCAAGGTCCAAGCAGTGCATCCATGTCTGATGCTCCGTTATTCCACTTAGCAGATGCCAGAATGCAAAAAAGTCGCTGACGAGCCATCCATCTGCCTTCGGATGTGCATCCTCGTGCAGAACCCCGCAGACACCCACAATGCGAGTCTTCTCGGTGATGTCGGGTGGTGTATGTGTATTGAATTCTGCGTACATCTCATTCCTTCTGGCCGCAGTCTGAGGATTATCCTCCATTTGTATCCGGCTTCGAAAGTCGTAACTTTCCTAGGGTTTATATATATGTACTTTACTTATCGTAAGCGGAAGTGTATGAGAGATAAGCTTTGCGGTCGATACTCGTCTTCCTCGTCAAGGCCTATAAGATGTGCTAACAATTAGCACCGAAAATTCAAAGAAGGTACAGTACTCCTGAGGCTCAATCCATCGAAGCAAGGAGAAAAGATCACTCGTGTCTTTCTGTATTGGGGTGCCCGTAAGGGCGATCTTGCGGACGGCTTTGATGTTGGAAAGTGCTACGGATGTCTTGGATCCGTCATTCCTGATGTCATGGGCTTCGTCCAGTACTGGCTCTGTCTCGACTGGACGTGATGGAGTCTCTTGCATAGAAGAAGAGAAAGTCGGCTAACTTTCTGGATGTCCATTTGCACATTCCATAAATGAAACTTTGAAATATTCTTACACTAGGCTTTGGTAGAATAGACGTATATATATAGCAACCTTCTCAATGCCCTCGCTATGAGTTGACGCCGTATTTCCTATTCTGGTTTGGTACGGTGAGCTTAGACGCTCTAAGTCATAACTCTCGACAAGGTTCAGGACGTAAATCAATCGTTATATTGATAGATAATGCAACTGGCTTCTCGATTTCAGAGAACTTGAAGTCTAGAGTCGATGGTAATTTGCTGGTTGAATAGGGTATGAGGCTTTGGTTAAATTCGTTGTATATATATATATGTATGAAATGTTAGAAAAGGATCTTGAGGATTTATAAGAGTAATGCAAAGCTGTTGGAAGATTTCATTTTGCGTTCAAAAGCCATTAGAGTTTTCAGCAGTGTGGGGAGGAAAAACGGTACCGAAATTTTATTGAGTCAACCATGGGTTATGGATTGCGGACTCTGAGAAGTTTCTCATTTGATTTGACTGCATCTTAGTCTGCTCATCAACAACCCAAGACTCACTTCGTCCAAATGAGATGCTCGTAACCGGTGACGATGATGGCTTTCTTATATTCCAAAGTAAGAGAAGAAAATTCAATAAAAGTACCAGAAGTGACTCATACTGAATATTTTGGCGCCATTTTCGTATTCAACTCAAAAACCCGAGCCGGAATTTGCGTTTGCATAGGAAATGAGTTTACTCGGCCCACAGTATCGATGGAACGGATGGTGTCTTGATTTAACTGACGCTGCTTAAGTGAAAAAGAGTCTAGGACAAGGGGTCGGAAAGGGGTTGATCGCAGATAGTTTCCATACAGAAGTGGTCGCTGGCTCGGAGCATTCCACGCTCACCACATCATCGGATCCACCAAAGACCGCGCAACGCGGACAAAACATCTCGTGCATATCCCCAAGCGCTTCAATATTTCCGCAGTGTTGCTTCCTTATGATAGACAGCTTCCCCATTGGCTTTCGTGGCGCTCGAGGGGTGGGAGGGCAACGGATAATTGCGTGCTTTGGCGTCTGAGGTGCCGTATCAATAACCTATACTGGCGTAAGTAAACCTCCAGGTTGGCAGGACGATGATAAACATCATCGGAGTATTCGGACGTGGCAGGATGATGATAGGTCCCCTGGAGTGTTTATTGCCGTCGTTATAACTGAAGCTTGCCTCAGCAAAGTTTGCTTGAGCAGGCGATCCGATCTATATAGCGACGAAAGGTGGAGTTTGTCCTGACGAGTCCGTGGGACGAACCCGAGTCAGTTGTGAGTACCATTTTTGCAGCTGATGCCTGGCACGCGTCTGAAACAAAATCGCGCAGGGTATTCGAGTTATATAATTTGAGTCTTCTCCACTGAAATCTAGTACCAGAGAGATGATACGGGCATACTACCTACGTATGTTTGTACCAGTGCCACAGAATCTAGGACAAACATTGTCGAAAGGGGAATGGTCGCGTCGCTCTTCATTGATGTTTTACCTTTTGCAGCAAGGGCGGACCAAGAATGCTTTGTCTCGATGTTTTGCACATTGGGGAGCTGATGATAGATATATATATATATATATAGCATGAGTTGGAAGTACTTGAGAACGAAGGAGTTCGGAAACAGAGATATAGACAGAATCTTCCGTAGTGAAGTCATAGATCGGACAGGTGAGGTAAGCCATCGAAATATCGACTTCACGCCTTTGAGGGTGAAGCGCCTCTTGTCAATATATCGTTGCGTGAATGTTGATAACCTCATCATATCGATGAGAATAGGTTTTGGCAAGTAATCTAGCAAAGTTTTCTTTCTGAATTAAAAGTGAAGCAATACTCGACCCCATTCCTTACCCGAAATCCTCATGATCCTCTACTTCGCAGTCTGCCTGGCCAATGTACTAATGCTATCCATAACATCCTTGAAGGTCTGCTTGTTTTCATCAGTTGGGTTGCTTCTCGATTCGGCGCCTTCCATATCCTCGCCGTTATCCCATTGCACCTCGAATGTGGTGAGGGTGATATGTGTATCGAAGCCGTAGATGTCGTCGGTGGGGTTGCTGGGGAAGCCGCCGAGCTGCTTTACTAGGGATAGCAATTCGTTGACATCGTCGCTGGTGGGATGTTAGTGGAGCGATAGTATTATTGCCAGACGGAGACTTTTTTCGAAAGGGTGTTTGGGGAGTAGTCACTGGTAGTGGTTTGGGTGAATTACGGAGCCCAATCTACACGCTTCATTGATAGTGACTGTCCTACAAGAGTATACAATGAAGTGCAGAAGACATAGATCTAAGGGATTGTGAACTATGACCAATACTCACGCTTGGATCTGACCGGTCTTCTCAATGATGTTCTGAAGATCCTTTCCGGTGTGATTTGTGATCTTGACATTGGATGGACGGTTGGGTTCACCGATGAACTCGATCTTCTGCGTTGTGTTTCCTCCTACATGATAGCAAATATCAGCTTTAACTCGAATTCAGATGATATAGATAGCACGAACCAAAGGGCTTCTTCAGGACGACTGAAAATTCCCCTGAGGGAGGGGGAGCCATTGATCGAGGCATACAGGTCGGATATTTGCAGATTGGGAAACAGATTTGGATGGAGTATTTGTATATCAGTTTCTAAGGATGATCGTTCTTAACTTCAGAGGTGGAATTTTGTGCATGTCTGACATCATCACCGATGTCATTCTGGGAGCTAGTCCCAATGAATCATAGCGTCGCTGTTTTCCGCCCTGACAGACACTGGCAGAAGATCTACTGACCGATTGCTTTCGAAAGAGAAATATACCAACCGGTGATATTGATCTCACAGGAAGCTCAAAGTGCCCTTTCAGGCCTACGGGATGACGATGTGCCTGGTTTTAACCCCGATAGACGCGCGAGCGCGGAGAAAACGGGACGCTATTAACGGATGTTGACGACCAAAGTCCGGGAAACAATGGCATTGACTCATTTCACGGTGTTCAACGATTATCAATCGACTTCCCTTCAATGCTATATAGCTGAGAATGAGTTGCCTTCTCGAAACTTGTTCAGTAGACATTTTTGTTTATAAATCACATTACCAGCGGCTTTCTCTTACCTTCAAAGCACGGTCTTAGACGACTAAAATCCAACAATGGAATACACACGGCTAGGCGACTCAGGCCTCAAGATCTCAAAGGTGATCTTGGGAGCAATGTCCTACGGTACGCCTGAATGGCAAGAGTGGGTCCTCGATGAGGAAAAGTCACTCCCACTCCTGGAGCACGCCTACAAGGTCGGCCTGAATACCTGGGACACCGTATGCCTCCTCACTACGCTACAACACATCAAATCCTTCAGCGATCACTAACATCCACGACCTAGGCCGACGTCTACTCCAACGGTCGTTCAGAGGAGATCATCGCCAAAGCCATACAAAAGTACAAGATCCCTCGTTCAAAACTCGTCATCCTTTCCAAATGCTACTTCGGAGTCGACCAGACCGGCGCCCAGCCGGGCATCGCCTTGATGTCCACCAACGACGGCGATATGGTAAATCAGGTGGGCTTGAGCCGCAAACATATCTTCGACGCCGTGGATGCAAGCGTGAAGAGGTTGGGGACGTACATTGACGTGTTGCAAATCCATCGCCTGGACCGCGGGACGCCGAATAAAGAAATCATGAAGGCGCTGAATGACGTGGTGGAGAGCGGAAAGGTGCGTTACATCGGCGCGAGCTCGATGGCGGCATGGGAATTCCAGATGCTGCAGAACACCGCCGAGCAAAACGGATGGCAAGTCATTCATCTCCTGTGTCCGCGTTCCTTCTAACGAGTAACGCAGGCACAAGTTCATCTCCATGCAAAACTACCACAACCTCCTCTACAGAGAAGAAGAACGGGAAATGATCCCCTACTGCCGCGCCGCCGGCGTCGGATGCATCCCCTGGTCTCCCGTCGCTCGCGGCATCCTGACACGACCCTGGGGCGAACGAACCACCACGCGCGAGCAATCCGACAATTTCCTCAAAGCGCTGATTCGGAGTCGAGAGACGGATACGGACAAGGCGATCGTGGATCGGGTGGAGGAGGTGGCGAAGAAGAGAGGGGTGGGCATGGCGTTGGTGGCGATGGCGTGGAGTCTTAAGCAAGGGGGTGTCAATCCGATTGTGGGGCTGGGAAGTAAGGAGCGGATTGATCAGGCGGTGGAGGCGGTGAAGTTTGAGCTGAGTGATGAGGAAGCGAAATATTTGGAAGAGCCTTATATGCCAAAGGTCATCCAAGGGCATTAGGACACGGTACGATCGTTAATGTGCAACGGATTATGAAGTAGAAGGCATTAGCAAGCCTATTCAACTTCTCAACGGCGCAATGACAGAGCATAGTCATCCAGATTGATTCAATCCCATTGCTGTCATCACGGTAGAAATACAAACAGTCGTATACTCTGAGCGAGTAATGCCAGCATCATATCAAGTATTCGACTCCGCAAACGCCTACTTGAACTTGCTGTAAACGACCGCAACGATCAAAAGGACCAAAACCGTTATAATCGCAACGGTTATAATCCGATTTGTAGCCATCCTACCCCATCATTAGCCCCTCACACTCCACCACCGTAGTAAAAAGGGGAGCAAATACCTACGAGCCATCCCCCTCAGCGTCTTCACACTCCGATCCACATACCCCTCACTCTTCAAAATCGTCACCCTAGTATGCTGAATAGTCTCCCTCTGCAACTGCAAATCCGCCAACGTCCCCCGCCCAATATCCTCCGTCTCGTTCGCCACCCGCTGGCTGTCCCTCAGCCGCTGGCTGCTCCTGTCCAGCCGATCCGTGCCCGAGAGCAACTGCTGGCGCTGCTCCAGCTGATGATCTGTGCCGCTGCCGTCGTCATTGTCGTTGTCGCGGTAGCGGTTGCCGAAGAGGGCTTTGCGGTCGTCGGCGAGGGATTTGAGTTTGCGCTTTGCGGCGTCGATGTCGGTTTCGTAGTTGCGGAAACGGGGGTTGAGGCGGGAGCGGGTTGAGGAGGGGATGTTTTGTTTTTCGATGCGCATTTGATCGAGCTGGTGGGGGTTGTGTTAGTGATGGCTTTGAATTGCAGGGGGAGAGAGGTTTACCAGCTCGTGGGCTTCCTCTAGTGATCGCTCCGCCAATCGCACGGCTGATTTCCGGGGCTCGCCTGATAGTTCGGTGATCTGGTCGAGTTTCTGGTTGAGATCTGCTTGGACGAGCTTGAGTTCGGCTTCATAGCTGCTGAAGAGCTCGGAGCCGGCGTCTGTATCTAATGGGTTCGACATTATGATGGGGATTATTCCTGGCTGCCTAAGTGGCTGCTATGCTTTTTGCAAAAGAGTGTTGTCGCAGGAAGGACGCAGAGGAATTGAGGTACTTGAGGATAAGGTTGGGAGCGACTCGTTTGTAGCAGAACTGAAGAAGACGATGGTGTGATGGAGCGGTCCACGGAAGATGCGTAAAGTACTTAGGAGGGAGGCACGGAGGATGTCGTCGCTTTCTCTTGGCACTGGGCGGCGGTCTTTGTTCCGCAAATACCTGCCAAGCAATAATCGCGTGCCATTAGAAGACGAATACGACTGATGGAGGTAGACTAATGTATTCGTAGACTAGGTAATGTATGTTGGAAGAGAATTCTTTTTCTCCTTGTAAGTTAGTATCATTAAATACTTGAGTATGTCAGCTTTTCACGCCTCATTCCTGAGCCGTTCTTTGCGTTTTCCATGACTTCAATAGAACTTAACCAGTGTCATCTATGTGTCTTCCTCTCTCATCAGCATTGAAAAACAGACCAGAATGAACGGTAGAAAGAGGGTGGCTATTGTGGGTAGCGGCTGTAGTGGCATCGCAGCTCTATGGGCTCTCAAAAGCACCGACCATGAGATTCATCTCTACGAATCACAAGATCGTCTTGGGGGTCATACCAATACGGTATCCTTCAAGCATGGTGACCAGACCACCAATGTCGATACTGGTTTCATCGTGATGAACAGTGCTACCTACCGTCAGTCTTATGGTCATGGCCTCAGCTTGGTACCTGACTCACAGTCGCAGCAAATTTCATCGCCTTTCTGAGAGAGATCAGCATACCTCCAGTGCCGACAGACATGACATTTGGTGTGTCTCGCGACGAAGGTTTATTCGAATGGGCCGGAACATCTCTGTCTTCTATCTTCGCTCAGAGTTCTAATATCTTTCGCCCGCGGATGTGGCAAATGATCTTTGATATTGTCCGGTTCAATCAATTTGCCTTGGATCTGCTCTCATATGAAGACGAAAGCGAAGAAGATATTAGTGGAGCCAATGGGTCAGCAGTCAATGGCTTAACCAAACCTGATCTGAAGCGACCCCACCAGCAAAGCATTGGAGAATATTTGGATCAAGAGAATTACTCAGAAGCCTTCCGCAATGACTATCTGATACCTATGACTGCATCTGTCTGGAGTACAAGCCCAGATAAAGCTTCGCTAGAGTTTCCCGCAATCACTTTGATTCGATTCATGTGGAACCATCATCTTCTGACTACGGTAGCTGCTCGACCAACCTGGATGACGATCAAGGGCGGATCGAAGCAGTATATTGATGCTGTGATGGAGGACTTTCCTAAAGACCACGTTCATTTGGGCACCACAGTCAAATCATTACGAATACAAAGTAACGAAGAGATCCTCATTGGTACTGATGATGGAAAGGAAGAAGTATTCGATCATGTCATTCTTGCCACCCACGGGGATCAGGCTATGAAAATCATTCACGATATAGCCACGCCCCAAGAAAAAGATATCCTCTCTGGCTTCAAGACTAACAAGAATACAGCGTCACTCCATTCGGATCTCTCAGTAAGCGAATCTGTTTTCTACAGCACTCTCTTTGGTGCTAGTGTCTTCCAAGACTCTCTTATCGAACACCTATCTCATTACTGACGCTCACTCAGCTGATGCCAACCCGTCGGATCGCTTGGTCATCCTGGAACTACATCACAACCTCCCCGTCGCCAACTACTGCCCCATCAGTCTGCCTCACATATTGGATGAACCTTTTGCAACATATACCCGAAGAAGTCTATGGCTCAGTGCTCGTGACGCTCAACCCGCTACACCCACCTGATCCTTCTCTCACGCAAGGTACCTGGACTTATCACCATCCAATTTACAACGCTGCTTCCATACGCTCCCAGAAATTGCTGCCTCGCATACAGAACACGAGAGGGATAAGCTATGCTGGCGCCTGGACAAAGTATGGTTTCCATGAGGATGGCTTTTCGAGCGGACTGAAGGTGGCCTTGGAGCATCTAGGGGCAGAGCTGCCATTTGAATTTGTTGATTCCACGTTCTCGAGAGGGAGGAGACCTGTGCTTGGGTGGATGGACTATGGTGTTAGGGCTTTTGTGTATCTCGTGCAAATCTTGTTGTTTTTCATTGGGTTGACATTCAGCAAGAGGCCGGGCACCACTAGACTACGGTAGTATCCGAGGGCCGAAAGACACAGTAACTTCTCTTCATTTAGACCACACACATACCCTAAGAGCCGTCAGGGGGGCGGCGACATGAGGGCAGCGATGCAAAAAGGTCATGGATGCCTATGATACATATCGAGACTCTTCTGTCTCGACGCGACTCCTTTAGGGATTGGCTGAGGACCCTATCACGATGAGCGACAGCACTGGCGTTGCTCCATCTCGCTCTTCTCTTCATCCTTCCAATCTAACTTTACCACAGGTTATAGCGCAAGAAAGTCTCCGAGACCGACAGCCTCAGGAAAACTTTGTGTGAGGGGCCCACTTGGTATGTTTATATGTACCTCTCGAGGAACGGGTTCTGCCTCTATAGATGCGATCGAGGGTTTGAGCACGCGATGGTGGATCATGATCCTTCTATACCTTATGAACCACGTTGCCGGCTGAGCACGGAGTAAACGGGTTGCTTAGGAACTCCAACCACGGTCGTGACTCCGCCACGAGCATGGGATCTGCTGTTCTAGGCATTCCACTAGCTCTGACATTGCTGCTCTGACATAGCCATTTTACATCTGACACGAGGTTGAAACATGACTGAATCCCCCTTGCACAGCATCCCCCAAAATAGTCCGAATTGAAGGTGGGATCTTTCCTTCACTAAGGTAGGTACACATACCTTAGGTTCAGTCATGGACAACACCAGATTTATTAGCCGAGTTGGATTCGTTTGAACGGCACAGTAATCATCTGCCGACGAGGTCTCGGGCCCATCAGCCATGCCGACGGTCGAACATCTCCATCTCACTCAGCCTTATAGCCTTATAGGGGTCAAGCTAATTCGGACTCTGAAACGCTCCGATTGGTTGCACTACCCAGATCCTCGTTGTTGACCCCCTTCCCCACCTCTACTGCACCGAGAGTGTTCTTCGCATTATTATGAAGACACTGTGAGATAAATCGCTCATCGCATCGGCTGTAAGTAGGAATGATGTCAGCCGAAGCCAGTCAGCCGCTTGACCAGAACAGAAGAGCGGTAAATCGCGAGGTCTGCGAGCTGCGAACGGCGGGAAAGTTCAGCCCCTCGTAACTCGCCGGGCTTTCCTTGTTCTTTCATCCTACTATTCTCTATGGAGTCACGAATACGCTGACGAGGACATGATCTGACACCCTGAGTCCCGCTACTTCTGTTCCAAGCTGTCCAGGAATGAACCGCTGCTCGCATCTTGAAGTAGAATACTTCTATGTGAATACTCATGCGCTTCGGTCTTCCATTGTTCCCGGCTCCGTGCTACCGAAGCCATACGGAGTATCTTTGTAGGATTCGACCTTCCTGCTCCTTCGACCTCCCACTCCCCTTCACTTTCCTTTTGTTTACATACCTAGCATTCCTAAGCCACCCTTCCTAAGCAGTCTCATGAGATTCCGCATGCGTAATGCTCTCATATCTTGGCAATGCGGCTGAAGTTGCTTACTGGCAGGAGTGCAAACAGATCCCACATACCTGTACCATTTTCTGTCCCATTGCTCTTTCCATGAATTACATTGCGAACGCACTTGCTTCACGGCCTACCTCCGCCAGATCCATGCTCTCCTTCACCAGCACCCAAGCCTCATCAATTCTTGAGGAATCCACTCCAGAGGAATTATCCGACGGAGAGTTTCCTTTCAACAATACCCGTGCGTCCTCTGTCACGACAGCTGTCAAGAAGACAAGTGCACCCAGCGATAAAAGCAGACCCAAGACCGTCTTCTGTCTTGCACACCCACCACCTGTTAGCATACACAAACAGCATCTGCACATTCGGCCAAGGGTACTGCTGCAGCTACAAAGCATCACAGATACGGCCCGTCCCAACCCAGTGCTCGAAGTACTACCCTCCTTCGTATTCGCCTCCAGGCTTGCAAGACGATTTCCCCGTACCTTCAAGGGCAAGGCCGGGTTGGGTGCGGATGACTTGGTAATTGTCAGCAGTGAGAATTACAAGTTGGATGGAGCGGAGGCTGGGCAGTCAGATGGTATATTCGAGGCAGAAAAATGGGATGAACGGGAATTGGTAGCAGCCATCTGTCAAGTGGCCAAGGATGAAGTGGGCAGCCAAGGGACGACGCAGATATGCTTGAACGATGGGTCACTATGGACAGCTTCTCGCCTGGCAAGCGGAGCATATGAATTTGTGACGGTGGATGCGCATGGACTTCGGACTGTTGCGAGATGGGTACCCAAGCAGCCAAGGAGCCTTCAGCGCGCCTCTACCATAAGACGAGAACGGTCCACTTCGGAGGAGAAGAGGTTCAATTTCAGCCTACTTAATCCAAGCTCCCGCCGTCACGCTATCATCGCCAGCATGGATCGTCATTCGATTGACATCTCCGCCCAGTACACTGAGCCACCCGTGTGCCCTAGAAGTCCTGCTCCCTCTACCCCAACGAGCTCATCCTTTTCAACATCTGAAGAATTTCCCCTCAGCGTTCCGGTAGAGGTCAGCCAATCATTGAGAACTCTAATCACTGTCACCGGCATATGTGTGGCGTTTCAAGAGGGATTCTCGGTGCACTTTAGGCATACCGATAACGCACCGTCATCTCCAAACCTGGGCACGAAACAGCGGCATCGAAGCCTGACTCTGGGTAGCAATGGAAATGGCGCCGAGCAGCCTCTGAGCCCTGCGCGGTCTTCCTTCGCTCATGGGCAAAGAGCTCGCGGTAACCTACAACAGACCAGCTCAAGCTCTGCAGTTCCACTCTCGCCTAGGAGCATTCAGGCAGATACACCGCTCCGACGAACTATGTCTACAGGTGGGGCGTTTTTGCAACGGATCAAACGTCGGAATATTTCGGGGACTCATGCCAATCAGTTGAGTCCTGTTGGAGATTATGAGGGTAGTGATGCCGAGAAGACACCGAACAGAATGGACAGTCGCAGTACCTCCGGCGTATCTTCTCTATACAGTAGCGCTGCAAGCTCCACCGTAGAAGAGGGTTCTCCTCTGAGCACTGTCCCCAGCAGTGGCTTAGATGTAGCGCAGGAAACATCAGCATTGACTTTGGGAGTGACCAAGAGGCCTCGGAGATTGTCAAGACTGTTTGGTTTGCCTCGAAAAGCGAGTGGAGCTCGAACTTGAAATATAGATTTTACTAGCATTGATTGACAACCCATTGACCCAATGAATCCTCACCCTTGCGTCATTGATTGTCACTATCAAGTCACTTCCGAGATCAAGGGACACAAGGAAAGTCTGGAAAGATTGCTATGATAGGATTGGTCGAGGTGGCGACCACTTCATGCATAAACTCCGTCTCGGTTCGCCTGCTGATCCGTGCTTGGCGTTTATTTTTACATTTCGCGTTGCCAGTTCTAGAGCTCACGTTCAGATTTTCACGACTTATCATTGTCGCTTTCATTTCATCCCACGCTTCAATTATACGTGAGTGACAGTGTCACAGCCATTGGCTTGTATACTTCACTACACTAGGTACATTGGGGAGCGGTGAGCTGTCCATGCGGCCGTTTGAGATTTACCAAATCATCAACAAAGAACCAGAATACTGGAACTCGGAATAACTCATTGCAGTCACCACCACCTCTCGGTAATCAGGTCACATTCGGGAAAGTTGTTGCACATTGTCGTATTGGAAAGCTGGAATATCGTATAGGGATATCTCATATCGGATTGTTGGCGCTTGCAATGGGAAGACCTACGACTACATGATATCTTGAGCATGGCTCAGAATTTCAACAACAACCATGGGGCACCTCATGGATCCCCACAATCGCACCTACCAAATGGATATGAAGACCTTATGGGTTCTCTGAAATCGCCTGGGCTCGCCGGGCCTGCAGCGTCTTTTCAACAACCGGGTTTCGCACCTCCACAGTGGTCAATGCTGAATTGGCAGCAAAATCCATCGCAGGGAAATTTTCCATTCAGCATGCCTTCGCAGATGTCGCCTGTTAACCGGATGTCTTGGACGCAAAATGGTCATGAGGGGTACGTTCCATTTTCCCAGGAGGATGATGATGATGAATTATTCACCGTTGACGATACCGACTTGGTGGGGCAAAATGGCCAACAACACTCGAGCTCAGGCGTTGGTACCTCGGATAGTATACATGTTTCACAGAGTCGCCAACAAGTGCGATCAGGACAGCTTATCAGCCTGTCTCCGTCTTCGCCACTGACCTTACCTCCTCCACAAGTGCAAGTAGGAATAGCTCCTGGAGTGGCAAGAGCCCCGACATCGCCAAAAGCAAATAATGCCGCTACTACTGCTCGTGCCGCAGAGCTCAGAGCTAAGTTACTTGCGAGTCGAGGGCCGAAAGCAGCATCGAGGCAAGCAAGTCCAGCCGTCAAGATCAACGAATCCAACGATGCAAAAAAGGTTGAGCTTCATATCACAAAAGCTAACGGGGAGCCACAGTCGGACATCAGACACCAAGCGACTTCTACTGCTGCATCAACACTCACGTTGCCTAGCCAGAAGAAAGACAACAAGCCTAACCTGCATCCGCTCTTGACGTCCTCAACAAACACAGCGACAAGTCTCAACGGCGCAATTGACAACCTCATGGCCGATGCCAGGAACGCAGTGGATATTCCCAAGCAGGAAACTCCTCTGGCGAACGGCAAACATACGGGGGTACAGCTCAGTGGAAAATCAACACAGGCTGGTATGAATAGTGTCAACCAGACTGGGAGTATCACCCAAGAGCCAACACCAGCCATGAGCAGGAATCGTTCGGCTTCCGACTTGTCTGAACCTGGGGAAATTCGAAGTGGTGCAGCCACACCGATGCCTGCTGAACAACCAGAGTCGTCAAAGCTAAGCGACAACAGCAAGGCCATGCAGGACAACCAAGACAAGGAAGAGAAACTTGCACGGCAGAACGAGGTCAACAAGACATATCAGCCCCTCAAGAAACCCAAAGCACACAAGACAGAACCCAAAGGTTCACAAGCAAAACCCTTGCCCGCACCCAAACAAATACCAGCCCAACCGCCAAAGCAGAGTAGGAAGCCCAGCTTGGAAAAGAGGGTAGGGGACTACGAACGACCTCCAATACGTGAAGAGTCACTTCGGGAAGAGCACCGGGAGCGAGCCAAAGATTATGATCGTAGGGACGACTATCGGGAGTCCCGCCGAGCTACGATCCCCGAAGCATACCCTAGCCCCTACGATCTTGAGCGTGACGTCGCGGCTCGTAGGCAAAAACTTTCCGAGGATAATTCGAGGAGAGCGGCTGAATACAAGAAGAATCTAGACGCTCAGAGAGCCCGTCAGTCGGCCTTGGACAAAAGCAAATCGTCGAAAGAGAGTCAGCCTCGAGAGGCTGGATCTAAAAGGCCGGCCCAGTCTCCTGTGGCAGGCGCAGACCGCAAGGATTCCATCATGTCTGAAGCTCCTACCAATACTGAGATGCAAACTGACGATTCGGGAGACGGTCGACATGGTGTTGATACCGTCATGCTTTCACCTCAAGCACAGCCTGTCGAAGGCAACGAGGACGTCAATGATTGGCTTGAGTTGACTGATTTTTATGACGAGGAGTATCGCGAGAAACGACTGGAGCTTTTTCGGAAGAAGAAGGCATTAGATGTCCAGCGGGAAGAAATCGAGCGTGAGGAGCAAATGCAATTCCAAGAGAGGACTTTGCGAAGCCGAGCCCACTCCATCTTGCCTAGCGCTACGACTTCGCCAGCGACGCGTCGTCCATCCACGGTCAATATTCGAATGCCACCCCCACCACTGCCGCTCAAGCAAGCTAACAATGATACTGGTATCAAGATCAAGGACTCGGCATTGTCAGCAAGTTTACCCGCATCCCAAGCATCATCACCCATGTTAAAGAGGCAGCATGCTGAAGTTGATACAGAGATAAGTCCAACTCAGTCCGTGGACAAGCGGGCACGACTAGACAACAACGGGCTTCCCCTGGATGAGCGACCACTAACACACAATGCAAGCGTGAAAGGCGAGAGAGCCTCCGTCAAGGGCGAACCTGTGCCACTGGAAAACCGGATGTCAAGGTATGACGACTGGCCACCTCCTCGTGGACGTCCTCGAAGCAGATCGCCAGAATTCCGCCGTCGTAGTCTGAGTCCTCGTCGCCGACGCTACTCGCAAGAATACTCGCCAGGACCACCCCCTGGTTACTTCCGGGACTACTCGACTGGCCCAAGAAGAGCCAACGAGCAACGCACCTGCTTCAACTGCGGGCAGCAGGGCCACTATCACGGCCAGTGTCCGGAGCCTCGACGCGACGGTAGGGAATACCAACCGGCGCCTAGACGCTACGAGCAATACAAACCGCCGACCTATGTTTCGCCCAACTACCTCGGGAAGAACCCGCAGGCGAATCCGCCGAAGACGCGTGTGAACTCGGTTTCGAAGATCGAAGAGGTGTGATGCTGCTTATCTATTGATGATTCTTTCACCATAAGGGCAAGCCTGCAGTCGACGATCTGTACGCATTTTCTCTTTCTAGCTTTTACCATCTCATCATATGATGAGTTTCAGATAGCTTGCCTCCTCTATTCCTGGCTACCTTTTACAAATGTTTGTAATTTCGATAGATACCAGATACCTGCAATACCAAAACAAAAGCCAACAGTTGAAGATGTGCAACTGCAATCCCATGCTCATGCGTGCAACGTACTCCTTTGGACATCTCTTCCTTCTACCTCTGTGAGTGTAAGTGTTGTGTACTAAAATTCAATCTAGGTTAACGTTTATAGTTACTAAAGGGCCTTGGTAAACTAGAAGAGATTTTCTTTCATATTATTCTTTTCCATATTAGCCATCATTTATCAAATACTATTGCACTACACCCAAAACACGTGCAGATGACCCAATTCACCTCACATCATCCAACAAATCATCGTCTTTCCTCCCAACGGCTTCCACATTCCTCGCCGGATGGACCAAGCGAAACGGTATCGACGACGACGGCGGTTCGAGCCCCGGCAGCCAAGAAACCCTGACCACGAACAGCGGCGCCACCGTCACAGCCATCAGCGGCCCATAGATCTCCGCTTCATCCGAAGCAGCCAAGGTATTCCCCGTCAAATAAGCGGATAAGTCGACATCGATCTCGCGCAGCCCTCGCATCGAGGCCATTTCTTTCCAGACGCTGTTCCACGTCGAGCTTTCTTTTCTGGGCAGCTCGTCGCCAACTTCGGGCCAGAGATCGTAGCCGAAATGCCAGGTCAGGTGGACCTTCTGGATCGCGTTCCAGCGCTGCGAGGGCAGTGTTGGGGCGAGGGCGAGGTAGGCGTCGAAGGAGCGGAAGTCGAAGAGGTGGTGGCTGTAGAGCGTGTTGACCAGTTCGGAATAGCTGGGTTTTCTTATCAATTCGTTACAATATCGCCACTTCAACAACTTCCGAGGTTCGGCTTACACTCTTCGGCAGCTCTGGAGCAGAGGCAAGAGTCGCTGTTGGCGAAAATTCGCTTTCTCCAATGATGGGAGTATTACGTTCCACGCTTCACCGGCCGAGCACCTGTAGTTATATTCCATCCCGCACGTGTGCCAGCATTTGATGAGTTGGAGTGGTTTCCGCTTGTTCTTGGTGACGTGGACGACGTCTCTACCGTCGTTCAGGACCTCTTGGTATATCAAATCTCGGATCTCGGGAGGTAGCCTTGTGAAGAATGCGGATTGAAACTGGTCTGCAGTGGTTTGTTGCGCTCCTGGGGGCAGGGGCAGGGTGAGAGCCCTCTTTCGCTGAGCAGAGAGCGATCCATTTTTAGGGGCTTGAGCACGCCTGAGGCGTTTGTACAGACGCTTGAGGGGAGATGACATTGTATGTATAAGAGTACCCTTGGGGAATGATGGCTGTCAGGGTGTAACAAGGGCGACTGTGAAGATCTTACGGTGTATCAAAGCTGTTGTTCTCTCGATTGATGGGGCCCACGGGGTTCTTATTGGAGAGGCGTCTAGGGTGTTGAACGATCGTCGGTATAGACTGTATTCAGTCATGGTCTCTGATGACTGACTTTGTACGGCGTGTCGTTTGCTACATGCAAAGATATCGAGAGGCGAAGTGGTGAAGATCTACAGCTCAGACACCCAAACCGGACTAGCGTAGAAAGCTAACTCACAAAAACGGAGCTAATGATCTCTACGTAAAATATCTCGCGGTAAACCATCACTCGGCCTATACTTCCAATGACCTGGCATCACACTTCACCAACTTATCTCGCGGTAGCCAATCGATTTTTTTCCGAGTTCTCATAGCGAAGTTCAGTCTCAGTCGGCCTAAAGAAGACGAATATGTTTGATTCTTCCTGTTGGCTTAGAGGAGGCAACCACCCACTGCACGTTCGCTTGCATCGACAACAACGAAACATTGAAGTATAGGATCAGCCCCTGTCATGGCGTTTTCCATGATTGCTTTCTTGACCATATCAAAGGAGCAACGGCGTGTATGAAGCCTTTCAAGGACTTGGTACAATATCTGTGGACAACCTCTCCACCGTGCCCGTATCTACATAATACTGTATTTACGCACTTTCGAGTCATCTTCGAGATCAATCGTCAAAAGCAATTAATTAAAGGATGCTGGCAGGCCACCGGCATTGGCTAGTGGATGTAGTTCAAGCCGAAGGATATTTTTGTATATCACTAATGCGATTGTGGCTTTGAGCCTGTGCTTTCGGTTCTAAGGAGCTCTTTCATGAATATCCAGATATGTCATCTATCAATGTGACTAATTAAATTCTGGGAAGAAAGACCTCAGAATTTGAAGCGAATGGGAAGTCGCACATCGCATATTTCTCACAACTTTATGACCCAAACGTAAGGCTCCCACTCCCAACAGGCCCCGCTGTATCATCAAGGATAGTAATCTCGATTTCGAACCACCCACGCAGGTCATCAAAGAACCCCCTTATTCCTTCTAACGTGTCGGCTAATATTAGCCATGTCAAGTCTTCCCGAGCGAGTGGTCGACTAATCCTGAGATAGAGTTTCTTTTCAGACCATTCAAAATTGGGTTGCGATACGTGTCCGTCTCCATGAGCCGCGGCGACAGTCCGGACGATGCTGTATTGCGCTTTGGCAATGAGGGTGAGAAAAGTCTCATGGTATATTGGGGGCCCATATTTGCTGAATATGAGGGATGTCGTGGTGCCGGGGACTCGCATCTGGTAAGGGTCTATTGGATATTCTTGGAGACTTCTTGACAATGGTTGTTAGAAAGCTTGACAGTTTAGGTTCTTAGGCTATCCTAAGGCTTTTCACTTACGGTGGTGTCGCCAATTGCTGCAGATTATGATTAGCCGGGTGCTGTGACACTGATGTTATGTTGATAAGGGGACTCTTTCCATGACTCAAGTCGAGGGTCGAAGTAGGTTCAGCAAACCCAAAGGCTATAGCTAAGGAAGACATCTTCCATACGAGCATTCTGTAAAGGACGCTTCACTCTTCGACACTAAATCTCAGACTCAGAATTGCCAAGTTCATATTGCCCGATATCAAGTCCCGTCATGGATCTTTATTCGCGCAAAGCGCGAAAGGCTGAGCTTTCGTTCTGGAGTAATTGCGCAAGACACGGACTCCGAAGGTACGGTATACGCGCATCGCGACTGGATACATAACCCAAGCAAATATCACACACGGATACAATAGTCGTGCATGCATTTGGGAACCCAAGAAAATAGGACCATCTTATAGTCTCAAGACCCTAGGCTCGAAAGTGTGAGAACTTCAAGGATGGAGGAGTTGCAAGAGAAGTTGCAGATAGCAAGAACAACAAGGACCAACGACTTCCTCTCCCAAATCCTGCACTTCAACGCAGGTTCCGAGCTCCCAGGATGACGTTCTGTTCCTGACTTATCCAACATTAGGTTCCTGAGTTTGATTGGAGTAGCAAGCGCTATCTGATGACAGCACACGCAAACTCGTGTTGGATCAGGAATCCGAGTTGACCCTAAGACTGTTGCTCAAGACCAAGTATCTCGTCGTCATTGACATTGTAATATAAAGGTCGGAGAAGCATTTAGCTGCACTATGCGTGAGGGCTATTTATTTTGGGATAATCGTGGCGATGCTGCAGGTCTCCGCGATGGAATCAAAACATCTCGATAGCCGAATGAAATGCGGATTCGCATACGGAACATCAACTTCTTTTTGAGTGTCTGCGAAACAGTTTGAGGAATGAATGTGAATGCACGTTGGTACGAGATCATAAATACCACTTATCAGCACCGCTGAGAAGTATTCTATACATGTGTACCGCAAAAGAAAGCTCTCTTTCTTGCTAGGTTCGTCGGAGTACCTAGCTAGTAGACAGTTCTCAGCTGCAGGCATGGTCGATCCAGAAGGTGGTTCTTGGTTTCGAAGCAATGTCCCTTCAATAACCATTTGGCATTCTTAATATTGATGATAGTCTAAGACTGGAGATTATCTCGGTACTCGAGGGTACCATGTATATTTGCGTGTCCAACAAGATACTTGCACGCCCGATGTTGATCAGCGTGCTTCGGAAGCACGTAAAATAGGGAAGATGCATCATAAATCTGAAGGAGGACCGTTCAGATTTGTTTGGAGTCTATCATAGAGTAGCTCTTTCCCAGGTAGACGTGGCGTTGTGAAGAACTTTTCGACAGGTTGTACATTAGTTCATGCAAATGCATGCAACTGAGGTTTTGTATGCTCATGTTTATAGCGCGTCTATAAACAGCTAGCGCCTACGCGGTCGTTAGCGGATGCGACTGCTATTGGCATCAGACATATGGGTTGTCATTCCATGTATTTGACTTAGCCAGCTAGAGAGCGATATTACTCGGTCCTTTAGCCATGTATGCGACCGAATCAACACCGAAAGATCCATCGGTACATGCTTCACCCACCACTCCCGCTTGACGGCCAACCATGCTCGCCTCGGGCTTCACCAGCGCACCCGTCTCCCAGTGTCTCTTCTTCGGAGTCATTGCTTCGTCAATCCTTGTTAGTATCACGGATACGAAGTACCTTTTCTACATACAAGTCGTCCCACACCTATGGAGATATAAGCAGCTATGGAGGCTGTTGACATGGCAGGTAAGTCTGTTGAGGTCTTTCGATGGTCGACTTCGCTCATACCATTATACTAACGAATGTATTATAGACATGCTACACAAACTCCACCGAGCTGCTCTTCGCCGCCATGACACTCTACCACCTCCGCATCATTGAAAGACTCTGGGGTTCTCGAAAATTCGCCGTATGCTTCTGGCCCATCCCACCTTTCCTCCTTCACGCAACCTAACCCAGATCTAGTCATTCCTCACAACCATACTTCCACCAACACTCCTACTCCCACCTCTACTCACCACCATACTACGCCCCCTTACATTCGGCGCCTTCAATCACCTCCCCGCAGGCCCCACCCCCCTCATCTTCGCCCTCTTAGCCCAATACCACGCCGCCATACCCACCGTCTACAAATACCGCATCGTCACCTCCGAAGCTCCCTCTCAACCATCACGCTCTGACGAAGGCAACGGGATGGTGTTCAGCGACAAATCCTTGACTTATTTCCTCGCGGGCCAGCTTGCGTTATCGTCGTTGCCCGGCTCGGCATTAGCAGCTGCAGTCGGCTGGATGGTCGGCGTGGCATGGAGGGGCGAGTGGGGTCCTGGTGCCTGGAGTCGATTGAGGGTTCCTGGCTGGGCTGTTGGTGAGAAGAAGGTGGAGACTGGAGAAGGGTTTGAGGGGTTACGGAGGAGGCTGGAGGGTGAGGGGAGCGGAAGCGGTGTCGATGGTAGGACTGATGGAGAGGCGAGGAGGAGAACGCTGGGAAGAGGTATACTTGACCAATTTAGAGGTTCTTTCTGAAGTCTCTGTATCATAAAAAGTCAATCATCCTACACTAGAGGCAAGAATTGCAGTGTTAGAATTGCTAAATTCCAGTTGGACACTCTGTGGGTTACACCTATCTTATGAGTGATTGGTAGACTATGTGACAAAGTCGTATAAAGCAATTATCAAAATCCCTGAAGCAGCTCCTGGTATCACATGTATATAACACAGCACTATAGACTCCTAGCTCCCATCGCTGATGCAGAAAGTACACATAGACTTCGCCATGACGAAAGGCTATAGCGTAAGGAATAGCAAAGCGTTGATCGTCAGCGCGGCTCCCATCAAAAGCTTTGTGTCCGTCTTTGATGGGCGTTTCGCAGCACTTGTGGGCTCATGACTATTGGCGCTGATGTGCTTGGGACTTGTGCACAGTAGCTGTGTGGATACAAAAGGGGTACCGGTGTACACGGTACCATTCGTGAAGAACACCAAGAGGACTGGAACCGTCCTCTTGACCCATTTGTCGTAAGTTGAGAAGTTCCCCTCGCGATAATCTTCGTAATCCCCATAGAGGGGAACGGGGAGCTGGGGCGGATTATTCGGGCATTCGGTATTATTACTCTCTCTCCTGAGATTGTGTCCTACAATGAAACTTGGAGTCAGTCTTCTTCTTACCCATTAATCAACGCCACAGTGGATGCTTACCTTGCGATTGGATAAGATTGAATGTTCCCGATGCAGCCGTTTTCGGACATGATTCGGGCAGTGTGTTGATGCTCTGGCTTAAGGAATCGCAGGCCTGCTGTAGCGACATGGTGGCACTGGAAGCGATGCTCTGTGATAGCTCATGGACAGTGCTTTGAATGTCGTTGACGCAGGCTTTGCTGAGCAGGCTGCTGCAGTCGCCGTTATCCAGAGCCTTTCCGTCAGCGCTAGTAGGCATAGTGAATAGGAAATTGCAGGTGGAGAGCAAAGGTGGTACTGGGAGAGCCATCGGTCCGTCACTCGAGGTATCTAAGTAGATTGATGAATGCAGTTGCGGTCCTTTTTGCCCACTGTAGAAGTTTTCTGATTGACCAAGAATATTCTTGACCTGCCAGACTTGGGTCGTATTGCTGGTCAACGGAGCCGTAGATGTGTTCGCCGAGGATGCAAATGGTTGTACTACCGCAGGTATTGTATATGTGTTTGATGCGTTCGGGCTCTGATAGAGGTTCACAACATTGTTGCAGTAAGCTTTCGTCAGGGAATCCGTTGCGCTGCTGGTATTGTCCATAGATTGAGCGGTTGTGACAATAGCAAAGGAGAGGGAGGCCGTCAGGTAATAAGGAAGACTGTACGACGGCATCTTAGAAAGACACTGTGAAAATATTGGAAGGGTATAGATAGACAATTTTGGTCTGCGGAACAGTAATACAGAGAACAGCGTCTAAGTTCAAGAGCCAAAGATTTCTGACATGGGCTGGTCATCCTGATGATATACAAGTTCCAGAAACATTGAAACGTAGACTGAATCACGAGACAAAGCTTTGACAAGCACAAATAGATCTGAAGCAAGATACAACCTGGCTTCTCTGACGTTCTGGGATCCGCCTTACTTGCGGCTGTGTGGGTTTCATATGTTGTACTGAAGGCGCAACAACGTTTCAAGAGCTGGACGATCCCCAATCAACATCAACCAAAGGCAGCATATGAACTGGCCACATGGATCCAAGGACACCAGGGGTATATACATGATGATGTTGGCGGTTGTAGATGTATAGAGGAAGACTGTACGGGTGCAAATCCAACACAAGTGCTGATAAGGGATTGAGATCAGTGTCCATTCAAATGGTTCTACCATAAGCGCACAAAGCTGGCGTCGACCCCTCAACGGATGATGCCTCACCCTTCAGTACACGATTCTATGTTTGTCGCCTTGTTGTGCAAAGGCATCATAGTCAGGGGAAAGGAAGCAGAGAAGTCCATGGATTAAGAGTGACCAATGGGACCGTAGATTAGGTCTAGCCCATCCGGCGGCTGACTCATCTACCTTAGCTTACACAATATCTCTTGGCAGGGGAGCCGTAGTCTTGTGGTGGTGTGAAAGTTGTGAACATAGGTAGTATCACCACCAAAGACTAGTCCCTGGGAGGCCGATGCGTCCGCTTTGCTGTACATGGGGCCTCATTGCTAGAATATGTCCGCGTATCCATACCATGAACGGCTCCCTTTTACTCGGACCCCTTTGACCATCCCATGATTACAGGGCATCATCAGCCCTAACCCCCAAACCGCAGTCATGAATGGGACGGGAGTAAGGAGAACCCCCTCCTCCTCGGACTATGACTCCCGTCACAGCTCGGGACTAAATGTTCAACCTTCGTCGAAAGTGCTGCTTGAAGGCTACAGGAACTTTCCTGGTGGAACGGACTCTGGTAGAGCGGGTCAGCCGCACCAGAATCAGGTATGTGTGACAGGAATTGTCAGATATAAGGGATCTCACACTCTGTACAGAGGAATGGGACGTATGCGCGAAGTTCGGACCTCCTGGATCTAGACGACCCAGTCTCAATGCACCTTTTGATGGAAACCGCCATTGGTGACAGCCAGCAGTACGGGGTGATGTCCTTTGAGGAAGCTGATGAATTGAAGAAAGAGGTCACTGTCCTATCGAGCCGAATTGAAGCAACGAAACGAAAACTGGCCATCGAAAGTAAGATTCGGGATGCATCCACGTCACTAAGTCGACTCTACAGCCTGAATGGTCGAGATAGCATGCCGGATGGTCTTGAAAACCCTACGCCGAAAAGACATCGTCGTAGCTTTACCAGTAGGAGCAGCGGAAGCGATGTCCTGAACAAAACAGACGATGAATTGGCGGCCAGTACGGAAAAGTGCGAGGATCTGGCGCAGGAGCTGTGGAGGCTGGAGAAGCGATTGCAGATTTCGCAGAGGAGCCTGCTTGAACATACAGCTGGGGTTTTGCAAATGACGCACAAAGGCTTTGTGGACAAGGATGCGCCATTGCAGCCGGCAGAAGGCATGAATGGTTACACGGATGGCGCTCGCGAGCTACCAGTACTCGACATCGCCAATGATTTCGATGACACTAGCTTCTATCGAACTCTAGATACACTATTAGGACCTAGCGACAATCATATGAACGGTCACGTTGCTGCAGCCTTCGAGCAACAGACTCAATCTATTCTTGAAACAGAGCGGAAATTATGGGACCTCAATCGGCGACTGAGAGATTCTATCGCGCAAGCGAGTTCAGGACGTAAAATGCTGCCACAGCCTCCCGCTCCACAATCTACGGATCACAGAGAACCAGAAGCATCGCTACAAGGGCAGATAGAATATCTGGAAGCGGGTCTGGATACTATGCAAAGGAGCCAGGTTGACACGCTGCAAGGATACAAGCAGTCCGCCTATGCAGCAGAGGAAAGGCTTGAGGATCTAAATACTCAACTCCACGGAATCATCACCCGAAGCAGCAATGAACCTAACCCACAATACCCACTTCCACCAGACGTGTCCGGGAAAAGTCCAGAAGCACAAATAGCGTTTCTTGAAGGCGGTCTGGATGCTTTAGAACAGAGTGTCCAGAGAATGAAGGACGAAAGTCAGAATTTGTCTTCCAGATGTTTAGACCACGAAGAGAAGGCGGGCCAGTACGACGGTACGATGCAAAGCCTTTGGTACAATCTCGTTGCTATCGAAGAAGAGTGGAGGCAGCAGAGTCAAGGCCATAAGGATGGATCGGATGCGCCAAAGGAGACTTTCTCACTTGAATCCTTTGCCTCGAAAGTCCAATCGCTGCACAAGCGCTCCGCAGGTCTCCAGGAACAGAAAGATATTTTAGGCCGGCAGGTACAGCAGCAAAGAGAAGTAAACAGCAAATCAGACACCGAGAAAGATACGCGGCTAGCTGAGCTTGACAAAGAGCTCGAACATATCAAGGAGAACCTTGCAGCAACAAGCAAAGAACATGCAAGTAAAAGTGATGCGCTCAAAGTCCAGCTTGCTGCGAGTGACGAAGCTAAGGGCCAGCTCTTCTCTGAGATCCAAGATAAGCACAACACTATATCGGATCTCGCAACCCAATTGCAGACTGCGATCGTGAATCAGGAAAATCATGCAGCCAAGGCCGAGAGCCTAGAAGAGACCGTTCAGGCAAAATCAGCCGAAGCTGACAGAGCGCGAAACGAGATGCAGGGTTTGGAAGGAGAAATGGTTCGCCTGCAGACCGAACTGACGGTTGCGAGAGCAGAGCTCGACGGAGCGTATGGAACCCGAGCTCAGCGGGCAGCCGAAGTTGCATCTCATCCTGCTTTACTGCAAGAAATCAGCGATCTCAAAGAGCGTAATAAAACGTTAGAAGCCACAGATAGCGGTAATGTGGAGCTGAATCAACGCGTGCAAGCTCTTCAGAAAGAGCTTTCCGAGACGATCGGCGAGTACGAAGTCATGACCAAATCCAGCATCGAATATGAAAAGGAACGGGAGCGTCTAGAGGTCCTGATCGACGGGTTGCGCGATCGCTGCGAAACGCTAGAGACCCAGCTGAGCGACGAGAAGGTCAAATGGCTTGGTGTCAAGAGTCCTGGACCTCCGGGTAGCAGAGAGTCGATGGGGGCAAATAGTACAAGCACATCCGTATTGAAGACCGAGTTCAAAAAGATGATGAGGGAGACAAGGGCAGAGAATATGAAAGCATTGAGAGTGAGTTGATCTTTCGTCCCCATCTTTGAATTTTACTAACTGGATTTGAAGTTTGAGCAGAACGAGCGTCGCAAACTTGAGGCTCAGGTGCGGACTCTGGCGAGAGACCAAACCCCTGGAAAGTCTTCTTTGAGTCAAAGCATGACGGCGCAGTGAGCGATGAGATTAGCATAGCGACTGGTTCGACTCTATTGGATTTTCGCTTTGGAAAGTTGGATATATGCATATATGAGTTCACACATCGAGGCACTCGGTTACACATACTTGTGGACATCACTGATATTTACGGAAAAGGTACATACGGAAGTCCCTTTCCAGCGAAGAAAGGGAAGCCTCTGATCTGCATCCAATTCGGTCTTCCAATATCCTTTGACCGTGGATGTTTACATTGAAGTATTCTGGTCTCGCTGATGGCAACGCTTTGGGTAGTATTGGGACGGCTACAGGGTCACTATAAGAAACATTCACTGCAGTAACGGTAGTGTGCTCAAGACAAAGGACCCTTCAGGGCTGATATAGCTTTGGGTTGCTCTATACCATAGATGCGAAGGAGAGAATCCATTCCCAAAGAGATCCAACTCAAGTCTCGATATGCCAGAAATCCCGTTTCGGAATTTATGGTATCCAATGATTTCCCTCCACTTGCCACATTCTATGAAAGCTAGCCTTGCTATCAGTGTCGCTCCTGCCCTACATGGAGCACACTCACCATCGATGTCATGCTCGCATACTTTTCTGCATTCTAAGCTGACTTCGCTCAGTATCTATCTCATCAAGCATCAACAGTAACAGGCGCCGCTAGCACAACCCAGAATGCCACCCTCCTCAGATGCTCGCTCCCCACTTGAGAACACTACGAATGGACTGACTCCATCAACATGGGGCGCAACAGCCAAGACAGGCCCTATTCTTCGCCACAAACGCAGCAACCGAGCCCTCCATCCATGGCTCGACTCATCAGAGAGCTATCCGTCACCCCACAGCTCCATCTACGAAGCATCGCTTGTCGATTCGATCACCGAGCACGTAAGCTGGCATGACGCCAAGGACTGGACCACCGCCCCTGCACCAGACCAAGGCTTTTCAACATTGCCGAACAACGAGCCTGCATCATGGAAAGATACCGTCATAGACTCCTCAGGCAACGCGGTCCCAGCCTCATTCCTGCAAGGGACACCTTCACCAAAGCACCACACACCGCACAAGCTCTTCCCAATCACAGAACAAAACTCCCTCGCCACCTTACGTCCCGGCCCCTCCATCTCCACCCTGAAAGACCACTCATCAAAATCCACCATCCGCCCCCTCTCCCCAGGCCTCAACGGCAAAAAACAGAAATCGTTCTCCACATCCAACCTCCCACCCAATCCCCCAGACCTTAATTCCACCCCCTCACCCCCACCATCCCCTCAGGAATTCTACACCCCCATCTCACCCCATCGCCCACCGCCAGAACGCATGCCCACGCCCCCCAACCTTCCAAGATTTAACACCCCCGCCGCAAGCGCCTACCGCCTCCCACCCCCCACCGTCCGCTTCCGAGACCGATTCCGCTCGCCCACGCCGGCGGAGCGCGAATGGACGATGCAGACTGTAGCTCTGCCTCGCGGCGTGGTGATGAGAGGCGAAGGTGGAATCTTGGTCAGAGGGAAGTTCACGCCGATTCGAAGTGGGCATTTCCCACCCCAGCGACAGCAGCATGCACTCTTCAGAGTGGGCGACGCTGGCTCGCATCATCGGAGTGGTGCGGCGAGGGAACGGTCGTCAGCGAGACCGGTGGTTGTGGATGGACATGTGCGTTTTGCGGGGCCGAGGGTAAGGCGGCAGGGTGCTGGTGACGAGGGACCTGTGCCGGTTTCGGCGGCTGCAGGTGGGGTGACGCGGAGTGGGGAGAAGAAGAGGGGAGGGAGGTCGGAGAGGGTGTTGGCGAGGTTTTATTGGGTCGTGGGTTGTTGTGGGGTTTGTGAGAGGTGGGAGGCTTCGGCTGCGAGGGGGAGTGGAAGTCAGAGGGGGTTTGATGGGGGTGTTGGTGTTGGGGAGATGCCTTTGTTTGTTGGTGGGTTTGATGCTAGGGAGCGGTGATTGGAAAGGAGAGGTGCCGTTGTGGATACCTGGTTTGGGGCTGAGGGTGGGGGTGGGGGTTGGATGGGACTGGCTTGGAAGGCACCGTTGATTGGAGTGTCTTTTGTGGGATGGATTGGGGAGCGCTGGCTCTGAGATTGATTGGCATTGGAAAGGTAGATGAGTAGATGGCCTGAGGAGAGCTTTCTCAATTATCAGACATGCTCGCTTTCGTCTGTTTTGTCTACCATCGCGAACAAATACATTCTATGCCATGCACAAAGATATGGGTACAGGGCCGCGAGTATCTAGGGGTTGGTTTATAGCTGTACAAGTGCCTCTTATTTCGACCAACACTAGGATTGCTGTGGTAATCCTACTCTTCCGAGGCTGCCTATGGGATTGTTCGAGCTTGACGGTCATCTCAGTTGGCGGAAGAGTTTGGGAGCGGCGCATTGGGTTGCGCAGTGGGAGAGATGGAAGACTGGATTGGGATTGAATGTCAGCGGTTTTTTCACAGCTTATGTGGTGCTTTATGTTGGAAGGTATTCTGTCACTGCTGCTGATTGAGATTCCAATAGTAACGGAACCCTTTGGAGGGATTTGCAATTTCAGGGGATAGAGCGGACTCACACTCTTCCACACAATCTTCCTTGGGTCCCTTGTGGTCTGGGTTCTGGTGCTGCCTCGTGACGCGGTCGGCGCACTCGTCGTAGTGGTGCTTCAGGGACGCGCATTGAGCTGATTTGGAGCATTCTGTAGTCGTTACGTGTCAGTGAATTGTGCCATTGGACGTCATGGAGCTGGAATATGCGCATTTGGAGGGTTGCACCATCAATTGGTGCGAGGGTAGTGCAGTCGAGCTTGCCGCTGGGGGAAAACTATTGTAGGTAGGAGGAGTCTTGCAAGGACGTGGTAGATGGTAGCAATTTGGATAGCTTCTTGCACGTTTCACCATGCAGGAAATTAGGAAAGCCAATGGCGTACCTTCTTGCAGCTTTGGGAATGGATCCTCAGGCTCTTCCTCTTCTTCTTCTTCTTCCTCCTCCTCTCCTCCCTCGTCGTCACCTCCCTCATCACTACCCTCTCCACCATCCGCATCACCATCCTCTTCCCCTCCTTTTGCTTCCGACTCTTCTTTATCGTCGTCACCTCCCTCGTCTGGTTCCTCCTCTTGTGGGGGCGTCTCGGCGTGTATTTCCGTGAAGGACAGCGAGGCGTAGATATCTGATAATATGTCGGAGAGAGCCATTGCGGTGGTAGGGGCGAGCGGACTATCACCGCTACAGCCGAAAAGGATTTGGAGGTTGGGGAAGGAGAGGAATTGAGGTATTAGGGTTTACGGGAGGGTAGAATTGGAGTGATATGATTGGCTGAAACGTTGGAAGGAGGACTTTGATGATTTCCCATGGATGCGAAGCATTATCCATTATCGGCATTACAGATGGCGATACAATATGTTGTATCTCATAGATGATAAGTATTTCGTGCCATTGTATCTAGGGTGGGGCAGCTTCCATTGCATTTCTTTGAATGCTTTCCAAACAGATTGAGTGCGCTAAAGCTTTAGAATACGTACCTAACCAACAACATCTTACCAAGGACACAACTCTGCATTACCCTCTCAGCTATAAGAAGCATTTAGGCCCTTCATTCTTTGGCTTCCAGTAGAGTCCATAGCGAAGTCTCGCAAAACTCCAGTAGGCTGAGCTTCCATGTCGACTTCCACATGTTAGCGTATCAACAGCTCTGGCTAAATCCATCCCTAAATGCCTCTCTGTCGTTCTCTTTGGACCAATCATTGGCCCTGTTGGGATACATGGGTGTTTCATGTTGACTGCTGGCCAAAAGCCTTGTGCAACAGAGTTAATATTCTAGACTAGCTATGATCTTGAGCACCGTATGATAATAGCATTGTCATTAGATCAAACTATCACGCATTTGTTGAATAGCATACAAAACGATGGGTAAAATATGAACTAGTGCAGCCACGGGTTCACAAAGAGTGTGACTATGCCTCAAGATATCCCATCATTGAATCAAGAGATTCGATTAATAGAGCGTAGAAAAAGCATACACAAGCTCTGTAGATAGACATTTTGAGCAACAAGACGCTCGATGAGTTACGACGGACAAGACCACAGAATCCCTAAAGGATCAGCTCCAGTAGATTGCATACATGGATGGGGAGACATGTCAAGAATGGGAACGCGCTAGGCGCGCGGTTCGTAATTCGTGTCTCCAGCGTAGCCAAGCGTTTCTTCCATGTTCATCACCAACAATACTTCGTATTTTCGATTATATAAGACCTGCAAGTTTCATACCATCAACTGTTCGGCCTGGACTCCTGCATTCAGTCTCTCACCACGTTAATCATGGCTCCCTCAAATTACCCGTTCTACCAGAAGGATGAGAAAGTCCTCTGCTTTCACCATGAATTCCTCTACGAAGCAAAAGTGATAGACTACAAACACGTGGACGAAAATGACAAGAAGAGCCCGTACCAGTACCGGGTACATTACAAGGGGTGGAAGAACACGTGAGTGAATTGTTTTTTGTACGGGGTAATCACTGTATCCTCTGTCGTTTTACACCTGCCAATGCCACCCAACACCCAATGTGGGTGGAATGATAGTGCTTCTTCGAATATTCCTTCCCACGATTTTAGTCTCCCTCCGACCTCCTTCGTCTAGAGATGCCGTACCCTAATCCCTCCTAAAAGTCCTACCCGCCAGAGCAATCGTTAGTCCCGTATAGAGCGTTTTCCCCTCTTACATGCTGGATCACGTCTCAATACCCACTCCAAAGCATCCTTCTATACACTTGCAAGCTGATCGCTCGCATTGCGTTCCGGCTGGTCATGTTTGAAATTTCATACATACGCTACCATCGTCCGACTCCTCTTGCTGGTTGTGCCTTAATCCCTCGCACATCAATTCTTGTCGTCATCGCTGCTCAGACCACATATTTACTCAAATACCGTTGTCATCCTTGCTAGCTGCTCTTCGTTTCTGCACTTATCACCATTTTCATGTTGTCGCCCGAGATGTTCCACTAGTATTCGCCACAAGTCTACGATACAAAACTATTCTCATTTATCAATAAGAAAGCATGCTCAGCACACATTGCTGATGCATCTGGAGACTGGCAGCTGGGACGATTGGGTGACTCAAGAGCGCATTCGAAAGTTCACCGAAGAGAACAAGGAGCTTGCTGCAAATCTCAAAGCAGAGATGGAGAAGCTACACAACCCACCAAAACTGAAGGCTGCCCTTGCCAAGAAGAAGGCCGCCGGCTCTGATCTAAGCTCGACTCGTGGGAGCGAAGAGCGGCTGACTCCAGTGACGGGCCGCGGCCAGAAGCGTGGAAGGGACTATGAGATTGAAAAGGTTCGTGCGCGTTCAGTGTCTACATTTTGCTTCTATTTCGAGATTCCCCAGTCCCCGCCCTCAGAAAGCGAGAGCGAAAGTCAAATTGAAAGCACGCCTACAAGCATTGGTGCATTGTCTAGAAACCGCCAAGTCGTATCCTTCTCTCATGCAATCTACTCGTCCGAACAATCAAAACAACAACCCCCAATCAAGCGTCTCTGGAGCATAGGTTCCTTGCTCATGGAGTTCCTTGCTACGCCGCGCAGACTTATGAGATCCCTGAGCGAGTAGCATGTTTGAGGTTATGATAGCACAGAGAGGAATCAGACGGTAACGAAGAAGTTCAACACACTGGAAATCATGCGCGATACCTTCAGGGCAATTCTTTTCCTTCTTCGCTACAAGCTCCACGAATCGTGCGCCTGTAGTTCAGTAGCATTTTATGGCCAGACTGAAGGCCGCGCCATTTCCTTTGAATATCAGGACCAGAGCGAAGCACTGTCCGATATCGGACCCATTAGGGTTACAATTACATTAGGATTTTGCAAAAACTGTAAATGCGAAGCATCTGCATTTATATTGTTTGCAAGTTGGAGTTAAAAACATGATCAAGTTTACTGACAATGGACCTGTGCTTGAGTAGGAAGAATCCTTTCACCAGCGTCCAGCTATATATATCCCGGTCCCCGACCGCCTAAAGGCACTACTTGTCGATGACTGGGAATATGTCACGAAGAGCCTCTCACTGATACCCCTGCCAGCCGAGCATTCAGTCAACAAAATAATAGACGCCTACTTCGAGGAGGAGAAGAGCAAACGTCGTCTCGGATCTGCAGAGGCGTCGATACTGGAGGAAGTAATATCTGGAACTAAAGAGTACTTCGAAAAGTCTCTAGGCAAGATACTTCTTTATCGCTTCGAGCGCCAGCAGTATTTCGAGGCTCGTCGGAACCTAGACGCCGGACGAGGCGTATGGGAAAACAAGGCTATAGGTGATGTGTATGGTGCAGAACATTTGGCTCGTCTCTTTGGTACGTGTAGTTCTTGATTGGGCTCTAGCCACCAATGAGTTCAGCTAATGCAGTAATCCTATAGTATCTCTTCCTGAGCTTATAGCTCAAACCAACATGGATGAACAATCGGTGAAGAAGCTCCGGGATGAAATCACAAAGATGACCTCGTGGTTGGGCAAGAACTCTAAACGCTTCTTCACTGCTGAATATGAGGCAGCGACTCCCGAGTATATTGAGAAGGCTCGTGGCGATTAGGATGGTGCCTTTGACGATGTTGGGCGGACGCTGCTACTCTTCAATATATATTATTCAGGTTATGCAGCTCTATCATAAAAGCCACTAGCCCCAATACATTTCATCTCAATACCAGCTCTCATTACTTGACCCTCAAGCTCGAACGACTTTTTTCATTACGATCTGTTCCACGATTAAAAGCTACGAGGTGCCTAGCAGTCGAGAAGTCAAGCCGATGTCTACAGTGTAGAGAAAGAAATGCTGACCGAAAATGACGCGTCAGAACATAGAATAGTATCGTCATGGATAAAAAATCCTAAAGAAATGGCGATGATGAGAGTATCGAACTCTACACAAGTCAGCATGTTAGTGGAGACGAGATTATGATGACGAAAAGGACGATATCATCCAGCGAATAGCGATCCCATGCACCAATACATTCCTCCAGTTATGATACAAATAGTAGCTCCTCAGCGCTCAAATCTTCTCCCCAACCAGCTCTAAACAGGGCATTTGAAGATAGGGGTTTTCAAAGACACGGGTAAGGGGTGGATCGTGGAACAGATGAATGAAAGATTACATTACCTCAGGCAGGATTGCCTCCACGATGTCGAAACAAGGTACACGTGGCCTAGCTTTACCTCTCTTGTTCTTTAAGTTCGCAAAGTGGATACTGTACTGTTCCTAAAGGTTAGATTCATGTCTCACGAGTTTATCTTTTTTGACTTTTCCTATAACCCAGTCTCGATACATATTACAACATACTCACTCAGACCTCGCTCCCCCATCCCCATCCCCATCCCCATCCCCATCCCCATCCTCATCACATACAACAACCAACGTAGGTCGCCAAGCTAGTGCACAATACAACATCCTGGTATCTTACGCGGAGAGTGCGACAGCAGGACAAAGGGAAGTCCTATGCAAGCGACGTGGTTGCATCGTCATTGCACACTAAAGGCTCATTACCATACTAGGGATTGTATTCGGTGACTGCCGTCAGCTGTCATAGCTATGTTTCGACGTGATGAAGATGCTATAGATTGCGCAAGAAGGAAGGGGTGCGGACGGGATCTTTGTAGGGTGATCATGTGCTGGAAACTGTTAATCGTGAAGAATTGGAAGTTCAAGAAAACACTGATTAGGAAAGCCGCTTTCGACGACAAATCGAGAATTACCAAAGTGAATGTCGTTGCCGTGGGCAAACATCAATGCTAGCAGAATCTACAGATACAAGAGACATCGTGATAGTAAATATGTACAGACCATTTCCATGGCTCTCGATCCAGCGATCCCTGCATCAGCCTATTCCCCCTTCAATTTCTCCTGCACGACGCCAAAAGCCACGTCCAACATGTCCAGCTCCTCCTTCATATGGGTCCCCTTCAACCCTGTTGCCACGCTTGCGCTGGGGTTCCTTCCGGCGTACATGACGTGTTTCCGATCATGGTGCGCAGTCTCGTTCAATAAGGTCTCAATTCTCGGCTGCGTGAAGCTCCACGCACCCGCATTCAACGGCTCTTCCTGCGCCCAAACGATGGTCTTGGCATTGGGATACTGATCGAGGTTTTCCCGGAGTTGTGCCCATGGGAACGGGTTCAACTGTTCGATACGGGTGATGGCGGTCTTGTTGTGCTTGTGCTGGGCACGGTGTTTGTGCAAAGCGACGTAGACCTGGCCTGTGCAGAGGATCACGCGATCAATTTCTTCCGGCGGCGCGATGTCGTTGGTTTCTTGAGCCGGGTCCGGGATGATCCATTGGAAATGTGATTCGCCGGTAAAGTGTTCGATGGGAGAGCGGGCTAGGGGGTGGCGTAAGAGGGACTTGGAAAAGAAAAGGATCAAAGCTGTCAAAATGAGTTAGTCTCGAGATTCAATCAAGGATAGTTGCACAGACGTACGCTTCCTGAATTGACGGTTCATCTGCCTCCGGAGAATGTGGAATAGATTTGATGGAGTAGTCATGTAAGCGATCTGCATGTTGCAGTCCTGATGTTGGCGATCAAGCTTTTCTGGTTCCGGGAATATTCTAGGGTCTTCGTTGCAGAGCTGAAGGTACCGCTCCATTCTACCGGACGAATGCTCTGGGCCTTGGCCATCATAACCGTGGGGTAGCGACATGACGAGACCAGAGCGTTGCATCCATTTCACTTCTCCTGAAGCGACGAATTGATCGATAATACATTGGCAATTGTTTGCGAAATCACCAAATTGTGCTTCCCAAATGACTAGGGCGTTGGGTGACGAGAGGGAATAGCCATACTCGAAGCCAAGCCTAGGAGCTGCGTTAGTTGAGGAAGCAACCAAAAGCTTTTCCTCATGAACTTACACTCCGAATTCGCTGAGTGACGAATTAGATATGATGAAGCTACCTTGCTTCTCACTGATATGCTGCAGAGGAGTGTATGTTGCCTCGCTTTCCTGATCGTGTAGCACTGCGTGACGTTGGGAAAATGTACCGCGCTCTACATCTTGACCAGAAACCCTGACGTGATGACCCTCATCGCACAGTGTACCAAATGCGAGAGCTTCCGCGGTGGACCAATCGATCGCTTTGCCCTCATCGACGGTCTTCTTCCTGCCGGCTAAAATACGTTTCAAGTTCCTATGGACATTGAACCCGTCGGGTGCGCCGCTAATCTTGTCACCAATATGCTTGAGTTTTTCCGCCGGAACACCAGTCGGTAAATGAGGCAGTATCTCCGTTGCAAGCTCTTTAGGCGATTTGAAACCGTTCCAGGCTGATGTTAGCCACTCTTTGGAAGTTGGTTGATAGTCTTTGCTGGCTTCGAAGCTATTCGAGAGCATTCCCCATACCCACTTCTTGTGCTCTTCGATGTCATCTTTAGTGAAAGACTTCTCCTTGAGAAGCTTCTCTTCGTACTTGTCCACTGCAGGCTCTTGCTCGCTGATCTTTTTGTACATGAGGGGCTGGGTAAAGAATGGTTGATCGGTCTCGTTGTGGCCCTGTTTCCGGTAGCATACGATATCGACGACAACATCTTTCTTAAATTCAGCCCGCCAATCCGCAGCCATCTGGCAAATGAAATTGACGGCTTCGACGTCGTCGCCGTTGACGTGGAACACAGGGGCATCAATTGACTTGGCAACATCAGAACAGTAGGGGGTAGATCGGGCGAAACGAGGGTCTGTCGTAAACCCGATCTGGTTATTGACAATCACATGAATCGTTCCTCCAGTGGAATATGCTGGTAGAGCATGGAAACCCATGGTCTCGTAGACGATGCCCTGAGCAGCAAAAGCAGCATCACCATGGAGCAGAATGCCCATTGCCGAGGTAAAGTTCTTCTCATCATTGTTGTAATGCTGGATAGCTCTGGTCTTACCCAGAACCACGGGATCTTCGGCTTCAAGATGGGAAGGATTTGCCACCAATGAAAGCTGCACACGCTTGCCAGAAGGAGTGGGCCGCTCGAAGTTCATACCCAAATGATATTTGACATCCCCTGAACCTTCATCACTAGGCTCCGCGCTACCTCCGAATTCGCTGAAGATTGACTCGTTCGGCTTCCTGACCACGTTACTTAAAACGTTCAGCCTTCCACGATGAGGCATGCCTATTATGATGTCCTTGACGCCAAAGTCAACACTGCGATCGATCATAGCCTTCATCCCCGGTATCAGCGTTTCTCCACCTTCCAATCCGAAACGTTTGTCATTAGGATATTTGGTAGCAAGGAAATTTTCGAAGCTTGAACTCCATATTAAGCGATCCAGGATCCTCCGCTTGTCATCAACGGAGTATTTGTATGGGTTGGGAATCTCAACGCGGTTCCTGATCCAGTCACATTGTTCCCTATCTGGTATGTGGATAAACTCCACGCCGTATGCACCACAGTAGAGCCTCTCACAGGTAGCGACAATTTCGCGCAGAGTCATCTTCTCCCTGCCGTCCTTTTTAAATCGGGGGAGGATACCAGGGCCCAACGTGTATTCCGTATCGAGATCCTTTTCGGTGAATTGATAGTGGTCAAGCTCCAACTCCTTCGGCTTGTGGTAGCCAAAAGCTTCTGCTTCTCCACGAATGCCCAGTGGATCAGTCTTCGCCTTGTGATGTCCACGAGCTTGATATGCACGCACCAAAAGCTGCACTTTGAGATGGCTTGTTACGTCCGGCCCTACCGCCGTTGCCAGCCCAGCTCCTGGCATTGCCTGTGGGACGACACTTTCTGACATCGATACAAGGTTTGGAGGAGGCTGAAATGCTTGAGACATAGGCATGCTGCCATCTTCCATGTTCCGAAAATAAATCTGCCAGGAATAGTGTACGCTAGACGGATCTCGTTTCCATTGCATGTACATTTCATCGATATAGTTGGCAGTATTGCCCTGGAGGAAAGAGTCGCTGGGATCCTGAAATAATGTTTATAAGCTTTCAGTATTTCCGATAGCATTAGGCGGGAGATCTATGTACCACTCCTTTGTTGGTCTCCGCGGCAGCCACAGCATAACGCCGCTGTATTGGTAGCGGAGGACTCAATCTCCTGGCTATAGGTACTGACGCGAGTGTCGAAGAAACACCGCCATGTGTCGTCCTCGTGCGGGAGCAGTTACCTCTTGAGAGGCACCTGCCCGACTTGTGAAAAGAAGCGCGGAGCATTGTAAGACTATAAGCCTTGATCCTAGCGAAGAGGCATTCGTGTTGGATGTAAAGAGGTCAAGCTTCGAAAGGATGGCCTCATCCCACTGTTATCAAGTAGCATGTCAACGTAGTCATGTGCATGGCTGCTAACAAACAATCGGCGGCGGCAAGTCTTCGCCCAATTCCGCTTTGCCCGTAAAAAGCGCGCCAAGGTTCCTCGGGAAAACCTTCCGTTTCTGGATGCTTCTTCTCGCAGCGTATCATGAATTCTAAACCATCTCTTGGTAATTGACTATGAGATGGAGGTGAGGTATCGACTGAAATGATACCACCAAGAGGCTCTGCCGCCTATAAAAAGCAAGATGGCACCCTCATCCTCTCCAAGGACAGCCAGTCGGTGTCGTGGACACCGCTGGCTCCTCCGGGTTCGAAGCCCGCCCTGACACTGCCTGTTGAGAGCATCACGAGTAAGTCTGGGCTTCACGTTGTTGATATTTGGAATTCACATGCAGAACATAGATCTTCAGCAGACGCCCGAGAAAAACCCAAAGGTGATGCTCAAGATCTTTGGACAGGCGCCAGGCACTTCCGAATCCGAAGCCCATGTGTTTTCCTTCACATCGGCCACTGCAGCAAGGGCTGAGGCAAATGCAATCAAAGCCGCTCTCCAAGACGCAATACAAGTCGCAAAATCTAGAGATACGCCGCCAGCTGCGCAAGGGGGGGAAGCTTCGTCTGCAGCTATGGCGATGGCTGGTGCGATTACCTCTACGACAGGCTCAGGAAGCGCAACAAAATCTTGGTATGATGATGACAACCTCAAGAAAGATGTGTCTCTCCAGTTGTCATTACTCCAAGCCAATCCCTCTCTTAAGAAAACTTTTGCAGAATCTCAGAAGACCAAGCCTGATTCCATCACGAAATCACAATTTTCAGCGCAGTTCTGGTCCACAAGAGTACCTCTTCTGCGGGCACACGCGATCGAGAAGGGTCAAAGTCGGGGAACGTATAACGTTTTGTCCACTATCAAGGAATACACTGTGGAAAACACCAAAAAGGTGGACGTTGGAAGGGAGCAAATTCAATTGATCTTCAACCTTCACCCTCTAGTGAAACGCGTATACGACGAGAACGTACCAAAGTTGAGTGAAAAGGCATTCTGGAGTCGCTTTTTCCAGAGCAGATTATTCAAGAGGTTGAAAGGCGAAAAGATAGTTGAATCTGATTCTTTGGACAATATCCTCGACAAGTATTTACATGATGAGGATGACACCGAAAGAGCGAAACGAATAACAGCTGCTCAAGTCCCGCATATAATCGATGTGGAGGGCAACGAACAAAACCACAGCCAGCGTAAGGGCAACCGATCGGACCGTACGATGCGGACAGAAACCGAGGGCAGGGTTCCTCTTTACAAGACCCTGAACGCCCTCAGTGAGAAGCTTCTTGCGCATGTCGCACCCCACGACGTCGACCCGTCCCTCCCTATTGGACTTGACGAAGAAACATTCAACTCGCTTGCCTTGCGTGACCTCCAAGGCGACGCCGAAGAGAATAGGATTATTCTGAACATCAAAGACCAAGGCCGCTTCTTCGACTCCGATAAAGAGTCTGGTGTATCAGCGAATGCTCTTCTTTACGCAAAACAAGATCCAACCAGAGTACTCCAGTCTGTGAAAGCCGATCTCTCTAAATTGGGATCCAGCACGAACCTCCAAACCGCTATTGGCGTCAATGATGCCAGCGACAGCGACGACGATGAAACGCCAGCTGCCATGAGGGGTCATGTGGGTAGCAAAGCCAGCCGATCAGCCGCCACGGCCCAGATCTTAGCTGCAATAGCAGAACGCCGTGTACGGAGCGATGACTTTTCATCCACTAGCTCCTCCCCAGGTCAAACCTCATCAACTTTCGGTCTCTCGACGACCATCTTCGACAGCCTCTCGGTCTGCCACGCAACCACCACCGAATTCCTTCAACATTTCTGGTCCGTGTTTCTCTCCGGCGACCCCTCACGCGCCATCGAGATAGCAAGTAGATTAGAGTCCTTGGATCGAGCACTGGATCGTATCAAAGCTATCGCCACCGATGCGGAGGCAGAACGGCAGGCTGCAATCAACAAAATTAAAAAGCAGATACAGGAACATTTTGAGCGGACAGGGAAGCGGAAGAGAATGGAATATGAAAGTACTCCTGGAGGAGCCAAGGTTGTCAATCAACTGCTAGCACCGACGGTGAAAGCGATCGAAGTGGCGACGAGGGAGTACAGGAAGGCGTTGGCGGAACAGAGTCAGGATACTGATGGGCAGGAACCTGGCTGAATCCTCCTACTGATTGACTGTGATTAATTGCATAGCGTTGGCGCTTGACTGGGGCCTGCTTTGGATTCCTAGGTTATAGGAGACGGAACTGGATGGAAACATGGTAGAGGTAATAGAGTGCTATATCAATGCCAGTAACGTGAGTGTTTTACGTACCTACTTACAACCACACGAGACATTGCGACTACAAGTGTGTTACTGTTGCTCTCTGGACACTCAATACTCGCTTCTACCCTTCCTTTGGGATGATGTCGCGAAGACTTGACCATATCAGGGTATCTTTCCACAGCAAAGTGATCAAAGCATATCCAATAGATACAAAACAGATCAACCATCGCCTTCATCCCGCAAAATCCCCTTATCAACATCCAACCGTCGATTACCCACATGCCCCACCCGCCCCAACGCCAAAACACAAGGCACTACCGCCGCAGCAACAAAAGCCTGAAAAACCAAAGCCTTCCTCATCGTAAAAGGGGGATCAGCATCCTTGCCTTCTTTCAAAGCATCGCTAATGACAATAAAGATACCACCAAGGAACTGCCCGCCAGCCCAACAGATCGTACTCCCGGCTTCCGGACCTACAGGCCAGGTGACTTCGACCAACCATTCCAGAGCCACTGGGACAAGACTGAAACTTGCGGCTCCTAGAAATGCGAGTATGATGTACGGAGCAGCTATCGTGCGCGTGCCGGGCGCCCAGATGAAGGCAAGATATGAGAGGGCTATTATCGGGACGGTTATTTTGATGAAAGGTAGGTATTGTTTTGTACGATCCATGATCGGAGATGTTATGGCTGCGCTGACCAGGCCGACGAGGATGAGTACGGCGCCTGCGATGCCGGAGGTGGTTTCGGAGAAGCCGTAAGGGGTCATGATCTGCGTCAGCAGGGAGGAGATGGAGTTGAAGAAGCCGACGTAGGTGGCGAAGGGGATGAAGAGCAAGTAGAATGTTGGATTTCTGGCTAGGAGCTGGATGGTTTCGCGGAGGGAGGGGGTGCTGTGTGTGGAGGAGGGCGAGACGGGCGTGGGCGGTTTTGAGGGGATGAAGAAGGAGGGGATGGAGGCTATGGTGGATATGATGGCGACGTAGAGGGTCATGTTGGGGATTTCGGAGGCTTTGGTGGCGAGGAAGGGGTTGATGAGTTGGCCTAGTGCGCCGCCGAAGGGGTTTGCGAGGGAAGCGATGGCGGTGGCGGAGACGCGGCCGGCGGGGGAGAACCAGAGGTCCGAGTAGTGGGTCGGTGCTGAGAGAACGAAGGGCTGAGCGAGACCGATGAGGATTTGTCCAGACATTGTGAGGGCGAAGTTTGGAGGAGAAGTTTTTGTGCCGCCATAGCGGATCCAATTGCCCAGTAGGATGAGCAGCGAGGAGGTGATGATGGCGAGGCGTGGTCCACCGGTGTGGAGGGTCCAGATGGTAGCGGGGGCTGCGGCGAGGAAGGCGAAGAGGAAACCGGTGCTGAGCCAGTTGATGATGCTGGGTTTTGTGGAGAAGAATTCGGATGCTGTATTGGCGACGGCGGAAAAGGAGAGCCACTGCGTTTAGGGGGTCAGTCATTGACGATCCTAGCCTTCTATAGCGGAAATGCTTCTGCTTACATCCCAGCTCACAACGATATTTAGAAGGATCAATTGCGTGAGCCCAAACCACCTGATCTTATAGACCCTATATTCAACGTGCTGCCCTCGGTCTGCCAGCGCGACGTCTTCCCCATCTCTTGTCACTTGTCGCGACCCTGAAGACCCTGCATGGCCTTCTTCGTCTGTATAACTCGCACTGGACTGCGATTGATTCTTCTCCTCTCCCATTTGCTCAGGACTTAGATCTGCCATCTCCATAAAGGTTTCATCATCTTGGAGAAGACGCTCGGCTTCGTTGGGTAATTGGTGTCTTTCTACCTTATCGTCGTACATGCCGGAAAGACATTTCCAACATCAACTGAGTCCAGATCTCGAGGTCTCGATGCGGTGGCTGTCAAAGCATCCCGGTGACTCCTGATGCTCTTCGAGAGACCCCATCTGATTTGTAAGGTGAAGAAGAGTAGCATCTTGGACATAGGACGGAGACGCGCAGCGGCGCAGCAGGCTAGATGAGGCGTTGCCGGCTAGCTGCTTGGCTGCTTTCTCCCAACGACCGACGTCTTCTCTGTTCAGAAGCGACGTGGCTCTATTTGACTGAGCTTGAGTATGTCTCTTTCTCAGAAAGACCCGGGCATGGTCGCAGCGAGTCGGCGTGCTCCCAAATGGCGGCAAGTAGTTCTATTGAGTTCCTTCTGCTGCGTGGTTGAATCGCTCTCCAAAAACAATCTCTTAACCCTGCAAAACCCTTCGGAGACGTGCCCTACCTTTGATCGTGAATGATAATCAATGGCACTGTATGTGAGTCCCAACGCGGAGCTGTCTGCAATCTTATGTGTGAAGGACAAGAAATCATCCACGAAGGGGGCTCGTAGTATGAAGTCAGTGGTGTGCAAGTCATGACGCTGATACCGATGGCTGATGAGCCAAGGAGACATTGAGATCCGGATCCAAAGCGTTGCGAAGCTGCGATATTCGTTATCCTGTTCGTTGTTTACGACACGTCGCTGTCAAATCCTCTCCTCTGGATCATAACAAAAGAACTCGTCTTTGCACGAATCGTTGTTGAGAGGAAAATGCGAAGTCCTTAGCAAAAGAACACCCTAGAGGATCTATCCGAACGCGAAAAATGTCCAGAATCAGAAACAAGTTTCTGTGGCACGTATCATTTGGGTATCAAAAGTGACAGACCAAGATGCAAGAAGAAGATATCCTTGCTAAGGCAAGTGCCAGCTCAGAAGAGAAGCGGAGAAATAAACTAAATTCAGAAAGAATATATCCCAAGATAACACCATACCTTTCATAGGGGCAACAGGTGGAATGGCCTAGTGGTAAGCTTGCTGCATCATCCGGAAACGGTTGAACTAAGATATCACTTCCCATTCCGGTGTTGAGATCGATTCGGTTCGACCCCCGTCGGGTTCCTTCTCGGTAACATTAGGTTTTCAAATTTCCCAGAAAGGATTTGAGGATATCCCTAGATTAACTGTTGTGTCAGTGTGGTCACTTTGCTCTGCAGAGTCGGTCATTCGATCCTGGGGTCTTCACTTCCTTTTTTGCATTTTTTTCCTGGGCTGGTTGATGGGATTTCGAATGTCTTACTACCGATGAAGTGTTTCATCCACAATATGACATTTCATATGACTACCATTTTGGGCCACTTCCCCTCACATGTCCCAAAACGTGGAGTCACTCATTATCACACTGCCCATCCGCATATCCAATCAACCAACGTCAATCCTCCTCTACCACTCGTACACACCAACCACCGAAACCCCCCAGAATGGCGCAGCACACGGCAACGAAGGAACGTACGTAATCCGCAACCAAATTCAAACGCAAACGCAAACGCAAAAACAACATCCACTCAACCATTACCCCCCCCCTTCCACAACACACAACATACACCTCACAACACACACCCTACAATACCAGCCCATCAATCTGATCAATCAGTACCTAACCTATCTATCTTCCTACGTCTTTAATCATCATCACCATCATCATAATCTCACCCGTATCGAGTATCAAACGAAGATATCCATTATCTGATATGCTGTGATGAATGGTGGGATAAGTGGTCGCTTGCATGGGACTATAGGATATATGGTTTTTGGGAGGGTTTTTGGGAGGTGGTTTTGTATAGGCTAGGGAAGAGGGAAGAGGGAAGAGGAAATTCACATGGGATGGATGCAATTGGCAATTGGCCACTTTAGAAGGGGTGGCTGGGAATGGAGAGGGTTGGTTTGTTTAAGTCGAGTGCTTTGCATGGATACGGTGAGGAGCGGGACTGTTGGTTGTTAGATTGGTTAGGTTTAGATAGATACCACGTTTTTTTCAAAATGGATAAGGTAGTGATGGGATCGAGCAGTTGACGGTTCCATTTGACTACTGCGCAGAGGTTAAGAAGATTTTTCAGTCCAGCCTATCTATTATGTCTAGAGCACAAGCCTCAAATCGGTAACGCCGAGGCTCATCAGCCGTTCCATCCCTCTAAATGTATGAAGCGCTCGCACCGGGTCTCTATCCGGGCAACGCAAGAAGATGTCGCTTTTTGAAGGGATGAGGAGAGTGTTTTTTCTCATATCCCATACAGAATACTTGGGCAGAGCGCCCAATAGAAAGAAGCCAAAAAGATCGTGTATAGATCTACATGATAATAGCGGGAACTATACAACGTCAGTATCGAACATTCACCGAGTCGAAAAGACTTTAACATACCATCAACATTCTGCTTGATCGACTTGTGCGGCAAAATAGATCCGCCATTCACGTAGATCTCGTCTCCAACAGTGACATCATCTCCAAGAACCGACACATTCTCAAGTCTGGCCCACTTGCCAATCGTGCTGTTCCAGCCGACAATGGTAGACTTCACCCACGCATGGTCTTTGATCTTGCTGCCAGAAAGGAGGACGCATCGCTGCAATCGGACGCCGTCGCCAACCACGACGTTGGGGCCGATGGTGACGTTGGGACCAATCCTGCAGTTTTTGCCAATCTTGGCTGAAGGGTCGACTAGGACGTTGCCGCCGTAGACGTATGGTTTCGAGGGTGATTCCAGCTTTTTCGAACCCTTTTTGGTTAGGGAGGAGAGGTATAGGCAGGTGCCGCTGAGGAAGTCCTTGGGCTGACCAACATCCATCCAGAACCCTTCGAGGTCGAAGGAGTGTAGCTGACCATCTTTGACGATGGCTGGGAAAGTTTCCTGTTCGATTGATGTGGGGCGAAGCTCGATTCGGCTCAGGACGGAGGGGTTGAGGATGTAGAGACCAGCGTTGATTCGATTTCCCACGTACTCGATTGGCTTTTCGACGAAGCGATCGATGCGCGAGGGATGATCTGGCTTGTGTACGATAACGCCGTATTTCGAGGGTTCTTCGACTTTGGTGACCACAATGGTGCCCTCCTCTCCATGTGCCTTGTGGAATTCTGCTAGCTCTTCGAACGGATAGTCGCAGATGACGTCGGAGTTTAGGACGAAGAAGGGGGAATCGTCTTTGCCAAGGGTCTTTTCTGCCAGCTTCAATGGGCCAGCGGTACCGAGAGGTTCCGTTTCGATGGAGAATTCAATCTTGACATTGTATTGTTGCTCGTACTAGGAGATTTCAGTATGCAAGGCTAATGGGTACTGTCTCACGATAAGCTACCCATACCTTCTCTAAAGCCTTGGACATGATGTCTGGTCGGTAATTGACGGCCAAGACAATGTCTGTCACGCCTGCAGCCGCCAGGCTCTCGACCTGGTGCTCGATCATGGGCTTGTTGGCGAACTCGACCAATGGCTTGGGAAGAGTGAGGGTCTGGCAGGAGTCAGAGGATACGAAGCTCTTTCGATTGTTGGCCCTCCACACATTGGCTCTTGCTTGGGGTATGGTCGTACCAGAGGTCGTAGACGGGTGCCATACCCTCCGACAAGGATTAAAGCTGGTAAGAATCAGCATGTCGGCTACGAAGAGACATCGAAGGGTGAAATACATACCTTTCATACTGGATTAGAGTAGGTGAGGTGGGTGCAGCGCAGATTTCAGTTAATGATGAAGCTTAAGCTGTTCAGCGATTGTGGGAAGAGTAATCGCAGTGTGTTCGTGGGCATTGGCGATTGAACTGCGCAAATGAGGGTCGAGATCTGGGGCAATTGTGCGCCGAGCTGTACAGAGTTACAATGGCAAGGTGGCCTTACTTTTGTATAATGTGCAAGGACCTCGTAAAGGACTCGTAAAGGTTCGGGGCTTACAATAATTGATCCCAGCCAGCGATCACCACCCCTGCAGAGATAGGGGTCCCGGAAAGAACCTTAATCTGACACCTTATCCCTATCTGGGACGTGCATTTCCAGCCACTGCCATTGGCCCGTGCGAATGCGGCATCTCTCAGAGGGTTATCTAATAATAAGTGTGCATCTCAACATTTGACTGCCATACGAAGCTGCTGCTCTGGGGACAAACTTAGACGCTTAAGTAGATACAACCAAAGACCCTTTTTTATTGTGCGGAGATTACGTGGCGATTGTTCTGCTCAAGGTGTATCCGATGGCAATATTTGCAAGTGCTCCTTCTTCATTCGTGGCAACAATCCACTGTTTGATACTGGTGGTCTCGCATCGTTTCCCACAAACTGCATTACCCAGTCTTTGACTTTCTTGACTTTGAAAACCCGAGGATCAACTATGGACTCCACTTCTAAGTCCTGTGCTTTATATGTTCCTCGTTCATCATCCGCATCCACTACGTTCCGATAGAGCAGGTCCAAACTTGTCATGTTCCTTCTCAAACTTGAACCGTAGACTCTTCCATTGAATGAACTAAGTGCGATGGTCCTTGCAAGCACAACATCTTGAGATCGAAGCCCTGACACTTGGGACCCAAGGGTCTGTTCTCGTTGTAGCGGCTGGTTATTTTTCTGTAGAGATGGTAGCCAAATGCTGATACCAAAGCCAGACCGTGTGCTATCTCCAACGAGCATCTCGACAAGATCGACAGACCGCCCTCCTCGGCGAGTAATGATAGTGCGCGGCTGAGAGATTGAGATGATGCCTACCACCAAGTTGACCGACATGGTCTGTGGAACAATAGAGCGCAGATAAGCAGCATTTGGTATATCCCTGAGATCACTTAGGTATGAGGCGGCCACTCTTGAGCGTACAACTTGCTCTTGTGAGCCAATCTCACTGTATGTGGTGGAGTTCATAGAGAATGCCTCCGAATCCGCATCAAAAGACGTTTCAGCAGTGCATTCAGCGTCGAGTATTTGCGAAGAAGGCATGTCTTCGTGGACTGCGAATGAATGCTCATAGTACTGAGATAGGATGTCACCGTCTTCAGACACCAGACTTGGAGAACACTGATTCTGCTCGGGGTCTGTCTCGCATGACGTGTACGAGGGGTCAGTAGCCGTAGGAAAGGTTGCCTCATTAGCTGGATTATCGCCTAGTGTAAATGGTGCATCATGTCTGCTAGCTTGGGTAAGGCCGGTGGGTAGATGGGACTGCTCCAGTGACAGAGACCGCCATGACGGTACTATGTCATCGGATGTGAGCTTTCCAGAGAGATTGGTATCGTTGTCGTCAGCAAATGATGTCTGTAGAGGAGCGGACAGGTCAGTTTCAGACCAGTTCAGCGAACTTGGCAAGGGTGCTCCGGTCAAGAACAACACTTTGCTGGGAGACCTGATCATATCAGGCCGCAAGGCCAGGCCACTTGGACAGGGAACACCAAGAGCAACGCTATGATAGAAACTCCATTTTCCATGCCCTGTCGGTGCCGAAATAGACAAATATTGGAAATACAGGACGAAGCTTGGCGCAAGCAAGTACTGCCAAGCCGCAGATAGAATACAACTAAGAAATGCCAAGCCAATCACCGGTGTAATTTTTCTGCAACCAACCTCTGTGAACGAACGACCGTGAACAACAGCAATCGAGTACCATCCTATGCTACCACGGCGAAAAAACATCGTGAGTGTGTGAGTATGTGTGTATTCCAATCATCCTATGGGACAGGTCTGAGCCCACAGTGACCCAAGTCCCTGAACTAAAATATTCCATTTCTTCCGGCGCTCCACAACCATCGACGTTATCAACCCAAAACCCAAGCCGATGCGTACAACCCGAAAACTCCGTCAAGTGTCCTCCTTAAGTCGTGTCAAGATTGCTCCCATGCTTCTGATTTACGGTCAGCTCGAGCACACAATACTGGAGGCTGCGAATTTCAGCTTACCCTTCCAATTTATCAAGAGGCTGACCTGCAATACATGCGGCCGCTATGCTTTGCTCACCCATCCCAGATCCATCCCGTGGCCTATGCTGCGACACCTGCGGACGCAATGGAGGCCCAGCTCATCGGCTTTACGGCGGCAGCACATGTCTTGTCGATCCCCTCACTCTTTGACGATAGAGTGATTGGCTTGTCGTTGCGTCGTAAGACGTGCATGGGTCGTTGCTGTGTTGGCGGTACCGATGCTGATGCCGATGCCTTCTTGGCCACCTTGCGTTGCTCGCTGGCGTCCAGGCTGGTAACCGACGGCTTTCGTTTGCCGAGGGTCGAGTTGCTTCTTGAGATCCCAGCATCGGTGGGTTTGACTGCCGGTGTTGGTCGCAATTCGGCCGACCGAAGCACCTCCATGCTTAGACCCCCAAGGATTGTCCTCACATCTTCCACGACGTCGATGAAGTGTTGGTGCTTTTCGTACTCCTCGTTGTCGTCGTTGACGGACTTGACCTGGGGGTGGGCCATCAAGTGTGAGTAGAGGCCTCTCTCGTCGATGAGTTTGTCAAGCAAAGACAGCATGCTTGAGGGGATCTGGGCCTGCTTCTCGGACTGGATGATGGCGTCTGCAAGCGTGATGAAATGATTGACGGGCATCCAGTACTTGGGGTGGTTAGGGGATACCGCAACCTTGGCCTTGATGCAGTCCGGCATACCCACGCCGGCTGGGTAGACCATCTCCACCAACCATGTTTCGAAGTGGTTGGTGTGGGTCTTCATCTCGAAGTGCAGCTTCTTGCGGTCTGCCTCCGGCACGTCACATCTTCCTCCCCAGCCGCAAACCTGGTTCAGCTTTTCAAATCTTGCTGACCTCGCCTGCATCCTCTGCTCCGGCGTTCTCTCCCCTGCCACCGCTCTTCGGCTCCCCGGAGTCGACACCCGGGTCTGTCTCTCCGGACTCTCTCTTGATCTTGTCCAGTTTCGTGTTGGCGACTGGATCGCCTTTCTTCGTTCGCCGTATGAAGTTTCGTCTATGGCGAGATTCTGTCTCCACGACGAGACTGACAGACAGGTGGCTGTGGCTGACATCATGGCGATAGTGCGGGTGGGTGATGATGCCTGCGGAATTTCGGTGGATGAGAATGCCTTAGGCGGAATGGATGACAATGATGAGAATGATGTTATCGAATATACTCGAGCGTATACTAAGGCAAGTAGAAGTACGTCAAGTGTTTAGTCTGTGATTGATAATAATGAAGGAAGATATGTTATGAAAGGAAAAGAACAGAGATCAAGTTGGGATTATATACATCAGTACCCTTGGGGCCGATAGATGGCAAGCCATCAAGATGCTTATCTATGGTCAATTATTGTTGATATTCGATATATTCTTCCAAAATGTGGAGAAAACCCAACGACGATCCAAACACGGACCCACAGAAAAAGTAAACCCCCTGAGTCACCCTGATAATACCAACATCGAAGCTGCTCGCCACGAGAAGGTACCTGAGCGTCATGCTTCAGAGATTACTCCAGATCTTCAATTACAAGATAGTAAATTCCGAACTCGCATTCAATGACCTCTTTGAAGAACACGACAACGAAATCCGAGATTCGAAACATGGCGCCTGCTGCAAACCTTACCTTGTTTTCCTCATAATCAAAAATTCATGATTGTTTCTGCGCCTAGCGCCGTTATGAAAGGTCAGACGACCATCAAATAACAATAATTGATATATTTACAGCCAACGAGAGAGTATCATTAGAGTTTCAGTTCTCACGATCTGTGAGAATCCGCCACATATTTATATGTAGGAAGTAAAGAACGATTTATGAGATAAATTTAGCGAAAAGCTCACTCGCCTTTTGCGACCTGCTCAGACAGCTCCAAAGAGGAGTACAGGAGATATCGGCAGTTGGACATTTGTGACTCCGGTTAGAAGCGAGGGAACGTCGTCATCTCCTTCGAAGATTGGGTGTGGCAGTCGATGGCGACATTGGGAGGTGGTACCTCGATCTCGTAGCCTGATAGGAATTGATGAGGTTCTGCGATATGATCGTAGATGTCTTCTCGAGTCACAGAAACTGTCTCCTTCTCACTTGCTGCATCGCCCTGCCCCTGGCTTTTGACCCCGTCGGCAACGTGCGTCCGTTCTGATGCTGCACTCATATTTTGGAAACGATACATCAAGGTAGGCAGAATTTTGCAAGATAATATTTTGGCTTTGAGAGGCTCGCCGAGAATGTGGATAGATAGATCGTCTACTTAATTGACAGAACCTGCCCACCAAGTCTGACAAAGCAGTCTTCCTCGTTCGACCTATTCAGGTGAATTTTGTGGCTAGAGTCTGCCTTGCTGTAGCATGAAGAAGTCGACTACTAACAATATCGTTCTTGCCGTTCGAAAGCATGGGGAAACGTTACGTTGCGCTATAGTCCGCCCATGCTCCTTCTCTTTTAGGAGCAGGTGAACACACGCTGGTGAAAAGAGGCAAGTGGATGGTGAAGGCTTTCTTGGATGTGAGACGAAAAGAGCATTGATTGCTGTGTAGCAGATAAGTACTCATGATAATGCTGATGCTCGATCGTATCCTGCTGGATGAAACAGGATGTTTTTATGCCGCTGCTCTTGATTTGAGCACTCGGGCTTCGCCCCTTGAAAAATCATTGTAGGCGGCCGTCGCAATCTCATTGGACTCCTGTCTACAAAACTGGGTGAAGGCATATCATGAGTAGCCGTATAAAAAGGGATTATTTATATATATATATATATACCTACCACGATAAGCCACTGCCTACCAAGATTCGACGTACGAAAGCGATGGCGAGATTATTTGTGATTATGGGTGACTATCGTGATGGCGGTGAAGTTTGTGCAAAGAGTCCAGTACAGCCTTTGCGGTCGTGTGAGCTTCTCGGTCATCACAAGTCATTCCCTGCTTCACGTAGTACGTGTGCGGTAAGGCGTGTTGTATCTGGCTGGCCGGCCCCTCGCCGCCCTCTGCTTCCTGCTGCCCTTCCCCCGGGTTTGGGCTGCTGGCACAACACTTGGATCCTCTTTCCCGTCAGTGTGAATATACCTCCTTATCCTGCTCTCCTTATCATCCTCGCAATCTTTCCATCCTTACCGGACCTTGACCAGGCTCCTACAGAAAGAGGCGATGTTATGGTCCACGATGGCACATGGCCCGTTAAAGGCCTTTTAACCTTTTGTAATCCCTCTCCTTCTTTCTTCTTTGCCCTTTACCTTTCTTTCCAGCTCTGACCTTCCTCTATTTACCTCATAGTCGCTTTTCCTTTATGTTTATCCAATTCGTAGCGTCGGTTTTCTGTTACTATAACAGGCGTCTTTATATGCTACAATACGTATCCTAAGGTAAATAACCTCTCGAAGGATAAGAGCGACGGCGAATGGCGGACCTTGATATCGACTCGCGATCCAACCCTCCCATATACATAGTTTACACGTCCACCACTGCCTCATCAATCATGTTCGCTACAACTCACGGCTTCTGAAAGTGCTTGATACGGGTCCTGTGCAGTCATTGTTTCAGCTCCTTTACTTGGTGAGATTGCTGGAGGGAGAAACAATTGGACGTTGTACCAATGGAAAACGTGGAGCAGGAGATACAAAATTGGAAATTGGCAGGCGACCTCGAAGGTAATTTTGAAGTCATTGGAGCGAGGTTCCAATCATTCAGCATGCTTTTAGGGGCTTTATGCCAGCGTTTTTCCAAGGCGATGGCAAAAGTCGGTGCTATGGTCTTAGGGAAAGTATGCGATGGATTTGCCTGACTGAAGATGATTGCGCTTCCAATCACGGACATTCAACAACATCTCTTTCTCCATTTGTGCTAGCCTCTCTACCTTCTTTGTATCTCCATACTGCTATGGTGGCAGTCTTTTATCCGTTGCACCTCCGCATGCCGGTATTCCCCTTCCTTGTTTGCCCATTAATCCCGCTCGCCCTGTCAACTTATTTGGCTATTTGGGGAGTGATCAAAGTATTCTTGCCTCTGTTGATCCTTCTGATATGATGGACAGCGCATCATGGCCTTGCCCCGAAATCGATGTGCAGCATCGTTTTTTTGGTATGCGCTGGTCAAAGCAGGGGCCCCAAAGCGAAGATCAACAAGCTATCAAAGCACGGCTATTCACGAACCACAGAGCGCGGATGAGCAGAGAAGATCGCGTGCGAGTCTGGGAAAAGGCAACATATCGCCCGCAGTGGGATGGACATCAAATAGCAGCAGTTAGGCGAGAACGAGAAGTAGCCTAGTCTAAGATCCTACAATCCTAGATAGTAAGCTCGACAACGCACAGACAAAGTGGGCAAGATGTGAAAGAGCATAATCCGAGCTTTCATGTCGATTTGAATATCCAAATCTCATACATGGAATTCCATGCATGGAACTTCAGACAACCTACCCAGATGCGGCGTGTGGTGAGAGGAAAAGTGCTTAAGGTAAATGTATGGCTCCTCCGCATAGGCATTTCTCACATAAATGTACAAAGCTCGATACCGAATGTTTGTCTAGTACGGAAGGTCAAACATAACTTTTGTCCTTTTGCTGAACTCGAGGAAGAAACGTCCGGTAAATAGATATGCACACTGCAAAGTGAGTGCCAACGGCAAGGCTCAAATAAATCAGGAAGACGGTAGCAACCTGTGAAGTTCTTGTCAGTCTGAAGTGTCACCACTACAACTCCCTTTTGCCTGCTGACCCCAATATTATCCTCGCGCAAACTTCTCCATAGAGGTTGCACGATCATCAAACACAATCCCAAAATGTAAGAGATGATTGAGTAGCTCAGCAGCATGGTAGGCATTTGTAGAATAAACAAGGAGCTTCCGTATATCTTTTTCTCGTCTCCACGCTTGATGGAATCGATCAATAGCATGATACCGTGCTTGCGAGTATCGTATGTACTCAAGAGCATGCTGAGGTGGAAAGCGGTGATGACCGAGAACAGACCGAATGTCAGACTCCCATACCAGACTCCAATCACCAACCAGTGAGATTGCGCAGTTTGTGGCCATTGAACCGAGCTTACAACTGCGCTTGCGACGAGTGTTCCCTTGCCAAGTCAGCGTTTGCCTTGTTGGTGGTGGAAAGGCTTTGTAAGGACTTACCGCAATGCTTATAGACTTGTACTCTGCCTTTTTGTTCTGTTCCCAGATCGACATTAGGTACCACCTTTCTTCTTCGTCGCTGACGTAGAGCACTTGCTGGAGAGCGACTGCAAGAGTATGCCAAGGACTCGTCAATACAAGGCATAAAAGGGTAATTTGTTCAGCCCCACAACGTATGTAGCGCTGAAGATGAGGTTCCATACTAGCTTGTTTGATTATTGTTGACCTCCCGAGTCCGTGGTCGGATAGACAATCATGCGCTGATATCATCTCATGTTTATTGCTCGTGAACATGTGCCCTGGGAAATCAGGCTGCCTTTTGATCTTTGCTCTGAATCGATGCCACTCAAAGGCTTGAGGAAGGGGGCGCAGTATGCATGATCGGCCACTTTGGCAGCGAATCAAAATCGCCGTGTGGGACTTGCTGCACTATCGAGCGGCACCCTCATGCAAGGCAGCCTAGATGCACACAGCCTTGTTGGAGAGCGCTTACCTATCCTACTGTAGCAGCACCTGATTCCGTCAACCACTGAAGATTGCCAATCACAGTCTCGCAGAAGAAACAAACCTACTAAACACATTCATTTAGCCTGTTAATAACTGGCGCCAATCCAGAATGAACCTTTGCTAATACGGCGTAGTCACATTCGTCTTGATCATTCTTGCTTAACGAAATGAACATCAACCTTTTATTATTTCTTGGCGTAGCCTTGTGCCGCGAAAATGTAGCTCCTTGTGCGTTTGTGCGTCAAATCTATGAGCGTAAAGTGCTAGGCGCCTCAAATGTTGACCGCACGCAACCACACGCTTGAGACGTGCGCAATTCTGATTATATATCGGTTCACCGATGATCAAATTGCACGAGCTCGTCGTAGTCCTGTTGTGTCGGATTTTCTGGCAACGCATCTCCTGCCTCCTCAATTGCTTCACGGTATAATTTGTGTGATTCCGGAATCCCATGTCCATCGTCCGGAGTATCACCGATCTCGTCTAGTATTGAAGATAACTTGAACAGAGACCGTGCTAAGAGACCAGGTTCTGACTGTGCCTGTTGAAAGTTGGCGACAGCCTCGCGTAACAAATCGACTGCAATGTCGTTTTGCCCTTTTCTAGTATCGGCCGTTAGGACGTCTTGTCCCTTCCGATGATGAAGTACAGCCAACTTGTGGCATGAGACACCCAGCCAGTAAGTTGTTGAATCAAGTTCCCTTCGCATATCTAGACACACTTGATGGTATCTCATGGCTTCATCGAGTTGACCCTGGGCAAGAAGAGTGTTCCCAAGCCCGTAGTAAGATATGGCTGTTGCATTGTGAACTCCGAGACTTTGACGCCGTAACTCAATTGCCTTTTTCAAAGCATTTTCTGCTTCCTCATAGCGGCCCATTCGAGCCCAGCAGCGCCCTGCGTTTGATAGTAGTTGCCCAAGCAGTTCTGGCTCAGTGTCAGAATTTTGAGGCAGCTCATGGATGCGAAGGGCCTTCTTATAGATTTCGTCGGCGTCTTCAAGTCGGTCCAGCGCATTGAGATCCGTAGCATAATTCGCAAGAGCCTGAGCTACGTGAACGTGATCGGGTCCAAGGAGTTGCTCCCGGATTGTGCAGACAAGAAGGCTAGTATCAGCGCATTCCTGTCGCTTACCTTGGACCATGTACATCGCGCTGAGATTGTTGTATACGTGGGCTGTTATCAGATGTGGCTGCCTTTCAAGGACCGAATTGCAGGTGTCTCGTGCCAAAAGCAAAATGTGGAACGCCGCGTCTAGTTGACCTTGTTCGTAAAGATACCATGCGCAATGGCTCAGGACTTCTGCGAAGTCTAGAGATCGTTCCAATGGAGGTTCAGCATATTGATAATGCCTTGCAAGACTCAGCAAGTGGGGCGTATACTTTGCGCATTTCTCCCAGTCTTTCGACATAGAGGCGCCGCCGATCTGTCTCGGGAAACACTGAGAGACACATTCCGATGCTGCATTGAAAACATACTGAAGTTTTGAAATTTCCCAGTCCCGGATGGTCGCTTCTTGTACAAGCCTATGAATTGACAATGTGTGTAGGCGAACGTCCTTCTCAATCAATGAGTGACGGCGCAGCTGACTGACGCCTTTTCGATATTTTGCGGGTTCACTTAAAATTCTCGGTTTCTCATTGATAGCTCTACCTTGATCGCGTAGTAATCCCTCTGGAATGCCGTCAGGGTCTAGCAGTGCCAGCATCTCCAGTAGTTGTGTAGCCTCCTCGCCTAGTGATTCCAGCGAGACTTTCCACATGGTATCATAGCTTTGCTCATAGTCAAATGTGATCTCGCTAGAATCGTAGTCAACCAGTTCAGCATCAGCGCGGTAGCTATACATATCGAGGACTTCCTCAAACGTGCAGGATGTCGCTTCAATGAATCCAGCAACATGGGACAAGGCGATAGGTAAACCTCCGAGCTTCTTGGCTATGACAGTTGCTAGGCTCTCGTCTTGAGCGGAAGGGTCTGAGAGTCTAGAGAGCAAAAACTTTGCCCCATCACTCTCCGAGAAAGGCTTGAGGTGGATAGATTTCTGGACGAGACTTGTAATGACCTCAGGGTTTTTCGCCGTTACTATGATGGAGCCATGCCCCGCCGAAGGCCAGAACGGCTTGATAGAAGCGAGGTTGTCGACGTTGTCGAAGATCAGCAGCCAGGAGGTAGGCTCCTTAGTCAGCCAATTTTTGAACTTGGCCCGGTTTTGTAGCTGGCCATCTGTTCCTCCTGAGTCCAAGCTTAGATTCTTAGCGAACTCATCGTAATCCTGCGCCATCTTCTGGTCTTGGTCTGCATGGACCCAGAATATTGCCGGATACTGGTCGCGATGGCTGTTGGCAAAGTTAAGGGCCAGTTGCGTCTTACCAACGCCGGCCATGCCGTGTAGGGCCAGAGATCGAAGACTTCTCTTGGTCTCAATAAAGAAGGCTTCAATGGCAGCCACGTAAGAGTCTGGCCATCATCGTAAGCTTAGCTAAATTCTACACGCAAGGGCGAGCCTACCTCTGCCATGAAATCGCGCGGTGAAGGGAGGAAGACAATGACAGATGATTGCCTCTTTCTTGAGCATCGAACTGTCCTCGTCAGACAACCGTGCTCTAGCCATATCCCCCCGTAAGATAGAGTCGTCTTCATCTACGCAGCAATCAGTCTTGTCACGAAGGCTGCTTTTTGCGGTGATCTTACCCTGTGCCAATTGTCCAAGGCGAGGTGCACGTGCCTCGCCTACGAGCGCGATTATGTGCTGCTGGACTCGTCGATAATTGGCGTCATTCGCACTTTTGAATCTGGTCATATTTTGATGGTTTGCATCGATGATGACTCGTGCACGCTCGCTTGGATGGTCCATCTGTGAAGACCAGTCTTGCACAACCTAGAGATCATTCTCAACACGAGCTTCCAGAGCTGCGCTCGGAAGCTAAGTCACCTTTCCAGCAGGTGGAGTATCCCGCTGTTCTATGAAACTAATGATCTGCAGGCTATTTGCAACGTGGACGAATTCGGAGTTTATGTCGACAAGACAGTTGGAAAACGCTTGAAGCTCACCAGGGGCTTCGTTGCGAGAAGCAAGTCGAGCAGCGCTGATGAGGCGATTTGCCAAAGACGCATAAGAAGCCTGGCTTAAACCCCGATGTGGAGTACCGAAGAATGCAACTGAGCTTGTCGCATGATATGTATGTCCTATGTCTCTGCTCAAACTTGCTTTGATGAGAGCCTTTTTGACCACAATCCCACCCATACTATGGCAAATGAATACAAGTGGTCGTCCTCGAGCCTAGGAAGGAATATGAGCATCTGACAACGCGTTCTATGTCCCAGCACATGAATATTACTACCTGATCATGATTCCGATGGGAGTGAAGCTCAGCCAGCAAATCATCTGCGTAGTCTGCGATACGGCCTGAAGCGAGATCAGAGAAGACATTGGCGTTGTATCCGTAGGTCATGATTCGAGCTGTGGAGCAGCTTTTCGGAAGAAGATCGCGGATCCAGCAACAATCACCGGCGGTCCAGGAATCAATGCAATCGCCTCTCAGGCCATGTACTGCGATAATGCTTCGATATGTCAGAAAATGATGAGAAAGTATGTTGGCTTGCGGAAGAGGCAATCCTACTCTATATCGGATTGTCCTGGATTGTCAACATAAGACGACGGTGCCAGCACAGTGAGCCCCAAAGGGCCTTTTTGGCTTCCAAACATGAATTAGACAAAATGATGAAACTCTCATTATACATATATGTACGTGGCGGTGCAGTAGATGATATGGACGATTTACAGAGCCAGAGGAGAAATTATTTCTTATAAACCTTGAAGAAGACGGCAAGAACCCAGCGGAGCTCGATTTCGAACGTTACAGCATGGGAAGATTGTCGATCGCTGCCCAAGGCTGCGATGTGGAAGGGATGCGAAGCTCTAATTGGGGCCCCCTGAGTCGCAAGCTCCTATAGCTGCAGATATGCATGGTTATCACTAACCAACACCGGGCGTGCGCGAGGCGAGCCCACCATCTCTCTCGACTCAGCCGACTCATTTATATTCATTTCCTTCCACAAATTTCGAAGCTCACAGTGATCAAGAACACTCAGACGTGCAATGCCAGACGTAAGTTTGACACTAAGGATTTCGCCCCTGGGTGCCGCCAGGACCGCGCGTCAAGCTTAGCATCGTGCGGCCGCTGTTGACGTAGACCAGACCTGCTCAACCGACCATTCGTCTCAACAGACACAGCTCATCTGGTCTTTGAGTTACGCGACAATCGATGACCTGCGAGACGGTCTCCATGATGGAAGGTTCAGTAGCCTCGATCTTGTTAAGGTGAAAAGGCTCTCTAGCGAAAACGGCGTGAGCTAACGGAACTAGACATACCTCGCACGAATATCGCAAATCGATGGTATGCTACATGCAGTCATCGAAATCAACCCGGATGCAATTGATATCGCTCGCAAGTCAGACGAGGAAAGAAATAATGGCGAGATACGTGGGTCAGTAGAGGCCAAGATGCCAGGAGCCCATAACTAATATCTGAAGGCCCTTTCACGGCATGCCATTCCTGGTCAAAGACATGTTCTGTACTCTGGATAAAATGAAGACTTCTGGTAAGCTTCTCAAACTTGGGCGGTCGTGATGTAGCTAATTTCGCTGCTCTGCATTCAGCAGGTTCCTATGCTCTAGCTAATACCCGCCCCCATCGCGAATCAACCATTGTCACTAAACTTCGAGACGGCGGTGCCATATTGTTGGGAAAGACAAATTTGAGCGAATGGGCTAATCTACGAGCGCATGATACTCCGGACGGATGGTCTCCAATAGGTGGCCAGTCATATGCACCTTATCATTTCCAACAAGACCCCACAGGAAGCTCCAGTGGCAGTGCTATTGCTACAGCCACTGGAATGTGTGCTTTTGCTCTGGGAATAGAAGTAAGAGCCGGCCCTCGTGTACACGTCGAACGGGATGGCTAAGCTTTGGAAGACCAGCGGGAGTATTGTTGAGCCTGCTGGTCGCTGTGCAGTCGTCGGCCTGAAGCCAACAGTAGGGCTGACTTCCCGTGCCGGTCTGATACCTTGCAACGAATTTCAGGACACAGTGGGGACGCTAACAAGGGGGGTTCTTGATGCTGCCCATGTGCTTGATTTGATTTCAGGTCAGTTGCGCGATGACAGTATGCTCATGGATGTGCTTACATGTTGATTCTGCAGGGAAAGATCCCCTCGACCGGTACACTGAGGCAGCACCACCATCTTCCGACTCGAGTTACACATCAGCATGCAGAATAGATGGCCTCGCAGGTGTCCGCGTTGGCGTCCCTTGGAAGATTATCCGAGAATCGGTAGACGATGCTCATATTCTACGGGACTTCGAGGATTCGTTGCTACTGATGGAAAAGCTAGGAGCGGAAATTGTGCAGGATGCCAACTTTCCGGCTTTTGAGCACGGCTGGACTCAGAAAAACCGACTTTGTTCATACTCAATTATCAGCCATATGACTTCGATTTACTTGGCATCTCTCGCGTACAATCCAGACAACCTTCGCAGCTTAGATGATGTCGTTCGCTACATCGAGTCTCACGAAAACGAAGACTTCCCCAAATATAGTGTTGATACATTTAGGAAAATGGCAGCCTCACCCTACACAGTAGACTCAAAGGAGTACAGTGATGCTCTTCAGACTCGTCTCTACATGGGGGCCGAAGGTGGCGTGCTGGGCGCATTGGAAGAACACAATTGTGATGTTCTCGTGCTTCCCACAGACTCCGACAACCCAACAGATCTTTCCGGCTATCCGTCGATCAACGTCCCTCTCGGCTTTGGGCCTGCAGACATCTCAGCAGAATACGCGACTCCCAATTTAGTTGATCGCGGCCCAAATGTTCCGTGAGTATTCTATGGTATAGGTCTCCATTGTCGTACGGCTGACGTGATTGAGCCAGCTACGGTCTTCTGTTCACTGCTCGAAAGTGGCACGAAGCGCGACTCCTTCAAGTCGCCTATGCATACGAACAAGCCAGCAAGACACGAGATAAAGTCGCCTTGATGGTAGACTCCAACATCGAGCTTCGTCATACAATAGCGGCCAAGAAGAAATTGCGGCAATCGGAATCATGACTCCTAGCTCTGCGACAGGACTAGTGAGTGCTACACTTGATGGCCATGGTGGCCCATGGTCTACTTGCGTCATGCTTATGATCTCTCTATGAATTACGTCTCTATTCCCTTCAATAAACCAAATGCATTGCTGCGCCTCGACTTGCAGCCAAGGTGTAAGCGGCCGCTTGTAGCTCGAAGCTCTGGAATTGTTCTTGCAGGTAGACCCTCGGCATAAAATGAACACCCCTCATCTGACATGGAACATTTGCTCGAGCTCCAATTTCGACCACAAACATCTTTCAAAGTCCAAGCAAGTGCTTTCACTTTCGCGAGTTCCAATTTCGACCACGAACATCTTTCGAAGTCCAAGCAAGTGGTCTCACTTTCGCAATATCATGCCATCATCTGCCCTAGAAGCTCAGCTCCATTACCTCGCACCCCTTCCCATCTATGACCATGTCAAGCCATACGGACTTCTTGTTCCACCACCGCCTAGTCAACCAAGAACGAACATTCAAACTTGCCCTTACAATGGCATAGTTATCACGGACCTGAGACGATGCGAAACAGAGATGAGCTTGGATACTGCCGGGTTTGAATTCATAAAGCATAGGTCATCGTGCGACTTTGACCTCAAAGAATCAATCGAGGAGCAATATCTTCAGGAGTCGTCAGATTTACTCAAGGCAAAGCTAGGTGCTGAAAGCATATATGTATTTGATTACACAGTACGAGCAAATGAAGATGTTTGACTTTTTCAAGCTGATCTACTTTACAGGTGCGAAAGGCCAAAGGATTTGGTGATGAAATTGTAGAAGGTGGAGACAAGTCTATCAGGCCCCCAAGTTCAATTGTGCACATCGGTACGGACTTCGGTCCTGCCAAGGGTGCTCTGCTGAGGCCATCTAGACCAAACATATAATTCCGCCATGAAGCGTGTCAAACTGCATTGCCCAAGAATTGCTGACGAAGTCAAGCAACGGCGTTTCCAAATCATCAAGTAAGTCTACCGTCAATTGCCTTTCGTTTAGACACTCATTTTGCGTAGTATCTGGCGACCCATCCGTGAAGCTGTCCAAGACGACGCTCTTTGCGTCTGTGACGCTCGAACGCTCAATCCAGATGATCTGGTCGAGGCAGATTACATTTTCCCCCACTACCATGGTGAGAAATTTCTTCTCAAACATGCAGAATCACACAAGTGGTACTACATGAAGAATCAGGACGTGGATGAAGTCGTCATGCTTAAGATTTTCGACTCGCGAGCGGACTTCAGGTTTGGTATGATGCTGTCGTTCGGTCTACTTGTAGGACTGCTACTTACATGCGCCAGGCTGTGCGCATACATCTTTCAAGGACCCAGGGGCCAGACCCTCCAAATTCCGCAGAGAGAGCATTGAATTGCGTTGCATCGTGTTCTATTGATCTGCAAGTGTTCTTCACTATCTGGTCAAAAGAGCAATGGTGACTTGTGCAAGCGACTTGGAGAATATCACGGCAAGGTCTACTGGAATAGAGCAAGTGATTTCGTAATGAATCATCCCATTACAATTGAAGACGGACATTTGATCTTGTAGTGAGTGACGGTTCAGCGCCCTAGACGCCCTTTCAACTCTGCCTTTAAACTCATGAAATCACGTTATGAGAGACTGCGGACAACCAATCTGTACTACACGCCACAATAACATTGCTAAGGTCCATACTCGCCTCACTGACAATATTAGATAGGGTTGCAAGGTCTTTTGCAACGACGCACCTTGGCCCGTCGAGACTTTAATGTCGAGGCGGTTAACCGCCCTCGCCTCTATCAGAGTCGTTCTCGGCGCCATACCATGGCTTCTCAAATCTTGCCTCAGGGTCGATGACTCCGCTTTCAGCGGGAACCCAAGCAGTCCATGGCTGCTCCTTCTTCTTTTTGGCTTTCTGTGCGTGCTTACGGGCGATGACTTCGTGATGAATGTTCGTCTCGTCAAGGTGACCCGCGGTCTGATCGTCGCTGCTTTGCGTAGCCATGTCTGTTTAGAGTCAGCGATGCCAATAATGATTCATTAGTGGCATTGGCTTCTCACTTGTGGCTGGTTTTGGAATCCTGTGAACTTCTAGGGTGGCGGGGAATCGGAGGAGAGAAGGTGGGGTGAAGACCACTTTTATTACAGATATCAGGGTCCCCACACCCTTCAGCGGGATAACGTTATCGTAGCGATCTGCTGTGATTTAGTTCTGTTTACATGAATATGCAGGGCGACCCCGCACGCATCACGGCTGGACCTTTTTTATTCGTCAAGATTATGAATTGTCGTATCGCATAGGCTTGTCGAGGCTCTGGAACATGCGGGTCAAGTACACTGGAAATCCTCGTGACAGCGAGAGAGGCATGCGAGCTTATCAGTGTGATCCGATTGGGCTCAACTCACACGAATAGAGTCTCCTGAGCGGAACAGACAAGGCTCTATCACCTAAATCAGAGGTCGCGTTCGGAATCCAGTCCTATTTTGCTACACGAGGTTCATGCACTGCTTCAGAAGACGAGACTGACAAGGCATTAGTATGGTTGAGATTGTCCAAATTCCTCCCAGACTTAAAGTTCAGGCCCTCGATCGTGCAGAGTACTAAGCCCACTACCGCGAGGCTGGGATGGGATATGGAAGGCGTCCGCATCTCATTCTTGGGGCCACTAGTTCGAGGCAAGGCTTCGCGAGGCACAGCTGCATGAAGCCGAACCTCATGACAAGTCAATCAAGAAAGGGTACGACCGTTGAGCTCATAGCAATGTAAGTGAAGCTCGGGCTCTAGCAGTCGGCCTTTTGGTCGCGAGTTGTAGGTCAATCACAGCTTTATCTTTTAAGGACCCTGGCTATGAGGTACGACGATGTGCGGCTAGTGAATCAAGCAGAACTTGGGTCAAAGACCCACGGAAGTTTCTTGTCGCAGCAAGTCTCCTTCAGATATCTTTAGGCAAAGGTCGCTCATTGGCTGGGCATATCATCTGAAGACACCATCACTAGGATTACCAGGTGTCTTTCATAATGCCAGTGTCATACGAAGTTCCGGATAGCATGAGGAACTTAGTATTCGCTTCATCTTCAAACATCGATTCAAGCCTTGGAAAAAAGCTTAAAACGCAATATTCTTGCTGATGGCGTTTTAATATCTCTCTGTCTTTCTCCCAAAACTTGTTTGTCGACGAGACATCCTTCAACGTGAACTGTTGCTATAGGCTAATATTCGCGCGCGTTCTAGAGGACATTGTACACGGGCTCAATAGTAAAAGCTGCACGAGACTGCTTTTCCAAATCTTGAAATTAGTCGTAGAGGGAGAGGATATGAAACGAGCGAGAGGAATACCTACAAAGGGCGACCAAGAATTAGAGAATTCACAAATGAAGGTAAGAAGGCGATTGTGATTGCTTCGAAGGTTGAGGAGCAGGCGCATGTCGTAGTATTACCACAAATGCTAGGAGTCTTTGGCAAGGCAGGATCTACCGAGAACCCGAGCTGTCACTTTCGATCAAGACGATTCAAGCTGTGCGAAGCGCTGCCTCTGATCAAAACCTGATATTGACAGGCTTTGATGCCTTGCAATCCAATCATCTAGAATACCAATATTGCCTGCTCTGCCGGATCCAAGACGCTCACGAAAGATTGGATGGATCGTCGCTTGCCGTTAAATACTAGTGCCTTGAAAGGCCACATAGCGGTCAGCAGTCTTTCTGCTCCTTGCGGTTCGGGGTGCCTCTGGGCTTTCGTCACGTCGACGGTCACGGCGGGTCGGAGGACTTGCGTCGCTATCTGATGAGTCGCTTATTGCGGTATAGGATTCCGGCATATCGGGTAAAAGCATGAAATTGATAGTCTCCCATGAGGTGCCCATGTCAGGGCGCTGCAATGGCTCTAGATGGCGTGCTACGGCTGTCGTTTCTTTGCTGAGTGAATAACGGAAAGCAACAGTAAGGGATACAGCGTACATTTAACAACACGGTTCGCAACTGGATACTCTCAAGCATCAAGTTGTGGATCGTAGGATTTGAAGTTGTTTTTATTGTTTAACGAGAGGAGGTAGGGGAGCCTGTTCCATTTGATATACATGCCACCGAGGCTACAGTCCGTAGACCTAACATATCCTACTAATGGAACCGCCCTAAGAATATTCCATGGCCGTAGCCTCTTTCACTAAGGAACCACCCTTGAGAGTACTAACCCTATATACCCTCTCCTCGCTCCTGCTTATGAATATTTCGGCCTAAGGGTAACGACTGTAGCGGAGGTTACCGTAACTATTCCACCATAGTTATAGCTCCCCTAGCTATTAGAACTTAGCGCTACGTTAATAACTCTTTAATATTATAGCTAATTATAAGCTTAGTGCGTTTAAAATAAAGGGATACCGGTAATCGACTGGTGTTCTCGTCGTGGAGTTGCCCGCCTGACCTATAGTGACTCCTAGCCTTAGGGGAGTATATTGAGTGCGAGGTAGCTGGATGACTGGAATAGACCCGCGAGGTATTATTGTTATAAAAGGTCCCCTAGAAGCTAACACCTAGGTAGGACCTAACGTTAATGACCGGTATGCTAGATTAATCGGATCGGGAGGGAGGAGGATGATTTGGCTACTCTATACCGAAGTATAGAGCGTTCGTAGCCCCCAGCTCGTACAGCTAACATCCCACGGGGGCCGTAAAGGACAAGCCTAAAGTGGATGCTCGAAAGAGATGTAAAGCCAGCTCTCGTCACATGCTGGAGGCTGACAAATACCGACCCACCATGTCTAACCAAATGACGCTGATGGACGGCGAAGTCTCGCGTAGTCTCCCGGTTAAAGAAGCTCGCGAGCAAGGGACCAGAAGTCCAATAAAAGTTCCGGCCGAAGCAAGCACGCACGAAAGCGAGATCTCGAAACAAAACATCATGTGTTTAGGTCGAAATCGGTGCCACATGCTATAGCGAGCTTAGCTCGCAAGTCCCCTTGGCTACAGTTGACGTTCTCTGTGCTACGTTGGTATCTACGAGGGGCGCAGTCGTGATCCAGCTGCATAGAATGGACGATGACGGGACTCTATTGGCTGGCTGGCGCTCCAAGACCCACTTCTTGAGGTGCAGGGCGTGAGGAGTACGTCCGGGTCGACGATCGATGGTCTCTGCGGTGTGGTGTGGTGGGAAGGGGAAGGTGGGAGGTTTGCGCTGTGTACGGGGATAGCAATAGAAGGCCTTCGAGCCTCTGGTATACATAGTGTTGAATGATATAATGATTAATAAGTCATCTACACGTGATTTAGGTATAGTATAATAGTATTATAATAACTAATGGATAGATATAGCTATATAGAATAGAATAACTATTATAAGAAATCTCTATTAGTCCGCTAAGGCCCCCCTAACTAGTCCTAATTAGTAACTACTAAGGTTAACCTAGCCTAAATTCTAATACTCTCTCTTAGATTAATAATAATAAGGTAGGGTCCCTATTATTAATTATTATATCTAAATACCCTTATACTTTACTTAGAGCTAGTCCTAATTATTATCTAGCTAGGTTAAAGTTAATAGGACTAATAGGCTTTATAAGGGGGTTTATATATTAAGCTTTAATATTAACCTATTTAAGGTAGATTTCTTTAATTTTAAAAACTAGTTAATAAATTAAATAGTATCTTATTTAAATATATTTTATAATAGTATAATTAATTAGGTTAGTAGCTAATTTTATAGCTACTTAGTTATTAATACTTAGAAGTACTAGTATTACTCCCTTATTATACCCTAGCTCTTTAAGTATAAGGCTTAGATATAGAGCTTCTTTATATACCTCTATTATAGTAATATATTTAGACTTATATATAGATATTACTACTAGCTTTTATAATTTAAATTACTAGGTAATAGGGCCATTAAATAGTTTATAAATATATACTCTAGTAGAGTAAGATATCTTATAATTATTATAATAAGATATATTAGTAAAACCTACTAGGCTATTATTTTTACCTAGTAAGTAGATTAAGCTATTATTAATTATTCTAGCTAGGTAATATAATACCCTTTTCGCCGTATTTATATATTATAGAGAAGGGTTATAAAGAGAATAACTTAGGGTACTAATAATATAAGTAATATTAGGCCTAGTTATAATACTTAACTAATTAAGTACTCTTATAAGGGATTAATAAGCCTCCCTATTAAATAAGGGAGCTATATAACTATTAGGGGTAATAGTAATATATACCTATTCTATAAGTAACTTTACTAGTAAATAGTTCTTTATATTAAGTTATCTTAATAATTGTATAATATATTTTATCTAATTAACTTAAATAGACTATTTATCTAGATTTCTAATAATATTTATACCTAGATAGTCTTTTAAATCTCTTATATACTTAAAGTTAAACCTCTTATTAAGTTTATTTTTTATATAGGTAATTAGGTCCTAATTATATACTATAAATAATAAGTTATTTATATATACTATAATAATAACTTTTATTATAGGATTAATAAATATATAATAATTATACTTAAAGTAATTAAATCTTAATAACTTAAGTACCTTATAAAGGGTCTTATATTATTTATAAGATACTTACTTAAGGTTATATAAAGTCTTATTTAGTTAAGAGGCGTATCCTTATTAGCTATTAATAAAGTAATATAATTACTCTACCTAGATTTCTTCTTAAATAAGTAATTCTAGGAACGCTGTAATAATATTAAAATACTTAATAACTAGCCTATACTTAATAATTAGGGTAAGAAGAAGATATTATAATAATACCTTTAAGGTTAATAAGAAGGTCTTATTAAAATTAATCCCCTTAATTTAGTAAAAGCCCTTAACTACCTACTAGGTCTTATACCTACTTATTTTACCTACTAACCTATATTTATAAGATAGAACCTATCTTCCTAGTAAGATATATACCTTTTAAGGTAGCTTATATAGTATTTTCTATATCTCTTACTTAATATAATTAGCTAATTCTTTTTTAGTAGTAGCGAGCTATTTTTTATTATTAGGCCCTTAAAGGGCCTTATCTATTAATATTAGATAGGGACGCTCTTTACTAATAGTAATAACGCGGGTAAGTATAGCCTTAAATCTATTAGGGTTATTAGAAGACTTTAGGCCTTACTTATTAATCTAGTTATAATTAATTTATTATTTATTATAACTAGAATAATATAATAAATTAAGAATAATTTTTTAGGATTTACTATTCCTAGCTAATATCTTATTAATAATAGCTAATAATATTCTAGTAGTAATTTAATATATCTAACTATTATAACTATTCTAATTTTAATTAGTTAATATTTCTAACTCTACTTAGCTAATTCTTATAGTCTAATTATCTAACTTATATTAATTTAACTTAGGTAGATTATCCTAATTACGTCTATTTAAACTAGTCGGCCTACTTATATTATTAGTTAGGCCTAATATTAATTAGCTATTAGGAAGAGTTATTACTAATCTATTACTAGAGTTACTAGTATTATTAGTATTTTTAGTATTTTTAATACTATCTAATACTCCCTTAATACCCTATTAATTAGGAGGAGGTACTCCCTCTAAGACCTTACTATTATAATTTAATTAGTCTAACTAGAAGTAGCTTAGAAGGTCTATAATATAGTTATTACTATCTTCTCTATCTATTAGAAGCTTATTATCTTCTATTAATAGTATAATAGCCTTTTTATTAAATATAATATATATTAACCTAATAAGATATTATCCCTTAATATCTTATACGTAGTAGATACTCTTATTATTATAACTAAGAAAGTAGTATTTAATAGCCTTATTATCTAGTTTCTTCTTATTTAGTAATATATTAAATAAATAGTACTATAGTTAAACTAGTCTATAATAATATTAGGTATAATAATATCCGCTTACTAATAATATTTTCTCGTGTATTTAATTATTTTTAGTAAGAAATAATAATATCCGCGATATAACGATTATTATTAGCTTTCTAGATATCTTTAGTATATATTATTATAAGATGTTATAGAGTACGTAGATATTCTATAGTAAGCCTAGCCTTTAAGGGCTAAGAGCTACTATTTCACTTGCCGGTAAGCTAATAGCTAAGCCCCTTCAGGTTAGTGCTACTAGTTACTTAGCGTATAGAAGTACTCTGTAATACTAGGTATTACGATATCTCCTTCGTAATAATATCCCCTAATAGAAATTACATATTGTTATAACCTAGTTTAACTGTAATATCTAAAAGGTTTTAAGTATATTAATAGGGGTTTAAAGCTATACTATTTCTTAAAGAGGGACTTCCTATCTTTACTAGGTATAAGGTTCTTAATATAATTAATATAGTAGATAGCCTTATCCTAGAACTCCTAAGGTAGTCTAGTATTAATAAGGACTATTCTAACTTTATTAAATAGTATCTAGTTCTTTCTCTTAGTAATCCTATTCTAATATAAGTTATATAATACTAACGTAGTTAATTATATTCTATTCTCCTTATTAATCTATTAATATTTATAGCCCTAGGCGAGTTTATTATTACTCTAGATAAAGGCTAGTTAATACCCCTAATTCTTCTAGTATTTTATTTTAAAGGCGAGTTTTATTAGTAATTCTCTCCTACTAGATATATAGTCTATAAGAGAAAATCCTAATACCTTATATATAGAGACTATTACATTAGTATATCCCCTAAGGGTAGTTATATAATTAGCTAATACTAGGTTAATATACTAGTATTAGCTAGGGATAGTAACTCTATATATAAGTATTTATAAGGGTATTTAAGTAATTTTCCCTAATATATAACTTTTATATAATTCTTAAGACTTGTATTTTTATAGATAATTAGTAGCCTTATAATTAATATTAATAGCTTTTATACTAATATAACTATATTACTTATACTATTAAGTCTATAACGCGTTATTCTTAGCTAGTATAAATAATTTAAGGTGAAAGGCTCTTATTTATTATATTTATATTATTTCTAGCTAGTATATCCTATTATATAGGAAGGCTTATAATACCTCCTACCCTTATTTATTATAAAATATCTCTTTTTTATTACTACTAATATACTTATAGCCTTATAGGTCTAGCTAGGTAGTTAATAAGAGATTAAACTCTATATTAGGGATATAGTAAATATTAATTAATAAAAAATTATTAACTCTATTATTAATAATTACTAGGATTAATATTACCCTAATACCCTTAACTTTTATTAGTCTACCCCTAGTAGGTCTTAATACTATATAATTCTAGACTAGTAAATAGTTAGTAAACTTAAAGTAGTCCTAGAAGGTATACTCCTAGTCCCCTAAGTTAATAATAATCTTATAGGACTTATTTTACTATAAATTATACTTAAAGTAAGTAGTATAAGATTTATCTTATTTTTATTTATCTAGAAGATTTTACTTACTCTATTAATAATTAGGACCTTTCCTATTTTACTAATAATTATTTTATACTTCTAGCTCTTTCTTTATTTTAGAGGTAAATCCCGCTAGTATAAGATCTAGATAAATATAAAAATAGGTATTAATATTATAATTATTATTATAAAAGGTATACTTCTTACTATTACTACCTTAATATCTATTACTTTAATATTAGCCTACTTTTAGTTATTTACTAAAATTACTAATAAAAGCCTTAGTATCCTTAACCTTATTAGCTAGGTCTCTACGCGCCTTCCTATATAAGAGGAGGGTACCTAGGGTTAATAGTACTAGCTGCGGATACGGATAGAGGTATTAGGACGCTAAGTATATACTTATATTCTACCCCGATTATATAGAGGGGAGGAGGCGGATACTTTAAAAGGCGGGGTTAGGTGACTTCTACTAGATAGTATTAACCTTAAAAGGGTTAAAGGTAGTAAGGTATACTTAGCTAGTTTACGCTAGCGAGGGAATAACTCTTTAGGGTAGTGTAAGAGCGGAGAGGCTCTAACTAGAGGGTAAAGGAGTAGGTAACCCTAGTAAAGAAGAGAATAAGATAGTATAAAGAATACGGGAAAGGGTAGTATATAATATCTAGAGATCTAGAAGTATAATAGTAAGTAGAGTAGGGGATAAGGTTTTCTTTTATAGACTACGGTTTCCTCTAGTAAGTTAGATATAGACCGCCCTTATTAGCTCTAAGTAGCTAGATAGTAGAGTATAAAATATAAATATAAATATAAATTAGCTAGATCTCTATTAGTAAGTAATATAGTAATATATTTAAAGTTAATATCTTCCTTCTTAAAATAAGAGATCTTAGTAAGAGTATAAACTATTTATTTTATATACTCTAGTAGACCTTTCTTAAAGATAGAGGCTAGAAAATCTTAATATAAGGGAGTCCCTATTTACTCTAGCTAGTTCTTATACTTACTAAACTTAGTAAGATAGGCGTAAAGGTCTTTAAACTAATTAGATTAGAGGGCTATTAAGGTAAAGAAGACTACTCTTTTTATTATATAAGACTCTATCTTATATAATAACTTTAATTTTACTTATATATCCTTAACTACTATAATCTTCTTAATTATAGTATAAATAGCTAGTATATAAGTAATCTAGATAGTAGTAAGGGTGTTATAACCTACTTAATAGGTTATACGACGCATGCGCTTAGTATATATTACGTCCTTATATTAATCTGTAAGGGGAAATAATATACTAGGCTTACTAGTCTCCTTAAGGGGTTTATTAGATCCCCCGTAGAATAATTCTTAGATTTCTTAAGAATTAGTCTTACTATAAAAATAGACTAATTTTATATTACTATATAACCCCTATAATTTATAATTCTAATAATTCTAATTCTT